>Ga0255338_1000288_pt1 | contig 193989 bp, 182 predicted proteins | sample MeOH1_35cm_T4_19_FD_203715 | JGI IMG/M metagenome (GOLD analysis project Ga0255338, IMG submission 203715) | Sandy soil microbial communities from University of British Columbia, Vancouver, Canada - MeOH1_35cm_T4_195 | ecosystem: Engineered > Artificial ecosystem > Sand microcosm >... | reverse complement strand
TTGCACCGAACTCGGTCCATCACCAAGGTCGTTACGAACTTATGAAGCGAAGAGACAGGGCTAGACAGAAAGCCCAAGAACTGAGAAGAAAACACTGGGAACAGGATCAGTCACCTTCAAACACAGTATTGACTTAAACTTCAGCCCACTCTGTGCGGGGGTTGCTCGGACAGGACACTGGTGGTATTAACAATACATCCGTCAAGAATGTAGAAAACTCGTCAATACTTTTTTTGTGAAAAGTTGTTTCAGAATTTTCGCTAAGCTCAAAGATTGTCTTTATCAGATTCTCTTGCGATGGAGCCCCGGCCTCAATTGAAAATCCTGCCCCTAGAATATAAACAGTTTTGCTCATAAATATCCTCGCGTCGTATTTGAACTAAATAGAATTATTTGCCCCGATCACCCAGCCCATACATTTGCACTCTGAGCATCATAAAATTTAACCGAGAGGGGAGACTTCTTCCCATTCATATTTTCCAGGGCCGATGCACGAGCAATCATATCCTTATTTGATTTAGCCTTAGGGTCCCCGTATACTCCAATCCAAAGATTAGAAATCTTGCTTTTTTCAATTCTCTTAAGAATATGTTCGTCATTAGGAGACATTGACATTCCATAGACAAACAAACTTCCTCCAATAGAAGCCAAGCTTTTAAGACCTCGCTGAAGATATCCACTCTTCATTATGCGCCCCATCTTTTGATCGCTAGTCCCCTCTGCCACGATTAAGGGATATGACTCTCTTTCCAATGACTCATTAATTTGATCAATTAACTTTACCCCAGTTCTAGTCCAAGTAAATTTTTGAAGTTCTGTATCTGATTCAAATAAGTGAAGAGCACCATGAAGATAGTAGACATTTTGTTTATTAGAGTTCTCCACTTCCCAGCTAACATAGGTAACTGACTCATCTTCTCCATCAGGATGCCGAAAACCATCGTCGAAATTTATTTTTTGAAAAGACTTCTCACCTTCGAGATCATGCATGAGCGTCCAATAGAGAAGAAGATCGTAATTGAGAGTGTAGATATTCTTAAAATTTCTTAAAAACTCTCTTCCATGACTGAATTCAGAATCAGATAATTTCGATGGGTTAGCGGGATGATGTTTAGAAATCGTATCAACAAGAAGGTTTTTCAATTTTTTTGCATCACCATTTAAAGTAGAAACAAGTTTCTTTTGATCATTCGCATAAAGCGCAACCAGTTTTGCAGAATCCCTAAGCGTTCTAATAACGACTTCAAAATCGGTTGTTTCAAGCGTATTAAAAGAATCCTTTGCTGTTTTTGAAAGGTTTGAAAAGTCTGCTTTTTCAAGCAAAGATCCGTATGAAAATATATCTGATCGACAGGCCTGACTAAAACCATTTCCAAGAAGAAGGTGCTTTCCATCCCTTGCCGGAATAGACGCTATAGCTTCCGCAAATGTTGCTAACTTAAAACTCATAGATCCCTTTGCTTTCTGTCATCTGCACGATTGTTTCAACGGCAGCGCCTTAACCTTTAATTTCGGAAATCAATTTTACACCGTCAGGAAAGAAAAACTTTTTTACGGGCAATCCCAATAGCAGACTATCTAGGCTTTTGATTGGTTCGCTTGTTGTGATTATAATCTGGCTGTCTTCTCCACAAAGTGTTGCGGATTTAGCAAAGAATGCCTTAAGGCTTTCTCCTTTAGCACTATGCTGTCCCGGCTCATCGTACATAACCAGACCTAAATGATTCATACTAAATGACTTAGAAACTGATAGTAGGGATAACGTAAATGCCCAAATTGCCCGAATGTTATCGCTACCAGAGGCCTCGAAATACCAATCAAAATCCTCCACAATCGGATGAAGAGTATCCTCTGAGATCTCCAATTGTTCAGGCTTAAAACTACTGAATCCAAACTCTCCCAAATAATGCCTAAGTGTATCCCTTAACTGCTTTATCTTTTGAATATCGGAGTCAGAGAATTCTTCTGGAATTGCATCGAGAGATTTTTTTAATGCTGCATACTCTTTGGATAATTCATTTAGCCTTTGAAGATCTACCCTACAGTCGTCCTCAACACTCTTAAATAATTGAATTTGGTGCTTCAGTTCTATTTTCTCCTGCAGTAAGGCCGTCGAAGGCAGTCGATCGTCTTCAACCAAAGATTTCTTTAGAGTACGAATTCTATCTCGAAATTCATCTGCGGACTTTCTTACAACCGCAATCTCCTTTGCCACCAAATCTTGACTGAGTTGACACTGAGTTTTTAAGAACTCTACAGCTTTTCTCTCATCTTTCAGAAAACCAACATTTTCTTCGATGCTCATCAGGTGGCGTTCAACATCTTGGGAGAGTGTGCTCCCGTCCAGATGACTGCTGCACAGCGGACAGTTGTGCAAATCAACCGCAAGGTCAACCCTTCCACCCAGCTTTGATATCTTGAATGCATCGTCCATCTTTCTTATATCATCATCTAGGTTGCAGATTCTCTTCTCTAGGAGTGAAAGCTCTGAGGTGGACTCGCTAAACTGTCTAGTTAGATTTCTATCAAGGGTTTCAACGTGAAAGAGGTCACTCTGTATTTTATTGAGATCACCTGTTAAGGCCTCCTCTTTAAGGTTAATATCTTCCGTTGAAATAATACTAATTGTCTTCTTAAGTCTATTTTCCAAATCCACAACTTTTTCACGGATAAGAATCCACTTCCCCCCGTTATTTACTTTGAAAATTGGTTTTACGTCGGTTTCTAAATTTATTTTTGGATCATTTGGTAGATTCTCGACTGTGCCATCTACATCTTTCAATCTTCTAACAATACTCTGGGCAATTTTTTGCCATGCGATAGCATTTGTGTGCATCAGATTCTTTAGTTCCCTTCTTTGAGACTCGATCTTTTCGCTATCTAGTTTTAGTAAGAATTCTAATGCCTTCTTTTTTACCTCTTTTATTCCATATTGCGTTGGAACTCCGCTTTGAATTTGAGTCCATCCTTTTTTTTGCTCAACCACAAATAAAGGAAAAATGCATTCGAGGTATAATGTTATGTCTGAAGCATTGAACCTTTGAACAGACGGAAGATTCCAACCTAAAAAACGCGTAAACCAATTATAAAAGCCTTTTTCATTCTGGGCACTCCCAGAGCCATGTACATAGTATTGCTCAATTGATTTAACACTATGAGAAGCTGATGTAATGCACGGACCGTCAAGGACTTCAACCAGATTTTTAGTTTTGCTCGGAACGACTCCGCGCCTTACGGTTTTAATTTCTCGCATTTCATTTTCAATTTCCAAGAGAACATAGGACTCTTCTATACTAGACTCTAAGGTACCATGTTCAATTGTACGAGTAAGAACATACGTGAGTGGCGTATGCTTTGAGTTTCCAATCAGGACCTCCAGACCAAGCGCGTATAATATCGAATTGTAAATAGTGGATTTACCTTTTGAATTCTCTGCCCTGATAACGTTGAGCATTGAGGTTTCAAACTTAAACTCACTACCAAATGTTTTATCTATAGTTTTGATAATTATTTTTATAGCTCTAATTCTCAATTTCATATTTATTTTCCAAGTAACAATTTTGTTACGCGTACTTCAGATATTTGATTTTTTTGATATTTACCAATTTGCTCTTTTTCTAGAATGAATATGCCATCTTGCTGATCTATCTCAAGAGCTGCCTGTCGGCCTATTGTGGTCAACTTATACTTTCCATTTTTGATTTCGATTAATTCCATAGCCTTCAAATACAGTAAGCTTCTTGACAATGTTGGTTCATGCTTAATTGAAACCGTCGCTATTCTGTTTTCGTAAACCAGTATCTCATCTAATAAGTAGAATAGATCTGCACTCTGAAGCGCCCAATTAAATAAACTTAAACGCTTTAGAGACACCGAATGTTTTCCTGATAATTTGAATATTAACCAAATTATAAAAGGCAGCTTCCAAATTAACCTATAGTTTGCATCTATAGCATTTGGTCGTTCTTGAAATTTAATATGTTTTACTGGAAACGAAAAGAGTGATTTTTTCATATTTAAAAATGAATGGGGCAGCGGGTAAGCCAATCGGCGATTATCCCTCGGGAAAGGAAATCAATCGTCGTTGTGTCTACAACCGTCTCGACCTCAGCAATTAAACTTTGCCTTAGGTTACTCAATTCTTTAGAAAGCTCGTCTGATCCTAGCTCCGAATTAAGTTGATACTTTTTAATAATATCTTTCTCCAGAGAAGAAACTCGTTTTTCTATTAATAAACTTAGATCAGGAGCCGTTTTTTTCAAGTTTTCTCGAATCGTATTCCAGGCAATTAAGTCCTTTATATAGTCAACCGCCAAAGACTGAATGTTATCTGGGTTAACATTGGCATTAGTTAATTTAGCGGTTATTTTTTGTAGGTGGCTTGGATTCTCCATTTGGTGCACTTCGATTTGCGCAGTTTCAACCTCTTGAACAGGCACTGTTATTTTTCGTTTTCCAAGATTAAAATATGTTGGAATTTGTTCCAAAAAAAAGCTATCTGCGTCGTGGACCATCACTGCAAAGTCATCCGTTACATGGTTGCATCGCTCTCTAATTTCTTTAGTTTTTTTAGCACAATATGCAGGCAACTCCTTAGACTCATAAACAGTCGTAAGAAAAAACCACCGCCTAAATTTACCGCCATTAACTAGTGGCGACAGGTATTTTTCGTTATTAACAAATTTGTTTAGATCATCATTAATTTTGTTTTTCTGAAGCCTTACCTGATGATCTACTGGATGCTGCTTTTTGGGCGCGTAACACTGAAATCCAAGGCCGTGTAAAGTGTAGCCTTCGATTCCCCAATCACCTTGGTGCATATCAGGAACTTTTTGATAATACTCCACCGTGTATTTTAGAATGCAAAGCTCGCTAGCTAGCTCTTGCCAAGCGTTACCATCATAAATATCGATCGCTGCGGAAATCATGTTCATTTTAGCATTATTTTTGTTTATGTAGCCGAACACCATTTCTATTTAAATCACTTGCTATTTTATAGACTTTGATCGGACACGTTTACTATTACTGAGACTTAGGTCGAGACCTTTTATGTTCTCGAACCTTATAACCGGGTGTAGATAAGATGCGAAAAATTTTTGGAGAACCCCACGTCTCTGTCCGAGACTCAAAAGCGATTCGAGCCTGGGCTCTTAGCATAGTTCGCTGAATGAAATCTAGATCACCTATTCCAGCAAAAGCGATGATTATGCTCGCACTCCAAAGCATCAGATTGGTGAGATTCATATACTCTCTCCTTTAATAACGATCTGTTTGGACTCAAACCTAGCGATGATCTTTTTGATTGCCTTATTGTGCCAAGCCTTGGCCTTTCTAGGCTTTAGCCTCTTCGCATTGAGATAGTGAGTGATTTCATTGGCATCCCGCCCCTCTTTCCATTGACGGTGGATTTTAAGCAATGTGTCGTATTCGATAGGGTTCTTCACCAACTCACCTCGAAAGTAGCAATATCCAAACGGTGGAGGTGCCTTCGCCTTGCTAACCCGCCAACGATTTACTTGGACTAGGGTTGGATCTGAAGGACGTAATTCCACACCAGCCTTGAGCAAATTACTTCTGACCTTGGTCTTGGAAATATTCAGCTCTTTGCCAATGTCGCGCAAAGACATGCCCTGCCCATAGAGACCGACACATTCTTTCGAATTATCTTCCTTAATGAGGAAGTTTAAGCTAATAATATCAAATACTTGGGATGGTTCGCTTAATAGGGGGTTTGGGCGACCATTTCTTATCCTAAACAAACGTCAGATCTTTTCGTCCCAAACTTTTAAGGTTCTACGGTTCTACACGGTCGATGGTGGAACTCACTCAAAATCCCAAACATCTTAAATATTTAGCAAACGAAGTCTGTAGTTATTAAAACTGCGAACTCCAAAAGCGTTGTATTTTAAGCAATCAAATCAAAATTAAGCGCATAGAGATTACGTTCGTTTAGATTTACAGTCGGACCATCACACATTCTATGCGCACGTTTCAAAAGAGCCGGCTATAAAATCCAAATCGTCTTTATATCTTTCGATAATCTCGCACATGGAGTAATGATCCCCCAATCGCTTTGACATTTCACAGTGAGAACAGCCACTCAAATACTCTCAAATAAAAATCGAGAGCATCTGCTCTCGATTTTTTCTCAGTTCTCTTTTAGCCAACGTGTATTTAAGAATTAATTATTAAAAACTATTTTTTTCTTTTATAGGATGGCTGAATCAGAAACCCGGTTTCCGGGGCCGAGGTGTAGATGTCGACGTCTTTACCCCAGTACTTTCCAGTCATCGCTGCGGCACAGAAATCAACTGCATCATCCTTGCGGTTTGAAGTTACAATGACTTCTTTAGCTTTTTCCATGCACTCTGCTGTGTTCATCCGCCTAGTGGAATCTTTGGCCGGAATATAATATATTATTCCTACTTCTGCGCGATCATGCCCTTCATGTCCGAGAATTTCACTTTGGCAACTAGCGGCGCAAATGTTCACTTCTCTAATGACCCTATCGAAGATGGGTTTATCACCGTCGCGAGCAGGGGCTTCTCGATAAAGACTTTCAATAAAAGATAAAGACGCACCGTAGTCTTGGTCGTCGATTCCGGCTAGCCCCATGTACTCATGTATGAGCAATGAGTAACCCGGGGTACCACCGGCCGTAATAACATCACAAGCTTTACTATCCACAACGATAAGTTTGCGGTCTGGAAAATTAATGGCATTCTTTTTCTCACCACGAACGGCAGGAAGATTATCGCCTTGTACGAATATTGCATTTTGGATTGCATTCTTTAGAGCTTGCTCTTGATCCTGCCCCAAGTTGGCTTGCCAAAAACCCTGCCCTAAAATTTCCTTTGTCAGTTTCACAATACCCATTGCGCAAGCATTACCGCCGCCGCCAGAGCCTGGACCATATGTTTTAGTAACATCGAAGCGTTTCGGCGGCGTATAATTATTTTTTTTAAAATCGATGTTTTTATTGTCCAAAATTTTTGGGAGATATTTTACCGCTTCAGACAGACCACCCGGCGCTTCAATCCCTGTTTTATTTTTTGACAGTCTTGCCGTCGGCTGTTGAGCTTGCGAAACAGTGACAAAAAACGTCGCCAAAACAAACGCCAAAGCATTTAAATAAGATTTGGGCACCATATATTCTCCTAGAGGCTAAGATCTGCAATATCAGTGCAGATCTGCTTTACACGTATACGGACTTAAACATCGTTAAAAGCACGGCATTTCACGCGCATTTTCTTTCTGATCAGGCCTGTGGGACCCTTAACCGCGACCTCAACATCGGCGGATCCAACAATGTCATTTCCCTTGGTACGAACCGGCCCCATCGGCTTTATGATTGCGTACTGAGACTCCTCTCCCTGAAGAAGAAGTAACGGTTGTCTTGGTGTCGCCAACGCATTGTCCGTTGATAGTGTATATTTCAAACCGTCGATGGTTAAATAAAGATCACTGTAAACTCCCGCAACAGCACGGGCTGAGTCGTAAATTTCGTAATTTTTAACGTCCCAGGCAATATGGTTGCCCGACCTGTCCTCACAGAGAAAATCCTTAGTCGGTGGGGTTGCTTGTGCAAACGTCGATGCACATAGAATGGCGGCGAAAACAAACAATTTGTTTTTCATATTCATATCCTTTGTTGGTTGGTTAAAGTTTAAAGATTTTGCGCGTCTGTACAAAATTGCAGTGAATGCTTCAGAACGTCTGTTCGCTCGAGAACTAAAAGAAGGCGAGCTGCATGTAAACTTTGAGCTGCGTGTGGACCATTTAGAGGTAGATAGCTCTGCTGAGAGTCTGCATACTTCCTAAACGCAGCCTGCTCTTTAAGAAGTTTTGCTTTTGGATTATTAATGAACCTCGTCGAAGTTTTCTCGACACAGGCACTGAGCTTGTTCAAGACTGCATCCATTTCTTTCGTGGCTTGCGCTCCAGCCAAGTAAAGGCATCCAGCCCAGCTTTGGCCAGGCAAACATTCGAAGGATTTCATGTACTCATCAGCTTTATTTGCAAACGCTGTTGAGGCGAAGAGTACCGACATAACAATTACTGATTTCATAAGTTCTCCTAGTTCATTGGGCTGTCTCGTTTTGAAACAGCGTTGTTGAACTAGGTTATAAAGCGCCTTGGAGCGGCGATCTATTTATTTGTTATTATCTTAGTACGAGTTATGTCATAATTTATGAACAATGGTTTCAGTGTATGAATTCACCGACTATAAGCTTTATTTAAAGAAACGGATCATTCAGTCCGAGCAACGTGGTTTCGCAACCCGGTTGGCGGAGGCCGCGGGCTGCCAGCGGTCCTATTTTTCGACCGTATTGAACGGCAGCATTCATCTTTTGCCGGAGCATATTTTTGGAATCAGTGAGTTTTTGGAACTGTCCAACGAAGAGCAAGAATACTTATTCTTAGTTTTGGATCACAACCGCGCTGGCAATCCAGCTTTCCGCACGCATCTTTTAAAAAAGATCCGCGAGAAACAGTTGGCCTGGAAAGATTTTAAGAATCGCCTTAAGAAAGATACGATCTCTGAAGCTGAAGATACGTCTGTTCGACAGTTTTATTATACTTCTTGGTTGTATGCTGCGATTCATATTGCTGTCAGCATTCCAAAGCTTGGCGATGTAAAAAATCTTTCCAGTTATCTTGGCATCACTGAGACCACATCTTTGTGGCATCTCGACAAGCTTGCACAGATGGGACTGGTAGAAAAAAAAGGCGGACGATGGGGATGGAAAAGTGGTGATCTGCATTTATCCAAAGAGTCTCCATGGATCGTCAATCATCATTCGAATTGGCGAATGCAAGCGCTGAGCGACCTTCCCCAAAGGAAGGAGGAAGCCCTTCATTTTTCTGTAGTACAATCCTTAAGCAAAGAAGATGTCGAAGCACTTCGCTTCCGCGTCGTTGAGTGGGTCGAAGAATTCAAAAAAATATCAGGCCCCTCAAGTCCTGAGGAGCTTATTTGTTTGAATATCGATTTCTTTAAGCCAGGGCCTAGTTAACCATTTTCAAAAGTGCGCCCTTATGAACCTTCAGTCATAAGAGAAATATCAATATTCCTATCCCATCTCCTTTAATAACTATCTGTTTCGATTCAAACCTTGCGACGATCTTCTTAACCGCCTTATTGTGCCAAGCCTTGGCCTTCCGAGGCTTTAGCCTTTTCGCATTGAGGTAGTGAGAGATTTCATTGGCACTCATTCCCGACTTCCATTGGGGATGAATTTTAAGTAACGTGTCCTACTCAATGACCAATCCCCTGATTTCTTTTTCCATCCAACTCAACATTCCACTGGTAACGGGGTAGAGCCACACCTATTGAAAATTGAAATAATTACATTCGATGGATATAACTCATGGCAATTTATGGTCTTTAACGTAGTCCTACGTCACATTATTAATTCTTTTCGGAAAGGCACTTTGCTATGAGATTCTTTAATTTTTCTATTTTCTGTTTTCTCGTATTATCAATGAATGTTTCAATGGCCGCAGAATACTTCTGCAGCAATGCTGCAGACAATGTCCAACTCCAGATTACTCTTACAGAAACGAATTCCGCAAATATTGAGGTAACAAGCCCTGTGCAAAGACTGCTGGTTTGCTCTGTGAGTGATTTCAAGAAAGGCCAGGAAACTGCAAAGGGCTTTATTTGCGGGAATGAGGAGGATTTTCCGGAATTAGTAGTGATTCATCAGGGTACTATGAAGGGCTTTATGGAGCTGAAAGACCAGCCTCATTATGACTTAGATTGCACCAAAGTCAAAACGCCCGATCAGGCAGCCCCACACACTCTGTAGGAAGACGATCAACGTCCGTATTACCCCCCTCCGGCCACGCGTGCGTGGCCCCCTTTTTTTCCCCGGCTCTCAAATAAGTGGTTCGAATTCTATTTATAATCGATCCGGTTTTGACCGAAAACGATCATGTCGATCCCGCCATTATCCGGGAAAAATTTTATCCGCTTTCCCTCCTTGACCAGTCCTGCATTTAAAGCGACTTTTTGAGAGGCCTTATTCGCAAGCTCAATAGCGGCCTCTACGTGATGAAAGTTTAACTGTTTAAAAGCGATTCTCAAACCTAGTTTCGCAACCTCGGTCGCGTAGCCTTTATTTCTATATTGATTCTGTATGATGTAACCAAGATTTATCCAACGTAGCTGGTTGTTAATTACGAAGAGGTCTATTTGGCCAATAAACTCTCCAGTTTTTTTATCGAAAGCGCCGAAAAAAAATTGGTGTCCCTCTTTGCCGAGTCTTCGGTACCTTTGAACTCGCTCCTTAAACTTTTTTGTATCGGGTTCCTTTGTTGAAGCGATGGGCTTGTCGAACCTATCGATTGCAGGTAGACGTCTCTCAAACGAAAGACGCAGAGATTTAAAGTCTGATACCTTATAGGGTCTAAGGACTAAACGCTTGCCTGAGGCCTGCGTATCCAAATAGGGGGTCTGTTTTATTCTCGCGGAATTCATATAGCGATATTATATTAATGGAATTATTCGATGCGGTCATCAAATGAATCTTTGGAAGCTGCCTCTTTGCCCCCTCCTCTGATAATGCAATCTCGTATTAAAACGAATAAGTCTGAGCTGGTAAATACGCGGTTTTAGTGCTTTGATCTAAAACCCCGTAATTTTAACCTTCGGCGTAAGCCGATCTTTGGTACCGGATAGGGTCTAAATTCCGAGTTTTATGACCGACAAAATCCAATCCAAAGTTCGGATCCACAATGATTTTGGTGGTAATTCCCCACGAGCTTTCTGCTGATAGAAAGTCATTAGAGCTTTAAAGTATCCATTGTAAAAATCGTTCAGTAATTGCCGCTGATTATACTTCTGATTTCCATAGGCGCCAAAACGAGAGGCCTCGGTTATATGCAAGCGCAGTTTGCCGTCAATATCGTTGGCCTTCATTTTTGCGTACCAAGTATCCAGGTCTATGACTTTTCCCATAAGGGGATCTATCATCCACCAACGATTCTCCGGGCCTTTCACGGCGGTAGCCACGTGGAATTGCCAGGCGGTTTTACCAACAATCGACTTCATTTGGCCCGCGACAAAAACTTTTCGAATCGCATTTTTATCAACACCTCTGGACAGTGCTTCGAGGTGAGCTGCCATCGCTCGGCCAAAACAAAAACCAATATTTCCCTCAGGATCATATTTACTGACGTTCATTAAACGCGTAACCGGATGGCGGGTTACTGCCTCGAACAAAGACTTGGCTTCCATAGAGGTCAAAAACTGTTTACGGGAATTCTGGCTTCTAGAAGGCACAGAGTATTCCTTCATCGCCAAGAGGACTTTCTGGTTAAGGGACACTGTTTGTTCTGGAGTCAGAGCATATTCGTCTTCTAATAAGTCATACTTTGAGAACTGAACCAACTCGTCTTCGGTTAATTTCCTGGCTTGTAACGCCAGTCGTTCCTGTAGCGGAAACCCAGCAAGCTCCAGAATCCGGTCCTTTCGTTCCAACTGAATCTCCGTATAGTTTCCAGAGAATCCATTCAACTCCAGTTGAAGACCTTTTTCACTTCGTCCGAGGCCCCGGGCTAACTTTACCGCGGTGAGTTCCTCCACAGACAGTTTCCGGCCTAACAAATTCTCAGTTTTTTTCCGAAGAGACATGTCTTTAAGAGCAAGAGATTTTAAGATGTCATGGAACATTTCTTTTTGCTCTGGTGTTGCGATTTTTTTCTGATTTACAATCTGATCGATCATCTGCAGATAGTTTTCACTCAGTTCAAAGCCGAACTCTTCCCGTATCATCTGGTGAAGAGGCAATGCGTATTCACTCAGGGGTTCTATCAACAATACGGATTCACAGCGCTCCTGTGACCAGGCGGCGGGGGATCCAAAACTAATTAACATTATCGTCGTCAAAAATAGGTTCTGTTTCATATTCCATCTTCATCTTTGAACATTCTGCCTATTAACTAGCAAATAAGATGCTAATTATAACACTTGGGAGACGCGATTAACTTCTTCCTTCATGTCCAACAATTAGACAGGGGACAATTTAGGCGCTTCTTGGGCCTTTAATGAGTAGGCCCCCCGCTCACTTCCCTATCCCCAGCTGATTCAGGTAGGCCTGATTATCCCAAAACAAGTACTCTTCATCGAAAGTGCCATTAATCCAGTGACAGATCGTTGCCATGGGGAGTTTGAATTTCTTGCCCGTGGGCTGGATGGTTTTTCCATCCGGGGTGACCATCGGCTTTGTAAATGTGCCCTCCATGATACCATAAACCGCGGTCCACTCACCCTGGCCTATTTTTATCGGATGTTCCTTGATCCGGGTGTCCGGCGCATAAGTGAACATGTATTTTAGATCTTCGATATGCTTCTCGATTCCCTTGGTGATATGTCCATCGGGCCAATGGACGACCACATCGGAAGTATGGCTTTTCTTCAGCTCATCCCATTTTTGATTTGAAAAGACATTGAAATCCAAATCATCAAATGTAGCCAGATGTTCTTTCACTCTCTTTTCCAGCTTTTCAAAATCGAGTTCTTTTTTGGATTTCGCAAAAGCAGCGCCACCTGAAAAACACGTATAAACCACGGTGAAAAAAACCAGAAACCCTCGACGCATAAATCCTCCGCCGTTAATTCTTTATTATGAAACTACCGACATTTTAGAAGTCTCCGCCTTGTTGGTATAATTTTATTTTGGCAGTCTATGACCAGAAGCCCCTAAGGTTTCTATGTATTCAGCCACCGCTTTCATGTCCGCTTCTGACATTTTGGTCGTGACCTGCTTCATCAGGGCTCCGTGCGGCCGGTCTTCTGTTTTCTGGTACACTTCGATTTGCCTAAAGGTGTAGTCCGCGTGCTGACCGGCGATGCGCGGAATGATGCCGTTGCCCTCCCCCTGAGGCCCGTGACAAGTATTGCACTGGGCTACGCCTATTTCTTTGAGACCCTGCAAAAATATGTATTCCCCCCGCCGCAACTGGTCCGAGGGCGCTTTTTCTTTGCCCCGCATGGGGCTTTGGCTCGAAAAGTAGTCCGCGATTTGTTGGATCTGCTCCTGAGTTAAATGGGTGTAGCCCCACATGCGCTCCACCCCCCGTTTATTCTTACGAAAGTGACCCTTAAAATCCACGAGTTGCTGGATAAGATAGTCTTTCTGTTGCCCTCCCAACTTCGGATACAACGGAGAGACAGATTCTCCCGCAATCCCATGACAAGTGGAACAAACCTTGATGGCAATGGTCTCCCCTGGGGTCTCAGGGGGTGTCTCTGCCCCAGGAAAGTTCGAGCATCCAAGTGAGGAAAGAACAAAAAATAGGAAAAGAATTTTCATAACCCCTCGCCCTAAAAAACAACCCAGAGATAAGCATAAGTGGTGTTATTGTCGCTGGCATCCCGACCGCTTCCATCATAATTTGTGTCCGCCCCGAGGTAGTGGCTAAAATAACCGTATTGGAGGCCGGCACGGATGTTTTGACGTACCAACCAAAATATCTCCGGAGTCCACTGCCTTGAATTCGGGCTGAGGTTGGCGCTCTCGGTATAGACGGGATCTCGGTTCCCGGTAATGCTGGCGTAGGCCAGACTCAAACCATACTGCGCCTGATAGATATAGCACAGCTTCAGGTGGAGAGAGTCCAGACTTGCTTTACCCGCGTACTTACTGGCATTGGACACCGTGCTGTCAGAAATCGTTTCGTGAATAAAACGAAAATGCGCGGTGAAGGTGTGGATATCCATCAAATACTGGTACTGAGCATCGAGCCCCTCGTCATGATAGCGGATGGTCCCTTGGCCAGTCAGGGGCTGATTGGAATTGTCCAGAGGAAGAACCTCTGTCTCCATCCCAAAGCCACCAATCATATAATTGTGTGGCCCGAACTCCCGTGAGTACGCCAAGCGTAGGTAAGGGGCAATTCCATTCAAAAAAGTGAGAGGAAAGGTCGCGTCCCCCCTTTTTCGTCCCACACTTAAAATGGAGAAGGGTCCTTGCGCGGTTCCGTATCCTGTCAGCTCCAAATAATAATTCTGGTTGTAATAAAGATACGCGCCTAAGCCTGCCACCTGATGACTCAGGGCCCCCTCAAGCAGCGTCGACACCGGCAGTTCTGCAAAAGCGCCTTGGGTCGTGCTGGTGTAAGGATAACTCCAGGCGGGACTGCTGTTCCAAACGTCTTGCACACTGGGGTTATTGTTTAAAGTCAGACCCCATATAGAATCCCGACTGGGTGAGACCTTACGATCCGCATAGCGAAGGTCAAAGTTGTCTGAACTGAAATACCCCAAACCGGTCTCCGGATTATTGCTTTCATAGTTAAATTGAGAGAAGACTCCGAGATTCTCTGTGATCTTGCCTCCGGCAAAGAGGCTTGCATAATCAATGATCACCTGCCGGTCTTTGGGTGAAAGTTCGGTTCCACTTGCAGTAGTGTTCCTTTGAGTCTTTGTCCAGCTGCCAACGGCCATAACGGCGAAAGGATTTGTCGACTCACCCATCGTGTATCCCATGAGCTTAAACAAACGTCCGTAAGGATTGAGCTCGGGAAACTGCCCGCCAGCATGACAAGCGATGCAACTCTGCCCTGTCTGGTGGGCAAAAGCGGGAATGGCACCGGCTTCGGATAAAACGACTACGGACTGGACGAAAGCTACTGCGAGAGAAATACTAAGAGTCTTCATACCAGTTCCTCTCTGAACCTATGGCATCAGGTTTTCATTGATATGATCTATTTTTAGGCAACGCATGGAAAGTTTAAGAGGATTGTTTCTTTGCAAACATACCACCAGCGGCATGGAAGACTCGACAGAGATCCTCACAAAACACAGACCTTCCTCCCCGTCCTTAGTCTGGCTAATGATGTTGCTAACAACGGAATTTGAACTGCATCCTCTCTTAGGTTTAAAATTGATCCATGGCTCTTCTTATTGTCGATGATGAAACTTCAACCCGTGATGCCTTACGAGAGATGCTTATTAGTATCGGCCACAAGACCATTCTGGATGCGAAGAATGGAGAAGAGGCCCTGCGCTTCATCGAGAACGACAAAAAACGCCTGACCATGATTATCAGCGACTGGGAAATGCCCTATATGAACGGCGTTCAACTCCTGGATGCAGTCTCAAAAAGGCCCGATCTGGATCTGATTCCCTTCGTGCTCATTACCTCGGATCTGCCTAAAAGTAAGCTTCACCAGTTGAGGCATAAATATGAACGCTTGGACGCCCATCTGATCAAGCCGTTTCAGAAAAATGCCTTGGCCAGAATCACCTCCCTGGCGGTCCGAAGACGCCAAAGTCATCGGACGACTTTGATTTTTTGCGGCACGGAAACCCCCGAGAGCCAGAGCCTGCGAACCAAGCTGCAGAACCAGCCTGGCCGGTTGGGTCATCGTTGGATTCATGTACAGAACCTGGAAGAACTCAAAAAAAGCGTCGAGGCCGACAGTAAAACCCTCGGCGCAATTCTTATCCAGCCAGATGTCTATCACCAGGCCGGCCACTGGTTGACGAGTTTTAAAAAAACGCAGCAGGGGGCCGTGACTCTCATTGGATGTCTGGAAACGGACCCGAAAGAAGTCACCGCCTCTGAAGACTTACAGACCATCGCCCAGTTTTTTTCCAAATCCGTGGTCTCTTTGTGGGAAGCTATGGAGATCCGCCGGGAAAAATCCTGGGAAGCCGACCTTCTTTTCCAACAAGGCCGCACCGCCTTGCAAAGCAAAGAGATTAAATCCGCCATGAGAGCGGCCGAACGTTTAGTCGAAATGGAACCGACTAATCCGGAAGCCTGGCAACTCCTTGCAGATATTGAGGAGCATATGGGAAATTCCCCGCTGGCCCTTCAGCATTTTCAAAAAGCAATTGAAATTCATCCCTTTTCCCCGAAGTCCAATATTAAACTTCTGGATTGCCTGGCTAAGAGCGCGTCGCCACCTGAGATCACCACGACGATAAACCAGGTCCTCCACCGCTTTCCGCAAAATGTGGATGTCCTCTTCGCCGCCGCCAAAGTGAGTCGTTCTAAAGAGCTGGCGGAGCGGGCTCTTGCCCTGCAACCGGCCCACCGAGGGCTGAAGGAACTACTCGAAAGTTTCAATTAGAGGGTCCCGCTGGACCTTGGCCCGAGAAGATTGCGAAAAGTATCTGAACTTCCGATGCCTCCTTCTTAGATAAGACTTCAGAAATATTCCAGAAAAACCGAATATTCCTCTGATGAAGTCATTCTCGATTCCTCTAAGAGTTAAACTTATCTCTCTGATTACCGCCCTCCTGATTCTGATCTCAGGGGGAGTCGTTGGGGTCTTGTCCGGCCCCATTATCAAAGAAAATCAGAACCTGATTCTTGAGTTCAGTGCGCAAGACTCCATCGCAACAGCATCCCAAGTACAAGCGTACTTTGAGGCCACGGCCCGGCACTTGATAGAAATCGGCCACGAGTTTGATAGGAAGACCAGCCTAGAGCCTGCGTCAAAATTTCTTTTCATCTCCGTGCTGGAATCCAATCTGAAAACAGGTTTTCAGGCAAGAAAGCATCTTACATCAACTCTTCCCGCAAGCTTTGCCCCCGAGGCCTGGATGACACAGGCTCTTCCTTATTTGGCCCAGGCCTCTCAAGGGACCTTGCAGATCATGCCCGTCGACCTCGGTGAATCGCAAAAGGGTTTGGCCATGATCCTGCCAGAAAAAGACCACCTCTTCGTCGGCATTCTTAATGCTGAAGAAGTTTCAAACCTTCTGGGCGAAGGGGATCATGATTCAAAGTTGCTGGTAAACTCCCAAGGTCTCCTGCTTGCTACCTCTGAAGGGGTCCAAACCCCCTTAGGTTCGGATGTATCATATCATGCCGGAGTAAAAACCTTTCTTGAGGCCAAGTCCGGCAAGACTCAATCTCGCGGTGTTGCCACCGCTGGCCCCAACAAACCCGGCCTTAGCACTTTTCAGCCAATTGGAAAGTTCGGCCTGGCTTTGGTTACTGATGTGCGACGGACGACGGCCCTTAGCGCGGTCCAAAAATTGCCTTTTCACGCCGGCCTGGTGCTTATAACTTTCCTGCTCGTGGCCCTCGTTTTAGGCGCCCTTCTCTCTCAACCCTTGGTGAGAATGGCGACAGAACTCAAAATGCAACAGGAGAAACTGGTCAGCCAGGAAAAACTTGTGGTCGCGGGCCGTCTGGCCAGCGACATCGGCCATGAGTTCGGAAATATCCTGCAGCCTCTGGTCAGCAAACTGGATCTTCTGCATGAAGAGCTCAAAGAAGCGCAGATGAATCGCGAAGTGGCGCGCGTGGAAGAGATGCTCGAATGTGCAAATATCGGAGCCGAACTCTGCAAAGGCCTCCTCACCCTCTCTCGGGAAAACGCGGATCCCTTGCAGAGAACGCCTTTTTTATTGGCTGAGGCGACGGGAAAATGTCTTCGCCTTTTAACCCATGAATTCAAAAAAAAGGACATCAAGACCTCCGTCGATGTTCCTGAGGATATAAAAATCCTCGGCAACGAATCACAGATCATGCAAGTGATCATAAATCTTGTGATCAACTCCGTCCACGCCGTTCCCACCGGTGGGAAGATCGAAATCCGGGGGCAGACCCACGGCAAAAGAGTTCACCTGGAGGTCACTGATAATGGTGAAGGCATCGCCCCGTCCAACCTCACGAAAATTTTTGAGCCTCTCTTTAGCACCAAGGGTCCTCATGGGAACGGAGTGGGGTTGAGCATTTCGAAAGCCATCATTGAGTCCCATGGCGGCAGCATCAGGGTCGAGTCGCAAGTGGGAGTTGGCACCCGGATGATCATTGAACTCCCCGTCCCGGACCAGGATGTGGGGCACCAATGAACGTCCTCATTCCTTTTCTTATTCTTCTGCTGCTTGTGTTAATCGTGAACCACCTCCTCAAAAGCGATTGGCGCCGCCAGGCTGAAAAAAAAGCCCTGAGTGTGTTTCGTCCGCTTTCAATGAGCGAGAAGACGGAGGCTCTGCAAAAATACGGAAGCAATTCCAATTCTTTTTTGACCCTCTATCCCGGGTTTGAGTACTTCACCTCGAAAAACCCGCAGATTCAAGGCTTCATCCCCTTTGTCATCACCCAGAGCGGTTGGGTGGCAGCCGCCGAACCTCTGGTTGCCCCTGAACACCAAGTCGAAATAATGAGGGAATTTGCGGCCGCGGCGGAAAGCGCCGGCAAAGTCGTCGTCATGCTTCCCGTAACCGAGGCGACGGCTCTGTTAGCGGCTCAGGCAGATTACCATTCATTTATGATCGGCTGCGAACCCGCCCTCTTCGCGGATCAATATCCTCCCAAAGGGAAGTCCTGGGATGAGATCAATGCCGCCACAAAGCAACTTGCCAACAAGGGAGCCGTCGTCACGGAGTTTCGGCCTGAAGAGATTTCCCCCGAAGAGCGTGCCGACCTCGATCAAATCATCAAGCTCTGGCTGGAATCACGCAAGATGGAACCTTTGGCCTTTCTTAATCATGTAGACCCCTGGCGGTACTCCGAACACAAGCGGTACTTCAAAATTGAAATCGGACGGAAGGTCCTGGCCTTCATCGCCGCAATTCCGATCATGAATAAACAGGGTTGGTATCTGCTTGACGTGATGAGACGTCCGGACATTCTGTCAGGAACCACGGAAACCCTGATGTTACAATCGGTCAAAATCCTCTTTGCCACGGGCGCCCGCGAAGTCTCGCTGGGGATGGCTCCTCTGTCTCAGCTTGAAAAAGTCGGCGACCATCCTGCCGCGAAGGCGGCGCACAATGCCGGGTTATATAAATTCTTTCATTGGCTTCATGACAAAGGCCAGTGGTTTTACAGCTTCAGTTCCCTCTACCAGTACAAGATGAAGTTTAAACCCAGCGCCACCCCCGCCTGCTTCGCCATAATAAAAACCAGGAAATATAAGAATAGATATATGGAAATTCTCAGAGTTTCCAATAGCATTTTCCAGGCGATGATGCCGAAAAGGTTCGCTCTGGCGACTTTTCTCAGCCTGATCCGCATCCTAAGACAATACAGCCTGGGTGATTGGCTGCGAGGCCACCTGCGGAGCACCGTGATCGTGCGTTCAACCCCTCCTTCTTGGGCCCGCCTTCTCCAGCGTTGCAAGTTTACAGTGATCATTTTGATCGTAAATATTTTAGTCTTTTTTCTCACTACCGACGGTGAGGGGCGTATCCATCCCGCCCTTGAGCAGGGCTGGGGATTCTCGTGGAATTCATTTACGGAACACCCTTTGCAATCCCTCCTTCTATCCCCTTTCCTGCATTGGTCTACGACCCACCTCTGTTGGAATCTGGTTATAATCACTCTCTTTACGGGCACCACAGAATATCTGGCGGGGACGCCGATCACCTTTGCAACCTATCTTATTGCCACTCTTCTGACGAATCCGATAACGGCCGGGGTTCTGGGGTACCCCTTGCGGTTGTTCTTCCCGATGATCAATCCCGGAGAAATTGATATCGGCGCCTCCCTGGGGGGTGTTGCCACGGCAGGGGCACTTTTTTGGTTTCTCCGTCACCGATGGGCTTTGATTCTGATCATTGTTGGAGCCTCCTTATTAAACAATTGGCTCACTCACAGTTTCATGCCTTTTAATCACATTGTGGCCTTTGGTTTGGGGATGCTGATTTCATGGATCGCTCTCAACAGGGTCAGCTCCACGTCCTAGGGGTTTTCTCTTTAAGAGCCTATCCACTGAATAAGCCCCGCCGCCAACCAAAATTAAAAAGACGAGTCCCAGGAACATACAATAATCTACACGGGACTCATGAAGCGTGGGCCAGAAACCCTTTTTCACAAACATCGGGACCTTGGTTGTCAGTATGGCCACAGAAATATCAATTAAAAGGGGAATGGCAGAAAGACGACAAAGGAGCCCCACTAATAAAAAAGCACCGAAAACGATTTCAACTCCTCCCACAAAAGGAGCTGTAAATTCAGGATAAGGGATTCCAATGCTTGTGAATCTGCCGGCACCTAAAATCTCAGGGTAGAGAAATTTTTGAATTCCTTCAGAAAGAAAAACGGCCCCCACCATAAAACGAATCAGAAGAAGGGCCCGTTCAAATCTTTTTACTTGAACTTCAGGGAGTGAACTTGGCGAGGTCGTAGATTCCATAAGCCTTCTCAAGTTCAGAAACGTGCGTTACCACTTCTTCAAACCCGCCCTTGCCGAAAAGTTTATGCTCCCTTTCTTCGAATTGCTCGCCTAATTTTTCATACTCTTTTTTACCCAGCATTTCATGAAACATCGGGAATAAAACCGTGTCTTCACGGCTTTCATGGGGTCGATACATTGTAATAAAAGCTTTGAGTGCATCGACAAGCTTCCCAGTGGCCCCCTCATCTTTCAGAGTGGCTGGTATGGCTAGCTGTTCAATGTGGGAGGTCAAACGCCGTCCTCCCTTGTGTTGAGCTTCCAGAATATCTACAAGATCCACCAGCCGGCCCGCTTTTCGCATTCTGGGGAAAATAAATTCTTCTTCGAGCTTTTCATGATAATTTTCGATAAAACGTTTAATGAGCGCCGCCGATTTTTTAATAACTTCCAGCTCCGCATTTGATTTCGCTTGAAGGCGTCGGATCCCCTCTTCATAAACCAGAAGAATCCGGTTTAGGACTCCATGCTCCCGCATCAGATCTTCCGCCGGCCCCACCTCCGCTTCTTCTTTCTCTTTTGCCCACACAGTGGGAGAAAGCAAGACAGTTCCAACCCCTACGCTCAGCCCGGATTTGATAAAAAAACGGCGTGCAACTCTTTCTTCTCCACTCATAAGTCCTCCCCATCGCATCTCTACCACGCTAGAGTCGTCGTCGACTTTATGTAATTCATGGGGTTCTTTTTCGAAGAGATACGACTTTGGCTCCGCGTTATAGATGAAAATGAAGCTAATTTAGGCGGCAATGTAGGCAAAAAAATTAATTTTATTAAGTAATTTCAATATATTGAGCAAAAATAACCCCAAAAGAGGATGGCGACTATCTGCTTCTTTATTTTTTCTTAAAAAATGAGACACTAACTGAAATTTTCGGGGCGTAGCGCAGTCTGGTAGCGCGCTTCGTTCGGGACGAAGAGGCCGCTGGTTCGAATCCAGTCGCCCCGACCAAATTTACTTTTCCTTGCCGGTGAAGATGAAAAAACTCACTCTCTTCTGGTTCCGCCGCGATTTGCGTCTTACCGATAATGCCGGCCTTTTTCATGCTCTGAAAGAGCAGACGGATGTTCTGCCGCTTTTTATTTTTGACTCTGAAATTCTAAATCCCCTGGAAGACCGCAGGGACGCTCGCGTGAGCTTTATCCACAACACCGTTTCTGAGCTAAAGCAAGAGCTGCAACGGCGGAAATCCGATCTTCTTGTTCGCCACGGGCGGCCCTTAACCATATTTAAAGATCTTTTTAAACAATTCAGGATCGCCGCCGTTTACTGCAATCATGACTATGAACCCTCGACCCGGCGGCGCGATCAAGAGATTGAAAACTTCGCCCGCTCCCAAGGAGCTGCGTTTAACTCTTATAAAGACCAGACGCTTTTTGAAAAAGATGAAATTCTCAGTGGAGCCGGAACTCCCTACACTGTCTACACCCCCTATAAAAACAAGATCTTGCAAACGCTCTCCCCTTCTGACCTGAGGCCCTATGACAACGAAGCCTATGGCAAGTCTTACGCCCCCCGACTTCACCCTGAGAAAATGCTCCCGCTCAAGGAACTGGGATTTGAGAAAGCTTTCATTGAATTTCCACCTTTGAAAATATCCCCCACCCTGCTGAAGAATTATGAAAAAACCAGAGACTTTCCCGGGACGGAACACGGGACCTCCCGTTTAGGTCCCCATCTTCGGTTCGGGACCGTCAGTGTGCGGAACCTGGCCCGCCAAGGACAACTGAACTCCCCGGCCTGGCTCAAGGAGCTGATCTGGCGGGATTTTTTCATGCAGATTTTGTGGCATTTCCCGCAGGTTGAAAAAAACAGTTTCCGTCCGGAATACGACAACATCGCCTGGAGAAAATCTAAAAGTGATTTTACCCGTTGGTGCGAAGGGATGACAGGCTACCCCCTTGTCGATGCGGGCATGAGGGAACTCAATTCAACGGGCTACATGCACAACCGTGTGCGCATGGTGACTGCCAGCTTTCTTTGCAAACACCTCCTCATCCATTGGCGTGAGGGAGAACGGTACTTTGCAAAAAAACTCCTCGACTTTGATTTGTCAGCGAACAATGGGAACTGGCAATGGGCTGCAGGTTCCGGGTGTGATGCCGCTCCTTACTTCCGGGTTTTCAACCCACTTATTCAAGAAAAAAAATTTGATCCGGCCGGAGCTTATATTCAAAAATGGATTCCAGAGATCCGTACTTCTAAATATCCAAAACCCATGGTGGAAGCCGCCCTGGCCCGCGGTCGCTGTTTACAGGCTTTTGCCAAAGCTCTTAAGAAATGAGGGAAACATGAATATTCTGCTCACCGGCGCAACTGGATTGATCGGAAAAGAAGTGGGAAAGGTCCTGGCGGAAAAGGGCCACACACTTTATGTTATAAGCCGTGATATGACCAAGGCCAGGGACCTCTTGCCTTTCCCCTGTGAGATCATTGTTGGGGACCTTATGAAAGGCCCGCTCACAGATTCCCGCCTTAAAGACATTGAAGGTGTCATTAACTTGATGGGAGAACCCGTGGTGGGTTCGCGCTGGAACGCCCTTTTAAAGGAAAAAATTTATAACTCCAGGGTCTTAGGAACCCGTCATTTGATTCGCAGTTTGCCAGAGACTGTAAAGACCTTCGTTTCGGGCTCCGCCATCGGTTTTTACGGAGATTGCGGGGATGAAATTTGTCATGAAGATCGTCACGCAGGGGAGGACTTCCTTGCGCAAGTGACTGCCGATTGGGAAAAGGAAGCCTCCACATCTCCCGGAAGGGTTTCTTTTGTTCGTACAGGAATTGTTCTGTCCCCTCAAGGCGGCGCCCTGGAACAAATGCTTTTCCCCTTCAAGGCGGGCGTCGGAGGAAAACTCGGAAATGGCCACCAGTGGATGAGCTGGATTCATATCCAGGACATCGTGGGCCTTCTCGTCTTTGCTTTGGAAAAAGATCACGTGCAAGGGGCTCTTAACGGAGTGGCGCCAAACCCTGTCACCAATGAGGAGTTTTCAAAGACCTTGGCGGAAAGCCTGGGGCGCCCTCTCGGACTCTCCGTTCCTAAAACAGCGCTGAAGGTCCTGTATGGGGAGGGCGCCGAGGCCATCCTTAGTTCCATCCGCGGCAGTGCGAACCATGTCCTGTCTTTAGGATACCGGTTTCAACACACTGATCTTAAGGAAGTTCTCCTGGAGATCTGTGCCCCCTTTAAAACCGGAGAAGAGATCTTTTATGGAGAGCAGTATATTCCTAAACCCCCGGAAGAGCTTTTTGATTTTTTCAAAGATCCTCATAATCTGGAGAAGATCACTCCTCCGACCCTCTCCTTTGAAGTAGGGCACATTTCCACGGCGCAAATCCAGCAAGGCACTTTGATTGATTATAATCTAAGGATCCATGGTGTTCCGGTAAAATGGAGAACAGAAATCACGGAGTGGGCTCCCCCGCATAAATTTGTTGATATTCAATTACGGGGTCCCTATCAGTCTTGGCACCATACCCACGAGTTCCGTCCTTTTTGCGGGGGAACTTTGATGGTGGATCAGGTCCGCTATCGTCTCCCCCTAGGATCCGTGGGGTGGCTTGCGGGAAATTCTTTTGTGAAAAAAGACGTGACCCGGATCTTTCAATTCCGGCGCGAATATATCCGGAAATTCACTGAGAAGGCATAAAAAAGGGCCTCCGCCAAAGCGAGGGCCCTCTCTTCTTGTACAAAAATCTTTTAAATTCCGCTCCACTTCTATTTTGCTGTCACTAACAGGAACGAGATACACATTTCGTCATTTGTACCTTCCCCGAAGGTCGTCACCTGAGTACGGCCCCGTGTATCGAAGTTACAGGAAATCTTCATGCTATTTGTGGCATCGAAGGTCACCGGCTTTTTATAGAGACTTCCCATCTGCCAGTTAAAGTCAAAGAGCGGAACGTTGGCGACACAAGTGTTCTTCCCGGAGATATCCAACATTTCCAGTTTCAACTTGCGTCCCAATTGGTGCATGTGAGGACCGACGCCATAGATTTTCAACTGACGGGCAAAGGGGAAGTTGAAAATGGAGTCCAATGAGAACCCGCCCCCGCCGCCACCGGACTCAAAGAGGTGGTCCACCGTGAGCATAGTCTGGTTGTCAAGCGTCTGGGTTGAAACAACATCCGCTTGCCCTGGAGCCAAATTCAGTTGACCGCTCGTTAGCATCAACCATTTCACGGGCTTTGCGTTGTCATTCGTTTTCACGGCAATGGCGGTTTGGTCAGGCAAAGTTCCATTGGTGGTATTGTAGTGAACTTGAACAATGAGTTTACGACCGGCTTCCAAGCTCAGCCCCAGCAGGCCTCCGGTTTCGGGATCTTTCAGCTCACCCGCATTGGCCCCAGGAGCCCACAGTCCAACGATGGTCGCGGCAACTCCCGCGGCGCCATAACAAGTGTATCCCGGCCGACCGTCCGATCCGCTCTTCTGCAATGCTTCTGTTTGGGCCGCTTCGGAAGTGGGTTTAAAAACGATGACGTGGTGAACAACTTTGGGCTCATCCGGAAGAACCTCAATGCCCGTGATCATCGTGTTGGATGTCACCCCTGGGTCCACGACGAAACATCGGTAATCGTCCAATTTTCCCGCCGGAGGCGCAGGAGTGTAAGGTTGGGGTATTTTAAGAATTTTCTTCGGTTCCGCCAAGGCCACAGGGGGAGGAGGTAGCTGGGGTTTAAAACCCGGGTCCCCCTTAGGCGCCCCGTTATCGATCCAAGACACCAATGTTTTCAAATCCGCTTCCGGCAACCACGTGGAGTCGGTGAAAGTTTGGCAAGACCCTGAGTTGTCAAGACTGGGAGGTGGCATTGTACGGGCCACCAAGGCCTTCCTGATTCCCTCGCGGTGGTTGTAGAAGTCGTCATAAGTTTCAAGCGGGAACGGGGCAATGCCTCCTTGAGTGCGGTGGCATCCCGTGCAGTTTTTAAGCATGAGAGGAGCAATCTCCCGGGAAAAAACAACCTTGGAATTATCCACCGGGGTATCCCCTCCCCCGGAAGAGTTACCAGACCCGCCAGAATTGGAAGAACCCCCGTTTTGATTGTCTTGGTTGTTCTGCCCGCCCTGACTATTTTGATCGCTCTGACCCGATTGGCTGGAGCTGAGTGGGGCTGCGCCTTGCTGCGTACAGCCTGCAATAAAAATTAGTGCCGCAAAAAGCCCCTGATAGAATTTACCCATAGTTTTCCCCATGTTCATATTAGTCATAGGGTAAAACAAATTGCCAAGGAGTCACACTTACGAGTTTATACCAGAGTCGTCTCCCCTTGGGACGAATGGCTTCTAAAATGTCTCAATTAAAGACAGAAAACCCCTCTTGTCCCACTTTGAGGTCGCTTTTTCTTAAAGTTCATTCTCAAGGAAGGGGACTGGAACGATCTTATAGCCAATGCCTGGCACCGCCTTGATATACCGGGAATAGCCTCCAAGCTTTTTTCTCAGAAGGCAGATATGGGCATCAACCACTCGATCTAATACGCTCGCATCCTCGCCCCAGGCCGCAACCAAGAGTTGGTCTCGGGTGTAAACTTGGTCAGGTCTTCGCGCCAGGCAACACAACAATTTAAACTCCGTTTGTGTGATGGCGATTTCCTCCCGTTGAGACCCGCGGCAGACCGTCACTCGATGACGGGCGTGATCAATTTCAATATCGCCAACCCGGGTGAACAGCCGATCACTCTTTTTTTGGGCGTGTTTTTTAAGACGTGCCTCAACCCGCGCCCTGACTTCCAATGGTTCAAAGGGCTTTGTGATATAATCGTCGGCCCCCAGGCTGAAGGCGCTCACTTTCTCCGTGATTTCTTTTCTTTCACTTAAACACAGGATGGGAATATTGCGAAGGTCCGCGTCTGATTGGATCTCACTCAGAAGAGAAAATCCCCGCCTGTGGGGAAGATTAAGATCCAGAAGGATAAGATCAAAAGGGACACTGGCCAACCATTGAGAAGCTTCCGTGGCATTTTCAGCGAAGGTCAGTTGGTATTCACCCAAAGTGCGAGAAAGAATTCTTTGGTAATCTTGGGAATTATCGACAATAAGGATTCTAAACATGTGTCCCGCTCCAACAAAATGCAATCCGCTCTGACACTCGAGTTGCAGTTTTAATCTCCAGCCTGGTATTTTTTCATTTTAAAATTGCGGCGGGTGCTTGAAAAGTCCAGTCTCGCTAACGTGACATTGGTCCAACGCCTATCCGGCTTTGGTGGAAAAGTTTTTTTCCGCCAGAAATGTTTGTGCAAAGAGGTCTAGAGACACAATGCGGTCTGCCGCCCCCAGTTCAACGGCAGCTCTGGGCATTCCATAGACCGTTGAACTGGCCTCATCTTGGGCGATGGTCAAATGCCCCTTCCGCTTCAGCTCCAGGAGTCCTTCAGCCCCATCTCGCCCCATCCCCGTGAGAAGTCCTGCAACCACGTGCACCCCCCTGAGTTTAGCGACTTCCAAGAACATATAATCGACACTGGGTTTGAAACGATTCACCGGGGCCACGTCCCGGATGGCGATCTGCCGGTGCCCCAAACGGTCTTCCACACCCATTTGAAATCCCCCGGGGGCGATGTAAACATGATTGGCCTGCAGCGGTTCCCCGTCTTCAGCTTCTTTTACCGTGAATGGACACAGCTTATTGAGGGATTCCGCAAAGGCTTTTGAGAAAACCGGAGGAATGTGCTGAACGACCAGGGTCGGGGGGACGGACCTGGGAAAGCTCGTAAAAACACGGGTCAGTGCTTGGGTGCCACCGGTGGAGGCCCCGAAGCACCAAAGCAAATTCTCAGAAAACACGATCTCCGGTGACATTTTCCGTGGGCTTAAAGGCAAAAAACTTTTTCTTTCTCTTCCGGAGTCCAGAGCCAACAGGGCCTTCGCTCCGACTTCCTCTTGGAAAGTTTTTTTATCCTCCAGTTGAGGTTTTTGGATATAGTCGAATGCGCCGGCGTTCAAAGCTTCGAAGACCAAAGACCCCTCCTCAAGGCCAAGGCTTGAAATCATTAAAACCGGGTAATATTTCTTAGTTAAAAGATCCCGTACGACATCCACACCGGTTTTCTTTGGCATCTGAATATCCATCGTGATGATATCCGGCTGAAGGCGCTGGATTTCCGCTTCGGCGAGCAACGGATCCGAAATCTGCGCAATCACTTCAAAATAACCCAGTTCTCCCAGAGTGTGCTTCAAGAATTTTAAAATCACAGGCGAATCATCCACGTTGACCACGCGAACCTTCTCCCGTATTTGAATCACCCCTCCAAAAAAACCAATATGAACAAAAGGTGTATAGTGGACCTGAGATACGGGAAAAAACGTCGAGCCCAAATCTTTGGCGCGTCTCTTAAGAAAGGGAGGCAAGTACAAGGAATACCTGAATTGGGAAAAGGGCTCCTTTTGTGCTCGGGCTTCAAAGCGGCTCAAGAAGGGGCCAGAAAAATCCCGAGGCTCAAAGACCGTAAAACCGACAATCTTTCCAGAGGCGTCGCTGGCACTTAATATCCCCTGATTTATCAGGTGGAACTCTTTGCCCTGAAAAAAGGCCTCCTCAGCGTTCATCCACTTCAGTTTCCACTTGGAATCAAATCTCATGCCGCAGCCCCCCTGATCTTGGCAAAGAACTCGCGGGAAAGGCTGAAAAAACTCGTGGCAGGAGTGATATCACTGACTTTGAGACCAGAGGTCATCTCTAAAGAGTCCACCTTTCCGGCAAGGTTCTCTTCCACTAGGAGCTGCAGGGACCTGGAACCCGCCCATCGATACGCACATTGAACAAACGGTCGTTCATCAAGAATCTGCAATGAAAAGGTGTTCTGCGTCAGAGAGCGGAAAAGCTCAGGGGCCAGGGCCGGCTTTACAACCGCATACTGCCCCGGCTTCATGACGTGTCTCGGACTTAGAACGGAGGACACCTGCCGACGGGACCACGACTTCAGATTCGTCTCAAGGTGCAGCAGGAAATCCTCTCCAAAGGCTACAATGAGAGTTGCCGGCATAAGGCTATCAGACTCTTGTTCCTTGATGATTTGCTGGAGCGAGGTCTTGGTCAGTTCGGACGCAAATATCACGCGCAAGCAGTCCGTTGGGTCAGCCGCCGTAAGCGATCGTCCTATCGATTTCTCAAAGCTTCCAAGGCCGCCCGTTTTTTGCGAAGGCCCTCCCCTGATCGCCATTTTCGCTTTCGTCAATATCTCCTCTGCACTCTGCTGTAAATTGTTTAAAGCTGGCTTTTCAACGTAGTCAAAAGCGCCCAAGTTTAGTGCCTTTGAAGCCAGATCCATGTCCACCCTGTTCACGGATGAGACCATCAAGACGGGCGGGTCCGATTCTTTTTTGTAGAGTTTTTCAAGGAAATCCAAACCACTGACTTCCGGCATGTGGATATCAAGAGTGATCAAGTCGTAGGAACCGGCGTCCAGTTTCAAGCGAGCTTCCCGACCATTTCCAGCCACTTCGACCTTTTCACATAAAGAGTCTTGTGAAAAGATCTTTTTCATCAGCATTTGAATTGTGGTTGAGTCGTCGACGCAAAGGACGCGATATTTCTTCTCTGCGGCGGGCGGCTGCTTCAGTTTCCTTTGATAACAGGAAGGGCCGACGGATTGAAGCTCCCACCCCTCAAAGCGCATGGGCTCCGACATTCCGCTCACGAACAACCCCCGCGGGTCAAGACGCTGAATCATGCTTAATGCAATATTTTTGACTTTATCCGGGGTGAAGTAAATAAAGACATTCCGGCAAAAAATAACGTCGAAGCTTTCTCTTTCCGGCCAGGATTTCACTTCAAGCAAGTTGAGAGTGACAAACCGAACTCTTGATTTTAGGTTCGGGTGAACAGCTGCAAAGTCCTTGATTGTGCCTGTTCCTTTTTTCCAAAACCCCTGAAGATAAGCCCGCGGAATGGTGTTAACTTCTTTGAGGGGATAAACCCCATTCTTGGCGTAAGAAACCGAGTCAGGATCGATATCCGTTCCGACCACTTCAAAAGGAACTCCCCATTTTTGGAACAAATGAACTTCAAGGAAGCTCGCCAAAGAATACACCTCTTGTCCGCGACTGCAGGCGGCGGACCAGACCCTCACGGGGCGCTGAGAGAGCTTGAACCGGTCTTTCAGGTGCTCGCCTTCGGTGTTAATCCAACTCTGCAAGGCTTCAAAATGGGCGTACTCCCGGAAGAAATAAGTGTAGTGGGTGGTCATTAACCCCTGGAGAGCTTCCCTTTCCGTCCTCTCATGGGCGGAAAAAAATTCCCAGTACTCATGCATGGACTGAAGACCTAACTTCATAAGATGGCCCTGCATTCGGGACTCGAGCATGGAAAAATTCTTTTCATCAATCGAGTTTCCAGTCACTTCCCGAACGACCTCGGCCAACCGCAAGATATCCTCTTTTGCAAAAGCTGCCATGAATTAGAACTCCTCAAATTGAGGATCATCACCAGACGGAACAACGTCAGAGTTCGCAACACGGGCTTTTGAGTCCTTATGCTCCGCCGACAAGGCTTTCCGACGTTGGCTGAGATCCACAACTGGAGCTGGAACTGATTTTTCCAGAACCGGGAGCGGCTTTTTCTCCGGAGAGGAAGGTTTTTCTGCTTTTCCACCGTTCACAGAAAAAACAAGAGCGGAAATAACTTCTGAAAGATTGTGTGCTTCATTGCGTAGATGTTCTGCCTGAGTGGAACTCTGCCGCGCCACCGACGAGTTCTGTTGGGTGACCTGGTCAAGCTGAGCAATCGCTTTGTTGATTTCTTGGATTCCTTGAGCTTGCTCCTTTGAAGCGTGGGCGATCTCGGTCACCATCGTCGCGACAGAGCGCGCGTTCTCCGACACCCTCTCCAAAGCCTCACGGCATCTGATCGCCGTGGACTCCCCCAGAGAGATCTTGTCTTTTCCTATTTCCACCAGCTGATCCACCCTTTTTGTTGTGGCCTCAACAATCTCATTTACTTTTTTGGTGGAGGCGGAGAGCAGGGAGGTGATTTCTTTTGCGGCGGTTCCGCTCATCTGGGCTAAACTCCCCACTTCCTCAGCCACAACAGCGAAACCCTTGCCATGTTCCCCCGCGCGAGCGGCCTCCACCGAGGCATTAAACGACAGAAGCTTGGTTTGAAAAACGATGTCGTTAATTACCTTGGTCTTCTCACCTATGTCCGAAATGATTTTGACAATATCCCCGAATTCCTTATTGCTGCTCTCCATTTGCGCAAGAATTTTATCATTCGTAAATTTTATTTCCTCTATGGCCTTAAGCATATTGTTAACACTTTGGGCTCCCTCTTCAGATACCCTCTGATTCCCGTCAACCACGGTTTTTGCCCGCCCTGCGGAGTCGGAGTTCTGGTTTACCATTGCAGAGATCTCCTCAACGGATGCCATTGTCTGTTGCAGACTGGCCGCCTGCTGGGTAGCCGCTTCGCTGAGTTTTGTCGCCGTTTCCGCACTCTCGGCAGATGCATTTGAAACCTGTTCGCTGGACCGCGAGAGTCCATCTATAACGCGGGAGAGACTCTGCACAAGGTCTCGGACGATCCAAGTGGAAATCAGAACCCCAGTGGAGACACTTGCAAGGATCAGAAATAAACTGATCAGCTCAAGCCACTGGGCTTTTTGTTCCCCTCTCATCTGACTCGCTCGAACTTCTTTCTCGATTTTATCGGTCAGAATGTCGAGTTTTTTATCCAAAGATCCGTAGGCCTTCTGAAAATAGGGAAGCTTCGTGAGGGCCACATCTTTTTGCCCTGCCAAGGAAAGCTCCACGACTTCTTTTGAAATCTTCAAATAATTACCAATTTCGGGCCGAACGTCGCTGACCCCTTTTTGAATCAACGGTTGTAATTTCAAATCCCCGATGTCAGAGATGGTTTTTTTAATCCCGGCGGAATACTCCTCGAATTCCTTGGCGACTTGCGATTTCTCCTCGGCCTTTCCCTGGGAAGAAAGAAAGAGCGCCTGGTAAACCGTCGCCCGGATGTTATCATGCATCATGTTAATGAGGTCGATATCATGAACCGCGGGTAGCTGGATCCGGCTGATTTCATTATTGGTCTCCACGAGCAACTTGGTTCCGAAATGATGAAATCCGCCCACTGCCAAAATGGATCCGACCAGGATCGAGCATAACCCAACCAGTTTTTTCTGTATAGACCAACTTTTCATGACAACCCCCTAACCCACAACTCAATATTTAAAGTTGAAATCTAAGCCGCGCTTTTTTCGATATATTTTTCAAGCTCCAATAATTTAACCACATCCATCGTCAGGACAAGATCCTCCCCACTTTGAATCACTGAAGTGATAAACGCCCGGGCAGGGTGATCTTCTTTCAAGGGTGCCGGACGAATCATCTCCGGTGGCGGATGCAGGACGCGAGTCACCTCATCGACAACCATGCCTATGTGGACACCGTCCCGTTCAATGACGACGACGACTTCATTGTTGCTCTGGGAATCCGATTTTAATTTTGCCCCGATTTTCTTCCGCGCGCTGAAGACGCCGAGAATCTGGCCTCGGAGATTGATGATGCCTTCGAAAAAGGCCGGCATATTGGGCATGGATGTGACCTCGGGCTTTTGAATGACTTCCTTTACGCTCAGAAGAGGAATTGCGTAAAGATGGTCGTCCAAACGGAACTCCATAAATCTGTTGTCCTGTTTTTTTTCACTCATAGCTGGCCCTCCACGCCTTGTTTGAGCATTTTTTGCGATATTTTTCCTTCCAAAAGATCCACCGGGCTCACGATCAGGGTTGGAAGTCCATCACCGAGAACGCAACTCCCGACCCAGCCCTTTTGCGGCAAAACACCATTGGCCAGGGGTTTCACCACAATCTGTTGTGATCGCAGAACGTCCTTCACGACGAGGGCCATGGTTTGATCCCCGACGTTGACAACCAAACCTATATGGGAAGGATCCACGTGTTCATTGCCCCTGATTCCCAGAGCTTCATCGATATTGATCAGAGGGACCACGTTTCCCCGAAGCTCAAAGCAGGTCCCGATCCCGAGATTGGCGTGGAACAGTTTCTGGGATTTTAAATTCACAGTCCCTTGCACTTGGCTGATAGGAACCACATATCGGTTGCGTTCCGATGCAACCACGAGACCCTCAATCACAGCTAAAGAGAGCGGGATGCGCATGCAGAAAGTGGTACCGGACCCGATTTGAGTCGTCACATCGACCTGACCGCCGATTTTTTCCACGTTGGTTTTGACCACGTCCATTCCAACACCGCGTCCGCTGATCTCGCTGGTCTCCGTTTTGGTCGAAAACCCCGGATGGAAGATCAGGTGAATCAATTGCTTTTCCGTCAAGTTTTGGGCTTCGGTAATAAGACCCTTTTCTAGGGCCTTTTTCCGGAGGACATTGGGATCCATTCCTTTGCCATCGTCCCTGACTTCGATGATTAGGTGATTCCCCTCATTCGAGAACGACAAGGCAATTTTCCCTTCAGGACCCTTTCCGGCGGAAGAACGAGCTTCCGGGGACTCTAGACCGTGATCCACGGCATTGCGCAAGATATGGATCAAAGGATCGGCGAGCCGGTCCAGAACGGATTTATCAATGTCCAAATGTTCCCCGGTCACCTCAAAATGGACGTTTTTATCCAAAGCCTGGGCGGTGTCCCTGACGACCCGTTGCAGCTTCTGCACTAAAGGCTTTACCGGGAGCATACGAAGGCTCATGGAAAGATGTTGGATGTCCTTGGACAATTTCTCCATTTGGCGTAGGGAAGCCTGGAGCTTTACGGCGACACTTTCCTGGGCCTGCTGCTGAATGACGGATTGAAGAACGATCAATTCACCCACGTAGTTGTTTAGCAGGTCGATTCTCGATAGGTTGACACGAATGACTTCATCGCCTTTTTCCGGTGTCTTTTTTTCCGTATTTTTCTTTTCCTCGAAAAAGGGCTTGCCGGCCGGAGGCGCTTCCTCGGAGGGGTTTTCCACAGCAGAAGCCGGGGCCATCGTCACAAGCTCCTCTTCCAAGGGTTCTGCAGGGATCTGTAGCACTGCCGGAACTTCGGGCTCCTCCGCGGCGAGTAAATCGGACGCCTTCACGGTCCCATCCAACCAAGCTTGAATTTCAGCGATCAAGTCCTGATTATTAAAAGAAGTCGTGAGATCTCCCTTTAAGTCCGTCAACATTTTAACCAAGCGGTCATTGGACTTTAGTAAGATGGTCACGACTTCTGGCGAGAGCCCAACTTCCCCTTTTTGAATCTTTAAGACCAGGTTTTCGAGTTGGTGAGTGAATTCAGCAACATCCCCGAAGCCGACCGCCCGGGAGCCGCCTTTAAGATTGTGCGCTAGGCGGAAAATCTTGTCCAAAAGAGGTTTTTTATCCGCCCCATGTTCCAGTTCCATAAAAGAGCCTTCGGCTTCCTCAAGATTCATCAAGGCTTCATTTATAAACTCTGTCTTTATCTCTAAATCAAACTCATCCATGACCAATTTCCTTTGGGGAAGGCGCGACGCCCCTGATACAAGGGTCTCTTCTTCCCGGGCCGGATCGGCAGAAGAAATGCGTATTCTGTTCGGCATTTATTAAGACCTCTTAACAGGAATAAGATGGGGATCAAATAGTTTGTCCCGACATTAGAAATTGGGAAACCTACCAAGGAGGTATTCAGATGTTTGACCCCAAAACTCGCATCTTAGTTGTGGATGACATGGGAACAATGCGAAAAATTGTGAGTAAAATCTGCCGAGAGCTCGGGTTTAAGGACATCATTGAAGCCGCCGATGGAAACATGGCTTGGAAGGTTCTTTGCGAATCGAACCCACCGGTAGGGATCGTTATCTCTGACTGGAATATGCCGAACTGCTCCGGCCTGGATTTTTTAAAACAAGTCCGGGGGGATAAAAGATATTCCAATCTCCCCTTCCTCCTTGTCACCGCAGAAGCGGAGCAACAGCAGATCATGCAGGCCCTTTCAAGCGGCGTTAGCGGGTATGTCGTCAAACCCTTTTCCGCCGAAACTCTGAAGGCGCGCCTTGAATCCGTTCATCAAAAAATCGTGGGAACCGCAAAAGCCTCATAAGACACGGAGTCTTTTATGAACCCCCAAAATACTCCTGCAGGCTTCGAGCTTGTTTCATGCACTGGCTACATGCTGGTCAAACTAAAGGGACAACTCGAAGCAGAGTCCGTCCATGGCTTTGAGGAAGAACTTTCGAAGAAAGTCTTCCCTTCTCCGACGGACGTCATTGTCGATTGCACACAGCTGGCAGATGTGTCTCATCAGTGGCTTCGTGCCCTGGTGATGTTGCAAAAGAAACTTAAAACCTCCCATAAGCAGATCCGAATGGTCCACCTTCCCCCAAGGGTTTCAAAATACATTCGACAAGAAGGTTTGGACGGAACCCTCAAACAGTGCCACGGACTACAAGAGGCCGTGATGGAACTGACCCATCACCTCACGCTGGATGTGGATTTCATCAACCCTTTTATCGAGTCCACCCTCAAAGTCCTCGAGACCCAGGCGTCAACAAAAGCCAAGGTGGGGACTCTTTACCGGGCGTCATCCAACGAGAAGTTCCATGGGGATATCTCGGGTGTCATTGCGGTTGTTTCAGATGGCTTTACGGGAACGATGGTGATCAGTTTTCCAAGCGAGACTTTCTTGAAGATCATGTCCCGGATGCTCGGAGAGGAGCAAACTGAGACGACAAAAGAAATCGAAGATGGCGCCGGAGAACTGACCAACATCATTTTTGGCCAGACCAAGATCATTTTAAATGAGAAAGGGTATGGCATTAAAACAGCCCTCCCCTCCGTCGTCACAGGGCAAGGGCACTCGATTCAACAAAAGACCAAAGGCCCCCGCATCGTTCTTCCGTTTGAGACTGATATCGGACCCTTTTTTATTGAAATCTGCCTTTCCGTCTGACCTGCCTGAATAAGTTTAATGCGAGTGCCGGTGATGGATATCCGGAAAATGTGGATGCGTGTGAATCATCCTCCCATGATGATGGAAGTGCGTGTGACGCTCTCCGGGAGGATCTAAGGGTGAGTGCACGTGTTGGTGGTGCTCATCATGAACGTGCTCATGGGAGTGAGAAAGAGGCTCGTGCTCATGTTCATGGTTATGAACCTCCGTTAAGTGAAGCCCAACTCCAAATGCCATGAAAATCCCGGCTATCACCAACTGCCAAGAAATTTCATTCTTAAACAAGATCAGCGATAAAATCGCCCCAACAAAGGGGGCTGCCGAAAAGTACGCTCCAGTCCTTGACGTGCCGATGGCGCGCAGGGAAAGGACGAAACACACGATGCTTAAGCCATAACCGAAAAATCCCAGCAAAGCACCCGAAGCCAGAACCGTCAGGGAAGGAACACTATGACCCATGGAAAAAGCCAAGCTCAAGTTGGTAAGACCGGCAACAGCGCTTTTGATCGTGGTAATGAGAACCGCATCATTCGCGGAAACGTTTCGGGTCAAGTTATTGTCCACCGCCCAGCATAAGCAAGCCCCAATCACAAAAAGGGCCCCCAAGGTGAAACTAAACCCGCCCTCCCCGGACCACGATAAAATACCGCCGCCGATGACAATGGCAAACATTCCTAAAACAATGCGACGGTCAAAATGTTCTTTAAAAAAAATCCAGGCGATAGCGGATGTTAAAACCCCCTCTATATTGAGTAACAAGGAGGAGGTGGCCGCTGAAGATAAAACCAACCCCTTCATCAGCAACACGGGCCCTAAAAGACCTCCGAAAAAAGTCGCCCCCATCAACCAGGCAAAATCTCGCCGATTGGGAAAACTCGGTAACGTTCTTGTCCGCAAAAACTGAAGTCCTAAAATCAAAGAAAGGCCAAGACCTGAACCAGAATACAAGATCCCCGCCAGCACCCAAGAGTCCACCTCTCCAACCAGAAGCTTTGCCAAAGGAGTGCTAGCGCCGAAAAGTCCTGCTGCCAAAAGAGCTGGCATCATTTGCGATTTTAATTTGAAAGCCTTCGCCATTCCCATAAAAACACCTGCGAAGCAGCAGTATGTTACATATTCATGGCATCGGCAACTGATCTTCGATCCGGCTTCTCCGGAGTTTGCGCCTGAGCGTCCCCCACAGACAAACAGCTTAAAAGAAACAAAGTGAGAAAAATCCAGAGGAGTTTACCCATTTTATTGACCTTATTTTAAAACAGAACTGTTTTGATCAGGGTCAAAATCAGAAATCATGCTTCTTTGCGAAACCCCGGTTTTAAACTTAACCTCGTAACCAAGAAAACGCTCTCCCGGGAAGATCTCTTGAGTTTTTAGTTGAGGGTACTGGCTGGCCTTCACGGTGTAAATACGTGCTTCCTGAACGATGCCTAATCCGCTGCCGATCACCAACTTAGCCAACCGCCCCAGCAGATTGACCTTAGGGAAACCGCTTCTTTGAATCGCATTAATTTTACCGAGGCTGCCAGAGTTGAATACCACCTCTTGGCGGCGTTGCTCCTTCATCTTGGCAGTGGCTCGGATTAAACCCATCTGCTCATCCTGCACTTGAGAGTGGTCAAAAAGACCCGCCAAAATTATACCAAGATTCGCCTTGTGGTCGCGGAACTCGACCACATCTTCCAGAATTTCATTGAACTTCGTCACCACTTTAAAAAGCCCCTCAGTCTTCCCTTTTACAGGAAGGATCAGAGTTCCGAGTTCATCATATGCTCCAAGGATCCCTTGGGAAGACAAATGCACCCAAATCGCTGTCGTCTTATTTTCGCCCTCAACATTCGCGAGAATCAAATTGGTAGAAATAGTTTTCTCCGCTCCTGGAATTTGCGCATCAGGCCCCGGCAAAACCTTCAAAACCTTGGCTTTAGAGGAACTCACAACGGGCAATCCCCAATCAGCGGCAGCCCGCTCAGTTAAGTGCGTTTCAGTACTGATTTCAAAATAGCCCGAAACCCCCTCCGGCCCATTAAAGTAAGATAGTGGCAATGTTTCAAATTTCTCGGGGGCCAGAATATTGTAATCAGTCCAGACTTTTTGAATTTGTGATTGAAGGACTCCATCCAAGGCCTGGTTTTGGCTTTGATAAACAGAGGCCAAAGACTGGTTAAAGCTAGCTTGAACCTGAGTCACCACAACGTAGGGATTTCGTCCCAGATCTCTGATAGTCGACAATGCAGATAAATCTGCATATTGCTTCTGGGGAACAAGCGCACGGATATACTGGAGCGCTGTATTCACGACATTGCCAAGATCATGCGCCTCCATGCCGGGCTTATAAGTGACTTTCTTAGCGCCTTCTTTTTCAAGCGTGCTTCGAAGAGCTTCTCCGCTGGAAAAAATAATCCCGATTTTTCGTGTTCCCAACACCGCCATTGCGAAATAGTCCGCGATCGCTTCATGCAACCCATAAATCTCCGGATTGAGAATATCACCGATCAATTCACTGAAAACCGAGTGCGCACACTCATGCATTGCCACCGAGGGGTCTAGTGCCGGAGAGTGAATATTCATGCCAAGAATGTTGTAAAGGAAAGAGTTTTTAGCCGGCAAAAAGTTTAAGGACCAATCCTTATCGGAGAAGAAAGCGTTATTTTTCAAATTCTTGCCAACGGTCGGTTCAGCAATTTTCCGATCAACAATCACCATCAGGCGGTTTGAAGGCAAGTACCCCAAGGAGGCAAGGTGATCAAAGAGTTTGTTCGTCCAGAAATACACGTTCAAAACTTTTAAAGCCTTCCACGCCTCATCCCTCTGGCGGCCTGAAATGTACTTATTAGCGGAAAGGTCTTTAAGTTCAATTTTATTATCCATAAAAGGAAGAGCCGGTTGCGGTTTATCGCAGGACTCATAACACACAATCATTCGATCGTTTTGGAGGTAGATTTTGGAATGATCGTGTCCGGGCTCAAGAGATTGGTAGGCTCTGGAAGGAACCTCCAAAGGGAGGTTTTGGATTGCCTTTAGCGGGACTTCATCTTGGTCGATGGCCTTCCATTGCGCTTCCCCTTCCAAGGGGTCGTAAATTCCGACAACAGGGACTTGAACGGTCGCGGCAAAGCTGCCCGAAACAAAGCCCAAAAATACACTGACCAAAACCAAAGCCTTCATGGATCCTCCTCGAGGGAAAAGTGCATCGAGGGTTTACACGGCGTTTAAAAATTAGGCAATTTTTTGTCTTTTCTGTGTTCTAGAGTTTGTAAAAAAGACCCCAAAGAAGCGGCCGCCTAAAGGAGGCTTTTGAGCTGGAACCACCGCCGGCGTCTTGAATATGGATATTTTAATATATTATAGATAATTTTATTTAAAGATAATAATATTTTTTAATATATTTTAATATCAATATAACATATACTGTGGTATATCATATATATGAAAACCAGTAAATCCCTCATCAAAACCCAGCGCCGAAGCTTGGACGAGAAGCTCAAGGCCTTTGGCAAAGCCAAAGACCAACCACGCCCGAAGGCCGGCTGGATCAAAGCCATCCGAGAATCCCTGGGCATGTCGTCTTACCAACTGGCAATGCGAATGGGGATTCAGCAATCCGGAGTGATTCTTTTGGAACAACGTGAGACTCATAAGAAAGTCAGTCTAGAAATCCTTGAGAAAGCCGCCCACGCCATGAATTGCAAACTGGTTTATGCCTTGGTTCCTGAGGTGTCCTTGGAAAACACCGTGGAGGAGCAAAGTCAAAAAGCGGCTCGCGAAATTCTTCAGCATACTTTGCACACCATGGGGCTTGAAATGCAACCCGTGGGTGAGGCGGAAAAAGAGCTTCACCTTCAGGAGGTGGCGACAGAGCTGAGGAACAAATTGGATCGCCGTCTTTGGAGCACAAAAAAATGAGTTTTAAACTTGAGTATCCCCCCGGCGCGACCCCGCTTAATCCAAACGAAATTGAAGGATTGATACCAACTTATATTTCCACGCAAAAAGAGCTTAATGCTGTAGAGCATGACAATATTGTGCAGGGGGAAACCTGGGCCTTTAGCCGTAAACGCAAAAATATTCTCACGGAGAAATTTCTCAGAGAACTTCATAAGAAAATGTTCGGTCATGTATGGAAGTGGGCTGGAAAGTACCGTACTTCAAACAAATCCATCGGCGTGGAGTGGTATGAAATTCCGGGGGAAATTAAAAAACTTCTGGACGATACTCAGTATTGGATCACCCATGAAACTTACCCAATGGATGAAATTGCGGTTCGTTTCCATCACCGCCTTGTTTGGGTTCACCCCTTCCCCAACGGGAACGGCCGGTGGGCCCGCACCGCCACCAATGTCCTGCTCTTTACTTTGGATCAGGAGCCCTTCAGTTGGGGGGCGAAGCGTGCTCCCCACGACCTGGGACAATCCGGAGATACTCGAAGCCATTACATTCATGCTTTGCAGTTTGCTGATGCCAAAAACTTCTCTGAGCTTTTGCGGTTTGCAAGAAGTTGAAAAATACAGGGGAACGTCTGCAAAGCATTTAAAATTTATTTACGCAGAAGCACGCGTTTTCCTCGCCCAAGCTTAGCCCGGAGTGAGCCGGGGCCAATCTTGTCCGCGAATATATGCATTTTAAGCCCGCACTTTGTCGAAAACCTCGACTAAAATCTTCAAGTTCATCTGCAAAAAGCCGATCAAAAAACGGATTAAAAATATTTGGAGCACCTTAAAACAAACAATTAATATTTACAAGCTGGCTCCACGCCTCGACCAAAGGAGGGGATAGCATGAAATATCAAACTGCATTTATGCTTTTTCTACTTTCCGCTCAATGTGGTTGTGTCATGGAAGCCTCCGTCGTTAGAAACCAGTCCTCACAAGTAAGTGATCCAACAGCTCCTTATATGACCAAAGTTGATATTAACGGTGGGCAGAAGGTTTTTTCCCATTCTATTTTAAATATCGCTCTTCACGCTCATGACCCCCAAGGCAGCATCAAGGAAGTCGGTATTAAGGAGGTCAACGGCATTTGTGGTGGAGTCAGTACTGATATGGTCTGGTATAAGTTTAGGGATGGGGAAGAAAACCACATCAATTACACTTTGCAGGATAGCACCAGCAATTCCCGCCTGTGCATTTGGGCGAAAAATGACCAGGGCAAACTATCTCAAATCTATGAAAATGGCGGATATGGCATTGATGGCGTGAATTCCTATTCGTTCTCCAATGACTCTCGACGTCCGCCAACGATCTCCTCTATTCGAGTTCTCAATGGCAATTCCCTCAGTCCCGACTACGGAACTAGAAAAATTAACCCTGGCGACTTGGTTTCCATCTCGGCTGCTGTTGCGGACCATGATGAATTGCCTCCCACCCCTTTAGACATTTACGTTTCCATTAATGGCGCTGCCTACACCCAACCCAATGAACTCAAAGCCAGTTCCATTGGTTCCGCCCCGGTTGGCACCAAGCTTTGGACCTTCACCTACTCTGGTTATTACTCCCCTTCGTCCCTTCCCCTGCGATTTAAATTTGTCGCCCGGGATCTTAGCGGGAATCAAACGATCCGCCTGTCAAATTATATCAACTCCAATGGCTGGAGTGTTCTCGCGGGAGATGAAAATATTGGGGATGGCGCCAGTACCCTGAGTGCCCGCTTGGCCGCGAAGAAAACTCCTTTAACCATCCATATGACCCCGGATGGGGACTTATATTACTTGGATAACCAAGGGCTTCGACGCATTGACAGTAAAAACGGTGTTATTGACACGGTCCTTGATTACACAACCACGACTTCCGAGGTAAATGTTCCCGGGGGCGTCACTTCCGCAACCAGAATCTTTGATCCGATCGCTCTGGCAGGGGATGGTTATGACTTGTATATCGCTTCCTCAAAATACACCTCAGGTGTCATGGCCCAGTCTCGCATTTATAGATACAATACAAAGACAAAGTATCTCGAGGTTTATGCCGGCGTCGGTCAGGTCTCCCATGATGGAACGGCCTTCTCCGCGGGGAGTTTGGACGCGACTCAACCTGCGGATTTATTGATCTGGACAGCCGCCAGGATTACTTTTGATACCGAAAATAAAGATCTTTACCTGATTAATGCCTGTAGCAACTTGATAGCCAGCAGCTCTTCGGACTCCGTGCGCATTCAGAAAATCAGTCAGGATCCCGCCACCAAAGATGCCTTGTCGGTTGAAACCTTCGCTGGTAATTGTGTAAAAAGCAGCACCGTCACTTCAGGAGCGAACAGACTGACCTCTCCGTTGGAAGGCAGCTCCGTGCGTAACAGCGTCGGAGGCTTCCTGTATGTTCCCGAAAAGGCGGCCCTCTATGTTAAATTCTATGGCCAAAACATTTTCGAAATAAAAAACGATATGATAACAAAATTCTCTGAACCGGCATCGAGCGGAGGCCTTTCTTACTCCAGCAATACCGGACGCCTCTATTTCTCCAACTCAAATGAAGTCCGCTATTTTGATTTATCCCAGGAGACTAGCACAAATACGTCCGTTTTTTATATCGGCTCTGAAGACAGTTGTGCCACTGTAGCTTGCCGTGATAGTGGCGTGTCCCTCACCGAGGCGGGAGTCAACGTCCAAGGTCTCGGCCACATCGGCGATAACCTTGCCGTTTTCGATGGCAGCGCCAGTGCGTTCCGCATCAAGGTCGTCCAAGGAACTCCTGGATCCGAAAAGATCTCCGCCATTGCGGGAACTGACAGGGTGAGCGGAATCGGTGCCGATGCCTTATCCGCAAAGTTTGCCAGGATCAAAGATCTAAAAATTCTTGACGCGAATTTGGGCCTCTTTACCAAAGGAATCTATATCCTGGATGATCAAGGTAGCCGGCTTCTCAGAGTCGAGGACAATGGAGAGTCCTCCCTAGAAAATGTCTTTGGAGCCGGAATTTCAAAATTACCCGTGATTGAGACCACGCTCAGCACGAACGACTATTTAGGTCAGATTGGCGATCTCGGAAAGTTCGCCTTTAGCCCCACTGGAGAACTATTCTGGTCCAGCGGTCGGAGACAATTTAAAATCGATGGCAATGCCTCCACCAATTTCGCCACCACTCTTCTTGACGCCTCCCTTTCGGACTCAACGTCGAACCGGATTTTATCTCTGTCAGCCGCCGGCTACGGCGGCACTAGCGGCTACTTTGAAAACCGTCAGGCTCTTGCCGGAGCCCGTTTTGATTCCAGCGGCAATTTCTTCTCCGGTGGATACGACTCGGGCTGGGGGACTCGAAGGGGCCTTTTCTACCGAACGCCTGCCGGATATTATAAATCCATCATCGGCACCACGTCTGGAACTGTTTCGGCTGATTGCACCACCCCTGGCTGCGCTGTTGGAAAAAGCATTTCCTGTAAGTCCGCCTCTGAAGATGCGGGAACCTGCCGAATGGGCCCTGTGGATGATCGCAATATCAGAAAGCTTTATTTCGCGGAAAACAATAAGATCCGCGTTGTCTACAATCCAATTGACCCGACTCAATCAACGTTGGGAACCTTAGTGGACATGGGCCGGGAAGTAGGTCCTTTTGTCTATGATTATTTAAACCCCTCAATTCCCGGTGATGATACGTTAAAACGGATTTTCTATATTTCCAGCGACGGGAAGCTGTATTGTAAGGACATGACGGACAGCCCCCCTCCTGCAACCTGCGACAATATGACAGCCCTTGGCCCCTCTTCCTTGACAGGAGTCTTGAGCACTTCTGTCCTGGAAAAAGATGCGAATGGATACCTGTATATGCTGAACAGTAACAAAACCCAGGTCCTAAAATACCATCCCGAAAACTAAAAATACTTCCCCTTTTTAGCTTCCGGGGGAATATCTCTAGCCGTTCATATGAATTAGTGTCAGCATGAAAAGGTGGACATTCCGCGGGGTTTTGGATGGTTGAAATTATAATTGCGGTATATTTTATTTCCTTTGTCCTGTCCTTAAGCCTGGTTGCATGGAACTACTGGGCTCTTCTGAAAGAGTTACGCTCAGAGAGCTTGGTGGTTCTTAATGCCAATCTAAAGAAAATCGGGTACTTCTGGAGCCTCGCCCAAGAAACCTTTGCACGACTGGATCAGGGCAGCATCGAAAAAGATGTCCAGGCCGCTAAACGCAGTACATTGATGTTGGGTCTTCTTAGCTTGGGAAGCGCCGTGGGGTTCTTTCTTTTGCTGGCGATTACGCTAGCGATGCGGATATTAAAACCCCAGCGTCACAGCCGTGCCATTTTTCAAAGTGATCTCGCTAAGGACAGAGGCTTAACCCCCTCAGAGGTTTCCCGCCTCCATCAAGAGTTATCACAGACCCGTTAAATAAGAGGCCTTCTAATTAAGAGAAATGTTTCTTATTTCGATTGAGGTCCGACATCGGATGCCTTTAAAGGCAAGCTGTTGTCATACAGGCTGCCATTTTTGATCTTTAAAAACTTCATTAGTAATTTCATACGCTGAACTCGATCAGCAGAGGCCAGACCGCTGAAATTATTAAGAAGACTTTCCTGGCGGGCACTAGAGGACACCAAGACCCCACCACTGCCCACGTAATTCGCTGCACTAGGAGCCGTGAAACCACGGCCGATACCCATAACGGCCGTGGGTGAGGTGGCGCTGATGGCTCCCGCCAACGCCCCGGTCACAGGAGCGGCGTCCGCAAAGTTTTGTGTAAAAGAGAAAGTATTTAGAAAGCCAGTGACTCCCGCTGGGTTGACCATGGGCGTGGCTGTTCCACTAGCAAGATTGTAACTCACCACCATTTTTTCGGGGAGAACCGTGCGACTACGAGTATTATAAGCGGAGGATAAAGAAATCACCTTTCCTTGAATATCCTTCACGAAATTCATCGCCACAATACTCTCATAGACCGGCCAGTAACCATTTAATGCCGCATTGGGCTGACCAGGAATTATAGAAATTGCCGCAAACAGATCCCCCAAGGGAATCACATCTTGAATGTGGTTGTTCATGATCAAATGATTTTCACCTATGACCCGAATACCATAGGAATTCGGAACAATACTGGCTTTTCCTCCATCCACATTTTTCCCAGAAATATAATTCCCTTCAATAATGCTCTGGAAACCATGACGAAGAGTAATCCCGCCACTAGCATTCAAAAAGGTATTAAAGCGCACAATAGATTGAGGCGCCTTCACAGAAATAATCTCCGGCTCCCCCTTGCAAAGGCTATTGTTCCATCCATTGGTTTTTTCGCACTCAGTTGCAAGACTGGGAGTCAAACCAATATTTTCGAAAAGGTTGAATTCAACAGTGTTTCCAACCATGAGCGAACGACTGCTTAGAAGCCCCGCTGCCACGTCCGGCGTCGGGCTCTGCGAGACGCTGCTGTCCCCGATTCGAATCACGTCGAAGTCATTAGAATCATTTCCGGCAAGTTCGCGGTCGATAAAGTGATTTTTGAAAATGCGATTGCCTTCATTCCAATCCGTACGCGTGGTTAAGCGGTTGATTAATATCACTGACCCGCCGTTCTTTTTTCCACGGAATAAATTGTAACCAATCTCAACTTTTTGCGCGCTACCTGAAATCAAGACTGTCTTAAATCGCTTGGTATCAACAGTTCCCTGCATGACGGCTTCAGGTCCGCCGACAAAGGAGGACCGGAAAAGACCACATTGAACGCAGGCATCGAATTTAATAAGGGCACTGTCTCCACTATAGTCCACGGAGTCAGGGTTCGAGAAGGACAGGTATCGTAACACCAGACCGGTCCCTTTCGCGTATATTTTGATTTTTCCCGTCACGACGGTTGAACCATTTGGTTGACCTTCTAAGACGACGGGCTTACTGGCGCTTCCCGCCGCAACAAGAGTCCCAATGAAATCAGTGATCGTTCCTGACGGAAGCACAATTCGCGTGCCGGGAGAAGCTGCTTTAACTTTCGCTATGGCATCCGCGGCCGATGTCGCATTCACAACCGTCGTGGCACTGGCATCAATATTTCCAAACTGGCTCGCGTCCGGACCCAAAAGTCCGGTTGACGATGAGGGTTCACGCTGCGGCGTAGGCGAGGGTGTCGGGGTTGCCATTGGAGTGGGGGTTGGAGTCGGAGTTGGTTTCGGCGTAGACATAGGTGTCATTGTCGGCATTGGTGTTGCCGTAGGTTTAGGTGTCGGCGTGACCGTGGGCTTCGGAGTTGCCGTAGGCTTGGGCGTTGGTGTTAAGGTGGGCATTGGTGTTATCGTAGGTTTAGGTGTCGGCGTAACCGTGGGTTTCGGGGTCGTTGTTGGCGCAGGCGTTGGGGTTGGCTTGGCAGGACCAACGTCATCTGCAGTGACCAGTTCGAGACGCTCGAGTTTTATATAGGGTTCTCGCCCAGAGAGCACCAATTTATGGGTTCCTGCCTGAAGCTGGAAACCTTTTTTGAATTCATTCATCTTCGCATTACTTGATATTGCAAAGTGCCAAGCCGTCTTAGGATCTGAATCGAAAGAAAAGAACATTGAATTCTCATGATCTTTACGAGCAATCACATATGCTCTGAGCTTGTAAAGTCCTGACTTCGGAATAGCGACGTTATAAGTGGCGCTACCGTTATTCTTCTTTGTGAAGCTTAGATATCTTTTACTTTCAATTAAAACAGCCGAACCTGAAAGGGATTTTGCTTCTTTTGCCGCCAATTCAATATTTCCGTAAGAGACGACAGGGCCTGAGAAAACCACAAAGACAAAAACGCCAAACTTTGAAAAAATTGAAGTTCTCAAGCGCCCCCCTTGGCGTGTGCATGAAACGAATGCACTGTTACTTCCATTATGACAATAAAAGAAATTTTATCCTAGAAATTAAGTTCGAGGTTTTCACTCTCCCTATCACTTTACTTTTTTCACTTGTCGAGTTTTGATGCCATTGTCAAAATTCTTCAACAAGTGAAAAGGCTTTTATCACCTCTGAACGCAAAGATGGCTGGCTTAAGTTGAAGTCCCCCAACTTCCGTTGGAATCGTAACGGAAAACCTAGTGTCTCATTCTGAGAATTCTTCTACGGAGCAGGAATCTGATGGGGCGCCGAACCCAAAAATCAACGTTGGCAGGTGACACGTGTTTGGGTCGGGATGTTCTATATCTGGAGGTGGGGCCATCGCCAAATATAAAGTCCACCTAAGGCAAGCCCCCCTGAATTTTAACAATCGGTGCTCTTTGTAAAATACCCGTTAGACCTATTTTTCTACATCAATAATCTCTTTTGTGAGTAATATGGGTTTGGCTTTCCTCTGCTTTTTGGAAAGGAGATACCTATGAAATCCAAATTTTTCCTCATCCTCGTTTCTTCACTATTAATCAGTTTCCCCTTGGTCTCCCACACTCAAGAAGCCCTGCCTAAGAAAGCTCCAGTTCCCAAGGACAATCCGCTGAGCGCGGAGAAGATTCTTCTCGGCAAAACCCTGTACTTTGATCCCCGTCTTTCCCATGATGGAACCATCTCCTGCAATTCCTGTCACAATGTCATGTTAGGAGGCGACGACAATCGCGCATTCTCCGCAGGGGTCGGAGGAAAATTGGGAGGTCGATCTTCACCAACGGTGTGGAATGCGGCCTTTTTATCAGTTCAATTTTGGGATGGCCGAGCGGCGAGTCTCGAGGAACAAGCCGAAGGGCCCTTGGTCAATCCAGTCGAAATGGCTAATCCCAACCACCAATTTGTGGTGGACCGAATTGCGAAAATTCCTGGTTACAAAAAAATGTTTGATAAAGTCTTCGGCGCCGGAAACAACATAACAATCAAAAATGTCACAAAATCAATTGCAGCCTACGAACGGACCCTCATCACCCCCAACTCTAAGTTTGATAAATACATTAAGGGCAATAAAAAGGCCTACTCTGAAGAAGAGGTGAAGGGGTTTGAACTGGTAAAATCCACCGGTTGCTTTTCTTGCCACTCCGGACCGAATTTCGCAGGTCCGATGCTGCCGCCTGGAACAGGATTCTATATGAAGTTCCCGACGTTCCCAGGGAGTGAGTACGAAAAAAAATATGATCTTCTGAAAGACTTGGGTCGCTTTGAGGTCACCAAGAAAGAAGAGGACAAACATATGTGGAGAGTGCCTACATTAAGAAACATCGCCCTCACAGCCCCCTATCTTCACAATGGCTCGGCGGCAACGTTGGACGAAGCCGTACGGGTTATGGCAAAAACGCAATTGAATAAAGACCTCACGGACATGGAAGTGAAATCAATCGTCGCTTTTTTAAAGACGCTGACCGGAGAACTACCCATACAAACTTTACCTCTGCTTCCTGCCACCGAGGGGACGTTTTTAACACAATAGAGTTTCATAGAAGTCGGCCCAACCTCCCGTTGGGATTCAGTTTTTTAGAAGTTCTGATGAAAATTAAATAAAAAACTAATTATATTCTGGACTTTTGCCCGTGTGGTTTAGCCGCAAATAAACCGAAGAATTCCTTAGATAATTTTAAGGAGAACCATAGCATGGGTCGATCAAATACCGCGATGAAGCAAGAAAGCTTTTTCATTTCCGAGCAAAACGGTCCCAAACATATCAAGATAGTCCGCCAGGATCGACTGCAAATAGAGACAGGGAAGTGTTTTTTGGACTTCAACGGGACCAAAACAGAGATGCTTAATTTTAGCACCTTTGGATGCGCGGTCGTGGTCAGCGCAGAGGCATCCGTCGTTTTGAATAAGCTCTTTCTTAAAGAAGAGTATTGTAAGGCAAGAGTCCTTTTCGAGGGTACCGAAACCCAAACAGTCCATTTAAGAAAGGTCCGCGAAGAAACCCACCCCACCTCGTTAAACAATGAAAAAATCTGGGGCTTTGAAACGGTTGGGGAGCCTTTTAATGTTGATCGCATCAAGATTCTGGAAATGACCACTTCCATCCTGCAAAAGCAAAACGAATATGCCGCCAAGATACAGCGCCTGCCGGAAGCCTATCGCCAAATTGTTTTTCAAATGAAAGACTGGTTCCAAAAACTCAAGGAACAAGTCGACGAGATGGAAAAAAATGCCCCTGTTGATAACGCTCAAGAGACCCAAGAGTACCGTATGACGATCGTTGAAAATATCGGAGAGTATATTGGGCGCGTGGTACCCAATGTTTATAAACAGGTTCCGCCAATGATTAAAGATCTGAGTCCAGAAGACATGCAACTTGCCACTAACTTCATCCGCGAGCAGGTAGGACCTTATGTCTATGGAGCTCCCTTTGCGGCCCGAGCTTACCATAAACCAAGGGGGTATGCTGGCGATTATGAGATGATGAACCATCTTTATCGCAATGAAGTGACGGGGCGCACTTTATTCGACCAGTGTATGCATAAATACTTTATTGATGAACCCGCAGGAGTCGCTGTAAAAAATCGCGGTCAGTACCTGGTGGAAAAGCTCAACCAGATTTTCAAAGCGCACTCGGCCACCGCCCCGCTGAAGATTATCTCTGTAGCCAGTGGCCCTGCCGTGGAACAACAGCTTTTCCTGCAGGGCGGGAAAGAGTTCTACGGACGTCCAGTCACTTTTACCTGCTTAGATCAGGATGAAGAGTCTTTAAAGCATGCCCAAAAACAGATTGGTTCATTGGAACGTCTTGTGAAATCTGGTTTTAAATTCGAGTTCAAAAACTTAGCCATCCGCAACGTCATTGTGGCGGGATTGCCAGATCAAGACTATGATTTAATTTATTCCGCCGGATTATTTGATTACTTTACCGAACCTGTCGCACAAATGGCGACGCAGAAAATGCTTGCCAGCCTAAAGCCTGGCGGAAAACTCATTATAGGAAACTTTAGTACTGAAAACCCTTGCGTTCCTTTTATGGAACTCCTGTTGGACTGGAATTTAATTTATCGTTCAAAAGATGATTTGGAAAGAATGTTTAAAGGATTCGGCTCTAAAGTTTACGTGGAAAAAGAGCCTTTGGGTGTCAATCTTTTCGTAGTGATCGAAAAGTAAGACTCCCAGTTTCCGGAAAGAAAAAGTGGAATCCAAAGAGGGACGTTTGCAGCCAGATATTACCGTGAGTGTTCTTCGCGAAGTTGAAGCTGCGGAGGAAATTCGCTCCGTTATCCATGTGATATGCCACTGGATGACGGTGCCCCTATTTCTGGTTTTCTGGTTTGCTGACTTAGCCTACTACCCTGACCTCAAGTGGCCCTTTTTAGGAATCCGTCTCTTGGTTATTCCACTCTGTTTGATTTTCAGACGTCTCATTGACCGCGCCAAAAATTATCGTCACGCCCAAATGATTGCTGTCGGGCTTGGAGTTGGTACAGCCAGCTGTATCAACATGATCATCACTTTGATTCCTGAACCGACAACAGCCTATTATGCAGGTCTTAATCTGGTCGCCCTCGGAAGCTTGTCGTTTATTCCCTTCAATCGACGGGGTTTCGCGGCGCTCTTCTTGGGGATCTTTCTTCCCTACTACCTGATTGTTCTCTCCAAGGCACGAGGCACAGAAGATCTTAAAGTGATCTTTGTACATTCCTTCTTTATTCTGGGATCTGCAGTGGTGTGTTACCTGATCCGTCACTTTAATGAAGAATTAAGAATGCGTGAAATCAACTCCCGTATGGCCCTGAAATCTGAGATTGCCAACCGTGATCTCATCATTCATGAAAAGACCACCGAGGCTGTGCGTTTAAATGCCTTGAGCACCCAATTTAGCCCGCAAGTTGTCCGCGCCATCCGTGACGGCCGCGTAGACTTGGAAAAAGGGGTTCATCGGGCGCAAATCTGCGCCATTTTCGTTGATATTGTAGGCTCCACAGAGCGCGTGATCCGTCTTGATCAGCAAAAAACCGATCTGGTTCTGGCACGATTCATGGATACCGTGGTGTCAACCTTCCTAAAGTACGATCTGACTATTGATAAGTTTCAAGGGGATGGAATCCTGGCTTTCGCAAACGACCCCATTCATCACGCAGATTACATCCAAAGGACTTGCTATGCGGCCATGGAGGTCCGTGAGCTTTTAAAACAAGACCGCGAATTTTATCTTTTAAATTGGAAGAAAGAAATGCAGATTCGCATTGGTATTTCGGCAGGATTTGCGAACGTGGGTTTTTACGGGAATAAGAAGTTCTTCCGCTGTTATACCGCAATCGGTGCCCCCCTCCCCCTCGCATCCCGTCTCACCAATCTGGCCGAACCCGACCAGATTTTAATTGATTGTGATATTGCCGCTGTGCTTGAACGTGAAAAGTTCGGACTCCATCGTCTTGGAGAACGAGTGATTAAGGGTTTTGAAGGTGACCAAAACGTGGTCTATGAACTTCTTGCTCCCCCACCTGACAAAATGAACCCTTTTGCAGGTTCTCTGACCTGCCCCCATCATCCGGAGGCAGTCCTTTATCTTGATACCAATGATAAAGGTCACTATGTGATGAAATGTCGGCATTGTGATTTTTCTTTAGATGAATACTCAATGGAAATTCTTGGGGAAATTCCCCAGATGAAGGTCAAGGTCTCATAAAAAAGCCCACCTCTCTAGGATGGGGATGGGCTTTCTAGGCATGACACTGATGCCGAGGTTTTAATTGTTGGGAGCTCCTGCCTTGATCCAGTCATAGATCAACTTAATTTGGGCTTGTGTCAGAGATCCTCCCCGGGGCATGCTGCCATTCGCAACCGAGGTATAAAGTCGGCTGCTATTGGGGTTGCCAGCAGAAACCGATTTCATCGTCGCACTATAGGAGCTGTAACTGTAGCCTCCCGAACTTCCATGGCAAGAGACGCACTTAGGGATCAGGATGTTCTGACTAATGTAGGAATATGTAGCGTTACTGGGAGTGGGGGTCGGCGTCGCTACGGGAATTGGTGTAGGGGTCGGTGTTGGTACCGGAGTCGAAACAGGTGTAGGCGTTGAGACGGGCGTCGAAGAAGGAATGGGTGTCGAGCTTGGAGTTGTCGAAGGAACAGGGGTTGAAGACGGAGCGCCCGCGCACTTGTACTTATCTATCTGGCTTTTAATCTTATTCAACATGTCTCTAAGCTCTCTGAGGTACTGAGAGCAATCAGTTCCTTTTGGGCATGCCGCACCATCTTTTAAAATCTGATCTAGCTGGGCCGTGGTCGAAGGATCTAAGCAGTAGTTACTTTGGCTGGAAGAACTGGAAGACGACGAAGGAACTCTTTTCTGCCCCAGATTAAAAGAGAATTTTTGTTGCTGCGCTTGCCCTGAAGAAGATCCTTGACCTTGGCCCAAGGCAGCCCCCTGACCTTGGAGTCCCTGAAGAAGGGTCTGTAACTGTTGTGGAATCTGACCGGAAGAAGGAAGCTGAGCCTGTCCCGAGGACCCTTGTCCTTGTTGCAGACCCTGCAATAAGGTTTGTAGCTGTTGTGGTATCTGGCCAGAGGAAGGAAGCTGAGCCTGTCCCGAGGACCCTTGTCCTTGCAGCCCCTGAAGGAGGGTTTGTAATTGTTGTGGAATCTGGCCAGAGGAAGGAAGCTGGGTCTGTCCCGAGGATCCTTGCCCTTGCAGCCCCTGAAGGAGGGTTTGTAACTGCGGTGGAATTTGGCCAGAGGAAGGAAGCTGGGTCTGTCCTGAAGATCCTTGGCCTTGTTGCAGGCCCTGCAATAAGGTCTGTAACTGTTGTGGAATCTGACCAGAGGAAGGAAGCTGGGTCTGTCCTGAAGATCCTTGGCCTTGTTGCAGACCCTGCAATAAGGTCTGTAACTGTTGTGGAATCTGACCAGAGGAAGGAAGCTGAGCCTGTCCTGAGGACCCTTGTCCTTGTTGCAGGCCTTGTAACAGGGTTTGTAACTGCGGTGGAATTTGGCTTCCCGAGCCGGAGGGCAAGGACGGCAGAGAGGATAAAGACAAAGTACTACCTGTACCGCCCAGACTTGTTGTTGCTTTGGAGTGCTGGTTCTGTCCAAGCTGTTGGGTTGGTTGGGAAGAGGTTTGATTTTGCTGCTGTTGAGTTGTGGTGATCAGCATTTGCCCGGTGCTCGGCTTTATCACCAACATCTCGCCTCTTTTCATGGAAGTGCTGAGTTGGTCCGCAGCCAGAACCTGAGAGAAGTAATTATCTTTTGAGTTTTGCGACGGGGCTTGGCTGTTTTGCTTTGCGCCCGCCGACGCCCCCATAACCAGGACTGTTGCATAAAGAGACGTTGAATATAATGTTTTTGAAGTCATAAGTTCCCCAACCTATTTATATTCAACTCTTCAAGGCAAGAAACATTCCAGGCTTGAATGTTCTGTGGTGCTCCCCAATGCTCAGAGATTAAACACCTGTCGCAGAATCCTTAGATACCACTTTTCAAAGCACATCATTCAAAAACGGCAATTTAAAGACGGCTCAATTCGAGATAGGCGATGATAAGGCCTCAATAGAAAGGATATTTGTTATTCTGGCGCTCAATATCTTCAAGTGAAACGCCAACCTCAATAGAATCAAAGTACAACTCATGATCTCTTTCAAAACGGTATTCATCGGAAGGAGTCAGGGGTGAGCCTCCTTCGCCAGCGAGCGAAGACATGGTTATTTTCCCTTCATCCTTCGCGCGACGAAGGGCGACCTTCGCCTTGTACTGGGCTAAGGAGGTTCGATATTCTTGTATTTTCCGGTGGTACTCTTGTATGCGCTTTTGATAAGCGACTTTTCTTGATTTGTATTCTTCGACTTTTTTTAAATAATCTTGAAATGCTTCTGCAGATTCCTGCTGTTTTTCCAAAAAATCCGAACGGGGACCATCGCTGCGGTCCCGATTGTAGTGAATGAAGACAAGGGCTAAAATGAGTGCTCCCGCAATAGCAATTTTTTTCATTTCAAATATACCAGAACCTCGCAGGTCGGTTTGTCTCCTCCAAGATGCTCGTTAATGCGTGAACCAAGTCCGTTTCAGTCTCATCTATGGTCCATATTATACGCTAAATTTCCTTAAGGTATGCGCCCCAATTTGAGAATCTTATGTTTCAAAAAGAACGAATCCATTTGAGGCTGGAAATTGACGATTTTTTTTGAGATGCTTAAGTCTCAGGTATGTCCATTTCTTCATCTAGGGGGAACTTTGAAATCACAGTTTTTATTCCAAGGCGTTTTAATATTTGGAGGATTCCTTCTTCCTTCGGCCGTTTATGCGAACATTACGTTGAGCGCCAAGGATGCACGCTCTGTTAATTCACCCGCTAAGTTAATTGAAAATAAAAAATATCTTACCTTCACTGAAAAGTACAAAGGGAGCGTAACCTACGAGGTTTCAGTTCCTAAAGCTGGACAGTATAAAATCAAAGCCTCAGTGATTGCAAAAGGCGATAGTGAAAACTCCGTATACCTCTCGGTCAATTCTGGATCCAAAATAACCTGGCACTTTCCCGTTTCAAAGTCGCTAAAAACAAGTGAACTCAGAAAAACCCTTAGCCTGAAGCAAGGGACCAATAAGTTGGTTCTGTCAGGAAGAGAGCCCGACATCAAGCTGGCCAGCTTGGAGCTGATTGGAGAAGGGGACTCTACCCCAACTTCTACACCGACGCCGACTCCACCACCCGCTTCTACTCCCACTCCCACAGTCACTCCGAGCCCTACCCCCGGAGCCACTCCCACTCCAACACCCAAGCCTACGGTAACTCCAACTCCGGGATCAGGCGGCTCCGGTGGATCCGGTGGAACTGCGGATACAGGATATGATCCAAGCAAGGCTCCAGGAACAAACTTCGATTTGTCATTATGGAAAATCACTTTGCCTGTGGATCAGAATGGCGGTACATCCGGCGTCGCCGCAGAGGTAAAAAGTATTTCCTCCTCCTTTCAAGAACCCCCGTTTTTCTATACAGGGAAAGATGGAGCCATGGTTTTCTCTGCTCCCACTGACGGGGCTACGACAAAGGGATCTCACTATCCTCGTTCAGAACTTCGGGAACTCACTAAGAGCGGTGGAAACGCCGCTTGGACTGTGGCCGAAGGCGGAACTCTTTCGGCGACCTTGGCCGTCAACCAATTGCCGGTCGCGACCAATGGTAAGAGCCGTGTGGTCATAGGACAAATCCACGGTCCGGACGATGAGCTTTGCCGCCTTTACTACGATAATGGTGTCATCTTCTTTGTGGATGATAAAGCAGGGCCGGACTTAAAAGAGACCCAGTTCGTGCTAAAATCAAGCTCTGGCGCTACAACAAAGATTCCCTTGAACTCAAAGTTCAGCTACACCATTAAAGCGACCAGTGAGAAATTAACTCTCACCGTGGAACATAACGGCACTATCTATACGGCCTCTGAACCCATCAGCAGTTTTTGGCCAGGTAAAGCTCTATATTTCAAAGCGGGAGTTTATGTGCAGGTGGCAAAAGCAGGATCGGGTGCCGGCAACACAGGAACAGGTTTCGGAACAGTTTCGTTCTACAAATTGTCGAAACCTACCCATCCCTAATAAGTCCCTTTATGAAGAGGCCTTATTCAGGGTCTAACCTAACAAAGCCACAGTGCAAAACACTGTGGCTTTGTTTTTTCCCCTATTGTCATTGCCAGGCTGTTCTTAATTTAGATGCTTTAGTTGTTCAATAAAAATGAAAGCGCCCATCGCGAGAACAAAATAACCAAACCCCATCTTTAATGATTTTTCTGAAACCTTCCGGGAGGCCGCCATTCCGGCAAAAAGACCTAATAGCGCCATTCCTGCAATACTCAAGGCGAGGGCCCAATCAAGGCTTTGTTGGCCCTGCAAATCGCTTATAATACCCAAAAAAGAGTTAGCGGCAATGATCATTAAGGACGTACCAATGGCTGTTTTCATTGGCAAGCCGACCAAAAAAACAAGCGCAGGGATGATGAGAAACCCTCCTCCGGCCCCAACCAATCCCGTGACACCACCGACCATAAGTCCCCGTGTGGCAATCGCAAATTTTTGCCGTAGTGTCGATTGGTTCGCTCCTGGAAGTGGCGCTTTTTTAATACCGATCATGGATAAAGAAGCCAAGACCATCAAGCTGGCAAAAGCGATCATTATAAATCCCGACTTTGATAAAACACCAAGACTCGTGGAAAGAACGGGATCGGGAATGCTCGGGACAAGATAGGCACGTGTTAAGTACACACCCAAGAAACTTGGCAACGCAAACAGAGCGCCCGACATCAAATCGACACTTCCCTTCCTCGCATTGATCACCCCTCCCACCAAAGAGGTAAGCCCTACAATAAACAAAGAATAGACCGTAGCCACGACGGGTTCTATCTTAAAAAAGTAGACCATAATCGGAACCGTCAGAATCGACCCTCCCCCTCCTATCATTCCGAGGGAAAGGCCCATTAAAATTGCAGCGGTATAACCTAACACGATCATTTGTCACCTTCTTATTTTCATTTTCTTATCTAGCAGACGGAAGGCGCCCATTCCCAGAAGCATCGACACAACAAAAAGAACCGGTGCAGTTTGTCCAGTTCCGAGGGAGGCCAATCCTGGCCCGGGACAGTACCCTCCCATCCCCCAACCAATTCCAAAAAGGGCGCTTCCCAAAAGAAGAGGCTTCGTAATCACACGAGAGGTGGGAACATGCCATTGAGTATCAAATAGGGGGCTTTTTCTGCCCCGAATCCAGCGATAGCTGATCGCATGGACGGGGATTGCGGCAATCATCACGAACATCAGTGAAGGATCCCAGCCGGGTCCCAATTGCAGAAACCCGATGACTTTTTGCGGTTGGGTCATACCAGACAAAGCTAAGCCTACCGCGAATAAAATCCCTACAATAAAGGCCACCACAGTTTGTTTTTGGCTGTAATTCTTCATCTTATTTACCCCCAAAAAGGTATTTAACCCCAGTTGCCGTTAACATCCCAAAAGCCATAAACGTTAAAGTGGCATAAAACGAGCGCGGAGAAAGTCGAGCCAATCCGCATACGCCGTGACCACTCGTGCAACCACTTCCTAACACAGTCCCGAATCCAACAATAAATCCCGCTAATATGACTTGTCCTGATGAGCGATCTGAAAGGTTCTCAAATAACTGTGGCTCGAGAAGGTGAATGAGGAGACCTCCTAGAATGAGTCCTCCCACAAAAGTTCCACGCCACCAATCTTCCTGGGGATAAGTCAAGATACCGTTAACGATGCCGCTAATCCCTGTCACCCGGCCATTGAAGATGAGCATCAATGAGGCTGCCAGCCCAATAAGAACCCCTCCTAAAACCGCCATTAAAATACTTTCCGTCATCGTTCTAACAGTCCTTTCCTAAGCTACGTTCTTCTTATTCAAATCTACGTGCCCCTATCATAAAGCGTTTTTTTCGAAGTTATTATGCTCTAGCACATAAGACTTTTAAAAATGAATCCGAGAAATTTGAATAATTATTAAACATTCCATAGGAAGTTCGCCGCAATATTCGCCTCAGATTGAACCTGTTTCTTTTAAGGACGTCCCGAAAATTGCATGTTTAACGCGTAAGGTGTATCCATTCAAAAATACTATTTATTGAATTAATTTAAAGGAACTTTCCATGGCCGGAAGGTTCCAAGGAGTTCTTCAGGACGAAGACTCCTTGGCTGCCAGGATGGCCGTGTGGAAAAAAATTTACTGTCCACCGCATCGCATTCATGGAGTGAATGCTGCTGCGGAGAGGCCACTGCCTCAGAGCGAGATAAAATACAAAGCCTTTAGGAGGGGGGCTTAAATAAATGGTACCCTGTTAGAACAGGGGTTTCATGGCGTCATCAGGGGGAACCATGAAAATTTGCACTATTCACAAGCCTTTCCTATTGCTAGGAAGTGCTATTCTGCTTGCCGGCTTTCAAAACTGTGGAGGGCCGTTCTCCGCCTTAGGTTCCAATGCGACGGTTGATACACCACAGAGTGTGGCATCACAAATCCCCTCCACCGTTATCATTGAAGATGGTTCCCAGCCCCCAGAGGACTGTTCCATATTGATGAGTGAGTTACAAAAATATCCTACGGCCAAACTCAAATCCTTTAAGTCCTTTGGAGCAAAAGGCGACGGCATTAACGACGACTATGAAGCTTTTAAGGCTCTTGCTACGGAAATCAGCAACAAGGATTTCTCTCCCCGTCAGATCATTTATTTCCCTGCCGGAAGATATTATATCAATCGTTTTGCGCGGGGTGGGAATGTAGAGCCAAATTCCAATACCGATATCCAATATGTCAATTCCAAGAACTTCAGCTTGATTGGCTGCCAGGCCGCCATTGACGTCAAAGGGGACTTCACCATGGTCAACGACTGGACTCGCCCGGCTGCTAATAATGCCACTGCTTACTTTACCAACTCAAAGCAAATTACACCCTTTGTTTTTGACGGAGCCTCTAATTTTAAACTTTCGGGATTTGAAATTAACGGCAACGTCAATAAACTCAAAAGGGATACGCCTCAAGGCGGAGTTTTGGCTGAAACTCGGTCGCATGCCATTATTACAGGAGCCTGCAGCGATTATGAGCTGAGTAGCCTCCGGATCCACCATTTCGCCGCCGATGGCCTCTACCTGGGGGGAAACAAGAAGGCCGACTTCAACGTCCAGATTGACCACCTGGAGTCTCATAACAACGCCCGCCAAGGTCTCAGCATCATCCAGGCTGGAAATGTGAAGATCACGAACTCCACCTTCCGTGACACCGGGAAAACCGAAGGGACCTACCAGGGCCACTCGCCCCAAGCCGGCGTGGACATTGAGCCCAATTTCACCCCTGAGAGCGGCGCCTCCCTGCGCACGGGTAATATCCTGTTTGAAAATTGCACTTTCAAAGACAATTTAGGGTCTCAATTTGTAACAAATGGTTTCGGCACAACTGTGGAAAAGGTCACCTTTCGAAAGTCCGAGTTTACCGCTGGCCCGGGCAATTCCCCCTACGTGATCATTTTCCCAATTACAGAGGGAGTGATCGAAGACTCCGTCATTGATACCGGATCCGGGGCCATTTATCCGTCCTGGGCGGGCCCGACTGAAAGCGTAGCTAAGGTTAACACGATTCTTCGCCGTAATACCATTAAGAGTCAAGGAAGTGGTGTTATCATTTCAACGGGATCCAAGGTTGTAATCGAGGATAACACTTTTGTTGGACTTCAAGATCCAACCAAGAGCATTTACTTCCCTTATATTCAAAATGGGGTCATAAAGTTTACGGGAAATAAAATTCATTATGACACCCAGAATTTCTTCGACCCGGCCAAGAACCAAGGTACTTATAAGGTGGTGGCCCTGTTACAAAACCTCGGGCAAATTTCGAACAATACTTTCTCCACCAATCGCACTGACGCGGACTTCTGGATTGGAACAGGAGGGAGCACCGTTGAAATGAACAACACCCTCACTGGAAGAATCATCTTCCGTTAAACAATACAGACTGAGCCCTTTAACACGCATCCCCGCAAGGATGGATATAATCTGCGAACCATTCTGGCAAAAGCTTGAGAACTCTCTCAGCGCTATCGCAGTCGGCCTAGGTTCAGAGCCTTCGCAAGATTTTGAACTGATTTGGCCCTGTAGATGGCACAACAGTCCAAGGCAAATGCGACGTACACCTTTTCCCCATTGAAACAGCGGATTTCCATTCCATCTGAGCACCAACGTAAATTCGGGAATAAAGTCATGACCTGACCCGCGTGGGGCCATCATCATCTGATTTTTTGTAAAAACGAGGCACTCCAACTTCCTCCTGAGGGGTTAGTTCATTGTAAGGCGAACTTCGACTGATTTCGAAGGCTTCCGCAATGTGGGTTACTTCATGCCGATTAAGCGCTTTGACTTCTTTGGCGATTGCAGTGCCTTTAAGATCGCTATTTTTTGGGCAATCTCAAGACCGTCCTTCAAGATGTCATTCTTGACAGAATGATCGCGGACTTTGGCTTTCAGGTCTTTGTTTTCATTCTTAAGGCGATCATTTTCTTCGATCAGCTTTTGAATGAATTCAGGATCTATTTTTGGGTCTGACTTTTTGGAGTTCATTTGCCTCTTCCAACTATAGACAGGGATAGCATGAGCCCCGTATTTCCTGGCAAGCACTGGGATGGAAATTCCCTGAGAATAGTGCTCTTTGATGATTAATTACTTCTTTTCCTGTGTAAATACTTTCCGCCTAACAGACGTAACTTCCAAAAAGACCCCCTGGGTTGGGTGTCCAAATCAAATGGGGGTCAAGAACAGTTTAATAAGAAAGAGCCCGAGATCCGGGCTCTTAAATATTCATAGCTGCACCCTCCAATTTAGAGAATTATTCAACTAATCTTATTTTGCATATTCAGAAAAATAGGTTTTACATCGGTCTTGGGCTATGAAGGCGCGGACATCGACCGCCGTATGGACTGTTTTATTGGCATTTCTAACCAGGTCAAAGTCAAAGTGTTTAAAGCAAACGCAGTTAGAATCGATTTCATACCTAAACCCCACATCCAGGACTGTCGGAATCTGGACCGCAACATTGGTGTCCCGCGTGGTCGCACGCGCCTCACAAGATCCACCGTTTTTCTCACGTACGCTGCGAGCCAACTGAAACGCTGAGCAGTAGTCAATTGGGATGTTCTTCGTAGGAGCCACTAGCAGAGGCGCGCCCGGAATCGGAGATGGAGTCTTTACGCTCACGCTTAACTGACAAAGATCAGGATTCTCTAAAAGCTTTCGTTGAACCAGCACATCGACAACAATACTTCCCACAACAACGCCCGTGTGAACGTAATAAATATTCCGACGCTTAATTTCAGGGTCAATCTGAGTCACGACATCCGCAACGGCATTTACGGTGCTGTCAACGGCAGGATTATCCGTTGTCGGCAGTGGATCCCCTGTATCCTCCCCGGCTTTTACGGACTCAGACTTACTGTCATCATTTTTAAAACTGACCGGACCACAGCCAGACAATAGGGCAATAACTGCAGCACAGGAAACGGCTCTTTTGAAACTCCCTATATATTTCATTTTAATCCTCCTGATGTCTCATTCAGGATATAAAACTGGAGCCAAAAAAAGCGCTGACAAATATGACCCACACCTGTCTCATTTTGAGTAACTTGATCTTAAAAGAAAGTGTGGTTTATATTTTAGGGGCTGAGCGACGTCTGTCGATAGCGATCATGACGATGGAAGAAACACCACAACCGCAAGCGCAAAGGCTTTCGGACCCCACGGGCACACGGATCCGGGGTTGCCGTAGGAGGCGGTGTCGCGGCCCCGGGAGAGGGGTTTACAACGGTATTATTAACGGTTGTATTGCTGTTATTGATAGTGGTGTTATTCGTGGTTGTGTTGTTCACAATCTGAGTAATTTCATTATCTATAATTGTGACAGCCTGCTCTGCCAAGGCATCTGCGTCCGTATAGCAACCATTTATTTTGCCGGTGGCATCAATATAAACGTTCACAGGAAAGGATCGCGCGAAATTCTTCCCTCCAAAGGAGGTTTTTAATCGATCCGCAGAAATTTGCAAATTGGCTTTTGTAATAACACCCTTTGATCCCGGTTCAATTGCGCTTTTAGCAGCCAGATAGGCATTCCAATCCTGCGGGTCCACAGTAAAGTCCAAACTAGTAATCTTGAGACTTCTGTTGCCGACAACGTCACCGGTCGACACAATTTTATTCCCATTGTTATCAACCATTGTTGCAAAGTTACTGATTCCGAAAAGCTTGCGTTCCAGACCGTTAGCGCCATGAATGAGACCATTCACGCTTCGATTAAGATAACCATTGAGATACCCGTACTTTTTGGGGTCGAGCGGAGTCATAAATTTATTTGTGAAGTTCTTTTCACAGCTAGATTTAGTCGCGAGGTACATTTGGATTTGTCTGGAAAGCTCGAGTTCCTCAAACCGAGACTCCGAGTAATTCATTGCGTTCATGGAGTCGTTTGCAATTTGGGCGATGGCTAAACTGATGATGGCCACGATGCTTAAAGTGACCAGAGTCTCAATCAGACTCAATCCATTTTGGTTTCGAATAATACGATGCCCCATCCTTTAAGCTTAATGGAGGCATGTTGGCAAACACAACAGCAAACAATTTTAAGTGACATTTATGTTGTCTTTCGAGACGCTCTCTAGTGAATTATCTCATTTGCGAATAAACGGAACAAGCGAGACTTTTAAACACGTCATCATTGTCTTATTTTGAGATATAAAGGCGGTCAGAGAGATGGAAAAAACGACATTATTTAGCAGGTTTGCAAAAAAATCAGCCCGTTTCGCTGGCTTACCAAATACTTTTTTCGTTGCTGTTTTTATAATTCTCATTTGGGCTGTTTCAGGCCCGTTTTTCGATTTTAGTGATACCTGGCAGCTTGTCATCAACACCAGTACGACCATCATTACATTCCTGATGGTCTTCTTGATCCAAAACACCCAAAATCGCGATTCGGCCGCAGTCCAATTGAAGTTGGACGAACTCATTCGCGCGACCAAAGCGGCCCATGATTCTTTAATGGATTTGGAGGAACTCGAAGAAGACGAGTTGGAACAGATCCGAAAAAAATACGAAGATGCTGCTGCGAAAGCCCGTCATCAATTGCGGGCCCTTGACAGTGCTTTTGCCACATTTGAGCCCCTTCAAAAGGAACTCAGAGCGCGGGCTCGCTCAGGCTCAGATCCCAAAACGCCCTAAAAAGATCTCCTCACACCGAATGGGTTCGGCCTGATTCGGGGGCGTTTTCACCGAAGATTTTAATTTACTTTTCAAATCAATCCAACCCAGCTTCATCAAACTCTTATGGGACAGCTTGTTTTCCAACACCAATTTCTTATAAATATAAAATGGGTGTTGCCGGGCCAGGGATCTCATAAGGCTTTGGATGGATAGTTTGCTTCCTGAATCTTCAAGAAGCTTATTTATAATAACTAGCCCCCTGTTGAGACTGAAAAATTCGTAAGGCAATTGCACACCCGATTTCATAGCCCAGGCAGTCCATTTTTCTAAAGTTAGCCGAGGCTCCTTTCCTGATAGAATATTTAAAACTTTGTCAACCACCATGGATTTAAACTGCTGTGCACTCACCGCGTTTCGTTCCTTAACACTGATGTCCCAGTAGGACTGGTAAATTATATCAGGATCCAGCAATTCGACTCCAGCTCCAAGCAGCATTACCTGCCCCTGCATTTTCTTTGAGATCACTCCCCCCATTCCATAATCCAATATATTTACAACGATCTTTGGGTCCGTGATCTGCACCAGAAAATTGCCCTGATGCAGATCGGAGTGATAAAATCCCCCACCGAACATGGCCTCATAAACCCAGATGCGTGCCATTTGTTCAATGATCGCCCTTTTTATTTCCGGTGCGAGATTTTCATAGGGTTTTATTTCCTTATCCAGCTTATTACCAATCACCAGTTTTTGAACCAGGATCCTTGAAGCAGGTCCTCCGTCGAAAATTTCAGGAACATGAAATTCTATTTCGTTTTTATAACCTGGAATCTTTAGAGGAACAGATTGATTGTAGCGGGTCGCAGCCAATTTCTGGCGTGCGAGGGTCTCATCCTGCTTCAATTCAACCATAACCGTCTGCGTGATATCCTGAACGACTGGTTTCATTTTAGGCATTCCCATTTTTTGAAACTCCTCATTGGCATCGAGAATTTCCGCGATTTCAGATAGGATCCGCTGGTCCTCCCTGACTCGTTTTTCGATGCCCGGTTTGATAAACCGGACGACCACATCTTGACGTTTTCCTTGGAATATAAATTTTGCGCGATGAACTTGCGCCATCGTTCCAATGCCCAATGGCTTTCTTTCAAAGTAAGTGAATTTAACTCGCCCTTCTTCCCCTTTAAGAATCTGTTGAACTTGCTCCCACGGAACGGCACGAACTGAGCTTTCAAGAGTCCGAAAGATTTCCAATATCTCTGGGCTCAGATTTTCTTGACGAGCCATAACCTGCAACAACTTCTGAAATTGAGGACCGCTATTCTGAACCATAATTTCAAACTTTTTTAGATCGGTTGATAAAAGATCTCCGCCCAAATAAGAAGAGATAATCAGCTTTTTCGAGGCTGGGCCCAGGCGGGAGAAATATTCACTGAGAATAGTCTGTAGGGTGATTTTCGTGGTGGTATCCAAGCCAGCCCCCAAACTCGAATCCGCGATTTTCTCACCTATTTTATCCAACTCGCGGATTTTAATGCCAATCAAGGCATCACCTTTTTCGTATAACCACTTCTGGAGGTCACCTTCATCCATCGGCGGAGTCAACCCATATGCCGGTGACGGATCTTTAGTATTTTCCTTTTGAAAGGAAGCGGAAATTCCATTCTTAGGGGTCAGCATCAGGAAAAGTTGCGACCTCCTCCAACTTAAATATCTCTCAATTTGGTTTTGTATGCGGGGGCTTTTAGCCTCAAATATTTGGACCGGTTGCGGTCCTTTTCTCTCTATCGCTTCTATATCAAGGGACACACTTTCCATGTTGGGCCAGGGCCCCTTGTAAAGCTCTAAAAACTCACCAAAATTCGAAACCTTAACCACTTGAGGCGCCAATTTAAAAGTCGCAATAAAATAGTTTTTCGCCCGATTGATAATATGCCTTTTAATTTCTTCAGACTCCCCTTGAGCTAAAATGGCGTAGGTGACGGCCACCCTCTCATGAAAACTTAGGTGCAATCCCGCTTTTTCTGGATTGGCCGCATAGGCAATACTAATGGATAGGTATGTGGACAAAATAAACTGTATACAATACTTCACAATTCCCCGGTCCTTTAAAAAGCATGGATCGCTGACAACAATCACCTGTTCCTGTGCATTATCTGGACCATCTCAAAGGCGCTTTCATGCGATTAGACCGTATAAAGTTATGACAATAACGACCAAAAAAGGCTCTTCCTAAAGGAACCTATTTAGGAAGAGGAGTTTTTAACTGGTTATTGACCGAACGAACCCCCGGGATCAGTTTAATCACTTCGGTCGCGAGAAATTTCATCTTCTCCTCCCGGACTCTGCCGGTGAGAACTACTTCTCCTTGATCGACTTGAACCTCAATCTCCGTGGCGTCAACTTCTGGGTGCTTCGTTAACAACCCTACCACGTCATCAAGAATTAACATGTCAGGCCGCTGATAGGTGACTGGCCCTCTTCCTTCGTGACTTTCTGGAATAAAGTTTTGATAGTCGTCACTTTGCGGGGAACGTAAATTGATTTTAGGACCAAATTCATCGTCAAAGTCAGGATCTAAGTCCTCAAAAACTTTAGGCCGAATGAGCTTTGGGGGTTTGCGCTCTTTTGACTTTCTAAACAGCATGAGTTATCAGCTCCCACGTTCATTAGGTACAACCGCGAAGAAAATAGAGCACCAAAAGGACCGGTAGTGGAATTCCTAACAACCACAGTATAGCCCAACCTAATTTTCCTTGGTTATTTGCAATCGGTCGAAATACCCGTGCCATATTTACTCCTATCCTTAAGAGAAATTATAGTCCGTCACAGGTGAGACTCTCATCTTATATTTATTACGAAAATGTCGTATTAAATGGATTTGGCATCGATAACAAAGCGGTATTTGACGTCCCCTTTTAGAATCCTCTCGTAAGCTTCATTGATTCTTTGTGCTGGAATGAGTTCAATGTCCGACACAATGTTATGCTCACCGCAAAAGTCGAGCATTTCCTGCGTTTCTTTCAAGCCCCCGATGAGCGACCCCGTCAGGTTATGTCGGAATCCCACGAGACTGAATGCCGAGACCGGGACCGGGGCTTCCGGGAGTCCTAAAAGAACCATCGTTCCATCAAGGTCTAAAAGGCTCAGGTACAAATTCCATTCAATCTTGGCCGAGACGGTATTAAGAATTAAATCAAATCTTCGAAAAAGTTTCTTAAAGGTCTCTGGATCCGAGCTTGCGTAATAATTGGAAGCTCCAAGCCTTTTTCCATCCTCTTGTTTCTTCAATGATTGACTTATGATTGTCACCTCTGCTCCCATTGCCCTGGCGATTTTAACCGCCATATGCCCCAGCCCCCCAAGCCCTACCACAGCCACTTTTTTGCCAGGACCGGCATGCCATCGGCGCAGAGGAGAGTAGGTCGTAATGCCAGCGCACAGAAGGGGAGCCGCCGCATCCAAACGAAGATGATCAGGAATTCTCAGAACAAATTCCTCGTTAACAACGATAGCGGTAGAGTACCCGCCTTGCGTGGGGGTCTTTCCGTCGCGTTCCAAGCCATTATAAGTTGGCACAGATCCGTTGGCACAAAATTGCTCTTCATGGGAAAGACAGTACCGGCACGTCCGGCAGGAGTCTACTAAGCAACCCACGCCAACCTTATCTCCCACTTTAAACTTCGCCACTTTTTTTCCCACCTGAGAAACGACGCCTGTAATTTCGTGCCCGGGCACCATCGGATATTGAGATCCTCCCCATTCATCACGTACCTGATGAATATCAGAGTGGCATATCCCGCAATACTTGATCTCAATGAAGACGTCCTTTGGCCCGATTTCACGTCTTTCAATTTGGAAAGGCGCTAAGGGTTCACTTGGGCTGAAGGCAGCCATGGCTTTTACTGGAGTCATGATTTGGTCTTTCTAATAAAATAGGATAGTTATTGAAGTTAAAAACTTGCCAGTCAAAATCAATTCATACAGACTTGATGAACAACACATTTTCATAGTAAGGAGACTTCATGATGAAATCTATCCTCGCAACACTCTTGTTGTTCGTTACCATATCTGCTCAGGCGGCAGACATCTATAAAATTGACCCCAAGGCCAGCACAATCAACTGGAAGGCTTCAAAAAAATTGGGCACTACCCACACTGGTAGTATCTCAGTGAAAGAGGGACAGATTCAAGCCGATAAAAGTGGCCTGATCAGTGGAGGAGTTATCAGTGTCGACATGGCAGCTATCACCAATGAGGACCTGAAAGGCAGCCCTGAGTATCACAAAAAGCTGCTCGGCCATTTAGCAAGCGAGGATTTCTTCAACGTTGCAAAATACCCAGTTTCCAGTTTCAAAATCCTGAATGTGTCCGCCAAGTCAAAAGACGAGGTCTTGGTCAAAGGAGAACTGACCATGATCGGCAAGACAAATCCAATTGAATTCCCAGCGAAGGTCACAATGGTAAATGGCGTGCTGAGTGGGGAAGCCACTATAAAGGTGGATCGCACCAAGTGGGGTCTCAAATACGGTTCCGGCAACTTCTTTAAAGAGTTGACCGCGGACAAGGTCATCAATAATGAATTTGAACTCGGATTGAAATTAGTCGCAAAAAAATAGCTCTATCGTTTCAGCCTCATCTATTCCTAATAAATGAGGCTGGATCATTGGCCAGGTCCAAATTGTACCTCCCGCTTTAGCCCTTTCCGGGGTTTTCTGTAAAATAAGGGATATGAGATGGATCTTGTTAACTGGCCTCATCCTCGCCCTTACTCCTAATGCAAAAAGCGGTCCTGGCTGCAGAATACGAAACTTCCAGACGCCAACATGTGAAAATCTAGAAAATTCACATTATAGAAACTATGATGACATCCTTGGTGAGACATTTAAAAACTCCTCCCCCGAAGAATATCTCACTTTAGTTGATAAAAAGGGAATTCGTACGGTCCCATACCAAGAGACTTCCGGGGACTTCGCTACTTACAAGTCCGATCCGGTGAGAATTGACCCCTCCCTCACTTACCAGACAATGTATGGTTTCGGGGGATCTGTGACCGAGTCCTGCTTGGAGAACCTTAAAAGACTTTCTCTTTCAGAAAGAGCGACCTTTTTTGAAAAGATTTTTGATCGAAAACAGGGGGCAGGTTTCAGTTATCTTCGCATCCCCATTGGCGCCAATGATTTCTCCAAGGGGGATTACACGCTCAACGATACACCAGGAAATGCACCAGACCCGGAGTTAAAGTTATTTTCGGGCCAAAAGTTGCAACCTTTCATTGAATTCATTCAAGAAGCCAAAAAATACAATCCTAATATCAAGATTGTTATTAGTCCCTGGACGGCGCCGGCATGGATGAAAGATACGGGGAAATTGAGAGGCGGCCAGATCAAAAAAGAGTACCAGGCGGCTTACGCCGATTATCTTTTAAAAACAGTTCGGGAACTTGAAAACAAAGGGATCCGGGTTGATCAAATGACTTTTCTAAACGAACCTCTTATCGGAGAAGCCAAAGAAAAATGGGATTTTCCTCAGGCTTATATGCCCCCTGAGGATCAGAAAATTTTTATTCAAAGATACCTCTCTCCAAAACTTGCGCATACCAACACCAGTCTCCTGTTGCACGATCATAATTGGGACAACGGCGGTTATGTCGATTCAATGCTTAAAAGCAATGAACGAAGCCCTTCTATTGAGGGAGTGGCCTATCACTGTTATGGCGGGAGTTTTTCAAATCTTAAAAAAAATATAGAGAGGAAACCTGACGTTCCTGTCTTTAACACAGAATGTTCGTCAACTTTCAATAATGGAGACGCCGAAACCATGGATTGGTGGCAGGAAACCCAGAGTCTCGACGCGGTAAAAGCCGGTGTCTCCGGCTCCTTGGGGTGGAATCTTTGCTTAGATGAAAAAGGTGGACCGCAAAATAATGGCTGTAAGACGTGCCGGGGTTTGGTGACAATCGACTCCCGGAACCAGAAGATGATGTTTAATCCTGAGTTCAAAGCTTTAGCCGCCACCAGCAAAGTCATCGATGCTGGTTCCGTCAGAATCCAGTCTACGGATCCAACCCCCGACGTAACCAGTATCGCATTTAAAAATCCTAACGGGAGCTTCTCCCTTGTTTTAAAAAATAAATCAAAAATGGCTCAGAGCTACTCTATTTCTCTTGGGAAATGCTTTGTAAAAACTTACCACATTCCTGCAGGTGCGACCCTTTCCACCCGGTGGTTCCAGAGATAACAATCGCTTCGTGAAGCGTCCAAGAAATCGACAGACCTCTCAAAATGATAATCGAAATTCTTATTTTGATACGGATGCCATGTTTAAAAACTCATTCTAACGATTCGATTTCTTCTTAGCACCCATAGATTTATCTCACTTTGAAGCGATCCTGTGGCCTGCGCGAGAGATTTTTATTAACTTCTCTCACCCTCAACGATCAAACCCACGCGGAACGACGTCTAAGTCTTTGACAGTCAAGAACTGGATGGGCATGAATTCGGCTCTATCCGGTTTCCCGTGGTCCCCGACCTTAGCATCAATTTTGCACAAGTGACATTATAGGCGGCGAACCCCGGGGGGACCCTTGATTAGAGCATTGAATCTTACACCCTTATTTGGACTCGTTTTTGTAATGTCCCTTTTATTTCAGAATTGCTCGAAGGTCGACTTCTCGAGCGCTGGCAACGACAATACAACTCAGGGCAACGGCGACGATAATACAGGAGCCGGTCCCGGCGACAATAATGGAAATGATACTAATTGCCGGTTCGATACCGTCAGTGCGGCAAAGCAGGTTAAAATTCTATTTCTCATAGATACTTCTGGTTCCAACGCCGGAAGCCTTTTCAAGCCGGGAACTGACGAGAATAAGGTATGGCGTTTAAAAACTCTCAATGCTTTCATTAATAAATATGGCTCGAAGCCAAACTTTTCTTTTGGCTTTGCGATTTTTCAAGGTCGGGATGCAGTTCCACTGGTTGAGTCCTCAGGCAAAGGCATTTTTACAAATACTAAGTCGGAAATAGACCAGGCTATCGTGTCATTTACCAATACCCCGGACACGGGGAATACCCCTTACGATGCGGCCTTAAACGAGCTTAAAGAGATGATTATTTATGATCAACAATTGAATCCATCAAAAGAAGTTGGCTATGTTTTGGTGATGATCTCTGATGGAACTCCAACAAATGACTCTTATGTGGGTTCTGAGGGTATGTCGAATATGTCCAAGGACGTGATCGATATCATGAATATTGCCCCTGGCCAAATCAGCCTCAACACCGTTTATCTTTTCAATAATGAGATTCCAACGGCGTCGGAGAAATCCTATCTGCAAAAAATTTCGGAATTGGGGAAAGGGGCCTTTATTGAGGCCAGCTCTCAACAAACCCTGGAAATTTCAGAGACGATCCAGGTCCCAACGAAGAACTGTCAGTGATATCCGGTAAAAGGGCTCAGGGACTTCAAGACCAAGCTATGCAATGCGCTTAATTTGAGCTAACTTGTCCTTCAACGTCGCGTTCTCTTGTCTTAGAATGCTATTTTCTTGCACAAGTTGGCTCATCTTTCTTTTCATCAAGTCTATCTCTGACGAACTCCCTGAGGCTGAGGTCGGAACCCCTGGCGCGTCTTTAGGAGAAGATTTGCCATCATCGCTGAAGGTGATATCGATTTTGCTGAGATACGCCAATCCGGAGTCGGAATGATTCAGCCTTTCTTCGATATTCTCTTCAATGAAAAGATCCGCATCAAACTTTTCAATTTTAATATAACCTGAAGCGGCAATGGCACGAACCTCAGTGATTAGCTTCATTTCACAAGTCGCCTTCTCAGCGGGGCTCGGATTCAGTTCAGACATCTGATCCAAAAGTTTTCTTTTTGTAATGGGAGGCAAGGGAGCCAAGATCTTCTCTATTTGCTGAGCGTCACGGCCATGGAGACTCACACAAAGAGTCAATGGTTGAAGCCGGCTTAATACCTCCGACATCACATCCTGAGGCCATGAAAAGACACGGTCCACCGTTAATATTTTCTTCTTCAGTTCCTGTTCCCATCCTGGGCTTTCTTGGCCAATAAGGCTCAGAAACTGCTCGCGTTTTTTGCCGCCAGAAGTTTCGATGAGAGTTAATAACTGACTAAATCCACCTTTTTTCTTGTAACGATCTAACATTCCCATGAAGGATAAATCGGAACAATTAAGAAAAACTTCACAGATTTCATGACTCAAAACGAGAATTAATCAAAAAAATCAAGGTTGAGTAAGATGTCTTAAGAATCCTAAAGTTTTACCGTGGTCCTTAAAGGGTACGGCAGGAATATTTTACCTTAACGACGGTTCCCGGAGAAAGCTGGGTACTGAATCGGATCTCTTTCCAGTAGACTGAATAAGAAACCCCAGGTTGGGAGACCGTAACGGCTAAATCTGAGGGACTTTCACACATGAGGGCGACGCTTTGGATGCGATTTAAAATGTTTGTACTGATCTGCCCCAGTTGGGAGGTATAGTCGCCAGCGCAAATATCTCCGACTACACCCTGTGTCATATCAGAAGCTTGTTTATAGAGAAGCCCATAGCTTCCTTTAACGGCGGATACGCCATTAACGATAATCTGGTTATCCTGGATTTCTTTGCAAGTTTTTGTCGCACCACCCACGTTGTAAGCGGTGGACGTTGTGATAATGGAGTGAAAGCTAACAAGCTTTCCTCCACCGAAGCTTGCACGTACATTATCTAGTATGGATTGAGGCTGATCGAGAGATTCTAAGTCATAGCCAGGGTAAGTCCCTGGATTCTTCTGATTGTACCAGTAGAGTTGGGATCTTTCGTCCTCGTCGGCTAAAATAATAATGGCGAGATGAGCGTCCTTACGAATAAAGTTGTTAGGATTGTTTTTAATAACCAAGTTTGCAGCATAAATGCCACGCTCATCGCCCGAGGGGCAATATGTTGGATAAGCGCTTTCGTAGCCAGGTTTTCCATAATTATTTCGGATGAAACTTTCACAGGTCGCGGTTTCTTTACGCTCAATAATCTCTTTAAACCACGCATTTTTCTGAGCCATGGTACCTGAAACATTGGTTAGGTAATAGGCTCCATTGGGGAAAGGAATCAATTTTCCGTCTTGAAGTGCACCATTTTGGTTGATTGCTCGCGCCGGATTCGTCGCTGAGGAGATATCGGTTGTTGTTACCGCAATCCGGTAATTTGCTTGTTGAGTTTCTAATTTCTGAATAAAATCACTTAAACGAGCTGATAATTGAGTTTGCTCAAAAGACATGGAGGCTGAATTGTCATTAACGATAAGAATATCAACCAACCCACCAGCTATATTGATCGTATTTTCAAAGTAGTCCTTGCCGTTTTGACTGATGCAACTTTTGCCAGAATCTTGGCATTTACGATATTCATCATCCTTGGCAAAATTCACGGGTGAACATCCCACATAGATGCTGACGAGCATAGGAACGGTAAGAATTTGAAGAGCTCTCGTGATGTTCATTATAACACCTCATCTCCCCATTACATCCAAAGTCAGTGCCATCGGCGTTCAGACCACTAAGCCATTAAAATAATTAGCTTTTTCATATAGCTCGAAAGAAATTTACTTCCGAAACTGTTGCTCAGCTTTCAGTCAAAAATCCCCTAAAAACTTAAAAAAACCTATATTATCCGCAACTTATCACCCGTGCCGATAATTAATTAAAAGAGCGTATTTTGTTACTCCCCCTAAACATATTTCAAAAAGCTATGGTCCTGAAATCCTTTGAACCATTGAGGTTTTTTAGAAAAGTAGGTGATATCAACATATGAAATCTAAAATTATTGGAACCATACTCGTCATCAGCGCAGTAACAATATTCATGAACCTCCTTGAAGATTTTGAAGAGCTTTACTTTTCACCAGGGGCAAAAATCAAAACCACCGTTGAAAGAGATCTAATTAAAAGGCTAGAAAGATCGGACACGATAAAAATAAATGAAATCCATCATATAAAACTAAATTCTCATTTAGAAGAGGCCTTAAGTTTTCTAAAGAGCTACCCACCGAGTCTACCTACTTACAAAAGTGGAAACATCTGGTTAGAAATTGAATACTTAGACTTAATGGATCCGGAACAACCTGGCTTTATTATTCAGACGAGCATTTTCGATCTAAAAACTAAAAACAAAATCGATGAATTTGCCGAAACTTACCACTTAAAGGACTTTGACCAGAAGTTTGAAACAGAGTTCAAAAAACAAAGCAAGAACTCAAAAGACCCAGACAAAAATAAAAAAGCCGACTAGTTTCCTAATCGGCTTAAAAAAAAGAACTGGCATCGTGCTACTCTCCCACATGGTTGCCCATGCAATACCATCGCCGCAAGAGGACTTAACTTCTGAGTTCGGAATGGGATCAGGTGTGGCCCCTCTGCTATAGACGCCAGCAAAACTTAAAATTTAATATTCCAAGAATATTGAATGATTGATTTAATTGATTTTAGCGAACAGGTTAATTACCACATTAATAATAATTAATTAAAAAAGCCTCACGACCTATTAGTACGGATCAGCTGAATACATTACTGTATGTACACCCTCCGCCTATCAACCTTGTAGTCTCCAAGGAGTCTTTAGGGGCCCGAAGGCCCAGTGAGATCTAATCTCGCAGTTAGCTTCCCGCTTAGATGCTTTCAGCGGTTATCTATTCCGAACATAGCTACCCTGCATTGCCGCTGGCGCGACAACAGGAACACCAGAGGTTCGTCCATCCCGGTCCTCTCGTACTAAGGACAGGTCTGCTCAAATCTCATACGCCCACAGAAGATAAGGACCAAACTGTCTCACGACGTTCTGAACCCAGCTCGCGTACCACTTTAATTAGCGAACAGCTAAACCCTTGGGACCTGCTCCAGCCCCAGGATGTGATGAGCCGACATCGAGGTGCCAAACTCCATCGTCGATATGGACTCTTGGATGGAATAAGCCTGTTATCCCCGGAGTACCTTTTATCCGTTGAGCGATGGCCCTTCCACGCGGGACCACCGGATCACTTTGGCCTGCTTTCGCACCTGCTCGACTTGTAGGTCTCGCAGTCAAGCCCCCTTATGCCAATGCACTCGACGCCTGGTTTCCAATCAGGCTGAGGGGACCATCGCGCGCCTCCGTTACTTTTTGGGAGGCGACCGCCCCAGTCAAACTGCCCACCAGACAGTGTCCTTCGCCCTGATAATGGGCGCAAGTTAGATTTCAAAGTTCCCAAGGGTGGTATTTCAAGGTTGCCTCCACCGGATCTAGCGACCCGGCTTCAAAGGCTCCCACCTATCCTACACATGAAAACTCTAAAATCACTGCCAAGCTACAGTAAAGGTTCACGGGGTCTTTCCGTCTTTCTGCGGGTACTCGGCATTTTCACCGAGAATTCAATTTCGCGAGGCATTTGGTCGAGACACCGGAGAAGTCGTTACGCCATTCGTGCAGGTCGGAACTTACCCGACAAGGAATTTCGCTACCTTAGGACCGTTATAGTTACGGCCGCCGTTTACTGGGGCTTCAATTCTCGGCTTCGCTTGCGCTAACCAATCCTTTTAACCTTCCAGCACCGGGCAGGCGTCAGCATGTATACTTCGTCTTGAGACTTTGCACATGCCTGTGTTTTTGATAAACAGTCGCTACTCCCATTTCTCTGCGACCCACAAAAGCTTGGGGAGTAAATCCTTACACTCTCGTGGGCACACCTTTTCCCGAAGTTACGGTGTTAAGTTGCCGAGTTCCTTGACCAAAATTCACCCCATCGCCTTAGGATATTCACCCCACTCACCTGAGTCGGTTTACGGTACGGGCGATCTCTTAAACTATCGAAACTTTTCTTGAAAGCATGGCTTTTCTCGCTTCCGGGACAAAGTCCCTCGCATTCACGCCTCAGTGTTACGTGCCGCGGATTTACCTACGACACCACCTACACGCTTACACCTGAATCCAATAACAGGCCGAGATAGCCTACTCTGTCATTCCTATAGCAATCCGAGATCGGTAACGGAATATTAACCGTTTTGCCATCGACTACGCCATTTGGCCTCGTCTTAGGACCCGACTAACCCTGGGAGGATTATCCTTGCCCAGGAATCCTTGAGTTTTCGGCGCCCGGGTTTTTCACCCGAGTTCAACGCTACTTATGTCAGCATGATCACTTCTAGTTCGTCCAGCTGTCCTACCGGTCAACCTTCATCCTATACTAGAACGCTCCCCTACCACTAAAATATAAATATTTTAATCCAAAGCTTCGGTACTACACTTAGCCCCGTTGTATCTTCCGCGCAGAGTCACTAGACTAGTGAGCTATTACGCTTTCTTTAAAGGATTGCTGCTTCTAAGCCAACCTCCTAGTTGTCAAAGTAACTCCACAACGTTCTCCACTTAGTGTAGATTTTGGGACCTTAGCTGTTGGTCTGGGCTCTTTCCCTCTCGACGCTGGACCTTATCACCCAGCGTCTGCCTTCCAGGGTACATATCAACGGCATTCGGAGTTTATTTGGGTTTGGTAATCCGGTAAAGACCCCTAGCCCATTCAGTGCTCTACCTCCGTGATACAATTTACCTGAAGCTATACCTAAATATATTTCGGGGAGAACCAGCTATCACCCAGTTTGATTGGCCTTTCACCCCTAATCACAGATCATCCAAAGAGTTTTCAACCTCAACTAGTTCGGTCCTCCACGAGGTGTTACCCTCGCTTCAACCTGTCCATGATTAGATCACCGGGTTTCGGGTCTATCCCTGCAGACTAAACGCCCTATTCAGACTCGCTTTCGCTACGGCTCCACCTGTAACGGCTTAACCTCGCCTGCAAAGATAACTCGCTGACTCATTATGCAAGAGGTACGCGGTCGCTCATATAAAGAGCTTCCACTGCTTGTAGACTTACGGTTTCAGGTTCTATTTCACTCCCCTCTCGGGGTTCTTTTCACCTTTCCCTCACGGTACTTGTCCTCTATCGGTCACTAAGGAATATTTAGCCTTGGAGGGTGGTCCCCCCAGATTCCCACAGGATTTCACGTGTCCTGTGGTACTCGGGATGCCGCTAGCGCTCTTGACTCTTTCGAATACGGGGCTATCACCCTGTTTTGCCAGCCTTTCCAGACTGCTCTTCTAGAATCTCAAGTCACATATCGCGGTCCCACAACCCCTCATTCAAGTAAATGAACAAGGTTTGGGCTGTTTCCCGTTCGCTCGCCACTACTGGGGAAATCTCGTATTTGATTTATTTTCCTGAGGGTACTGAGATGTTTCACTTCCCCTCGTTCGCTTCTTACAACTATGAATTCATTGCAAGATACCAATAATTGGTGAGTTGCCTCATTCGGAAATCTCCGGATCAAAGTGTGTGTGCCACTCCCCGAAGCTTATCGCAGCTTACCACGTCCTTCATCGCTTCTTAGTGCCAAGGCATCCACCGTAAGCCCTTTGTAGCTTTAAAATGGTAATTAACCTCGCTAAAATCAATTAAATCAATCTATTCAATTTTCAAAGAACTAAAATCAACAAAACTCTACGAGCGGCTCAACTGGTGGGCCTGGGAAGACTTGAACTTCCGACCCCACGCTTATCAAGCGTGTGCTCTAACCAACTGAGCTACAGGCCCTTTTTAAGCCTTCACTCTTTCAAAACTAAATAGCTAGAAAAAATTTTTGGGACTCACTCTAAATCCGAAAATTCAGAGTTGACCTAAGAATGTATCAACCAAGGTTGATAAAATTCCTTAGAAAGGAGGTGATCCAGCCGCAGGTTCCCCTACGGCTACCTTGTTACGACTTCACCCCAATCATCGACCATACCTTGGGCGCCTGCCTCCTTGCGGTTAGCGCAGCGACTTCTGGTACAGCCGACTTTCATGGTGTGACGGGCGGTGTGTACAAGGCCCGGGAACGTATTCACCGCGGCGTTCTGATCCGCGATTACTAGCGATTCCACCTTCATGGGGTCGAGTTGCAGACCCCAATCTGAACTTAGATAACTTTTGTAGGATTTGCACCACTTTGCAGCTTAGCATCCGTCTGTAGTTACCATTGTAGCACGTGTGTAGCCCTAGGCATAAGGGCCATGAGGACTTGACGTCATCCCCACCTTCCTCCGGTTTAACACCGGCAGTCCATCTAGAGTGCCCAACTGAATGCTGGCAACTAAATGCAGGGGTTGCGCTCGTTGCGGGACTTAACCCAACATCTCACGACACGAGCTGACGACAGCCATGCAGCACCTGTGTACCGACCCTTGCGGGCGACGACATTTCTGCCAGTCTTCCAGTACATGTCAAGCCTAGGTAAGGTTCTTCGCGTTGCATCGAATTAAACCACATGCTCCACCGCTTGTGCGGGCCCCCGTCAATTTCTTTGAGTTTTAATCTTGCGACCGTACTCCCCAGGCGGGATACTTAACGCGTTAGCTTCGTCACTGAAGGGGTCAATACCTCCAACAACAAGTATCCATCGTTTACGGCGTGGACTACCAGGGTATCTAATCCTGTTTGATCCCCACGCTTTCGGGTCTGAGTGTCAGTGTTAGGCCAGTTACCCGCCTTCGCCACCGGTATTCCTCTTGATATCTACGTATTTCACCACTACACCAAGAATTCTAGTAACCTCTCCTACACTCAAGCTTCGCAGTATCAAATGCACTTCCAGGGTTAAGCCCTGGGCTTTCACATCTGACTTACAAAGCCACCTACACCCGCTTTACGCCCAATGATTCCGAACAACGCTAGGATCCCTCGTCTTACCGCGGCTGCTGGCACGAAGTTAGCCGATCCTTTCTTACAGGGTACATTCATTGTGTTATTCCCCTGCGACAGAGCTTTACGACCCGAAGGCCTTCATCACTCACGCGGCGTCGCTGCATCAGAGTTTCCTCCATTGTGCAATATTCCCTACTGCTGCCTCCCGTAGGAGTCTGGACCGTGTCTCAGTTCCAGTGTGACTGATCATCCTCTCAGACCAGTTAGAGATCGTTGCCTTGGTGAGCCATTACCTCACCAACTAGCTAATCTCGCGCGGACTCATCTTCAAGCGAAAAACCTTTAACCCCTAGATCCTCAGATCCTGTGGTCTTATGCGGTATTAGCTAATCTTTCGACTAGTTATCCCCCACTTGAAGGCAGATTATCCACGTATTACTCACCCGTGCGCCACTAGTACTCATATTGCTACTTTCCCCGTTCGACTTGCATGTATTAGGCACGCCGCCAGCGTTTGTTCTGAGCCAGAATCAAACTCTCCAGTTATAATTCTGTTTAGAAGCAAACAGCTAGCTTTTACGCTATTGTTTGTTCGAATATTTTTTTGAAATTGTGAATATGCATTACTACATACTCAAAGAGCCCAAAAATTTTTCTATCTAGCTATTCAGTTTTCAAAGAGCGAAAATCTCTTAACAATTTTCTTTTTCATCGTTGCGAGAGGTAACTGTTTTATTCGCTTCCCTTTCGCCCGTCAACATCTTTTTTTCTTTTTTTTCGATTTTTTTTCGTATCGAAAAACTTTTTAAAAGATGTCTACTTTGAAACGGTTGGTGGAGGCAACAGGGATCGAACCTGCGACCTTCTGAATGCAAATCAGATGCTCTCCCAGCTGAGCTATGCCCCCGTTCAAAGTGGGCCAAATCTCTAACAACCGGACAAAAAGGTCAATAGGAAATTTAAAAATATTTCGAGCAAAGTTTTTGCTCAAAAAGATAGCAGAAAAATCCGCCCAAACTATGGGCAGGCTATTTTATAAGATATTGAAATTAGGTTATTTTTTAGTTTTATGCCGTTGCCTTTATTTTCGATGCAATGAGTCTATTTAGCCAGATTCTTTCCTGGGACAGATCAAAACCCACCTGTTCGCCACCTGCTAAAATAGCCAAAAAGACCTTTTTCAGAATTTCTACTTCGGTATCCGTTCCGGCCTCGGTGCCCATAGACTCTTCTATTGCTTCGAAAACACTCGTGAGGTCTGGCGTTGTTACCACCTTGGGAATTCTAGATAAGTCTAAGCCTGTAGTTTCAACGGGTTTGAAACCAATGAGAGTGTCCGTAAAGAGAACTTTAAGACCTCCCCTCATATTCAATTGCAAAAATGGTTTTCCATCAGCATCAGTGCGATGGAGAATTTCAGAGATATCGTGAGAATGAAACCGAAAAATCTTTCCATCTAGATCTTGCGATATTTGAACACTCCCGCTTTCACCTACCTGGGCTTTTAGACCCCGGGATGAATCGACGTAATTTAGCACGCTATCGAGATCTACAGTGGTCGATTTATGTTTATTCGAGCTACTCAAATTCGTCCTCCACGAATAAGGGAACAGTCCTTCTATCGTCGATCGAATTAAGGGACTTTATGCTTTTCTACTCATTTTACATGAATCCGGTCTTGTATCGGGGAGGGCGTCTCAAAGCTAAACGCAGAGGGCCTTGTTAGAAATGTCCTCTTTTGAGATAAAAGATATGAGTTTCGACAGGCCTTAGAAGGCTTTGTAAAAATATCGAAATTTCTTTTCCTAGATGTAGATGGCTTTTTGGAGAACATAAATGTTAATTACGCGCTGGCAAGCCCCCCTTACCCCGAATAAGTCACAGGCTTATATGATATTGGAGTCTGAAGGATTGGAACCTTATGAGGAACTCTATGAGCCTCATATGAAGGTGCAGGAACACCGCCACCCCTTCTGCGAAGTTCGGGTGATTGTGGAGGGTGAGTTGTTATTTAATATTTCTGGCAACCAGTTTCTTCTGCGGCCCGGAGACCGGGTGGAAGTGCCAGCCAACACAAAACACTCCCATATGGCTCAAGGAACAGGGCCCTGCCTCTGTGTTTGCGCCCAACGGGCTATTTAGCGGCTCATAAAAAATAAGCTTTAAAATAAAAAAGGCTAGGGTTTTCCTAGCCTTTTTTATTACTCCCCTGTTTAAGCCAATGGAGGTACTCCTTCAGGGTCTTTTCAAAACCCCGGGCCGAGGGATCGTAAAAGACCCGGTCCCGGACCGCCTCAGGAAGGTAGGTTTGCTCCACCCAGGCGTTTTCAAAATCGTGAGGATAACGATAGCCCTTACCGTATCCCAGATCCTTCGAGAGGGCCGTCTTGGACGAACGAAGGTGCAGTGGCACCGGGAGGCTTTTCGTTTCCTGAACACACTCTTTGGCCTGGTTTAATGCCATATAGGATCGGTTGGATTTCGGGCACGAAGCCATATAAGTCGTCACCTGGGAAAGAGTGATGGCTGCCTCGGGCAGGCCAATGGCTTCGACAGCTTGGAGTCCTGCCACCGCCAGCGAAAGAGCCCTGGGGTCGGCATTTCCCACATCCTCTGAGGCCAGAATGATTAAGCGGCGGGCGATGAATACCGGGTCCTCGCCTCCTTCCAACATCCGGGCAAGGTAATAAACCGCCGCATCCGGGTCACTTCCCCGCACGCTCTTAATAAAGGCCGAAATGACGTCATAGTGCATTTCCGAGGACTTATCGTAGCCCAAAGGGCTCATTTGCAGAAGTTCACGAAGAGCTTCCAAATCCAAAGGGAAGCTGGACTGAGTCTCGCCGGAGCGCGAGCCAGTCTCAAAACGATAGTAATCAAAAAGGATCTCCAGGGAATTAATCAGCCTGCGGGCGTCCCCATCTGAAATCTCCAAAAGGTTCTTTAGGGCCTCAGGTTTCAGAAGGGCCTCCTCCGAAACCTCGTAAAACCGGCAAACCTTATCGACGATTTCCTTTAGCTGGGCCGGCGTGAGTCTTTCAAAAACCACCACCCGGCTGCGGCTGAGAAGAGCCTTGTTCAGCTCGTAACTGGGATTCTCCGTCGTCGCCCCTATCAGGATCAGGTCACCTTTCTCGACGTAGGGCAAAAGAACGTCCTGCTGACTTTTGTTAAAGCGATGAATCTCGTCCACAAAAAGCAGGGTCTTTTGACTGAATTGAAGGCGCCGGTCCCGCCCGGCCTCCCCCACCTCGCGCAGTGCCTTCGCTCCTGAGTCCACCGCATTGAGATTTACGAAGTGCGCCTGAATATGCTGGGCCAAGGCCAACGCAAAAGTCGTTTTTCCGGTCCCCGGGGGCCCCCAGATGATCAAACTCGGCACGATCCCCTGGCGGAGCATCCGCCCTAGTTTGGATTGCGGGCCGATGGTCTTCTCCTGGCCGATGATTTCATCCAGGTTTTTAGGACGAAGAACTTCAGATAAGGGAGCGGAATTGGGGGCCTGAGCCGCAGAAAATAGATCCATAATCCCCACACATAGTCCAGGAGCCTTCGCTTGGCAAATCTATTGGTCGTAACGGTCAGGGAAAGGTCCTATTCGTACATGAGCTTCACGCTGGTCGTGGTTCTGATCGGAATTTCCTCGCCCGCAGCGGTTCTTTCAAACCCTTTGATCGTCAAGGTCCCCATGGTGGAAAAAGTCCCTTTGGGATCTGCCACGTTGCGCCCCCCGCAATGGATAGCGCAAAGGGAGGTGCGCGTGGTCGGGGTGTTGATATCCGTCGCCTTGGCAATCGTGCCATCCCAGTCAGTGTTCGTGGAGGCGTCATAAAAAATCGCCAAAAGTTCGTCCCCGGCAATCGTGCAAGATTGCACCCCCGTCTTCTCCGGGAATTCAAGCGTCAGACTAAAGATATAAGCGGTGCTCTCCGTGTTGGCCCAACTCAGGGTTAAACCAGAATAAGTATAGTATAAGGAACTGATGTCCTGGGTCACCGAGGTATTTGCGGGGTCCTTGTCCACCAGCATCTTGTTCACGCAAGATTGGGTGGAGGATTCAATTAAATAAGAGTTCTTGCCCGTGAGACTGGCGCTTAACTGGCCCTTCTTGGCCTTCCCACAGCTTAAAACCGAGAGACCTAAAAATATACTAAATGCGATTTTGGCCGTTTTCACAAATTTCCTCTCTTATCAAAGGGCGGCTCCGCCGCCCTCAGTGCGGGTCAAAATCCGAGGGGTCAAAAAGATCAGCAGTTCCGAGCGACGCTTATCAACGTTACTTCCCTTAAACAAGTTCCCCAACACCGGGATATCCTTTAACCAAGGAGTTCCCGTGACTCCCTCGGTGACGTCCGAGCGGTAAATACCCCCGATCACGGCGGTTTGGCCGTTCTTTACGATCACCCGGGTGTTGGCTTCCCGGCTATTGACCGAGAAGGTGTCATCCTGGGTGCTGGCTGCCGCGCCCTTGATCTGACGATTGACCGACACCTTCATTATAACCGTACCTTCCCCCGTCACCTGAGGGGTAACTTCAAGCTTTAGTGTTAATGGCTTAAATTGATACGTCACAATGGGAGCCCCGTTCGCTTGGGGGGTCAGGGTTCTTACCGGAAGCTCATCCGTTTGGCTGATATCCGCCTTTTCGTTCGAAAGGGTCACAACCCGCGGAGAGGACAGAACCTTGACCTTCTCCTCTTTCTCATAAAGAGCCAGGCTGGCCGTCAAATCCCCGAAGATATCCAAAACTCCCACGTTCAAGCCGAAGTTCAAGCCTCCGGGGTTTGCCGGAGCCGCCCCCGCCCCCAGATTCGGGCGCAGAGTCACAGGCCCATTCGCCCCGTTTCCGATGCTGACATCGGCTCCGTTAAAATTCCACTGCACGCCCACGATGCGCTGGAAGCTGTCGGCAGCTTCCACGATTTTCCCTTCAATCAAGACCTGGGGGGGGGCCGCATCCAGGCCCTGGATCAGCTTCACCACCCGGTTGATGCTGTCTTCAATATCCGTCACCACGATGGTATTGGTGCGCACGTCGCTGACAACCTTGCCTCTTTCAGTCAGGAATTCCTTAATTTTTTTATCCAGTTCATCGACCTTGGCGTAGGAGATATTAAAGGCCCGGACCTTTAAAGGTTCGATGTTTTTACGCGCCAAAGCGAGTTTTGTGGCATCGTCCTCTTCTTTTTTCAGCTCATCCAAAGGGACAATCCGCAGAACACTGCCCTGACGGCTGTAGCCGAGCTTGCGGGCTTTCATAATCACCACCAGGGCCTGGTCCCAGGGCACTTGGCGCAGCTTCAGGGCGATGTTCCCCTTCACCTCTTCAGTGATGACCATGTTCACGCCGCTTTCTTCCGTGATAAACTTCAGGGCGTCGCGAACGTCAATATTGCTGGTCTCAATGGAGATCTTCCGGCCGTAAAACTTGGTGTTTCCTGAGAGAAACTCCTGCAGGGATTGGCTTGCAAGGATCTTATTGCTGTTCAAGTCCACATTTTCCTCAGCTTCGCCCCGGGTGAGACTGGAATCCCCCTCGGCCTCCGCTCCGCCGATGGCCTCCCCTTGAGGCTCCGAGGCTTTGGCTACGCTGGTTCCGTTTTCAGAGGACACGATCAAAAGGGCGTTGCCCTCCTGTTGCACCACAGGCTCGCCGAAACCCTCCCGCATTTGCACCACAATACGGGACGTGGTGGACCCCGGGCTCTGATAGGCGTCCACCGCGCCCACGGCGCCTTTAATGTCCTTTGTGTTAAGGGTGCGTTTTAGCTTTCTCGGCAGATTCGAGTTAGGAATCTCCACGATAAACTGATGAAGATCGGCATTCACCCGAGTTGAATATTCCACGGGCCCGTTGGCCTCAACGACCACCGTGCCGCCACTGTCATTTGCTTTATACTTTAACCCCGTGATTTCCACCAGGGCCGCACTGGGGTGGGAAGGCTCCGCCGCCGGTTGTTCGGCTGGCATGGCCACTTCCGGCGCTGGAGGCTGCTCGGGAGCAGGAGCCGGCGGCTCTGTTTCCGTCACGGGGGCCGGAGCCTCTTCCGTGGCAGCCAGGGATTCATCAATGACCGGTTCCGGCGGAGGGGCCTCCTGCGGTGCTGGTGCCTGCGCCACAGGTTTCTCGTTGGCAGGCTCATCCACACTCAGCAGATCTTCTTCTTGGGGAGCGCCGCCTTGAGCATCCAAGTCCTCCTGGGCGACGTTTTTACTTCCATCACCGCTGGCCTCGCTGATTTCATTCTCCAAAGCCAAATCCGCATCCTGGTTGGCAGGGGCCTGCTCTGAAGACGACTGAGGCTTACTCTCACTGGCGGCTCCGCCATTTTCATTGTCGAAATCGGAGAAGTCGCTCTTGGAGGAACCCTCAGCGGCGGAGGCGCCGTCGTTAGAAAAAGATTCTGTCGTAAGGGAGTCGTCCTCCTCTGTGGGCTGTGTAGAACAGCTCAACAACGAAGACACCAAGGCCCCTATAATCATCAGTCTAATGAATCCTTTCATTAGGTCCTCCTGAGAGTGTGTCGAGCTTATTTCTTAAGCTCGAGTATCTTAACTTCTTTTGTTTGAACGCCCTCGTTGTCAATCTCTTCAACTACGACAACTTCACCTTCCCGGATGGCCACGACCTGCCCGTTATTGCGTCCAATTCTCGTTCTTTTTCCGATCATGTATGTTTTGCCATCAGGGTCCTGGACCAGTGCCTTTGGTTGGCGGACCTCCCAAAGAATGGCAACCACGGCAAAACGCTCCAAGTCCCACCTTTGCAAGGGGTCGGACTCATCAACCACCCGCGTTTGTCCCAGTCCCTGAGACAAAGAGGGGGGAGGACGAATGCTGCGATACGGTTTAAACGGATCGCGGCGGCCGGAGGGGTCATAAGTGTACTGATCGTCTGACGCGAACTGCGGAATCACCGGGGTCGAAGCCTCCTCGGTCGGCTGGGGGAACTCTCCGACCGGAGCCGTGGGCGGAACCGCAGGAGGAGGTGGCGGCAGAACTTCCGCAGGCGCGGGTGCCTGCGCCGGAGGTTGGGTTGGAGGGGGAGGAATCGCGCCGCCGCCTGTGGGGGCTGGTTTTCCCCCTTGCGCCTCTTGCACAAATTCCGGTGGCAAATCCCCGGCGGACGGGGGCCCTATTTCCTGCGGAGACGATGGATTCGCGCCTGGGGCCTGGGCATGCCCGGGCGTCATGAATTTCAAGCTCATGAACAAGGCCCCCCATAGACCCAAAGACGCCACGACAATATAGGTCATCACCCAACGAGTTGATTTCACGGCCCATGCTCCTCTGCCGCGGCGGCCGCTTTTTCTGGCTCCGGAGCTAACATATAACTGACAACCTGCCCCTCAAAGCGCAAGGGGGCGTCTCTTCGGTCTTCCGGAGCCACCAGGGTAAAATTCAAGACTCGGGTCAATCTTTCCAGGTTGGATGTATAATAGATAAATTGTGCGATCTGAGAATAGGTCCCTTCCAAGGTGACGTCGACAGGCAGCTCTTCCACCACTTCTTTTTTGGCCACCGATCCGGGCTTTTTCATCTTCACACTGACCCCGGCCATTTTTGCGACCGAATCAATTCCCCGGATCATTTCTGAGGATTTCAGCTCCGACGGCAGCTTGGTGGCGATGAAAGCGTACTGTTGGCTGAGCTTCCCCACGGCCTCCTTCATACGGACTTCTTCCTGGAGAGTCACCTCGGTGTCTTTCTTTTTAGCCTCCGCGGTCTGCAGTTCGGTGTCCAACACAGCCATTTGCTTGGTCAAAGTTGAGCCGTCGTCGTAGACCGTCGAGTAATAGGCAAGCCCCAGCAAAAGTCCCAGGATCAGCGCCTTTCCGTTTGTCATCCCTGCGAGTTTTTCAAGAAGCTGGCTCATAGGCGATCTCCCGCAGGTTTTTCCAATACACAGCTGATCTCAAATTTCTTCAGGGTCAGGCCATCGTAAACATGCTCGCTGGAACTCACCAAAACCACTTCCTGCAGAAATACGCTCTTGGAGAGCGAGTCCATGAAGGTGGAAATATCAACGTCACTCATGGAGTATCCCGACAAAAGGATTTTCCCCTCTCTGACCTCCACCCGGGAGAACCAGACCTTCTCGGGGATCACCTGCTGGAAGAGATCCAGGACCTTGACCTCCCGAAAGCGGTCTTTGGCCAGCTTTTCAAGAACGGCAATCCGGGCTTGAATCTTTTTTTCATCCTCTTTGAATTTTTTGATCTCTTGAACCGCATTCTCGGCCCGGGCATTGAAGGTCTGGAGTTCCGTCAGGGCTTGTTGCTTGTGCGCCAATTGGGCCCGGATCGCAGGAATGTTCTGTTGCTCGTAAAAAAACAAAGCCGCCGGAGCCAGAAGCAAAACCAGGAGCTTCGTTAAAGCCTCCTTCCGGGTTTGTTCCGACAAGGTGCCGCCCCCGCCCTCAGATAAAGGCACTCCCCCGGCCGAGGGTGACAGCGTTTTGGTGGAGGCGAGATTAATACGGATCATTGGCTATCCCCACCTTGCCTGAGGCCTAATCCGGTTGCGATCGCCGCAAAATGGCTGATTTGATTCAAATAATCCCGCGAAAACTTCTTGGCATTGCCCTTAATCTTCGCAAATGGATTGAAGGCTTCAAAAGGGATCCCGGTCACCCGTGCGACACTGTCAATCAACCCCGTCGTCGGCGAACTCCCGCCGGTGTAAAAACAACGGCTTAAAGCCAGGCCGTTGGTCGTTGCGCTGAGAAAGTCCAGGCTATTGCGCACCTCTTCCGTCACCATTTCATTGGTTGAGTGGATAATATTATGCACTTCATTGGGAACTTCCCGGCGGGAAACAGCGCTGAGCTTAAGGGCTTCCGCTTCTTGCGCGGAAATCCCCAGGCTTTTATGAATCTCATTGGTATAGATCTGGCCGCCGACCGGAATGTCACGGCAGAACACCACATCCCCGTTATGAATGACGACAAAGTTCGTGATAGAGGCGCCAAAGTTAAGTATCCCCACCACTTCCCGCGAGAAACGGCCATAATTGGCTTCAAAACAATTGGCGAGGGCAAAACCGCTGACATCCAAAACGCTGCATTTCATCCCCACGGACTCCACCACGGCGGTGTATTGGTAAACGAGTTCATTCTGGGCAGCAATCAACAGAAGATCAATGGTGTCATCGGACGCACTGGTGCTTAAAACGTGATGAGCGAGGCTGATATTATTGATATCAAAAGGGATGTATTGCTCAGCTTCGAAACGGATCTGATCCTGGATAAGTTTGCGATCCATTTTGGGAATCGTAATTTTCTTGACGATCACCGCGGTCCCCCACATTCCCGTGGAGACGTTGCGGCGTTTGGTCTGAATTTCGCTGATGAGCCCTTGCACCGCAATGCCGACAGAGGTGATGTCGGTGATTTCCCCCGCGGTGACGGAATTGGGCGGCGTTGGCGCGAAACCAAAGGAAACCAAGGTTGCTCCTCTTCGAGAAACCTCCAATTCCGCGATTTTGATAGAACTCGTGCCAATGTCGAGTCCAAGCACTTTCTTTGATTTAAACAGCATGTTCGTTCAGCCACCCACATCAGACGCAGGTCTAAAAACATCTTAGACGCAGGTCTAACTATTAAAATTATTTATGTTGGCGGCGGGAATGTCAAACGAGTGGGTCTAGCTAAAGGCTGGGAGAAAGAGGTCAAAATACCACAATGCAATCGTCTGGCCTCCGAACATGTAAAGAACTGCACCAAGGGCCAGATAGGGTCCAAAGGGAATCATCGTTTTCAAACCCTGCTTTTGTTTTCTCGCCAGAATCAAGCCAATCACGCTTCCGATGATCGCGGAGGCCATGATCACAAACGGCACTGCCTTCCAGCCAAGAACAGCGCCAATCCAAGCCAGCAACTTGATATCTCCTCCGCCCATGCCGTCCTGCCTGGTGAAAACATAATAAAGATACGCCATGGCCCACAGAAATCCCCCGCCGATAAGAACCCCGACAAAGGCATCCAGAAGCTCGCGCTGGGGATTCAGCCACGCCCCCAGCAATCCGATGACAATTCCTGAAAGAGTGAATTCATCAGGCAGGATCATGTGATCAAAATCAATGAAGGTGCAGCAGACAAGGCCAAAAATAAATAGCAGAGCTTCCACAAGATTCCAGCTCAACCCGAAATAGAAATAAGCCAGCGCAAAGAGCGTGGCCATCAGAAGCTCAACTAGGAAATACCGGAAGGAAAATCGGGCGCCACAATGGCGGCATTTCCCGCGCAGCAGGAGCCAGGACACCAGAGGGATGTTATCATACCAGCGGATCGGCGTCTGGCAGCTGTAACAATGGCTTCCCGGCAAGACCACGCTCTTGCCCTGAGGCAGCCGATAGATAACCACATTCGCAAAGCTTCCTAGACAAGCCCCGAAAATGAAAAAAAATCCGTATAATAAAACGTCCAATTCAAACAATGTCTTTTCTCCTGAAAATGAGGCAGGCAAAGACCAAGACAATCAAGGCCCACCCCATGGAGTGAGCCACCATCCAGACCGTGTCCTGCCCATCGAGGCCGAGTTCCAGAAAGTAGTAGGATTTCCAGTTAAAACGGTAAAGATTGGGGGTGACCCAGGAGACGACTTTGACGGCCTCAATAAAAAAAGGATCTTTGCTTTTTTCCGCGAAAAACTGCAAATCCGGAATCCAAGCGCCGAGCATCAGAATCCCGAAAGACATCAGAAGAGCCAGAACCGGCCGCACGACCACACTGAAGAAAATCACCAGTGCCATGGCGATCAATGCCTCAAACCAAAGGGAAAGGAGGATGATCTGCATGTTTAGAAAGCTGGTGTTAGTCCCGAGAAGCAGATACAAAACCCCACCCAGGAAAAATACCAGAAATGTGTTCAACACAATGATCCCCGAGACCTTTCCCAGGATAAACTGATCCCTGGAAATAGGGCGGGCGAGAATCAAGAGAAGGGTTTGCTTTTCAATCTCGTTTGAAATCAGAAAGGCCCCGGCAAAAAGGGAGATGCCCACGGAGGCCACCTCAATGGCCGTAAAACCCAGGTTCGCCAGGATGCGCTGCTGTTCGCTGAAGGACAAGGCCCCCAGCAAAATGCTTAAGCCAAAAAGAACAGCAGCAATAAAGATCACGACAATGAACAAACGCTCTCTGATCATTTCCTGGAACGTCGTCTTGGCGATAAAATAAACCTTCTTCACCGCGCGCCCTCCCCTTCTTCCTTGGCAAACCGGAAGGCGTCCTCGAGACTTGGAAATTGCTTCATAAAGGGCGTAAGATCCCCGTCATAGATAATTCTGCCATGATTGATCACCACCAGGTGCGAACAGAGTTCCTCCATGTCCTGCAGAAGGTGGCTGCTAAAGAATAAACTTGTTCCCCGCCGGGCTTCATCCCGGAGGATATCTTTGACCAATCCCCGCCCGTCAGGGTCCAACCCTGACATTGGTTCATCCAAAATCAGTAGATCCGGTTTATTCAGGATGGCCTGGGCGATTCCCACTCTCTGGAGCATGCCTTTTGAATACTGGCGGAGTTTTTTATCCCGGGCATCAAAGAGATCCACCCGCTTGAGGGCCTCTTTGGCGCGTTCTAGAAAGTCTTTTTGAGAATCCTGTACCAGGTTCCAGTGCAGGCGCAGAAACTCCATGCCGGTTAAAAACTCGTACAAATAAGGGCGCTCCGGCAAATAACCGATCTTTTTTTTTGCTGGAATATCCAAAGGTTTGCCGAAAAAGTGGATTTCCCCCGAGTCGGGGCTCATAAAATCCAGCATGCATTTGATCGAGGTGGTCTTTCCTGAACCATTGCTGCCCACAAAACCGGTGGTCTCGCCGGCGGGAAGAGAAAAAGTGACATCCTTCAGGACATGGCGGGGCTTTTCGAAGAGCCCGCCAGGAAAAGTCTTATTGATTTTTTTCACTTCTAAGATAGGCATATGAGGCTATCTTAACTAAAGCCCCCGGTTTTTCAAATAAAGACTTCCGAGGCCCTTAAAGGTTGGACGTCGCTTTGTCCAGTTCTCGCTTTCCGGAGTGCCAGCACGAAGGCTTCCGCCGCGTCACTTTCAGTCAAACAAGGGATGCTGTAGTCTGTGCAAGCCCGCCGGATATCGAAACTGGCTTCAATCGCTCGGCGGCCCGCCGTCGTATTGATGACCAGACTTACGTGCCCGGATCGGATACGGTCGACACAGTGAGGTCTTCCCTCGTCGACCTTGCGTAAAGCCAGGCATTGCACGCCCTTTTGGTTAAAGTACGCCGCCGTTCCCGAGGTTGCGGAAATAGTATACCCCATTTTCATCAAAACCCTGGCAAGTCCCAGCAGGCTTTCTTTGTCCTTATCTCTGAGGGAGAAGAAAACCTCGCCTTTTTGAGGAAGGTGCACGTTGCTTGAAATGAACGCCTTCATCAAGGCCTCTGCATAGTCGGCTCCTCGCCCCATGCTTTCTCCCGTGGACTTCATCTCTGGTCCCAGGATGGAGTCGGCCTCAGGGAATTTTTTAAAGGGGAAAACGACGCCTTTAACGGAAACCGTGTCGGTGTCACGCCATTGCAGGTTCTCAAGCTTTAACTGCGCCTTCGGCACCCCGCAAACCGCCGCCACCCCAAGATCAATCAAGGGAATGCCGGTCGCCTTCGCAATAAAGGGCACGGAACGGGAACTGCGAGGGTTTGCCTCCAGAACGTAAATGGAATCATTTTTAACCGCCAACTGCAGATTCAGGTGTCCGATCACCTTCAGGCGCTCAGCCAGTTGAATGCTGAGGAGTTCAATCCGCTCACAGGTGGATTCACGGAGGCGCTGTGGAGGCAACACCCCCATGCTGTCCCCGGAGTGCACCCCGGCGGCCTCGATATGCTCGACAATCCCGCCAATGAGGGTCCAGTCCGCTCCCCGCACCAAATCCACATCCACTTCCAAAGCCCCCACCAAGAACTGGTCAATTAGGCAAGGACGGTCTTTGGAGATAAACTCATGGTGGCGTTCAAAGTAGGATTGCAGCTCCTCCCGGTTTTCCACCACCTCCATGCGCCGACCTCCCAGAACGTAACTGGGACGAAGGATCATAGGATACCCGACATGGGCTTCCTGGTTTAAAGCTTCTTCAAAATTAGCCGCCATCGCCGAGTTCGGAATCCGCAGGTCCAATTCACGGCATATCTTGCTGAAAAGGCCCCGGTCCTCGGCTAGCTCAATCGTCTCCAATGTCGACCCCAGGACTTTAAAACCGGCGCCCTGCAATTGGGGCGCAAGATTAATAGGAGTCTGCCCCCCCAGTTGAGTCACAAACCCCATCGGCTTTGCAAACCTCATCAGTTCAATCAGGCTTTCCGCCGTCAAAGGTTCAAAAAAGAGAACGTCGGAAGTGTCATAATCCGTGGAAACAGTCTCGGGATTGGAGTTCACCATGATCACCGGGTGCCCGGCCTTCTGGAAGGCCTTCACGCCCCGCACACAGGAATAGTCAAACTCGATCCCCTGGCCGATGCGATTCGGCCCGCTGCCAATCAAAACCACGGGGTTTTGCAGCTTTAACTCGACACTATTATTGAACCAATAAGAAGAATAATAGTAAGGCGTCGAGGACTCAAATTCCCCGGCGCAAGTGTCAACCTGTTGGTAATGAGGGCGAAGTTTATGGGCCCCGCGAAGCTCCCGCATTTCGGCTTCGGTTTTTCCAAGAAGCGCCCCCAAACGGGCGTCTGTAAACCCCTTTCGTTTCGCCTCCTGCAGTAAGAGCCTGTTCTCTTCTGAAAGGGCCGTCGTGAATGTGCCCTTGAATCTGTTTTCAAACAGCACCAGATCCCGGATTTGTTCTAGGAACCAAGGATTGATCTGGGTCAACGCCTCAACTTCTTCCACGCTCTTTCCCTCGCGGAAAATCTGAAAGAGATGATAAATCCTCTGGCTGTTCGGATAAGACACTTTATCAATGGACAAATCGACTTCCGCGACGCCTTCCGGGTTTTTCTCCATGGACGCCAAAGCTTTCATCAGGGACTCTTGAAGAGTCCGGCCGATACCCATGACCTCCCCGACGCTTTTCATCTGGGTGTTCAGGATGTCCTTGGAGCCGGGGAATTTTTCAAAGGCAAAACGCGGGATCTTAGTCACCACGTAATCAAGAGCCGGCTCGTAACAAGAGGGCGTGCTTTTGGTGATATCGTTCCGGATTTCATCCAAGCGGTAGCCGATCGCCAGAAGCGCGGCGATTTTTGCAATCGGGAATCCCGTGGCTTTACTCGCCAGAGCCGAGGAACGGCTCACCCGCGGGTTCATCTCAATCACCACCCGCTCCCCTGTTTTGGGATGGGTCGCAAATTGGATATTCGCTCCGCCGGTGGCCAAACCGACTTCATTGATGATTTTATAAGCCTCATCCCGCATGGCCTGGTACTCTTTATCACTCAAAGTCTGTTGCGGCGCCACGGTAATGCTGTCGCCGGTATGGACTCCGCAGGGGTCCAGATTCTCAATCGTACAAACGACGACAAAGGTGCCGGAGGCATCTCTCATGACCTCCAGCTCATACTCTTTCCAGCCCAGGATGCTCTCTTCCACCAGCACTTCGGAGGTGGGACTTTCGTGCAAAGCCCCGACTAACATTTTCTGGTAAGCTTCCGGTGTATAAGCGATCCCGCCCCCGCCGCCCCCAAGAGTGTAGTTGGGACGCAAAATTAACGGGTAACCGAGTTCGTCAGCCACCTGCAGGCCATGTTCGTAGGTGCGAACCATGTGGCTCTTGGGATAGCGAGCCCCGACTTTATCCAGAATCGAACGGAAGATTTCACGGTCCTCGGCCGCTTCAATGACCTTGGGAGTGGCTCCCAGCAATTCCACCCCGTATTTCTCAAGGATGCCCTGGCGGTGAAGTTCCAGAGCCAGATTCAGGGCCGTTTGCCCACCGAGGGTCGGGATCACAGCCTGAGGTCTTTCCTTGGCGATGATCTTTTCCAAGAAATCAGCCTTCAGGGGCTCCACATAAACCCGTGTGGCCACCTCCGGGTCCGTCATGATTGTGGCCGGATTCGAGTTCACCAGAATCACTTCGAGGCCTTCCCGCATCAGCGCTTTACAGGCCTGGGTTCCGGAGTAATCAAATTCACAAGCTTGGCCAATGACGATCGGTCCACTGCCAATAATCAAAACTCTTTTAATATCCGCTCTGCGAGGCAAGGAGTTCTCCTAACTAGCGAGCTTACAGACCCAATTTTCCGTCGTTGGTGTAAATCATCTCCGGGTTGACATGTCTGTATTGCTCGTATTTGAAACGCATCTTAATCAAACGCAACATCATCATATCAGGATCCAGATCCGGATCCTTTCTGTGGCGTTTGACTTCATCCAAAATAAATTTCTTTGCAAGTTCCGGGTGAAAACAAAATCCCCGCGTAAAAATATAACTGTCCCCATGGGGAATCAACCGAGCTTCAAACAGCTCTTCTTCGGTAAAACCAAAAACCCACGGTGAGGACTTGACCACCATTTTTTTGTTGGCCAAAAGGTCTTTGATATAAACATCCGTACCTTTGATTTTAATGAATTCAAAAATGGAGTGGCGGTTTTGCTTTAGAATATCCAGTTGCTTTAACTCTTCTTCCGAAAAGCGCAGCTCCCGTTCCAGCAAACAAGCCTCCAGGGGAGTCTGTCCGTACCCACTGAGTTCGCGGGTAAAAAAGTACCAGTCATAAAACTGGGACATGCGCAGCTCGTAATAGTCGGAATGCTCATCCAGGGTTCCTGAATTCTCAAAAAATTCCTTCTTCGCCAGATTCAACTCTTCTTTGAAAAGGTCCCCCGCGAAGTGGTTCAAAATTTTTTCAATCAACTTTTCATAGTCGTTCATAAAACTTTCTCTATAAAAAACTTAAACAAGTTTTGCGCCTCGTGGGGCCCCGGGCAAGCTTCAGGATGATATTGAATTCCGAGGTATTTCTTGTCCGCATTGTAGAACCCAGCCACGGTCCCATCATTCAGATTCAGCTGCGTGACCCGGGCCTCCGAGGGCAAGGACTGGGGGTCCACGGCGTAGCCATGGTTCTGGCTGGTCATGTAGATCTGTCCCAAGAGTTCATCCTTGATCGGATGGTTCGCCCCGCGGTGGCCGAACTTCAATTTATAAGTTTTCGCCCCCAAGGAGAGAGACAAAACTTGATGGCCCATACAGATACCGAAAATCGGTTTCCTCCCGATCAAATCCCGTACTGTCTGGGGCGCAACTTGCACCTCTGCGGGGTCGCCAGGGCCGTTGGTCAGCATGACAAAATCGGGACTGGTTGAAAGAATCTCTTGGACCGAGGCCCGGCTTGGATAGATCACCAATTCAGAGCAGTACTTTTGCAGTTCCCGCAAAATATTCTCTTTGGACCCGAAATCCAGGACCGCCACCTTGGGGCCACCTAAAAAATCGCCACGGCGGAGTTCAGGGGATTTCCGAGTCGCAAGATAGACCCAGTCCCGGTCGAGCTTCTTTTTTTCCGCAATCAAAGGCGCGGCCTTCCTGCGGGCCTCTGTTTCATCCTGCGCTTGCACCAGAGCTCCCCAGGGAGTTCCTCCTGACCGAAGGCGGAGAACCAACTGCCGGGTATCCAGCTCCGTGACCAGAGGAATTTTATTTTCAAGCAAGCGCTGCGCCCAAGCGCGGTCCCGCGGGGAATCCTGGATCTGAAGAGAAATAAATCCTTCGATCCACAGGCGATGGGACTCCCAAACTTCTTTATCGGCCCCGTAGTTTCCTTGCATCGGCGCGGTCATGACCACGATCTGGCTGAAGTAAGAAGGATCCGTGGCGATCTCCTCATAACCGGAGTGGGAGGTATTGAATACCACTTCCCCGGCGCGATCCTCACCGCCATTCCATTTTCCGGCGTAAATTTCACCGGATTCTAAAACAAGAAACGCTTTCTTCATAAGTTATCCTTTTGCGACAGGGCCCGCGCCAGAAGTGCCTGCCGGAGGTAGGCGCCCCACTTTACTTGTTCCAGGATCCGACAACGGGGATCCTGGTTCACATCCAGATCCAGCTCCACGCCATAATTCACGGGGCCTGGGTGCAAAAGAAGCCCGTCGGACTTCCAAGTCTTTAATTTTTGCAGGCTCAAACCGTAGTGTTCACGATAGCTCGCAATAGAGTAAGCCTCGCCATGACGTTCATGCTGGACCCGGAGGGCCATCAAAGAGGTGGCCCACTTGAGACCCTCATTGAGGTTTTCAAAATAAACTCCGGAGTAGTTCTCCGGGAGAAAGGCTTTAGGGCCGCAGATGGCGATTTCGTAGCCAAGAATCCGCGCCAGCTGAAAATGGGACCCGATCACACGACTGTGCTTAACATCGCCGATCACCAGTAATTTTTCTTTTCTCAGATCTCGCTGATGCGCCTTCAAAGTGAGGGCATCGAGCAAGGCTTGAGACGGATGCGCCTTTTTCCCCCAACCGGCATTCAGGAGGGGCATTGCAAGGCGGCCTTGAAGATCGTAAAGGTCCACCTCATCTCCGCAGCGGATCACGACCACCGCAGGCTCCATGGCGGCGATATTGAGAACCGTGTCCTCGACGCTTTCTCCTTTTTCCAAACTTGTCCCTGCAGATCCATCCAGCAGAAGCGGACTCAGGCCCAAGCGTGCGGCAGCGGATTGGAAACTAAAACGCGTCCGAGTGCTTGGCTCGAAAAACAAAAGCGCTGCGGTTTTCGCTGAGTGGTTTTCTTTTCCGGGATTTTGAGAGAATTCCACTGCGGAAAGGAAAAGAGACTCTATTTGCGAGATATTTAAATTTGCGATTTCGATCAGGGAAGAAGAAGGGTGCGACATCTGCTAGAGAGAATATTGGCCGGGCCCGGATTGTGTCAATGAGGACGAGCCTAATGCACTCCAGAAAAGAGGCGTTCCCAGCGGATACTGGGATAGCGGTCGCCAGCCCAGCGTTTTTGCCAATTGAGTGAAAGCCAAACAAAGAGAACTTTGCCGTAGATTTGGTCAGTTGGCACAGTGCCCCAGTATCTAGAGTCATCGCTCGCGTCCCGATTATCCCCTAAAAGGAAAACCTCTCCCGGCGGGACAACCAGAGGACCGAAGTTTTGTTCTTCCCGCTTTTTCTGAAAAATCACCCGGCGATGGGTTCCAAGATCCCGCTCCAAATAAATATCAAAGGCCTCCGGATTGGGATTGTCCTGGGACTGAGCGGATGTTTCCAACTCATAAACTAAAGGAGTCTCATTGATGAGCAGTTTTCCTTGAACAATTTGAATCCGGTCCCCCGGAAGGCCGACCACTCTTTTGACGTAACTGACGCCGGGCTGATTCGGGTACGAGAAAACCACCACATCGCCGCGCTCAGGAACCTTAGAAACACCCGCTTTTTGTGAATCGAAAGGGAGGCGGAGGCCGTAGGCCAAACGGTAAGAAAAAATAAAATCCCCGGCCTTGAGAGTGGGCTGCATGGAGCCCGTCGGCACCGTGTAGGCGGTCAAGATACAACTTCTAACGAAGACCGCCAGCAAGACCGAAGCGAAAATTGTAATGAAGTAGTCCTTCCATTGACTGCTTAACATCCGGCTATTGTACTGTATTAAACAATCTTTTCCAGCGAATTTGTCGCGGGTCGCAGATATATGATACCGAAGTCAGGGTGTTTTCGCAGCTGAGCCAGATAAGCGAGGCCGGACCTATAAGGTATTTATCCGGAACATAGCCAAAAACGCGCCCGTCGCTGGACTGATCGCGATTGTCCCCCATAAAAAAATACTGCCCCTCGGGGACGCGGTACTCTGTGCTTTCATCCGTCACTGAGGGCCCCGCCAAGAAGCGCACAATATGTTTTTGTTGACCCGTATCTTCGGTGAAATACTTAAATCCATCATCCACATAGGAAGGAAGTTCGGTTAGAGACCACTCGTGCCCATTGACGGTCAGTTGCCCGCTTCCGCGGACCTGCACCACGTCCCCAGGCAGGCCGATCAATCTTTTGATATAAAATATTTCGGGATTTTGTGGATAACGAAAAACCAGGATTTCTCCCCGCTGAGGGGCTCTCCAGCGAGCCAGCCAGAGGTTTGAAAAAGGAACCTTAAGACCTAAAGAGTACTTCTTTACCAGGATGTGGTCGTGCACCAGCAGATTGGGAATCATACTGCCGGAAGGAATGACGAAAGGCTCGATGACGGCCCAGCGGATCCCAAAAACAATCAGCAAAGGTAGCAAAAAGGTTCCTATGGCCTGCGGCCAAGTCCCTTTTAAGTTCTTTGAACCTGCTGTTGTGGAAGTGGCCATCTTAATTCACGGGGTGGAAAAAGCGGCCCCAGCGAATCGTCAGCGGATTGCATAGAACCGGAATGCCAGGAATGGTGTCCTCGCAACTCAGCCAAATAAACATCGCCCGCCCCAGAATATTTTGTTCCGGTAAAAAGCCCCACACCCGGCTGTCCGCAGAGTTGTTGCGGTTGTCTCCCATCACAAAAAGATGGCCCTCGGGAACTGTTACGGGGCCATAACTTTCGTAGATATCCCCCCGGCGAAGCAAAATGCTGTGGTCTTTCTCGCCGAGAGCTTCTGTGAAATAGACATAATTGTCTTTGCTGTCGCCAAGGTTGCCGTCACGCTGAAAATCCGCATCACGAAGCCAATTGAAATCATCCTGGCTGACCGGGACCTTTTTTTCCTGAGGTTTGTCATTCACAAACAGAGTCCCGTTTTCGTAATAGATCTTGTCGCCCGGCTCCCCCACCACACGTTTGATGAAGAAGGTGCTCATGTCTTTGGGGTATTTAAAAACGATGACCTCTCCACGCTTGGGCATTCCAAACTTGACGAGCCAGTTTTCACTGAAGGGAACCCGCACCCCGTAAACCAGCTTATTCACAAAAATGTGATCATGGATCAGCAGGGAGGGCAACATGCTGCCGGAAGGAATCACATAAGCCTCGATAAACCCCCAGCGGATAAAGAGGGCGATGAACACGGCAAGAAAGAGAGAGCCCCATCCATCAGTCCAAAAGTGCTTGCTTCGGAAGTTCCAGCTGTTTTTGTTTTCTTCGCTCATAATTTCACTAATCCTCAACTTTTAAGATGGCTAAAAAGGCTTCCTGAGGCACATCGACGGTTCCGATCTGCTTCATGCGCTTCTTCCCTTCTTTTTGCTTCTCTAGAAGCTTGCGTTTACGAGAAATATCACCACCATAACACTTCGCCGTCACGTCTTTTCTTAACGCCCCCAGGGTCTCGCGGGCGATGATCTTGGCGCCAATCGCGGCCTGGATCGCCACCTGGTACTGCTGACGGGGAATCAGTTCTTTCATCTTTTCCGCCAAAGCGCGGCCTCGGTTCACACACTTGGATCTGTGGACAATCAACGAGAGGGCATCAATCGGATCCCCATTGATCAGAATATCCATCTTCACCAGATCCGCCTCTTCGAAGTCCATAAATTCATACTCTAAAGAAGCATAGCCTTTGGAAATGGACTTCAAGCGGTCGTAGAAATCCATGACCATCTCATTCATGGGAAGTTTGTACTCAATAATGACTTTTGTGGGAGAAACATAGTCCATCTTCTGCTGGATGCCCCGTTTGTCCTCACACAGTTTCAAGATGCCGCCGATATACTCGGTGGGGGTATGAACGGTGACTTTCACAAAAGGTTCTTCAAATTTCGCAATCTGGGTCTCGGGAGGCATTTGCGAGGGATTTTCCAGCATGATGGTGGACCCGTCGACTTTTGTGATGCGATAAACCACCGTTGGTGCTGTGGTGATGAGATCCAGATTGAATTCCCGCTCCAGGCGCTCCTGAACAATTTCCATGTGGAGAAGGCCCAAAAAACCACAGCGGTAACCAAACCCGAGGGCCATGGATTTTTCCACCTCAAAGGTCAGCGAAGAGTCATTTAAACACAGTTTAGCCAGAGCATCACGCAGGTTTTCATACTCGGAGGCGACCACAGGGAAAATCCCGGCAAAAACCATGGGTTTGATTTTCTGGAAGCCCGGCAAGGGCTCCGTCGCGGGGTTCTTCGTCGAGGTGACCGTGTCCCCCACTTTCACATCCCGGATATCTTTAATCCCGCAGATGATGAATCCCACCTCTCCCGCCTCTAGAATATCGAGGCTTTCAGGGAAGGGGGTGTATTTTCCCATGCGCAGGACTTCGTAATCCCGGTCCGTGGCCATAAACTTGATTTTATCGCCCTTTTTAATAGTGCCATCCATCACCCGCACCAAAATCACGACCCCTTGGTAGGAATCAAACCAGGAGTCGAAAATCAAGGCTCGCGGAGTTTTACTGCGATCCGCTTTGGGGGGAGGAACTTTCTCCACGATCGCTTCAAGAATGTCATTGATGCCGATTTTTTCTTTGGCTGAAGCGTGAATAATACCGGTGCAATCCAGTCCCACGGTCTCTTCGATTTGCTTGCGGACCCCTTCCGGGTCTGCGGAGGGTAGGTCGATTTTATTCAAGACCGGAATGATCTCAAGATTGTTTTCAATGGCCAGATAAACATTGGCCAGGGTTTGCGCTTCCACGCCCTGAGCCGCGTCCACCACCAGGATGGCGCCCTCACAGGCCGCCAAAGAGCGGGACACCTCGTAGGAGAAGTCCACGTGCCCCGGCGTATCGATCAGGTTGATTTGGTAAGTATTGCCGTCTTTGGAGTGGAATTTAAGACAGACCGTCTGGGCTTTGATGGTGATCCCGCGCTCCCGCTCAAGGTCCATATTATCAAGAAATTGGGCCTTTTTTTCACGATCAGTCAAAGCCCCTGTCGCCTGCAGAAGTCCGTCGGCAAGCGTGGACTTCCCATGGTCAATATGAGCAATGATCGAGAAGTTACGAATAAATTTAGGATCCATCTTTGTCCAGTTCCGGAGCGCCAAGGCCCCTTCCACATACGCGCCGTCGGCGACTTTAACTTAAACTCTTAACAACTTCCTTTAATTGGTCAACTTTGTTCAATCTCTCCCAAGTGAAGCTCTCCTCACTCCGGCCGAAATGTCCATAGGCAGAGGTTGGCGAGTAAATGGGGCGCAAGAGATCGAGTTCTTTGGTGATTCTGGCCGGTCGCAAGTCCCAAACTTTACGAACCGCTTTTTCCAAAACTTCGGGACCGACTTTGCTCGTCCCATAATCATTCACGGTGATGCTCACGGGTTCCGCCACCCCGATTGCGTAGGCCACTTGCACAAGGCAGCGCTCGGCCAGGCCCGCCCCGACGATATTTTTTGCGATATGACGAGCCGCATAAGCCGCGGAACGGTCTACTTTAGAGGGGTCCTTTCCCGAGAAGGCTCCGCCTCCGTGCGCTCCATGGCCGCCGTAGGTATCCACGATAATCTTACGTCCCGTCAAACCCGCGTCCCCCATGGGGCCCCCAGTTACAAAGCGGCCGGTGGGATTCACGTGAAATTTGGTTTTATTATCAAGCCATTTTGCCGGAATGTGTTTCTTTATCAATTCCTCTACCACAAATTCACGGATGTTTGTGGAACTCACATCCTCTGCATGTTGGGTGGAAATCACAATCGTATCGATGCGTTTTGCAACGCCGTTTTCGTACTGGACTGTCACCTGTGATTTGGCATCAGGACGAAGCCAGTTTACGCTCTTGGCCTTCCGAAGCGCCGCCAACTCACGCACCAGGGTGTGTGACATTGCGATGGACAAAGGCATAAGTTCCGGGGTTTCGTTCACGGCATAACCAAACATCAGCCCCTGGTCACCGGCCCCCTGGTCATCACTGAGGGTTTCTTTAACCCCCGCAGCGATATCGGGACTTTGTTGACCGACGGCAACCATCACCCCACACGTTTTGTAATCAAATCCCTTGTCACTGTCATCGTAGCCGATGCGTTTAATCACATTGCGGGCAACGTCGGTGAAATTCACCTTTGCAGAAGTTGTGATTTCCCCGGCGACAACCACCAAACCGGTCGTCAACAATGTCTCACAAGCGACCCGGCCCTTCGGGTCCTGAGCCAGAATAGCATCAAGTATGCCATCACTGATCTGATCCGCCATCTTATCTGGATGTCCTTCTGAAACTGATTCACTTGTAAAAAGATAATTTTTCAATGCCTTATCCTCGCGCTTGACGGGCCCCTTTAGGGGCCTCGGGGGGTTGACGTTGGTATGAGTGTTTATGTAACGGCGCAAGTTAACGCAATCCAGGGTGGGGGTCAATAAAAAGCCCCCGGCTTTTGGACCGGGGGCTTTGAAATTGCTGTATTTTTAAGGGCACTTAGGAGGCTTTTTTACCGCCATTGTGAGTCTCAAATTCCAAACGGGAGTTTAATTGCTCCATTTTGCCCTCGCGGCTGAGTTCCGGCTTTTTATGCCCTTGCATGATCTTACGCATCTTCAGGAACTGTTTTTCCAGTTTATCCACCACAAAATCCACGGCGGTATAGATATCCATGTTGTAAGAGGTGGCTTTGAAATACTTCTCGCGGGTATTGACCGTGACCTCCACGCAGAATTCATTTTTGGTTTTACTAAAATAGACGTTGCCGTAGCCCTCCTTCAGCAAAAACTTCCCGATCTCCCCCATCTTCTCTTCAGTGTAGCCAACCAGCGCTTCCGAATGATCGAGGTGCTTAAAGGTGTAATTGAGTTTCATGTGATCTCCTCTTTACGGTGGAGGTCCGTGGTAAGGACCTTGGTCTTAATTTCTTATCGGCGTCAATGAACTAAAGATGAGTGTGTTTTGAGCTATTTCTTGAAAACAGTTTGATGCTGCGCCTCCTATGCCGCGAATCCCGGGAGGGGTTTCTCATTTGGAGACACATAAAAGTGTAAAAAGGTTAGGCTCTAGAAGTAAGAATCAAAAATGTCGATGATTTTTCCATTCAACCACTTGATTTTGATTTTCTCGGAAAGCCGCTTGGACTGCTGGAAGTAAGACAAAATTTCCTTACGAAGGGCGGCAGCGGTGCCCTCATGCAGAATCAGGACCCCGGACTCGGTGTCGTGAATAAAGCTGCGCGCATTCAAATTGACAGAACTGATAAAACTCAGCTTTTGGTCGATGACCAGGAGCTTGGCATGCATAATGGACTTAGGCTCCGTCCATTCATACATCTCCAGATCCTTCAAGTGGGTGTTCACTCCCTTCTTGTTGACGTCCTCGGCAATCGGGGGGACATCGTCGCCGGCCAAATGTATTCGGGTGAGGACCTGCACATGGACCCCTCTTTGCGACGCCCTTCCCAAAGCCTCGCTGATCTTTTTTGAAGGACGAAAGTAGGGCGTGGTCAGAAGGATCTCCTTCTGAGCGGAATCAATCATCTCACAATAAAATGCCTCTAACTGCTTTTTATCCGAGTAAGGCACAGAGAGCACATGTCTTGCCATCGGCACATGCCGGGACTTTTCCTGGAGGGCTGCAATTTGGGCAGGATCCAAGGGACGTGCGACATTCAGATTTGTCGAACGGACCGCATTTGTTTCAGAGTCGCGGTGCCAGAGCTGGAGCAACTGGGCCATGGCATCCTTTATCACCTCGGTCGCCCGCAGTTGAATCTCAAAATCATCAAAGTAGACAAAGGGCCTCTCACCCCGGGCATAGTCGATCAGCCAGGGATAAGGGGTGTAGGTCGGCCTTTCAATGAACAAATAGGAATCCTGAATATTGCGCCCGCCGGTGACGAGGAAATTGTTCTGAGGGTTCTTTTCTGAATAACCAATCAAGAGCTTGGTGTGATTGATACGATGAAACTTATCGAGACGGCTGCCGTCAAGACCACTTGTGAATTTATACTGATAGTATTGGATTTTCACATTAGGCCGTCCGCGCTGGAGTTTGTTCAGGATTTTTTTGTCTTTCTCAAGAGTCATGGCTTCTGAGGCCATGATGCGGATTTGTGTTCCCCGGTCTGCATGATAACGCAGGGCCTGGGCCAGAACATTTCCATAAAAATCGGCGCTGAAATTCAAAGAAGACACCCAGATGACATCCAACTGCGGCACCTTTGAGTAATTCAAAACAACCGTGGGGTTTTTTCTCTGAATCGCCTCCACAGGAACATCCGCACCAGTCAGCCCGCGGATCTTGGCGTTGAAAGCCTTGATAGGATCCCGGTACATCTCCACCTTCTCAATGGGGCGCGGGCAGGAGACGCGGCTAAAGTCCTGCTGCCAAAAAAATGCAACAGGGTCCTGAGTGGGAAAGCCGGTCGGGCGGGCGCATATGTCCAATTGACGATCCAAGGCCCCCACAGAGGGCAAAAGTGTTTCCAGCGTGACCAGATCCATGCGATGAGTCCAGTGGGCGGCCTGCGGAGGCTTGAACAAGAGCTGGCAACGCTTCACCTCAGGGGAAAAGCGGGCCACCCAATTTTGCCCGCTTCCGCCTCCCCGTTTCCAGACGAAGTCATGGTATTTGCGGCGAACCTCGCTTTTAAACATGGCAAATCCGCTGGATGTAACAATATCCCCGTCGCATTCCAATCTCCCCTGCACCTCAGGGGTCTCCCCTTTGACAGGGTCAGGAAGCTTGTTCTGCAGTTCCAACTCGTAGGTTTCGTAAGTCTGGATTTCCATGGCGAAAGCGGCAGGGAGAGAATATTGAATATCAAAGGCGCCCAGATCATCAATCGCAAGCCTCTCGGTTTTGCGCCCGAACCCTTTTGTCATTTGCAGTTTCAACAAAGGGCCTTGCCCGTCCCAGGGTCTTGCCTGGAGATCCAGGGCGAGTTCCTGCGCCAAAAAATCCCGTTCCCGCTGCTGTTGCGATATTTTTTGGTGGATCTCGTCCAGCTGTTTCTCAATTTCCCATCGGACCCCGTCGGCCCCCCCGCCGCCTCCCATAAAGGAACGCTCTTCGAGCTTTTGCCTGAGGGCATACTCCTGGGTGAAGAGATTGGCCAATTTAAAATCCATCTCTTGAACCTTGCGGGCCTTTTCGCCCTCGTCGGGAGCGGAGCTCGGCCCCCGGTAGCCCCCCACTGAGCACGCCACGAGGATCCAGGTGAATAAAAGAGGAACTAAGAAAGTTTTCACCTTTCCCCTATCGGTCCACTTTAAACAAAGATTTAGGACGGGTTGGCCCGCCCATGGTCCAGAAGGCTGATATTCGACAGGGGAACCTATGTATTAATTCAAGCGATGGACTTTTTTTTTGAGCTCGCAAAAGGGGTGGAAAAGAATCGTCCACACAACTAAGGAGGGAACCATGTTTCGACTTGTTTTATCAGCTGCTATTTTATTTTTTACGTCCACTGCCGCCTTCGCCGCCGAAATCACTCCAAGCACCCTGATTGGACGCTATCGTGTGAGCGCCCGCGTGGGTCTTGCGAGAATTACTTTGAACTTCAATGTTATCAACGCCAGAGAATTTGAAGTGCAACGGGTCCATGGCAGTGGGCAGGTGGATGAAACCTGCAATGGCACTTACGAGTTGGCCGCTCAGGCCATGGGAGGATTTAACACCCTGTTGGGCGGTGAGCTTTTGAGCGGACACGGGTACAGATCCGTCGCGGCAAGCAAAATCTTCCGGGGTGAATTCACCTGCCCGAGCAACCGTTCTAAAACCATCACTCTCAGCGTGAATTTTAGAAACGCAACCACGCAAAGGCTGGCCCGCGGCACGACTGTGATGGTGAAAACCTCTCTGGTCCCCGGCCGAACCATCCTTGCGACGATGAGAAGACTTTAAAAGACGTTCTTCTCTCCGGCCAGGAGAGAATTCCGGCGGCTTCTTGAGGGAGCCGCCGTGTTTTCACTTATTCGAAACCGATCGCTTCATTGCGACAGCTCACTTCGAACTCAAAATCCTGGTCCACCGTGATCTGCCCGGAGTAAAGATCCCCGCCGGCTTCTCTTAATTGACCCCATTGATCCCCTGTCTCGTCCTGGAAGCGGACCAAACCGGAACCATAGCTGATGGACACGGTTTCCAAACGCGGAGGAAGCATCATCAACTCTCCACTGGGGCGGGCATGATAAATTCTTTCGGTGCCCTGTTGTTGATTTCTCCCGGAAACTTCAAATCCGTAGATGCATTTTCCCATGCTTGCCGCATGGACACAGGGTTGGGAGGGAACGCATCGTAAAAGCAGGGGTTCATACGCTGCCAGCGCTTGGGTTCCAACCAGCAGGCTCATCAAAAATAATGTTTTCATTGAAAGACTCCTTTTTATCCATGAAATAATTGAGATCTGTCTAGTCCAGCCTCCCCCCTTTCCGCAAGATGCCCTTTTACAACTTGGAAAAAATATCCTCTCCAATATGCAAAAAAAATTGCTCTATTGAATACAAGCCCGGCATTTAAATGCGGGACAAAACGACGGGCCTCAGTCTAAAATGAAAACCTATGCCAAAGAACCATGGAATGTTAATCAGAGAAGTTCTGGTCGCCCTGCGCGGCCCCCGCTCCCAAGAGACGCTCAATCGCAAACTGAAAACCAAATCAAACCAGGTCGCCCGCTGGGAGTCAGGGCATGCCAGTATCGACTGGAGTTCCTTTCGCGAGGTTTGCAAAGCCACCAAAGCCCCTTTGGCCGCCGCCCTAAAAAAGCATCTTTTTTACGAGGGGGATTTGGAGGACGTCCAGCGACTGATGGATTTCTTTAGCGGCTTTTCCCCGCAAAAAAAATTAGCCGCCAAATTGGGGCTCTCCGTGTCCCAAATCTCCCGCATTTCCTCCGGCAAGTCCCCGATGTCCGTGGATTTCTTTTTTAGATTGGTGGAGTTAAGCCCGTACAGCCTCACCGACTTTATCGCCGCCTTGACCCAACCAAACCTGCCTCCCCTGATCGTCCAGGAAATGCAAAGAACCGAAAAGGAAAAGAACTTCCACTACAGCCATCCTTGGGTCGCGGCCCTGCTCCTGCATCTTCGCACCAAGGAGTACACTTCCCTGAAAAACCACTCCCATCTGTTTTTGGCACAAAAACTCGGACAATCCGAACAAGACATCGCGCTGGCGTTAAAAACTCTGGAGGACCTGCAAATCGTCGAGAAGAAAAATGGATTATATGTGTCGGAGCTCCGGCACCTGTCCACCGGAGGCTCCTTTGAGGGGGCTCTCAGCATCCGTAAATATTGGCTTAAAAAATTTTTAAGCTGGCTTGACGGCGCCCAACCCGGCCAGACTCACTTTTACGGCTATAAGGTTTTTAATGTCCACGAAAGCCACAGAGCCAAGTTTGAAGACTTTTATTTCCGGATGAATAATGAACTTGACGCCCTCATTAAGGAACAGCCCTCCGAAGCCTCGGATAAGGTCTATGTGTTCTCATTCCAAATGCGGGAGGCGGCGGAGACGCCCGGCTAAAGCCCTTTGATAACCTCCGCGTTTGAGAAGCGGTGACTGGAGGATGTTTCCGGGATCTCAAACAGGGCGTTGCGCGTGCACCAGCGGCGGGCGCATTCGATATCCCGCAAATCTTTGGTGTGAAGAGCGAACTCCGTCATAAGAGTGGCCGCAAAGATATTCCCCAGGCTGAGGGCAAAATGGCGAGCCGAGGTTTGCAGATCTTCCATTCCTCCAGCCCCGGCAGTCAAAATTTTATGAAAATAAACTTCCAGGTCGCGCAGGGCTTTCTCGATGGCTTGAACTTCCCCCTTGAGCTGCTGTCCCGCCATGGGCTCTTTGATAATGCCCTGCAAACGCTGTCCCATCTCCTTAACGTAAGGTTTAAAAGAATTTTCCTTTTCGATGGCGCGAATGACATCAAGGCTCAGAACGTTGGTGGTTCCTTCCCAAATGGAAAAGACCTGAGCGTCCCTCAGAAGCACCGGCAGCCCGGTGTCCTCAATATAACCGGCTCCGCCGAAGACTTCGATGACTTCACTGGTGACGGAGAGGGCCTTTTTTCCGGAAAAGAGCTTGATCACGGGAGTTAAAAGACGAAGTAAGGAAGATTCTTCCTCGCTGGCTTTCCCGCACTCCTCTTTACCAAGAAGCTCAATCGCCCGCATGACAAGGTGAAAACTGGCCGCGTAATCCACGTATTGATCCATCAGAGTTTCAACATGCAAGGGATGATCGATGATTTTTTTTCCGAAAGCCACGCGCTTTTCGGAATAGTCCTTGGCCAGAGCCAAGCCCCGGCGCATCTGGCTGATAGAGCAAACGGAATTGTAAATGCGGGTGATGTTAAAAAGACTGGCGATCTTTTTAACGCCACCCCCTTCGCCGCCGACCAGGCGCGCGGGGGTGCCCATCAGGGACAACTCTGCGGTGGGTAAAGCCTTCGTTCCCAATTTATCCTTCAGCCGATGAACTTGAATTTTATTGAGTTCATTTTTATCGTTGCGAAGCTCAAGGTAAAAAAGGCTGAGACCACGGCTTCCCGCATCCGCCCCTTCAATGCGGGCCAAGGTCATGGCCATTTGCGAGGTGTTCGCCGAGGTGAACCACTTCGTGCCGTGGAGTTCAAAGTGTTCCCCGTTTTTTCTGGCAATCGTGGAGGTCCCGCTGACGTCGGATCCCCCGGTTCTCTCGGTCATCCATTGCCCGGAGGTCCAGAACACCTTCGGATCCCGGCTGGTGAGGTGGTGGAAGGGTTTCGTTTTTAAGAAATCATCGCCATAAAGCTCAATGGCCCGGGTCGCCCCGTCCGTCATTGCTAAGGGGCAAGAATAGAATGCCGATGAGGGATGGTAAAGGTAGAGCAGGGCCATTTGATAGAGCCGTGAGTACTCCGCGAACTTTCGTTCATAACCCGTGGCGATCAAGCCCTCCTCGGCAGCCACCGCTTCCAGGTTTTTCCAGCCCCGGCTGGTTTCGATTTCGTCAATGCGGCGTCCCCAGGGATCATAGGGAATGTGTTTCGGGGGATGAGTCTCCGCCTCATGGGCCCATAGCGGCAGGTCCGTCACGGCCCTCTGACCCAAGCGTTTTAAATGCTCCGTCATATTGGAGACGATCTGGGCCGGGATCCGCCAGTGCAAATAAGCTTGAAGCAGGCGATCCGCGGTGTATTGGTTTTTCAGACGCGGGCCTTCTTGAAAAAACTCCGACATTTCCCACCCCCTCCTGCGATGAATAGAATTATTTTCATCTTAAGCAGGGAAGAATTCAATATCTAGTTACCGCTGAAAAACAAGGCTCGCGTCTTAGAAGAATTTTTTGCGCTGGCTTGACGGTAAAATCCTAAGCATGTCACGGTATTTGGCGACGGTCCTGCGGGCGATCTGAATCCCCTCGACTTTAAGCAATTCCACAATTTTCTGGTCCGATAATGGGTTTTTAGGATCCTCTTTGCCGACCAAATCCTTGATTTTTAATTTGACGGACTCGCTGGCCAGGGCATCCCCGTCCGAGGAGCTAATCCCGGAATTGAAAAAGTACTTCAGTTCGTAGATTCCTTGGGGGGTGTGCACATACTTGGCGGTGGTCACGCGACTGACCGTGGATTCATGCATGCCGATGTCGTTGGCGATATCACGAAGGATCATCGGCTTTAAATGGGCGGCGCCCTTTTCAAAGAACTCCCGCTGATGTTTCACAATACTTTCAGCAACTTTATAGATGGTCCTTTGTCTTTGGTGGATGGACTTGATCAGCCACACGGCGGAGCGCAGCTTTTCCTGGATATAATCGTGAGTCTTATCCTCGCCCTTAGACCCGCTTTTCAGCATATTTTTATAGAAGTTGGAGATTTTCAACCGTGGCAAGCCGTCTTCGTTCAGGGACACCACGAAATCGTCGCCGACTTTATAAACATATACATCCGGGGTGACATACTGTGTTTCACTGCTGACAAAAGCGCGACCGGGTTTGGGGTCCATCGAGTAAATGATTTTGCACATCTCAATGATTTCCTCAAGTTCCCGCCCCATGGCCTTCGCGATGGCATCGTAATTTTTTTTCTCGAGGTCTTTTAAATGGTTTGAAATCAGAGTTACGAGGTCTTGGGTGTCCTCTTCCAGATGTTTAGCCTGGATCAGAAGGCATTCCTTCAGATCCCGGGCCCCCACCCCCGGAGGGTCGAATTCATGAATCAGGCTCAAGGTGTCCTCAAGATCCTCCAAAGACAGGTTTTCCTCGCCGGCAATCTGCTCAAGGGGGGTCTTGATATACCCGTCATCATCAATGTAATTGAGGAGAGTGTCAGCGATTTTCTCTTCGTGCTCGCTGAAGCCGTTCATCTTAATCTGCCAGGAAAGGTGCTCATGGAGAGTCTGAGTGGCGGAGATCGCATTCTCATAATTCATGATCTCTTCGCTGCCCGCCATGCCGGACTGGGGGGGCTTCTGATTTTGCTCAAAATAGCTTTCCCACTCAAACTCGTCCTGTTTTTGCGGATCCTGGGTGTTACTGTCCGCCACTTCAGGAGAACCACCATCAATCTCGGTGGCGGCTTCTTTCGTCCTTTGCAGGTCGGATTCCTTTAGAATTTCCGCTTCCTCAAGGATCGGATTCTCTTCGAGCTCCGAACGGACGGCTGACTCAAGCTCCAAACGCGACATCTGCAAAAGCTTGATGGCTTGTTGCAGTTGCGGTGTAATCACCAGGGATTGGCTTAAGTTCATGGTCTGGCGTAGAGCCACTGATAATTCTCCTAAAGTCTAAAGTTCTCACCAAGGTAAAACTTCCGGGCCAGTTCGGAGTTGGCGATTTCGTCCGCACTCCCACTCACCTGGATTTTGCCGTCCTTCAGTATATAAGCATAGTCGCAAATACCCAGAGTCTCACGTACGTTATGATCCGTGATCAAAACTCCTATACCTTTGGCCTTAAGATCCCGGATGATGTTCTGAATATCGGCCACCGCGATCGGGTCAATCCCGGCAAAAGGCTCGTCGAGAAGAAGAAACTTCGGCGATCCAGCCAAGGCCCGGGCGATTTCCACCCGCCGCCGCTCCCCGCCTGAGAGAGCATACCCGTAACTGTCCCGGATATGAGTGACGCGGAAATCCGAAAGTAAGGACTCCAGGTTTTCGGCCCTTTGGGCTCCACTATAACCGTGAGCCTCCAAAGCCACAATAATATTATCAGAAACTGTCAGTTTGCGAAAAATGCTGGGCTCCTGAGCCAGATAGCTGAGCCCCACCCGGGCCCGACGGTACATGGGCATCAAGGAGATGTCCTGGCCATCAAGTTCAATCTGTCCCGAATCCGGCTTGACCAGTCCGACCACCATATAAAAAGAGGTGGTTTTACCGGCCCCGTTCGGGCCCAATAAACCCACCACTTGTCCTGATTCCACGGAGAAAGAAGCGCCATCCACGACCTGGCGTTTCTTGTAGGATTTGGAGATTTCTTTAATTTGCAGATAACTCACGAGCGTCCTTTTGTCTTCGATCCTGGGAACAGGAGCCTCATTATTCCTTCTTTTCCATTCTCGCCCGGATCTTTTCCACTTTAACCTTTTTTCCGCCGTCGAGAAAGATGATTTCCTCACCTGAAAGTTCATCGCTATTTTGGATCACTTTGGGATTTCCGCGGAAGGTAAAGATATTTTTTAGCAGATCCAAGTTGACAATTTCCGCGGTCGCCAATTTATCCTCATCATGAACCCTCACGCCCCCCTGCATCTGGATATAATTGATGAGGTCCGTGTTCCCCTTGTATTGGAATATCGCGGCGGGCCCTTGCAGGCGCAAATCTGCATACCGGATGTCGACATTTCCCAAAAATTTCGCTTGGTGGGATTTTCCGGAAAATTCGGCCCGGTCACTCTTCACAACAAAGGTCTTGCCATCCTTGAACTTCTTGGAACCCCGGATATCCTGGTTCACCGTCATTTGGCTGTCATCGACCTTCACCAGCATATTGCGCCCTTCCAGTTCGAAGCCCTCGCCCATCTCATCTTTAGGCCCCACCATGAAGACCTTTTCTGGACTCTGGATCTGGCGCTGCTTTGATCTGTATAAAACAGAAGGGGTTTTAAAAATATATCCGTTCGCGGACTTCGTAACCACATCCCCTTTGATACGTAAATCTTTGGATTTTCCGTCGATGGTTCCGGTCTTCCCGGTCACGGTGAAGCTGACTTTTTCATTGTTGTAGAAAAGGACCTTGATATTTTTAAGTTCCCAGGCGCCTTTACCCTGGGAACCCTCCGCCATTTCGGAGAAAAGTTCCCAGTCCCGGCTTCCCTGCTGCGATTCCACAAGGTGCATCCCTTGAACTTTCTGCTCAGGTTGGGCGGAGTCAGCGGGTGTGGGAAGCGGGGCCGGAGCCGTGTCCTCTTTGTGCTCCAAGCGTTGAGGGAAGATGATCAAAACCTCGATAAATAAAAACGCGAGCAAGACGGTAAATAAAATATTTTTGAGGTTCTTCATCAGTAAAATACCAAATTAGGACCTCAAAAACCGGAACTATTAATTCGAGGTCGGCTCGTTTGTGCGCTTCATAACCGCGAAATTGATTTCGCCAGCGCCGGCTTCCGTCACTGTAAACATGACTTTTTTCACGGTCAAGAAATCCACGTCCTTATCACTTTGGATCGTGATTTTTCGCCATTGATTCTCATCATGCTCCTCTTGACCACGAGCGGTATCGACAACATTCTTTACTTTACTACGAACACTGAGTTCCCGGTCAGCCCGGGCTTTGTCCAGGGCGGCCTTTAAAGGCTCATAAAGTCCCTTGATCATCCACTCTTCACTGGCCTTAACTTCATCAAAAGTGGCCACCCGGGTCTTATCAAGCAGAACTTCTTTATTTGAAATCGTCACAACAAAGGACGGCTTCAGCTCTTTCACGTTTTGCGCCTTAGGCAAAACAACTTCCTTGGGAATAAAGAGAACCTCTCCCGTGGAGTTGTAGTTTTGCAAAAGGAAAATCACAAGCACGGTGAACATGTCCACCATCGCCGTGAGGGAGAGCATCGCGGTGACGCCGCGCTTGCTTTTATTTTTCTTAAGAATATTGTGATAGCGGTGTCTCTCACCAGGTCTGTAAATCGCCATATTAGATCGGCGCTCCTGTCGCCACTGAGATCGCAGGGAAACCGGATTGCAGGCAATCATCCATTCCGCGGATCAGTTGCTCGTATGGCAAGTCGTCAGCCATCGTCACCACTGCATCCGTTTTTTCTGGATAAAGCTGCTTCACCCGTTGCAATTGAGCCATCAATCCAACATCATCGAACTCCCCGCCTTTCACCGGCAGGTTGATCACCTGCTTACCCACGGTGAGTACATAGCCGGATCGTTTGATGTCGATTTTCAATACCACGTCCGATTTTGGCGGCGGCGTCGGCTTTTTGTCGTCGAGCTGCTTTCCATAGAGAGAGCTTCCGATCTGCATCATGTTGACCTGCGACCAAACGGCAGTAATCAACAAGAATGTGATCAACACACTCATCAAATCGATAAAAGGTACGAGGTTGAGCTCCACGCTCTTGGCCCGGCCTCTTTTTTTACCACCCTCTTCTACTTGTGCCATACAATCGAATCCTTAATAAGAATTAGTCTTTGATTTTGTCTCTGTTCGCAACCACGAGGTTCAGAAGGCTCATGCTGGTCTCCACCACCTCGTTCTCGGTCTTTTGAATGTGGTGCTGGAACAAACCGTAACTGATGATCGACAACATCGCCACAAAAAGACCGAAGGCCGTACAATTCAAGGCGTGGGCGATACCTTCCGACAGTTTTTGCGCCTTGGTCGCCGGGTCGGCTGCGGACACCGCACGGAATGAACCGATCATACCAACGATGGTTCCCAAGAGACCCGCCAAAACCGCGATATTACCGAACACCGCCAGAAAGGAGGTCCAACCCTCGACTTTAGGCATTTCCCGCATCACGGCCGCATCCATGGCGACCTGCACCTCTTCATCGGGACGCTTGGCCTGGGCCTGAACCAGACCGGCTTTAACAGTGTTGCTGAGGGGAGCTGGACGGGAATCACAGAAAGCCATCGCCTGGCGGAGATCCCCACTGACGACCATACGGAAAATCTGGTCAGTGAATTCTTTTTTATCAATGGCCTGCGCTTTAAATTTCATCGTGCGCTCAACGATCAAAAACACCGCAATGATCCCGATCAATGCGATGATGTACATGACAAAGCCGCCCTCCGTGAAGGCTCTTTGCACGACGTTCATATTCTCATTTGCAGACATCGCTTGCATCGCGGCGGCGGTAGCTGCATCCATGGGTGTTGCTGTAGGGTTCACGACTTTCCTCCTTAAGTATTTGCTAACTTAAATAATATTTTAATTTTCCGCTCTAAAGTAGAAGGGGTAATTGACCTCGGCCACCGTGCCAGGCGGTGGGTCGGGGAATTTCCAAGTGGACAGACGGTCTCTTACGCAGTTTTCCACCGCGCGATTCCCCAAGGTCGAACTCTTGACCTTGGCATGAAGAGCCCGCCCCTGTTCCGCAATCGTCCACTCAATGATGACCTTCCCCTCAAGCCGCTGCGTCTTATTGAGCTTGTTCAGCTCCCGCTCGTAGCAACCGCGGATCTCGCGGAGCCCCGCGCGGATCACGCGCCGTACTTGCTCACGGTCAATCGTTCCAACGAAGTCTTCTTCAACCCCACCGGGTTCGATGGCCACGGAGTTTTTGTCTCCAAGACCGCCTCCCGATCCGTATCCGGTGCCCCGTCCACGGGTCCCAACGCCCGCGATCCCTTGGGTCGCGGTGCCTTTTCCGCCAGCTCCCGTGTCCTTGAATTTGGAGCCGATATCGTCCCCGTCACGGTCCGAGTTAAATCCCGCCGCGCCGGTGGCTTTGTCGGCCATCCCGATCAGGTCCCCGGCCCCGGAGTAGGCTTTATCAAGACTCTTTCTCATGCCTCCGCCGCCAAACGCGGACAAAAGGCCCACTTTATTGACGTCTTTATTCGCGCTCTTGGCGTTAGCACCGTTGGTTTCCCCCTGCTTGATCGAGCCACCCTGCTTGATGGAGGTGAACTTTTTGGGCTTGTTCTGGGAATTCGGCTTAGGAGCAACCTCTGAGGCCGCTCCGGCCGAGGAGTTCTTCGCCGCCTTGGCAGGATCCGGCTGCTTTGCTTTGACAGCCATTTCCACTTTTTTATCCGCCAACTGAATTTTCTTGGGTGGCGGCGTCGGCTTCGGAGGCGCCGGCGTGGGGGTCGCCTCCGGCTTTTCCTCTACCACCTTCGGAGGAGGCGGAGGTGTGGGCTTCGGCTTGTCGAAAACCACTTGTGCCACAATCTCCTCTTTTTTCTCTTCTTCCAACGCCTGCGGGCCTGTCGCATAGACGTACAGAGCCAGCAAGGCCACAAGAATCAGAGCCATCACCATGCCGGTCAGTTCCGAACTGCTCAGGAACCACGGAGGGACAGGAATCGCCGGAGGCTGGGGTACAAAGCGGACATAGAGTTGCAAATCACTGTGCGGCAGGGCGATGAAATAAATCTCTTCCTGATCCAGCTTCATGGTCACGGAGTTGCCGGAACGCTGGGCTTTGCCCGCTTTCATCAACTCATCAATCCCTTTGCTGCCACTCTTAGTCAGCAATTCGACTTTCATTTCAGAAGTGACCGCAAGGCGGGTCTCTGGTCCCACTTCCACCAAAGGCCAGCCGACCGGGCAGATCCCCTCGGGCATATTGATATCGTACTTCTCACCCGGGCCCATACGGACAATGCCAGGAACCCGGTAATGGTAGCTGGTCAAAATGCGCTCTTTCCAGCTCACGATCACTTCGACGACGTTGCCCTTGCCGGGGCGCAAATAGTCCCGAAGGTCTTTGATTTCACTGGTGGGCGCGTAGGTCTTTTTATTCTTTTCCCGTTTTCGCGTGCTCTTCTTAACGCTTGCCGAGCGAGGCTCCACTTTGCCGGGGGCGACCACGGGTGCTGTGGCAATCCGCGGTTTGGGCTCTTCGCGGGGAATGTCGGCTTTCGGAGTCTGGGCCACGACCTCTTGCGGGACTTCCTTGGGCGGTTCAAAGACCGGAGCAGCCTTGGGAAGACTCGGAGCGACCGACGCGGGAATGGCTGCGGGGATGGAGGCCGGCTCGGATTCGGGCGCGGGCGGCGGAGGAGCCACCGGAGCCACCACCGGCAACGGAGCCGGGGCCGGCTCTTCATCGAGAGCGTCCAGTTTCTCCGGAGGCGGAGGCGCCTTCGGCTTGGGGATGCCAACAAAGAAATTGATCTTATAAGGGCCCACTCCGATTTCATCACCGGACGTCAGTGGTTCATCCAAGACAGACTGGCCGTTTTTGAAAGTCCCTGTAATGGAACCGAGATCACAAATATAGTATCCGCTGTCCCGCAACTCGATCAAGCAGTGGATGGAAGAGACTTCTTCCGCCTGCAAATCAAGACCGACCTCGGCGTTCCTCCCGATCACGATCTGCTCCTGGTCGAATTGTTTCACTTCAACCAGTTGGTTCCCTTTAAAAACTCTAAGTATGACAGGAGATTTCAAGTGCCACCCCGAATGCGCTGAATGTCTTCAGAATTCTTTCTCATTTCAGGAATGAAATTTTGTCTCAACTTAATCAATCGCTTGTAGTTGAAGTTTTTCTTCTGAAAGAGATAAAACAATTCCGGCTTTTGCGTTCCCCCCTCAACCAGCTCGTCCTCGAAGTTCAACTTCTGGGTGCGTGCAGGTTTGCCGGAGCGGGCCTTAGGGGCGCCTCCAGAGGGCGCCGGTGCGGCTTCTTCCTGAGCAAAAGAGGATATGCTCACGAAGACAACCAAGGCACAAGTGATCACAGAAGATAAAAAAAGTTTCATGAGCTTCGCTCCCCCTGTTCCTATTTTAAACCAGCTTTCGCCTTGTTTTCCAAAGCAATTATACGGTTACGAGACTCTGAAGGGGGACCCACAAACTTAAGTCGGTTCAAAACGTCCATGCCTTCTTTGTACTTGTTCATGTGATCAATCAAGAGAATAGCATAATTCAAAAGTATCTCCCGATTATTATTCTGTTCCTTCATTGCCGCTTCGTACACTGAATTCGCTTCGTCAAACTTTCCGACAGCTGTTAAAGCGACTCCATAGTTGTTCAATGTTTTGGCATCCCGGACCCCGGCATTGTAGGCCACCTTCAGAACCGTCACCGCCTTGTTGTAGTCCTTTTCCTGGACGTAGATCGAGCCTGCGTTCGCACCGGCGATCCCGTCATTGGCATTGAGGTCAAGGGCTTTGCGGAAGGCTTGGATCGCTTCCCGGCGCTCATTATTGACCAAGTGGACAAGTCCCATATTGCCATAGGCTTCGCCGGCGTTGGGATTTGCCGCAATCGCCTTCGTCAAAAGGTACTTAGCCGCGGCGATTTTGCCCTTCTTGAAATAGTACATCGCCATGGCATTAAGAGCCCGGCCATCATTTGGATTCTGAGTTAAGAGTTGCGATGCAGTCCGGAAAATCTGCTCATCATTCTGGTTTTTGATGGCATCCACCAGGGCTCCCTGACCGACCGGAGTGACGGCTTGGGCGGCCGTCGTGGCAGGGGCGCCCTTGGCCGAGGGAGGAGGAGTCTTAGACGTGCTCGAGGATCCCTCATCGCCCATATCAAAGCTTCCGGAGGAGGAGCCCGCAACCGGACTGTAGCCCCCCTCATCACCGCCGTGCTTGGAAGAGGATGCGCACGCGGTGAAGACACCGCAAGCCACTGCATATATGGTTAGTTTAAGTATTGCGTTTTTCATTATTGAGCCATCCAGTTAATGATTCGGACGTCGGACGCCTGCTCACCATTGTTATAATAAGCACCCGGCACCAGCCGTGTGTACTGGTCCATCGCGATTTGATAACCTTCGTTGTAAACTTCCAGTTCCCACCCGCGGTCGACGGCCAGCTTAAAGCTCTCTTTGGCCTTCGCCACGAAAGGCGAAGCCATCTGCTCAACCCCGGCCTTATATTGTTTGGTCTCGTCGGCATTCAGGCCGGCCGGCAAGGGCACCGCCATGATGGCCTCATACATGTGCAAATTCGCTTCACCCAGCAGAGAAAGACCGCTTACGATTTCCTCAGCGCTGTCATACTGGATGACCTGGGCGAGTTCTTTGTTCAAAACACCCAAAGCACTGATTTTTTTATCCAGGGTCTCTTTCTGCTTGGCTGGATTGGCGGAAATGCGGGCGGCCTTGAAGTCCCGGAAGCTTTCAAGAGCCTCATTGAACTTCAACTTCGCCGCGTATTTGGCCCCGTACTTCTTGTCTCCGGCCAGACGCTTCTGCACGGCCAGAGTTTTCTTGGACCAAGCCTCAGCCTCCGAGGTCTGGTGGCGACGGCGGGAAAGTTCAGAGATCCAGTAGTGTGACTCAATCACTTTCTCCGGATTGCTGGCCCCGGAGCTCAGATAATCCTTGTACTTGGCAATGGCGGCGGGAATATGGTCCGCTTTGCGGTGAAGGGTCGCCACAGAGTAAAGCGCCTCGGTCGTGTCGCTCTTCTTCCTGGACATGCCGATGAACTCTTCATAGGCTGAAATCGCACCGGCCGTCTTACCCAGGGCCTCATTGAGCACCGCCGTATTATAGATAAAGTTCGGAGCTAAAGGATCTTTCGGATTTTCCACGGCCGCTTGCTTAAAGAGATGCGCGGCTTCCTCAAACTGTCCCGTATCCTGGTACAGCTTCGCCAGAAGGCGGCGCACTTTCGGTTTGTTTGGTTCCATTTTCGGATCCCGGGAATTCAGGACCTGGTTGTACATCATGATGGCGGCAGTGATCATCCCCGCACGCTCATAGTTTACGCCCGCATTGAAAATCGCCGTCGGGGCAAGTTCCGAGCGCGAGTTGGATTTGGCAAAGGCCTCATAGGATTGAGCGGATTCGGCATACTTCTTCTCGACCTCCAAATCCTGGCCTCGCTTGAAGCTGGCTTTTTCCATCACGCTTTTGATCTCTCCCCCGACTTTCGAGTTGGCGATGGAAGACACCGCCAGAAGCTCGGCACCGGTTTTTTCCAGTCCGGCATAGTCTTTACGGAGATTGAAAATATCCAAGAGCAGATTCGCTGAATACTCGGCATACTTGGTCCGGGGATAAAGATTCACGATATCGCGGAAGGCTTTGGTCGCCTCGTCAAACTGGTTATGCATGTAATACAAACGCCCGATCCGGAAGCGAATTTCCGGGGTTTTTTCCGCCTTCGGGAATTTGGAAACATACCACATACTGGCTTTAATGAAGCGCTCCACCTTCGCGTCCAGGGGAATGGGGTCCAGGGCACTTCCCACCCGTTTCTGCAACTCCGCATCCGAGGGCACGCTCTTTTCGAGGGACAAAATCAAGTTGCTGGCGGATTTGTCAGCGAACTTGTTTTGGGGTGCATTATCGACCACCCACTTATACTGTCCGGCCGCCTCATCGTAGCGTTTCATGTCATACAGAAGTTCCGCGAAGTAGAAGTGCATATCCCCCGCGGCGGGTGAATTCCCGAACTCCTCCAAATAAAAGATATAGCCTTCGTAGGCGGCTTTGACGGCGGCGGGGGCTTTGGAGTTTTGCGCGGTTTGATGCTGTTGCATCACGTAGTTGCGCAAAGTGGTCTCCCGCAGCTTGAACGAGTTGTCGATCAGCTCTTTATTGCCTTTATTGGCCTCGTGCCAGGGCGTACCGGGGGCGAAGTTTTTAATCCATAAATACAACTCTTCCCGGAACTTAGGGGAGTTCTTCGCATAGAAGTAGTTCTGAACGATTTGATATTGCCAATCAAAGGCTTTGGGACTTTCTGGTTTTTCCCCGATGAGCATCTTAAAGACGTCGCGGGCATCGTCTTTTCCACCCTTATCGGCATAGTAATAGGCGAGCTTCTCAAGGGTGGGAACGATCTCAGCATCACTCAGCAGGCCGCGGAAGTAGTTCATGGCTTCACTGGAGGGTTTTGCTTCCGCATAGAAGATCACGATGTCACGAGTGGCTTCCTGTTCCAGGCGGTTTTTATTAATCGCTCGGCGGCTTTGAGAGCCGGACTCAGACTCATATTTTGAAGATTTAATGATGTACTCAAGGTAGGACAGAGCCTGTTGGCTTTTTCCAAGGCGGTACAAACACCAGGCCCCTTTGTATAAGCCGAAGGTGTTTAAGCGATGCTTCTTATCCTTGATGACATAGGAATACTCCCGATAGGACTCAGCCCACTTTTCGGCTTCAAAGAAGTATTCACCCAAGGCGAAATGGGATTCGCCGACGAAGGGGCTGTTGGGGAACATCTTATTGAGACGCAGGTAGTATTCAGCCCCTTTATGAGTGTCGCCCATTTCAAAATAGTTGAAACCCAGGAAGAAAAGGGCCTGATCCATTTTCTCATCCTTGGGGAAATCCCGTTCAAACCATTCGTAAAGTTGCACCGCTTTGCGGTTGTAGGACTTGGCTTCGGTGACGTTTAACACCGGCTTGGCTGAGGTTTTTTTGGCCTTATAGTCCGCCAGGGCTTGGTCATAGGCGTCCTGTTGCCGGGCATCCACGATGCCGGCTTTCTCCACGTACAATTCCGCCAGACGCAACCATAACTCGCCCCGGTTGGGGCTGTTTTTAAAGCGTTGGGTCAGTTTATAGAGTTCCAGAATCTGCCGGTCTAAAACCCGCTCGTATTCCGCCCGGGTTCCGCCCCCGCGGTTCTGCATAATCTCCGAAGAACGAGGTGGTTTGATAGTCTCCAGATTGTAATTGTTCTGTTTTGGTTTGAAGTTAAAACCATATTCCGGGAGCGCGGTGGATCCCTTTTGCTGCATTTGCATCTTACCGCCGCGGCTTTCCTGGCTGATCTGACTGAGCAGTTCCCCCACCGTTCTCTTACCACCTGCCTGAGCGGCGGGACGGTTGGCGGGGGCCGCAGTTCGCTTTTTGGCGGGAGCGGCAAGCGCCTCTGGCCCGGAGCCAATAATCAGACTGAGCAATAATGATGAAAAAACGAGGCCATTTTTATTATAGATCATAAATTACTCACAACTTTGTTTGCCTAAATAATGATAGTTTCCGATTTCATCCAGCCAATATTCACCTTGAAACGGATAGTATTCATAGCCATTTTGCACATAGAAAGTACGGTCGATTTTCTCATCGATTTGATCGGACGAAAGATCCTTGCCCGCCAACTTCATTTTCAGGCTTTCTTTCTTACCGTTGATCATTTCGTAGCGGATGAACCCTGCCTGTTCGTACAAATCACGGAGTTCCACGCGCATATTCAGCATGTGAGCCTTGGCCATGTCCCCCACCGCCAGCTTCGCGTTGCGATGACGGTTGTTCACCACCTTCAGGGCATATTGGCCCACCGGAGTGTTACGGAATCCGGGGTTGGCGTCGATGCGGGCTTTTTCATCGGTTAAGCGCTTGATATAATAGAGAGAGCGCTTGACGTTGCCTTCCTCGGAAATGCTCTTCACGACATTGTAAGGAAGCCGGAGGTTGGGCTTTTTATCGGTCTTTTTGATGACCTGGCCTTTTTCGATTTCATTGTAGTATTCCATGCCATCGTTGTTAGCGCGGATAAAGTCACCGATTTTAGAGCGCACGGGTCCGTAGGTATTTTCAAAGAGGCTGAGGACCTTTTCCATCTCGTCGTACTTGCAGATATAAAGGTACACGATGGAGCGCAAAAGCAAGGACTCCGGAATATAAAAATCATCATAGTAACTGGAGTGCAGGGATTGGAAGTTGCTCAGCACGGAGCGGAACCGCGCCGCTCTGAGCATCGCCCAGGAGGACTCAAACAAAGCGTCGTGCCACAAAAAGTGGTCGCGGGGAACCTGCGCATAGGCTTCAATCGCCCCATCCCAGTCCTGTTTCTGATAAAGTGTGCGGGCGATGGCGATTTGCGCGGAGACCCGGTTTGTGTCCGTGACCGGAGCCCCGTCCCGGGAGCTTAACAGCGCCTGGAAGGTTTGCAGGGCTGTATCCACTTGATTGGCTTCCAACTCCGCCAATCCCCGGTTGAAAAGAGCTTGGTTATAGTACCGGCTTCCTGAGCTCACGCGAGAGAACAACTCCGAAGCCTTGGCAAAATCCCGCGCCTTCATTTTAATTTCACCGATACGGAAATAAAGCATGTCCCGGTTGTTCGCCGGGAAATTATTCAAGTCCACCTTTGAAACCGCGTAGTTCAGCAGGGTGTCGTCCCCCAGATTGTCGGCCACAATGGAGAGCTTTTCGATGGCGCTTCTCACGTATTTGTTGTTGCCCATGCGAATGACGTCCACAAACTGGAAGGCCGCGACCTGATTTAGTTTCATTTCCATCAGCATCAGGCCAAGGACGTACTTCAGTTGCGGCCGTTCCGCCTGCAATTCCGCGCGGCGAGCCAGTTGAAACAGGGCATTGGAGGCCTGCTCAAACTGGGCGCTTTTCGCCAGGGACAGAGCCTGACTTAACTGCTGACGCAGAGGAGAGGACGTCCGCGCCCCGGAAGAGGCCGCAGCCCCTTTGTGAGGGGCTTTGGTGGCTCGCCGGTTTTGTTGGGCGAAAGAAGCCGGTACGATAAAACAAGAAACGAGAAGGGTTAGGATAATTTTTTTCATCGGTACTTGGCCTCCGGAAAGAAGAAACTCATTCCCACAGTTAGAAGCAAATCACTGAAACTTTGATTGGTTCCGTCCGTGGACTGGGCAGAGTAATTCATCATGCTGAAGTCCCAGTTGACGGAGAATCGCTTGCTGAGAGCGAAGTTCTGGCCGGTGCCGAAGTGGAGGGTAAAACCACTGCCCCCAGTACTGACAGAGGTGTTGCCAGCCCCGACACTCAGATAGTGTTCAAAGGGGATAATCTTTTTATTGAGCCAGGACATCTTTCCGTAAAAGGGGGTGTATTTTACGTCCAGCCCCATGTAGTTCTTGGGGAAACCGAAACTGTCGGCGCTCACGTTATTTTTGTCATGAAGTTCATTGGCGGATTGGCGGGCGGAGCTGCTCATGGCAGTGTAAATCCCCTCCACGCCCCACGCTTCGGTCAGGTAGTAGGCCAGCTTCAAGGACACCCCGGCCGTAAAGAACCAAGGATTGTTGGTGATGGTCGTAAATGCGCCGGTGAACTGGAATCGCTGGGTTTTCGGCAAGAAACGTTTTTGGATCACCGACACTTCACTGAAAGGGGCCAGATGACTCAAGCTTGAAAAGTCGGTCAGCTTGTTATTCTGCTGGGCCTCGAGCCGGTCCTCATTGGCATCCATTTTTTGATTGCGGGCCGCGGGGGTCAGCTCCGTTTGTTGTTTTGGAACGTTCTTGTCTAATTCCATCTCAATGACATTCAGGTCATCGGACGCTCCCCCATTGCCCCCCTCTTGCGCAAAGGCCGCAGGAAGAGCCAGGAAACTGATCAGGGAAGTCGTAACGAGCGTTTTAAAGTGTCTTTTCATTGGCTCCATCCTTAAAACATATAAGCAACACCAATTCCGATATTGGTGGTGTAGGTGATGCGTTCAGAGAACTGGGCATAAGTAGGGGCCGGCCCCACCGTGGGATCAATCGAAGAGGTTGGCGTGCTTGGACCATAGAAAGGAATCGGCGCATTGTTGGCGAACATGCGAAGGTCCCAGCGCAAACTGAATCTGCGGGTTAGGTAGTACTTCTGCCCCAAGCCCAAGGCCAAGCCCGGATAGGCTTTATTCTGGTACTTCAGCATCCCGACCGCGGCGGAGGCAAAGGTTGTCAGGTTAAAGACTAGGCGTTTGCTTAAGCTCATCTTGCCGTAGAAGGCCTTGAAATTATAATCCACCATCACCGTGGACTCAGGAGCCGGGGCCCGGGTGAAGTCCAGATGGATGGTGGCTCCGCTGTTCCCCTTGACCTCTTTTAGCTGCTCCCCGTATTTGCTCAAACCAGCGGCATTGGATTCAAAAAACACACCCAAAGCGTGCTCTTCATTGATATGGTAGTACCCGGCCACCCCGAACTTACTGACGTTGAAAATAGGTTCCGTCAGGGCATTTCCATAATACCCGCCGACTTCAAAGCGACCGGCCGTAACGACGTTGCGGTTCTTAACACTGACAGGCTTATCAAAAACCGGGTAGACCGACTCCGTGGCAAGCTCTTCCGTCGGAAGTTCCACTACCTCTGCTGCCAAAGCGGCCTTATGAAGGAAAAAAGCCGCCAAGAAAAGACTCAATCCTTTGAGTGCGTTCTTAAACATTTATGACCGTCCTAATGAAAAAGCTCCGTGTTTATAAATCAAATCACAAACCTCGCGGACCGCTCCGTTTCCGCCCGGGCGCTTGGTGATATATCTTGCCACTTCCATAACTTCCTCAACCGCTTCAGGCACCGTCGCGCCAAAGGCCACGGCTTGCAGGAGAGGGATGTCGAAATAATCGTCCCCGATGTAGGCCATTTCCGCAGGGGAGAGTCCGGATTCTTTCTGCAATTCGAGAAAGGCCGGCATCTTATCTGAATGCCCTTCATATAAGTAATGCATTCCCAAATTTTTGACCCGAGCGCGGATGTCTTCGGATTTTGAGCCGGTGATGATGGCTATTTTGTATCCGGATTCCACCAGTCTTTTTATTCCGACGCCGTCACGAATGGAGAAAAAACGCTTCCATTCGCCATTGGAATCAAGCCAGATACGACAATCTGTCAACACTCCGTCCACATCAAGAACGAGCATTTTTACATTTTTGATTTTTTCAAAGTGCGATCCCATTGACTCATTGTGAAAAAAATTCAACCCTTCGGCAAGGTTATCAATGAGCCGCCTCGACTTTCGTCAAACAGAAGTTTATCGCACTTTTGTTCGCAAAAGGTCCTGGAAATTAAGAATGCCGACCGGTTTTTTGGGATGGGAACTCTCTTTATCAAAGACAAAAAGAATCTGAATGCGGAATTGTTCCATCAAAAACAAGGCCTTTTCCGCAAGCTCGTTGGCGTCAACGCCCCGTGGATTGGTCGTCATAAGATCTTTGGCATCTCCCGTGAGCGGATCTGGACTTTTCTCCAGGCGCCGGCGGATGTCCCCGTCCGTGATCACTCCGATCAAATCTCCTGAGAGGTCCAGGACCCCTGCCGTCCCGCGAACATTTTTATGGGTCATAATGGAAAGCACTTCACGAATGGGCGTGTGCAACTGGACCAAAGGAAGGGCATCCCCGGTGTGCATCACATCTTTGACCCGAGTGAGGAGCCGGTAACCAAGACTGCCCCCGGGGTGATACTCGGCAAACTCCTCAGGCGAAAACCCCTTTTCCATTAAAACTGCCATCGCCATGGCATCACCCATCGCCAAAGAGGCCGTGCTGCTGGCCGTGGGAGCAAGGTTCAAAGGACAGGCCTCGGCTGAAACGGAGACGTTTAAAGTCGCCTTGGCCGCTTTGGCCAGCGTGGAGTTCACATTGCCGGTGATTGCAATCAAAGGAATATCTTTGCGAAGAGCGAAGGCTAAAATCGGCGCAAGTTCGGGAGTCTCCCCCCCGTAACTCAGCGCCAGAATCACATCCCCGTCTTCCAAAATCCCCAGATCCCCATGGGCGCTCTCTGCCGGATGCAGGAAAACCGCGGGGGTGCCGGTCGAGGAAAAGGTGCTGGCGATTTTACGGCCGATTTGCCCGGACTTCCCCATGCCGGTGACCACAAGCTTCCCTTCACAGGCACGAATGAGATTCACGGCGGAAACAAAGGCTTCACTCATGCGTTCTTTCAAACCAAGGATCGCCTTGGCCTCAATGTCTAAAACCTGCAAACCCTGATTAATTATTTTTTGACTCACTTGGAACCTCGTTTTAACGCCGCTTTAACAAAGTGGGAGAAGAGAGGATGCGGCGCCAGGGGTTTGGATTTGAATTCCGGGTGGAATTGAACCCCGATAAACCATGGATGATCCGCAAGCTCCACGATTTCCACCAGGTTTCTTTCTTTGCAGATACCAGTGGCGTTCATGCCGTTTTTCTCAAAGAGGGCGCGGTATTTATTATTGTACTCGTAGCGGTGACGGTGACGTTCGTGGATCAGGGTGTTTTTATACACTTCATGAACCCGGCTGCCCTTGGCAAGGCTGCAGGAATAGGACCCCAACCTCATGGTTCCGCCCTTATTCACATTGCCTCTTTGTTCCACCATGGTGTCGATGACATAATTGCGGGTTTTATTGTCTGTAAAGAACTCATGGCTGGTGGCATCGTGAATGCCACAAACATTGCGGGCGAACTCGATGGACGCCAATTGCATCCCAAAGCAGATCCCGAAAAAGGGAACCTGGCGCTCGCGGGCAAATTTGATTGCGGAAATTTTCCCTTCAACCCCGCGCGCACCAAAGCCGCCGGGAACCAAGACCCCGTCCACGTCCCCGAGGTACTGCACCACGTTTTTATCATTCAGTTTTTCGGAATCGACATAGAGGATGTTCACTTTTGAATTATTGGCAATTCCGGCGTGAACGATGGCCTCGTTCAGGGATTTGTAGGACTCCTTCAAATCCACATACTTTCCAACCACGCCGATTGTGACCTTTTGTTTTGGATGGTGGAGGATTTTAACAATCTTCTTCCAACCGCTTAAATCCATACGCGCCGATTTAAGATTCAATTTCGCCACCAGCAATTCATCCAGCCCCTCCTTATGGAGAGCCAGGGGGACTTCATAGATAAAGTTGGAATCCTGGGCGGCAATCACGTTTTGCGGATCCACGCTGCAGAACAACCCGATTTTTTTCTTTAACCCCTCGTCCAGGGGCTTTTCGCTACGACAGACCAGGAAGTCCGGCTGCAAACCAAGCATGCGCAATTCCTTGACGGAGTGCTGGGTCGGCTTGCTCTTCAGTTCCCCGGCGGCGGCAATATAGGGCACATAGGTCACGTGAACCAGGACCGAGTTATTCTCCCCAAGCTCTGAACGCATCTGACGGATGGCTTCAAGGAAGGGCTGCCCCTCGATGTCGCCCACGGTTCCGCCGATTTCGACAATGATCACTTCCGTGCCTTGCGCGGCCTCCTGGGCGCGGGCTTTGATTTCATCCGTGATATGGGGAATCACCTGCACGGTTCCACCGAGGTAATCCCCCCGGCGCTCGCGGTTTAAAACCGTATCGTAAATCTGCCCGGTGGAGACGCTGTTAGAACGTGACATCACGGCGCTGGTGAAGCGCTCATAGTGCCCCAAGTCCAGATCCGTCTCCGCCCCGTCTTCAGTGACATAAACCTCCCCATGCTGAAGAGGCGACATGGTGCCAGGGTCCACGTTCAAATAGGGATCAAATTTCATGATCGTGACCCGGATCCCACGCGCCTCCAGCAAAGCCCCCAAGCTGGCCGCCGTCAGGCCCTTCCCAATGGAGGAAACCACTCCGCCGGTCACGAAAATAAATTTCTGCTGGAGTCTTTTTTTAGTCGACTTGACGGTTGAAATTTTCTTTGTAGTCTTTACGGCCATGCGGTCCCCCTTAATATCTTTTCCAATTTAGCCAGATCTTCCGGCGTGTCCACTCCAAGACTTGCTTCCTTCACGCGCAAGACCTTGATCTTTGCTCCCAAATAGAGGGCACGAAGTTGCTCCAGACTCTCGGCGATTTCAATCTCCGCCGGAGAGGCTTCGCAGAATTGCTGTAAGAATTTCTTTGTATAGGCGTACATCCCGATGTGCTTCAGGCAGCCGGTCAGTTGCGCCGCCTGGGCTCCGGAAACCCGCGAGTACGGGATGGCATAGCGGCTGAAGTACAGGGCTTCATCGCTGTGATTCACCACGACCTTCACGGCGTTGGCGGATTGCAACTCCTCCAGGGAAATGGGATGCGCCAGCGTTGCCATATCCGGCCGCGGGTCCTTCAGAAAAAGCCCGGCCAAACCGTCAATGAGGTCTCCGGTCACCAAAGGCTCGTCGCCTTGGATATTCACCACCACATCAAATTCCAGATCTCTTGTCGCCGCTTGAACCCGGTCCGTGCCCGAAGGCAGATCCGAGGCGGTCATCACCACCTTCGCCCCCGCCTTCTCGGCCACCTGACGGATGTCCTCGTGATCGGTCGCGACAATCACGTCACTCAGAAGGCGGCTTTTCCGCGTCCCCTCCACCACCCATTGGAGCAAGGGTTTGCCGTGAAGGAGAGCGAGGGGTTTTGCCGGAAAACGGGTGGAAGCGTAGCGGGCGGGAATAACACCAATGACTTTCATTTGCTCTTAATCCAGTTTTCGAAAAGATATTTTTCCACTTCCTGATGCCCCGTCTTTTTTAATGCTGACGTCATAAACACCGCGTCCGTGGCGGCGTTTTTTTTAATACCGGCCAGGGCCCTGGCGATTTCACTCTTGGTCAGTTTGTCGGCCTTGGTCAGAACAATCGCCAAAGGAAGCCCCCGGGAATCCGTGTAGGCCTTGAGAAGCTCCTCGTCCTCAGTCCACTCCCGGCGTGCGTCCATCACAAGAACCAGCCCCGCCAGCTCTTCCCGCAGGCTAAGATAGTTTTCAACCATCGTGTGCCACTCCCGGATCTCATCTCCGGAGCGGGCGGCAAAACCATACCCCGGCATATCCACCAGAATGTACTTATCCCCAAAGGAGAAAAAGTTCAGAAGTCGGGTTTTACCAGGAGTGTTGCTGACCTTGGCGATTTTACTACGCGCCACGGAATTTAAAAAAGAACTTTTGCCGGCGTTCGATCGGCCTGCGATGGCGATTTCCTTTAATCCCGTCTTGGGAAAGTCCTTCGGCAAAACAGCGCTTTTTAAAAATTTAACGGCTCCGGCCACTTCCGCCCCATTTCCAGTAATTTCTTACAGTTTTTCCAGTCTTTTTAGGAATTTACTTTTAGCGGGAGTGTAGTCTATCAGCGCCGCTTTTTCAAACTTCTGAGGCTTGCATCAATCAAATCAGGAAGGTCTGAAGCCATTAAAGTGCGGGTGGAGTGGCCACGACGGAGCCAGTCATCGGCGCAGCGGCCATGGAGGTAAGCTCCTAAAACCGCGGCCTTTTCCGAACTCAAGCCCTGCGCCATCAGGGAGCCGATAAAACCGGCCAATACATCCCCGCTGCCCGCTTTGGCCAGGGCCACGTTGCCGGAGCCCACGATATATTGTTTGCCCTGGGCTCCCACCACCGTGCGAAAACCTTTAAACAAGACCAGAGTATTCAGACTAGTCTGTGCCTTGGCCACACTCTTTAAGCGATCCGCTTCCAGCTCCTTGGCCGGAATGCCTAAAAGACGGGAAAGTTCCCCGGCGTGAGGGGTGAGAAGCCAAGAGGGAGGTGGCCGCAAAGCAGGGTTTTGCGATAACACGGTCAGGGCATCGGCATCCACCAGCACTTGGGCGTGGCGCTCGGATAAATGCTCAAGAATCCGCCGGGTCAGCGGCTGGACCCCCAGCCCGGGTCCCACCACCACGGCCGAGTACTTTTTCAGATCATTTTTAAAAAAAGACTTCAGATCCAGGCGCAAGAAATCCGGGCGGGCCTCTTGCCAGGTGCGGGGGCTCGGGGAGCATAAAGTGACATAACCGCACCCCATACGCGCGGCGGCCTCACTCACCATGCGCGCCGCCCCTTCCATGCCCCGCGCCCCGGCCAGGACAAGAAGATGCCCAAATCGGGTTTTGTTGGCTGTCGGGCTTCGTGGCGGCAGAAGTTTGCGGGCGCTAGCCGGTCCTACCAAAAAGACCGACCAGGCTTCCCGCTTTAAAAGAGCCGGCGGAAACCCGATATCCACGCTCACCACTTTTCCCGCGTGACGGGGGCCTTCGTTTAAGAACAAGCCCGCCTTGGCCGGCGCCACAGTAAGAGTCCACCCGGCCTTCACCGCCGCCCCCAAAACATTGCCGGTGTCGGCTTCAAGGCCGCTGGGGATGTCCACCGCAAGAACTTTTATATCCGCGGCATTCAACCGCAGAATCTGGGTCCGGAACTCCGATGCCAGAGGACGGTTGAGTCCCACCCCAAAAAGAGCGTCGATAATGAGGGCATAATCTTCCGGGTTCCACCCGTTTCCCTCAAGGATTTCCACAGAAAGATTTTGTTCCGCTTTCAGGTAACGGGCCATGGTTTTTCCATCAGCCCCGTTATTGCCCGGCCCGCACCAGACGCCGATCCGGGCCTGGGGAGGCAGATCCCATTGGCTATGAATTTTTTTAAATTCCCGGGCCAGGGCGTGGCCGGCTTTCTCGATCAATTGCAGGGAATTTAAACCGAATTCTTCGGCAGCGGCTTTGTCGATACGATAGACTTCATCACGGGTGGCCAATCTCATGCTCTTATCCTGCCTTAAATTCCAGAAACTGAGAACCAACTTCTCAAATTTCAGAACACAGAAAACTCCGAACTCAAAAACCGGGGTGCCATCCGGATCTCCCCTGGCCTGAATCTTGGAAGCAAATCCCGGATTCCCAATAAAAACAGGAGAAATCATGAACGAATCAAGTTTGATGTCACCAAACACCCCCGCCCTTCCCGTCCCTGCCCTGCGCTTTTCCCTGCAAAGCCGCAACCCTTTTTGGAATGCGGAACTGCAGAGCCTGGGGCGAGCTGCCGAAACGGCCTTTCCGATTCTCATTTTAGGTCCTTCCGGAAGCGGCAAAGATGTTATCGCCCAGGAGATCCATCGCGTCTCCCCCCGCCAGGCCGCCCCCTTCGTCAGCGTGAACTGCAGCGCCCTCACTGAGACCCTGATTGAGAGCGAACTCTTCGGCCACGTCAAAGGCTCCTTCACCGGGGCCTTGGGGGACCGCAAAGGCGCCTTTGAAAGCGCCCGGGGAGGTACGTTATTTTTGGATGAAATCGGCGATCTTCCGGTGTCCTTGCAGGCAAAACTTCTGCGCGCCCTAGAAAACAATGAAATCCGTCCCGTGGGCAGCGATAAGGTGCTGAAAACCGATGTCCGTATCATCGCGGCCACCCACCAGAATCTGCCGCAAAAAATCCACGAGGGACAATTTCGTGCCGATCTTTTTTTCCGCTTGAACGTGATCTCCATCACCACCCCGGCTTTAAAAAATCGCATCGAAGACTTTGATGATCTTTTGAATTGTTTTGCCAAGCAGATGCGGGTGAGATTCTCGTTTGATGCCATTCAAAGGCTCAAGATGTACTCTTGGCCGGGAAATATCCGCGAATTACGCAATCTGGTGTTCCGGGCCGCCGCTCTTTTTCCGAAAGAACAAATCGACATTCCACGGGCCGAGCATCTGCTCAAAAGCTCCGCGACCGTCCTGACCACCCCCGATGGCGAGAGCCCCGTTCGCGGCTCTGTCATCAAAGAGGTGGAAAGACAACTGATTCTGAAGAGACTTCAGGAAAATAACGGCAATCAACGAAGAACCGCCGTGGATTTGGGAATGCCCAAAAGCACCCTGAATGACCGGCTCCGCCAGTACAATATCAACCCCAAGTCCTTTAAACTGCCGCCAAATTCTGTTTTCGGCTAAGGTTTAAGGACGATCTCTTTGATGAAGATGCGGCGGATTTTTCCTTTGGTCAGGTTCTGGTTCAGCACCACCCGCAACCTCTCGGTCAATTGCTGCTTGCCCTCGCTCGTGGAGAGTTCGCCGTAACTCATTTCTTCAAGGGTTCTTTGAAAAAGATCGCGGACTTCCGTTTCGCGGTCTTTGACTTCGATGATGGCCTCGGGGCTCAGGCCTTCCAGGAAAAACTCCAGCGCCGCCATGGGATTAGGGCCCGAGGACGGAGAGGCTTGAATATTCACGACCATCTTCGGCAGAGCCATGATGTTCTGAATGGAGCGGGGGGAATCATAAAAAGAATCCATTTCGGTGTCTGGGTCATACGAGTAGGTGTGCTCGCCCCACTCCTCAAGGCTCGCCATTAAAAGCTCTTTCTCTGCGGGCAAAACTCCGTGAGTGAAGCTGAGGTAAATAAACCCCACCGTGGAAAGCGCGGTGAGAATGAGCATCACAGCAACGATCTTTAAGCGCCACGTGAGACTCTTAAAAACGGCAATGCTGTTTTTTGCAAATTCCGATGTGGAGCTGGCAGCCGCCTTGAGGCCTGCCAAGGTTTGCGGCCCGGCCTCGCGGAGAAGATTCCTAAAGCGGGCCCGCGAGAGATGAACGCGGCTGAAAAGCCGGTACTGAAAGTCCCAAGCTCGAGGTAAGAATGGAAAAATCAGGGTCAGGAACTTACGAAAGCCCGTGACGTCGCGCCAAGGGTTTTCTTTTTCCTGGAAACTTTCTCCGAGATCCACCACGTCCAGATCAATACTCCCGTCGGGAGTCAGGGCCTTCACATTGGCAAGGTCTTTGGCAAACTCGGGATCCTCGGACAAAATCATGCCGTCAAGCTGATCCAGGCTCAGCTCCCCGGAGCCCTCCGCATCCGGAGTCAGGCTCTGGTCCTTGGTCTTGTTTTCTTCCGTTGGTTCCGCCATTTTTTCCTTAAAGGTATCCGACTATTGTAAGGAATGAAAAGCACCCCCCGCAAGAACATTCTAATTCCGGGCCCGCAAGGTTATTCTAAAGCAGAGGAGAGTGGGACATGAAGACGTCGTGCTTATGGTTTTTTTGCTGTTTTTTTCTGGGGGCCTGCGCGCAATTCAACCGGTCCGCGCAAAGCGGATACGGGTCCCGTACACCGAAAATTGTGAACACCTACAGCGCCACGGAGGTCCCCCGCGCCGACGATGAAGACAGCCGCATCGCCTACGAACTGGGTTTCAATCCTGCAACTCTCTCGGCCGAAGAAATGCAGCAAGTCCAGGACCGGCGGCGCGTGCGCGAGCTTGAAAAAAGCCTGCACTCCGGGCGGGAAAAAGAACAATACTCAAAAATTCTGCCCTGGCTGAAGAACGATGCTGAAAAAACCGAATTCTTAAAAATTCCCTCTTTGGAAGGGCGCCAAGCCTGGATCAACCGCAATCATATCTGGAACCGGGCCCGGATCCCAGCGGCGCGCATGAAAGAACTCATCGATTCCCAGGACATTTCCATCGGCATGCCCATGGAATACGTGCGCCGCGCCTGGGGCGATCCGGTCGCAGTGGAGGTGTCGGGAAATCCCATCTATAAAAACGAACGCTGGAAATACCTCCGTAACGTCCCTGGCTCCGACGGCTTCCACCAACAAAGACGTTTTGTGTACTTTGAAGGCGGCCGCGTGGTGGGTTGGGATACGGAGTAAGGTCTTTCGCTCTTAGATTTAGTGGGCCTCGTCCCAGTTCTTCCCGATGGCATAGTTGACCTTGAGGGGGACCTTCAACTTCATCACGGACTCGAGGATGCGCACGAGTTCCGGGGTGTGCTTTTGTAAATCCTCTTCACGGCCCTCAAAAATCAATTCATCATGCACCTGTAGCAGCATATCGACTTGAATCTTGTGGTGGATTTCGATCATCGCCTTTTTCACCAGATCACTGGCGGTCCCCTGGATGGGGGCATTGATGGCGGCCCTCTCCCCGAACTTCTTCAGCATATGGTTCTTGGAGCGCAACTCCTCAATATAGCGGCGGCGCCCGAAGAGGGTTTCCACGTAGCCCTTTTCATGGGCGCTTTTAATGGTGTCATCAATGTACTCACGGACGCCGGCGAATTTTTCAAAATAGCGGCCGATAATCTCTTGCGCTTCGCGGTTGGGAATCCCCAGATTCTCCGCAAGACCGAAGGCCCCTTGCCCATAGGCGATCCCGAAGTTCACCGCTTTGGCCTTGCGCCGCTGCTCCGGTGTGACCTTTTTCAGATCCACGTTGAAAATCTCCGCCGCGGTTGCCGCATGGATATCCAGATCTTCCAGGAAGGCCTTTTGCAATCCCGGATCGCCGGAAATATGAGCCAGGATCCGAAGTTCAATCTGGGAATAGTCCATGGACAAAAGCTTTTTGCCGACATCGGCAATAAAAGCCTGGCGCACCCTCTGCCCCCGGGCGGTGCGGATGGGAATGTTCTGGAGATTGGGCTGAGTGCTGGAGAGTCGCCCGGTGGTGGTCAGAGCCTGGTTAAAGCTGGTGTGCACCCGCCCATCACGCGGATCCAGCATTTCAGGAAGCGCGTCCACATAGGTGGATTTGAGTTTTGCAAGCTCCCGCCACTCAAGAATTTTTTGGGCGATGGGATGGGATATTTTTGCAAGAACGTCTTCCCCGGTGGAGTACCCCGTCTTGGTCTTTTTGCCGGAGGGGAGCTGCAGCTTCTCAAATAAAATCACGCCCAGCTGTTTGGGGCTGCCGACGTTAAAAGAGGTCCCCGCCAGATGATGAATTTGCTTCTCCAGCACGGCCAGTTCCTCGGCGAGTTCGGCGGATTGAATTTTCAGCAAGTCCGTATCAATACGGATGCCCTTTTGCTCCATCCTGAGCAAAACCGGCTCCAAGGGCAGTTCGAGTTCCTTCAGGATTTTTTCCCCGTCAAAAAGACTTAAGCGGTCTTGCAGAACGTAGCGCAGCTCCACGTGAGCCTTGTACACTTGGGCGGGAGTCGCGAAGGTGGGCAGATCGGTTCCGACATATTTCTTGTAAACCATGCCGAAATCCGTGGTGTCTCCGGCCCTGACCACATAGGCGGCAAGGGCGGAATCCCAGGCCACTTGGGGGGCGTGGGCCCCGATCTGGTGAAAGTATTTTTTGAGATCAAAGCCATGCCACTGAATATGTTTTTGATCCGTCACGGGACCCAGCTCGGTCAAAGGACCTTCCAGCGCCCACAGTTCGTTGCCACGGGCAACAAAGAGCGCCCGCTCATCGGCAAAGCCCCAGAGCTTGTCTTTGGCATGAAGTTTTTTTCCCAACTCGTGGGCGGAAATGCTCACTTCTTTGATGTGCAAATAGGCCTCGACTTCGGCCATCAATTCCGATGGCAAAGGAGAGATTTTGATGCCCTCCCCCGCATGCACTGTCACATCGGGTGTGGGCCCGGGCGCTGCCTCCCCGGCCTCTTCCGCCGGCAGAGCTTCCCGAGCGCCATGGATGTTTTCATGCAGATTTTTTTGTGAGGCTCCCTCTCCTAAGAGGGACTTTTCAAAGGATTTGAAGTTCAATTCCTGCAAAAGCGCCCGGAGATTCTCCGTTTGCATGGGGCAAAGATGATAGTCCTCAAAGTTTTCACTGAGCGGCACATCGGTCGCGATCGTGACAAGTTTTTTTGAAAGGAAGGCCATTTCGCGGGAGCGCTCCAGCTTCTCCCGCACGCCTTTGCTCTCAACCTGATCCAGGTGCGCGTAAATGTCTTCCAGGGATTTAAACTGCTGCAGGAGCTTGAGGGCTCCTTTAGGCCCGATCCCCGCCACGCCGGGAATATTATCGGAGGTGTCCCCCACCAGAGCCAGGTAGTCGATAAACTGGGAGGGTTGGACGCCCCACTTTTCCAGAACTCCGGCTTCGTCGTATTTTACGTCTTTCATGGTGTCGAAAATCACCACGTGTTTCTGCACCAGTTGGCCAAAGTCCTTATCCCCGCTCACGATGACGACTTCGTGGTGATGTTTCAGCCCCAGCTTCACCAGCGTGCCGATAAGATCATCCGCCTCATAGGGGGCCACCTCCAAAGCGGGTATCCCCAAATATTCAGCCAGTCTTTTGATGTAGGGGATCTGCACCGCCAACTCATCCGGCATCACGGTGCGGTTGGCTTTATAGTCTTCGTAAAGTTCCTTGCGGAAAGAGGGCTCTTTGCGGTCGTAGGTAAAAACCATGTAGTCCGGCTTTTCCTCTTTAAAGAGCTTCGTGATCATGGAGAGGAACCCGTAAATGGCGTTGACGGGGACCCCGGCGGGAGAAGTGAGCGGACGAATGGCATAAAAAGCTCGAAAAAAAATCGAGCTCACATCGACAAGGTAAATCTTTTTCATGAATTTACCTGTACTTGAGTCTCTATCCCTATTCAATCTCTTCTTTGATCTCGGAAAATTCAATTTGTGCGAGAGCTTTTTGTTCACACAAAATTTCAGCTTGCGGGCTGCGGTGCACTTCACGGCTGCATGTGTCCGCTTGTTTGCCCACGAGAAACAATTCATTTGCAAAATCAGAGGTGGGAACCGCGGACCCGCTTTCCCAAAGCTCAACATCTGTGGAAGTGCAGTTCAAACGCCGAGCCAAATCGGCCTGGCTCCAACCGAGGCGCAAGCGAAGAGATTTTATTTTGCCCCGGGTCCACGTTGTTTCTTGGTCTGAAAAATCTGATGACATCGACTAACTCCCATGACTTACAGGAAAAATCAGAAAATTTAGAGTCCACATCCTATTTTTTTAAAAAGGATCTGGCACGTGACACCGCGAAAAATGGCGCATCGCTCACTGTTCCGGGAAAACGAAAACCAGATCTTTCTCACTGACAAGGTCCAGTTTGTCGCGGGCTTGGCGCTCGATAAAACTGGGGTCTTTGGCTTGCCTCAGCTGAGCATTGAGCTTTTCGATGGCCCCTTCGGTTTCACTGATCTCCGCCGTGAGCCTTTCATAATCCCTATGAAGGCCCCACAGGCGCCACAAAAGACCATTCAGGATCAGGGTTGTCGCGAAAAAAACCAGACAAAGGGCGGTGACTTTTCCCGGATGGTTGAGAAAATTGCGAAAAGAGATGGCTATTTTACGAACTGACATAGCATCAGGGTACGTGGTCCTTTGCAGGGAAGCAATGCCGGGAAGGTCTAGTCCCAGATCCGGCCATTGCGGCTGCAACGTTTAAGAAGCTTTTCCACAATCTGCGTCTCGGCCTCGGATCCCGTCAACTCCGAGTCCAAGCCCGCCCCCTTGAAGTCACGGCAGTTAAACCAGGAAGGAATCACCACTTCGCCGTTCTTTAAATTCTCTGGCTCCTTCAAATACATCTCCGCAAAGATCCGGCTGAACTCCTCCGCCGCCGCAGTCGACAGAAGACCTTCTTTCCGCCAGTTCAGCATCAAGTCCCAGGAGGTCACGTATCCCACCTGACCTTCTTGCAAAGGGGTCCCCCGCTTTTCCCGCGCCTGGGTGTAATAAGCCAGGTGAATGTAACTGAGGGTGCGCAGAGTGGGGTTTTCTTTTTGAATTTGCCCGTAAACCTGAGGGTCTATTTCTCCGTTATCCCCGACAAGAATCAAGGTATCAGGCTTTTCCTTTTTGAGAATCTTGCGGATCTCCGACAATTTATAATTAGGGCCAAACAAGTTAGGGCGAAGACGGAGAACGCCCTGAGGAAACCAATGCTCGTGCAGAAAATCGGCATGGAGTTTTCCCATGATCGCCTTGGGAGCATTGCTGACGTAATAAAATTTAATTTGCGGGTCCTGCTGGGCAGTGGCGCGAAAAAGCGCGTTGATGCCCCCGAAAATATTCCCGGTCCTGAAGGTGTTCGGGACAGAATCACCACGGTCCAAAACGTGGGAGATTTTCAAGGTGTCGTCAACATCCGAAATCAGAAGCGTTTTTGCTTGAGCAAGGGACAGGTTCGCTAAAAAAACAAGTGTCAGGTAAAAGAGATTTTTCATGTCCTTCCTTTCGGCTTATGAAATGAAATCTGTAATAAAAAATCAGAAAAAACGCCCTGGCAAGCACTAACCAAACCTGCCTTTGTCGAAAAGTAGGCCCATTAGCAAGCCCTTTTTTTTTCTAAATTATTTCCGCCTTAAAATATGTCCAAAGCCAGCATAAAGGGTTTTTCTATTTCCTGCTAGAGGGAGGTACAAATGAAAACGGAATCCCAATCAAATCCGGACCAACATATTAAAAAATTAGGCAACCTGATTAAAGATATTAAATTCGCCATGGTCACCACGGTGGATGCGGAAAACAACCTGCACAGCTGCCCGCTGACCACGCAACAAGTGGATTTTGAGGGGGACCTGTGGTTCATTGTCGGCAGAAATTCCGAGATCTTTGCCAACATCCTCAATGATCCCCGCATCAATATCAACTATTCCTCGGAAAAAGCCGTCTATGTCTCCGTGGTCGGACGAGCGCAAGCCGTCGAAGACCGCGAGATGCTGGAGAAGCTTTGGAGTCCCGGCTTAAAAATATGGTTTGAGCAAGGCATTGATGACCCGAATATCGCCTTAGTTCAGGTCACCGTCGACAAAGCGGAGTATTGGGAAGGGCCCGCCTTCGCCTTGACCCGCCTGGCGGCCTTTGCCAAGGCTTTGGTGACAAAGAATAAAAACCCCGGGGGCGAACATCATAAGATCACCCTGAATTAATGCAAAGGCGGCTCTGAGGCCGCCTTTTGCTGTTTTATCGGAAGGCGGACTTGTCCCAGTAAACTCCGACGCCGGCCAGATCCTCTTCGATTCTCAACAGCTGGTTGTACTTCGCCACCCGCTCAGATCGGCACAGGCTCCCGGTCTTGATCTGATGACAATTCAAAGCCACCGCCAGATCCGCAATGCTGGTGTCTTCTGTCTCTCCGGACCGGTGGGACATAATGGTCTTATACTTGTTTCTTTGCGCCAGGTTCACGGCTTCATAGGTTTCCGTGAGCGTGCCAATTTGATTGACTTTCACAAGCAAGGCATTGGCCGTTTTTTTATCGATGCCCTGACGGAGGCGCTTCGGGTTGGTCACAAACAAATCATCTCCGACCAACTGCAAGTGACTCCCTAATTCCGCCGTGATCGCGGCCCAGGAATCCCAGTCGTCCTCACCGAATCCGTCTTCAATGCTGACCAACGGATATTTTTCCGACCAGCCCTTGTAAACGCCTTGCAGTTCAGCGGGAGTGATCAAGTTCCCTTGCCACTGGTACTTGCCGTTCTTGTAAAGCTCCGTTGCCGCGACATCCAGGCCCAGGAAAATATTCTGGCCAGGTTCATAACCCGCCTCAACGATGGCTTCCATCAAAAGATCCAAGGCTTCCTGATTGTTCGCCAGCTTCGGGGCAAATCCGCCCTCATCACCTACCGCCGTGGAAAGACCTTTCTTGGACAGAATCTTTTTCAGCGTGTGAAAGATTTCAGATCCCGCCCGCAGGGACTCGGCATAGGAATTATTCACCGTCGGAATGACCATGAACTCCTGCACATCCAGGCCATTGTTGGCATGGGCGCCCCCGTTGATCAAATTCATCAGGGGAACCGGCAAGCGGCAGGCTTGAGAACCGCCCACATAGCGGTAAAGAGGAAGTTCCACGTCCAACGCCGCTGCCTTGGCCACGGCAAGGGACACGCCTAAAATCGCATTGGCGCCGAGGTTTGATTTGTTTTCAGTCCCGTCCACTTCGCGGAGAATTTTATCGATGTAAACTTGATCCGTCACCGGCAACCCCACCACCGCAGGGGCCAGCTTTTCACGCACATTATCGACAGCCTTAAAAACGCCTTTTCCCAAGTAACGTTTTTTGTCGCCATCACGAAGCTCACAGGCTTCGTGGGCTCCAGTGGACGCTCCCGAAGGAACAGAGGCCCGGCCTACATTGCCGATCGCGGTATGAACTTCCACCTCAACGGTGGGATTGCCGCGACTATCCAAAATTTCACGAGAGACAATATTTACGATCTCAGACATGGGTGATTTCCTCATTTTTAAGGTGAACGATTTGATTTTGTAATCCGCGGAGCGCATCCATACTGTCGGAAATGGTTTTGGGGTACTGGGCTTTCACGTACTCCCAATCCACGCGGCGCATGGCCTCTTTCACCGCCGGAGTCATTTTTCCCTGGGCCGCCAGCATGGTGATCAACTGCTGCGCGCGGACCATGTAATCATGCAGCCGCGCCAGATTCTGACCGACCGTGTAGCCAGGTCCCTGGGTTTCAAAATTCAGATTGGACAGAAGCCCCACCTGCGGCAGAAGCGAGGGGGCTTTGTCGCGCAGATGCGCCTGCAGGTCCATATGAGCCTGCAAGAGTTCCTCGTTTTTCTTTTGCAGTTCACAATTGCGCTCTTCCAGCTCCCGCTGGTGTTTTTGCAATTCATCAATCACGGATTGCATCAGCTGCGGGCTGATCTGGTGGCCGGGGTCGCTTTCAAAAATGGATTTTTGCGATTCCGACCAGTGCAGCTTCAGGCGGATCCCGGACCACTCGCAGGTGGCCAGGTTTTGCCCTACATACACCGGCAGGGACTCAAAGGCCGCTTTCAAATAAGTGGTCACTAAAGGATACTGCTCTGCCGGCAGCGGCAGTTCAAAGGAAATGGAACTCTCGTCCCGGCGCAGGTTTTCCACCGGAGGTTCCGGGGAAATAAAGTGAGACAAAAATCTTTCCGGTTGGTTGAAAATTTCCTGGGGCCTCGGCATCATTCTCAAAACCGAATCCAAAACCCCCCAGGCCCGGATCTCGGGTCCGTCGTGCCCCACCTTCTGCAGGAGATTGCCGTCATTGCCTTTTAAAGGCATGCGCAGCAAAGACTCCAAGAACGCCTCCATATCTGGAGCACTCATCCAATAGGACGGGTCACTCATCAGCTCCAACGGCAATGGAGTCTGCTGCTCGTAGAGCACCGACATGTCCTCGCCCTGGGTCTCCAGGTAGGTCAAAATGGAGTTTGAAATTTTACAACTAAAGTGCACAAAAAGCTTGTAACTTAAAAGAATTTGGATTGCGAACAGAAAATGACCCTCTTTTTGAGAGTCAGGGTTTCGTGATCAAATGCACTGCAGAAATGAAATAGAAGCAACGCGCTAAGCTAGCGACATGAGCAATCCTTAAGCACTCTGGAAGAAATCTTCCCGAGGAACCCTCCGGAAGGTCATTTGACTAAAATGGCCGCAGAACCTAATTCCTTCACGCGCAAAAAAAACGTCTTTTTAAAGGACCCCTCTATGAAAAAACCATTACTGCTTTTAATAAGCTTTAGCCTCTGGGCCTTTTCTAGCAAGGCCTCCCTTTTGGACCTCGAGCCCGGGGCCAAGTCCATCAGCGGCATCAATATTTCCCATGGCGCCACAACTTCTTGGGAGGGGCAAAATAGAAGTCTGCTCACCGTGGGCTCCGGTCTTCGCCGGCAGAAAATTCTTTTAAACGACATGGACTTGTACGTGGCGCAACTTCTGGTCAGTCATCCCACCCGCTTTGTTCCGCATCCCAGCGAGACCCTGAACTCGCTGCAGGACAGCTCCACGGTGGCCCTTCACCTCACCTTTCTCCAGGGATTAGACGCGGCAAAAGTCCGCTCTTTGTACCGTGATTCTTTGGCTGCCAATCATGTCGATTTGCAACTTCCGGAAATTAAAGAGTTCCTCACGGTGATCAGCCGCAGTGGCAACGCGGATGAAGGCAAAACCATTTCCCTGGTGATTCATAAAAACAAAGATGACTCCGAGACCCTGATCTATGAAGACACCGAAGGACGGCAAAGCAAAGTGAGGGGCAAAATGGGACTCACCGGAAGGATTTTTTCGATCTGGCTGGGAATCCCTTTGGACAAGGGCCTTGCGGATTTGAAAAAATCCCTTTTGGAATCGCGCGATTAAAGTCCTTTACAGAACCCAGCGCAAGGGGGGCAAGTCCGCCCCGCATTCTTCAATCAAGTCCCGGATCACGATATTGGCCATCTCCGGCGCCTTGATATCCTCCGGCTCATGCACGAAAAAAAACATCTGGCGCAAACCGGCCTGGCTCCAATACGAAATCCTCTCGGCCCAGGCCCGTGCCCGGACCGGGTCCGAAGGGTGAAGATTGTTGCCAATAAATCTCAGCATGACAAAGTCCGCACTGATGGAGGTGTGCAGGACGTCCCTGCGGCCGGCGACATCGGTGATGACCAGGCCGATGTTCCGGCCCCGCAGGTACTTACACAGGGCGGGAAGAATCTGCCCCTCCGTAAACCAGCTGGGGTGGCGGAACTCCAGGGCCAGTTCAAAATCCGGCGGCCACTGTTGCAGGAAATAAAACAAAATATTTTTCCGGGAATAATCAAAGTGCGGAGGAAACTGCGCAAAGCAAGGGCCGCGATGGTCTTCCAGCGTCTCCAGAAAGGCGAACCACTCCCGCAGGAGAGTCTTGTCGCGAAGCCCCTCCTCCGTGTGGGAAATGCTTTGGTAGAGTTTCGGGCAGAATAAAAACCCCTCAGGAACCTGGGAGAGCCACTTCTGCGTCTGCTCCGCCGTGGGAATGCGATAATGCGTGGTATTTAACTCAATCGTGTTAAAGTGCCGGGAGTAATGGAACAGAAAATCCGCCGCCTTGGTTTTCGGCGGGTAAATGCGCCCCAGCCACTCTTTGTGGCCCCACGCGGGAGTGCCGATAAAAAACCGGGTGGGAGTGTGTTTCTCCGGAAGGAATTTTAAAAACGCGATGGAGTCCGGGTCATCCACAGGAAGACGCCAATCGACGCTCTCAATATCGCGGATCTTTCCAAACTCCATCCCTGCTCCCTAGGGCTCACCACCCATTAAGCCAAGGCCTCTTCCACGGCCTTCACCAGAGCCGGATCCTGAGGTTTCATGTCCGGTGAAAACCGCGCCAACACCGTCCCCTCCCGGCCCACAAGAAATTTTTCAAAGTTCCAAAGAATGTCCTGCGGATTTTGCCGGGTTAATCCGTGTCCTTTGAGCTTTTCTTCAAAACGGCTGTCGGGAGCCGTGATGGCCACAGGCCGGGTCTGCGTCAAATATGTATAAAGAGGATGTTGCCCTTCGCCCTTCACCACGATTTTAGAGAACATGGGAAATTTAATTCCAAAATTCATCTGACAGAATGTTTGGATTTCCTCGTTGGTCCCCGGCTCCTGGCCCGCAAATTCGTTGGCCGGGAAACCTAAAACCTCTAACCCCCGCGCCTGATATTTCTCATACAAGGACTCCAACCCCTCATACTGCGGAGTCAAGCCGCACTTGGAGGCGGTATTGACAATGAGAAGAACCTTTCCTTTGTATTTTTCCAAGGAAACGGGCGTCCCTTGGATATCCTTCATATTAAACTCGTAAACGGTCCGTGCCATGAATCACCTCGCCAGCAAAATGGGTTTTCGCGCCCATTAAAGATCTTTTTGGCGGTGAAGTCCAGTTTCAAGCCGCTTTCGTGAATTTTGACTGGGGAAACGGCAAACGGTTGTCGACAATCTCCTCCATAAACGAAGGAATATAACCGGTGGGTTCGAGTTTTCCCTCAAGGCTGCCGTTGGCTTTTCGGGTCATGCGGGACATCTGAAAAATGGGGCGAACATCATAATTGCCATCCGCAAGAATCCCGAGAACCTCACTGATGGCGGAGATACGACGGGACCCGTCATTATATCTGGAAACCTGGACAATGATTTCAATGGCGGAAACCACTTGAGAACGCAGGGCCTTTTCGCTGATCTGGGCATCCCCGCCCTGGGCCAAGGCCTCCAGCCGCACGATCGCATCCTCTGGAGAATTGGCATGCACGGTTCCCATGCAACCTTTATGTCCGGTATTCATGGCGTTCAACAACTCCAGCGCCTCCGAGGAGCGCACTTCCCCCACAATGATCCGGTCCGGACGCAGACGGAGGGAGCTTTTCAGAAGGTCCCGGATGCTCACTTCCCCTTTGCCGACCTCGTTGCTGGGGCGGGTTTCAAACATGACCACATGCTCATATTCCACCTGAAGCTCGCTGGAGTCCTCAATCACGATGATGCGTTGGCCTTTGGGGATGCGCGTGCATAACAAGCTTAAAAGCGTGGTCTTCCCCGACCCCGTGCCCCCGCTGACAATGATGTTTTTCCCGAGGAACATGCACACGTCCAAAAAGCGCGCGCCGTCTTCGGTCAGGGCCCCCGTCTTGATGTAGTCCGCAAAAGAGATTTTATTATTGGTGAATTTACGGATGCTCACGGTGGTGCCCTTGAGGGAACAGGGCGGAAGAACCGCCGCGATTCGGGAGCCATCCGGCAGACGCGCATCCAGGCGCGGGCTCTCGTCACTGACTCTGCGCCCGACACTCTGGGCGATGCTGTTAACGGCCGCGCGCAGGGAGTCTTCATCCGCAAAGGCGGCGGAAACCCGCTCAAGCTTCCCTTTTCTTTCGATGAAGATTTCCTTGGGACCGTTGATCAGGATTTCTGAAACCGTCTTGTCTTCCAGATACGGCAAAACCGGCCCAAGGTTGTTCCGGATTGCATCTTTAAAGACATTAGGGGTTTCAGCCATGACTTGCCTCGGGCTTTCTGCTTAGTTGACCACAATCAAACGTCCTTCGACAGCCGTCTCAGGACACTGGTAGGAGAAAATCCCCTCCACCTTCGGGTTCAAATTAAAGATGCGCTCCTCGCCAAACACCGTGTTATGATGCTCGGAAAATGCATCAAGAATGAAACTGATGTTTTTTGCCTTTTGATTTATGTTAACGATATGAAGACGGTAGCTGTTGCCCTTTTTCACCCGAACCGTGTCCGGCACAAAACCTTTTTCGGTGTTAAGAATAACGATGTCCTGAGTGGGCTCAACACTGTCAAAGACCTGGCCGAAAAGGGTCTGGGTTTCATCCACGGTGGAGCTGGCCGGCAGACGGTTTTCGTTGGTGACCCGGTTAAAGTCCAGGCGCCGGCGGGACATGTCCACTTCCCAGGCGTGGGCAAAAAAAGCGGTGCTTAAAAGCAAACTAGTGCAAACAACTGCGATCCTGGAATTCCACGAATTCACGAGCCACCTCCATTGCGATGTAGTGAACAGCCCTGGTGTCCAGCATATGAAGCTTTTGCATGAGGAGATTTTTATCTCCGCGGCAGGAGTTCACTTCTTCCATGGCATGCCTGACGAGCTGCGGGTTTTGCGCCATCTCATTGGTGACCTGCTCCCAATCCAGTTTCAGAACCGGGTCAATGGCACCGATGGAGTAAAGCGCATCAAAAACAGCTTGAAGATCCCCTTGTAGAAACATGACAGCCTCTCTTTCCAAAATCCATTTTGGAATACAAGGCACTTATCGGAAGACCCGCAAAAAGCTTGAGCCAATATGAGACGGCCAGAGAAAAAAAAAAGACCAGGTTTCCCTGGTCTTTCCGCAAGTTCCAATCGAGTCTGGAAGACTTATTTGCCGGTTTTTTTGTTCTCGGCTTCCGCCTTTGTGAGCGCGCTCAGGACCTGCTCCGCGATTTCTGAGGGCGACTTATGGTTTTTCATGGTCCGGAGTTTTCTCTCGTTCACCGCTTCCTTGCTGATTTCAATCTTTGCGTCGCGGATGGTGCGGAGGACACGCCGTTCATAGCCTTCACGCTCGGCGAAGGGTTTGAAGTCAGCAATGAGGTTTTCCAGGAAGATGGCATAGGTATTTTGCACCACGGGCTTAAAGGCCTTGGGATTTTTCAGGGCCCCAATGGCTTCCTGCACCAGGGCGTCCATGACCGCCTCCCACTGCTCTTGGGCCTCCAGCTCCGTCCGCAAAGGCGTGATCACTTTCTCCACCATGCCATCATCGTTGGGGCGGGCGTAAACGGCCTGCACCGCTTCCTTGAGGATCTCAATGGCCCCTTCTTTTTTGAACTCTTGCACCTTTTTCTTGGCCAAGGCGTTCATCTGATCAAGATCCTTCAAGGTCAGTTGAGAATAATTATAGAGAAGGCCCGCCGAGGACGCCGAAGCCCAGGTCATCATTGCAAAAATAAATAAGAGAGCATTTTTCATGCTTTAAGTGTAAGCAGAGTCCCGGGCAGTGGAAAGAAAGAGCCCCTTCTTTCTAGACCTAGGTCGCAAGCTCTCTTCACCGCAGGCCTTAACGCAGTATCTCAAAATTTGCGTTTTTTGATTCAGGCCCCCTGGACTTTGTGTAAGAATCAGAGTGTTTAAAAAACGACAATTTAAGCATTTCAATATTTATCAAGACGGAGGAAAACCCTTGAAAAAACTAACAGTATTGGGACTTTCTGCAATGGCTTTGGCACTGACAAACTGTGCTCCATCTGCGAAGCAAATTAAGGACGCCGTGGAAAAAGATCCAAGCATCGTTTTCGTGGCCATCGAAAAATACCCCGACCAGTTCATCGAAGTGGTAAACAAGGCGGCACAAGAGGCCCAACGTAAAGCCATGGACAAGTCCATTGCTGAAGAGACAAAAAAGCGTAACGAAGAATTTGCCAACCCGCTCAAGCCTGAAATCGACGACAGCCGGGTTTTGTTTGGCAAAAAGGACGCTAAGGTCACCATCGTTGAGTACTCTGATTTTGAGTGCCCCTACTGCAGCAAGGGTTACCAAACTATTAAACAAGTGATCGCTGAATACCCTAATGATGTCCGCATTATCTTTAAGCACTTGCCTTTGGACTTCCACCCCCAGGCGATGCCTTCGGCGAAGTACTTTGAGGCGATCGCTAAACAAAGCATGGAGAAAGCTGAGAAGTTCCATGACACTGTTTTTGAAAACCAAGGCGAACTGCGGGCAAAAGGCGAAGAGTTCCTGAAAAAGACCGCCAAAGGTCTGGGCGTCGATATGACAAAATTGTCTAAAGACTTAAAAGACGAAAGCCTGATGAAACGAATCAACGGCGATATGGAAGAGGCGAAGAAATTCAACTTCTCCGGGACTCCGGGCTTCCTGATCAACGGGGTTTCTCTGCGTGGCGCTTACCCCTATCCTGAGTTCAAGACCATCATCGACCGTCACCTGGGTAAAACTGAAGAAACAAAGAAGCAATAATCCCGCTTCGCTGAGGCCGATGCCAAGAACCCGCCTTCCTAGGGAAGAGCGGGTTTTTTTATGCCCCTCAGAGCCGCAACCGCAGAAGCCGGTCACTCAACCGGACCTCCTCGGGACTCAACTCCACCACAAACGGCGAAATGCGAAGTCCTTTGCGGCCGGCCTCCCGGAGCAGGCGCGCGTAGTCCGGGTCCAGGTCCTCGGCGGGAGCAAACTCCTCGCAATCCCCTCGCTGCACGGTAAAGAGAATTTCCGCCGTGTGCCCCGCCTCCATCAAAGCCATAAGTTCCCTCAGGTGCTTTTGCCCCCGGGTCGTTTGGGCATCCGGAAACTTCGCGGTTTTTCCCTCGGCCAGGGTGACGTTTTTAACTTCGATGAAGTGGATTTGACTGGAATCCTGCCGAAGCAGGGCAAAGTCGAGACGGCTTTCGGCGTTGATCTTGTATTCGGCCTTCACGGAAGCAAACTCTCTCCAGTGGCGCCAATTTACAGGAACCTCCGTCCGCCCTTTTAAGATCCCTTCCAAGGTCTCTTTGACAAGGAGATTGGGAGTGGCGGTGTTAATCCCCACCCAGGCCCCTTCGGGACTTTGAATCATCTCCAAGGTCTGTTTGAGTTTTCTTTCCGGATTGGTGCTGTGGGAGAAAAGGCAGGGCCTTCCGGGGTTGTTCACGCTCTTCAGGCTGCCGGTATTGGGGACATGGGCGGTCAAGGTCTGCCCCTGCGATTCAATATCGGCGAAAAAACGTTTGTAGCGCTTCAGAAAAACCCCCTCATCCAACGAACGGCTGTACCTCATAAGACCCCTTTGTTTTCGCAAAAACAAAAAACATGAGTTTTCCGATGCCTCAACTCTTTTTACAAACAAGCGCACCGCAATAGGCGAGGGTTCTTCTGCCCTTGAAGACTCCGGAATCCCCTATGAGAGTTTATTGACTTCGTAAAACCCGAGGAGCACCCTCAAGGTTCAATCCTGGGATGCTATGAAACGATTTGAACACTCCTGGCAAAACTTCAAATGGATCGATGTGGAGGGCCCCTCGCAGGCCGACTTCCTGCAATTGGCGGAAGAGTTTGATCTTCCACTGCGCCCTCTGGCCACCTGCCTGGACCCGGAACATCTTCCGCGCTGTGATTTCTTCGGGACGACCACCTTTTTCATTCTTCGCCACTTCGATTCCACCTCACCGGAAGAGGCCCGCAGCATTCAGCAATTGACCACCAAGATCGTTTTTGTCGTGGGCCGCGACCTTCTTCTGACCCTCCACCGCGCCCCTCTTGCGACCCTCAGCCACGAGATGGAGCGCAGCGCTTTTGTGAGCCACACTTTAGGCGGCTTTATCCAACATCTTTACCAAGAGGTGCTCACCAGTTTCGATGAACCCATCGAGGCCCTCGAAAAAGGCACCGAGGCCATCGAAGGGCGGGTCTTCGCACTCCGCCGACGGAACATTCTGCGCCAAGGTTACCGGATTAAAAGCAAAAGCTCCACGTACCGCAAGGTCTTCAAATTCACCTCCGATGTTCTCCTGAAGCTGCAAAGCCGGCCTGAGGGCCCCTTGAGCGGGTTCGGGGATTTGAGAGAGTCCTTGGACCGTTTGATTTTTTACACGGACAATATCTATGAGGACATCACGGGCTTGCTGAATCTACACATTGCCTTGATGTCGCAAAAAACCAACGAGGCCTCTTATAAAACGAATGAGATTATGCGCGTTTTGACGGCGGTTTCAATTTTCTTTCTGCCGCTCAATTTCATCGCGGGCATCTATGGGATGAACTTTGTCAATATGCCGGAACTGAAGACCGAAAACGGTTACTTTATCACCCTCGGAGTGATGGTTCTTGTGGCCATCGCCATCCTTGCGTGGATTTACAAAAAAGCCTGGTTAAAAAAAGAAGACCTTTAAGGAGTCCCTTTTAAAAACCAGAGCTTTAGCTCTTTGACTCCGGGCATAAAGCGATGCAATTAGGAATTCCCAAGAATAGAACGAAATGATTACCTAACTTTTGCTTTATTTAAATTTTGAAGGGAGCAATCTCATTTATGGCAACAGACGTAAAACTTCCAGAGCTGGGTGAAGGGGTGACCGAAGGGGAATTGGTGAAATGGCTGGTCAAGCCAGGAGACGCCGTGAAGGCGGACCAACCCATTGCGGAAGTTATGACGGACAAAGCCACGGTCGAGGTCCCCACTCCCATGGCCGGCACCGTCAAGGAACTGAAATTCAAGCCAGGCCAGGTCGTTAAAGTCGACTCCGTGATGATCACGCTTGAAGCGGGACCTGCAGCCCCTGCTCCGGTGAAGACCGCCGCCGCACCAGCGCCGACGGCCTCCCCTGCCGCAGCTTCGCCAACACCCGGCCCTAACGGCGCGGTGACCTCGGTCAAACTTCCGGAGCTGGGAGAAGGCGTGACGGAAGGCGAGTTGGTGAAATGGCTGGTTAAGCCAGGAGACGCCGTGAAGGCGGACCAACCTATCGCGGAAGTGATGACCGATAAAGCCACCGTCGAAGTGCCCACGCCCGTCTCTGGCACTGTGAAAGAATTGAAATTCAAAGCCGGTGATGTGGTGAAAGTGGACTCCGTGATGATCACTTTGGCGGGTGCCGGGGCTGCTGCGCCTCAGCCGACAAGAGCCACCCCTCAGGCCGCCGCTCCGATCGCGGTTCCTCAAGGAGCCATTCATCCGCCGGTCGCGGACTCCCGGGTCCTGGCCACTCCCGCAACCCGCCGCTTGGCGCGCGAGGTTGGAGTCGACATTAATGCCTTGAGCGGCACGGGCCTTGCGGGCCGTGTGACCCGCGAAGACATCCTGGGCGCGAAGGGGACCGCCGCCCCCACCATGGGCGCTGGCGCCACCCGGGCAGGAGCGGCGATTCCTGCCACGGCTCCTGGTTTGCAAATCCCCCGACCCGCTTACCCGGCCGGCACCGGCCCCGAAGAGCGGGTTCCTCTGATCGGCATCCGCCGTAAGATTGCCGAGAATATGCAAAAATCCAAAGCCATCATCCCTCATTTCACTTTGATGGATGAGGCCAATGTCACCGACCTCGTGGCCCTCCGTGAATCCCTGAAAGGTTTCGCAGAGAAAAGCGGCACCAAGATCACTTACCTGCCGATCGTGATGAAGGCGATGATCGCCACCATCCGCGAATTTCCCATGTTCAATGCCTCCATTGATGATGCGGCCTCCGAGATCGTTTACAAAAAGTACTTCAATATCGGTTTTGCCGCGGACACTCCCAACGGCCTGGTCGTTCCGGTGATCAAAAACGCGGACCAAAAGACCATTGTGGAACTTTCCCGGGAAATTCTGGACCTGTCCCAACGGGCCCGCGATGGCAAACTGAAGGCCGAAGAGATGAAGGGCGCTTGCATTTCCATCACCAATATCGGTTCCATCGGAGGCACCTATGCCACCCCGGTGATCAATCACCCTGAGGTGGCCATCCTGGGCATGTACAAGATCGACGAGAAGCCGGTGATCCGTAATGGGCAGCTTGCGGCCATCAAAGTGATGAACTTTACCATCACCGCCGACCACCGTCTGATTGATGGCGCCGTCGCCGCCCGCTTCCTGAAATCCTTCCTCGAAAGAATTGAAAACCCCGGCCGTCTTATGATGGATATGTTGTAGGAGTCATTCATGCAAAATTTTGATGTCGTAGTTATCGGTTCAGGTCCCGGCGGTTACGTGGCCGCCATCCGCTCAGCACAGCTGGGTTTTAAAACAGCGGTGATTGAAAGGGAATTTATCGGGGGCGTCTGCCTGAACGTGGGCTGCATCCCTTCCAAAGCCATGATCACGGCCACTCACCTTCTGCACAAAGCCCAGCATCAATTCAAAGACATGGGCCTGAATATCAAAGGCGGAATCGATGTGGACATGAAGCAACTGGTGAAATGGAAGCAGTCCGTCTGTGATAAGATGTCCGGGGGCGTGAACCAACTCCTCAAGGGCAACGCGGTCACCGTTCTGCGCGGGGAAGCGGAGTTTAAAAACTCCAAAGAGCTGACGCTGAAAAGCTCCTCCGGCACGGACACAATCCAGGCGAAGTATTTTATCGTCGCCACAGGATCCCGCCCCATTGAAATCCCTGGATTTAAATTTGATGAAAAAGACATTGTCTCCTCCACCGGGGCTTTGGCCTGGGATCAGGTGCCCAAAAGAGTGGTGACCATTGGTGGCGGCTATATCGGCCTGGAAATCTCTTCGTATCTGCGCAAGCTCGGCTGTGAAGTCACGGTTGTGGAAGCGCAAAGCTCCCTTCTTGCCGGCGTCGTGGATCCGGAGTGCGCGCAAGTGGTCACCCGCAAGCTGGAGAAATCCGGCGTGAAGGTCCTTTATGGAGCCAAGGCCAAAGGGCAAAAGAAGGGCAAAGACGCCTACGAAGTCACTGTGGAGATCAACGGCAAAGAAGAAGTCTTGAAAGCGGATAAGATTCTGGTGACCGTTGGGCGCCGACCGAATGGGGATCAGGCCAACCTGAAAGGCGCCGGCCTCGCGGTGGACGAAAGAGGTTTTGTTAAAGTGGACGCCCAACGCCGCACCAACGTCCCCCACATTTTCGCCATTGGGGATATTGCCGGCCAGCCGATGCTGGCCCACAAAGCCTCCCATGAAGGCATTCTGGTTGCGGAAGTGATTAAAGGGCAGAACCGCGTCTATGATGCAAAGACGGTTCCCGCCGTGGTCTTCACTGATCCTGAAATCGCCGCCGCGGGAATGAGTGAAGCGGAGGCGCGGGCGAAGGGTTACAATGACCTGAAAATCGCCAAGTTCCCCTTCGGCGCCAACGGCCGTGCTGTCAGCATGATGGAAACGGAGGGCTTCGTGAAGATGATCGCCGATGCCAAGACTCATGTGCTTTTAGGAGTTCATATCGTGGGGCCCGAGGCTTCGAATTTGATTTCCGAGGCGGTTTTGGCCATTGAAATGGGAGCTCGTTTGGAGGATGTGGCTTTGTCCATCCATCCCCATCCGACCTTAGGGGAAACCATGATGGAAGCTGCGGAAGCCACCTTAGGGCACGCCATTCACATCATCCAAAGGCCCCTCACAGCCTCTAAAAAAGAAGCCCAGGCCTAATTCAGGCCCGGGTTGGTATCCAAGCAAACCAAAGAATCAATTTTTTGTTTGATAAAGAGCGCCCAATCACGGGTGCCACTTTTTACCAGCTCGTCTTTAAGTTTTGCCAAAATGGAAGGTGTGGGGCCGGGGTATCCGGCCCGGGCACTGGCCGCTGAATACCCGCGGCACATCATCACCAGATCCTGATCCTCAGGGCGGGTGTCATAGACATAAGGCTCAATCATACCGCAGAAAGAACTCATTGCGGCCAGATGGCTTACGGCGACCGTCCAGCGATCCCACACATCGTTGAGTTCCCGGCAGGCATCCTCATGTTCCTGGGTCCCCAGAGGCAGAGTTTGCAAATTAAAGGACACCAGGTTCTGAGCATCTTTTTGATCCTGACTCCACTGCTTTTTATCCACCGGGAAATAAATCGGATAATAACTGGGATTGGAGTTCACAAGAGCGTTCGCACTTTTGGTCATCCTAAAAGCCCGCAGGCGCAAGGCTTTTAATCCCTCCTGAAAACGGGTCACATCCCGGCTATGAAGCCCTTTGACATACTTAAACCACTGCAGGACCGGCGAGGAGCCTCCCATGAAACTGGACTGGAACAGGCTTCTTCTCAAGCGGTCCATTTCGGAATTGATTTCAGACTGGGAAATGTCCGAGGCCGACGCCTTCAGGTTATCCAAAGACTCCATGACCCGCTCCGCTTGGAAGCGTTTCTGATCCAGATTCATCAACCGGGCTTTAAAGAGACCATACTCTTTATTCCCCTGCAGGCTTTTTTCAATGCTGTCTTGGGCGAACTTGACCAATTGTTTTGCCGCGGTCGCGGACTGTTCAATCGTTTCCACGAAAGATTTTGTGACTTGCGCGCACTGGTTGAAATTCACCTTGCCGCTAAACTGCTTTGCCGCCACTGACTGAAGCTGCTTCATAGCGATACTGCTGCTGACCTTCAAAGCCTGGGCCTGGGCGATATTGTCGGTGCCGTAGGCGGCCAAAGCATCATCCAATGTGGAGAGCATCGTGGCCACGTAAGAGGTCTTATTTTGCGCAAGAACCCCCATCTGGATCCCCAACTGGCAGATCTTGATATCATCCGAGGTGCTGGTCATAAACTGTTTATCACTCTCAAGCTGAAGGCGCGAGGAGCTGATTTTATCGCTGATTCCCAAAGCCGCCTTGCTCAGAATGTTTTTTCTCCCAATAAGGCCGGTCGTGTCTCCGGAAAGCCCTTCCACCTTGGCACTGAACAGGCGCTGGGAGTTCTCCAGGTCCGCTGTGATTTTACTAATCTGCTCCTGGCGGGACTTAATCAAGAACTTGTATTTCTGGTCCAAGCGGATGTACTGGCAGGCGTTTTCAACGACCGCGCGGCGAATCTGCGGATCATTCATGTTCGCCGAATTATCACCGACAATCTTAGCCATACTGCCGACGGCGCGGGTGATGATGCTGGCGCCGACGATGTAAGGCACCGCCACCGTCGCGCCCGGGAAGGACGCGGCCATCAAGGCGTAGGGGGTCAGGCCGTTTAAAATCTCACTCATTGCCACGGCAATACCGCCCGCATCCATGGTTTGGCGGCATTCCTTTTTTAACATATCCGTTTGCGCAAACGAGTTTGCAACCGTGGTCGCGGCACGAATGGCGGCATCCACCCCGGCGACGATGTCAGGGACATTGTCAGCCTGAATCGTCTCAGGGTTGTCTTTGAACCCCTGCAGTTTATTAATGGCGTCAACAATCGTTTTATTATTTTCAGTGATGCTCTGGAGATTGAGCTTGGAATCCGCGCAACTGGGGGAATTCATCGCTTGGTTCAGCGAATTCACGGCGCTCAAAATACTTTCAAAAGGGACATTCTCAAAGAGATTACAGCGAAAATCCTGATCCACATAGGCAGTGGTGATTCGAGGTTCCGGAGCCGATCTCCCATTATTCGGGAAGCCTCCGTTATTCGGTAAGCCCGGGCCATTGGCCCCCGTGTTTCCGTTGGGATTCAAGTTCGGGTTAAAAAACCCCGGCCCCAGATCCGCGGGATTGTACCTGTTCGCATTAGAAGGTTTAAAAAGCTCATCAATGATGTTGGCGGTATTTTGGTTCGTCTCAATGGGAAGCAAAGCGGGGCCGGTGTCCACGAAATTTAAGGCCCAGGCAGAGTTCATTTGCACCTGACACAACATCAGAAAAGAAAGACCGACCCGGGCTCCACGACTCAATAAGAGGTCAAACTTCATAAACGAACTCCTTGTGAAAACACACTGGCTCAGGCTCCTGGATGCACGGAAAGTGCCAGGCTGCCATTCGGATAGCTTTTAAAAGAAGGTCCCCCCCTTTGTCATCTTCTTTGACAAGGGCCTAAAATCGGCCTTTTCAAGGCCTTAAAGGAGCCAAAAATGTCATATAAAAGGTCTGAAATCGAATACAAGGAGGTCTCAGGACGTTCGAAACGCGGTCAGGGAATTGCTTTGTAAAAAAGAAAATCGCCACCTCCAGGAGATGCCCCCGTGAGAACATTTGCTGAGTTTCAACACCATATCCAGTTGCACCGGAAGCGGGTCGTGAAACTGGGCCTGGCCCTGGCCCAAACCCACTTCCCCCGGCTCAAAAGCCCTCTCTTAGAACCCTTCTTAAATCTCCACGACCATTCAAAAACCCTGACGACCCTGGAGGCTCTCGCGCGATTTGATTACGGCCACCCCGAGGCCCCCGCCCGGAGACTTTTTGAATTCTACGGTTGGAATCCTTTAGACGAATCCTGCACCCGTCGTTTGTTGCAAACGGTGAACGACATCAACGCGATTGATGATGAGGTCCGGCTGGAGTTTTTCAAACAACATCCTGAGATTTCCTGGGGAACGCAGGATGATTTCTACACTATCGAAAGAGTGGCGGATCTCGTGGATCGCAGCCTGGATCCCATCGCCGCCGAGGAATTCGGCCATCCCATGGTTCTTGCGAGTGACTTTGTCCAGGACCCGTATATTGCGTCCTTGGCGATGTGGCTTGAAAAGCATTATGGCGAGTTTACGAAAAACCTGAGCTTTCCCGGAGAAGCATGCTATAAATTAGCAGAATGAAAAAACTGTTTCTGGCCATTGCCACCCATGAAGGCCTCGAAGAGGCCGGAGCGCAGATCCTCAAAAAACTCCGCATCAATGCCGATCAAAAACAATTGGAGATCCGCTGGGTGCCGCAAAATAATTTTCACGTGACTTTGGTATTCCTGGGACCGACTGACGATGCGAAACTCCCTGAGATTGAAGCCCTCGCCGCGGAAGTGGCCACGCTCTTTGCGCCTTTTTACCTGAAAATTGCAAATGTCGGCGCTTTTCCCAATGATCTCTCCTCACGGGTGCTTTGGTTTGGAGTGCAAAATTCCAAAGCCCTGCGCGCCTTGCAAGAGCACCTGGCCCAAAAGTTCAAAGAGCCCGCCGCGATGGGGCAGGAGCGGGACTACTCACCGCACTTGACGATCGCCCGATTAAGGAACCCGCATAGGACCAGGGATTTACTCTCCCCTTTTGTACGAAAAAAAATCGCGAAAATCCCCGTGCGGGAAATCGTGCTTTATGAAAGCCTCGGCGGCGCGCCGTTTCCTGTATATAAGGCGCTGAAGACCTTTCCCCTCAGCGGAGAGAAAGGGCTTAGTGAGGAAGAGGCTTTTTCAGAAGTTGAGTGAGGGCCATCTGATCCTGCTGCTCCGGAGAGGCACGAACTTTTCCTTCCCGGTAAAGAAGATTGCGCTGGGCCCGATCGCCGAGGAAACTATTGTCCGTCCCGGCCAGGACCCTTTTCAGCCCTTCCGTTTGCCGGAGGGATTCGACCGCCTCCGCACGCAAGATCTCCTCTTGATTGGTCAATCTGGCATCATGGGAGGGCGGAAGCGGAGTGAGGGCGATCGTCTCAAGGCTCTCTTGGGCCTTTTCAAGGTCACTCAGCCCCAGAATGTAAACGGATAAAAACCTCGCATCCCCATCCGCGTGGGGATCCAGCGCCAGATCCCGCAGAAGAGAAACATCAGAGTCCTTCAGTTGGCTGGCAAGCTCCTTTAAGCGCGTTTGCGTCTCCTCGGGATGGTCCTGAAGGCGGGAGACATTGTCCGCCTCCCGCTGCAACCACTCCGGAAGTTCCCCCGAAGCGGCGCCCGCGGAGGGGGACAAAGAAGCCCCCGCCCGGGGCGAGGCCGCCACCGAAGCCACGGTCCGGACTTGATGAGAAGGTCTTGCGACGGTGGCATTTCTCAGAGTCCCAAGTTCACGATAAGCCAGACCGATTGCCACCAGCATGCACAGGAGGACCCAGGGCTGAAGCTTGGACATTATTTCACCTCAAAAGCGTCATAAAGCGGAACCGAGACCATTTCGGAATATCGGTCTTGATCAAAGAGGGTCTCAGAGCCATCCTTGTTTTTCTGGTAAATGCTTCCATTGGTTTTCAGCAGCAAAATCTGGCTGTTGTATTGGGCCACGGAGAGGATCTGAGGATCCCAGGTTTTCCCCAAAGCCGTGAGCTGTTGCGCTTCCGCATTCAAGGAGTGAATGGCGCCGGTTTGGTCCACCAGAAAGTAGCCCTCTTCTCCGGTGGGAAGCCGAGTGGCGCTTCGCTCAATGTTTAAGGACGTCGCCTGAGGGGAGTTCCAGCCCCCACGGGGAAAGTTGTAAGTGGCAAGCTCATTGGATTTGGAAATAGCGGCCACGTACCGCTTTTGATTCAAGTCAAATTCTTCAAAGTCCTTTAACTCACCAAATTTATTGTTGGAGAGCAGGAGTTTAAAATAAGAATAATCATCATTCCGGTTGGGTCGGAATGCGGTGACTTCGTACATGTCCAGGGCCACCGCTTGCAGCCCGTTAAAAAGAGCCCCTCCAAAAGAGGTGCGCTTCAGGCGCCCTACGAAATCACTTCCTTCGCGAGAGAGCTTGCGGGCGCCGTCAAAAAGGACCGGTGTATTAAAATCCCCCATCGCCAGGAGAGCTTCCCTCTTTTGAATGGGCGAGGCGTTAAATACAAAGTTGGAGCGCCCCATGGCCATGAGCCGGGCCATGGACTTGTACACTGGATGGAAGTTCTTCCCGGTGACACTGACACGGGCATAATACTCCATTTCGATGGCATGGGAGCCGGCCTGGGAGTAGCTCTGGTCACAGCCATCCAAGCTCGCACCCATATACGGTCCCTTGTTACAGGGATAGTGCCGGTAACCCGCAGTATGACGGGCCTCGTGGATCACTGTGCCGACCCGTCCCAGAGTGGAAAGCTTTGCCCATCCATCCTGCATGGTGAAGTAGCCCCAGCGGTTGTAGGCTGTGGCATAAGGCACATCATTCCCCCGGTTCATCCCGCGGGTCTGGGATCTCATCCAGGGATAATATTGATCCGCTGGAACAAAGGATTTGATTAAAAGGTTGGAGCTGTCCTTTTCAAACTGACCGTGTTCGATAATCTGCAGGTCATTAAAAAGTTTCTTTGAGTCCACCTTGCTGTCACAAAGTTCAATGCCCCCGAAAGAGTCCGCATCAATTTTGAAATCATTGATGTAGCGTTGCGCTTCCTGCGAGCTAATGCAGGAAAAATCTTGATCCACATAAGGCAACTGCTGTGCTATCGTCGGCAGTCCCCCAAAAAGCCCCCCAAAAACGACAATAGATGTCAAAAGTCCATTTCTTCTTCCCATAAATCCCCCCCTGAAAAAGGAGCATAATATGAGAAGGACCCAAATCAAGAAAATGTGTCTTATATTTTCGCGTCATAAGAAAAAATTAAGTCTTTTTCTTCCTAAAGACGCAGGTTCCCCCTAGCGGAATTTAAAAAAAGAATGCCAGGGATAACGATGAGGAGGGATCCATTTGCTGGGAATCATGATACGGATTTGGGCCCCGTCTTTAATATTAGAAAAGCGCACACTCCCGCCACACGACTGAACTCCGTTCCAGACAAGGAACAAACCAATCCCCGTACTGTCAAAAGTCGGGAACTCGGAATTTTCAAGAGATTCCAGAACTTCCAGCGGGAACCCCCCGGCATTGTCTGAGATAATCAGGGTGTCGGGCTCACAGGCCACTTCGATCAAGGGCTCGAGGATTTTATTTTTCCGAAATGCCTGAATGGAATTCATCAGGATATTAAAAAGAATGGATTTCAACAAGGCCTTCTCACTGTAGATCCTCGTGTCCCCGAGGATGTTCAACTGCACTTGCCGGGAAGACATGTTTAAAGCTTCAGCAACTTCGAGGACCATCTTGCGGGCTTCAAAATTTTCCTTTTCCTGATTTTGCAGGGCCACCACTTGATTCAGCCCGGTCACGGCGCGATTGATGTGCAGAAGCTGGGCTTCCAGGGAAGCAATGATATTGTGGATCTCCCCCGTCTCACTTGAGATTTTCTTTTTTAAAACATCGACGTACATCCGCGGGGCCGCGAGCATGCTTTTCAGGTCATGGACCACCGCCGCTGTTTGCACCCCGATGATCCCGAATTTCCGCACCAACTCTTCCCGGTAACTGCGATCGGCGGTGAAAAAGTTATGGCACAGCCAGGCGATGGCGGAAGCCGAAACAACCGGAGGCCACAGGTCGATCATTTGCGACTGGTAAACCCAGTGGAAGATGGCATCATGGCGGTACATCGAAACCCCCAGAAAAGCCAGGGTCCCTACCAGCAGGAGGCTATTGAAATACCGCCGCGGCAAAGAAAAGAGAAACGAGTAGGCGATGGTCATCTCAATAAAAGAGGAAAAATACCAAGGCGAGAAATAAACCCCATGGATATTGGAACAGAAAATATGAATCCCCACCCATAGGTTCGGCGCGACCCCGTAGGGGTCTCGTTTGATCCAGACACAAAGCCCCAGCAACCAGATTTGCAAAATGATTTTCAGGATGAGATAGAGGCTTTTCCCTTCAATGATTGCGCTGTACTCAGAAAAGGTTGCGAGCGTTGAGATCCAGAAATACACCCACAATACCGTCGCGCCCGCTTTTCTATATTTTTCCAAGGCAATCCTTAAGGCTCAAAAACGTAGCCGATTCCGCGCACACCCTTAATGATGGTTTTAAGAAAAGGAGCTTTCTTGCGGAGATTTGTAAGGTGGGTATCGAGGGTGTTATCGGCGACATGCATGGACCCCCAAATGGCTTCAATCATTTTCTCGCGAGACACAACTTGATGGCTTGAGAGGGTCAGAAGTTCCAGGATTTTAACTTCCGTCGAGGTCAACTCAATGGTTTTGCCGTGAAAGCGAAACACCCTGCGATCACGATCGAGAGACCAGATGTCATTTAAACGCTGCCGGGAAAGGGTTTCTTTTTTTAGTTTGGCATCAATCAAAGCGGCGTGAATCTTTCCGACCATCGTGTCCAAACCGTAGGGCTTTTCCAAAACATCGAAGATCCGATAGGCAAAGGAATCCACCGCAATCTTTTTATCCAAACGCGCACTGATCAGCAGGACCGGGCACCAGGGTCTGTTGAAAGCAATCCAACTGGCGATATCATGCCCGTTGCCGTCGTTGAGGTAGTAATCCACCACCGCGCAGTCGATCTCTTTTTTTTCGAGGATCTGAAGTCCGGCACTGACGCCTTCGGCGGGAACAATATGAAAATCCGACTCAAGCCCCGCCATTTGTGCCTTGATAAATTCGCGATCATCATCAACCAAAAGTAGTGTAGGTAATCTCATGTCCAGAAATATATATCTGAACGGATGTCCTTAGCCAAACATAATCTTGATTGTTTACTTTATTACGCAAATTTGAGGATTTATTGAGCCATCATGATAATGGCCTCGCCCTTGACAACAGTCTCGCCGCTTTTTTTCTTGGCGATGGTATCAATCGTGGCAATGCCTTTTTCTTTGCGAATGGCGGTGATGGTCATCTCCAATGTCACAACATCATCGATAAAAACAGGGTTTACGAACTTCAGGGTTTGCCCAAGATAAATGCCCCCGCTGCCAATGCGTTCGTTCAACATGCGTGAGATCAGGGCGCCCATAATCATTCCGTGGGCAATCCGGCGTCCAAAGCGGGTTGTTTTGGCGTAGTCATCATCCAAGTGAATGGGATTGAAATCACCGGACATTTCGGCGAACTGTCGCACCATTTTGTCGGTCACCTGCACTTCCATTGTTGTTTTGAATCCCACTTCCTTGTCTCTACCTGTGTTGATGGACATCATAATCGCCAAACCCTTTCTCGTTTTGTAAGCTCCCTAGTGAAGAACAAAGAGGCGCAACAGGCAAGTCTTTGCCTGTTGCAAAAAAAGCACATTTTGAATATTTCTTGAGAATCCTTAAAGGATGTTTGCCGCAAGCTCAGCCAGTTCGGAGCGCTCACCCTTCGTCAGCGTCACGTGAGCCGCAATAGGGTGGCCTTTGAACCGTTCCACTGCGTAGGTCAGACCGCTGTTTACCGAATCCACGTACGGATTATCGATCTGATAGACGTCACCGGTTAAAATGACCTTGGTTCCCCGGCCCGCGCGGGTCACAATGGTTTTGATTTCATGGGGAGTGAGGTTTTGCGCCTCATCCACAATCAGGTACTGCTTGGGGATGCTCCGGCCCCGGATGTAAGTCAGAGGCTCTATATTCAGCATGCCTTGATTGATCAACTCTTGCGCCCGACCCGAGGCCTTCTTATCTGACCCCATCAGAAATTCCACGTTATCAAAAATCGGCTGCATCCAAGGGTTCAGCTTTTGTTCAATATCCCCCGGCAAATAACCGATGTCCTTTCCCATGGGGAAGATAGGACGGGACACCAACAGCCTTTGAAAGCGGCCCTCATCCAGGGTTTTAAAAAGCCCGGCCGCAATTGCCAGCAGGGTTTTTCCGGTTCCGGCTTTTCCCACCAAAGAAACAAAAAGAATCTCATCATTCAACAAACAATCCAGAGCGAACGCTTGCTCGACATTGCGGGCATGCACGCCCCAGATGCTGTCTGCCGGATTGATCAACGGAATGATCGCCTGCTCAAGATGGGAGTAGCGTCCAATGGCCGAGTGGTTGGGGTTGGAAGAGTCTTTCATGATCACATACTGGTTGGCATAGAGCTTCTGGGCGCCTTCCGGTACGTATTTTTTTTCTTTGTAAAAATGGTCGATCTTCTCCGGCGTCAGCTCAAGCTCAAGATACCCCTCATACATGTTTTCCTGGGAGACATCCGTGGGCTCATAATCCTTGGCGTAAATTCCGTACACATCCGCTTTGATACGGAGATTGATATCCTTGGTGATTAATTCCACCTTGGTGCGGGGGTGCTGCTTTTGCAAGGCCATCGCGGTATTGAGAATGCGGTTGTCAGCCTTGACCTGATCAAACTCCGGCGGCATCCCCGCCAGCATCAGATCCGTGCTGATGTAAACCATGGTTTCGCTGTTATCGAGCTGCACTCCCTGGGCCAGCGAGCCCTTGGCGCGAAGCACGTCAATAAACCGGCTAAACTGGCGCGCGTTGCGCCCGTTCTCCCCCTGGTCCCGTTTGAATTTATCTATTTCCTCGATGACTGAGATAGGAATATGGACATCTGCTTCTCCGAAGCGAAGAATCGCTTGAGCGTCGAAAAGAATGACATTGGTATCAACGACAATTTTTCTGCGTTTGGATTTGCTCAAATTTTGCCCTCCGTGGATGGCCTCTTCGAAATGAAACAGGCCTTTCGTCTATTCGACAATAAGGCCTGGCCATTGTCCATGAAAAGCTTAACGCAAGGACAGATTAGGAAATATTTGAAACCAGAATATCTCCGCCGTCTTTGCGAAGACTGGCACTGACATTCTCGATAAATTTAACAAAATGATGAAGCGCAACATCGTTCACTGTCCCTTTTACAAAGCTCGCGCCATGACGGTAAACGCCTTCATCCTCCAAGCGCCGGGAGTTGACCACTTTCACGACAAAAGGAAAGTAAGTGGAGTGATTCAAATAAACCCGCAAAGCGATTTCTTCACTTTCCAGGAAGACGCCCTCGTGAATCTCCAGGTCAAAGGCGATTCCATTTTCCGAGATATCATAAAGTGTGACCTTCATCAGGCCTCTTTCCGGCAAAACCGCGTAAGCCCCTACAAACTCTGTCAGAATCGTCCGTTTCACTTCACGACGGTCCCGGTTCAGCATTTCCTCGCGGGCGATGGTCATATCCACTACGGGAGCCCCACCACTTTCGCTATTTGCCGAAGAATTCTGAGATCTTACACGACTTGTAATGTCGATGATTTTGCCCATTCAACCCCCAATCCCTTCTTTCCTTTTCGGCAGATTTTGTTTCAACTTTAGCCGCCGGACTTGGATTTTGATCTGGGTTCGTCTTATAGTGAGACCAAGATGAGTTTACTTCGTGCGTTCGCTCTCAGCCTGGTGGTTCATTTCCTTCTGGTCTTGCTTTTGGCTAAAGGGGCGCCTTATTTTGAGGCACCTCTTCCACAAGTCACCTCCATTGACCTGGTGGAAACGCCCCCCGCCCCCGTGCAAAAGAAAACAAAAACCCCCGAGCCCGCGCGGCAGTTGGTCCGCCAGGCCCCCGCCCCGCCGGAAGAACTGAAAGAAGATGATTCGGAGCTGGCGCGTTTTCTCTCGGCCGAGCGCCAGCGGGTGCGCCGGGAAATGCAGGCGGAAGTGACCGGAATGACCGCCAACCGCACCGCTGCCGCCGCCTCGTCCGGCAAGAAAGCCGCGCAAAAAGCCGCAAAACCGTCCGCCAAAGACTTCGACCCTGACGGCGTGGATATCGCGAAAAATCTAAGGGAGTACGCCCGGAGTGTCGATCACAACGCCCCTTCCACCGTGGGAGAAACCCTCCCCCAGGACGTTTCCATCGGCAGTTTCACCGCTCTTAATACGGACCGCTATCTGTTTTACTCCTTCTTTGCCCGCATTGAGGACCTGATCCGTTTTCGCTGGGAAAGCCGGGTCCGCCAGGCTGTTGATGCTTTTGACCGCAGTTATGTTCTGAGCGTGGTCGGGCGGAAGAACTGGCTGACCTCGGTGGATATATGGCTCACCAAAGACGGCCGCTACCATTCCGCGCACATCCTCAAAGAGTCCGGCATTCCCCGCTTTGACCAGGCGGCGGTTCTTGCCTTCAAGGAGGCCGGAATGTTCCCCAATCCCCCTCAGGAGATGGTCGAGGACGACGGCTTTATTCATTTGAAATACAGTTTCAATGTCAGCTTCAACCCCTCCGCCGTGGTTTATTCAGAATAGGCTTGGTTCCGCGCATGGCAAGGGTCCAAAAATGCATCGACCTTGGGAGGGTCTAGGGTTGAATCCCCTCATTTTCCCCTGTGAAGTTTGCTAATCTTAAAATTATGAAAACGTCCGTGCAAATCCTCGCTGTGGTGGCCTTGATCCTGATTCCCTTAAGTTCCCATGCCCTGTTCACGGAAGTGGGTCTTAATTACGGCCGGAAAAAACAATCCTACGATGCCAACAATAATTACGACTCGGAATCCACCACGGCCTCAGTGTCATTTTATTTTGCCGAGAAGCTGGCCCTGGAGTTCAGCTACACGGAAGCCGCCGGCATCCAGAACATCCGTGTTCTGGCAACCGATGAACCTCGCACGATTTACCAGAAAACCCGCATCACCGGGGCGGATTTGATCGTCGTCTTTGCCGACAAAAAAGCTCTCCTCCAACCCTTTGTCAAAGGCGGCGTGGCGCAAATCAGCCGGGTGCAGACGATCAAAGACGGCAATCTCTCCGTGCAGACGCTCGAACCCGACGTTGCCGTGGCTCCCAGTTACGGCGTGGGTTTGAAAATCGCGCTCACGGAAACCTTCGGCATCAAGGCCAGCTACAGCGTATGGCAAACCCCGATCGGAGGGGGGGCTAAAACCAACGATGATGCGCTTCAAGCAGGTGTGACGTGGATGTTTTGATCGCCGCCATTGCCGCCCTGGGCCTGCTGACATCCTGCCAGATCAACTACTATGCAAAATCCGCCTACCACCAATTCTCGATGATGCGAAGCCGGGTCCCGCTGGAAGAAGCTCTTAAGGACCCCCGCCTGAGCCCCGAGGAGAAAAGAAAAATCCAGCTAGCGCAAAAAGCCCGGGAATTTGCCGAAAAGGACCTCAGCCTTAAAGCCACGCAAAATTACACCCACTTTGTGCAGCTGGACCGTCCCTACGTCACCTACGTGGTCAGCGCGGCCCCCAAGTGGAAACTCGAGTCCTACAAGTGGCACTACCCCATTGTGGGCTCCATGCCTTATAAAGGTTTTTTCAGCGAAGAGGATGCCAAGGAAGAGGAAAAAAGCCTGCAAAAAGAAAACCTGGATACGTACCTGCGCGGGGTCTCCGCCTACTCCACCCTGGGGTGGTTCAAGGATCCGCTTCTCTCCTCCATGCTCCGCTACAAAGACTATGATCTCGTCAATACGATTATCCACGAAACAGTCCACGCCACTTTGTACATCAAACATGAAGCGGACTTTAATGAGCGCATGGCGGTTTTTATCGGTAATCGCGGGGCGGAGTTGTTTTACCTGAAGAAAGAAGGCGCAAACTCTGAAACCTTGCAAAGGGTGCAGAGTGAAAACGCGGATGACCGGATCTTTTCAGAATGGATGAGCGGAAAACTCAAAGCGCTCAGCGCCTGGTATGACCAGCTTCCTGCGGAGCAACACAGCGAGGATCACCGGCAACGCGCCTTTTCCCGCCTGCAGGAGGAGTTCAAAAAAGAACTTCTGCCGCGTCTTAAAACAGAGACTTATAAAAAATTCGCCGAAGTTAAACTCAATAACGCCCGCCTGCTGGTTTACCGCACCTATATGCAGGACCTGAGCGATTTTGAAAAACTCTATGAAAAAACCGGGCGTGATTTTAAAAAATTCCTTGAGGAATGCAAAAGCCTCGAAAAAGAAAAAGACCCCGCTACCGCCCTCAAGGCGAAACTCTGAGGGATAGAGGCCATGCCTAGCACTTCGTCGAGGAGATTTACTCCCGCAGAAATCGACAGCATTGGAAAAACCACGGCAAAGTCCGTATTAAAATATACCGGAAAGAACTGGAACCAGTGGGTGGAGATCCTCGAAAAGTCCGGCGCCAGAAACTGGACGCATCAGGATATGACGGTCTTCCTCCGTAAGAAATATAAAAAAGTCTCGTTGTGGTGGGCCCATATCGTGGCGACGGGTTATGAGGTTCACATCGGACGCAAAGCCCCGGGCCGCAATGAAAAAGGCGAGTACACCGTCACGGTGACAAAGACCTTCAAGATCAAAGCGGAGACTTTGTGGAAGTTCCTTGTTTCCAACCACGGGATCACCCTTTGGCTTGCTCCAATGGTCAACATAAACCTGGCCCCGAAAGTATTCTTTGAACGCGAAGACGGCGTCTTTGGCGAAATCCGCACCCTAAAACCTGGGGAGCGGATCCGATTCACCTGGCAAGAGGGCGATGATTCTCCCCGCACCCTCGTACAGATGCAACTCGTCGCCCGTAGCAATGGCACGTCCATTCTGGCTTTTAACCACGAAAAGCTGACAGATGGGCGTGCGAGGGAACAAATCCGCGAGCATTGGAAAAGCGCCCTTGAGCGGGTCTGTGAGGGGCTTCCGAAGCCCAAGAAGCAAAAGGTGTCCACGCTTTAGGCACCCCGGTGACGATTTGCCGTTTCCCCCTGTCCCCGGGGACTGCCGGGGAAAGGCAAGAGATCCTCTAAGAATACAAACTTACTTATGTTTTCTTCGGCCGCCCGGGTGCGGCCGGATTTGCACCAGCTTCAGGTATGATGAAGGTGCGGTCTCTCAAAGCAATCCTATCGAGTTTTCTAGCTCTGCTGGTCCTGACCGGTTTTGATGGGCATCAACGCTATGTCGAACTCAATGGACGCTACAATGGGCGCTCTTCGGCCAATTTTTATACCCATGAGACGAACACCTTAAGTGTTTTAGCCCGAGGCACGCGCGGCGAAGTTCTGGAGTACCGGAAACTGACTTCTGGGAACTACGGCTTGCGTATCAAGGTCCTCAACGGCCCCCACAGCGGCCGCGTTTTCTGGATATACCATAGACCGCGCAGTTCCTCCGTGACGCTTTTTACGGAGGCGCCTCCCGCTTGGGGGTCCCACTCCACACGCCAGACCTCCAGCGTGGAGGAAGCCCACGGAATGGAAGCCGTTACGGATGTGAATGCAAAACCGGCCCCCTCTCAAGACCTTGTCGACATCGTCAATGACTCGAATGAAAAGATGAGCTCTCTGCAAAAACCTCCCTGCAACAATTGCTCTTACCAACCGGTTGAGGGCCTTGATTCCCTTCTGCGCCCCGCCACCCGCCGACCTGTTGCCAAGGCCTGCTCCAAGCTGGTGAGTCCCACGGGCACCCTGGGCCCCCAGGGACAAACTCTTTACGAGACGATGGCCGCCCCCCAATATGCCCCTTACTACACGGCCCGAAACGCTCTGGGAGATTTTTGTCCTAAATTCAATAAACTCACCACTTCAGAAAAACTTTATGCTTGGACCTGGTTCTGGACCGCCTTGGCTCACGAAGAATCCAGCTGTGACATGACAAAAGAGCACAAAACGACGTTTCGAGACCGAAGGGGCCGGCTCAGGGTCCTAAACCCCCACGAAGGCTATGGCCTGTGGGCCCTAGAACGAGATCGCAATATCCGCCGTTGGCGGGGAGCGGCCTGCAGCAATATCTCCAGCGTCTCTGGTCAAGCCCATTGCGCTATTGATATTATGGTGAACACGCAACTGAAACGGGGCCGGACGGCCGCAGTTCGCGGCGGCGGCTACTGGGGACCGATCCATCGCGGTAAAACCCAATTGATGCCCCATATGAGGAGACTGGCAATATGTTTCTAAAATGCAAAACAGCTGTTGTTATTCTTCTGACCTTTTTGAGCGGCTCAGTTCACGCGCGCCAAAGTATTTTGCTTGAGGCCGGAGAGTACCAACTGGTCTCGGGCGAAAAACACCTTTGCCGGAACTTCGCTCTTTCGCAAAAAGACACTCTTGGCAAATATATCACGATTGCGGATCAGTACGGTTTTGAGGTCGGCAAATCCCGCCACGTGATCGAATCCGATATCGATCCCCAATGTGAATTCCGCGAAGAAAACCGTTTTGAAAACACCGCAAGCGAGACCCTCCTGGTCCGCTTAAATCAGGAGTACTGCCGGGCCAAGGTGCGCTCCTCCACGCGCTCGGAAGTGCGGCTTCAGGCCCAGCGGATCGAGCTTCGCCACGAAATCGACGGGGCTTCCTACACCTGCGTGTGGGAAAAACAAACTCAATAATAATAAAGCAAACGCCCCTCGGCCCGCTGGCGACCGTGAAGGTCCTCAAGGAGGGCACGAAGGCTCAGGGATTTATTCAGACGCCACTGCGCCCCCAGAAAATTTTGTCGCACCTCCGGACCTCGGGTCCGATAATCATATCGGTAATAGATCTCCGCCAAGACTGAAACAGGGTCTTTGCTCCAACGGAACGACAGCGCGGGCCCGGCGCCCAAGCGCCAGTGGTCCCCCTGAAAATCCGAGGACGCCTGCCCGGTCACCCTCAGCCAAAAGCTGGCCGTCACTCCGGCCCCCCAAATCCCCGTCACGCCACTCCCCCCGCTCAGCTCGGTCCAACGGCAGAGACCCGTGCACTCGTTTTCAAATCCCCGCTCCAGAGAAAACTTCAGCCGCCAAGAAGCTCTTTGATTAAAGTCATCCACAGGGGCAAGAGAAATCACGTCGTACAAAATCAGCTTATCCAAGGCCCACTCCCGAGTTTTCTCTGCCCAGGAAACTCCCAGATATCCCATGGTGATCTGGGCTGTGGCCGGGTAGCCGTCCGAAGGATCAAGGAGGTCATGCAGAGCAAGCCTCATGTCGAGCAACCACAAGGAGTCTCCCTCCCAACGGCGGCCGCCGAGCCCCCAGCGCCGCGACCCGTGTGCCCCATGGGGGCTTTCCCCGGAAGGCGTGGGAACCTGCAAAAAAGAAGAGGTTCCTCCTGCCTCGGCCCGGGCCACGAGAACCTCCTTTTTGAAAAAATATTTTCCTTCTTTTCGAAGGATCTCTTTGGGATAGCGGGCATCCAGGTAATCCATGGCCGCGTCCAGATTCCGCCGCTTCTCTTCGGGGGACAGCTGCTCCGTGAGCTCAGTCAGAGATTCCTCCCGGGCGAATCCGCGCAGACGCTTTTGGCCCTCCACGGAGAGCTCCTGGTAGCGCGCCTGAAAACTCGCTCGAACGGAGGGGCGGTAGCGAACCCTGCGCACCAGCCCGGGCACACGGTACAAAGACTGAACCGTGTCCGCGGGAAGCACCTGGCTTTTTTGCTGTCCTGTCAAATCCAGATCGGGGCGGGCGATTTCCAAAATCGATAAGATCCGGTAAGAACAGTTCTCCGAGAAATAGTTGTAATGAACCCCCACATCCAGAAGTTCCCAGACCGCGGCCACGGCCATCTCCACTTCCGCCGGGGTGAGGTTGAGATCGTACTCCCATAGATCCCGCGACTCGAAGTCATTGTACTCCCGGACCTTGTAGTAATAAGGGGTGATATCAAAGGCTCCGGGCATCAGTCCCGTCACCCCTAAAAAGGAATACACAAAAGGGTTTTGCGACACCGGCACCGCCGCGTAGCTCACGCCATAGTCGGACAATTCATAGTGCTCCCCGTCCCGTGCGGAGGGGGCCTGGTTCATGCGTAAAAACGTATGACCGAAGGCCGAGGCGGGATTATTCAAATAGTAGGATGAAAACACATAGGTCAAAGCCTGCGCCTGAAGCAACTCTTGAAAACGCGCAAAACGTTCACAGACCGGAGAGGGCAAGAGGCGGCCGCTTTTGCGCTCAAGCCAGAGCTTCCGGGCGGGGAAAACACAGGCCACCGGGTCCGAAAAACGCCCGTCCCGCGAGGACACCCTTCGGGTGTTCTCGGTTAATGCCTCCAGCGTGGCCAGAAGCTCCTGGGCAGGGTCGTTTTTGCCCTGGGGACTTAAGAAAAACTTCTCTGAGACCACCGAGCTGGAAAAGCGCCCCCAGATATTTTTTTGATATTGGCCAAGATGCAGCCACTGAGGGTCTTTAAACCACTCTTCTGCCTGGGCCTTTTGCAACAGGTCCATCGCGCGAACGACTCTGACCGGCGCAAAAATAAAAAGCCCCGCTAAAAGGAGGCTTTTTAAGAGTTTTTTGAAACACTTTATCCTTGGCAAGATTCAGCCAAAGTGACGATTTTCTCGGAGGCATCCACCCCCGGAGCATAGATATTTTTAAAATTCCGTTGAAGAGTCCCGCCAAAGTGGGCATCGCAACCCAGCATATTATTGAGCGTACTGAGGGTTTCCCCCTGTCCGCGGGCAATGTCATTTTCAAGAGCGATGGCATTGGATTGAATAAAGGAGTTCAACTGGGCTTTGTTAAACAGACCGCGGCCGCAGTTGGATGTTCCGGAGGTGATTCCAAAGGTTTGAATGCCGGTGGCGTTCAAAGTCGCGGCCAGAACCTGCATCACTCCGTCTTCTTTTCCGAAGACCATGGAGCCGAGCCCGCATCCTGCCACGCCATAGACACCGTCTCCCTTCAAACCGTTGGCGGCCTCCGCGGAAAGCGCCAGACCCAAAGTTGCCAGAACCATGATGAGCTTTTTCATGTCATCCCCCCTTTGAAAAAAACCGGCTTCATTGCCGACTTTGTCAGGAGATCAAAGCATGTGAAACGTAAGCATCAAAATCAAGGGGCTTCCTTAAAACATCACGCAATGGAAACATCTCTTCAAATTCCGGTTCAGACTTTTTAAGTCTCCTTCGCCAGAGGGCGGCCGTGCCATGCCTCCCGCCGCAGTCGTTCTGATTTTTCGAGCGACCGCGCCACGGGAATCAAGGTCGGCATCACTTCAGTGTCCTTGATGCGCGCCATGATTCTGTCGTGAAGACGGTCGTAATAGGATTGGTCGTTGGGAAGTTGTGCCTCCTCAAGCACCTCTTCCAAAAATTGTTTTTTTCTCATCCTTCGGCCTCCGCGAATTGGTTGGTTTCGCCTGAAATCCCCCCGACTTCGTCGGACCAGGACCTCAGATCTTGTTGTTCTTCAAAACGTTCACGAAGTTTCATCAAGGCATGACGATAGTTCGCTTTCGCTGTATCATAAGGGCACTCCATAATCTCTGCGATCTCTTTAAAGCTGAGATCTTCGTAGACGCGCAGAAGAAGAGCGGTTCTCTGCCGGTCCGGGAGACGCTCCACTTCCTCCTGCAAAATTTCAGCAATGGAGTTGCCCACAAGTCGGCTTTCCGCCTGAGCCCCCACCGCCAACTGAACATTTTCGATATCGACCATGTTCCGGCGGGTGTCGCGCAGACGATTGCGCGCGCCATTCACTGCAATCTGAAAGAGCCAGCTTTTGAAACTGGATCTTCCCTCAAAGCTATGAAGTTTTTCATAGGCTTTGATAAAGCTTTCCTGGACGACGTCCTCTGCCGTACTCAAGTCTTTGACAAATCGCAGACTCATCCTCAGAAGTCCTTTCTGATGTCGCTTTACAAGTTCGGAAAAAGCCCGCCTCTGACCAGACTTCACTTCCTCCACCAGCTCAAGATCCGTTTTGATAAGATCCCGCAACATAGCGTAGACTCACTTTCTAGGGATTTCGGTTAATGGGAGCTCCCCCCCTTTGTGACCCCTTGCTTATTTCATGTGCAAAAGCAGTGCCGAAAAAGCGGAGTCAAAATGACCTCAAATATATGAAATTATTTATAATTTTAATATTTTTTTGCAGCTCCCATAAGAGCTCTTTATAGGAGCGGGGAAGCCCCGCAGGTCCTTGAATTAAAGGCTTGAATTTAAGCGATGGTCACGCGGTTGCGACCGCCTTGTTTGGAGGCATACATGGCTTTATCGGCGCGATCAAAGAGCTCAGACCAATCTGTGTCGTTGGTGCTTTTTGTAACCACGCCCAGGGAGATAGTGACAGGGATCTTTTTCCCTTCATAGATGAAGGGATGGTTTTCCATGGTCTGGCGGATCCGTTCGGCAATTTCCCCGGCCATTTTTGCGGTCCCTCCTGACAAGATCAGGACGAACTCTTCCCCGCCATAACGGGCGAAGTAATCGTTGGAGCGGATCAGTTTTGACACCACCACGCTGGCCAATTCTTTCAGAACAAAATCCCCGGCCGGGTGCCCGTAGGTGTCGTTGATCTTTTTAAAATGATCGATATCAAAAACAATGATGCTTAAAGCTTCATTTAAAATTTCCGAGCGCTTGATGGCCTCCGGTCCCTTCTCTAGCAGAGACCCCTTGCTATGGGCCCCTGTCAGCGCATCCCGGTTGGCCTTTTCGTACATAGTCTGGTTGGTGAGGGCTTCGATATTCCCCTTTTCAAGGAATTTAAAGATGACGTTGCCGGTTTTGATCTGGTCATTGTTTCTCAGCTTGCAGGGGGCCAAAGGCGCCAAGGCGGAACCGTTCACGATGGTCTTATTTGTTGAACCCAAATCAATAATGGAGACTTCCGAACCGACGATGGCGAACTTCGCGTGGGAGCGGCTGAGGCTCTTGTCATCGATGTAAACCTGGGTTTCAACGGAGCGTCCGATGACGATGTCATTGGAAGAGATCGGATACTGTTTGCCCACGTAGCCCGGAGGCCCGATCAAAACGACAATGACTGGCGGCGCCCCGTCCGCAGCTTGAATTCGTCCCTTGAAAGTATCGGAGGTTACGACACTCGTTTTTTCTGATACGTCTTTTGATTCATCATCGTGATTTATCATATACCGAATCCATTATAAATTTGACGTCCGCTGATTACAATCACGCTTTCATCAAGAATTTTTACCTGGCCCCAGGACCAGCGAGGTCTCTCGACCAAAGTTTAAGACACGGCGACGTCTTCTTCAATACGGTGATAACCCCGCCATTCCTTCAGACGCCCGCGCGGGCGTCCTCCGTCTTCAGGGTATTCGATCAGAACATAGGTGAGCTTGGTGATTTTACCCAAAGAAACGATGTCCAAGGATGTCAGCTCAGTCCAGGTGCCGGTATTAAAATACTCTTTATCACTGGACCACTGACGGTATTGGTAGACGTGGGTGTGCCCGAAGATCACCGTATGAACCCGCTCATCCGCCAGCACCCGCCGGGCCGCCTCACTGAGATCCGGAAAGATGGCGCTCTCCAAAATAACCTGCATAATGCGTTTAAAAGGCCAGTTGCGCCGGGGATCCTTGGTGATGATGCTTTTTCCAAAATACATTATCAGCGAGAGAAACGAAGTGACAACCATGCGGGTTTCATTCACAAACGCCCACCTCAGCATTTTTGAAAAGGGGCGGATTTTATCAACGTAGGGGTACTTGTGTTTTACTTTCAACACCAGCTCCACGAAAAAATGCGACCCGAAGGGCAGATTCAAAATCGGTTCCGGAAGATCCTTTTTCAGGAAGAACTTTTTCGGGTCCATGCGGTTGGCGGCTTCATGCATATGCCCGTGTTCAATATGGACCCCGTCGAAAAAGTAAACGATGTTTTTATAGCGGATGGGGGTGCCGACCATTTGGTTGAGGTAGGCCCGGCAGGCCGGCCACAGCATGGCCTGATCATGGTTGCCGACAATGTAGGTGATGGAATTTCCGGGCTTGGCGGCAAAGTCAGCCATGGCTTTAAAAACCTTTTCATGCCCCTTGATGATGGATTTAATAATCTCCAGCGCCACGGACTCGGTGATCACGGTGAGAAAGTGCCCTTTGTAGTCGACCTGCAGGCAGTTTAAAAAATCACCATTGAAAATAAGCTCGACCTCGTAATCCCGGTAAATCCCGGAGGAGTAATAATGAATGAACTCCACCAGCTTCTCGGAGAAATAGAATTCCTCCAGGGAGTTAATGCCGCCGTTTTCCAGAATACGGCCTTTGCCAAGATGCAAATCACTGAGCACAACCTTGATTCTTTTTACAGCCTGAGCGGTTTCAACTGAAGTGATTTGTTCCATGTCTAATCGGCTTTCTTCAAAGGAACGATGTTCTCCTCTTTAACCTCTAAATTGCTCAAAGCCAAGCGCAATGCCCGTACGGTGCGTTTGAATTGTTCCTGGTTCAGTTCAAGGGTTTTGTTGAGTTCGAGAACCTTTTCACGATAATTATCCAACTCACCCTGGATATGATCAATTTTTCTTTTCAGCTCGAGGATATTCTCATCCTTGGCCCTAAGCAGCGCGGATTTCTCGGCCTTGACCAATTCCAGACGATTCTCCAATTCCCGCTCACGGACTCGGATTTTCTTGAAATCCGACTTCAAGCGGGCCTGCAACTCCTCGATCTTAAAACGGGCCTTGGCCATCTCAGATTCTTTGTACTGCAGAGTGCTTTTGACGATCATCAGATCATTGTTTAAAGAGTCCACAGCCTCTTGCTTTTCTTTTTCAAGGGCCAGGATCCGGGCATTCAACTCTTCAGAGCGATTGCGGATAATTTCCCCCGCCGAGGCCAGCTCCTCGTTCTCCTGACGGTATTTTTCGCACTCTTTTTCCAATTCAAGGATTCTTTGCTGCGCCAGCTTCAGGCTTTCCGCCTGCGCCAAAGTCGCATCGGCGGACGCATACACTTTTCCGCTGGCCGGCGCCGGTGAAGGCTCCCGTAAGGAACCAAAGCTGATCTTAGGAGGGTGATCTGTTTTGGACCGGGGTTGGCGGTTTGCGAAGCCCTCGACGGCCAGGGTTTTTTCCGCGTCTTTGGCACCGGATTCGCTTTGCACCGCAAAGGAGCTGCCCGAGGGATCATTCTCCTTTGCTCCCAGATTCATGGTTTTGTCGTCATATCCTGGAGGTTTTGGAATCTCCACCGCAAGCGGCTCTAGCGAAGGTTTGGCAAGAGGCGCCCCGAGGTTTTCCAGATTGGATATTTCCGAAGGAGGCGCCGGCATTTCCGGGTGGAACTCCTTGATGGGCTTCCAGAGGGCGGCGGCATCCTCGCCTTCATCATCGGCCCGACTTTCATTCCCGCCAAACCCCACCAGGAAATCCTCATCCGCCTGGGAGCTTCGCTCTTCATCCAACAATAGACTCTGTCCCCCCTGCGGGTCTTCAGGAGGGGAGCGATCATCGATTTCCCGCACATCATTCATGAGCGATTCAATCAGATCATCTTTAGGAGTGAGCTTTGCTTTTTTCTTAGCCATGACTTGAGATAACTATCGGAAAATAAAAGCGCTTTCTTTACTGAAAGCGCTTTGCCCGAGGCGAATTTATGACTAAGATCCAGGGCCGGACTTCCCGGCTGGAGGGAGGACGTCAAAGAACGTCTCCCTTTGGGACGGCCTTTGGGCAAGGTTTAGATGGAAATCACCTTGCGGTAATCCGCCAAACGCTTTTCAAGGTCTGCCAGCGTCGTTTTTGCCAGGGCCTTCACGCTGAAATCCTGAATGGTATGACTGGCCAGGATGCTGCCAAAAACGCAGGCCTGTTTCATATCTTGGATGGTGGGCTTCTGCGGGCGGCTGGCCAGATAGCCAAAGAACCCTCCGGCAAAAGTATCCCCCGCCCCTGTTGGATCAATGACCTTGGCGATGGGGAACGCCGGCAGGACAAAATAACCCTCTTCCTTGGTGAACATGATGAACCCGTACTCACCCCGTTTGATCACCACAGCCTTCGGCCCCATCTCAACAATTCTTGCGGCAGCGGCAATGGCGTTTTCGGCTCCAGTGAGCATTTCTGCTTCGGTTTCATTGATCAGAATCACATCGACTTTTTTAAGGACCTTTAAAAGATCCGCATTGGCGATATCAATCCACAGGTTCATGGTATCCATACCCACGAATTGCGGGTTCTTCACCTGATTTAAAACTTCCAGTTGCAGAGCCGGGACAATATTGGCCAAGAACACAAAAGAAGAATTCTTGTAAGTCTCCGGCAATTTCGGATTGAAGTGCTCAAACACGTTCAACTCCGTCCGGAGAGTCTTGGCCTCGTTCATATCGCCTTCGTACTTACCTTCCCAATGAAAAGTTTTGCCGGGAACCTTTTCCAGCCCCGCCAGATCCACCCCGCGGCTTTGCAAAAGCTGATAATCAGCCGCCTCATAGTCCTCGCCGACGACCCCCACCACCCGCACTTTGGCAAAGAGGCTGGCCGCAAGGGAGAAATAATTGGCCGAGCCGCCCAGGGCCCTGGCTACTTTTCCCGAGGGAGTTTCAATACTGTCATAGGCGAGACTGCCCACCACTAAAATGTCGCTCATTTGTTCCACCAATTCTTGAGTTTGAAATGTCCATAGTTTCAGGTCTGTCTTTCACGGTCGTCAACTGACCACAAGCCGCATAAATATCCCGCCCCATAGTCCTGCGCAGCAGAACGTGAGCGCCCAGGCGAATCAATTCGGTGTGGAATTTTTCGATTTGTTCATCAGAAGGCCGTTCAAAACCAGAGCCCGGATGTTCATTAAAAGGGATGATATTGATTTTACCGGGAATGCCTTTCAAAAGCTGCACGACTTCACGGGCATGCTCCAGTTGGTCCGTCACACCTTTTAAAAGAACATACTCAAAGGTGATGCGATCCCGGGTCACGCGCGTGTATTCGCGGCAGGCATCCAGAAGTTCCTTGAGAGGGTATTTCTTATTGATCGGCATCACGCGGGAGCGGATTTCGTCGTTGGAGCCGTTGAGGCTGACCGCCAAACGCACTTTTGCGTCAGCAACGAGCTTGATCTGCGGCACAAGCCCCGAAGTGGAAACCGTGATTTTACGCCGCGACAGCATCATGCCCCAGGGGCTGTGCAAGACATCAATGGATTTAAAGACCGCTTCCGGATTATCCAGAGGCTCTCCCATTCCCATAAAGACAATATTGGTGATGCGTTGGCCGGAAGCCAGACGATCATGGACCTGCATGAACTGACCCACGATTTCTTCCGTGGTCAGGCGGCGCTTGAGCTTTTGTTTCCCGGTGAAGCAAAACTTGCAAGCCATATTGCAACCCACTTCCGAGGAAATACACAGGGTCATGCGCCCATCCGAAGGGATCAAAACCGCTTCGACACTGTTGCCGTCTTTCACGTCAAAAAGAAACTTCTGAGTGCCGTCGATGGATTTAAGGTGCTTTAGCACCGGAGGCAGATCAAAACTTAAAATGTCCGACAATTCCTGCCGGAAGGTTTTGGAGAGATTGGACATCTTCTCCAGATCCGTCACCCGCTGCTCGTAAACCCACTTAAAGATCTGCTGGGCGCGGAACTGCTCTTTGCCCATGCCTTTCAGAAAGCTCTTCAGATCTTCCAGGGTCATGGAGTAAAAATTGACTTTTCCGGCGGGGGTGGTTGTGGTCGTGAACTGGGTTTCAGCGGAGGGCGCTTCGTTTTCGTAAGCATTGAACATGCTATAAACTCCTTCTTGCTTATTACAGCCTTTTCAAAAGGGTGAATGAAAATAGATTTTCAAAGGAGCCAAAAACTACATGATTTCCGCTGACTTCGCCAGAACTTTGTAAAAGCTACGCGTCTAAAACGGGCTCCGCCTAATCGTGGGCGGTTTGGATGTACTCCACCAACTCGGGGATTTCACAGGGGACACAACCTACTTTGCCAACCACCACACCGGCGGCGAAATTCGCCAAGGTGCAGGATTTCACCAAAGGCCACTGCGCGGCCACACCTAAAGCCAAGGCGGCAATCACCGTATCCCCGGCGCCGGTGACATCAAACACCTTGCGCGCAAAGGTGGGCACTTCATCCACCTTCTCGCCGGAAAAGATCGTCATTCCGTCTTTCCCCCGGGTCAGAACCACTTCCCGGGCTCCGGTTTTTTTCTGTAAGGCCCTGCCGGCTTCCAAAACCTTATCAGGATTGTCGCGAAGCTCATCAAAATTGAGCCCGGCGATGGCCACAGCCTCATCATAATTGGGTTTAATTAAATCCACGCCATGGTAGAAGTCCCCCGGGTTGGAGCGGTGGGGGTCCACCAGGAGTTTCTTGTGGTGCCGCTGGCAGATTTCCACGGTTTTTTTCACCATGTTTTGCGAAATCACTCCCTTAGCGTAATCTTGGAGAATCACGACATCCACGCCCTCAATCAATTCATTGATCCGTTGCAGGACTTTGCCCTCAGTTTCAGGAGAAAGGTACTTGCGCATTTCATAATCCACGCGCACCACATGGTGGAACCCCTTGGGCCCCGCCATAATCCGCGTCTTGCGCGTGGTGGGGCGCCGGTCAGAGAACACCATGTGATCCCAAGAGACATGGGCTTTCTTGCAAAGCTCCTGCAAAGTCACTGCGCCGGCGTCCCGCCCGGCAACCCCGACCAAAATGGCCTCGCCCCCCAAGCTCGCCACATTTTGCGCCACATTGGCGGCCAATCCCAGGCGTTGGTCTTCTTCAGTCACTTCGACCACGGGCACGGGAGCCTCAGGGCTGATCCGGCGGACATCGCCCATGACATATTCATCCACGCCCACGTCACCGATGATGAGAACTTTCTTATTTTTAAAACTGGAAATCGTTTGAATCAGATCCTGACGTTGTTCTGTCCCAATATTCACGGGCCGGCTCCCTTGTAGAAATTTCGTTTTAAACCTATCTTTCAAAGGTAAGCCATACTTTTTTCAGGGGCAATGTGTTAAGAGAGATCATGCGCAAACCCCTCCATTCTTTTCAAAATCTGATTTACACGCCCCATTTTGTCAGCCCCGGGGAAAAACAGCAGATTTTAAAGTACTTAAGTGAACTGCACCCCCTCTGGGAAATGCGCTATTCCAAACACAACCCCCCTCCTCCCGATCAATCCCAGCGGCGGCTTTTGCGTCCTGTTTATTGGCTGGGAAACTGGCAGTTTGCGTGTTTGAACTATTACCATCCCCCCAAGGGAATTCACCATCGCTGCGTCAGCGCGGAACCTTACCCTCCGGTTCTCGCTCATCTGGTGGATAAAATCGAAGGTCTCGTCAAAGAGCAATTCGATCCCCGGGATGTCCCTCGCGGCTGGCATTTGAACACCTGCTTGATTAATTTTTACGGCGACCAGATCCAAGAGGGAAAACGCACGGACTGCGCCCGCGTCGGAGAGCATAAGGATTTTGAACCAGGCCCGGTGGCTTCGGTCTCTTTCGGGGACCGCGCCCTTTTTCAGTTCGTCAACAGCCAAGGAACCCAAAGACAAAGCCAGGTCGTTCTCCAGCAGTGGCTTGAGGACAGCTCCTTGCAGATTTTTGGTGGGGATAAATTTAAAAAGAAACTCTTTCACCGCGTCCAACGGGTGGAGAAAAAGCGGGAAGAAAATTTTTTCCTCAAAGTTTCAGATTTTGAGACCCGCAGAATCAATTTCACCTTCCGCTACGTTCCCGACGAGCATATCCAACCCTTCTTCAAGCTTCCGGCCGAAGCCCAAGCGGATGTCCTTGAGTACATGCAAACCCTGGCGGCCCACTCCGCCTTTTTTCAAAACCACTTGCAGCTTTGGCAAGCCCGAAACCCCTAACGCCCTGGGTTTAACCCCCTGGACTTTCGCAGAGATCTTCTCCTTCCCTTCAAGAACCACTGAGTCAATTTGTTTTGTCAGTAGACTCTGAGTTTTTACTTAATTAGGATGACTCCGTGTGTTTTTAAGGAGTTAGATTCAATGGAATTTCACAAATCAGAAGCTCATTTAGATGGTCCCTTGTTCAAAAATGCCCTGCAAACCGTAGAAGAGGCAGCCAAACTGATCAACTGCGACCCCAACGTCCTCGAAAGATTAAAAAGACCCCGTCGTTGCGTGACGGTCAGCATCCCCGTCCGAATGGATGACTACACGGTGAAGGTCTTCACCGGATATCGCGTTCAGTACAATGCGACTCTCGGGCCCTATAAAGGGGGGATCCGCTATCATCAAAATGTGGACCTTCCCGAAGTGGTCGGTCTGGCCGCATTGATGACGTTTAAAAACTCCGTTTTGGGTCTTCCTTTGGGCGGCGCCAAAGGGGGCGTGTGCGTGGATGCCAATCAGATTTCCCGCACTGAAAAACAAAACCTCACCCGCCGTTATGCCTCGGAAATTTCCAGCTTTGTGGGGCCGACAAAGGACATTCCGGCTCCGGATGTGGGCACGGATCCGCAAACCATGGCTTGGTTCATGGACACCTACTCTCAGGAGCAAGGCGGTTACGCCCAGCCTGGGGTCGTCACCGGAAAACCGATTGAAATCGGCGGCTCCCTCGGGCGCAACCACGCAACCGGTCTTGGGGTCGTTTACATCGCCGAAAAAGCCTTTGAAAAAATGGGCATGAAAATGGCGGGCTCTTCCATTGCCGTCCAAGGATTCGGAAACGTGGGCTCTTTCGCCGCGCTTTTCGCCCATCAACGAGGCGCTAAAATCGTCGCCATCAGCGATGTCAGCGGCGGCCTCTTTAACGGCGACGGCTTGAACATCCCGGAGATTCTCGAGTTCATTAAAACGAACAAAGTCTTGAAAGGGTATCCGAAGGCCCAAGCCATCACGAACGAAGAGCTGCTCACGGTAAAATGTGATGCCCTTTTCCCTTGCGCACTGGAAGGACAAATCGACCTTCACAACGCTGAGCAGGTGAAAGCCAAGATCATCGTCGAAGGGGCGAACGGACCGGTTTCCGTGAATGCCACCAAGGTCTTGCATAAGCGCGGCACCTTCATCGCCCCGGATGTTATCGCCAACGGGGGCGGCGTGATCGTATCTTACTTTGAGTGGGTTCAAGACATCATGTCCCTGTTCTGGGATGAAGAAGAAGTGAACAACCGTTTAAAAACCATTATTCACCGGGCTTTTGATGTCGCCTTCAAGTTCCATCAGGAAAAAGCGGTGGATATGCGTTCCGCCGCGATGGCAGTATCTGTGCAACGCCTTGAAAAAGCGATGTTGCTCAGAGGCCTGTACCCACGATAGTCATGAAAAAGCCCTGGCTTTTACTTCCTCCCGAATGGGCCCACGACCTGGGTCCTTTTGGTTTAAAATTCTTCGCTTTGGTGAAATCCCAGCCCACTCCGGTCTGGCGAAGTTTCACTTGGAATAATCTGACTTTCAAAAATCCCCTGGGGCTTGCCGGCGGCGTGGACAAAAACGCCGAAAGCCTGAAGGAATGGTGGGCCCTGGGTGTCGGCTTTGCCGAAATCGGCACGGTCACCCCCCGGCCGCAAAAACCCAATCCCGGAAAAATCATGGACCGTGATCTCCCCCGCCGGGCGCTCTGGAATAAGATGGGGTTTCCCAGCGCCGGGGCGGATGAGGTTTATTATAACCTCCGCTCTCTTGAGGAGAGAAAGACCCCGGTCTTTGTCAATATCGGCAAAAACCGGGAGACCCCGAATGAGGCTGCCGTCGGGGACTACCTGAGTCTGATCCAGCGCCTGCGCTCCCAAGCCGATGCCTTTGTGGTTAATATCAGCAGCCCCAACACCAAAGGACTGCGCGATCTGCAAAATAAAGAGGCGTTAGCGAGACTTCTGGAGCCCTTGGTGCGCAGCTGCCACCAGAATGAGTTTTCTAAACCGATTCTCCTGAAGCTCAGCCCCGATCTCAACGATGATAGCCTGGAAGAGGCCCTTCAGGTGGCGGTGGAAACAGGGATTGATGGATTTGTCCTGACCAACACGACGCTCTCCCGCCCCCAAGGGATTTCCTTCCCCGCCGAAGGGGGGCTTTCGGGGGCTCCGCTGAAACCTCTTTCTTGCCAAATACTACAAAGAAGCCTGCAAATTCTGGGGAAAAACCGCCAAGGCAAGCTCATCGTTAGCGCCGGCGGCATAATGACCCCCGAAGATGTCTTTGAAAGGTTGCAAATGGGCGCAGATCTTGTTGAAATTTACTCTGCCCTTATTTTCGAGGGTCCGGGTTTCTTTCAGGAAGTCGCACGCAAACATTTCAAGTAGAGAGGTCTATGGCTGAGGGTGAGGAAAAAACACGCAGATCTAAAAACCGCAAAGGGCATTGGATCCCTGTGGTGGCCGGTTTCTTAAAAAAAGACGGCAAGATTCTGGTGGGTCAACGCCCCGAAAACAACTCTCTGCCCGGCCAGTGGGAATTCCCCGGGGGGAAAATCGAATCGGGCGAGACCCCGGAACAAGCCCTGACCCGGGAATTGCAAGAAGAACTTGGCATCGACGCCGAGGTGGGGGATCTGAAGCTCGCCTGCACTCACTCCTACGGTGACGTCGGTATTTTAATCTTATTTTACGAGATCCTTTTCTGGAAAGGGGAACCCAAGGCCCAGCACCATATGATGCTGGAGTGGATCCATCCGGAAGAGCTCAAACATAGAAACATCCCTGAAGCGAATCGTAAAATCTTAAATCGGATCTACAAGGCGCTGGGGCTAGAATGGCGAAAATAATCTTAGTAGCGGAAAAGGTGAACTCCACTTCATGGCCTTTGGCCTTATCCTTGAGAGCCCAGCAGCATGAAGTGATTTTTCTGACCAGCCAGGGTGAGGACGCCGCGAACACCGACGGCATCCAGTTTATGGCCTATTTCAAAAGATGGTCGGTTCTGGAGGCTTTGCGCCTTCTGCCTCTGCTCTTCAGTTATGAACCTCAGGTGCTCCATCTCATTCTGGAAAAAGGCCGCTTAAGCGGGGCCCAAGCCCTGTTGGCGACCTACGCCAAATCCCATCCGCTCATGGTGTTGACAACCTCTCTCTTGCAGTTTGAAAAACGCCTGCGCCGAGGAAGCCCTCTTCGCTTACTGCTGCAAGAAAGCGATATCGTGACCTGCCCCTCGGTCATCTCCTTGGCCAAACTGCGGGGCCTGAGTGTGCGCTCACGCACGCAGGGCCGCGGCATCCTGCCGCCGGCTTTGGATTTATACGGGAGCACTTTACTTGAGGCCCCGAGTCCGGAAGATCAGAGTGCGGAGATTTTTGCGGAGGAAAACTGGGCCCCTCACCTGCAAGAGGAGCCTTATTTTGTGATTCCCTGCTTTGAAAAGAATTTCTCTGAAGACTCGGTTTTTTTCCGCCGTGTGGCCCGGATTGCGGAGACCCGTTTTGTGGTGCTTTTGGGGTCGGATCAGGACTGGCCTCTAAGGGACCGGAAGCGTTTTGAACGGTGGATGGACGCCCGGGGTGTGAATGACCGATGGATGTTCACGGGCGCGCTGCCGCGGGCTTTGGAAAAAGATCTCCTCAGACAGGCTCAATGCCTGATCCTGGCCGGCATCCCCCTGACACCCCAAGAAGTCTCCCAGTTCTACTTAAAATCCATTCAGTGCAATGTCACCCTGGTTTTGGACTCCAAACAGGCCAGTGTCCATGCCCACCTTTGGCAGAAAGATGTTAATTGCTGGATCCTGAACTCGGAGTCTTTGGACCGGGAATTCAGCAGCTTCCTTTTGCGAGATGATTTCAAGCCGCCGCAAAGCCTGCAAGCGGAACTCAATCAGGACCGTCATTTAACGGACACCCCTTTGAACGAACTCAATCGCCTTTACACCCGCGCCTTGAGTCAGTTAAAATAAAGGTCTATGCCCAAGAAAAAGGCCCTGCCCCAGTCATTAAACATTTGCTTGGTGAGCAATCGTTTTCAGATTTTAAGTCGCTCCACGGACAGCGGTTTTTTATGGCCCATCGCCCGGGGCCTGGCCAAGCAAGGTCACAAAGTGACCGTGATTTCCACCAAAAGTCCCATCGGAAAGCCGGAGGTCCAGCGTGACGGGGTGCAAACCTATTATCTGCAGGAAAACGGCAGTCCACTTAAAAACCTCAAATTCGAAGAAGCTGCCTTGCAGAAGTTCCTGGAGCTTCATAAGAAAGAGCCTTTTCACATCCTCCACAGCCTGGACAGCTCGGGCCGCCGTATTGCCAGAAATAAAAAACAATTGGGAGTGGCCATTGCTTATGATGCCGAGGCCACGCAGATGTCCCAGCTTTTTTCCATTCTCGGCATGAGCCAGGAAACTCTCGGGAGTCTTCTCACCACGGCCATCGCGGTCACTTATAAATTTCTCACCACCTACTTCGGCACGGACCGCAAACTTTTAAAAACCGCCGATGGGGTTTTCGTAAACAATCCCCAGCAAAGAATCATCCTGGAGCGGTATTATCTCTACCCCGACTTCCATATCTACACCGTCCCCTACGGGATGGAGCTGGGGGACCTTTCCCCCAAAGAGGAATCCGATGAGTACCGGAAAAAATGGAATCTCTCCTCCAACGCCCATGTGGTGGTGACGATCTCCGACATGACGGAGATCCGCGAGTTGCAAAACCTTTTGCGCTCTTTTGAAAAAGTGGCAGTCAAAAAACCCAACGCTTATTTAATCATTGTCGGCAACGGGCCTTATTTTAAGCAGGTCGAGTTTGAAATGCTGAATCTCGCCCTGGGAAGCCGGGTGATCCTCCCAGGCGCTTTGAGTTCCCGGGACCTGATGGAATTTATTCTGATGGCGGACGTGTATGTCGATTTGAGTTCTCGCTCTACGGGCTTCGAGGCCAGCCTCATTGAAGCCATGGCCCAGAAAAAGGTCATCATCGGCTCTGAGGTGAACCCCATTGCCAATGTGGTGGAAGATGGCATGGATGGTTTTTTGCTTCGCCCGGCCGATACCGAGTCCCTGGCCAACCTTCTGATTGAAATTTTCTCTGGCACCCTGCCCACGCAAGAAATCGGTGATAAGGCCCGGCAAAAGGTCCTTGATCTCTTTGATACCCAGAAAATGATCCGCTCGGTCCTGGACGCTTACCGACGGATTCTCTTAAATACTGGGATGTACTAACTAAATCCGCCCCTCCTGCGTTGAGCCATGAGGGTTTTTCGCTAGTCAGACCACCTTGAATCTGTATAATTGAGTCCATGACAAAAGCGGATTTAATCAATCTAATTGCGGAAAAAGCAGGCATTACTCGCGTTAAAGCGGAAACTGTTGTTAACACCATCTTTGACTCCATGGTGGAAGCACTGATGCGCGACGACCGTATTGAAATTCGTGGTTTTGGTTCTTTCGTGAACCGTCAATATGATGCCTACAAAGGGCGCAATCCCCGCACCGGGGAAGTGATCAACGTTGAAGAGAAAAAGCTTCCGTTTTTCAAAGTAGGTAAAGAACTCAAAGAAGATATCAATAAGGGGCCGAAAAAGTAGGCCTGCGTTCCCCTCGCGGCTTTAACCCCCATAGGGAAAAAGCCGGGTTTCTGAAATGGTTTTAAGACCCGTTAAGGCCATAAAAAGTCTCTCCAAGCCAAGAGCAATTCCTCCCGAGGGTGGCATTCCCGCTTCAAGGCACTGCATGAATTCCGCGTCCAAGGGAACTTCTTCTTTTTTCATGGCTCTTTTTTTCGCCAGATCTTCGGCAAAACGCGCTTTTTGAATTTGCGGATTGTTGAGTTCATGAAAGGCATTGGCAATCTCAAGCCCCTGCCAATAAACTTCAAAGCGGTCTCCCCAGCCGTCCTCTGTCAAACGCGCCAAGGCCGCTTGATAGGGAGGATATTTCTCAACAAAGGTCACGCGCTCCACCGGGAGTTGGGATTCAATCTTTTCAAGGAAGATCAAAAAGAAATAATCATCGATCTGAGTGGCGGAGCCCACATCCACTTTTAATTTTTTGGCCAAATCCTTGAGTTCACCTTGGCTCGTCGTGGGCTTAAAATCAAAACCGCAATACTTCTGAAACAACTGGGCCAGGGAAAAACGATCGACCCCCCGGGGCCCTTGCAGGGAGGGGATTTTTTCCACCACGTAGGAGATCAACTCCTCCACATCGCGACGGATGGCTTCAAGGGTGTCAAAGGCCCGGTACCACTCAATCATTGTGAATTCAGGCTGGTGATGAAGGGTGACTTCGCCGTTGCGATAGCAATTTTTAATTTCAAAAATTTTCTCCACCCCCAGAGCCAAGGCCTTTTTCAGATGAAGCTCAGGGCTTGTGGGTAAGTACAAGGTCTCCCGCCGGGAGCCCAAAACCAGTTCCGTTTTAAACACATCCAGACTGGGTTCCGTCCCCGGGCAAGGAACCAGACCGGGAGTTGCAATTTCTGTAAACCCCCGCTCCCGGAAAAACTCCCGCACCCGGTAAATAAACTCCTGCCAAAGCCGCAGCGTGGACAGCTGCAACTCCCGGGGCGGCAAGCCTCTGAGAGCCGGAGCCAGAAGGGTCACCTCTCCCGTGGGCGCCACCGCGACCAGGTCTCCTGGATGAAGCAGTTCTTCCAACGCCCCTGTGGGGTCCTCTTTTAAATACAACTTTGCAAAAGAGCGGGTCTCTGGCTGTCCCTCCCGCCAAAGGGTGAGGTCGCAGGTATTGCCGTCCCCGCGAAGCCCGTGCCAACGCCCACAGAAATGAGGGCCCGGCGGCTGCGCAGGATAAGGCTTCCAGTGATGGGAAAGAAATTCCGCGCGGGTCATCTATTCACAAAAGCCCTGGCGGCGAAGTTCAGAGAGTTGTTTAAGGGCGGTCGCCATATCATCGGCGCCAAAGACCATCTCTTGATCCATTTGAATCCGGTGCTTCATCCACACGCCGGCGACAATACCTTCGCTCGCCATGCGGCAGTCCTGAAGCTGGGGGGTGCAGATCTGTTGTGTGATCAAGCCTTGAGCCAAGACCACGGCTTCTGAAAAGGTGTTGGCCCCGGCCAAGGCTGTTTCTCTAGAGGACTCGCCCACCCTTTGGATTCTGATTTTTTTCCAGGCTTGCTGAACGGCACCCTCAGAAACATACTTACAAGCTTGAGGCGCCGCCAGGGATAAGGTAGACCACAAGTGAATGGAGAGAATGCTAAGGGTGATACAGAGGGGTTTTCTCATATTGTCTCCTAGTTTGCCACTCCATGTTGTGAACTTCTAGAGACCTTAGGTCCAGCATCAGTCCAGGGATTCACTGGCACGAGGTTCAAGAAGGTGTAAACACGATTTTTATGTATGCAAAACGGCGGCCACACAAAGAGGAGCCAAAATGACCCACGAACTCATTCAAGCGGATTTTTCCAAAATCCTTTCCCAATTAAAAACTCAAGCCGACTGGGTCGGCCTTCGCTTTTATAGCGAAAAATCCAATGTTCAGATGGTGCGCAATGAAACTTTGGAGACTCATGCCGCGCAATTGGATCAAGGACTGATGGTGGAGGTCATGGTGGACGGTCATCTTGGTTATGCCGCCACGACGGATCTGACGCCGGAAGGGATCGCTCAAGCCTTTCAAAAAGCAAAAACTCTCTCCACCCAGGCGGCCCGCTTTAAAGCCATCGAATTTACTCTCGAGCAACGCCCACCTTCCCGCGGCACTTTCCAAAGCCCTTATCTTCATCGGCTGGACACTCTGACTCAGGCAGAGGTCGTTGATACCCTCTTGCAAGCCTCGCGGAGTCTGAAGGTCTCTGACAAAGTGGTCTCCCGGACAGCCCTGGCGACATTTCTTGAGACGGAAATTCAATACCTCTCCTCCAGTGGGGCGGAGTGGCTCCAGAATTTCAATCTTGTGACCACTTATTACGCCGCTACAGCGGACAATAAAAAAGACATCCAAACCCGCACCGCCGGCAATTCCCTGCAAACGGGCGCCGAAGCCCTGCGCGATCCACAAATTCTGGAAACCTGCCGCCAGACCGGGGAAGAAGCTCTGGAACTTCTGGAAGCGGACAATTGCCCCACCGGTGTGATGGATGTGCTTCTGGCCCCTGATCAAATGCAATTGCAAATTCATGAATCCATCGGCCATCCCTTGGAACTGGACCGGATCCTGGGGGATGAGAGAAATTTTGCCGGATGGAGTTTTATCAAGCCCGAAGACTTTGGGCGTTTGCAGTACGGCTCCGCACTTTTGAATGTGGTTTTTGACCCCCACGAGCGGGGCCAGTTTGCCTCCTACGCCTTTGATGATGTTGGAAACCCCGCGCGCCGGGAGTATTTGATTCAGAATGGAAAACTCGTGCGGGGCCTGGGCAGCCTGGAGTCACAAAAACGCTCCGGAATCCCGGGCGTGGCCAATCAACGCGCCTCCAGTTGGAACCGGGCGCCGATTGACCGGATGGCCAATATCAATATTGAGCCTGGCAAGGACTCTCTGGAGGACATGATCGCTTCCGTCCAACACGGCCTTGTGATGAAAACCAACCGCTCCTGGTCCATTGATGATTACCGCAATAAATTCCAATTCGGCTGCGAATACGGCCAATTGATTGAAAACGGGCGGATCACCCGCACCGTTAAAAACCCCAATTATCGCGGGAAAACCCTCGAGTTCTGGCGCCGCTTAAAGGCCGTGGGCAATGCCAAGACCTATGAAAATCACGGCAGCCCGAACTGCGGCAAGGGCGAGCCCAGTCAAGTCATCCGTGTGGCCCACGCATCGCCTTATTGTTTGTTTTCTAACATCGAAGTCTTCGGAGGTGCTTCATGAGTCAGCGTGAGATTTTAACTTTTATCTCGGAAGCCCTTTTCAATGACCTTCACCAGGGCGAGGAATTGACGGTGGATTTCCGAGGGGAAAACACGGATTTCATCCGCTGGAACCAGAGCAAGGTGCGCCAAAACACCTCGGTCCGGCAAATTGAAATCAATCTCGAATTTCATAAAGAGGGCCGGCGTTTAAAAAAATCCTTCAGTGCCCAAGGCTCCCGGGAATGGGACGTGGTGGAAGCCCGAAGACTTCTGCTGGACGCACGGCAAGAGGCCTTGGTTTTGCCTCCGGATCCCTACTTGGTGCCTTTTGTGAATAATGGCAATAGTGAGGCATTTTTTCCCGGCACCCTGCTCACCGGGGAGGATCTGATTTCCGCCATTGCCGTTCCTGCCAGCGCCCATGATCTTGCTGGCCTTTATGCCGGAGGAAGGATCGAGGTGGGAAATTTCAACTCCAAGGGCCAGCATCATTGGTTTGCCAATGAGAGCTTTTTTATAGATTATTCGCTCTATCACGGCACCTTGGCCTCGAAATCCTGCTATGCTGGGTTTCATTGGCATCAGGCGGAGTTTGAAGACAATCTCAAAAGAACCGCGGAGCAGTTGCAAATCCTCAACCGGCCACGCAAGTCAGTGAAACCCGGCAAGTACCGGGTGTACTTGGCTCCGGCGGCGGTGGCGGAACTCACCACTATGTTCTCTTTTGGCGCCCTCAGTTACCGCGCCTACAAAACCGGTCAATGCGCTCTTAAAAAGCTTCAGGAAAAAGAGCGGACCTTGTCGCCGCAGTTCACTCTTTCTGAAAACTTCCATCTCGGGTTGACTCCCCGTTTTAATGAATTAGGGGAACTGGCCCCCGAGAAACTTCTTCTGATTAAGGAAGGGGAGTTGCAACGGCTTCTGGTCAGCTCCCGTTCCGCCAAAGAATTCGGCGTGGCCGGCAATCATGCCAGTGCGGGAGAAAGCCCTCGCGCTTTGGAAATAGATCGAGGAGGTCTAGCTCAAAAGGACATTCTCTCCCGTCTGGGAACGGGTCTGTATTTATCGAACTTGCATTATCTGAATTGGAGCGATTTGCAAAATGCCCAGGTCACGGGGATGACCCGATATGCTTGTATGTGGGTCGAAAACGGAGAAATGGTCGCTCCCATCGAAGATATGCGTTTTGATGTCAGTCTTTACGAGATCTTAGGCGAGGGCCTTTTGGAGGTGACGGACTTTCAGGACGTCGATCCGAACGTGGATACCTATTTTCAACGTTCCTTGGGGGGAAAAAAACTTCCGGGCTTGTTGATTAAAGACTTTAGTTTGACCCTCTAGGAGCGTTCTTTGACTCTTTCGTAAAAATTATGCAGAAGGCTTTTCATTTCTCTCGGGCAAGGGTATAAAAATAGAAAGCCTCTCGGCAAATTTTGTCGGCGGAATTTTCTTAAGGAGAAAGAAATGGAAAATAAAATCCAACAACTCGTCAACGAACTTTCTAAAAACGAGCGCGTTCAAGCGGTCATGCACGACATGCATCTCCTCCAGGGCCGCATCAATGCCGAAATGACAAAGACCCTTTCCAAGTTCAAAAAGTCCGCAGGTGAACTGGAAAAAAATATTTTAAGCTACAAAAAGCAACTGATCGCGCAAAAGAACAAACTTGAAAAAGAGCTGCGCGCCCGCGCAAAGTCCCTCAAAGGGACCTCCACAGTCAGAAGAGCCAGCCCCAAAAAGGCCACGGCGACAAAAGCTAAAACCACCACGAAAAAAGCAGCTCCGCGAAAAACCTCGCGAAAAAGAGCTTAATTTGCTTAAATAGCCCTTGATTTAAGGCCTCTGTGCTCCTTGAGACAGAGGCTTTTTTTTGCTTTTCCCGCCGGAAAGAAGTTCTCTACACACCGTGCTGCCTGTATTTTAAGCATGACTGAGCGCGCTTTTGCGCTAAAACTTTATTGAATTCCTCTCTTGTGATAATTTCTGCAAAATTTCTTTTCGGGGTCTGTCTATGCAAACAAATGATATTTCATTGAAATTTCCAACTAATTCCACTCACCAAGAATTCACCGGTCGCCATATTGGACCCCGTGAAGAAGACATCCAAGCGATGCTCAAAGAGCTGGGCTTTTCTTCCTTGGAAGAAATGGCCAACCAAGTGGTGCCGGCAAAAATCCGCACCACCAAAAGCTATCCGGTGGTGGGCCATGGGGTCAGTGAATACGAACTTCTCACCAATCTGAAAAAAACCGTCTCCAAGAATAAGACCTACCACTCTTTGATCGGGATGGGGTTTTCTGACACCATCACTCCGCCGGTGATTCAGAGAAATATTTTTGAAAATCCGGTGTGGTATACCGCCTACACGCCTTACCAAGCGGAGATCGCGCAGGGGCGCCTGGAAGCTCTTTTGAATTTCCAAACCATGGTGACGGACCTGACGGGAATGGAAATTTCCAATAGTTCCTTGTTGGATGAAGGCACCGCTGCCGCCGAGGCGATGACCATGGCGCTGGCCACCCACAAGCAGGACCACGTTCGTCACTTTGTGGTCTCCCCCAAGATGCACCCCCACGTTCTTGAAGTTTTAAAAACCCGCAGCGAGCCTCTGGGTTTGACCATGATTTTGCAAGACCCGAAAACCTATGATTTCAAAACCCCTGTCTTCGCCGCTTTTGTGCAATACCCTGATACCGACGGCGCCATCGAAGACTACCAGGACATGACCGCGAAATATCACGCTGAACACGCCCTGGTCGTAGCTTCTGTGGATTTGTTGGCTCTGACTCTGCTGACCCCTCCGGGGGAGTGGGGGGCGGACATTGTTGTGGGGAACACCCAACGCTTTGGCGTTCCGCTGGGATTTGGGGGGCCTCACGCGGCCTTCTTGGCCACGAAAGATGCTTACAAGCGCATTATGCCAGGCCGCCTGGTGGGCGTGTCGGTGGACAGCCACGGGAAACCGGCGTTGCGTCTGGCCTTGCAGACCCGCGAGCAGCACATTCGCCGCGAAAAAGCGACCTCCAACATCTGCACCGCCCAGGTGCTCTTGGCGAATATGGCCAGCATGTACGCCGTTTACCACGGGCCTCAGGGACTTAAAAATATCGCCCAGCGTGTCCATCACCTGACCGTGCTGGTGGCGGAAGGTTTGAAAAAGCTGGGCTACACGGTGCCCGCTACGCCTTACTTTGACACTTTGAAAATCACCACCCCCAAAGCAGCGGACATTGTGAAAGCCGCGGACGCTTTGCAAATCAACTTCCGCGTTTATGACGCCAACACCCTGGGCCTCAGCCTGGATGAGACCTGCAACCTGGGCACCGTCAATGACATCCTGACGGCCTTTAACCTGGGACAGAAGGCGGCCTTCACGGCCCATGACCTGCAAAACGCCCAGCCCCTGCAATGGCCAAAGCAGTTCATCAGAACCTCCAAGTACCTCACCCACGCGGTCTTTAACCGCCACCACTCCGAAGCGGAGATCACGCGCTACATCCATACCTTGCAAAACAAGGATCTGACCCTGACCCACTCGATGATCCCGCTTGGATCCTGCACCATGAAACTCAATGCCACGGCAGAGTTGGTGCCCGTGTCCTGGCCTGAAATCAGCAAGATCCACCCCTTTGCGCCCGCGTCGCAGGTGCAAGGGTATATTGAGCTGATCCATGATCTTGAAAACAAACTTTGTGATATCACCGGGTTTTCCGGCGTAAGTCTCCAACCGAACGCCGGTTCGCAAGGGGAGTACACGGGACTTCTCGTGATCCGAAAGTACTTTATCGAAAAAGGCGAAGCCAACCGCAATGTCTGCCTGATCCCCAGTTCCGCTCACGGCACCAATCCGGCCTCGGCGGTGATGGCCGGCATGAAGGTGGTGGTTGTCAACTGTGACAGCCAAGGCAATGTGGATATCGCGGATTTAAAAACCAAAGCGGAAGCCCACCGCAAAGACCTCGCCGCCTTAATGATCACGTACCCCTCGACCCATGGGGTTTTTGAGGAAAGCATTAAAGAGATCTGCCAGATCATCCACGATAACGGCGGACAGGTTTACATGGATGGCGCGAATATGAACGCCCTGGTCGGGCTCTGCCGTCCGGCGGAGTTTGGCGCTGACGTCTCCCATATGAATCTGCATAAGACCTTCTCCATTCCTCATGGCGGCGGGGGCCCGGGCGTCGGCCCTATTGGCGTGCGTGAACATCTCAAAAAATATCTTCCCACCCACGGGTTGCAACCGGAGGCCGGCCCCAAAACCGGAATCTCCGCCACGACGTCCGCTCCTTGGGGTAGCGCCAGCATCCTGCCGATTTCCTGGTCCTATATCACCATGATGGGGGCGGAGGGCCTGAAGAAGGCCACGTTGGTGGCGATCCTCAATGCCAATTACATCGCAAAGAAACTCGCTCCCCATTATCCTGTGGTTTACAAAGGCAAAGAAGGCCTGGTTGCCCATGAATGTATTTTGGATCTGCGCGAGATCAAAAAGCTCAGCGGCATCGATGTCAGCGATGTGGCCAAGCGTTTAATGGATTACGGCTTCCACGCCCCCACGATGTCTTGGCCGGTGGTGGGCACTTTAATGGTCGAGCCCACGGAGAGCGAACCGAAAGCCGAACTGGATCGTTTTATTGAGGCGATGATTGCCATCCGCGGGGAAATCCAGGCTGTTGAAAGCAAGAAATGGGATCTCAAAGACAACCCCTTGGTCCACTCCCCTCATACGGCCGAAACCCTCCTGAAGGCGGAGTGGCCTCATGCCTACTCCCGGGAACAAGCTGCGTATCCAACTCCCTGGCTGCGCGAGAATAAGTTCTGGCCCGTGGTGGGACGTATCGACAACGCCTATGGGGATAAGAATCTTGTCTGCTCTTGCCCCAGTGTGGAGACTTACCAGTAAGGTGACATGAAAAAGGCCGTCTTTATCCGTCTTGATAAAATAGGGGATCTTGTTTGCACTCTTCCGGTGGACCAGGTCTCCTATTTAAAAGACTGGGATATCACCTGGGTGATTGCCAAGGGCCTTTCCTTCATTCCGGAGCATGCGGAACCTCGCAGGAAATTCATCGAACTGGATCGGAACGCCCCCCGGGAATCCCGCCGGGAGCTTGAAAACCTTCTACGCGACCTAAAGCCCGATGTGGCTCTCAGCATTCAGGCGCCCTGGTGGGTCAATTACACTTTATGGAAGTGCCGGGTGCCGACCCGCCTGGGGGTGCTTTCAAAGTGGGATAGCTTTCTGTTTTTTAACTTCGGGATCCGGCAAAAACGCAGCCGGGCGCAGCAGCACGAAGCCGATTACAACCGGGATCTTCTGCGCCCCTTGGCGGGTGCGGCGGCTCTCACTGAGCCTGCACCCGTTTTAAAAATGCATGCGCCCGCCCAACCGGAGTGTCTGCAACAGCACCAATTGGAACCACGGAAATATGTGGTGGTCCACCCGGGCATGGCGGGGTCGGCTCTGAACTGGCCCGTAAAACATTATCTTGAACTCATCGAAAAACTCAAAGACCGGTCCAAAGTGGTCTTGACGGGAACTGCGGGCGATGAGCCCTGGCTAAAAGATCTTAAAGAGCATTTTAAAAAGGATCCTCAGGTATTGTGTTTGCAAAACCAACTCACTCCCCGCCAGCTTCTGTATGTGCTTGAGCAGGCCCGGACGGTTTTTGCCCCCAGCACCGGGGTTCTGCATCTGGCGGCCAGCCTTGGGACCCCGGTCTATGGTTTTTACTCCCCCATCCGCGTGCAAACAGAAAAACGCTGGGGAGCCCGGGGCCCTCAAGTTCATCTCTTCAGCCCCTCAGGAAACTGCCCGGCCAGCCACGCCTGTCTTGGCGATCGCTGTCCCTTGCATCCCTGCATGGAAGACATCACCCCCGAGCGGGTGCTGGAGGAGTTTCCGTGATGCCAAGATCAAGGACCCTTCCCCCGGAACTGGAAGGGAAAATCAATGAGGTCTTAAAAACCCGTTTTGGACTTTCCTTGCAGGATGCCTCTTCCTTGGCGGAGGCCGTAAAAAAGCTCTCGGATTTTTTTATCGAAAATCCCGACGGCGCCACCCCCTGGGCGCAAAGCTGGGCGCAGGTGGCGTATCTGGTTTATTTTCTGCCTTTGAACCACGCCCGGGTTCAGGCTGTGGTGAGAGAGGCTCTTTCCCAGGATTTTTTTGCGGGCCTTGATCAGGTGGTGGATTTTGGCGCCGGCCCGGGAACAGCCAGCCTGGCTTTGAGAGAACATTTTCAGAGCTTCACCCTCGTGGAAAAGGCCAAGGAGATCTGTGCCCGCTTTGATTTTCTAACCGGGTCTGAGGCGCTCTGGCTGGACAAGGTCCCGGAAATCAACCGGCCGCAAAGCACCCTTGGGGTGTTTTCCTACTCCCTGACGGAATTAACCACCCTTCCTGCTTGGGCGCAGAGACTGGAGGCCCTGATGATTCTGGAGCCCTCCACCCAGCAAGACGGGCGAAAGCTCCTGGAACTGCGGCAGAAACTAATTGAAGCCGGCTTTAGCCTCTGGGCCCCGTGCACGCATCAAGGGCGCTGTCCGCTTTTGACCCACTCAAAAACCGACTGGTGCCATGACCGCATCCACTTTGCAAGACCCCCCTGGTTTGAGAAGCTGGAGCAGCACTTGCCGATGAAAAACAAAACCCTGACGACAAGCTACCTTCTGGCGCGCAAAAAAAAGGCGCCGCTCAAGGCCTCTAATATCGCCCGCACCATCGGCGACCGTTTAGAGGAAAAGGGCAAAGACCGCCAACTTCTCTGCCGTGGCGAGGAGCGGGAGTTTCTGGCTTGGATGCATAAACAGGGCTTGCGCCAGGACCTTCCCCGGGGAGTCCTGGTGGAACTCCCGGCGGACGCGCAAAAAGTTTCAAATGAGCTTCGGATTCAAAGCCCCGTGAAAGAGGCTTCTACTTAGTGACTGGAAATAAGGAAATGGCCAATTGATAAACGTGGTCTTTGTCTTCCGGCTCTGACAGGAAGCTGCAAAGCTCGCGGCGGAATTTGATGATGCGTTCGTTGGCCTCGGCCAAGCGATCTTCCGCCACAGACACGGTCACGGTGCTATGAGTGCCGGTTTGTTCCGGCAATAAAGCCAGGGCTTGTTCATAGATTTGTTTTTTCACCAAAGCCGCCCGGGCGTTGTTTTTGCTCGACATGGAGTAGTTGCCAAACTGGCGCTTCCAAGTTCCATCCTCGCCCCGGTAAAGCAGCTTGGCGTTTTCCAGGTCCGCAAGGGCCGCCTGTGCCTGTTCCAGCGTGATGCCCAGGCGTTCCGCGATCCAAGCGCCATCCGCTTGAAAGCCTTTCACCTGAACGAGTTCGAGGACGGCCACATGGTACCATTCCATCGACTCCGGCAATTCATGACTCTCCAACTCCCGCACGGATTGGGCTTTCAGGGAACTCAAGGTGTAATACCGGCGCCGTCGACGGTCGTTGGCTTTTTGAATAAAGTCCTGGACCTGGGATTCCGGCAGCGACAGCCGCGGTGCCAGACACAAGATCGTCCGCGCCGTCATGGAGCGTTTGCCACTAAGGAGTTTTGATAAAAAGGAGGAGTCGACTCCTAAATCCCTGGCAAACGCGCGCAAAGAATAGTTGGAGTTAACAGAGTTCCTGCGAGCGAGTTCTTGTTCTAAGAATGACCTGAAGTCATTCATATACATAGATTGCAACTGGGCCATATACCACACTAATCAACTTGAAATTTTCCGCAGAGATAATTATAGGGGTAAGGTATCAATGTTACGAAATCAAGAAGAAACGCCGAAGTCGCGAAATACTTGCGGCCACAAAAAAGTCCGCGTCCTCTCAAAATAACTAAAAAAAGTTTTATTTAGAAGTGTTCGAAAATCGATCGAAGATATAAACAAAGCGGTTTCGTTTTTTCTCCCGCAGGATGTACTGAGAGTGCATTGTAAATCTGTGTGCGAATTCTTCTCCGAGGGATTTTAGCATTTGCAGCAGTTTTTCTTCATCCCGCTGAGGGCACAGAATCAAGCGATCCGCCTGCAGACAACTCCCGTCCCAGAGGCTTTTGAGGATTTTCAAAATGGTGAAAGCCCCCACACCCGCAATGACAGCGGTGCCCGAGACCGGGAGAAAAAGCTCTTCCCCCTTGCAAGCAAAGAACCGCGCCCGCGGCACCAATCCGGGAAACTGCGCCTGCAGGCTTTTTTCCAGGTCATGAACGATGTGGGGAACAGAGTCGACAAAATGAACCTCGCCGAATTTTCCTGAGCGAAGCGCCTCTGTTCCCAGATATCCGTGATCGCAACAGAAGTCCCAAACGTCCTTTCCCGGCACTAAATTTTCAAAAATAAATTGCAATCGCCCGGACAACGCCACTTCTCACCTCGCTTAGAAAGCTTTGACAATATCCAGCAAACCCCTTGGGTTGACAAGCGTTCTGCTGGCGTGGAAATTGCCTCTATTCATTCTCTGGAGGCCTCATGGATCAAGTCAATCTTCATAAAACCCCCCTTGCCGACGAGCACGTAAAACTCGGTGCTCGGATGGTGGACTTTGCCGGCTGGTGGATGCCAGTCCAATACAAGGGTCTGCGGGAAGAGCACGTGAATGTGCGCACCCATGTGGGCCTTTTTGACGTCTCTCACATGGGAGAGGTGCGCTTTAAAGGTCCCAAGGCCCTGGAAACTCTGCAGTGGCTGACCACCAACGACGTGTCTAAACTCAATGACAACGAGGCTCATTATAGCCTTTTACCCAACGCCCAGGGCGGCCTCGTGGATGATATCATCGTCTACTGCCTGAAAAAAAATGAGGACTACCTTGTCTGTGTTAATGCCTCGAATGCGGATAAAGATTTCGCTTGGATGGTCAAAAACAACAAAGGCGCGGACATCACCAATGAATCCGCTTATTGGGGCCAGATCGCCATCCAGGGCCCCAAGGCTCTGGCTCTTTGCAATAAGGTCCTGGGTTTTAAAGCCAGCGAAATGAAGAGCTTCACTGTGCGCCGCTTTGACTACAAGGGTTTTAAGGCCATTTTCGCAACCACGGGCTACACTGGGGAAAAAGGTGGTGAGGTGTTTATTGAAGCCAAAGGCACCGCGACCCTGTGGCAGGATCTTTTGGCCCAAGGCCAGGAGTTTGGCGTTCAACCCATCGGCCTGGGCGCCCGGGACACGCTCCGCACGGAGTACAAGATGTCCCTTTACGGGCATGAAATCGATGACTCCACCAATCCTTATGAGGCCAAGTTGGGTTGGGCGATCAAACCGGAGGCCAAGGACTTCATGGGCAAAACCGCGATGCTAAAGGTCAAAGAGGCCGGCCTCAAAAAACAGCTCATTGGCTTTAAGATGCTCGAGAAAGGCATCCCTCGTCAGGGCTATCCCCTGTTTTCTTTTGACAATAAAGAAATCGGCAAGGTAACTAGTGGTACTCACTCGCCAAGCCTGGACGAACCGATCGGAATCGCTTATATTTCTTCGGAATTTGCGAACGAAGGCACTGAATTTTCAGTGGAAATCCGCGGGCGCAAAGTGAAGGCAAAAGTGTGCAAAACGCCTTTTGTGACTAAATAGGAGAAGCTTATGCCATTCCATATTCCTGAAGAATTGTATTACACTAAAGAGCACGAATGGGCCCAGGTTGACGAAAACATCGTGACCGTCGGCATCACTGAATTCGCCCAAGAGCAATTAGGTGAAGTTGTTTATGTAGAGCTTCCCGAAGAAGGCCAAAAAGTCACTCAAGGGCAAACCTTTGGGGTGGTTGAGTCCGTGAAAGCGGCCAGCGACCTTTATTCTCCTGTTTCCGGCACAGTGATCGAAATTAATACTGGACTCAATGATGATCCTTCAGTATTAAATGACGACCCAATGAATGAGGGTTGGTTGATCCGTATCGAAATGGATACAGAGAAAGAGCTTGCAAACTTAATGCGCGCTCCTGACTACAAAAAGCTCATTCAAGCATAATTTAATTTAAAGTCCGCAAGCCCCGCTGGTGAAATTGGCAGACACGCTAGACTTAGGATCTAGTGCGCAAGCGTGGGGGTTCAAGTCCCTCGCGGGGCACCAAATCTTCTCTAAATAATTGAAATTACAGAAGAATACGCAAGTCCACCCCCACGGAAGTGTGGGGGCTCTTATCTTTTAACTGTTGGTCTCGCAAAAAATAAATCTAAGAACAAGCACTTAGCGTTCTCAATCGATAATTTCTGAAGCTCTTATAACCGTAAGCATTGGCCTGTACAAGCTTTGCTGTCCG
>Ga0255338_1000287_pt1 | contig 194527 bp, 198 predicted proteins | sample MeOH1_35cm_T4_19_FD_203715 | JGI IMG/M metagenome (GOLD analysis project Ga0255338, IMG submission 203715) | Sandy soil microbial communities from University of British Columbia, Vancouver, Canada - MeOH1_35cm_T4_195 | ecosystem: Engineered > Artificial ecosystem > Sand microcosm >... | reverse complement strand
TCCTGGAGAGCGCCTGGTTCGACCCGATCCGCACGGCCCAGACCGGCCGCGCCACCGGCATCAACTCCGACGCCCAGTACCGCTTCGCCCGCGGCGTCGACCCGGAGTCCCTGGTCCCCGGCCTGGAGTTGGCCACCCGGCTGATCCTCGATCTCTGCGGCGGCGAGCCGTCCGAGGTGCGCGTCGCCGGCCAGGCGCCCGCCCCGCCCGCCGCCATCGCCTTCGACCGGTCGTATGTGAGGAAGCTCTCCGGCCTCGAGGTCGGCGCGGCGCGGATCGACGAGATCCTGACCAAGCTGGGCTTCAAGGTCGACGGCGACACCGTCACGCCGCCGTCCTGGCGCCGCGACGTGGAGGGCAAGGCCGACCTCGTCGAGGAAGTCGCCCGCATCGAGGGCTTCGACAACCTGCCCGTCGAACCTCTGCCCGAGATCGCCCGCCCGCCCGGCGGCGCGCTCACCGTCCGCCAGCGGCGCATGCGCGACGCCCGCCGCCAGATGGCCGCGCGCGGCTATGCCGAGGCCGTCACCTGGAGCTTCATGCGCCGCGACTGGGCCGAGCTGTTCGACGGCGGCCAGGCCGAGCTGGTCCTGACCAACCCCATCGCCGCCGACCTCTCGACCATGCGCCCCTCGGCGCTGGCCAACCTCATCGACGCCGCCGCCCGCAACGCCAAGCGCGGCTTCGCCGACGCCGCCATCTTCGAGGTCGGCCCGAACTTCCGCGGCGACCAGCCCCAAGACCAGTGGACGGCGGTCACCGCGCTCCTGGCCCCGCATGCGCCCAAGCACTGGGCCAAGACCGGCGGCGACCCGCTGTTCGAGCTCAAGGCCGACCTGCTGGCCCTGCTGGACGAGGTGGGCGCGCCGACCCTGCAGGTGGTCCAGGGCCAGAACGCCGCCTGGTGGCATCCCGGCCGTTCGGCCCGCCTCCAGCTCGGCCCCAAGGTCGTCATCGCCGAGTTCGGCGAGCTGCACCCGCGCATCCTCAAGGCCATCGACGCCGACGGCCCGATGCTGGCCTTCGAGGTCAACCTGGACGCCATTCCGGAGCCCAAGCGCAAGGGCGTGAAGACCAAGGCGGCCCTGGAGCTCTCGCCCCTGATGCCGCTCAAGCGCGACTTCGCCTTCCTGGTCCGCGCCGACACCCCGGCCGGCGACCTGGTCCGCCCGATCCTGGGCGCCGACAAGGCCCTGATCGCCGACGCCCGCATCTTCGACGTCTACGCCGGGACCGGCGTGCCCGAGGGCATGAAGTCGGTCGCCGTCGAGGTCGTCGTCCAGCCGCGAGAAAAGACCCTCACCGACGGCGAGATCGAAGGCCTCTCCGGCCGCATCGTCGCCGCCGCGGAGAAGGCGGTCGGGGCGAAGCTGCGCTCCTAACCCCCAAGCTTGTCATCCTCCGGCCGCGGGCGGACCGGGGGACCCAAGCCGAGGTCCGGGAAGCGGCGCATCCGCTTGGGTCCCCCGGATCAGCCTTCGGCTGACCGTGGGATGACGACAGCGGTGAGTTGACTCCCGCCGCGACGCCGGCGGCAATGTGCCCGCCATGGAGATCAACGGCGTCGCGCACACCTTCATCACCGCGGGCGACTTCGAGCGCTCGGTGGCCTTCTATCGCCAGCTGCTGCCGTTCCTGGGCATGCGCGAGGTCGCCGACAGCCCGGACACCTACTATTGCGTCGGCGGCCGCACCGGCTTCGGCATTCGCCGGCCCGAGCCGGAGCACGCTGGCCAGCGGTTCGTGCAGTTCCGAGTCGGCTTGCACCACCATTGCTGGCGGGCCCGCGAACGGGCGGACGTGGACGCGCTCTACGCCTTCCTGCTTCAGATCGGCGCTGTGATCGTCCACCCGCCCCAGGACGAGCCCTGGGCGCCCGACTACTACGCCGTGCTGTTCGAGGATCCCGACGGCATCCGCCTGGAACTCAACCACGTCCCCGGCCGCGGCCTCTTCGACACCCCGACGCAGCGGGTGGGGGCGAGTTTGGACGGACGGTAGCGCCTTCCTTTCCCACGAAGTGGGAGAGGGGGACCACCCGCCGAGCCGCAGGCGAAGAGCGGGTGGTGGAGAGGGCGAGCCTCATCTGCCGAGTCAGCGCCGCCCGGTCGATCCGCCGAGCCTGAGGCTTGCCCTTTCCACCACGCCCTCTTCGGGGCGCGGTCCCCCTTTCCCGCCAAGGCGGGAAAGGAAGTTCAGAACGGGATGACGTTGCGCTTCCGGGTATAGGCCAGGTAGCCGATGTTGGCGCCCAGGCGCAGGCCGACGCCGGCGCGGATCGGGGCCAGTGTGACGTCCTCGGCGCGCTGGTAGTTCACGCCCAGGCCACCGATCAGATAGGCCGAGCCTTCCACGCCGGGATAGCGCTGGAAGATCACGTCCGGGACCTGCAGGTTGTAGCAGAGGGTGAAGACCCGGCTGGCGTTGCCGCCCCAGTCCCAGCCGACCGAGGGGCCCTGCCAGAACACCTCCATCGGCTCGCGTTCCTTCATGTACATCAGGCCGCGGCCGTAGCGCAGGCCCAGGATGAAGGCGCCCGAACCCTCCTCGCCGGCGATATAGGCGGTGGGTCGGCCGTTGTTGGCGAACAGCCGCTCGACCGCGGCGCCCGCGGCCTCGGCCGTCACGCCCAGGAAGTCGGAGACGTTGGTGACGATCTCGTCCTGGCTGTAGGTCGGCGCGCCGCCCTGGGGCGCGCCGGGCGCCGCGCCGGTCGGACCGGCCGACGGATAGGCGGGCTGCGAGTTCGGCGGCGGCGGGGCTTCGGCCGGCGGCAGGGGCTGCGACGACACCGGCTGCGCACGCGCCAAGGTGGGGGCGGCCAGGGTGATCAGGCCCGAAGCCAGCAGTTTGCGTCGATCCATGGCGGTTCTTCGCCTCCGAAAGGTGAATCAGGGCGCCCGCCCAACGCCCTGGATGCCGCCTGTCGCCTTAATGGGACATTAACCACGTTCGCCTTCCGAAAATCGCTCCCCCTTTTGCTCGTCATCCCCCGGCTTGTCCGGGGGACCCATGATCACCGCGCCGCCAAGTTCGCGGCGGCGCTGACGTGCGCACCTTCGCCATCGGGTGATCATGGGTGGCCCCCCGGGTCGCGGCGCAAGCGACCCGCCCGAGGGCAGGCCTACCAAGCCGGGCCATGACGAGCGATAGGGGCTGTGCGGCAACCGCCTCCCTACCCCACGCATGCGAATGTGCTAGAGGGGCGCACAATGACCACGCCTCTGTCCCACATCCGCAACTTCTCGATCGTCGCGCACATCGACCACGGCAAGTCCACGCTCTCCGACCGCCTGATCCAGGAGACCGGCGCGCTGACCAAGCGCGAGATGACCGAGCAGGTGCTCGACAACATGGACATCGAGCGCGAGCGCGGGATCACCATCAAGGCCCAGACCGTCCGCCTGTCCTACCGGGCCGACGACGGCGAGGACTATGTCCTCAACCTGATGGACACTCCCGGGCACGTGGACTTCGCCTACGAGGTCTCCCGGTCGCTGGCCGCCTGCGAGGGCTCCATCCTGGTGGTCGACTCCAGCCAGGGCGTCGAGGCCCAGACGCTGGCCAACGTCTACCAGGCCATCGACAACAACCACGAGATCGTCCCGGTCCTGAACAAGATCGACCTGCCGGCCGCCGAGCCCGAGCGGATCCGCCAGCAGATCGAGGACGTCATCGGCCTGGACGCCTCCGACGCCGTCCTCACCTCGGCCAAGACCGGCGTGGGCATCCACGAGCTGCTGGAAGCCATCGTCACCCGCCTCCCGCCGCCCAAGGGCGACGCCGACAAGCCGCTGAAGGCCCTGCTGGTCGACGCCTGGTACGACGCCTACCTGGGCGTCGTGGTGCTGGTCCGCGTCATCGACGGGGTGCTGAAGTCCGGCCAGCGCGTGAAGATGATGCAGCAGGGCTCGACCCACCTGATCGACCGCATCGGCGTCTTCAACCCCAAGCGCACCGAGGTCGAGAGCCTGGGTCCGGGCGAGATCGGCTTCATCACCGCCCAGATCAAGGAGGTGGCCCACGCCGCCGTCGGCGACACCATCACCGACGAGAAGAAGCCCGCCGCCGAGGCGCTGCCCGGCTTCCGCGACGTGCAGCCGGTGGTGTTCTGCGGCCTGTTCCCGGTGGACGCCGCCGACTTCGAGGACCTGCGCGCCGCCATCGGCCGCCTGCGCCTGAACGACGCCTCGTTCAGCTACGAGATGGAGACCAGCGCCGCGCTCGGCTTCGGCTTCCGCTGCGGGTTCTTAGGGTTGCTGCACCTGGAGATCATCCAGGAGCGCCTCAGCCGCGAGTTCGACCTCGACCTGATCGCGACCGCGCCCAGCGTGATCTACAAGATCGGCCTGAACGACGGCTCCGAGATCGAGCTGCACAACCCCGCCGACCTGCCCGACCCGGTGAAGATCGCCACCATCGCCGAGCCCTGGATCAAGGCCACCATCCTCACCCCGGACGAGTACCTGGGCTCGGTGATCAAGCTCTGCCAGGACCGCCGTGGCTCGCAGCGCGAGCTCAGCTACGTCGGCTCCCGCGCCCTGGTGGTCTACGACCTGCCGCTCAACGAGGTGGTCTTCGACTTCTACGACCGCCTGAAGTCGATCTCGAAGGGCTACGCCTCCTTCGACTACCAGATCGAGGACTACCGGGTCGGCAACCTGGTGAAGATGTCGATCCTGGTGAATTCCGAGCCGGTCGATGCGCTCTCGATGCTGGTCCACGCCGACCGCGCCGAGACCCGCGGCCGGGGCATGGTCGAGAAGATGAAGGACCTCATCAACCCGCACATGTTCCAGATCCCGATCCAGGCGGCGATCGGCGGCCGGATCATCGCCCGGGAAACCGTCCGCGCGCTCCGCAAGGACGTGACCGCCAAGTGCTACGGCGGCGACGCCAGCCGCAAGCGCAAGCTGCTCGACAAGCAGAAGGCCGGCAAGAAGCGCATGCGCCAGTTCGGCAAGGTCGACATCCCGCAGGAAGCGTTCATCGCCGCGCTGAAGATGGACGCGGATTAGGTCTGGTTGTCCTCAATCCGCTCGTAGGTTTCGAAGTCGATGTAGATGTCGAGTTCGATTGAAAGTCCTCGCGCTCCAATGGCCAAAAGCGTCTGCGGAGACAAGCTGGCCCCGTCATTGCCGGTAGCGAGGAACAGTCCGCAGAAGATGTCCGCCTGAAAGCGTCGGGTGAGAGTCTTCCAGACGTTGAGGTCTGATGTCAGGGGCTCCAGCAATCCCGCTACTTGGCCCTCCAAGTCGCCGGGGGTTCGGCGCTCGGCGTGCAGGCGCCAGCTTCCGCTGTTCGCCAGCTTCGCCACCCCTCGCGAGGTGGACCACACGCCGCCCTTGCGCACGCCTACAGTCGGCTCCGCGCCGAGGGCGGCCGAGATTTCGTCAGGATCGAGATCGTCTCCAAAGAAGCGGAGAGATGCCGAGGTTTGCCGTAATTCACCCATGCAAGCTGCCTACGACGCTTAGTGCGCGAGCTCCAGCTCAAGTCCGGAGGCGGCCGCGGCCAGGCCCCGCCATGGATCTCATGGCAGCCAGTTTGCCTGGCGCTCAGGCCAACTCAAGGACCGGCCTGCGGCCGGCCGCGCCGCGGCGGCCCCTCGGGGCCGTCCTTGACTTGGCCTGAGCGCCAGGCTCGCATCTACCGTGAGATCAATGGACGGGAGACGCCTCGCGGCGCTCTCCCGACGAGCACCGCCCCCACCAACACCATCGTCATCCCCCGGCTTGTCCGGGGGACCCATGATCTCCGCATCGAAAAGGAAGTGGCGGCCGCGCGGCGCGCTCTGCTCGCTCTCCCGCGATCCTGGGTCGCCCGGACAAGCCGGGCGATGACGATCAGGGGAGGATGGTGGGCCCTAACTCGCCCGGAACGAACGGCCCTGCCGTGTCCAGCGGGCCACGATCTGCTCGCCGTGCCAGAGCGCGACGCTCACCCCCTGCGCCGCCATGATCGCCCGCTTGCGCGCCGACTCGTCGTCGACCGCCGAGAAGCGTTCGACCGTCGCGCGGCCATCGCCGGCGATATCCATCACGGAATAGAATCTGTGTTGTCGCGGCACCGTGGTTCCCCTCACGTTGCGAGTGTCGCAAGATCGGCGCCGGTCGCCCGTCTCGATCTTGCGGAGGGGTTACGGCGCCGCTCGCCGCCTGGACGCACAGCGGTCGCCCAAATCGGCACGCGAGCGTGGCGCGCCCAGCCTAGAGCTGGTTGAATTCCCCGCAGCGGCACTTGACCACCACGTCGTTGAAGAACGAGCGGTCCGCGCGGACCAGTTCCTGGCGGCAGGCGCCGCAGGCGTAGACGGAGCCTTCCTGGCCCTTGGGGGTGTCTTCGGCCTGGACCAGGGTCCGGCGGCCCACGAACAGGCCGGGGAACGTACGCAGCTCGATCATCACTCTGCTCCAAGATGGGCCAGGGAGAGCCGGCCGCTCTTCGCAATGCAAAATCCATTCTACGAAAAGATGCTGCAGCGCAATGACACCCAGTCGTCCGGATGACGAATGCGGCGGCAAGCTGGGCGGAATCCCTTACCGAGTAAGGAAAAGCGGCGCCGGGCGCTCAATTTCGCAGCGCAGCGTTACGCCAATCCGCGGCGGCGCCCCATTCCCGCCGCAAGCTTGACTAGATAGGCGGCTCAAGAGACCTAAAGCTCACCATCGAGAAGGGTTCGCCATGCGCAAACTGATCGTCCTGACCGCCGCGGCCGCCGCGCTGCTGGTTTCCGCCTGCAACACCATCTCCGGCGTCGGCCGCGACGCCCAGGCCGCCGGCCGCGCGGTCACCGGCGCGGCCGAAGACGCCAAGAAGTAAGAGGCGCGCGAACGCGCGCCGGCCGCGCCGTCACCGGCGCGGCCGAAGACGCCAAGAAGTCGTCCTGCGGCGGAAAGCCTCCGGGACTTCCGGAGGCCGGCCGGAAGGCGCATATGGGCGCCATGGCCGAGATCCACTATCCGCTGCTCCGCTCGCTTGGGCGAGGACTGGCCCAGCGCTGCCCGCACTGTGGCAAGGGCGGGATCTATGGGCGCTACCTGAAGGTCCGGCCGGCCTGCGAGGCCTGCGGCCACGAGCTCGCGCGCTATCCGGCCGACGACGGCCCGGCCTACCTGACCATCCTGCTGATGGGCCACCTGATCATCGGCCCGGCGCTGTTCTTCCCCGTGGTCTGGGAGACCCCGCCGCAGATCTCCCTGCCGATCATCCTCAGCGTCCTGACCGCGGTGACCCTGCTGGCCCTGCCCCGCGTCAAGGGCGGCTGGATCGGCATCATGTACGCCCTGCAGGTCACCGACCGCGACCACCGGGTCCATACGGCCGACACCGCGGACTAGCGGCCCGCGCCACGGCGCCCTCCGGAACCTAACCTTCACCGTACACGTTCGTTGCGGTGAAGGTCGGGGGACCTGAGGAGAACCGCCGAATGTCCCTGGGGACCATTCTCGTCATCGTCCTGATCCTGCTCCTGCTGGGCGCCCTGCCCACCTGGGGCCACTCGCGCAGCTGGGGCTATTTCCCGAGCGGCGGCCTGGGCCTGGTCCTGGTGATCGTCATCATCCTGGTCCTGCTCGGACGCATCTAGCCTAGGCTTGGACGGCGGCTGCCCCTAGCATCGGCGTCAAAAGCCGAAGCTGGGGGAAACTGCATGACCGCGACGGAGACCGGGGCCGAGGCCCAGATCCCGCCGGGGGTCATCGCGCCGGGCCTCACGGCCGGGCAGCGGATCAGGGCGATCCTCGGCGGCTCGGCCGGCAACCTGGTGGAGTGGTACGACTGGTTCGTCTACTCGGCCTTCGCGGTCTATTTCTCCAGCCACTTCTTCCCCGGCGACGACGAGCTGGCCGGCCTGCTCAAGACCATGGCCGTCTTCGCCGTCGGCTTCTTCGCCCGGCCGCTGGGCGCCTGGCTGATGGGCCTCTACGCCGACCACGCCGGGCGCAAGGTGGCGCTGACCGCCGCCGTCAGCCTGATGTGCGGCGGATCGCTGATCATCGCCGTCCTGCCCAGCTACGAGACCATCGGCGTCGCCGCCCCGATCCTGCTGGTGGTGGCCCGTATCCTCCAGGGCCTGTCGGTGGGCGGCGAGTACGGGGCCAGCGCCACCTACCTCTCCGAGATGGCCGGCAAGCGCCGCCGCGGCTTCTGGTCCAGCTTCCAGTTCGTGACCATGGTCATGGGCCAGCTGATCGCGCTGGGCATCCTCAGCCTGCTGCAGACCACCATGGACAAGCCCGACCTGGAGGCCTGGGGCTGGCGCATCCCGTTCTTCATCGGCGCCGCCATGGCGGTGGTGGTGTTCTGGATCCGCAGCCGGATGGACGAGAGCCAGTCCTACGAGGTCTCCAGGGCCTCCGGCGCCGAGCGGGCGCGGACCATGATGCTGTTCACCCGCTACCCGAAGCAGACCCTGACCATCTTCGGCTTCACCGCCGGCGGCTCGCTCGCCTTCTACGCCTTCACCACCTACATGCCGAAGTTCCTGACCGGGACCTCGGGCTTCCCCGGCCCGACGGCCACGGCGATCACGGCGGCGGCCCTGGTGGTCTACCTCTTCGCCCTCCCCTTCTTCGGCTGGCTCAGCGACCATTGGGGGCGCAAGGGCACGCTGTTCGTCGCCTTCGGCGGCGGGGCGCTGGCCACCTATCCGGCGCTCTCGGCCATCGCCGGGACCCAGTCGCCGCTCGTCGCCTTCGCCCTGGTCTCGCTGCTGGTGGTGCTGCTCTCGGGCTACAACTCGGTCAGCGCCGTGGTGAAGGCCGAGCTGTTCCCCGCCAATGTCCGCGCCCTGGGTGTCGCCCTGCCCTACGGCATGGGCACCGCCATCTTCGGCGGCACCGCCGAGCCGATCGCGCTCGCGTTCAAGCGCGCGGGCCTGGAAAGCGGCTTCTACGTCTATGTGGCCTTGGGGATGGCGATGGCCTTCCTCATCGTCTTCCTGCTGCCCGACAACCGGAAGCACAGCCTGATCCTCGAGGACTGACGTGCAGACCCTGGACCTCATCGCGCTGGGCGTCTTCGCCGCCGCCTGGCTGTTCTACGAGCCGCTGCTCAGCGCCTTCGGCAAGCGCCGCGGCGGCGTGCTCAACACCGACATGACCGTCATCCGCAGCGCCTGGATGACCCAGATGACCGGCCGCGAGGTCCGGCTGATGGACGGCCAGCTGCTGGGCCACGCGCTCAACTCCGCCTCGTTCTTCGCCTCGTCCAACCTGCTGCTGATCGCCGCCGCCGCGGGCGTGCTGTTCGGCGGCGACACCAGCTTCCGCTCGCTCTCGGCGCTGGAGGTGGTGAAGACCTCCTCGCGGCTGCTGTTCGAGGTCCAGCTGGCCCTGGTGCTGGTGGCGCTCGCCCGCGGCCTGCTGGACTTCATCTGGTCGATCCGCCAGCTCAACTACTGCCTGGCCGCCATGGGGGCCACGCCCGAGCCCCTGCCCGAGGCCCAGCGGCCGGCCTATGGCGCGGTGCTGGCGCGCCTTCTCAATCCGGCCCTGGGCTCGTTCAACTCCGGCGTCCGCGGCTACTACTTCGCGCTCGCCGCCGCCGCCTGGCTGTTCGGCCCCTGGTCCTTCATGGCCGCGACCCTGGGCGCGATCACCCTGCTGTTCTGGCGCCAGCGCAGCTCGCCCGCCGCCCTCGCCATCCACGACTTCCGCAACCTGCTGGAAAGCAGCTCCGACCGGACGCCGGAACCACGAGGCTAGCTCCAGCGCGCCGCAGGCGCTGTCTTGTTGACCACGGACCACACGAACCACACGGACTCGCAGCCCCCCGCGGCCAGGACAGGCATGACTCGTCCGCGTGGTCCGTGTGGTCCGTGGTCGATTCTTGCAGCGCTGACGCGCCGTGGCCTCAGAGACCCAGCTCCGCCCGCGCCGCCTTGGTGAGCTTGGCCGCGATCAGGCTGTGCGAGGTGGCGATCCAGCCCGCCGCGTCCTCGATGTCCGTCCCGTCCAGGTCGACGATCACCCAGTGGCCCTTGGCGAAATAGGGCGCCTGGCGGCCCGGCCCGCCCTCGTCGGTCAGCACCACGAAGCCGATCTCGCTGACCTTGAACGCCAGGCCATCGGCGATGCCACAGACCGCGAACACCTTGCCGCCCACCTTGTAGACGTCGGACCCGCCCCACTGGACGATGTGCGTCGCCGCCGGCAGGGCCATGGCGCAGGCCTGGATCTCTTCCCGCGTCATCCGATCCCAAGCTCCGTCCTTGTCTTCTTGGCCAGGCCGGCCGCCGCCAGCCGGTACGACGTCTCGATCCAGCCGGCCGTCTCCCCGGCCTCGACCTCGGACAGCGGGATATTCACCCAATGCCCGGGGACGAACCCCGGCGCCGACCGCCCCGGCCCATCCCGCACCAGCACCTCATAGGCGATCTCGGTGGCCTTGAACGACAGGCTGTCCGTCTCGCAGATCGCGAACACCTTGCCCCGCACCTTGTAGACGTCCTGACGCCGCCACAGCGTGATCTTCGTCGCCCCCGGCAGCGCCATCGCCACCGCCTCGATCTCGGCCGGCGTCACAGCCCGATCTCGGCCCGCTGCGTCTTGGTGAGCTTGGCCGCGACCAGCCCGTGGGAGGTCCGCACCCAGTCGGAGACCTCGGCGGCGTCCTGGGCGGCCAGGTCGTCCAGCTTCACCCACCTGGCCCGGGCCAGGTACGGCGCCGGCCGCGCCCGACCCGACTCGGTCAGGGCCTCGAAGGCGATGTCGGTCGCCTTGAACGACAGGCCGGCATAGGCGCCGTCGGTGGCGGCGAACATCTTGCCGGCCACCTTGTAGACGTGGTCGTCGCCCCACTGGACGTCCATGTGCGCGCCGGGCAGCGCCATGGCCGCGGCGTGCAGTTGGTCCTTCGTCACGCGGGCCTCCGTCAAGATTCCGGTGTTGCCGTCCGATAGCCTGAAGAACACCGTTTCGCATCTTGCCGCGCGGCATGAACCGGCGCGACATAGGCCGGCATATACGGAAACCCAGGTCGGGAGGAGGGCGCGCGATGAAGACGTTGAGGATCATGCTGCTGGCGGGCGCGTTCGCCGGTCTGGCCGCCTCCGGCGCCATGGCCGCCGGCAGCGGCGGCGGAACCGGAGGCGCGGCCATGCCCTCGGCCTCGGGGCCGCAGTACGACCCGGCCGAGGAATACGCCAAGGCGGTCGCCTCCATCCAGGCCAAGGACTACAAGGCCGCCGCCCGCTCGGCCCAGCGGGTCACCAGCGCCGCGCCCCGGAGCGTCGACGGCTGGAGGCTGCTGGGCGTCGCCCAGTCGGGCGCCGAGAACTGGAAAGGGGCCCGCAAGGCCTATGAGCGGGCCGTCAAGCTGTCGCCCGACGACCTGGCCAGCCGCGCCGGCCTGGGCCTGGCCCTGGCCCGGCTGCAGGACCCCAAGGCCCAGGAACAGCTCGCCTGGCTCAAGGCCAAGGCCACGGACTGCGGCGCCGGCTGCGACGCAGCTGCGCTGCGCTCTCTGACCGCCGAGGTCGAGAAGGCGGTGGCGGGCGGCGCGGCCGCTGGCCAGCCCAGCGCCTCGCTGGAATCCGGGACCCTGATCTTCGCCAGCGAGGCCGGCGACCGGGCCTATGTCGAGGCGGTCGGCCTGATCAACGAGAAGCGCTACGACGAGGCCCTGACCTCGCTGGAGCACGCTCGCTCGGCCTTCGGCCCGCACCCGGACATCCTGACCTACCAGGGCTACGCCTGGCGCAAGAAGGGTCAGTTCGATCGGGCCGAGGCCTACTACCAGCAAGCCCTGGCCGTCGCCCCGAACCACCGCGGCGCCACCGAATACTACGGCGAGCTCAAGGTCGAACGCGGCGACACCGCCGGCGCCAAGGCCATGCTGGCCAAGCTGGACCGCATCTGCGCCTACGGCTGCGCCGAAGCCGAGGAGCTGCGCCGTTGGATCGACGTCGGCCGCCAGCCGGGGACCTGATCCTGTTCGATACGCGCCGGCGAGGCCTGCTCTCCTCACCCGTAGGGGGAGGGGGACCGGCCGAAGGACGGTGGAGGGGGAGCGGTCCAAGCTCGGCGCTCCCGGCAAGCCCCCTCCACCATGCTGCGCATGGTCCCCCTCCCCCTACGGGTGAGGAGGGACGGCGGCCCGCAGCCAGGTGTCGAATTCCCCTAGCCCTCCTCCTCACCCTCGCCGCCACCGCCGCCCTCGCCGCCGACGCGCCCCGCCCGCCGCTCCAAGCCATGTCGTGGATCCCGCGCGACGCCGACCCCGTGCGCGTCTTCGCGACCCAGCCCACCGAGTGCCTGCCCCGCCCCGCCGACCCCGCCGCCGCCCGGTCGGTCGAGATCGGCCGCGCCGCCTTCCGCACCCCCGTGCTGCTGGGCGGCCAGGCGGCGCGCGCCGGCCTGACCTGCGAGAGCTGCCACCGGTCCGGCCATGGCAACCCCGACTTCCAGTTCCCCGGCGCCTCCGGCCCGCCCGGCACGGCCGACGTCACCCTCTCCCTGTTCTCCAGCCACCGCGGCAACGGCGTCCACGACCCCAAGCCCATCCCCGACCTCAGCGGCCCGCGCGCCAGCCTGAAGGTCGCCGCCCCCGACCTCCCCGCCTTCATCCGCGGCCTGGTCGTGGAAGAGTTCGACGGCCCCGAGCCGCCGCCGGCCGTCCTGGCCGGCCTCGCCGACTACGTCCGCGCGCTCAGCCCCGCCGCCTGCCCGACCGACACCCGCGAGCCCAACTCGCCCGGCCGCCTGCTCGCCGACGCCCGCCGCGCGCTCAAGGCCGCCCAGGCCAGCCTCGCCGCCCACGACCGCCCCACCGCCGTGCTGATGATCGCCGCCGCCCGCGCCCGCCTGTTCCTGATCGACGAACGCTACGCCGGCCAGCCCGCCCCGCTCGCCCGCCTGCGCGCCGCCGACGCGGGCTTGGCCGCCCTCCAGGCGGGGGTCCGCGAAGGCCGCCCCGACACCGCCGCCAAACTGGCCCAGTGGACGTCGGCCTCACGCGGCCTGGAGGTCGCCCTGGCCGCCCGCCAGCGCGCCTCGCTGTTCAATCCGGCCCGCCTGAAGACGGCGACGAACCGCCGCTTGCCCCCGAAGACCTCCTGACGGTATATGCGCGCCTTCCGGCGGCGGACCACTCCCCCGCACGGGTGTGGTGCGGTGGCCGAGTGGTTGAAGGCGCACGCTTGGAAAGCGTGTTTAGGGGAAACTCTAACGTGGGTTCGAATCCCACTCGCACCGCCACTCAGTCCGACAACTGAGCTCCATTCCGCCCTGTTATTCCCTAAGACGCGGAGGACGGCCGGCTATTGCGGCCCAAACTCAAGCCTTTCCCTGAATTCCGAGCCTCTCCAAGGGCCAGTTCCGGCCCCTTAACGGCCCGTGTCTCCGCGCGTCCGGGATTCAGTTGAGTTTCCCTGCGATCAGGGAAGTTACAGGGACGCCTCGGAGATTTCGGCGTCCCCGCGGACAAGGCCGGGCGGATTTTCGCAATGCGCACATGAGGTTGGCCCGCAATCGGCGAAGTGGACATGCATCCCAGGCAGGGAATGCTGTGAGGCCGAACAGGGAAAGATTTTCGCGGAACAGGGAGGCTTGCCCGGAAGCAGGGAACTTCAGTTCAGGGTCGCAAACCACCGTCGCTGATCGTCCCAAGCTGGCGGCAGATCGGCCGCTATGAACCGCTGAAGTGTCAGGCCGCACGGCTGGCGGCCCTCGAGGATCTGGGCCTGGAGATCCGGAGCCAGGAAGGCCAGGCGCACGAAATTCCGCTCATAGGGATTGGCCGGCGACACCTGCAGCACCGCGCGTTCTGGGGCGCCCACCGACCCGTTGCCGGCTTCGGCCAGGAGCTCATGGGCGGATCGGAGTGCGCGGACCAGGGTGGGATCGGTTCGAGACCCAGTGTCGAGCGGCCGACCCGATGCGTCCGCGACAACGATCCGCCCTCCGCGAAACTTCAGACGCCTGGGCAGCGTCACCCGAACCAGTGCCTGGTCGGCGGCCTCCGCCACGACACGATGTTCAGGTGGGAGTCGGCCCCTGAGGGTCTGAAGCTGGCTCTCACTGTCGCCCGGCCCGGCGAAGAATGCGGCACGCCGCACAACGATCTGCACCGTCGTCGCGTGAATCTCGACGCGTACGGCCGCGTCTTTCAGCGCCAGGCCGCGCTTCGGCCCCAGCTCGGTGAGACACTGCTGCATCAACTTCTCGATCGCGTCGGCAGGAATCCGTCGAATGACGTCATCGGACGCCGCCCGCGAGCCGCCACACTGCAGGGGCGTCGAGACGTAGTAGCGGTACACCTGCCCCTTTGCGCCGCGAGTGAAGGTCGGACTCATGGCCGTACCCTCTGCATCGAAGAGCAGGCCGCGCACACACCTTGCGAAGCGCCGTGTCGCTGACTCCGAACTCGGCGGCGATGCGTGAAAGCGGCCGGGTCCAGACGTCTTGGAAGAGTGCGTTGCGCGAAATGGTCTTCATGTGGGCGAGTTTCTGAGGGTTGAGACGCCGCACCATGAGAGCACAACGACCGCCGGCGACAAGGCTTGCCACATGTGAACTGTTCTCTTTTTGTTCTTGACATTTGCGCGCGAATTTGAGAGAGTTCAGTCAGCGTTGAGTGCTGCGCCAGGGCCGCTGATGCCGCTGGCGCACCCGCACGCCGATCCCGTGAACCAGACACTGCCGCGCGCCGCCTGACCCGGGTGAAGCGCGCCGCGGTCATGTCAGAAGGAAAGCAGCATGGCGTATACCCAGGTCGATCCCGCGCGGCTGACCGGCGACGCACTCCGACGGTGGTACCTTCGCTCACCGGCCGACATCGAGCGCGAGCAACAGACTGCAGCGGCGCGGAGACATGACGAGTTCTTCGGGACTACAGCATCGGCCGCGTTCGCGACTGAGGGCCGCCTCCCTGCGGGTCCCGGTGGAGACGATGTTCAGCACGTCGCATCCGTCGCCACAGACCAGGGTCACTGGAGTGGCAGCATGGCAAAGCCCGACGAGGCGGGCCGGCGCCTGGCCGCGAGGGACGTTGCCGGGAGCGGCTGGGGCAATCCGGCGCGAGCTCAACCCGCTGCGAGCGGCCATGTGTGCAGGACCTGCCACCGGGGTGGCGTGCCACCACTCCCGCCCGGCGGCATATTCTCGTTTCGAGATGTGCCGCCATCTTCCCCGTCCTCGCCATCCAAGCCGCCGGAGCCGGATCGAAAGCAGTGCGAGCAGCAACTGCAGAGTGATACAGACACGTGTGCTCAGCAGCCGAACAACGCCGCAAAAGGCGTCTGCCGCGAGGGTGCCATGAAGCGCTACTCCCACTGTCGGAAGACCGGTGAGGTGGGCGAACCGTACCTTTTCACCGTGCCAAGGATGCCGCGCTGATGACCCTCATAGCCGAACAGCTCCTCGACCTGTCCTACAGCGACGACAAGGTGCCTGTTCGGCTATTCCGCCCTGAGCAGCGGGATGAGAGCACCTGGGTTTGCCGGTTTGAGATCGGAGCGCCGATCGATGTCGCGCTGGACGTGCATGGGACCTCAAGCCTGCAGGCGTTGGCGCTTTCTCTGAAGGGCCTGTCCGCGACCCTCTACAGCACCGATCTTTATCGGAACCGGCAACTTGGAGCGTGGGGGGAGTTCAACGGCTATCTCGGCATTCCAGCGCCAGGAATATTCGCGGATATAGCGCCTGAGACGTTCTGATCGCCGACTTGCAACCGCGATAGCCTCCGGACTTTTTCGCACGCCGCACAGACCCATCGAATCGGCAGTCGAGTATCTGGAATCCGGCGAGAACCTGGAGACCCAGTTCGCGCTGATTGCCTCCACCGCCACTCCTTGCCCTGACGAAACCTGGCGGCCGCGGAGGGCTTACAGACCTGCAGCGGGTTTGAGCTGACCCAATTCCTAAAGGCTGCCCTCGACCCGCCGATCTGGATCGCGCAAGCTCGCCACTGCCAAGCTTCTCAACGAGTAGGAGTTCCGGGCTATGCGCCACCTTCCGATGCGGCCGCGCCTGTTTGTGCCGGCGTTCATAGCGCTTTTCGTGTTGTCTTCCGCTGCATCGTTTGGGGGGAGTTCTGTTCTAGAGACTGTCGGTGCTGCGGCGCTGATCGCGGCTCAGGCTCTGGCCTATTTCTGGACCTGGCAGGCGCTCGCCTTTGCGACAGCGGCGCTGCAGGCACGTGGCGAAGGCGAGCGCTCCAGTCGGTTTGAGCGCATTGGGCGGGTGCTTCTCACCGTCAGTGTGATCGGGCTGGTCAGCCTATTCATCGCCGCGCCGCGGGGGGTCACGAGTGCCTCCGAAAGCCCGTTGCTCATAATCGCACTTTTGGCGAGCGTGCTCGGCGGCTTCGGGCTCTTCTGGACTGCTGCAGCGGCGATGTGCGCAGCCGAACGGTCGACGGCACAGGGCAGCCCTCACGTGCTCGGCACGTTCATCCAGTTTGTATACCTCGTACTTGCCGTCGGCTTCATCTACGCCCGCCTTCGGCGCGTGGCGGCCGCTTCGGGAGGATAGATTGGCAAGGAGCGAAAGCTGAGCCTCGGCTGTGCCCGAAGACTTCTTTCCACCCTTCGCTGACGTCGGAAACCTCCGCATCTTGGCGGGGAGCCAATGGGAGAAATCGACCCGTCTCGGACGTTGCGCGGCGGCGGAGATTCAATAGTCTGCCCACACCATTCGAGCGGAAGGGCTCAAGTTGACCAGCAAGTTTCTGCTGCGCGTCGCGTTCTTCGCTGCGGTTGCTTCAGAGCTGGCGCTTGGTGCCGCTAGGCAATTCTACGTCATGCCGGATTGGTACGGTGGTCCCGGCCTGGTGGTGGGAATCCTTTCGTTGCTCGGACTCTTTGGCATTCGCCTTTCAGAGATTCTCTCCGCGACTGTCGGCAAGAAGTAGGGCCGCTTTCCACCCTCCACGGACATTCGGACGGGCCGCAGTTGGGGAGACGGCCCACCTCCCCTGTTAGGCGCCCCCGCGCACCCCGCGCCTTAAGTCCATGGGCAGCCACAAGCTCCGGCGGTCGGAGGGGTCAAGGACCGCGCGCCAGCGCGGCCGCAGGGCGGCTTGTCCTTGAGGCCTCCGACCGCCGGAGCACCCTCCACGCCCGGACTTCGGCCCAACCCACCTCTCCTCCGCCGGCTCCTCTCCCAGGCGCGGCAGCGCCGTGGGAGAGGTTGGGTGAGGGCGACGCGGCCGACAGGCCTGCCTCGGTGTTGGACCCGGAGGCTCCGGGGGTCGCCGCACTGGGGCGGGCCCTTGATCCAAAACCAGCTTGGTCCCAAGGCCCCCGCCGCCCTCACCCAACCTCTCCCACGACGCTCCGCGTCTGGGAGAGGAGCTTTCAGCACGAACAACTTTGACTCCTGCCCACAGCTCATGTTCTCGTTATGTTCATGTCGCAAGCCGCGCACATCGCCGAACGGCGCCAGCAGATGCTGGCGAGGCTGGCCGAGCTCGATCTCGTAGCGGCCGAGTCCGCGCATGCCAGCTACCTGGAAGCCATCGGCACCCCCGAGGAGGCCGAGAAGGGCCGCACCTACCAGCGCATGGGCCGATCGCTCCGCCAGTCGCTGGCCCTGCACGAGCGCTTCGAGCGCAACGCTTCCCGTGAAGCCCGTGAAGAGGCCCAGGCCGCCCGCCGCGACGCCATCCTCAACCCGCCCATCGAGCACGAAGACCCCCGCCGCCCATTCCCCCGCGACATCGACGCCGCCAACCGCCGCGCGGGCGACCTTCGCACCGCCGTGCGCCGGGTCATCTGGTCCGAGGGCTTCGAAAAGAGCGAGCTGGAGTCCGAACAGCAGCTCGAAGGCGAACTCTACCGCCGGCTGGAAGACTGGCTGATCGACGAGCGCTGCGAAGACGCCTTCGTCACCCGCGACCTCGACGAGCACGTCGCCGACATCTGCGCCGAGATGGATCTCGACCCCGAGAACACCGCCCGCTGGCGCGACCTGCCCGACCCCGACGTCGAGGTGGTCAAGAGCTGGCTCGATGACCTCAAGGGCTACGCCGAGCCGCCCTGGAAGAGTTCTGGCTAGGGGCCGTTACGCCCTCTCCCTCTCCGCTCGTCATGGCCGGGCTCGACCCGGCCATCCATTCCAGTGCGCCCGATGTCCTCGCACCCTTCTGGAACCGCCCGTTGGATGGCCGGCTCAAGGCCGGCCATGACGAGCGAGGAAAGGGAGGGCGCTCAGGCGTGCGTGATCGCCAGGCGCCCACGGGCAACCTTCCAAGCCCGGCCATGACGAGGGTTATGGAAAGCTGGTGGCCCACCTCCCCACCGCATTCCCGGCGCGAGCGAATCCGGTCGCACCCGCAACGCCGCAGCTCTACGGTCGCGGACGGGGCAGGGGTTCCGGAGATGGGCAGGTTCGGACAATGGGCGGTCGGCCCGGTCTTGGCGGTCGTGGCGGCCGTAAGCCCTCCGGCGCGCGACCTGGCGCACGCATCCGACGTTCCCACCCGCGTTTCGGTGCGCAATCTCGCCCTCGTCACCGCCCTGACGTGCGCCGTCGCGCAAATCCTCTCGCAGACCGCCGGCAGGGCGCCGGGTGCTCATGACGGACCCTGGGGCGTGGTCATCGGCCAGGTGCTCTACAACGGCGCACAGGTGGGCCTTGGGCTTCTCCTGCTGAGCCTGTGGCGCGTCGAGCGGCGCGGGTGGATCGTCGCCCTGGCGGTCGCGACGCTGCTGTGCCTGCCCTTCGCGATCTACGCGATCAGCCCCGGCGGCTGGGGATTCAGCGCCCTGCTGCTGGCGACCTGCATCCTCACCTGGTCTCGCCCCGTTCCCGACCTCGGCGTTTCCATCGTCGATGCGCCTGTCCGCGGCGGGCCCTTGCTGGGCAAGTTCGAGTTGCTGGCGCTGGTCTGCAACCTTCTCTGCTCGATGTACAACTTCAAGGCCAACGCGGGCGTGTGGCCGCATTGGATCGACATCTACGCAGCGATCGCGGACCTCATCGGCTTCACGCACGAGCTCGCGGCCGTCGCGCAGGGCATGTTCAGTCTCGGGATCCCCGGCGTCAGCCTGCCCGCCTACATCGAGGTGGGCTCCCCCACGCAGAACGTGGGCGCGGTCATGTTCGCCGTCATCTGGGCGGTGCTGCCCTTCCTCTACGTGCTCTATTTCGCCCTGCTGGCCAAACAGGCGAAGCACTCGCCGGGAACGCGGATCCAGCAGGCCCTCTGCGCCGTGGCGATCATCCACTTCCTCTTCCTGACCGACCTCGTGGACTACCGCTACGGGCGCGGGATCGTGAACCCGTTGACGCACCACTTCCACTGGCTCGAGGTGTTCGTCTGGCGCCTGGCGATCATCCTGCCGATCTACCAGAAGGTGGCGTCGGGCCAGTGGCTGCACGGCAATGGCAGGCTCGGCGTCGCGGTCCACTACGGGTTCGGCGCCTATGCGGCGGGCTTCTTCGTCTACGAAGTGCTGATGTACAACACGCGTATGTTCTACGCCTGGGCGACCGGGACCGAGTACAATCAGATCATCCTGTTCGGACGGGGCTACGCCGAGACCGTGGGCTGGCACGGCGCGCTCGTGCTGATGGTCTTCCTCTACGGCTTCATGCTTCTGGCCATGCGCTGCAAGCGCATCGTCGCGGAGCAAGCTGCGTCCCGGTCGCCAGGACGTGCTCCGGCAAAACCTCGGCCGGCCAGAAGCTGACACCGGCAACCAATCCGCCCGGCCAGAAAAAATTCCACCCGTGTCGTGAGGCCCGCCCGTCGTTCGTCCTCGGGAGACGAAGACCCCCGGAGAGAGACAATGCGGAAGCAGATCGCCACGGCCCATGTCACGATGGACGGCGCCACGCCGACCCTCGGAACCCGCCGATGAGCCCCACCATCACCGCCTTCAAGGCGTCGCCCGATCGCGGCCGGGGTCTGGCGCGGGACATGCGCGTTCGCTGGGCCTTCGAAGAAGTTGGCCAGCCTTACGAGGTCCGTCTTCTGACGTTCGGCGAGATGAAGGAAGCCGCGCACCTGGCGCTTCACCCCTTCGGGCAGATCCCGACCTACGAAGACGGCGATCTCGCGCTGTTCGAGTCGGGCGCCATCGTGTTCCACATCGCGGAGCGCCATGCGGGCCTGCTGCCGGACGATGCGAACGCCCGGGCGCGCGCGATCGCATGGATGTTCGCCGCGCTCAGCACGGTCGAGCCGCCGATCGTGGATCGCATGATCGCCCTGCTCGTGGAGCGCGACAAGAGCTGGTCCGAGCAGCGCCTTCCCCTTGTCGAGGATCGCATCCGCACCCGGCTGGGCGAACTTTCCACCCGCCTTGGCGACGCCCCCTGGCTCGATGGCGCGTTCAGCGCCGGTGACCTCATGATGGTGTCGGTGCTGCTCAGGTTGGGCGGATCGGGCCTCATGGAGGAACACCCGAATCTCTGCGCCTACATCGCCCGCGCCGAGGCTCGACCCGCCTACCAGCGGGCCTTCGCCGCGCAATTGGCGGTCTTCATCGCCGCATCGGGCGGCTGATGGAGGTCCGTGGCGCGGGGTGGAATTCCGCGCGCACCGCGCCGACATCACGCCTCACGACGCTGGCAAACCGGCCCATCGAAGCTAAGCTCCCCCATGCCCGCGCCGCCCCTCTCGATCCTGCTCGACCTCGACGGCACTGTTGTCGATTCCATGCCGGGCATCCTGGCGAGTTCCAGGGCGGCGCTCGGCGCCCTGGGGCATCGGCCCGACGGCCTGGGCCTCGAACGGCTGATCGGCCCCCCGCTCGAGGAGGTGATGGCCGAGGTGCTGGGCCGGTTGGGGGACGACCGGATCGCCGAGGCCGTGCTCGCCTATCGCGACCACTACGGAACGGACGGCTTCCGTGAGACGACGGTCTATCCGGGGCTCGCGGTCGCGCTGGATCAGCTCCTGGCGCTGAACGCGAAGCTCTACATCGCCACGTCGAAGCGCAGGGTCTTCGCCAAGCGTATCCTGGAGCACCTGGGCCTCATCGACCGGTTCGCGGGCGTCTACGGCTCCGAGCCCGGCGGGGCCCTCGACAGGAAGGCCGACCTCATCGCCGACGTGCTTCAGCGACATGCGCTGAGCGCCGACCGATGCCTGATGGTCGGAGACCGGCGCTACGACGCGGAGGGCGCGCGGGCGAACGGGGTTTCGGCGGTCGGCGTCCTGTGGGGCTATGGCGACCGGGACGAACTCGAGGCCGCCGGCGTCCTGCACCTCGCCGCGCACCCCGGCGAGCTGATCCCGATCGCGGAAGCCCACGGCGCAAGGCCCTGCCCGCCGTAAAGGACGTCCGCCGCAGCTCAGCCTGACCGCCAGATCTCGCCCGCGCGAAGTCCCTGGCGGCAGGGCTCCAGCGATCCGTCGACCGCCGCTCCGCCTGGCTCCAAGGCGCCGTCTCTTTGGATACTGACCCATGACCGACATCCCGACGCTGACCGGCCCGATCGTCCCACCCGCCTCCGGCGGCGCCCCGCGCTCGATCGTGATCCTGTTGCACGGGTACGGCTCGAACGGCGACGACTTGATCGGGCTGGTTCCCTATTGGCGGGGCGCCCTGCCTGACACCGTCTTCGTCTCGCCCAACGCGCCGCAACCGTGCCCGGGCGCGCCTGGCGGCTATCAGTGGTGGCCGCTGACCACCTTGAGCCCCGACGCCCGCGCCGCCGGAGCTCGGGCCGCGGCCCCGGTGATCGACGCGTTCATCGACACCCAGCTCACCCGCTACGGGCTGGCCGAGGATCGGCTGGCGCTGGTGGGCTTCAGCCAGGGGACGATGATGGCGCTGCATGTCGCCCCGCGGCGCGAACGCCAGTTGGCGGGCGTCGTCGGCTATTCCGGCATGCTGGCCGATGCGGCCAGTCCAGCCGCCGAACTGCGAACCAAACCGCCGGTGCTGCTGATCCATGGCGACGCCGACCCGATGGTGCCGGTCGCCGCGCTGGCGCTGGCCCAGGCGACGCTGGCGCCCCTCGGTTTCGACGTCGCCACCCACGTCTCGCCCGGCCTCGGCCACAGTATCGACGAAGACGGCCTGCGGCTGGGCGAACGGTTCCTGACCCGCGTGCTGGCTTGAGGGCCGGGACATGAGCGGAGCCGCCCCACCGCCTGGCGCCCGGACCTCGCCCTCCACCGCGCGCAACCGCGAGCCGATCCTCAGGGTGCTCGAACCCCGCCTGCCGGCTGGCGCGCGGGTTCTGGAGGTCGCCAGCGGCGCCGGCGAGCATGCCATGTTCCTGGCCCGCGCCCTGCCCCTGGTCCGCTGGCGGCCCACCGACCGGGACCCCGACGCCCGGGCCAGCATCGCCGCCTGGCGCGCCGCGGCCGACCTGCCTAACCTGGAGGCTCCACTCGCACTCGACGCCAGCGACCCGGAGGCCTGGCCGGACCTCCCGGCGGACGCGGTGGTGTGCATCAACATGATCCACATCGCGCCCTGGGCCGCGACCGAAGGGTTGATGACCGGCGCGGGCCGCCGACTGCCGGCCGGCGGGCGCCTGTTCCTCTATGGCCCGTTCATCGAGGCGGACATCCCCACCGCGCCCAGCAACCTGGCCTTCGACGAAAGCCTGCGGGCCCGCGACCCCGCCTGGGGTCTGCGCCGGCTGGAGGACGTCATCGCCCTTGCCCGCCGGCACGACCTGCGCCTGGCGGAGCGAATCGCGATGCCCGCGAACAATCTGACCGTGGTGTTCGAGAAGGCCTGAGCCGACACAAGAAGCCCCGGCCGAGGTGTGACGTCCTCGGGCCGGGGCGATGGTTTCGTGCCCACGCCGGGAACTGGAGAACCTGCGCGCGCGCGTCGTTCACGCCCGAGCCGGCCGCGTTCGACCAGCACAGGTTACCATCGTCGGCAATTCCGGCCAAATCCCATTCATCCGCTTCGAAAAGCGGAGAGGCGCGGCCCCGGGCGCTCTCCTTCGCCGGGGCCGCGCTCAGCCGTCCGCAGCGCGACCTTGGGCTCGGAACGCGCACCGCATCAGACTGTTGCGCCCCGTCAAGGGCGCGATATTCCGACCCGGGCTTCTCCAGAAACCTGAGGGTCGCGGGGGAGACGTCACCGTGGCCCGCCATCCCTAGGTTCGGGCAAAAAAAGATCGTGAAGCCGTGGAACAATTACAGGGCGGCGGACAGGGTGACCCCGACCGTCACCGGTCGCTGCGGCGTGATCTGGCGCGACTTCACCAGGCTGAACGGGTTTCCGAACGCGAAGGTGTCGCTGAACGAGTCCAGCGGATTGATCACATAGACCTGCAGTCCCACCGGAGCCCCCGCCGCGGTGCCTGCCAGCTCGGCGGACAACCGGGTGCGGGCATACCCGCCCATCTTCGGCTGGGCGGCGTCGAAGGTGACCCGGGACTTGCCGACGTAGGTGGCCTGGCCGACGAGCCGCAAGGTCCAGCCCTCGAAGACCTCGCGCTCGTAGCTCAGCAGGGCGCCCCCCGAGATCGCCGGCGCGCCCGGCAGGCCGTCCACCAGGTGGGCCCTGAAGTCCGGGTTCACGCCGGATGTCTTGGTCTCCGAGATGCGCCCATTGAGCTGCGCCGACAGCCCATTCCCGGCGCGGAACGCCAGTTCGGTCTCCAGCCCCAGCACCCGGGCGTCCCCGGCGTTGGTAGTGTAGGCGATGCCGGAGATGCGGAACTGGTCGGTCTGGATGTCGTCCCAGACGTCGTAAAAGACCGCCGAATTCAGCGAGAGCCGGTTCTGTAGACCGACCATCTTCAAGCCGAGCTCGTAATTGACCAGGCGATCGGGAGCAAAGGTCTGGCGGATGGGCGTCAGCTCGACGGCCCCGCCGGTGTTGATGCCGCCGGAGCGATAGCCTTCCGAGACCACCGCGTAGAGGAGGTTGCCCTCGGCGAAGGTCCATTGCAGCGAGAGCTTGGGAGAGAAGCCGCTGAAACTGGTCTCCCGATCGAGGCTCCGGGGGTCGAAGTCCTCGGCGACCACCTCGGATTTCGTCCGGGTGTGGATAGTGAAGACCCGCCCCCCCACGGCCACGGTCCAACCCGGCGCGAATTCATACGAGGCCTCTCCGTAGGCGGCCCCTTCGCGAATATTGTCCCTCCGGTTGTCGCCATAGACGTGGACGAGCGGGGCGGCGAACGGCACCTGGGCCAGGAACTCGGTCGGCGACTTGATCGTCGTGTAAGACCCGTAGAGACCGACCAGCCACTCGATGGGGCCTGCGCCTCGCGACGTCAGGACCAGATCCTGAACGATGAGGTTCGTACGCGTGCGCTCGGCATAGACCGCCTTGTCCGCGAAGGCGCTGTAGCGATGTCCCTGGTCCGTGGAGTCGTACACGCTGCCGTAGCGGTGCCGGACATAGCCGGTCGATGAGCTGAGATCTCCCCAGCCCCAGGAGTGGCGAATGGTGGCGGTGGCCAGTTCGATGTCGTTCACATGCGGCTCGGCGATGCGGACGGCCCGCTTCAGGCCCAGGCTGGGCGCCGTGTAGTGGGTGTCGTCGGATCGCAGATGCTGGCCTGCCACGGTGAGGTTGGCCGACCAGGCCTCGTTGGGTTCGTAGGTGAGGATCAGCCGCCCGCCGCGCCGCTCGGTCCGATCGACGTTGGCGCGACCCGTGGCGATATTGTCCAGGTAGCCGCCCTGAATCTCGTCGTACGCCGACAGGCGAAGGCCCAGTTCGTAGGGCAGCACGGGGTAGTTGACGTGACCTTCCACGGAACCGCTTGGCGCCCCGCCCTTGCTGATCGCGCCCGAGGCCCGGACCTCCGCCGAGACCTGTTCCAGATCCGGCTTGCGGCTGACGATGCGATAGACGCCGCTCAGCGAACCCGCGCCGAAGAGCGCGCCCTGGGGCCCGCGCGCGACTTCCACGCGCTCCACGTCGACGAGCCGCAGATCGGGGTCCGGCGCGTTGTAGTTGAGGGGAATGTCGTCGAGGTAGGTGGCGACGGTCGAGCGGGTTCGGCCGGAGTAGGCCCCGTCCGAGAGCCCCCTCAGCAGGAGCTTGTTGCGGCCGGGACCGAGGTTCGTAGCCAGAACGCCGGCAAACTGGCTCGCCGCCTCCCCCGCGTCCGCCGCGCCGGTCGCCTCGATGCTGCCGCGCGGGATCGAGGTGACTGCGACCGCCAGCTCCCGCGGATTGCGGACCCGCTTCGTGGCGGTCACCAGCAGCTCGGAGACGGTCACCGGCGGGCCGGGCCGGGGCGTTTCGGCGCGGGCGCGCGGCGACACCTCGACCGCCCCCGGCGCGATCAGCCGCCAGGTGCACGGGGCGTCGGCCAGCAGCTGGCCCAGCGCCTGCTCCAGGGTGAGAGTCCCCGTGAGCCCCCTGCGCGCCTGTCCGCCGCAGGCCTCGGCCCCGATCAGGGTGACATTGGCCTGCTGGGCGATGTCGAGCAGCGCCTCGGCGTAGGGCTGCGGCGCAACCTCGAATCGGATCCGCGCGGACGCAGCCTCGGCGGAGTCGCCAATCCCGATCGCCGCCATCACGCATGTGACGGCGATCACCCCTTCCCGACGCGCGAGGATAGTCAGCTCCGAGCTAGCCTTCGACCTTACTTCCGAAGAAGCAGAAGCCCCCGCTGCGAAGGTACCGATCTTATGGGCAGCATCAAGCTCAGCCGCGTCATAACCGCGGCTTGATCATCCAGAACGATCACCCCGGTGATCGGCATCGCGCCCAGGGCGGGGTCGGAGATCTCGACCTGCGCCACGAACTGGCGGTTCAGGTCGGCCACCACGTTGGCGAGCGGCTCTCCGCGATAGACGAGCCGGCCGGTGCGCCAACCCAGCGCTTCCTGCGGGTCGACGGCCTGCAGCTTCGCGACACCGCCGCGGCGGATTTCCAGCCGCTGCCCCGGCGCCAGGAGGAACCCACGGCTCGCGGCCCCCGAGGCGGCCGGCCGCACCTGCACCCTGCCGCTGGCGACGGTGACCCTGAGGTCGCCTTGTCGGTTGCGGACGTCGAACTGGGTTCCGACCACGCGCACGATCTGACCGGACGCCTCGACGGCGAACGGACGGCGCTCGTCGTGCGTCACGTCGAAGATGGCCTGGCCGTCGGCCAGGACGACCCTCCGCTCAGAGCGCGTGAAGCTCACGTCCAGGCGTGTTTCGGCATTGAGGTCCACCGTCGAACCGTCGGCGAGGGTGATCTTTCGCTGCTGCCCCTTGCCGGTGGCGTAGGTCTGCGGCGCGGGCGGCGCCAGCAGCGAGGGCAGGACCGCGACCGCGAGCCCGGCCGCTATGGCCGAGCCTCCTCCCACCATCAACCACCGCCGGCTCGGCGCGCGCCGAATCGCCGGGCGGCGCGCCTCGTCCGCGAGTTCCGCCAGCACATCCTCGGCGCAGGTCTCGAATTCGTGCCAGAGCGCGAGCGCTCGTCGGAAGGCGATTCGATTCGCGGGCGTGGCCGCAAGCCAGGCCTCGAACTCGAGACCGTCGCGCTCGGTGACGTCCTCGCGCTGCAGGCGCGCAAGCCAGGCGCTGGCGTCAGCCATCACCCCGTCCTGGTCCGTCACCATGCTGGTCATCGGCTCGCCTGCCTGATCCGCGCGCGGCGCGCCGGACAGCACATGAGACGGCGCCGCGAAGGCGCACCCCTAGGTGAGGCGGAAAATTCCCGTCCCCTCATCCGCGCAGCCTCTGCGAGAGGTTCCGGATGGCGGCCTGTATGTGCTGCTCCACCATCTTGACCGAGACGCCCATCGCCTGGGCGGTCTGGGCCTGGCTGAGGCCTTCCAGCTTGTGGAGCCGGAACGCCCGGCCCATCTGCGGCGGGAGCGTCGCCACGGCCTCGGCCAGTTGGCGGATCCGCTGCTTGGCGACCAGCACCTCGTCGGCTGCGGGCCCCTCGACGATGTCCTCCCCGCCGAGCGCCGAGCGCGTCTCGCGCCGCCACTGGTCGCTTCGTTGCGACGACCGCTGCATACTGCGCACGTGGTCGACCAGCAGGTTGGCGGCCATGCGGTAGAGCAAGGCGCTGGGCGCACGCACCTCGGCCGCCTCGCCCTCGAAGGCCGCGAGCTTCAGATAGAGGTCCTGGACCAAGTCCTCGGCGGTGGCCATGCACCGGGTCCGGGCGGCCAGGAACAGCAGCAGGTTTTCGCGCTTCTCGAAGAACGCGCGGATCAGCGGACCGTCCTCCGCAGGTTTCTTGGACGGCCCAGACGGCGCCAAGGCGTTCTCTCCAGATTGTTCTCGCACGTCGCGCGCGCGTTCGTTCAGTGCGGCATGACCAAAGATCGGGAATTAGCCAAGCGCTTTCACCCGGCTTCGCGTTCACAACCGGCCGTCGGGAAGCATGTGGCCCGGCGCTTTTCCGCACAGCTTTGAAAGCCCGCGCCTTGCGTGGAAGCGGCGCGGCTTGGGCGGCCCCAACTCCTTCTCATTGAAGCCCGGGCGAACCGGGGAAGGAGAAAACCACATGAAGTCTCTCACTCTGGCGGCTGTGGCCGCCGCACTCACGTTCACCGCCGGCGCCGCCTCCGCGCAGGACGCCAACTGGTACGTGCAAGGCAACGCCGGCGCGTCCTTCGAAAGCAAGCTCGATGGCGCCCCTGACCGCAAGGGCGACACCGGCTGGGCCGTCAGCGGCGCGGTCGGCCGCGAGTTCGCCAACAACTTCCGCGCCGAAACCGAGATCGCCTACCTCTCGGCCGACAACAAGGGCGTGACGCCGGGCAAGACCTCGGCCCTGGGCGGTTTCGTCAACGGCTACTACGACTTCAACCGCGGCGGGCAGTTCCAGCCGTTCGTGGGCGCCGGGGTCGGCCTGGCCCAGGTGAAGTCGCGCGGCGACGACGACACCGGCTTCGCCTACCAGCTGAAGGCCGGCGTGGCCTATCCGTTCAACGACCGCCTGACCGGCGAGGTCGCCTACCGCTACCTGGCCGTCACCGACGTGAAGGCCGGCGCGGGTCCGACCCGCTTCGACGGCGACTATCGCTCCAACGCGGTGACCGTCGGCCTCCGCTACAAGCTCGGCCTCTAGCGCTCCCCCAGCCTGAGGCCGGTTCCGGCGCCTCGCCAGCTCCCCCCAGCCTGGGCGGGGCGCCGGACCTCACCCGTAGACACGCCCGCGGCTCCGGCCTCGGGCGTGTTTTCGTTTCAGGAGGCGAGCGCGCGCCGATAGCTGGAGGGCGTGGCCCCGAAAGCGGCGCGGAAGGCCGACGACATGTGGGCGTGGCTGGAGAAGCCGTAGCGCACGGCCAGGGTCGAGAGGTCGTGGTCGGTCGCTTCCAGCGCCGCGCGCACTTCCTCCAGCCGCCTGGCGAGCACGAAGCGGTGCGGGCTCAGCCCCACGGCGCTCTGGAACGCCCGGGTGAAGTGGGCGCGGCTCAGGCCGACCTCGGCCGCCAGCTCGGCCACCTGCAGCGGCCGGGCCAGGTTGGCGTCGATGAACGCGGTCAGACGTCGCAGCTTGTGCGGCGTCAGCGCGGTCGTGGCGGCGGCCAGCTGCGGCGACGCGGCAACGGTGGCGGCGCGCACCAGCAGGCTCTCGGCCAGGGCCTCGACGTAGCGGGAGTCTGCGGCGTCCTCGTCGCGCAGGACCCGGCGGATCTCCTGGGCCAGCAGACGCACGCCCGGATCCGAGGCGCCGCGCGGGACGTCCTCCAGCTCGCCCAGCACTCGCTCGCGATCGCCGTCATAGGCGACGGCGAGCACCTCCATGGGCTCCGGGTGGTGAATTTCCAGCGACGTGCCGGGCTTCAGGAGGGCGAAGGCGCCGGGCCGGCAGCCCTGCTCGGCCACCGAGCGCGGGGCTTGGAAGACGTAGAGCAGCATCGGCCGGTCGCCCACGTACGACAGGTCGAACGACATGGCCGTCTGGTGCCTGACCCTGACGGAGCCGGCGCGGACGGTGAGGATGGGATGGTCGCCCGGGGCGCCGCGCAACGCGGACGCCCGCCGGGCAAAGGGTATGACTTCGGCGGCAGACACTTAAGCGAACTCTCCGGCCGCCCTAGATGGGGTCGGGACGCCGCTGCGCCAGTGGCGCGGCGGCCACAGGCTCGGCTAGAAGGCTCGGCAAGCACCGTCCCGGAGGGTCGATACCCTGGCCAGCCCCGCTCCTCCCGCCGATGCCGACATCATTGTCGTGGGCGCCGGATCGGCCGGGTGCGTGCTGGCCGAGCGCCTGTCGGCGGACCAGGCCCGCCGCGTGCTGCTGCTGGAGGCCGGCGGCAAGGACGACTGGATCTGGTTCCACATCCCGGTCGGCTACCTGTTCTCGATCGGCAACCCGCGCGCCGACTGGATGTTCGAGACCGACCCGATCCCGGGCCTGGACGGTCGCAGCCTGCGCTATCCGCGCGGCAAGGTGATCGGCGGCAGCTCGGCCATCAACGCCATGATCTACATGCGCGGCCAGGCGGCGGACTACGACGGCTGGCGGCAGATGGGGTTGGCCGGGTGGGCCTGGGACGACGTCCTGCCGCTGTTCCTCGATCAGGAGGACCACGTCGCCCCGCCCAACGACCTGCACCGGCAGGGGGGCGCCTGGCGCGTGGAGCATCCGCGCATGCGCTGGCGCGTGCTGGACGCCTTCGCCGAGGCCGCCGAGCTGGCCGGCGTGGCCCGAGTCGTCGACTTCAACACCGGCGACAACGCCGGCAGCGGCTATTTCCAGGTCAACCAGAAGGCCGGCCGCCGATGGAGCGCGGCGACGGGGTTCCTGAAGCCGGCGCTGGGCCGCCCCAACCTGCGCCTGGAGACCGCCGCCCACGTGGAGCGGATCCTGATCGAGGACGGCCGCGCGGTGGGCGTGCGCTGGAGCCGGGATGGCGAGAGCTTCGAGACCCGGGCGGCCGGCGGCGTGGTGCTGGCGGCCGGCGCGGTGGGCACGCCGCACCTGCTGGAACTGTCCGGCGTGGGCGACGGGGCGCGGCTGTCGGCCCTGGGGCTGCCGACGGCGCGCCACCTGCCCGGCGTCGGCGAGAACCTGCAGGATCACCTGCAGATCCGGCCGATCTACGAGGTCGCCGGCGTGCCCACCATGAACGCCATGTACCGGTCCTGGTGGCGCAGGCCGCTGATGGCGCTGGAGTACGCCGCCTTCCGCAAGGGTCCGATGTCGATGGCGCCGTCGCAGATGGGAGCCTTCGCCCGCTCGTCGCCGGACTATGCGACGCCGAACCTGCAATTCCACGTCCAGCCGCTGTCGCTTGAGAAGTTCGGCGACCCGCTGCACGCCTTCCCGGCGATCACCATCAGCGTCTGCAACCTGCGCCCCACCAGCCGGGGCGGCATCCACGCGAAGAGCCCGGACTCGCACGACGCGCCGTCCATCCAGCCCAGCTACCTGGACACCTTGGACGACCAGCGGGTGGCCGTGGATTCGCTCAAGCTGGTGCGGCGGATCGCGGCCCAGGCGCCCCTGCAGCGCTATGGCGCGCGGGAGCGGGCGCCCAGCGCCGCGGCGACGTCCGACGACGAAATCCTGGCCTCGGCGCGCCAGCTCGGCACCACCATCTTCCACCCGGCCGGGACGGCGAAGATGGGTCTGGCGTCGGACCCGATGGCCGTGGTCGACCAGCGCCTGCGGGCGCACGGCCTGGAGGCCCTGTGGATCGCCGACGCCTCGGTGATGCCGACCATCACCTCGGGCAACACCAACTCGCCCACCATGATGATCGCCGAGAAGGCCGCCCGGATGATCGACGAGGACCTCTAGGCGACGCGCGGCGGCCACTACCGTATTTTACCGTAGGGGACCGTCCGGGATTTCGGCGTTCGCGGTTTCTGACCACAATCCGAGTCTCGCCTTATCGGCGTTCACCCAAGCCCAATCAGGCAGCACCGCGACGCCATGGCGCCTCCCTCGGTCGTGCACATCATCGACGACGACGACGCGGTCCGTGACTCCCTGGCGATCCTGCTGGAGACCCGGGGCTTCGAGGTCGCGACCTATTCGACGGCCCAGGCGTTCCTGGCGCGCGCCGAGGGCGGCATCGAGGGCTGCGTCATCACCGACGTGCAGATGCCGGAAATGAACGGCCTGCAGCTGCTGCGCGCGTTCAAGGCGAAGAACCTGGACGTTCCGGTGCTGGTGGTGACGGCGCGGAGCGGCCGGGCGCTGGCCGAAGAGGCCATAGCCCAGGGCGCGCGGGCGCTGATCGAAAAGCCGTTCGAGCCGGACGCCTTCGTCGAGAGCGTCCGGGCCGCCCTGGCGAGCAGGTCGCGCCCTTAGTCGTCGTCGGCGCGGGCCTCGATGGCCATGCGCACCAGCTCCGACAGGCTCTCGGCGCCCATCTTCATCATCAGGTTGGCCCGATAGGCCTCCACCGTGCGCGGGCTGATGCCCAGCTCGCGGGCGATCTCCTTGTTGGACCCGCCCTTGAGCACGCCCTCCAGGACTTCGCGCTCGCGGGCGGAGAGCGCGGCGATGCGTTCGGCGTTCTCGCTGCGGCGGCTGGTCCGGCTGCTGCGGGCCTCGAGCTGGGTCAGGGCCTGGCGCACGGCCGCCACCATGGTCGCGGCCGAATAGGGCTTCTCGATCAGGTCGAGGGCGCCGTTCTTCAAGGCTTCCACGGCGATGGGCACGTCGGCCTCGCCGGTGAGCACGATGACCGGGAACCGGGCCAGCCGGTCGCTGAGCCGGCGCAGCAGGTCCAGGCCGCTGATCTCCGGCATCTGCACGTCGGTGATCACACAGCCGCTGGCCGCCTTGTCCAGGCCGTCCAGGAACGCCGACGCCGAGGCGTAGGCGCTCACCGAGAAGCCGGACGCGTCGAGCAGCGTCACCAGCGAATCCCGCACCGCGTCGTCGTCGTCGATGATGTGGACCGTCCCCCCCGGGTTCATTCCCCTACGCCTCCTGCCCCGCGCGCGTCAGGGTGAACCGGAAGGTGGCGCCGCCGTCGTCGTTGGCCTCCGCCCACATCTGTCCCCCGTGCGCTTCGATGATATTGCGCGAAATCGATAGGCCCACACCCATTCCGTCCGCCTTGCCGCTCACGAAGGGTTGGAAAAGGCGATCGGCGACCTGGGGCGAGATGCCTGGGCCGGTGTCGGCGACGTGGAACTGAAGGAAGCCCGGCTCGACCGCCTGGCTGCCGACCCGAAGCTCGCGGCGCGGCCGCTCGGCCATGGCCTCCACGGCGTTTCGCACCAGGTTGAGGACCACCTGTTGCACCTGGATGCGGTCGGCCAGCACCCGGTCGGCGCCGCGGTCGAACTCGTAACGCAGGACCAGTCCCTCGCGCGCCTGGCCGCTGGCGGCGACCTCGACGGCCTCCTGCACCATGCCGGAGGCCGACTCCTCGGCCAGGGCGACCTCGCCCCGGTCCACGCTGGACCGCACCCGGGCGACGATCTGCCCGGCGCGGACGACCTGGTCGCCGGCCTTGCGGACCAGTTCGCCGACCCGCGCGGCGGGCACGTCCTCGCGGCCCAGTAGCTGTTCGGCGGCGTTCAGGTAGTTGGCGATGGCGGTGAGCGGCTGGTTCAGCTCGTGGGCCAGCGAGCCGGCCATCTCGCCCATGGCGTTGAGGCGCGCCACCTGGACCATCTGGGCCTGAAGCTCCGCCAGCCGCGCGGCATAGGCCTTCGCGCGCCGGACGCCGCGCTTGCGCATGCCGCCCGCGACGGCGAACACCAGGCCGAAGGCGACGTAGATGGCGATGGCGCCCGGCCCGAGCGTCCCGGCGCCGCCGTCGATGAGGACCCATTGCGCCACGCCGACGCTGAGCGCGGTGACGAGGATGGCGGGCCAGAACCCGCCCAGGAACGCCGCCAGCAGGATGCCGGGCCAGGCCAGCAGGAAGGGCGCATTGGCGCCGAGCGTTTCCTGCAGGGTCAGCCGCGCCAGGACGACCAACCCGCCCAGCCCCGTCGCCGCCAGGAAGGCCCACACCTGAGACCGCCGACCCGCGGACGGCATCCACGCAGCAACTCGCACGGGCTTGCGGCCCCCCACACGCTGAACGGATTCAACCATACGCGCCCCTCGGCCCGTGACAATCCAAGATTGGCCCAGGCTGGAGACGCCCGCTGCACGGGCGGCGGAAGACGGTCAGTAGACGATCACGGTTCGAATACTTTCGCCGGCGTGCATGAGGTCGAAGGCTTCGTTGATCCGGTCGAGGGGAAGCTTGTGAGTGATCATCGGATCGATCTCGATCTTCCCGTCCATGTACCAGTCGACGATCTTCGGCGTGTCGGTGCGGCCGCGCGCGCCGCCGAAGGCCGTGCCCTTCCAGACCCGGCCCGTCACCAGCTGGAACGGCCGGGTGGCGATCTCCTTGCCGGCCTCGGCCACGCCGATGATCACGCTCTCGCCCCAGCCGCGGTGGCAGGCCTCCAACGCCTGGCGCATGACCGTGGTGTTGCCGGTGGCGTCGAAGGTGTAGTCCGCGCCGCCGTCCGTCAGAGCGACGAGATGGGCCACCAGATCGCCGGAAACCATCGTCGGATTGACGAAGTGGGTCATTCCGAAGCGCCGGCCCCACTCTTCGCGGGCGGGATTGAGGTCGACGCCCACGATCATGCCGGCCCCCACCATCTTCAGGCCCTGGATGACGTTGAGGCCGATGCCGCCCAGGCCGAAGACGATGCAGTTGGCGCCCGCCTCCACGTCGGCGGTGTTGACCACGGCGCCGACGCCGGTGGTGACGCCGCAGCCCACGTAGCAGGCGCTCTCGAACGGGGCGTCCTTGCGAATCTTGGCCACCGCGATCTCGGGCAGCACCGTGTAGTTCGAGAAGGTCGAGCAGCCCATGTAGTGGAAGACCGTCTGGCCCTTGTACGAGAACCGGCTGGTGCCGTCCGGCATCAGGCCCTTGCCCTGGGTGGCGCGGATCGCCGTGCAGAGGTTGGTCTTGCGGCTGAGGCAGCTTTTGCACTGCCGGCATTCCGGCGTGTAGAGCGGGATCACGTGGTCGCCCACCGCGACGCTGGTCACGCCCGGCCCGACTTCCACCACCACGCCCGCGCCCTCGTGGCCCAGGATCGAGGGGAAGATGCCCTCCGAATCCAGACCGTCCAGGGTGTAGGCGTCGGTGTGGCAGACGCCGGTGGCCCTGATCTCCACCAGCACTTCGCCGGCGCGCGGACCCTCCAGGTCCAGCTCCACGATCTCCAGCGGCTTCTTGGCCTCGAACGCCACGGCGGCCCGGGTCTTCATCGGTATTCCCTCGACTCGTTGATGGTCGGCAGCATTTCCGAAGCGCGCCGGGAAGTGAAGGCGATTGCGCGCGGGCGGGACGTTTGCGGGTGGTCGGGCGGCGCGCGACGCGGCGGACGGCAGGATGCGCTGCCGGGTGGGTTCCGTCAGTTGCGGTGGAGCTCGGGCGTCTGGGGTGTGGGATCGCGGGCGGAGTTCAGCGCCGCGGCGGGCCGGTGGCGCGCCGCAGCGGTGGCGCAAGTCCGGACCCGGCCCGCGCCGGGGCGGTGGGCGTCAGGTTCGGCGCCGTCGCCGATCCGGCGAGGCGGGCGCGCAGGCCGGCGGGCGGTCGCGCGGGGGTGGGTGATGTCGTGTGGGCCAGCAGTTCGCGCAGGGTCAGCAGGGCGGCCGGCGCCGGACCCGGCAGGGCCGCGGCGTCGGCGACCACACCGTTCAGGGTCTTCAGCAGGATCGGCAGGCTGGCGCGTTCGCGGTCGCCTTCCCGGTCGCGCTCGCGCGGATCGCGGTCAGACTCCTCGTGCTCAGGACCGTCGCGCTCGACGGGGTCGGCCAGCGCCTCCCGATCCGTGCCCGGCACGAACGCCGCCTGCGGCCGGCGCAGCCGCAGCTCCAGGGCCGTCGCCACGCGGAAGGAGAAGAAGCAGCGCTCGAACAGCTCGAAGTATTCGATCTTCCGCGCGTGGTCCTCCGCCCGCTCGGCCTCCGCGCCAAACTGGACGCCCAGCCGGTAGGCGCAATCGCTCAGCTCGAAGAGCCTTTCGCTGCGGGGATCGGTGGCGGACATGTCGGAAGTGGAACATGCCGGTACGTCAGAAGCGGACGTGGGGAGCGCGGGTGATTGCGGATTTTGCGGGTTTCCGCGATGGGTGGGCAGCCGTCATTCCACGGCGGCAATCCGTTTGCCGGGGAGGTGACTCCAAGGCGAAGTTCGGAAGGTCTGAGACGGGAAAGATGCGAGGCCTCAGGAGGCGGAGCCATTCGTGAGGTGTCCTCCACGCCTTCATCGGGCAGCTCAGGAAGTCGCCCTTGCGGCGGGGGCGTTTGGGCCCTGAGCGTTGGGCCCAGCCCGATGCCCGTCTGTTGCGCAATAAAGTAGTAAAAGCTATCGTTGTCGTGGCGCGCGGACGCGAGCCGGCCGAGACACCTCGCTGCCGTAAAGGTAGGAGAACGCCGCTATGACCGATGCTGAGACGCGCGGCGAGGCCCTGGACATCACCGGGCTGCCCACCCTGCAGTCGCTGGGCTACGACGGCGGGCGGCAGGCGCTTCGGCGGTTCTGCGCACGGGCGTTCGCCCCTGGCGCGCTGCGTTTTCTGCGGACGGAGAGCGGCGCGCTCGTCGTGTTCCGCCAGGCGGACCTGAGGGCGCTGGCGGCGGCCCCGCAGCTTGCGACGCTCGCCCCCAACCAGCTCTTTCCCGGCATCCTCCGGGATGTGGAGCCGGAGGTGAAGCCGGTTGGCTATGCGCTGGCGGACCTGATCAAGAACCAGCTCTTCACATCCAATCCGCCCCTCAACCCGGCCCTGCGCCGGGTGCTGCTGAACCAGATCGGCCCGAAGCAGACCGCTGCCCAGGCCGACATGGCTCGCGAGATCGCGAGGGATGTCCTGAGCCGCGTGCCCGACGATCGCCAGGTCGATCTGGTCCAGGAGGTCGTCGAGCCGCTGATCGGTCGCTACTGGGGGCGGTTAATCGGCCTCACCGACGAGGAGGCGCTCACTGCGGCGGCCGAGGCGCGCAAGATGACGCCGATGCTGTTCCTGCAGCCGTCGGCCGCCGAGGTCGCCGAGGCCGATCTGGCGGCCGGGGCCTACCGCGCCGCCGTGGAAGGGCCGGCGATGCGCAGCCTGGCGCAGGGCGGCTGCCCGTTTGTCGCGCGCCTGGCGGAGGATCTGGCGGCGATCGATATGGCCGACGACCTGGACTACGCCGGCTTCGTGCCGAGGTCGGTGGGCGCCTTTCTCGCGGGCAACCTCTTCGACGGCTTCCACACCGCGGCGCTGGCGGCGACCAACACGCTCTACGCATTGCTCTCCCGGCCGGAGGTCTGGGACGAGCTTCGGGCGTCGCCCGATTTGGTGGGCGCCGCGGTGTCCGAGGCCCTGCGTCTGGAGCCGCCCGTGATCCATCTCAACCGTCGCGTCAGCGAGGACATTGTGTTCGACGGCGTCATCATTCCGAAGGGGACGCCGGTCCTGATGATGTGGGGCGCAGCGGGCCGCGATCCCGAGGCCTTCTCGGACCCGGATGTCTTCGATCTCCGCCGCTCACAGCAAGGAACCACGACCTTCGGAGGTGGCGCTCACATATGTCCCGGCCGCTTCGCGGCGACCCTCCTCTCCAGGAGCCTGGTCGAGGTCCTCGTCGAGACTCACCCCGATGTTCGGTTGACGGAAGTAGACGAGGCGTGGATCGACAACCATGCCATGTGCCAGCTGCGCCATCTAAGCATCACCTTGGGGCGCTCGCGCGGAGGCGCATCCGAGCGCTGAACTTCCACTTCCGGATTGGACGCCAATGACTGCTCCTGGCGCAACCTCGCCGCATGCTGGCCAAGCTGACGAGGTCCGCCTTGGGTCGCCTCCGGGCTTTGATCTCCGGCTCAGAAGCAGACCTCCTGTCGGCGCCGTGAAGGTCCGATTTCGGGTCGGGGCTTACGTCTGAAGGAACCACGGTTTTTCAGTTTGTGGCCCGCTCCGCGCGTGAACGGGCTAGGTGAGGGGTTTCGCAGCTCAGAGACATGACCATGCCCGCCTACACCATCGTCACGACCAGCGCGGTGCAAGACAGCGACGCGGCCGAAGTGAACACGCTCGTGGACGATTTCGCCAACGAGAGTGAAGCGATCGGGTACGCGCGCCGGATGGCCGACGAGATGCTTGGGCTGGCCGGACAGCTGACGCTGGACTTCGACTACAGCAACGTCGCGATCCATGACGGGGACCTGATCGAGGAGGAACTGGGGCCGATGGATCTGTCCTTCATCGGCATGTGGGTGCTCGATGAGACCGGCGTCGCTTTCGTCGGCGCGGACGAGGTCCGCGAGGACGCCTCGGAGGAGCCTGCCCCGCAGTAGGGGTCCCTTTTTCTGGTCATCCCCCGGCCCCGGGTCGCGCCGCTGCGCGGCCCGTTCCCACGGCCTCGCCGCCGAAGGATGGATCCCCCGGACAAGCCGGGGGATGACGAGCTTTTGGGGAATTCGCGTTCGAAGGATCGCGGCGGGCCCGCTGGAGCTCGTTGAGCAAGGGCGATGGTCACGGTGCGTCGCAAGGCTGTGCCGGTCGCTCGCCCCCTCCACCTCGCGCTCTACAGCCGGCTGGCGCCGGCTTCGGCCCGCGGTCCCCCTCCCGCCGCTTCGCGGGGGAGGTGAAGTGTGTCGGCCCTACCCCACGATCCGCACCGGCAGGGTCTCGTAGCCCTTCACGAAGCTGGACCTCACCCGGCGCGGCTCGCCCACGACCTCGATGTGCTGGAAGCGTTTCAGGATCTCTTCCCAGACGATCTTGAGCTGGAGTTCGGCCAGGCGGTTGCCGACGCAGCGGTGGATGCCGAAGCCGAAGGAGAGGTGCTGGCGGGGGCGTTCGCGGTCGATGACGAAGGCTTCGGGGTTTTCGATCGCGGTCTCGTCGCGGTTGCCGCTGACGTACCACATGACCACCTTGTCGCCCTTGGCGATGGGCTGGCCGGCGATCTCGGTGTCCTGAAGCGCGGTGCGGCGCATGTGGGCCAGGGGCGTCTGCCAGCGGATGATCTCGGGCACCATGCTGGCGATCAGGTCGGGGTTGGCGCGCAGCTTGTCGTACTGGTCCGGGAACTTGTTCAGCGCATAGAGGCCGCCGCTGATCGAGTTGCGGGTGGTGTCGTTGCCGCCGACGACCAGCAGGATGATGTTGCCCAGGTATTCGTCGGGGGTCATATCGCGGGTGGCCTCGCCGTGGGCCAGCATGGAGATCAGGTCGCCGCGCGGCGGTTCGTTGACCCGTTCGTTCCAGAGCCTCGTGAAATAGGCCAGGCACTCCATCAGCTCGGCCTGGCGGGCCTCCTCGGTCTCGCAGAGGCCGCCGGGGATCGGCAGGGTGGTGGCGACGTCGGACCAGTGGGTGAGCTTGCGGCGCTCCTCGAACGGGAAATCGAACAGGGTGGCCAGCATCTGGGTGGTGAGCTCGATGGAGACCCGGTCGACCCAGTCGAAGGTCTCGCCGCGGGGCAGGGCGTCCAGGATCTTCGCGGCGCGCTCGCGGATGATCGGCTCCATGAGGGCCAGGTTCTGGGGCGCCACGATGGGGCTGACCGTCTTGCGCTGCACGTCGTGCCTGGGCGGGTCCATGGCGATGAAGCTGGGGCGGCGCAGGTCGGGCCGGGCGTCGCGGATGGTGATGCCGCCGAGCGCCGCGTCGGAGGAGAAGACGGCGTGGTTGGTGTCCACGGCCATGATGTCGTTGTAGCGCGTGACGGACCAGTACGGCCCGAACTCGCTGTCCTTGCACCAGTGGACGGGTTTTTCGCGCCGCAGCCGCTCGAAGTAGGGCCAGAAGGCGTCGGCGAGGAACAGGTCCGGATCGCCCGGATCGAGGTCTTCCAGCGGCGTCGAATACGCCAGGCTCCGCAGGTTGGCCGCGCCGTCCGCCATCGTCTTTCTCCCAGACCGGGGCCGCGTCTTCCGTCGCGCGGATCCCTTACCGGCGTTCAGGATGACTCCGATCGCGACGGAACGCCAAACATCATAGGCTGCGTTGCGGGAGGGCCTGGCGATGATCCGATGGCTGCAAGGGGGGTTGGCCGGGCTCGCGATGCTCGCGACGGCGGCTCCGGCGCACGCGGCGCAGGTCTGCGCCTGGATCGACGAGACCCTCGGCGAGGACCACTACCACGAGCTGGAGCTGTGGCTGGAGGCCGACGGCAAGGTGGATTTCCTCTACAAGATCAAGGGCGAAGGCCTGCGCACCGAGACCATGCAGGCGCATGCGCCCAACAGCGGGACCCTGGTCCTGCACGCGCGGCAGCCCAGCAAGCCCTGGGGCTTCGGCGCCATGCTGGAACCGCCGGGCGAGATCGACGTGATCGTCGAACTGCGGGCCTGGCCCAAGGACATCTTCTCGGACGAGGAGACGCCGCTGCTGGCCTCGTTCAGCTTCAAGCGTCGTGTGCCGGAGGGCGAGACGAAGCCGCCGAAGACCTTCGCCGCGCGCCAATGCGCGACGCTGAAGACGCCCTAGGATGAACCGGCATTCGACGCGCGGCTGACGCCGCGAGCGTTGCAAGGCCTCGAAACCTCTCGCCCTCCTCCTCGATGGAGGAGGGTGGTGGTGTGGCTGCTGAGATTGTGCAGAACACTCAGGTCGACGCCGACCTTCGCCTTCGCTCCGTCGCCCTGCGCCCACCACCATCCCTCCCCTTCCTCCATCGAGGAGGAAGGACGCCAGGTTTTCCGGCGTCTCTGAATATGGATTGGTCCCAGACGTCACGACTGGGCCGCCAAACCCGGCCATGACGATCAAGGGGAGATGCCCTCACCCTGACGCAGGGGCGCCGCGCTACACTGGGGCCATGGAAGCGCTTCGCGCCCGCATCGAGGGCCACCTGGCCGCGTTCGAACGCATCGCCCTGGACACCGGCGAGCGCCGCCGCGCCGCGGTGGCCATCGTACTGTCGCCGACGAAGAAGGGGCCCGCCTACCTCCTGACCCGCCGCGCCCTGCACATGCGGCGCGGGGCCGGCAACTACGCCCTGCCCGGCGGCAACGTGGACCCCGGCGAGGACGCCATCGACACTGCGCGGCGCGAGACGGAGGAGGAGCTGGGGGTGCTTCTCGGCCGCGAGGCGGCGCTGGGCCTGCTGGACGACTTCGTCACCCTGGGCGGCCATGTGGTGACGCCGGTGGTGTTCTGGACGCCCGAACCCCTGACCCTGACGCCAGACCCGCAGGAGGTGCACGACGCCTGGTTCGTGCCGCTCGCCGACCTGGACCACCCCCGGGCGCCGCGCCGCGAGGCGCACCCGGACGGCGGGCCGGCGATCCTGCGGATGTACGCCCGCGGCGGCTGGATCAACCCGCCGACGGCCGCCTGGCTCTACCAGTTCCGCGAGGTCTGCCTGCACGGCCGCCTGGTCCGCACCGACAGGATCGGCCAGCCGAACTGGACAGCGAACTAGGGTGGACGAGACGTCGCGCTCCGCGATCTGGCTCAACGCGCGCCGCAGGCGCTGTCTCGTTTGTCCACGAACCACACGAACCACACGAACAGATCCAGCCCCGGATCGAGCGCTGCGGCGCCTCCCTCTTGTTCGTGTGGTTCGTGTGGTTCGTGGACGAGTCTTATCGGCGCTGACGCGCCATCGCGGCTGCAAGGCCGGCTCCTCTACCGCGCGGCCTCGTTGATCTGGGCTTTGGCGCGGGAGGCGGGGACGACGGGGATTTCGTGGTCTTGCAGGGGCGCCATCCAGCGTTTGCGGGCCATCGCGGCTTCCAGGTAGGGCGCAAGTTCGGCGGCCTTCTTCGCTTCGCGGGCGGCGGTCTCGGCCTTGAAGCCGGGCATCACCTCGGCGGCGAACAGTTCCAGGGACTCCACGATGTGCCGATGCTGGTTGCGGCCCGCCTGCTGCAGGAAGATCACCTGGTCGACGCCGGCGTCGCGGAAGCCCGCGATGTGGTCGCGGATGTCGTCAGGCGTGCCGATGCCGCTGGCGCTGACCTTGGCGGCCTTGCGGGCGGCGATGATCTCGTCGTCGCTGGCGGCGCGGCTCTTCAGGAAGTCGGCGAACAGGGTCGAGCGGCCGGGCAGGACGTCGTGCGCCACCAGGGCGTTGACCGCGTAGGAGAAGAACTCGAACCCCTCCTGCCCGCGCCGGATCGCCTCGTCGCGGTCGGGGTGGACCGAGAAGTTCGAGACCATGGCGATGTTGGCGTTCACCGCGTGGCCGATGGGGACGCAGTCGTCGGACCTGATGATCCCGTAGTAGATCTCCGCCCAGGCCTTGGCCTCCTCCGGGTCGACGAACGAGAAGGCCAGCGCGCCCAGGCCGTTGGCGGCGGCCACCTTGATGGTGTCGCGGTTGGTGCAGGCCATCCACATGGGCGGATGCGGGGTCTGCACGGGCTTGGGCACCACGTTGCGGCAGGGCATGGAGAAGCCCTTGCCCTCGAAGCCGGGATAGGGGTGCATCACCATCATGTTGGCGATCTGCTCGGCGGCCTCCAGCGCCAGGGCCCGCTTCTCCCGGGCGGGGATGGCGAAGCCGCCCAGCTCCAGGCGGGTCGCGCCCTCGCCGATGCCGAACTCGAGGCGGCCGTTCGAGATGATGTCCAGGGTTCCCAGCCCCTCGGCCGTGCGGGCGGGGTGATTGTAGTTGGGGATCACCTGGCGGATGCCGTGGCCCAGGCGGATGTTTTTCGTCAGCGCTGCGCAGGCCGCGAGGAACACCTCTGGCGCCGAGGAGTGGGAGTACTCCTCCAGGAAGTGGTGCTCCACCTCCCAGGCGTAGTCGTAGCCCAGGCGGTCGGCCAGCTGGACCTGCTCCAGCGCCTGGTGGAACAGCCTGGCCTCATCGCCCGGGTTCCAGGGCTTCGGAAGCTGGTGCTCGTAGAAGATGCCGAAGCGCATGGACGTCCCTCCCGGCGGACGCTCGTGCGCCTGCTCATTGCCTGCACCATCCCGCCCCCGAACCTTCATTGGCAATAGGGGCGATTCGGGCGTGACACTCCCCGCCCATGCCTCATCCCTACATCGCCCTGCTGAAGGACCGGCGGATCCGCGTCCTGTGGATCGGGCTGGCGACGTCGGCCATCGGCGGCCAGCTGTTCGGGGTGGGGTCGCTGTGGCTGGCGGCGGAGCTGGCGGGGCCGAACGCGGCGCTGCTGGTCACGGCGCAGTCGGCGGCGATCCTGGCGGTGAGCGTGCTGGGCGGGCCAGTGGTCGAGGCGCTGCCGCGGCGGGGCTTCCTGGTCGGCGTGGACCTGCTGTCGGCGGCGGCCTGCGCGGCGGTGGTGGCCGCCTCGGCGGTCTCGGGCCTGACCTTCCCCGTCCTGGTGGCGGTAAGCGTGGTGCTGGCCGCCCTGGGCGCGGCGCACCGGCCGGTGTTCCTGTCGAGCCTGCCGATGCTGACGCCGCCGGGGGAGTTGCGGGCGGCGAACGGCCTGTTCGACAGCACCATCCGCGTGGCGCAGGCCAGCGGGCCGTTCCTCGCGGCGGCGATCCTGGCCGTGCTGCCGGCGATCCACCTGCTGACCGCCAACGCCGTGAGCTTCCTGGCCTCGGCCGGCGCCGTGGCGGCGGTGGGGCGTGGGCTGGATCGTCCGCGATCGCCGACGGGTGACGCGCGCGCCGGCTTCTTCCGCCGCCTGGCGCGCGGGGTGCATGCAGCCAACGCCTGCCCGGGGGTGTGGAGCGCGCTGGTCACCACGGGCGTGCGCGGCGGATCGTACGCGCTGGGGTTCACGGTGGCCGTGCCGCTCATCTTCGCGGAAAGCGGCGGCGGCGCGGGCGGCCTGGCGGGCGTGGCCGTCGTGTTCGGCGCGGCGGCGGCCTCCGAGCTGCTGGCGGGGCCGCTGGTGGTGCTGACCCGGCCAGGGCGGCCGCTGCGGCGGCAGTTCGAGGGCTATGTGGCGATCGGCCTCTTCCAGGCGTCGGTCGGGGCGGCGGCGATGCTGCCGGGGCCGTTGCGCGCGCCCGCGATGGTGGTCGCGGCGCTGGCGATGGGCGTGGCCCATTCGATCGCGGGGCTGCAGATGCTGAACTTCTTCAGCACCCGGCTTTCCACCGACGACTACGCCGCCGTGCTGCGGCTGCGCCTGGTCCTGGTGATCGGGGCGATGATGGCCACGACGGCGGCCGGCCCGCTCGTGCTGCCGGCGCTGGGGCCAGCCGCGACGGCGGTCGTCTGCGGCCTGATCGCCGCCGCCACGGCAGTGGTCGGCCTTTTCGGGCGCCCCGCGCGCACGCTGGGGCCGGACTTTCAGCCGGTGGCGGCCGAGGACTAGCGGCCGGCGGGCGAAGCTGGCTTCATGGCGCGAGCCCAGGAGCCGCCGATGGCCTACGACCGCGACAACCGCCCGGACCTGTCCGCCTACTGGATGCCGTTCACGGCCAACCGCCAGTTCAAGGCCGCGCCGCGCCTCCTGGTGTCGGCCAGCGGCATGCACTATCGCGCCGACGACGGGCGCGAGGTGCTGGACGGGACGTCGGGGCTCTGGTGCGTGAACGCCGGCCACGGGCGGCCCGAGATCGCCGCCGCCGTCCAGAACCAGCTGATGACCCTGGACTACGCGCCGTCGTTCCAGATGGGGCACCCCATCGCCTTCGACTTCGCCACCGCGCTGGCCAAGGTCGCGCCCGAGGGCCTGGACCGGATCTTCTTCACCAACTCGGGCTCGGAGTCGGTGGATACGGCGCTGAAGATCGCCATGGCCTACCACCGGGCCCGCGGCCAGGGGCAGCGCACGAAGATCGTCGGGCGGGAGAAGGGCTATCATGGGGTGGGCTTCGGCGGCATCTCGGCCGGCGGGCTGGTCAACAACCGGCGCGTCTATCCCCTGCTGCCGGCGGACCACATCCGCCACACCCACGACCCGGCGCGGAACGCCTTCTCGCGCGGCCTGCCGGCGCACGGGGCGGAGCTGGCCGACGACCTGGAACAGCTGATCGCGCTGCACGGCGCCGAGACCCTGGCCGCCGTGGTGGTGGAGCCGGTGGCCGGATCGGCGGGCGTCCTGCCGCCGCCGGCGGGCTATCTGGAACGCCTGCGGAAGATCTGCGACGCCCACGGGATCCTGCTGATCTTCGACGAGGTGATCACCGGCTTCGGACGCCTGGGCGCGCCGTTCGCGGGCCAATATTTCGGCGTCACGCCGGACCTGATGACCACCGCCAAGGGGATCACCAACGGCGTCCTGCCCATGGGCGCGGTGTTCGTCCGGCGCGAGGTGCACGACGCCGTCGTGAACGGCTCGGACGCGGCCATGGAGTTCTTCCACGGCTACACCTATTCCGGCCACCCGGTCTCCTGCGCGGCGGGCCTGGCGACGCTGGACATCTACCGGCGCGAGGGCCTGTTCACCCGGGCCGCCGAGCTGGCGGAGACCTGGGCCGACGCCCTGCACGGCCTGCGCGACCTCGGCCTGGTGACCGACATCCGCAACCTGGGCCTGATGGCGGGGATCGACCTGGCGCCCCGGGCCGAGGCGCCCGGCGCGCGGGGCTATGCGGCGATGGTGGCGGCGTTCGAGGCGGGGATCCTGATCCGCGCCACCGGCGACACCCTGGCCATGTCGCCGCCGCTGATCGTCAGCCCGGCCCAGATCGACCAGCTGGTCTCCACCGTGCGCGCGGTCATTTCGGCGCTCGACTGACCGCCTTGGCGATGGCGGCGATCAGCCGGGAGTCGGGCAGGTCGCGGCCGTCCAGGCTGGCCACCCGCCGGACGCCGACCAGGCTGTTGGTGAGGAACATCGGCGTCCACCCGATCCGGCCCGGGTTGGCGAAGACCTCCTGCACCGGGACGCCCATTTCATGGCAGGCGGCGATCACCTGGCGCCGCATGATCCCGTCCAGCACCCCGCAGTCCAGGTCGGAGGTGAACACTTCCTCGTGGCGGATCCAGAAGACGTTGGCCGCCGCCGCGCAGGCCACCTCGCCGGCGGTGTTCAGCATCAGCGCCTCGTCGGCGCCGGCCTCAAGGGCCTCGGCGCGGGCGATGACGTTGTCAAGGTAGGAGAGGGACTTCAATCGCGAGGTGGGCGACCGATCGTTGCGGCGCACGTGCACGGTGACCAGCCGGGCCGGGCCAGGCGGCGGGCCCAGGGCGGCGGCGGCGGCGGTCAGGCGCGGCTTGAACGCGGCAGGCGGGTCGAGGCCGCGGTCGCCGGAACCCGCGCTCCAGTTCAGCCGGACGGCGGCGCGCTTGGGCCTGCCGACGGCGGCGAGGGCCGCGTCCGCGGCGGCGCGAAAGACGGCGCGTTCGGGAACCGGCAGGCGCAGCGCGCGGCAGCCACGCTCCAGCCGCTCGACATGGGCGTCCCAGTGCGCCGGCGCGCCGTCGGTCCACAGCACCGTCTCGAACAGGCCGTGGCCGAGCGTGAAGCCGCGGTCGTCGAGCGGGATATCGGTCATGGCCCCTCCGTCAGCGCCTTGAGGATGGCGCCGATCTTGGCCGTCGTCTCGGCGACTTCCGCGTCCGGATCGCTGTCGGCGACGATGCCGCCGCCAGCACGGGCCTCGAAGGACCAACCCGCCGCATTTTCGGTCAGTGCGACGGTGCGGATCAGCACGCTGGCCTCCAGCGCGCCGTCGAGGCCGCCCCAGAACAGGCTGCCGCAGTAGGGGCCGCGCGGCGGTTCGTGCCGGGCGATCACCTGCATGGCCTGGAGCTTGGGCGCGCCGGTCACCGAGCCGGGCGGGAAAGCGGCCAGGAAGGCGTCCCAGGCGGTGCGGCCGGCCTGCAACCTCGCCCGGACCCGGGAGACCAGGTGGTGGACGTTGGCGTAGCTGCGCAAGGCGGCCAGCTCGGGAACCTGCACTGTGCCCGGGACCGAGACCCGCGCCAGGTCGTTGCGCATCAGGTCGACGATCATCAGGTTCTCGGCGCGGTCCTTGCCGCTGGCCAGCAGTTCGGCGGCCAGCGTCGCGTCGGTGGCGGGATCGGCGCCGCGCGGCCGGGTGCCCTTGATCGGATGGGTCTCGGCCCAGAGACCATCGGCCTGGCGGCGCACCGACAGGAAGGTCTCCGGCGAGTTGGAGACCAGCGCCCGGCCCGGCAGGTTCAGGAAGGCCGCGTAGCCCGCCGCGCTCTGGCCGGCCAGGCGGGCGAACAGGTCGAAGGGCGTGGCGCCGGCCGCCAGCCGCCCGCGCCACGGCCGGGCGAGATTGGCCTGGAAGATCTCCCCGGCGGCGATCCGCGCCACGGTCGCCGCCACCGCTTCGGCGTGGCGTTCGTCGGAGGTGGCCAACGCGACCTCCGCGGCCAGGACGCCTGCGTTCGGCGCCTCGCGCGGCGCGTCCAGCCAGCTCAGGGCGAAGTCGGCGCTGGCGGCGGCGGCCCGCGCGTCCGGCCCTCGACCGATGGCCAGCGCCCGCCGCTGTCCCGCATGAAACGCCAGCAGGGCCGGATAGCGCAGCAGGGTCAGGTCGGGCCAGTCGCCGCCCCGGACCTGCGGCGCCGTCGCCTCGAGCTGGGCGGAGAGCTCGTAGGCCGCCAGGCCCACGACGCCGCCTTGGAACGGCGGCCCGTCGGACCCCGCCTCGCCCGTCCCCAGCAGCGCCTCCAGATCACGGCCCGCCTCCACCACCGCATCGGGCCGGCGCAGGACGTAGGACCAGCCCTCCGCGCCGGAGAGCAGGACGCAGGCGTGGACCTCGCCCGCGAAGGCCGAGGCCACCTCGACCGGATCGGCCCAGGCGGTCGCGCGCAGGGCGACACAGGTGAGATCGGACGTCGGGCGGTCAGGATGGTTGGCGGGGCGGCTCCTCACCAGCGGCCTATAGCGCATCGGCGCGCTGTTGACCTGCCGCCTCGTGGGGCGCGCCGATCGGCAGCGCCCCACGGTTCGACGGACCTAGAACGTCTGGCCGAACTTCAACCCGATGATCCGCGGACGGATCGGGATCGTGTAGACGCGGCTGCAGACCGACGAGGCGCATTGCACGAAGCGGTCGTTCTGCCCGTCCTCGTCGAACAGGTTCTTGGCATAGGCCTCGATCCGCCAGCTGTCCTTGTTGACCCCGATGACGAAGTCGACGGTCGTGGAGCTGGGCAGCTTGCCGATCACAGCGCGGTCATCGGCGCGCAGGTCCGGATAGGCGGACCCGGTGTGCACCACGGAGCCCTGGACGTGGGCGTCCATGTCTCCGAGCGTCCACTCGTAGCGCGCCGTCAGGTTGCCCTTGAACTTCGGCGTCACCGGCAGCGACGTGCCCTTGGTCGCTTCCGGCGGGTTGGCGGGGTTGGGAACATAGTCCTCGTTCAATTCGGCGTCGGTGTAGGCGGCCGCCCCGACGAGGGTGAAACCGTCGGCGACCAGCCAGTTGATGTCGGACTCGATGCCTTTCATCTTGGCCTTGCCGGCGTTGCGGATCTCGGTCAGGCCGTTGGCGCCCAGGAACGAGAACTGGAAGTCGTCCCACTTCTCGTAGAAGACCGCGCCGTTCCACCGCAGCCGGTTGCCCATCCAGCTCGTCTTCCAGCCCACCTCGTGGTTCTTCAGGAAGTCGGCGTCATAGGGCGGGAGCGTGCCGCGCCGGTTGATGCCGCCCGGCCGGAACCCCGTGGACAGGGTGGCGTAGACCATCTTGTCGTCGTCGATCTTGTAGGTGGCGTTGATCCGATAGGTGTGGCCGTCGCCCTTGGTGGTCTTGTCCACGTTGGTGCAGGGACCGCCCTCGACGATCGGGGTCGGCGAGCCGATCGGCGCGACGCACTGGCGCTCGCCGGTGCTGCCGTATCCGGCGCCGAAGCCGAAGAAGCCCTCCAGCGAGTTCTTGTATTCGAAGAAGCGGATGCCGCCGGTGATCGAGAACTGTTCCGTCAGGTCCAAGGTGGCGTCGGCGAAGGCCGCGTAGTCGCGGTCGGTCCTAAGCTGCTTGGTCAGCCACAGGGTGTCGGGCCAGCCGGGCACCTCAACGGCGCTGGCCAGGTTGTCGATGCGGTAGCGCTGCTCGATGTTGTGGGTCTGCTTCTGGTAGAACAGGCCGGCCACCACCTTGAAACGGTTCTCGGTCGGGCTGGCGACCCGAAGCTCGTGGCTGGTCTTCTTGAAGTAGTCGCGGCCCTGGATGTACTGCGACGTGTTGATGAAGTTCCCGGCGTCGTCGGTGGTGTAGGCGCCGTACCCGAACAGGGTGTCGTAGAAGAAGCTGTAGTCGGAATAGTCCTGGTCGGTGTCGATCCAGCGGCGCATGTGCGCCCCGGCGTACAGCACATCCAGATTGGCCACCTTGCCCTCGATGGCCAGGGCCGCCTGCACCCACTTGTCGTCCGAGCCTTCCGGATAGTAGCGGCTGACCTTCAGGTCGCCCTTGGCCGGGTCGGCCGCGAAGCCGCCGTCGGCCTGGGTGCGCTGGCCCATCAGGGTGGGCGTCACCGACCAGCTGTCGGTCAGGTCGATCTTCAGCGCCGCGCGGGCGCCCACGGTATCGACCTCGTTGTAGTCGTCCTTCACCTGACCGGCGTTGTTCACGGCGATATTGCCCGTCGGGAAGACGAACGAGCCGGGGACGTTGTCGATATAGCCGCCGTCATGTTCGGCCCAGGCCACCAGGCGCACGGCCGCCTTCTCGTGCAGCGGGATGTTCACGAAGCCCTCGGCGCCGTAGCCGATGTCGCCGTGAGCGACCGAGTTGACCTCGAAGTCGTAGCCGGCCTTGAAGCCGGTCGTGTCGGGCTTGTTGGTGATGATCCGGATCGTGCCCGCCTGCGAGCTGGCGCCATAGAGCGTGCCCTGCGGCCCGGCCAGCACCTCGACGCGGGCGATGTCGTAGATGTGGACGTCCAGCGGCCCGGTGATGGTCGTCACCGGCTGTTCGTCCAGATAGACGCCGACGCTGGGCAGCGGGCCGGAGTGGTTGTTGTTCTCGCCCGACGCCACGCCGCGCATGTAGAAGTTGGAGAAGCCCGGCGCGCCCGTGGGCGCCGTGACGCTGGGCATGAATTTGACGTAGTCGACAGTGTCCTTGACCTGCAGCGCGTCCAGGCGTTCCGAGCCCAGCGCCTGGATGCTGATCGGCACGTCCTGCAGGTTTTCCGACCGCTTCTGGGCGGTGACCACGATCTCCTCGAGCTGGGCCTCAGCGGTCTGGGCCACGGCGGAGCCCGCCACCGCGGTCAGCATGGTCGTGGCCAGCAGGCCCAGAGCCCGGTTTCGCCGGTCGTTCTTCATTGTATCCCCCGTTCGAAGTCCAAGCGCCTCAATCCCCGGGCGCCCGCGGGTATGCGTCGAGCACAGGTCCCAGCGCGGCCTTCAGGGGGCCGAGCCAGGGGTCGTAGTTCCGCCAGTGGTCGGCGGCGTCGGTGAAGATCGGCCGGCGCACCTGCTCGGAGCTGGCGGTGCGCACCGCGCGGTCGTTCTCGTAGAACCGCAGGCAGGCGTCCTCGAAGGGCAGACCGCAATAGGCCAGCAAGGCGCGGGTTTCTGCCTCAGGATCGGACACCATGCGCTCATAGATCACGCGGTGGACCCGGCCGGGCAGGATCGCGTCGAAATGCTGCAAATACTCGACGTACGACACGTAGTAGCGGCCGATGTCCGCGAGGTCGTAGGTGAAGCCCTGGCCGCGGGCGAAGTGCTGCTTGAAGCCCGAGAACCCGCAGCCCAGCGGATGGCGGCGCGCGTCGATGACCTTCGCGTTCGGCAGGGCCAGATGGATCAGGCCCAGGTGCGCCCAGTTGTTGGGCATCTTGTCGATGAAGAACGGCCGGCCCAGCTTCCGGTGCACCTCGGCGCGAGCCATGTACTCCTCGCCCAGCGCGGTCAGCTCGCGCGGCCCCAGCTCGGCCAGCGCCTCCGGATAGAGACTCTCCGACGCCCGCTTGGCCTTGCCGCCCAGGCGGCGGGCGAGCGCGATGATGTCGGGCAGTTCCTGGGTGCCTTCGACCTGGCTGTGGCTGGCGAGAATCTGTTCGACCAGCGTCGAGCCCGAGCGCGGGAGGCCGACGATGAAGATCGGATCGGGCGCCGGGCAGCCCTGGCCGGCGCGGGCCGCCAGGAAGGCGGGCGTGAACAGCGCCCTGGCGCGGTCGACCTGGTCCTGGGTTTCGTCGGCCTCGTAGTCCAGGCCCTGGCGGCGCAGCGCATTGCCGCGTGCGTAGCACCCGAAGGAGGCCTCGAACTGGCCCAGGTCCTCGCGCGCCTTGCCCAGGGCGAACTCCAGGTGGAAGCGGTCTTCGTCGGTCAGGTCCGCGCGTTTCAGCTGCCCCGCCATGGCGGCCACGTCCGCCTCGTCGAAGCTGACGGTCTTGAGGTTGGCCAGGCTCCACCAGGCCTCGCCGAACTGGGGGGCCAGCGCCACGCAGCGGCGGTAGGCGTCGATGGAGTCCGCCTGACGGCCGACGGTCTTCAGCGCGTGGCCATAGCTCATCCAGACCTTGGGCTGGCGCGGCTGGTCCTTCAGCACCGCGGCGTAGAGGGCGATGGCCTGCTCGTACTCGCCGATCCGCGCCAGGGCGGCGGCCTTGAGATTGCGGTAGCCGGGATTGCCCGGATCGTCGGCCAGCAGGCGGTCGGTCTCGGCGATGGCCGCCTGCGACTTGTTCTGCCGGTAGAGGACGGTGGCGTAGTTGTGCCGCGCCGCGGTGAAGCCGGGCGCCAGCTCGACGCAGCGGGCCAGCAGGTTCTCGGCGTCGTCGTAGCGGCCCAGGCGCATGCCCGTCTCTGCCAGCATCCGGATCGCAGCCACGTCGGTGGGCCGGGCCATCAGGATCGCGCGCAGCGTCTGTTCGGCGGCGGCCAGCCGATTCTCGCACAGCGCCGCGGCCGCCTTGATCAGCTCCGGATCGCCCACCGAACCCTTGACCGAGCGCAGGTAGGCGGCCTCCGCGGCCTCGGTCTCGCCCTGCCGGCGCAGCGCCGCGCCCAGCAGGCGAAGCGCTTGGGGGTGTTCGTGCGCGACCTTCAGGATCTCCCGGGCCTGAGCCTCGGCGGCGGCGGCGTCGATGGTGAGCAGACGCGCGGCGTGTTCGAGGGCGACCTCGAGGGTTCCGACCGTCTCCGTCGCCGCGCCAGACACGGGGCCTCCAGCTCGAATATTTCAGTTGGATGAAATCGATGATGCGCGGGAGGTGTCAACTCACGGTCGAGGTCCGGGCTCTCCCCAGAAGCCCGCCTGTGGCGGATAGAGCACGCCTTCCTCGATCCGGCAGCCGCCCGGCCGGTCGTCGATCAGCCACCAGGGGCCATCCAGGTCCGTGGCGTCGGCCAGGGCGCCGACCCACATGGCGGGCGCGATCGACAGCGAACTCGACACCATGCAGCCCGCCAGCACCCCCAGGCCAAGCTCGCGCGCCCGCGCCACCATGGCCAGGGCCTCGGTGAGGCCGCCGGCCTTGTCCAGCTTCACATTGACCATCTGGTAGCGGTCGGCGACCCGTTCCACGTCGGCGGCGGTATGGACCGCCTCGTCGGCGCAGATCGGGGCCGGGTAGGCCAGGCCTTCGAGTCCAGCGTCCTCACCGGCCGGCAGCGGTTGCTCGACCATGGTCACCGGCAGGCGGGAGATCGGATCGGCCATCGCCTGCAGGATCGCCAGCGTCCAGCCTTCGTTCGGATCGACGATCAGGCGGGAGTCCGGGGCGGCGTCGGCCACCGCCAGCAGCCGCGCGGCCGGATCGTCGGCGCCCAGCTTGACCTTCAGGAGCGGCGCGGAGGCGGCCGCACCTGCGGCGGCGGCCATGGACTGCGGGGTGTCCAGGCTGATGGTCACCGCGGTGGGCATGGGGCCGGGCGCGGGGCGGCCCAGCCGGTCGGCCACGGAGCATCCGGTCCGGCGCGCCTCCAGATCCCACAGCGCGCAGTCCAGGGCGTTGCGCGCGGCGCCCGCCGGCATCCGCGCCAGGACCGCGGCGTCGGCCTCGCCCGCCGCCAGCCGCCGTCCGGCTTCGGCCAGGTCGGCGCGCACCGAGGCCAAGGTCTCGCCATAGCGGGCGTAGGGCACGCATTCGCCGCGTCCCAGCAGCGCGCCGTCGGAAAGCTCGGCCACCACGACCTCGGCATGGGTCTTCACCCCCCGCGAGATCCGGAAGGGCGCGTTGAGCGCCAGGCGTTCGGCATGGATGTGCAGGGCGAGGGTCACCGGGGGCTTTGTCCCGCATACCGGCGGGCGCGTCGACAGGTGTCTCAACCCGTGATTACCATCGACCGGGAACTGTTCAGGGGACGTTGGATGACCGACACGACCGCCGCCGCGGAGCCCGGCAAGCTCGACATCGCCAAGGTCATCAGCGGAACCTTCGCGGTGATCGGGCGCAACTTCTTACCGTTCGCCGTGCTGTCGCTGGTGCTCTCGGGCATCCCCACCGCCCTGATCGCCTTCATCCAGGTCCAGAGCATCACCGCTGACGGGGAGCCCAGCGTCAGTCTCGGCTACCTCTCGTCGATCGCCTACACAGGCCTGGCCGCGCTGATCACCGGCGCTGTGCTGCAGGGCGCGCTGGTCTACGGCACCGTCCAGGACATGAACGGGACCCGGCCCAGCATCGCCGAGTGCCTGGCCAATGGGCTGCGGTCCTTCCTGCCGCTGATCGGGCTCAGCATCCTGCTGGGCCTGGCGATCGTCTTCGGCCTGATGCTGCTGATCGTGCCCGGCATCATGATGGCCTGCGCCTGGTGCGTGGCCGTGCCAGCGCTGGTCGCGGACCGCAGCGGCGTGTTCGGCGCCTTCAGCCGCAGCGCCGAACTGACCCGCGGCAACCGCTGGCGGATCTTCGCCCTCTTCGTGGTGGTCTGGGTCATCGCCATCGTCATCGGCCTGGTGATCGGGGCCGCGTTGGGCGTCGTTGCGCTCACCGGCGCGGTCGGGACCGATCCCGCGGCCCTGGCGCGCAGCCCCGTGCAGATCGTCGGCAACCTGCTCAGCAACACCCTGACCTCGATGATCAGTTCCACCGGCGTCGCGGTGCTCTACGTGGAGCTGCGCCGCGCCCGCGAGGGCCTGGGACCGCAGTGGCTGTCGGAGATCTTCAGCTAGCCGGCGTCGATGCTCAGCGTCCTTTCCCCTTGCGGGAGGGGCGCCCGCACCTCGGGTGGGACGAGTGGCTGCAAGCCACCATCCGGCCCAGCGCGCGCCGCAGGCGCTGTCTTTTTTGACCACGAACCACACGAACGACACGAACAGGTCGAGCCTGGACCGAGCGTCGTGGTCACTTCTCATCGTTCGTGTGGTTCGTGGTCGAGTCTTTCGGCGCTGACGCGCCATCGCGGCGTCCCACGTTCTCCCACAGGCCCTGGACTGCCTTAGCCGACGTCGAACTTGTCCTTGCGGCGGTGGCCGAAGAGCATGCGGCTCTCCAGGCGTCCGCGCAGGGCGGCGTAGTAGGCGTTGAGGAAGGTGCGGTCGGCCAGGTCGGCCGGTCCCTCCCAGCCGATCTTCGCGCGGATACGGGCCGCCACCTCGGCCATCGACTTGCGGTCGGCGGCGCGGATCACGTCCTCCAGCACGTGCAGCTCCTTGATGCCGTAGGCGTCGAGCTGAGCCGGCGTGAAGGCGAAGCCGCGAGCGGCGACGCGTTCGGTGTCGGCGAGGTCCGGCTGCAGCACCTTCTTCGGCGCCTTCACCACCATGGTCCCGGCGACCAGGTCGCCCATCCGGCGGCGGTCGCGGTTGAACAGCGGGAAGAGGACGAACACGCAGCTCCAGAGGGCGCCCAGGCTGATCAGGGCGGCGTCCACCCCCTCGCCCCGCGCCGCAAAGAAGGTCAGCGGCAGGATGACCTCGACCTCGCGCATGGCGTTGCGGGCGAAGACCATGTCCGCCGTCAGCCGCCCGCCGTCGGCGGCCGCCACCCGCAGGCCCATGGCGCGCTTGCCCGGCGTGGCGGCGCGCGGACCCATCTCGAACAGCACGAAGTAGAAGTTGCGGCCGATGAAGACCCCCAGCAGCCAGACCACGCCCAGGGCCTCGCTGCCCCACGTCGCCCGGGTGGCCCAGAACACGCCCAGGGCCACCAGGCTGAACACCGCCAGGCCGCCAAACAGGATGGCGAAGTCGATCAGCAGGGCCGAGAACCGCTCGGCATAGGCGCCGACCTTCAGCCGCAGGTCCACGCCCTCCGGCGTCACCAGCTCGCGCCAGCCGTCGTGCGGCAGGCGCGGCGCGCGCTCGGGACGTCGCCCACGGAACCGGCTCAGGACGCCCTGCAGGCTCATGCCGCCGGCCTCCGCGGCCAGTAGAAGTAGGCGAGCCAGGCCAGCAGCATGCCCGCCGCGATGGCGTAGCGGGCGTAGTCCACCTGGATCAGCTGCCGCCCGAAGCCCTCCAGGATCCCGGCCACGAACAGCATCACCACGACGCCCAGCATGGCGGTGGCCGCCCGGCGTCCTGCCTCGGCGGCGGCGTCGAGACGTGATCGCTCCCCCGGGAAGCAGACGGCCCAGCCGATGGAGAAGCCCGCCGCCCCGGCCAGGACGATGGCGAACAACTCGGTGGTTCCGTGGATCATCAGCCAGCCGCCCGCCTCGAAGCCCAGGCCGCGCGAGATGAACAGCGCCAGGAAGGCGCCCAGCATCCCGCCGTTCATCACCAGCAACGCCGCGGTCGGCAGGCAGAGCAGGAAGCCCAGGGCGAAGGCGAAGAGCGCGATCTGGGCGTTGTGGGTGAACAGGAAGGTGGCGAACACCGACAGGCCCTCGCTGGCCGTGCCGCTGTGATAGAGTGTGTCCCGCAGCGAGGCGGTGGTCGCGGTCGGATCGCGGCCGGTGGCCACGCCGGGCTCGACGAAGCTGTGGAACCAGTCGGCGTCGCGCCGGACGAGCACGAAGGCCACCACGGTGGCGACGGCCGACAGCACGAAGGACACCAGGGTCTCGCGCCACAGCGCCTGGATCGCCGCGGGCCAGTCGCGCAGGAAGAACGCCGCCAGCCGCTCGGGCAGCCGGGTGCGGGCGCCGTAGACGATGAAATAGGCCCGGGTGCAGAGGCTCTCCAGATAGGCTGTCAGGCTCTGGTCCAGCGAGATCGAGCGGGCCACCGACAGCGACGACAGCGCCTGGCGGTACAGCAGCGGGATCTCCAGCAGCTCGTCGCGCTTCAGCTTCGCCGCCCCGCCGGCCTCGGCCTTGGCCAGCAGGGTCTCCAGCCGGCGCCAATCCGCCTCGCGTTCGGCCCGGAAGCGCCAGCTCTTCAGGTGCAGCTCGGCCATCAGACCAGCCCCCGCCGCTTCACGTCGAGATAGCTGTTGAGCAGGTTGGTCGCCAGGCCGTCGGCCGGCGCGTCCACAATCTGGGCGCCCAGCCGCCGCAGCCGGGCGGCCACGCCTTCGCGCTGGCGCAGCATCCGCTCGGCGATCACCGCGCGCGAGACGTCGTCGGGCTCGACCGGCTCGCGGCTCACCAGGCTCTCCAGCTCTTCGTCGCGGAACACCACGAACAGCACCAGGTGCGTGCGCATCAACCGCGCCACGTTCTCGACCATCAGCTCGGCGGAGGTGGCGTCGGCGAAGTCAGTGAACACCACCACCACGGCGCGGCGGTCCAGCCGCCCGGCGAGCGCGGTCAGGCCCAGGGTGAAGTTGGTCTCCTCGGTCGAATAGTCGATCGACGAACAGAGCTTCTGCAACAGCGGGAAGGCCGCCGGGCCGGACGCCAGACCGCTGGCCAGACGCGGCTTGGAATCGAAGGCGAAGACGCCGACGCGGTCGCCCATCCTGAGCGACACGAAGGCCAGCAGCAGGGCCGCGTTGATCGCCCGGTCGATGCGCGGCAGGCCGGCGGCCGGCGCGCTCATCAGCCGCCCGGTGTCCAGCGCCAGCAGAATGTGGTGGTTGCGCTCGGTGCGGTACTCGCGGCCGATCAGCTTGCCGTGGCGGGCCGACTGCTTCCAGTCGATGTCGCCCAGGTCCATGCCGGTCTGGAATTCCTTCAGGGCGTGGAAATCCGAGCCCTCGCCGGCGTCGGTCAGCGGCTTGGCGCCCAGCGGCGCGTCGCGGGCGAACAGGCGCAAGGCCTGCTCCTTCACCCCGGCCACGTCGGGGGTCACCATCAGCGGCGGTCCGGGCGGCTCATGGCGCTGGAGCCAGACCAGGCCCAGCGGCCCGCGCCAGCGCGCCCACAGCCCTTCGATCCGGCCCTCGCCCCGGCGCGCGGGCGACAGGCGCACGTCGAGTTCGGCGCGACCGCCCTGGACACTCACTTCCTGCCGGTCGGGCTGGGCGACCAGGCGCTCGTTCACGCCCACCGCCAGCTCCACGCGGTCCGGCCGACGGCCCGTGAAGGCGGCGCTGAGGCGGGCGGTCTCGGGTCGCCCCACCCCCATGACGCGCGGCGCGGCCATCTCCAGGGTCAGGCTCCTCGGCGGCGCGGCCAGCATCACATCGGCCAGCATCAGTCCCACGGCCAGCACGATCCACGCCGCCGCCGCCGTCCACATCCCGGGCGCGGCCAACGCCACGCCGAGCGCCGGCAGGGCGCCCACGGCCATCAGCGCGATCGCGCGGCGGGTGGGGTAGAGGCCCAAATCGTTAGCGGGGGGCGGCTGCGAGGTCGACGAGGCCCTGCAGGATCTGGTCGGGCCGGCGTCCGTCGATCTCGGCGGCCGGCGACAGGATCACCCGGTGGCGCAGCGCCGGCAGGGCCAGGGCCTTCACGTCGTCGGGGATCACGTAGTCGCGCCCGTCCAGCGCCGCCCGCGACCGGGAGGCCAGGGCCAGTTGCGCGGCGCTGCGGGGCGAGGCGCCGCTGGAGAGGTCCGGGGTCTCGCGGGTCGAACGGACCAGGTCCAGGACATAGTCGACGATTTCGTCGGTCAGCCGCACCGCCGCCACCGCCTTGTGCGCCTCGCCCAGCTGTTTGGCGGTCACGGCGCGCGAGACGCCACGCGCGGCCGGGTCGGAGTGGCCGCTCTGCATCCCGTACTCGGCGACGATCTTCCGCTCCTCGTCGCGGCTGGGATAGCCCAGGGTCTGCTTGAACAGGAACCGGTCGAGCTGAGCCTCCGGCAGCGGGTAGGTGCCCTGCTGCTCCAGCGGGTTCTGGGTCGCCACCACCATGAAGCTGGCGCTGAGTTCGCGGGCCTTGCCGTCGATGGTCACCTTCCGCTCCTGCATGGCCTCAAGCAGGGCGGCCTGGGTCTTGGGCGGGGTGCGGTTGATCTCGTCGGCCAGCAGCAGCTCGCAGAACAGCGGCCCCTCGGTCAGCGAGAAGGTCGAGGTCTGGAAGTTGAAGACGTTGGACCCGATGATGTCGGCCGGCATCAGGTCGGGCGTGAACTGGATGCGCCCGAAGTCCAGGCCCAGGGTCCGGGCGAAGCACTGCGCCAGGTAGGTCTTGGCCACGCCGGGCGGGCCTTCCAGCAGCACGTGGCCGCGGGCGAAGAGCGCCGTCAGCAGCAGGTCGATGGTGTCCTGCTGGCCCACGATGGCCTTGCCGATCTCGGCGCGGACCTTGTCGGCCAGCGCCTTCACCTCAGCGACGTTCACGTGTCATCTCTCCTCGCCACTCGTAAAGCTTCTTCGCGACGGCCGTGAGGTCGTCGCGGGTCTTCGCCGTCTCGGCCTCGGCGGCCAGCTCGCTGGGCGGGGTCACGCCGCGGCGGCGGGCCAGGTCGTCCAGCCAGTGTTCCTCGGCCGTGTGCCCGCCCGCCGAGCGCGCCACCAGGGCCCGGGTCAGGGCGGCATAGGCCGGCGCCAGCTCGTGCTCCTTGCGGGCCATCCGCACCAGGTCGGCGGAATTGTCCACCAGGGCGCGCGCGCCGAGCGCGAAGGCCCGGCCCGCGCGGCGCGGCTGGCCGAAGCGGGCCAGGGCGTGCAGCCCCATCAGGATCCCGGCCGCCACCGCGATCAGGGTCGCGGCCAGCCACGGCGGCTCCAGCATCAGCCGGCCCAGGCCCCGGCCGCGCTCGAGGCCGTTCAGGGTCACGTCGAACAGGATCGGCCGCTCGTCGCCTCGGGCGACGTTGAGGATCAGGGCGCCGGCGCGAGCGGTGTCGCGGCTGGCCAGGCCCTGGTTGTTCAGGAGGTCGGGGTCGGCCAGGACCCAGATGCTGGGCGTCTTGGCCGACTGGACCAGCACCGCGTTCCCGGCCTCGTCCGCCAGCAGCGTGACCCAGCCCTGACCGGAGAGGGTGCGCAGGCTGTCGATCTTGCCCAGGCGCAGCTCGCCCACGCCATAGAACGCGCCGTCGGCGCCGTGCAGCATCGGCCGCGAGACACCCTTGCGCGTGACCAGGCGAGTCTGGGGGGCGTAGGACTTCAGCAGCTCCTGGAAGGCCCGGTCGTCCTTCATCACCCCGGCCTTGCGGACGAAGCTCTGGCGGATGGGGTCGCGGGCGGTCTGCCATTTCGGCAGGACGATCAGGGTCAGCACGCCCTTGGGATAGTTCCGCAGTTCGTCGGGGCTCAGCCCCGGTTCCGGGGTCAGCACCACCACGGAGGCGGACGGCCGCACCGGCCGGGTGCGGCTGACCAGCACGGAGGCGCCCAGGGCCTGCATCAGGATCGGCGCGCCGGCGTAACCGACGGCGGACTTCGACAGCGCATGCGCCCGGCCGTCCTGGCCCGAGCGGAGGTCCGGCGCGTAGGCGGACAGCACCGCCAGGCCGGCGGCGGCCACGATGCCCACCAGCACCAGGGCCAGGATCGCGCCGGCGGCGAAGGTCGGCGGCTTGGCGGGCGCGGGTTCGCTCAACGCCAGGCCTCCGCGAAGGCGAAGGCCTCGTAGTCCTGGCGCGCGGCCCCGAACTCGTCGGCCCCGGCGGGCCGGCCGCCGAAGAAGGTCAGCTCGACGGCGCGGGCCAGGCGGGCGAAGGCGTCGCGCGGCGCGGCGGGCAGCGTCTCCAGCCCGGCGATGTCACGGCTGGTCAGGGCCGGCTTCACCGCGCCCGGCCGCCGCGCCCGCAGATCGTCGATGGAGCGGAACAGCAGGAGGTGGATCGCCTCTTCGAACCGGCCGGCCGCGGCCAGGCCGTCGGCGTCCTCCAGCAGGGCGCGCGCCTTCTCCGGTTCGGGCCGCCAGTCCGCAGCCGCCACCTCGGTCTTCTTCCGCTTGAACCAGCGGTCGGGGACCAGCTCGCGGGCGATGAAATAGAGGATCAGGGCCGCGCCCAGGATCACCCCGCCCCAGAAGATGTACGGCAGCACCGGCGCGATGGCCTTCAGCACCTCGACCAGCGGCCCCAGCCAGGGCGGCGGCGGGGGCGGCGCGGGCACGCCTGCGAAGTCGAACTGGAAGCCGCGGGTCTTCAGCAACGCCTCGTGCGCCTGGGCGAGCTTAAGCTCCGCCGTCTGGGCGCCCGCCGCCGCCACGCCTGAACCCTGCACGCACACTCCCGAGTTGCGGAGACGAACCTAGACGACCGCCAGCGCGCCGCAAGCCCACACCCTTGACCCGGGCGGCCTTTCCACGTGACGACATCGGCATGACCGACACCGACTTCATCCTGGGCCTGCCCAAGGCCGAACTGCACCTGCACATCGAGGGCAGCCTCGAGCCCGAGCTGATGTTCGAACTGGCCCGCCGCAACGGGATCGACCTGCCGTTCAAGACGGTCGAAGAGGTCCGCGCGGCCTACGCCTTTTCCAACCTGCAGGACTTCCTGGACATCTACTATCAGGGCGCCGGGGTGCTGATCGCCGAACGCGACTTCCACGACCTGGCCATGGCCTATTTCCGCCGGGTGGCCGCCGACGGCTGCAAGCACGTGGAGCTGTTCTTCGATCCGCAGACCCACACCGACCGGGGCGTGGCGTTCGCGACCGTGATGGACGGCCTGCTGTCGGGGATGGCGGAGGCGGAGCGGAACCTGGGCGTCACCTCCAGCCTGATCCTCTGCTTCCTGCGCCACCTGGACGAGGAGGCCGCCTTCGCCACGCTGAAGGACGCCGAGCCCTACCTGGACCGGATCGTGGGCGTGGGGCTGGACTCATCCGAGGTCGGCCACCCGCCGTCGAAGTTCGCCCGGGTGTTCGCCGCCGCCAAGGCCCGGGGCCTGAAGGTGGTCGCCCACGCCGGCGAGGAAGGCCCGCCGGAGTATGTGTGGGAGGCGTTGGACGTCCTGCACGTGGACCGCATCGACCACGGCAACCGGGCGCTGGAGGACGAGGCCCTGGTGAAGCGACTGGCGGCCGAGGGCATGACGCTGACGGTCTGCCCGCTGTCGAACCTCAAGCTCTGCGTGGTGGAGGACCTGAAGGACCACCCGCTGAAGCGGATGCTGGGGCTGGGGTTGAAGGCGACCTTGAACTCGGACGATCCGGCGTATTTCGGGGGGTATCTGGGGGAGAACTGGACGCAGACGGCGAAGGCGCTGGGGTTGAGCCGGGCGGAGCTGGTGACGCTGGCGAAGAACAGCTTCACGGGGTCGTTTTTGCCGAAGGCGGCGGTGGAGAAGCGGCTGGCGGAGATCGACGCTTATGTGGCGGGGGTGGGGTAGGCCCCTCACCTGCTCGTCATGGCCGGGCTCGGCCCGGCCATCCAACCGGCGGTTCCGGATGGGGCGCGAGCTTCGCGGGCGCTCTAGAATGGATGGCCGGGTCAAGCCCGGCCATGACGAGCGCAAGTTCGGCGGGACCCTTCAGAGTGTCCGTTTGTTCCCTTTTTGTTCTTGACTTGGAGTCAAGCTTGTGAGATGATTGGAGGGTCGGGCGCTCGCGAGCCGCCCGCTCTGAAATCACGCACAAAGGAAGGGATGCTCGATGGCGCAGACGCCTGGGGGAAAGCCGCGTTCGGGTCCGGTGACGCAAGCTCGGCCAGCAGCGCGGGGCGCGCCGCCGATGCGATCGCCGTCCCCGCCCCTCACCGGCTTCGCTTCGCCCTTCCGGCGCACCTTTGATTTCCAGAACCAAGGGGCCAGCCTCAACCCGACGGTGACGATCCGCGGGCAAACCTATCGGCAAGTCGACAATGGACGCGCCAACGTCCTGGTCCCCGTCAGCGATCCGCTGCGCCCGCCAGCGCTGATCGCCCAGCAACGGCAGGCTGTCGTGAACAGCCTGTTCATGGCTGGGAACACGATCGCGGGCGGCGCGTATGGCATCGCCGCAGCGCTGGGCGCGTCTCCGCAAGCGCGCGATCGGGCTATGATGGCAGGAGCGGTGGCCGATGCTGGCCTATCGGTCGCCACCCCGCGCGGCGCGAGCGTTCGTCGCCCGACGCCGGCGAAGCAGGGGCAAGTTGCCGCGCCGGGATGGCAACGGCCCAACATTCGTCCAAGTGAGCTCAATGCCGACAGGCAGGCGGGGCGGGTCGAGGCGACGGCCATCGCGTCGATGCTTGGGACTGGCACAAAGGCGAAACAGAGGATACGACCTCCTGGCTTTGAAGGCGGCGGAGCCCCCTATTTCCACGCCAGAGGGCATCTCTTTCCGAGGGAGTTGGGCGGCCTGGGCAACGATCCGCGCAATCTCGTAACGCTCAGCCAACGGCCGACGAACGACCCCCACATGTCGAGCTTTGATAAAGTGGTCGCTCAGAAGGTGCGGTCGGGTGAAGTTGTCGAATACTCGAGTACGCCCCTCTACACTCCGGGTGTGCGTCCCCCGTCAGCGATCCTCATGACGGCCACCGGATCCAACGGCACGCGCATGGGGCGGATCGTCCTAAATCCGGCCGGGCGACCAAAGTGACGATCGAAAGGCTCGTGCAGGTTGTCCCGCCGCCTGCGAAACCATTCGAGCCGTTCACCGGCCCATGGGAGCCGGTGGAGGCCTACCTCGGGACCAAACTGCCGCCGGACTACAAGGACTTCGCGCGGCTATACGGGCGCGGGTGCTTCAGCGAGTTCGTCTTCATCAATCTGCCGGGGAGCCCGGATCGGCGCGGCAGTCTCGAGGGTGAACTCGATCTCGCGCGCGAGATGATCAACTACGGCATGCCCGTCCCCTATCCCGCATGGCCCGATGCGGGGGGCCTGCTGAACATCGGGCTGACGGAGTTCAACGATCGCCTTTTCTGGCTGCCGCGAGGCGACGCCTCCGACTGGACCATCGTCGTCTGGGATCGGGCTCTTCAGAAGCTGGAATCCTTCGACTGCAGCCTCACGAATTTCCTTGCCGGTCTGGCGGCCGGCACGATCGTCCCGGAAGGATTTGTCGGCAGGACGCTCCCTCCCAATCCGGTGTTCGAGCCGTCTCAAGGCCCCCCAGGGCTGGCCTGGCCCAAGAGCCCGAGTGCCCAGACCGCAAGGAGGGGGATCGAAGCGCTCGAACAGGTCGTTCCGCCGCCGCCCGGACCATATCGGCCGTTCAGCGGCCCCTGGAAGCGCGTGGAGGCATACCTCGGGACGGAGTTGCCGCAAGACTACAGGGACTTTGCGAGGCTCTACGGGTACGGCCTCTTCCTAGGCGTTATGATCATCCATATTCCGTCCGCTGATGATCCTCACGAGACGCTTGAAGCCAACGTGCGTGACGTAAGCCACGCATTCAATTCACATGCAGACAAACCCTACGCGATGTGGCCGCGCCTTGGCGGGCTCATCAACTTCGGCGTGACGGAGAATGGCGACTACCTGTTCTGGCTCCCTCAGGGACCACCCGACCAGTGGAAGGTCATTTTCTGGGATCGCGGTCTGAGCGAAGACGAGTGCTTCGAGGAGTTCGATTGCGGCATGGCGGAGTTTCTCGCCGGGCTCGTTGACGGAAGCATCCTGCCGAAGGGACACGAGAGGGAAGACCTGGAGCCCATCAGCCCGATTTTCCAGCCGTACTCCGATCGGCTCGGAAACTAGCTCATGGCTCCCCCGCCGCTCTAACTCTTTGTTGTTCCAGCCAGCGCCGACTCGCGGGCTGCGGAGCCGGAGGCCGTCAGGGGCCGATCGTCATGGCCGGCCTTGAGCCGGCCATCCAACGGGCGCGAAGACCTGCCACCGCCCTGGAATGGATGGCCGGGTCGAGCCCGGCCATGACGAGCTGAGGTTGGGGCGGTCAAGGTCCTGACGTAAGCGAACTCAGGCCGATGTTCTGTTTTTGTTCTTGACCTGCGCCACGGGTTGGGCGAAGCTCGCGCTGGATGACCATCGAAAGCCTGATGCAGGTGGCGGCGCCGCCTGGAAAGCCATTCGGGCCTTTCGCAGGCCCATGGGAGCCAGTGGAGGCCTATCTCGGGACCGGGCTGCCCCCGGACTACAAGGACTTCGCCCGGCTGTATGGTCGCGGGCAATTCATGGAGTTTCTCACCGTCAATCTTCCAGGCGACCGCGAGCACCGCGGTAGCCTGGAAGGCGAGCTCCACATGGCGCGCGAGATGATCAATCTCGGCGTGTCGGTTCGGTACCCGACCTGGCCCGATCCGGATGGCCTGCTGAACGTCGGTCTTACGAGGTTCAACGATCGCCTCTTCTGGCTGCCACGCGGGGATCCGCCGGCGTGGCGTATCGTCGTGTGGGATCGGACGTTCCAGAATTTCGAACCCTTCGACTGCGACCTCACTGGCTTCCTCGCTGGTTTGGCGACCGGTGCGATCAGACCGGAGGGCTTTGAAGACGATGTGCTCGCCAGCACTCCGCGGTTCGCGCCATTCGTGGGCGGAGCAGGGCCCGCCTGGTCGAACACCAGGCCCGGCGTTGGGGGGCCCCGGCGCGTCCGGAAGGGCATCGAGGCGCTTACCCGGGCCGTTCCGCCACCCGCCGAGCCGCACCGGCCGTTCGTCGGCCCGTGGGAGCCGCTTGAAGCCTACCTGGGGACTAAGCTGCCGCAGGATTACAAAGACTTCTCACGACTCTACGGCAGCGGGCTCTTCATGGATTTTCTCATCGTCTACGTGCCGGAGATTCAGAATTCCCGCCTTACACTGGAGCCCCAGGTGCGGGAGGCTCCCATGATGTTTTCACCCCAGGAGCACCTGCCATACCCGTTCTGGCCGCACGTGGGCGGCCTTATCCGGTTCGGTTGTACCGATTTCGGCGACCAGCTCTATTGGCTGCCGGAAGGCGAGCCTGACGACTGGAAGGTCGTCATGTGGCAGCGACACGGGCCGTATGATCAGGCATTCGAGGAATTCGACTGTGGGATGGCGGAGTTCCTCGGCGGCTTGGCCAACGGGACGATCGTCCCCCGCGCCTACAAGGAGGGGCTGGAGCCCTACGAGCCGATGTTCCAGCCACATTCTGACCGAATGGAAAGCTAGCAGACCCGCCAGCCATCGTGGTCGCTCATCACCCCAGTTCCCCATACGCAAACATCACGAACGTCTCCGCCTCCGCCCCCCGCTTCGCATAGAGCCCCCGCGCGGGCTCGTTGTTCGGCTCCGTGCCGACCCAGGCTTCCTCGCAGCCCAGTTCGATCCCCCAGGCGATCAGCTCGTCCAGCATCCGTGTGGCCAGGCGTTCGCGGCGGCGGGCGGGGGTGACGCCGAGGTTGTCGATGTAGAGTTCGGTGGGGAGGTCGGGGTGGCGGTGGATCATGGCTCGGGCCTGGCCGACGACCTCTCCCGCGGTGACGGCGAGGACCATCAGGTGGCCGGGCTGGGTCAGGTAGGCGGCGAGGCGGACGGGGGCGATGTCTTCGTCGAAGACGTCGGGGGCGACGTTGGCCAGGAGGGCGGCGTCGGCGGGGGCGGCGCGGAGGATGTCGGTGGTCATGGGGTGCGTCTCATCGGATGGTCTCCCCCCATTTGCTCGTCATCGCCCGGCTTGTCCGGGCGACCCATGACCTCCGCGCGTCCCTGAGAAACGCGGCGGCGCCATCGCGACCGATCCCCGGCTTCTGCGATCATGGGTGGCCCGGACAAGCCGGGCCATGACGAGCAGGAGAAGGGGGACGAGAGGGCCAGCTTAGGGCTTGCGCCGCCCCGGTGAACAGCGGCACTTTCAAAGTTGAACGGCGCGTCATGATGCCGGACAGGCAACAGAGGAAATTCCATGATCCGGCTCTCCACGGCGCTGCTCGCCGCCACCTTCCTGGCCGGCGCGGCGCAGGCGAAGACGCTGTCCGTGGCGCCCGGCGCCGATGCGCAGGAGCGGATCCAGACCGCGCTGCTGGACGCCAAGCCGGGGGACGTGGTGCAGCTGGCGGCCGGCCGCTACGAGCTGTCGGACGGGCTGTCGCTGGACGTGGACGACGTGACGGTGAAGGGCGCGGGGCCGGAGGCGACGGTGCTGTCGTTCAAGGGGCAGAAGGGCGCGGGCGAAGGCCTGCTGGTCACCTCGGACCGGGTGACGGTGCGCGACCTGGGCGTCGAGGACACCAAGGGCGACGGGGTGAAGTCCAAGGGCTCGGACCAGATCAGCTTCATCAACGTGCGGGTGGAGTGGATGGGCGGGCCGAAGGAGACGAACGGCGCCTATGGGGTCTATCCGGTCAGTTCCACCAACGTCCTGATCGACAAGGTGGTGGTGAAGGGCGCCTCGGACGCCGGGATCTATGTGGGCCAGTCGAAGAACATCGTGGTGAAGAACAGCCGGGCCGAGTTCAACGTGGCCGGGATCGAGATCGAGAACTCGATGAACGCCGACGTGTTCGACAACGTCGCCACCCACAACGCCGGCGGCATCCTGGTGTTCGACCTGCCGAACCTGCCGCAGATGGGCGGGCATTCCACGCGGCTGTTCCGCAACAAGGTGGTGCAGAACGACACGCCGAACTTCGCGCCCAAGGGCAATATCGTGGCCAATGTGCCGACCGGCACGGGCGTGATGATCATGGCCAACAAGAGCGTGCACGTGTTCGACAACGAGATCGCCGAGAACCAGTCGGCGGCGATCATGCTGGTCAGCTACACCGAGAAGTTCGACGACAAGACCTACAACCCCCTGCCCCGCGACATCGTCGTGCGCGACAACAGGATCGGCCGGAACGGCTGGGACCCGAAGTTCGACGGCGGCGCCATCCTGGCCAAGATGATGGGCGGGAGCCTGCCGCCGGTGATGTGGGACGGGGTGACCCAGGCCATGGGCAATTCGGAGGTGGTGCGGGTGCGGATCACCGACGGCCCGATCCTCAACCTGCAGCTCCCGGCGCCGGGCGCCCTGATGCAGGCCAAGCCGGTGGTGGCCCAGACCCTGGGCGAGGCCGAGATCGCCGAGCCCAAGGCGGTGGTGCTGCCCAAGCGCCAGGCCGATCTGGGGGCGTAGCAGCTGTCAGGGACAATGCGCTCCAGTGCGTATTCATGGTCTCCTTCCTCCTCGATGGAGGAAGGTCGGGATGGTGGTGGGGGCCGTGCGACAAGGCAAAGGCCAAGGTCGGCGCCGACCTTGAATCTCCATCGCCTCAGCAAGCACACCACCACCCAACCCTCCTCCATCGAGGAGGAGGGCTAGATGATGAGTATGAAGGCCTGGCTGGCCGGCCTCGCCGCCCTCGCCTGCCTGGGCGCGGCGCCGGTTCCGGCGGGCGTGGCGCTGGAGGCGCTGCTGGCCGAGGCGCCCGCGCCGAAGCTGGGCGACTATCGCCTGTTCCGGGACGCCGGGGGGCGGGAGCCGAACGGGCTGACGCCGTACACGCTGAACACGCCGCTGTTCAGCGACTACGCCGAGAAGTTCCGGTTCCTGTACCTGCCGCCGGGGACCAAGGCGCGCTACCGGGCCGACGGCGCCTTCGACTTCCCCGTGGGCGCGACCCTGGTGAAGACCTTCGCCTATCCGGCCGACCTGCGGCGGCCGGACGAGAAGGTGCGTTATCTCGAAACGCGACTGCTGATCCATAAGCGCGAGGGGTGGGTGGCCCAGGCTTATGTCTGGAACGCCGAGCAGACCGAGGCGGTGCTGAAGCGGGCCGGAGCCCGGCTGGATGTCAGCTTCGTGGACCGCCAAGGCCAGGTCCGCAAGGTCGACTACGCGGTCCCCAACCAGAACCAGTGCAAGGAGTGCCACCAGCTCGACAAGACGCTGCAGCCCATCGGCCCCAAGGCGCGGAACCTCAACGGGACCCACCCCTATGCCGGGGGCGCGGAGAACCAGCTGGCGCACTGGAGCCGCCTGGGCCTGCTCTCGGGCGCGCCCAAGCCTGGGGCCGCGCCGCGCACCGCCCGCTGGGACGACCCCGCCGAGCCGGTGGAGGCCCGGGCGCGGGCCTACCTCGACGCCAACTGCGCCCACTGCCACAACCCGCGCGCGGTGGCGTCCAACTCCGGCCTGTTCCTCAACGCCGAGGAGACCCGGCCCGCCGCACTGGGCGTCGGCAAGGGGCCGGTGGCGGCCGGGCGGGGGTCGGGGGGCCTGAGGGTCGGCATCGCGCCCGGCCATCCCGACGCCTCGATCCTGGCCTACCGGATGGCCTCGGCGGAACCTGGCGTGATGATGCCCGAGCTGGGCCGGTCGCTGATCCATGAGGAGGGCCTGGCCCTGATCCGCCAGTACATCGCCGGAATGAAGGCGCCGTGAGCCTGACCCGGCGGGGCGCGATCGGCGCCGGCGTGAGCCTGCTCGCGACGCCGGCCGCCGCGGACGTCGCCACCGACGCCGCGCCGCCCGCCTCCGACGCCAGGGCCTGGAGCGCCTACGAGGCCCGCCTGCGCGAGCGGCTGGGCGACGCCGGCGGCCACCGCTTCGACGATCCCTCCGCCCACGCGGCGCTCGACGCCACCAACGCGGCGCGCCGGGCGGCCGGGGCGGAGGCGGTGGCGTGGCACGAGGAGCTGGCCGCGGCGGCCCGCGCCCACGCCGCCGACCTGGCCCAGCGGGGCTATGTGGAGCACCTGTCGCCGGAGGGGTTCGACCCCAGCCACCGCTTCTGGCTGCTGGGCCGCACGACGATCGGCTCGCCGTCCGAGAACATCGCCTACCACCGCGCCGCCGGCCCGGCCGCGACCTCGACCCAGCTGCTGCATCGCTGGAAGAAGAGCCCCGGCCACTGGCGCAACATGCTGCGCGCCAGCCACACCCACGCGGCCTATGGCGTGGTGCGCGGCCGGGATCGGGTGTGGATGGTCGGCCTCTACACCCGCCCGGTGGCGACCCTGCCCGAGCCGCTGCCGTTCCACGCCCACGGCCCCGACATCGCACGCGCGCTCCGCGCGGTGCCGGCCGAGCACCGGCCCCGGCTGTCGGTCCCGCAGGGCAGCCGCCTGGGCCGGGTGGAGGGGACGCCGCCGGTGATGCAGCTCACCGCCATCCGCCGGGTGGACACCGGCGCCTTCGACGTGGTCGGCGGCCCGATCTTCCTGGCGGCGGACGGGTAGCGGCGCTGGGCTCACCGCAGGTTCGCCCCAATTTGGAAGCGGCCGGCATCCATGTTGCTGTTTTGTTCTTGACATTTCCGCGGGAATTTGCGAGAGTTCTATCGGGGTGAAGAAGTGCGGCCAACGCCGCTCCACCCCGTCCCCCCTTCACATGCCGCTAGCACGCCCATCAGCGAGCGCCGCGGCTTCATGCATGGAGCTTCAGCATGCCTCGCTCTCCAGTCGATCCTGCGCGCCTCAATGGTGAAGCTCTGAACCGGTGGTACCTGCGCACTCCGGACGACATTGAGGCCGAAAGACGCTCGGCGGAGGAGCGGCGCTACGAAGACTTCTTCGGCGAGCCGCAGTCTGCCTCGCCGATAGCCAAACCAACAGTAGAGCCGCTCGCAAACTCCGGGTCCGATGCCCTTTGGGTCGCCAAGGGCTACGGCGGATATCGAGCTGTCCGACCGGATCAGAGCGACTTTCAAGAAACGCTTGAGCCGAATGCAGTAACCGAACATCCCAACTATCTGCCCGGCAACGCCGCTGAACCCGAGACCGGCAACTTCACTGAGGTTGGAAACCCGCACAACCCACGCCTGCGACGCGAGTGGGAAATCGCCAATCGTCAGGCTTGGCCCCGCACCGCCGACGGTCGGCCGTTCGACGTCGCGCACATACGGGCAATCGCCGACGGAGGGACCAATACCCTCGACAACATCAAACCGATGAACCCCGAGGACCATCGCGCAAGCCACAGAGAAGACTCCAGTAGATGGGCAAAGCGCTCGAGTATCGCTCGCGCCTACGGCGGAAAGGTCGAGCCGCCGCTTCACGCAACACGACGTACGCGTGGCCCGTCCGTGAGAGGCTTTGGCATCTTCGGGCAGCTTCCGAATATCACAGGATTCCTGAGTGGCAGGATCCGGACGGACACGCCCGTCCATACCTGGAACGATCTTCTGGGTCTCCCGGGCGAAGACGACCTCCTTCCACCCGGCGGCGTCGTCTAGTTGGGCCGCTCTTCGCCGGCTGACCAAGTCACGCCTATCAACGCCGGCGATATTTTTGATCTCCTTTTGTTCTTTCGCCCTATCGACTATCGCGTTACGGTTGCGGATGGTTGCAAGCATAGACATCGCCGGGTTCCCGGTCGGCCAGGATATTGATTACGAGGGGGTGGAAGAACTCGAGGGCCTAAGGGCGCTGGGGGCGGAGGCGCGCGCATTCATGGCGAACCACCGCTGGCCACCGCCGCCCACGGACTTGCTGCTCGCTTTCGGGATCGCCCCGATCGTCGGTCTATACCTTGCCCGGTTCAGGCCAGAGGACGTCAAGCCGGAGGACGTGGAACGCTGGGTCGTGGTCGGCGACCTGCCGCCGATGCATTTCGAAACCGACGATGCGCCAACGCCCGCCCTCGCACTGCGGCTCTACTGCGCGATCGCGCAGGACTGGGCCGACAACGTCCTGGCCGGTCGCGACCTTTCCGATAGCTACCCGATCGAGGTCGCGCCGACGGCCGAGCACGCGGACATGCTGCTGGGCCGCATCGACTTCATCCGAACGAAGCTGATCCCGCTTGCGGAGGTTCCAACCGAAGGCTGAGGCGCTCAGTCCCGCGCCGGGTACAGGTCGAAGGTCCTGGCGCCGACGACGAGGCGTTCGGTCTTGATCTCCAGGGTCCCGTCGGTGCGCTTGTGGCCGCGGGCGGTGACCTGGGTTCCCTTGGGGATGGCCGCCAGGGTCAGGCCGGCGCGCTCGATGGCGGCCGGAGGCGCCAGCATGACGTTCCAGACGCCCTGGGCGGTCTTCACCCGGATCAAGCCATGCGGCTGGCCCAGCGAGGCGTCTTCCACCACGCCGCTGACCTGGGATTCCTGGTCGCTGTAGATGGTCCACCCGTGGTGGGCCTGGGCGGCGCCGGCCGCCAGCATCAGGGCCGCCGTCAGGCCCGTGATCGACAGTCTTGTCATTCCGACCTCCTGCCCCCATGGCGAGCCTAAGCTCTGAACGCGCTTGCAGAAAGGCTCGTTTGCCGAACCCCGCGTAAGGCCGGTATCGATCTCCGACACCTGTTCCGGGAGCCTTCCCCTTGGCCGACCTCTTCACCCCGCTGACCTTCGCCCACGGCCCCGCCATGAAGAACCGCTTCATGCTGGCGCCGCTCACCAACCTGCAGAGCCACCCTGACGGCGTGCTGTCGGACGACGAGTTCAAGTGGCTGACCAAGCGGGCGGAGGGCGGCTTCGGCCTGACCATGACCTGCGCGGCCCACGTGCAGGCGGTCGGCCAGGGCTTCCCGGGCCAGCTCGGCGTGTTCGGCGACCAGCACCTGCCGGGCCTGACCCGCCTGGCCACCGCGATCAAGGCGGCCGGCAGCGTCTCGGCGCTGCAGATGCACCACGCCGGCAACCGTTCGCCCAAGGACCTGGTCGGCCAGCCGGTCTGCCCGTCCGACGATCCCGAGACCGGCGCGCGCGGCCTGTCGCTGGGCGAGGTGGAGCAGCTGGTGGAGGACTTCGTGGCCGCCGCGGTGCGCGCCGAGCAGGCCGGGTTCGAGGGCGTCGAGATCCACGGCGCCCACGGCTATATCCTGGCCCAGTTCCTGTCGCCCAAGCTGAACCGGCGCGAGGACCGCTACGGCGGGACGATCGAGAACCGCGCCCGGATCATCTTCGAGATCATCGACGGCGTGCGCGCCCGCACGAACAAGGACTTCCAGCTGGGCCTGCGCCTGTCGCCGGAGCGGTTCGACCTGAAGCTGGCCGAGATCGTCCAGGTGGCGCGGTCGGTGCTGAGCGACGGCCGGATCGACTACCTCGACATGTCGCTGTGGGACGTCTTCAAGGAGCCCACCGAGGAAGAGTTCAAGGGCCGCAGCCTGATGAGCTACTTCACGGAGCTGGACCGCGGGAACGTGCGCCTGGGCGTGGCGGGCAAGGTCACCAGCCCGGCGATCGCGTCGCAGATGCTGGAGAACGGCGCCGACTACGTCCTGATCGGGCGCGCGGCCATCCTGCACCACGACTTCCCGGAACGGGCCCGAGACCCGGCCTTCGTCCCGACAGCCCTACCGGTCACCGCCGAATACCTGGCCAACGAGGGCCTCGGACCGGCGTTCGTGAAGTACATGTCCACCTGGCCCGGCTTCGTCGAGGCGGCCTGAGCCGCGGCGATCCTGGCGGGCGTTCCAGAGGGTCAGGACCACGACGATGGCGGCGTAGACACCGAACGCGGCCAGCAGCACCTCGGCTTGCAGTTCCAGCGGCCCCATCACTCGTCTCCTCTACTCTGGACCGGAGCTTGGCCTTCGCCGGACGATCTGGAAATTCCGTATCGCTACCTGCGTATAACTACCTAGAGCGCGTCAGGCGAAAGTGGATACCGGTTTCGCCGCCCGACGCGCTCTAAAGCTTTGAAGAGCGAGCCTTTTTATCTGGTTCAGGTGACTCCACCTGAACCAGAAAGGCTCCAGGCTGGTGGAGCGCCGCGGGCTTCGGCCCGCCGGTGGCCCAGTCCAGCAGCTCCACCGGGTGCACCACCGGCGCGTCCAGGACGGGCGCGAGCTGGGCCATGCAGCCGACGTTGCCCGCCGCCACCACCGCCGCGCCGGTGGCGTTGACGTTGGCGGCCTTGCGGTCGCGCAGGCGCGTCGCGAGCTCCGGTTGCAGGATGTTGTAGACCCCTGCCGAGCCGCAGCAGAGGTGGCCCTCGGCGACCAGGCGCACGTCGAACCCGGCCTCGGCCAGCAGGCGCGGCGGGGCGGCCTTGATCTGCTGGCCGTGCTGCAGCGAGCAGGCGGCGTGATAGGCGACGCTGAGCGGCGGGGTCTTCACCGGCGTGGGCAGGCCCACCTCGGCGATGAACTCCAGGATGTCGCGCGCGGGCACGGCCTCGCCCACCAGCCGCCCGTAGCTCTTGAGCATGGTCCCGCAACCCGCCGCCGTGGTGACGATGGCGTCCACCTGGCCGGCGCGCGCCCAGGCGGCCAGGTTGGTCCGCGCCATCGCCCTGGCCTCTTCGGCCCGGCCCAGGTGCTCGGAGAGCGCGCCGCAGCAGCCCTCGCCCTCGGCCAGCACCACCTCGAACCCAGCCCGGGTGATCAGCCGGATGGCGGCGGAGCGGACCTGGGGCGCCATGGCCGGCTCGACGCAGCCCTGCAGCAGGACCACCCGCCCGCGGGGCTTGCCGCCCGGGGCGCGGGCCGGCGCGGCCTGGAGGCGGGGCGCGGGCGGCGGGACGAGCCGGAGCAGCGCCGCCAGCGGCGCGAGCCTGAGCCGCAGCAACAGCGGCTCCAGCGGCCGCGCCAGCCGGCCCAGGACCAGCGCCGCCCTGAGCCGCTTCGGCTGGGTCAGCACGGCCGGAATCAGCGCTCTCAGCACCCGCTCGGGCCAGGGCCGGACGTGGTGGGTCTCGATGTGGGCGCGGGCGTGGTCGATGAGCTGGGCGTAGTCCACGCCGGACGGGCAGGTGGTGGTGCAGGCCAGGCACGAGAGGCAGCGGTCGATGTGGGTCACCGTGCCGGGTGCGGGCGGGCCGCCGGCCTCCAGCATCTCGCGGATCAGTTCGATCCGGCCGCGCGGGCTGTCGCGCTCGTCGCCCAGCAGCACATAGGTCGGGCACGTGGCGGTGCAGAAGCCGCAGTGGACGCACTTGCGGATCGCGGCCTGGCTGGCGGCCGTCTCCGGGTCGGCGAGCTGTTCGGCGGTGAACGCAGTCCTCACGCCCCACCCTCCATGCGTCCGGGGTTCAGCACGCCCAGCGGGTCGAAGGCCGCCTTCACCCGGTCCTGCAGCGCGCCCAGCGGCCCTTCGCGCCCGCCGAACGCTGGGGCGCCGCGCAGGCACAGCGCATGGCCGCCCAGGGCGCGCGTCACCGCCCGCACCTTCTCAGCCGGCTCTTCGGTGAGCAGCCAGGCCAGGCCGCCCGCCCAGTCGTAGAGCGCGTCGCCCGGCAGGCCATGCGGCCCGCGCCAGCCCGTGGCCGGCGGCAGCGACAGCCGCCACAGCGGGCGGGGGTCGCCCGCGAAGGCCTCGACCTCGCGGATCTGGCTCCAGAAGTCCCTGGAGTGGTCGCCGTCCACGGCGTCGATCCGGCCATAGCCCTTCAGCGCCAGGGCCAGCCCGTCCACCCGCGCGGCCACCGAGGCCTCGAAGCCCTCCAGCCGCAGGGCGGTGACCGGCATCTCGGCCTTGAGCGGGCGCGCGTGGGCCGCGAACGACGGCAGGTGGGCGGCGGCGGACACCTCGAACGGCCCGTTCATGGCGATCGCCATGGCTTCGGCGGCCCGCACGTCGGGCAGGCCGAACAGCATCAGCGTGGTCTGGACCCGCGGCGCCGGCAGCACCTTGATCGTCACCTCGGTCAGGATCGCCAGCGTCCCCCACGACCCGGCCATCAGCTTCATCAGGTCGTAGCCAGTGACGTTCTTGACCACCTTGCCGCCGGCCTTGAACACCTCGCCGCGACCGGACACCGCCTCGAACCCCAGGAAGTGGTCGCGGGCCGCGCCGGTCCGGATGCGGCGGGGGCCCGACAGGTTGGCGGCCAGCACCCCGCCCAGCGTCGGCTCGCCGCGCGATCCGACCAGCCGCGTCCAGCGCGGCGGCTCAAAGGCCAGCATCTGGCCCCGGGCGGCGATCAGCTTCTCGATATCGGAGAGCCGCACCCCCGGCTGGACGGTGAGCACCAGCTCGTCCGGCGCATAGTCGACGATCCGGTCCAGCCGCTGGGTCGAGAGCACCACGTCCACCGGGTCCATCGCGCCGATGGCGCGCTTGGTGCCGCCGCCGATCACCTCGACGTGGCGCGCCTTGGCGCCGGCCTCGGCGACGATGGCCCGGACCTCCTCAGGGGTCGTGGGCTTCAGGATCTTGGCGGCGGTCTCCAGCATCAGAACCGCGGCAGCTCCGGGAAGGCGAGCTTGCCGCGATGCACATGCACCCGGCCCAGCTCGGCGCAGCGGTGCAGCACCGGGAACACCTTGCCGGGATTGAGCAGCAGGCCGGGGTCGAAGGCGCACTTCACCCGCTGCTGGCAGGCGAGGTCGGTCTCGTCGAACATCTCGCCCATCAGGTCGCGCTTCTCCACGCCCACCCCATGCTCGCCGGTCAGGACGCCGCCGACGGCCACGCAGAGCTTCAGGATATCGGCCCCGAACGCCTCGGCCTTCTCCAGCTGGCCGGGGATGTCGGCGTCGTAGAGGATCAGGGGGTGCAGGTTGCCGTCGCCGGCATGGAAGACATTGGCCACGCCCAGGCCGTACTCCACGCTGAGCTCGGTGATCCGGGCCAGCACCTGCGGCAGGCGCCCGCGCGGGATGGTCCCGTCCATGCAGAAATAGTCCGGCGCAATCCGGCCAACGGCCGGGAACGCCGCCTTGCGTCCCGCCCAGAAGGCCAGCCGCTCGGCCTCGCTGGTGGAGATCCGCACGAAGTCCGCGCCCCGCTGGGAGGCCAGCATCCGGACGTGGCCGACCAGCTCCGCGCACTCCGCCTCCGGCCCATCCAGCTCCACGATCAGCAGGGCGGCGGCGTCCACCGGATAGCCCGCGCCCACGAAGGCCTCGGCCGCCCGGATCGCCGGGTTGTCCATCATCTCCAGTCCCGCCGGAATGACGCCCGCGGCGATAATGTCGCCCACGCAGGCGCCCGCCGACTCCACCGAGGGGAACCCCAGCAGCAACGCCCGGGCGGTCTCGGGCTTGGGCAGGATGCGGACGGTGACCTCGGTCACCACGCCCAGCAGGCCCTCCGACCCGGTGACCAGCCCCAGCAGGTCGTAGCCCTCGGAGTCCATGGCCTTGCCGCCCAGCCGCACGACCTCGCCGTTCATCAGCACCAGTTCGCAGCCCAGCAGGTTGTTGGTGGTCAGGCCGTACTTCAGGCAGTGCACCCCGCCCGAGTTCTCCGCCACATTGCCGCCGATGGTGCAGGCGATCTGGCTGGACGGGTCGGGGGCGTAATAGAAGCCCTGGGCCTCCACCGCCGCCGTCACGCCCAGGTTGGTCACGCCGGGCTGCACCACGGCGCAGCGGTTGGCGTAGTCCACCTCCAGCACCCGGTTGAACTTCGACAGGCCCAGCACGACCCCGTCGGCCAGCGGCAGCGCCCCGCCCGACAGCGAGGTGCCCGCCCCGCGCGGCACCACCTTCACCCCGTTGGCCTGGCACCAGCGCAGGATCTCGGAGACCTGGGCGGTCGTTTCCGGCAGCACGACGGCGATCGGCGTCTGGCGGTAGGCGGAGAGGCCGTCGCTTTCGAACGGGACCAGGCCCGCCGACTCCGACACCACCCCCTCGCCCGGCACGATCCGCTTGAGCGCGCGCACGATCTCGGTCTTGCGGGCGATCAGCGCGGCGTCCGGCGCGGGCATCTTCATGAGCGGGACGGTATGCGGAGACTCAGGGCGAAGCTACGGGGCTGTGCGGACTTCCGCCGAAGGCTTGGCCGCTTGACCTGCATCAACGCCCGCCGCGCGAGGGCGAGGGAGGGTGAGGATGCGACGGCAGTGCGCCGCGCAAGCGTTCCATCCCAACGCGCGGCCCGCCGCGCAACGAGGACCGCCCATGACCAAGAGCCTGATCACCGTCGCCCTGGCCGTCGCCACACTATCCTCGGCCGGCTGCGCCACGGACACCTACGATAACCGGCGCCCCTACGCCGGCGGCCAGTACAGCGGCTCCTGCTATCTCGGCGAGCGACGCGACGACTGCCGCGAGCGCCTGCGGTACGAGCGCCAGACGAACCAGCGCTATGTCTACCGGGACGGCCGCTATCAGAGCCAGGATGCGACGGGCGCCGCCATCGCCGGCGGCATCATCGGCTTCATCCTGGGGGCGGCGATCGCGGGGTCGGACAACGACCGCGACTACTACAACGCCCACAAGAACGACCGCGACTGGCGGAGCCGGTGCGCTGCGGCCCACCCCGGCTTCGATCCTCGCACCGGCACCTATGTCGGTCCCGACGGCTATCGGCGCTACTGCACCCGCTAGCCTTACTTCCCCTCGAACGTCGGCGTGCGCTTCTCGTTGAAGCTGGCGACGCCTTCGCGGCGGTCGTGGGTGGTGAAGAGGTGGTTGTAGACGGTGAGTTCCAGATCCATCGCCTGCTTCAGGTCCAGGTCCAGGCCGCCGTGGACGACGCGCTTCAGGCCGCGCACCGACAGCGGCGCACGACTGGCGATCTGGGCGGCCACGGCCAAGACCGTCTCCATCAGCGCCTCGGGCGCGACCACGCCGCTCACCAGGCCGTACTCCAGCGCCTGGGCCGCGGTGAACGGGGCGGCGGTGGTCAGCAGCTCCAGCGCGCGGCGGGGTCCGACGGCGCGGGTCAGCAGTTGGGTGCCGCCGAGGCCGGGAATGATGCCCAGCCCCGCTTCCGGCAGGCCGAACCGCGCGCCATCGGCCGCATAGGCGAAGTCGCAGGCCAGGGTCATTTCGCAGCCGCCCCCCATCGCCGCCCCCTGGACCGCCGCGATCACCGGGACGGGGCAGGCGAGCTGGGCGCGGATCATGGCCTCGAACAGGCGGTGCTGTTCCGCCCAGGCCTCGTCGGTCATGCCATTGCGTTCCTTGAGGTCCGCCCCGGCCTGGAAGTGCTTGCCCTCGCCGCGCAGGATCACGCAGCGCAGGGCCTCGTCGGCCCGCAGCTTCGACCACGCCTCGAGCAGTTCCTGGCCCATCCGGGTGGACAGCGCATTGGCGACGTCCGGCCGGTTGAAGGCGATGACGGTGACGCCGGGGGCGGCCTCGTCGACCTTGATGGTTTCGTAGGTCATCCCGTCACTCCCTGCGCGCCGCAGGCGCCGTTCCATTCAACCACGGACCACACGGACCACACGGACAGGGAAGCACCACCAAGACCGCGCGGAGCGTCGCGTTGATGTCCGTGTGGTCTGTGTGGTCCGTGGTCAATTTCTTTCGGCGCTGACGCGCCAAGATCAGAAGCTCTTCGGCTGGCCCAGGACGTGGGTGGCGACGTGGCTGAGGATCAGGTTCGTGGAGATCGGGGCCACCTGGTAGAGGCGCGTCTCGCGGAACTTGCGCTCGATGTCGTACTCCTCGGCGAAGCCGAAGCCGCCGTGGGTCTGGAGCGCCATGTCGGCGGCGAACCAGGAGGCCTCGGACGCCACCAGCTTGGCCATGTTGGCCTCGGTCCCGCAGGGCTCGCCGGCCTCGAACATCGCCGCGGCCTTGTCGACCATCAGGCTGGCCGAGGTCATCTGGACGTAGGCGCGGGCCAGCGGGAACTGCACCCCCTGGTTCTCGCCGATCGGGCGGCCGAACACGACCCGGTCCTTGGCGTACTGGCTGGCCCGGTCGATGAAGAAGCGGGCGTCGCCGATGCACTCGGACGCGATCAGGATCCGTTCGGCGTTCATGCCGTCCAGGATGTACTTGAAGCCCTTGCCCTCCTCGCCGACCAGGTTCTGGGTGGGGACTTCCAGGTCCTCGAACAGCAGCTCGGTGGTGGCGTGGTTCAGCATGGTGCGGACCGGCGTGATGGTCAGGCCCTTGCCCACCGCTTCGCGCATGTCGACCAGCAGCACGCTCATGCCGGCCGAGGTCCTGGCCTCGTCGCGGGGCGAGGTGCGACAGAGCAGGACCATCAGGTCGGAGTGCTCGGCCCGGCTGATCCACAGCTTGCGGCCGTTGACGACGTATTTGTCGCCGACCTTCCTGGCGAAGGTGGTGATGCGGGTGGTGTCGGTGCCGGCGTCCGGCTCGGTGACGCCAAAGGCCTGCAGGCGCAGCTCGCCGGTCGCGACCTTCGGTAGATAAGCCTCCTTCTGCGCCGGCGTGCCGTGCCGGAGCACCGTGCCCATGGTGTACATCTGGGCGTGGCAGGCGCCGCCGTTGCAGCCGGACCGGTGGATCTCCTCCAGCACGGCCGTCGCGGCCGCCAGGCCCAGGCCCGAGCCGCCATACTCCTCCGGGATCAGCACCGACAGGAAGCCGGCTTCGGTGAGCGCCTGCACGAAGGCGGTCGGGTAGGCCCGCTCGCGGTCCAGCTCGCGCCAGTAGGCGCCGGGGAAGCGGGCGCACAGCTTGCGCACGGCCTCGCGGATCTCGGGGAAGGTTTCCTGGGTCACGTCCGCTGTGTGCCACGGGGACGCTGGGTGAGCCTAGACCGGCTTATATGTTCATGTATTGTTCCACCTACTAGAATGCGGCGAGGGCGCTAGAGAATGGTCCACGAACCACACGAACCACACGAACGGCTCCTGCAGGCTGATGAGGTCTTCCGTATCCAAGGCGCGATCTTTGAGGTGAATCGAGTGATGGGGGCCGGTTTTCTTGAGGCTGTCTATCAAGAGTGCCTGGCCCTGGAGTTCGTGGAGCGAGGCATCCCTTTCGTCGCCCAACCCACGCTCGCCCTCGACTACAAAAGTACACGCCTGCGACAGACCTACGTGCCGGACTTCATCTGCTTCGGGGCTGTCGTGGTTGAGCTGAAGGCTCTCGGCGCGCTCGCGCCCGAGCATCGGGCGCAAGTTCTGAATTACCTCAAGGCGGCTAAGTCGCGCGTCGGTCTGCTCGTGAACTTCGGCTGCGCGCCCAAGGCGCGCGTTGAGCGCCTCGTGCTCTGACTGTTCGTGTGGTTCGTGTGGTTCGTGGACATCTCTTCCACGAGACCGATCCCGCCCTCGCCCAATACGGGATGACACCGGGGGGCTGGAGGCCCACGATGCCGAAAAACATGGGAGGAGGACGATGGCGGAGCTTAGCTACGTCCACGGGGCCAGCGGCCAGCCGCTGATCGGCAAGACCATCGGCGGCCTGTTCGACGAGACCTGCGCGGCGCATCCGGAGCGCCTGGCCCTGATCGTGCGCCACCAGGGCGTCCGCTGGACCTATGCCGCGCTGAAGGTCCGGGTGGACGCCTTCGCCGCCGGTTTGATCGCGCTCGGCCTCAACCCCGGCGACCGCGTCGGGATCTGGGCGCCCAACTGCGCGGAATGGACGGTCACCCAGTTCGCCACCGCCAAGGCCGGGCTGATCCTGGTGAACATCAACCCCGCCTACCGGCTCAGCGAGGCCGAGTACGCCCTGAACAAGGTGGGCTGCCGCGCCCTGGTCACCGCCGTGCGGCACAAGACCAGCGACTACCTGGGCATGGTGCGCGAGCTGCGCGACGGCGGCCGACTGCCGTTGCTGGAAACCGTCATCACCATCGGCGACGACCCGCACCGCGGCTGCCTGAGCTTCCCGCACGTCTCCAACACCGCCGACCGCGCCGACCGCGCGCGGCTGGCGGAGATCGGCCCGACGCTGCAGTTCGACGACCCGATCAACATCCAGTTCACCAGCGGCACCACCGGCTTCCCGAAGGGCGCCACGCTCAGCCACCACAACATCCTGAACAACGGCTTCTTCGTGGGCGAGGCGATCCGACTGAAGGCGGGGGACAGGCTCTGCATCCCGGTGCCGCTCTACCACTGCTTCGGCATGGTGATGGGCAACCTGGGCTGCGTGACCCATGCGGCGACCATGGTCTATCCGGCCGAGGCGTTCGACCCGCTGGCGGTGCTGGAGGCCGTGGCCGCCGAGCAGTGCCAGGCGCTCTACGGCGTGCCGACCATGTTCATCGCCATGCTGGGCCATCCGGACTTCGCCGCCTTCGACCTCTCCTCGCTGCGCACCGGGATCATGGCGGGCTCGCCCTGCCCGATCGAGGTGATGCGCCAGGTGATCGACCGGATGCACATGCCGGAAGTCACCATCGCCTACGGCATGACCGAGACCAGCCCCGTCAGCTTCCAGTCCGGCTGCGACGACAGCCTGGAGGTCCGCGTCGCCACCGTCGGCCGCATCCAGCCGCACCTGGAGGTGAAGATCGTGGACGAGGCCGGCCGCATCGTCCCGCGCGGCCAGCCGGGCGAGCTCTGCACGCGGGGCTATTCGGTGATGCTGGGCTATTGGGACGATCCCGAGCGGACCGCCGAGGCGCTGGACACGGCCGGCTGGATGCACACCGGCGACCTGGCCACCCTGGACGCCGACGGCTGCTGCAACATCGTCGGCCGGATCAAGGACATGGTCATCCGCGGCGGCGAGAACGTGTACCCCCGCGAGATCGAGGAATTCCTCTACGGCCACCCGGCCATCCAGGACGTGCAGGTGATCGGCGTGCCCGACACGAAGTACGGCGAAGAGCTCTGCGCCTGGATCGTGCTGAAGCCCGGCGAAGGGCTGTCGGACGATGCGGTGAGGGATTTCTGCCGCGGCCAGATCGCCCACTACAAGATTCCACGACATATCAAATTCGTGGAAGGCTTCCCCACGACCGTCACGGGGAAGGTGCAGAAGTTTGCCATGCGCGAAGCGATGATCGCCGAACTTGACCTCGTGCTGCAAAAGACGGCTTAGGGCGGGCATGAGGAAACTGAAGAGCGCGGTGGACGTGGGCTCCGCCGCCTTCGCCGCCAACGCCGAGGTCAACCGCGGCCTCGTGGACCAGCTCCGCGCGCGCACGGGCCAGGCGGCCCTGGGCGGGTCCGAGCCCTCGCGCCAGCGCCACACCTCCCGCGGCAAGCTGCTGCCGAGAGATCGCGTGATGCGGCTGCTGGATCCCGGCGCGCCGTTCCTGGAGGTGGGCCAGCTGGTCGCCAATGGCGTCTACAACGACGAGGCCCCCGCGGCCGGCGTGATCACCGGCATCGGCCGGGTGTCGGGCCGCGAGGTGATGATCGTGGCCAACGACGCCACGGTGAAGGGCGGCGCCTACTATCCGCTGACCGTGAAGAAGCATCTCCGCGCCCAGGAGATCGCGATGCAGAACCGCCTGCCCTGCGTCTACCTGGTGGATAGCGGCGGCGCGAACCTGCCGCACCAGGCCGAGGTGTTCCCCGACCGCGAGCACTTCGGGCGGATCTTCTTCAACCAGGCCCGGATGAGCGCCGAGGGCATCGCCCAGATCGCCTGCGTCATGGGAAGTTGCACCGCCGGCGGCGCCTATGTGCCGGCCATGTCGGACGAGACGGTGATCGTCCGGAACCAGGGCACCATCTTCTTAGGCGGTCCCCCGCTGGTGAAGGCCGCCACCGGCGAGATCATCAGCGCCGAGGAGCTGGGCGGCGCCGACACCCACGGCCGCCGCTCGGGCGTGGTCGACCACGTGGCCGAGAACGACGAGCACGCGCTGACCATCGTGCGCCGCATCGTCGCCAACCTGAACACCACCAAGTCGGTGGACCTGACGTTCGAAGAGCCGGAACCTCCGGTCTACGACCCCGAGGAACTCTACGGGATCGTGCCGCAGGACGTCCGCGCGCCCTACGACGTGCGCGAGGTGATCGCCCGCATCGTCGACGCTTCGCAGTTCGACGAGTTCAAGGCGCTCTACGGCACGACGCTGGTCTGCGGCTTCGCCCGCATCTGGGGCTATCCGGTCGCCATCCTGGCCAACAACGGGGTGTTGTTCTCGGAGAGCGCGCTCAAGGGGGCCCACTTCATCGAGCTGGCGTGCAAGCGGAAGATCCCGCTGGTCTTCCTGCAGAACATCTCGGGCTTCATGGTCGGCGGCCGCTACGAGGCCGGCGGCATCGCCAAGGACGGGGCCAAGCTGGTGACCGCCGTGGCGAGCGCGGAAGTGCCGAAGTTCACCGTCCTGATCGGCGGCTCGTTCGGGGCGGGCAACTACGGCATGTGCGGCCGCGCCTATTCCCCCCGCTTCCTGTGGACCTGGCCCAACAGCCGCATCTCGGTGATGGGCGGCGAGCAGGCCGCCTCGGTGCTGGCCACCGTCCACCGCGACGCCGACAAGTGGACGCCGGAGCAGGAGGAGGCCTTCAAGGCCCCGGTCCGCCAGACCTACGAGGACGAGGGCAACCCCTACTTCGCCACCGCGCGGCTCTGGGACGACGGCATCATCGACCCGGCCCAGACGCGGCATGTGTTGGGTCTGTCCATCTCCGCGTCGCTCAACGCCCCGATCCCGGAGACACGCTTCGGCGTGTTCCGGATGTGAGGCGCGAGATGACGAACTCCGTGGCGCGTCAGCGCCTTCAAGATTCAACCGCGAACGAACGCGAAAGGACGCGAACGCGCCCTAGATGCGCGGCCTGTTCGCGTGTGTTCGCGTTCGTTCGCGGTTCGAATTTCTGCGCCTGCGGCGCGCGAGGCGTCTGATGTTCAGGTCTGTTCTGGTCGCCAACCGTGGCGAGATCGCCCGCCGCGTCTTTCGCACCGCCCGTGAGATGGGCATCGAGACCGTGGCCGTCTTCTCGGAGGCCGATAAGGACGCCGCCCACGTCCGCGACGCCGACCGGGCCGTGCTGATCGGACCGGCCGCGGCGCGTGACAGCTATCTCAAGGGCGACCGGGTCATCGCCGCGGCCAAGGCCGCCGGCGCCGAGGCGATCCACCCGGGCTACGGGTTCCTGTCGGAGAACGCGGAGTTCGCGGAGGCGGTCATGGCGGCCGGCCTGATCTGGATCGGCCCCCCGCCCAGCGCCATCCGCGCCATGGGCCTGAAGGACGCCGCCAAGAGCCTGATGGCCAAGGCAGGCGTGCCCGTGACGCCCGGCTATCTGGGCGAGGACCAATCGGCGAAGACGCTGGCCAAGGAAGCCGCCGGCATCGGCTTCCCGGTGCTGATCAAGGCGGTGGCCGGCGGCGGCGGCAAGGGCATGCGGCTGGTGGAGAGCGCCGCCGACTTCGACGCCGCGCTCGCCTCGTGCCAGCGCGAGGCCAAGGCCAGCTTCGGCGACGACCGGGTCCTGCTGGAGACCTACGTCACCCGCCCGCGCCACATCGAGGTGCAGGTGTTCGGCGACAGCCACGGCAACGTCGTCCACCTCTACGAACGCGACTGCTCCCTGCAGCGCCGCCACCAGAAGGTGATCGAGGAAGCCCCCGCGCCGGGCATGAGCGAGCAGGCCCGCGCCGCGGTCACCGAGGCCGCCGTCAGGGCCGCCAAGGCCGTGGGCTATGTGGGCGCCGGCACGGTGGAGTTCATCGCCGACGCCTCGGCCGGCCTGCGCGGCGACCGCATCTGGTTCATGGAGATGAACACCCGCCTGCAGGTAGAGCATCCCGTCACCGAGATGGTCACCGGCCTGGACCTGGTGGAGTGGCAGTTCCGCGTCGCGGCCGGCGAAACCCTGCCGCTGCGCCAGGACCAGATCACCCTGACCGGCCACGCCGTGGAGGCGCGCCTCTACGCCGAGAACCCCGCCACCGGCTTCCTGCCGTCGATCGGCCGGCTGGACAGCTTCAGCCTGCCCACCAGCGTGCGGGTCGACACCGGCGTGGACGAGGGCGACGAGATCAGCCCGTTCTACGACCCGATGATCGCCAAGCTGATCGCCCACGGCGAGGACCGCGACCAGGCCATCGCCGAACTGGCCGAGGCCTGCGCCGAGGTCGAGGTCTATCCGGTGAAGACCAACGCCGGCTTCCTGGTCCGCTGCCTGGAGACCCCGGACTTCATCGTGGGATCGGTGGACACCGGCCTGATCGGCCGCGAGCTGGAGGCCCTGACCGTCGCCGCCGAGCCCAGCCCGGAAGCCCTGGCCACCGCCGGCTGGGCGTTCCGCGAGGCCATCGAGCGCCACGCCGCCAAGGGCCAGACCACGCCCTGGGTCAGCCTGCGCGGCTTCCGCCTCAACGCGCCCACGGTGGAGACCGCGCGGCTGTTCTATCGCGACACCGCGGTCGAGGTGGAGATGCCGCTGGAGCCCTCGCGCTTCGTCCACGTGGAGAGCGAGGAGGAGATCGTGGTCTTCGAGGGCGGCGAGGCCTTCGTGTTCCGCGACCATCCGCCCGCCGCCGACGGCGAAGGCGCCACCGGCGATGGGTCGGTCCGCGCGCCGATGCCCGGCAAGGTCACCCAGCTCTCGGTCAAGGCCGGCGACACCGTGACCAAGGGCCAGCCGCTGCTGACCCTCGAGGCCATGAAGATGGAGCACGCCCTGGCGGCGCCCTTCGACGGGGTGGTCGCGGAGCTTTCGGCCGAACTGGGCGCCCAGGTCGCCGAGGGGACCGTGCTGGCGAAGCTGACGGCCGCCGAATAGGCCCGGCTACCAGGCGTTCTCCACTTCCTCGGCGAAGCCCAGCAGGTCCTTGAAGCTCACCTTGCGCCCATCGTCGAGCACCGCGGTCCCCGAGAAGCGGCCGAACACCTGGTGGGCGACGGAGCGGATGAGCTTGAAGTCGGAGTTGTCCGACCGGTCGAGGATCGGCTCGAAGGTCATCTCCAGACGCCCGTCGTTGCTGGAGAAGCGCCAGGGCGCGCCGTCGTAGGTCCCCTCCGGCAGGTGGAAGGTCACCTGGTCCAGCTTGTGGGCCACGCCGTCGTGGAAGACCATGTTCTCGGAGGCGGCCGAGGTGTCGCCGAAGCCGTAGCCGATGTTGAAGCCGAACGGGACGCCGTCCGCCAGCCCCGAGGCCGACCCCCAGTACCAGACGTTGTGATAGGTCCAGACGCCGCGGCCCCAGTCGAGCACGCCGAAAGCCTTGTCCGGGGTGAAGGCGTAGGTCTCCTCGCCCAGCGCGATCTCGCCGCTGGCCGGCATGCAGTTGATCTTCTGGTTGTAGTAGAAGGCCTTCGGCGCCCGCGCCCAGGGTGTGGCGATCATCATCCGGTCCATGGGCGGCTGGGCGAGGTCGAGCGTCCCGCTCAGGCCCTTGCCGTTCATGAAGCCCGGACAGTCGATGGTCAGGCGGCGGCCCTGGGCCGTGTGGCGGAAGGCGAGCTTGAGCTTCGGATGGTCCTGGACGACGTCGCCCGCATCGGCGCTCTGCGGCATCCGCATCCGGCCGAGCGGGAAGGGCGTCATCACGCTCTCGGTGACGGCAGAACGCGCGCGGAAATCGAACCAGGTGGTCGACAGAAAGCCCATGTAGCCGTTGTCGGCGACCACCGCGGCCAGGCCGTAGTCGCCGGCCAGCACGCAGTAGTAGTCCCATTCCTTGATCCTGAGCGGCGAGGCGGCAATCGCCTTGCGGCTGTAGCGCCGCGCCTCGCGCCGGGCCCAGCCGGGCTCGGTCAGCCGCCCCCGACGATCCAGCAGGTCGCCCGGCCCCAGTTCGATCTGCGCCATCTGCATCTCCCCCTCGAATCCCTCGCGCCCATCAGAGCAGGCCCTGGCGGGCCAGCCTAGCTCCGGCCCCCGTAGGGTCTAGGCCACCACGCCCTTGTCATGCAGGCGGGCGATCTGGCCGCCGGACAGGCCCAGGACCTCGGCCAGGACCTGGTCGGTGTGCTGGCCCAGCTTCGGCGCCGGCGCGACCGGGCGGCGTTCGTCCTGCGGGATCGTGCCCATGGCGCCGGGGGCGGGATAGGTCAGGCCGCTGGGGTGTCGGATCGTTTCGAACAGCGGGTTGTCCTTGAAGAGGCGCGGGTCTTCGAGCGCCGCCTCCAGGGTCTGGTAGCTGCCCCAGGTGACGCCGCCGGCGTCGAAGGCCGGGGTCAGCTCGGCGGCGGTCCTGGCCGCGAAGGCGCGTTCGAACAGCGGATAGAGCCGTTCGCGGTGCGCAAACCGCAGGCCCTCGTCCTTGGCGAACGAGACGCCCAACTCGGCCTCCAGGGCGGCGGCCTCAGCCCCGATGCCCAGGGCCTCCAGCGCCTTGCTCCACTGCTTGGGCGTGATGGCCAGCAGCATCAGCTTCTGGCCGTCCTTGGTGGTGAAGTCGCGACCGAAGGCGCCGAAGACGTCGTTGCCCATCCGCGGCCGCTGATGGCCGCTCAGCCAGGTCTCGGCGGTGAAGCCCAGGTTGGCCATGGTCGCCGCGCCGATGTCGGACAGCGGCGCACGGATCTCGCGCCCCCCCTGCCCCCGCGTCCGGGCCAGCAGGGCCGAGACCAGGGCGAAGGCGCAGTAGGCCCCCGTCAGCAGGTCCCAGGCCGCCAGCACATGGTTCACCGGCCGGTCGTCGCCCACCGGGCCGGTCATCAGCGGCAGTCCGAGCGCGGAGTTGATCGTGTAGTCCATGCCCTGCGAGCCGTCGGCCCAGCCCATGACGCGCACGCAGATCAGGTCGGCGCGCAACGCCTGCAGCTTCTCGTACGAAAGGAAGCCCTCGACCGGGAAATTGGTGACGAACAGGCCGCCGTCCTCGCCCGGAGCCGCGGCCAGCTGCTGGGCGATCTCGCGGCCTTCAGGGCTGGCGAGGTCGATGGCGATCGACTTCTTGCCCTTGTTCAGGCCTTCCCAATAGAGGCTCGACCCGTTCTCCGCGAGCGGCCAGCGGCGGAAGTCCGGCCCGCCGCCGATGTTGTCGAACCGGATCACCTCGGCGCCCATCTGGGCCAGGTAGAGGCCGCAGGTCGGCGCGGCCACGAAGGCCGACCCCTCCACGACGCGGAGGCCTTTCAGCAGGTCGTACATGGTCCCTCCGCACGAGCTAGCGGGCGGTCATCGCAGGCTGACGTTCCGTCCGCCAAGCGGAGGTTCACGACGTCAGCTTGCCGACCTCGTCGACCTCTTCCGGCGTCAGGCGCCATTCCGCCGTGGCGGCGTTGGTCCGCACCTGTTCGGGCGTGGTCGCCCCGGCGATCACCGAGCTCACCACCGGGTGACCCAGCAGCCAGGCGAAGGCGAGCTCCAGGATCGTGTGGCCGCGTTCCTTGGCCCAGGCCTCCAGCGCCTCGACCTTGTCGAAGTTGGCGTCGCTCATCGCGGCCTCGCCCCGCGCGCCCCAGGCCTGCAGGCGAGTGCCCTCGGCCGGCGCCACGCCGCGCTGGTACTTGCCGGACAGCAGGCCCGAGGCCAGCGGGAAGAACGGCAGGAAGCCCAGGCCGAAGTGCTCGCAGGCCGGCAGCACCTCGCGCTCCACGTCGCGCTCCAGCAGCGAATAGAGGTTCTGGGCCGAGACGAACCGGCTGCCGCCCGCCGCCGTCCAGTCCGCGTCGGCGATCTGCCAGCCGCTGTAGTTGGAGTTGCCGAGGTAGCGGACCTTGCCCTGGGTCACCAGGTCGTCCAACGCCCGCAGCGTCTCGTCGACCGGGGTGTCGGGGTCGGGCTGGTGGTGCTGGTAGAGGTCGATGTAGTCCGTTCCCAGGCGCTTCAGGCTGTCTTCGACCGACTGCATGATCCACTTGCGCGAGCCGCCGCGCTTCTTCGGGTCGCCGCCGACCGGCATGCCGAACTTGGTGGCCAGCACGATCTCGTGGCGGCGCTTGCCCAGCGCCTGCCCGAGGAACTCCTCCGACCTGGTCCCGCCGTAGACGTCTGCGGTGTCGAACAGGGTGACGCCCGCGTCGATCGCGGCGTCCACCACGGCCTGGGTCTGGGCCGCGTCGATGCGCATGCCGAAATTGTTGCAGCCCAGGCCCACCACGCTGACCTTGAGCCCCGAATTCCCGAGCCTGCGCACCTTCATCCGGCCGTCTCCCGTCCATCTTTGGGCCGGAACCTAGCCTCGCGTGGCCGCCCCAGGCCAGCGGATAGCGGCGCTTCGCCACAATCCCTACCGCATCATTCACCAAGCGCGTTGAGGATATCGCAAGGCGGTCGTCGTTAACGTGCCGAGATAGCTAGATATTTGTGAGCCAGGTCGATCGCATGCGCGTCGTAACCATCGTCAGCCTCGCCGCTTCGGCGGTCCTGGGGCTTGGAGCTCTCTTCGTCGCCAAGATCGCGTTGCCCAACGCCTCGGCGGCCAAGAGCCCGCTGCGCGCGGCGGCCGCCGCGGGCGAGCCGCTGGTGGTCGCGTCGCGCGCGCTGAAGTACGGCGAGAAGCTCGACGCCGGCATGCTGACGGTGATCAAGGTCCCCAAGAACGCCATCCCGGAGGGGTCGTTCACGGCCGTCGCCCAGGCGCTGGCCGCCGACCGCGGTGGCGCGCCCGTCGTGCTGGTGCCGCTGGCGTCGCACGAAGCGGTGCTGCCCGCCAAGCTGTCCGGCCCCGGAGCGCGGCCTTCGGTCGCCGCCGAAATCGCCGAGGGGATGCGCGCCTACACCCTGAAGGTGAACGACGCCTCGGGCGTCGGCGGCCACGCCCTGCCCGGCGACCGGGTCGACGTCGTGCTGATGCGCGACCTGACGCCGAGCGGCGAACAGCGCAACTACGTGTCGTACATCGTGGTCCAGAACGCCCGCGTCCTGGGCGTCGACCTGAACGCCGACCCGACGTCCAACAAGCCGGCGAGCCCGAACACCGCGACGGTCGAGGTGTCGGTGCAAGACTCCCAGAAACTGTCCATCGCCTCCACCCTGGGCGAGCTGTCGCTGGCGCTGCGCCGCAATGGCGCCGCCGAGTTGGCCAACGCGCCGCCGCTGCGCACCGCCGACTTCCTCGGGGGCGGCCGGCCGGCCAGGTCCGGCGCCGTGGCGCGCGGGGTTCCGCAAGCCCATTCCGCCATCCTGATCATCGAGGGGGAGCCCGCCAAGCGTTCGAAGGCGCCGAAGCGTGCGGCCGCGCCATCCATGCTGCCGCCCAACGTCACCGCGGCGACGAGCTAAGGCCATGCCGCCCATGTCGAAGATGTCCCGCACCCTGCTCAGCGCCGTCCTGGGGCTGTTCCTGACCGTGGCCGGCGTCGCCGCCGCCACCCAGGCCGCCGCCCAGACCCTGGCCAGCGAGCCGGTGAGGCGCCGCACGATCCATGTGCCGCGGGACAAGTCGCTGTCGTTCCGGCTGCCGGGACCGGCGTCGCGGATCGTCATCGCCCAGCCCGAGATCGCCAAGGTCACCGCGACCTCGGACGCCAGCTTCTATGTCCAGGGCATCGAGTTCGGCTCGACCAACATGCTGGTCTACGGCCGCGGCGGGCAGCTCTCGGAAGTGATCGACATCCGCGTCGGCTACGACGCCGAGGGCCTGCAGCAGGACCTGGTCGCCGCCTTCCCGAACGAGCCCATCCGGGTCCGGAACCTGGGCGAGGTGCTGATGCTGGCCGGCGAGGTCTCCAACTCGGGCGTCCAGGCCAGCGCCGAGAAGATCGCCGAGAAGTACGCGCCGGAATCCATCATCTCGCGCCTCACGATCCAGAATTCGCAGCAGGTGATCCTGGAGGTGCGCATCCTGGAGGCCAACCGTTCGGCCCTGCAGGACCTGGGCATCAACCTCAGCGTCTTCAACGACTCGTTCTCGGTGCTGACCGGCCAGGGGCTGTTCGGCATCAACCCGCCGCACGGCGTCATCACCAGCCGCGGCGGCTCGGGCTCGACCACCATCGACAGCCAGCTCCAGGCGCTCGAGGAGAAGGGCGCGCTGCGGACGCTGGCCAAGCCGAACCTGGTGGCCATCTCGGGCCAGAAGGCCAGCTTCCTGGCCGGTGGCGAGTTCCCGTTCCCGGTGCCGGCCGACCTCAACAAGATCACCATCGAGTTCCGCCCCTACGGCGTGAAGCTGAACTTCACGCCGCTCGTGCAGGACAACGGCTGGATCCGGATGAACGTGGAGCCGGAGGTGAGCAGCCTCGACTACAACAATGCGCTGACGGTGAACGACTTCGTCGTGCCCGCCCTGACCGTGCGCCGCGCCGCCACCACGCTCGAGCTGAAGCCCGGCGACACCTTCGCCATGGCCGGCCTTTTCCAGAACAGCTACGAGAACGGCATCCAGCAGTTCCCGGGCCTGGGCAACCTGCCGGTCATCGGCGCGCTGTTCCGCTCGGCCCGCTGGAAGCGCTCGGAGAGCGAGCTGCTGATCATCGTGACGCCGCGCCTGGCCACGCCCGCCGACCGCCAGATCGAACCGCTCAACTCCCTGCCCGGCAAGGAGCCGTCCTCCAAGGATCTGTTCCTGAAGGGGAAATCCCACGACAAGCCCATGTCTCCGGGCGGCGGCCAGGCCGCCGCGGTGAAGTGAAGAACTCCATGTTGCGTACGAAATCCGTCGACACGTCCGACCTGATCCCGGGCCGCCGCATCCTGGCCCTCGGCGCCAGCCTGCGCGGGCTGGCCGACGGCCCGCTGGCCGGCGCGGCGATCGAGATGGGGACCGTCGCCAGCGTCGAGAACCTGACGGCGGGCTATTCCGACCTGGTGATCATCGACGCCGACGCCTGGGACGCCTCGGCGCTCGCGGCGTGCGTCAAGGCGCTGTCGGCTCTGCGCGGCTGCCCGCCTGTCCTGATGCTCGGCGAGAACCTGCCCGCCGGCCTGGTGCGCAACCTGCTGCGGCTGGACGCGTCCGACATCCTGGAAGCGCCCTATTCCCCCGAGGACCTGATCGCGGCCGTGCAGGCCCTGCTGGTCCAGGCCCAGCCCGTGGCCGTGGCGTCCACCGGCGCGACCTCGCGCTGCTGGGGCGTCACCGGCGCCGTCGGCGGCTCGGGCGCCACCACCATCGCCATCGAGATCGCCCACGCCCTGGCCGTGCAGAGCGGCAAGGACCGCTCGGTCTGCCTGGTGGACCTGAACCTCGCCGACGGGGCCGCCGCCGCCTACCTGGGCTGCGCGCCCACCACCCGCCTCGCCGACTTCGGCCACGCCGCCGACCGCATCGACGCGGCCATGCTGGGGGCCTTCGTCACGCCGGTCTCCAAAGGACTCGACCTGATGGCCGGCGTCCGCGATCCGACGGCCTTCGACGCCGTCGGCCGCGACGCCGTACTGCGGATGCTGGAGGTGGCCTGCGAGGTCTACGAGTACGTGATCCTGGACCTGCCGCGTCACCGCCGACCCTGGACCCTGGACGCCCTGGCCGGCTGCGACGAGGTGCTGGTCATCTCCGAGCTGACGGTGCCGGCCCTGCTGGCCGCGCGCGCCTATTCCGACGAGATCGAGGACGGGCTGTCCAGCGGCCTGCGCCCGCGCATTGTCCTGAACCGGCTGGCCAGCCGCATGTTCGGCCCCGCCCCGTCCATGACCGAGGCCGAGAAGGCCCTGCAGCGCAAGGCCGAGGCGGGCGTCAGCTCCGACTGGGAGGCCGCCGCGGCCTCGGCCAACCTGGGCGGCCCGATCGCCCAGCACCGGCCCAAGTCCAAGATCGTGAAGGATATCCAGATGCTGGTGGAACGCCTGGCCGCACAGCCGCCGCGGCGTGACGCGCCGGCGAAGGCCGCCTGATGGGTCGTTTCAGCCTCGTCCGCACGCCCGCGGCCCCGGCCGCCCAGCCGCAGCCCCGGGCCGCGGTCCAACCGGCGCCCGCCCCGGCGCCGAAGGCCGAGCCCAAGGCCAAGGGGCCGCCGCGCGACGCCAACCTCGACCTGCGCCTGCGCCTGCACTCGCGGCTGATCGACGAACTGGACCTCTCCAAGCTGGACAAGCTGGAGGAGAGCGAGCTTCGCCGCCAGGTTCTGAACCAGGTGACCCTGTTCGCCCAGGCCGAGCGGATGGCGCTGAACACCAAGGAGCTCAACGAGCTCGGCGCCTCGATCTACGACGAGATGGTGGGGCTGGGGCCGATCGAGCCCCTGCTCAAGGACGACTCGATCAACGACATCCTGATCAACGGCCCCTTCCAGGTCTATATCGAACGGCGCGGCGAGCTGGAGCTCACCCCGATCCGCTTCCGCGACAACGACCACCTGCTGCGCATCGTCCAGCGCATCGTCGCCGGCGTCGGCCGCCGGATCGACGAGAGCCAGCCGATGGTCGACGCCCGCCTCGCCGACGGCAGCCGGGTGAACGCCGCCATCCCGCCGATCGCCATCGACGGCTGCTCGGTCTCGATCCGGAAGTTCTCGAAGAAGCCGCTCACGCTGGAGAAGCTGGTCGAGTTCAACGCCATGACCCAGTCGATGGCCGACTTCCTCTACGGCGCCGTGCGCTCGCGGGTGTCGACGGTCATCTCGGGCGGCACGGGTTCGGGCAAGACCACCCTGCTGAACGCCCTGTCGGCCGCGATCAGCGAGGGCGAGCGCCTGATCACCATCGAGGACGCCGCCGAGCTGCAGCTGCAGCAGCCCCATGTGGTGCGGATGGAGACCCGGCCGCCCAACATCGAGGGCAAGGGCGAGATCCGCCAGCGCGAGCTGGTCAAGAACGCCCTGCGGATGCGCCCCGACCGGGTGATCCTGGGCGAGGTGCGTTCCGAAGAAGCCTTCGACATGCTGCAGGCCATGAACACCGGCCACGAAGGCTCGATGGCCACGATCCACTCCAACAACCCGCGCGAAGCCATCAGCCGCCTGGAGCAGATGGTCGCCATGGGCGGACTGAACATCGGCGCCGAGGCCGTGCGCTATCAGATCGCCGCCGCCGTGGGCCTGGTGGTCCAGGTGAACCGCCTGTCCGACGGCAAGCGCAAGGTGACCCACGTGACCGAGATCGTCGGCATGGAGGGCAATGTGGTCCAGATGCAGGACATCTTCCTGTTCAACCGCACCCACACCGACGCGGACGGCACGGTCCACGGCGAACACCGGGCCACGGGCCTGCGGCCCCGCTGCCTGGACGAGATGATCCGTCGCGGCATCCCCTACGACACCGGCAATTTCGACCCGAACAAGAAGCTCTGAGCCATGCCGATCGACGCCAAGACCATCGTGATGGTGATGATCGGCGCCGCCGTTTTCGCGCTGGTGCAGGGCCTCACCGGCGTGCTGTCCGTCGCCACCCAGAAGCGCAAGCTGAACCAGCGCCTCAAGATCGGCGAGAGGGTCGAGAGCGTCTCCGCCATGGTGGTCGAGCTGCGCAAGCAGCGCGGCCTCACCGCGTCCGGCTCGCGCTCGCAGAGCCTGCGCTGGCTGTCGAACCTGATCGTCGCCTCGGGCCTGCCCTACGACCAGCGCAAATGGCTGACCTACGTCGCGGGCGCCGCGCTCGCGGGCGCCGTCGCCCTCGGCTTCCTGACCAAGACTCCGTTCGGCATCGCCGGCGGCGCGCTGCTGGGCGGCGTCATCGTTCCGCTGGGGTTCCTGAAGGTCAAGGCCGGCAAGCGCAACACCGCGCTGGGCCACCAGCTGCCGCAGGCCCTGGACATCATCGTCCGCTCGCTGGAAGCGGGCCACCCCGTGCCCGCCGCCGTCGCCCTGGTGGGTCGCGAGATGAGCGATCCCATCGGGACTGAGTTCGGCATGGCCGCCGACGAGATCGCCTATGGCGCCACCCTCGAACAGGCGGTCGAAAGGATGTCCGAGCGCTGCCAGCATCCCGACGTCGACCTGTTCGCGGCGACCGTTCGCCTGCAGGAGCGCACCGGCGGCAACCTGACGGGCCTCCTGAAGCTCAACGCCAACACCGTGCGCGACCGGCACAAGATGCGCCTGAAGATCAAGGCCGCGTCTTCCGAGGGCCGCGCCTCGGCGATGATCCTGACCGCCGCCCCGTTCGTGGCGGTGGGCATGATCATGATCATTTCGCCCAGGTTCTACGGCGACGTCATCGACGATCCGACGATGAAATGGGGCCTGGCCATCATCGGGTTCTGGATCTTCCTCGGCAACATGATCATGCGGCGCATGATCGACATGCGGCTCTGACGGCATGAACCTCGAAACGATCATCTACCTCGCGGGGCTGGTGCTCACGGTGGGAGCCCTCGGAGGGCTGGCCTTCGTCGGTGTGGGCGAGCTCAGGGTGCGCGCGCTGCGCCGCGGGCGCCTGGCGGGCGCCGGCGCGACGGCGCCGGGCCGCTCTTCCGAGCCCCTGGTGGAGAAGTCCGGCGGCCTCTTCGGCGGCCAGCTCCTGTCCACCATTCGCCGTCTGGGCCAGCAGAGCGCCGTGCGCGACCCCGCCAAGGTGTCGCTGCTGCGCTCGAAACTGATGCAGGCCGGATTCCACAGCCGCGAAGCGCCCGTGGTCTTCCTGGGCGTGAAGGCCGTCGCCCTCGCGATCGCCACCTTGGCGGTCGTCCTGACGCTGCCGATGATGATCAACCAGAAGGGCGGCAACATGGGCGCCCTGGCGCTCGCGGTGACCGTTTCCCTGCTCGCCCTCTACGGCCCGGACTATGTCCTGAAGATGCGCAAGTCGACGCGCGAGCGCGAGTATTCCGAAGGCTTCCCCGACCTGCTGGACCTGCTGGTAGCCTCGGTGGAGGCCGGCCTCTCGCTCGACGCCGCCGTGACCCGCGTGACCGAGGAGCTGGAGCGGCGCTATCCGACGCTCACGGTCCACCTGCGCTTCCTGGTGCTGGAGCTGCGCGCCGGCCGCGCGCGGAAGGACGCCTGGTCCGCCTTCGCCGACCGGCTGGGCATCGACGACGCGCGCGCGCTCGCCACCATGCTGCGTCAGGCCGAGGACATGGGCACCAGCCTGGGCGACACCCTGTCGGTCTTCTCCACCGACATGCGGATGAAGCGGATGCTGCGCGCCGAGGAAAAGGCGCTGGGCCTCTCGGCCAAGCTGACCGTCCCGCTGATCCTCTTCATCTTCCCCGCCCTGCTGGGGGTCCTGATGCTCCCGGCGATCATCAAGGTGATGCGCGTGATGGGGAAGGGCTAGAACCTTTCTGGTTCAGATGGAATCACCTGAACCAGATAAAAAGGCTCGATCTTCAAAGCTTTAGAGCGCGTCGGGCGGCGAAACCGGTATCCACTTTCGCCTGACGCGCTCTAGAAGCCCAGCGGTCGGTAGGGCCCCAGGATCAGTTGCTCGAACACGCCGACGCCCTGCTGGTCCGCCTGGCCCGGTACGGACAGCGTCGCCTTGCTGATCGCCTGGATGTGCAGGTTGCCCGGGTCGTTCGGGTCGAAGTTCACGGCGTCGAGGTCCTCTCGCGCCACGGCCAGCTCGCCCTTCAGCCCCCCGTGCCGCCAGTCCCCGCCATAGCCGATGCCGCGCATCAGGAAGGTGGCGACGGGCTCGATCCTCACCGTCGCCGCCCCCTGCTCCATCGGGATGGTCAGGACGCCACCCTTCGCGTGCCGGGTGCCCGGGATGATCTCGGTGGCCATGGTGGCGGTGTCGGTGTGGTAGCCCCCCTCCGGCCCCGCGCCGTCCTCCAGGATCACCGCCCGCGTGTTCCACGGCTTGCCGTCGGGATCGGCGTTGATGTGGAAATAGACCGAGCGGTCGGCGAAGTTCAGCGGCGACCACTGCCAGAAGAAGCCGGTGATGCCGGCGCCCGGCGTCGGCTGCGGATCGGGCGCGCCCACCGGCCGGATGCCCCAGGACCGGTCGCGGGTGCCGACCCAGCCCGTGAGTTCGATCCGCTCGCCGTCCACCTCCAGCCATCCGGAAGCCCGCACGTTCTGGGTCAGGCGGGTGTAGTCCATGAACAGGCGCGGGCCGTTGCGCTTGACGAACCGGGGCTCCTCGATCGGGAAGGCGCGGCCTTCGAAGGTGATCTCACCGGCGATCCCCTCGGTCCTCGCCACCGTCACCTTCAGCCTCTGCAGCGGCTCCTGGATGTCGATGCCGATCGGCCCGACGTGCAGGTCCATCCGCTCCAGGCCCAGCACGCGCGAGGCGTGCAGGCAGCGCTCCTTGCCGTCCTTGACGATGGCGATGTGGGCGTCCGCCACGTTCAGGGCCGGATAGACCCCGTAGGCGATCGCCACGAACGCCGAGCCGTCCGCCGAATAGGCATTGAAGAAGTAGCGGTCGTAGAAATTCCGGTCCGAGCCGGCGTAGGCGATCGGCTCCGGGGTCTGGTGGATCGGATAGTCGTCGCCCTTGGTCAGCATCGGTCTGGCGTCTCCGGTTGACGCGCGGTCATGCTTGCGGGCCGTCGCGTGGGGGTATCAACTCGCCCACGATAAGAACAATCGGGAGGCGCCGTCCTGCGTGACCTTGCGTCACTCCGGCGGCGAAATTGCGAATGGGCGTCATGACCGCCACCGACCACCGGATTCCGCAGCCCCTGGCCGACAGCCTGGGCACGCCCGCGGCCTATGCCGACGGCACGATCCTCGAGACCTATCGCTGGCTGCGCGAGAACGAGCCGATGGGGGTCGCCAAGATCGAAGGCGTCGATCCGTTCTGGGTGGCGACCAGGCACGCCGACATCCTGGAGATCAGCCGGCAGAACGACCTGTTCCACAACGGCGACCGCTCGCCGACCCTGACCAGCCAGGCCGTGGACAAGAAGGTCCGGGAGATGATGGGCGGCAGCCCGCACCTGCTGCGGACCCTGATCCACATGGACGCCCCCGACCACCACAAGTACCGGGCGCTGACCCAGGCCTGGTTCATGCCGCAGAACCTGAAGAAGCTGGAGGACCGGATCCGGGTGATCGCGCGCGCCTCGGTGGACAAGATGGCGGCCACGGGCGGCGAGTGCGACTTCGTCAATGAGGTGGCGCTGCACTTCCCGCTGCACGTGATCATGGAAATCCTGGGCGTGCCGGAGGCCGACGAGCCGCGGATGCTGAAGCTGACCCAGGAGCTGTTCGGGGCGGCGGACCCCGAGCTGGGCCGGGGCGGCGAGGCGGCGACCTTTGTGGACGCGCCGGACCGCGACTTCGACTTCCAGGTGATCGTCGACTTCTCGAACTACTTCCGGGCGCTGTCGGAGGCGCGGCGCAAGGACCCGACCGACGACCTGGCCAGCGTCATCGCCAACAGCCAGATCGACGGCCAGCCGATCTCGGACCTGGAAGCGATGAGCTACTACATCATCGTCGCCACCGCCGGCCACGACACCACCTCCTCGTCGACCGGCGGGGCCATGTGGGCGCTGGCCGAGAACCCGGCGCAGTTCCGCAAGCTGAAGGCCGATCCCTCGCTGATCCCCGGCCTGGTGGACGAGAGCATCCGCTGGACCACGCCGGTGAAGACCTTCATGCGCACGGTCACCGCCGACACCGAATTCGCCGGCCGCCAGATGAAGCAGAACGACTGGCTGATGCTCTGCTACGCCTCGGGCAACCGCGACGCCGAGGTGTTCGAGGCGCCCGACGAGTTCCGGGTCGACCGCAAGCCCAACAAGCACCTGGCCTTCGGCTACGGCGCGCACCTGTGCCTGGGCCAGCACCTGGCCAAGATGGAGATGCGGATCCTCTGGGAGGAGATGATCCCCAGGCTCGAATCCGTCGAACTGGCAGGGACGCCGGCCAACAGCCAGGCGGTGTTCGTCAACGGCCCCAAGCGCCTGCCGATCCGCTTCAAGATGGCCTGACTTCCCTTCCCACACCGTGGGAAGGGGGACCGCCCGCCGACCCCGGCGAATGCCGGGGGAAGAGCGAGTGGTGGGAAGGGCAAGCGACGGCGAGGCAAGACGATCATCCATCCTTCAGCAGAGCAGACCAGGCGTCACGGATGAGGCTTTCCCTCTCCACCACCCGCTCTACGGCCCGCGTGCGCGGACCTCGGCGAGCGGTTCCCCTCTCCCACTGCGTGGGAAAGGAAGAGGCGTGAGCCATCCCCTTGAGCCCAGATTGGCCGCCTACATCGCCGGCCAGATGCCTGGCGCCTCCGACGTCGCGGTCACCGCCCTGGAGCGCATCTCGGGCGGGGCGAGCCGCGAGACCTATCGCTTCACCCTTGCCTGGACCGAGGGCGGCGAGGCCAGGACCCGCAGGCTGATCCTGCGCCGCGACCCGCCGGCCAGCCTGATCGACACCGAGCGCCGGGTGGAGTTCGAGGCCTATCGCGCCTTCCGCGGCTCGGCGGTCCCAGTCCCCGAGATGCTGTGGCTGGAGGAAGGCGACGGCCCCCTCGGCCACCCGTTCTTCGTCGCCGAGGAAATCACGGGCTTCCAGGCCTCGCCGCAGATGCTGCTGTCGGGCGCCCATGACGCCGTCCTGCCCAGGCTCGCCGACGCCAAGTGGACGATCCTCGGCGAGATCGCCAAGGCCGACCCGGCCGCCCTCGGCCTCACCCGGTGGATGGACCCGCCGGCTCCGGGCGCCTGCTGGAAGCGCGAGCTCGACCACTGGGAAGCGCTGATCGACAAGGACGCCGCCGAGCCCCTGCCCGTCACCCGCGCCGCCATCCGCTGGCTGCGGGCCAACCCGCCGCCGCCGGCCCAGAAGCTGAGCGTCGTCCACGGCGACTACCGGACCGGCAACTTCCTGTTCGACGAGGCGGGCGGGATCCATGGCATCCTCGACTGGGAAATGAGCCACCTGGGCGATCCGCTGGAGGACCTGGGCTGGAGCCTGCAGCCGGTGTGGACCTTCGGCCGCGCGGGTCAGGCCGGCGGCCTCGCCCGTCCCGAACAGGCCGTGGCCATCTGGGAGCGCGCGTCCGGCCTGAAGGCCGACCCCGCCGCCCTGCACTGGTGGATCCTGTTCAACTGCGTGAAGGGCCAGGGCATCTGGGTCGGCTCGGCCGCCGCCTTCAACCGTGGCGGCAACCGGGCGCCGATCATGGTCTATCCGGCCTGGTGGCTGATCAACGCCCAGGACCGCGCCATGCTGCAGGTGATGGGACGCCTATGAACCCGCCCGTGCCCCCCGTCCTGGCCGAGCTGGCCGGGCTGCTGCTCAAGAACGCCATGCCGGGCGTGCCCGAACCCGAGCGGGCCTCGGACCTGTCGCTGTCGGCCATGCTGCTGATGGTCGTGGGCGAGATCTGGGACGGCCAGGCCCACATCCTGGTCGAGGAGAACCGCGCCATCCGCGCCCTGCTGGGCGAGACCGGCGAGGATACGGACCTCCGCCTCTCGGTGCTCAAGGCCAAGAACGACCGGCTGCGCGCCGCGCTCATCGAAGCCCATGCCGCGGCCGAGGCGGCGGGCGACGTCGCGCGCCAGGACGCCATCTGGACCGAGCTGGTGGCGGGGACCGAGCGTCGTCGCCTAAGCACCGCGCCCGTCTAGGCAAGGATACGCCAGCACATACTCCGCGAGGGGGGCCCAGCCCATCCTCGCCGGCGAAATGCAGCGCCACCACCAATACAACTTTTGAGGGATGATATGTCCATGACGTCCCATAGGTGTATAACGGGCCAACCTGCGACCGGGCGCCGCAGGCCGGACGCCGCTGCGGCCCGGGCCCGTTAATCGGCGAGAAGCCCTGCCGGGCGCAAAGTTCGCCTCACGAAGAAAGAGGTGGGTGATGGCGGTTCCGAAACTGAAGCCGAAGATCGACCCGGTGATCGAGAAGCTGGAGAACGGGACCTACGAGCAACAGCTCGACCTGTTCCAGGCCCAGATCGACGAAGCGGCCGCCGTGCTGCGCCGCGCCTATGCCGCCATGAAGGCCGAGAACACCCTGCGGAGCTAGGGAACGGCGCGCCGGCGCCATCCAGATTCGTCCACGAACCACACGAACAGGTCGCGCCGCCATCGGACAGGTGGGCGCTGGAACACGTTCGTGTGGTTCGTGGATGAAGCGACAGCGCCTGCGACGCGCTTCGCCTCTAGATCACGGGCCCACCAGCCGGTCGATCAGCGCCTGGTCCTGATCGTAGACCCAGCACTCGGCGAACAGGCCGCCCTCGACGCGGTAGACCAGGGTTCGCTCCACCTCGACGCGGGCGCCCTCCGGCCCCAGGGCCTCGCGGGCGATGACCACGCCGCGCTCGGCGCCGGCCATGACGTCGACGATGCGCACCAGCGTGCGGGCGGTCCGCATCGAGAACTCGGCCAGGGTCGCCAGGGCCTTGGCCTTGCCCACATGGTCGCCCGTGAGCGCGTTCGAGCCGCCGTAGTGCAGGGTGAAGCCGTCGCCGTAACAGGCGAAGATCGCGGCCAGGTCGCCCGCCGCCCAGGCCTTGGCGTAGCGCTCGACGGCGTCGCGGATCTCGGTCTTCCCAGTCATGGCGGCGGCTCCGGAGGGGGCAAGGACAAGGGCGGTGAGAAGTGTGCGCCGGTTCATGGCGCGACCGGCGTCAGGAAGGTGCGCTCCTCCGACAGGATGAACCGCTTCGCGCTCGCCGTGGCGAAATTGGCCGATCCGGCGGCGTCCGTCTTCAGCCGCGCGCGATAGGCTTCGTACGCGGCAAGGCTCTCGAACGAGATCATCGCCATGGCGATGTTGTTGGTCCCCTCGTGCGGCAGGAAATAGCCCAGGAGGTCGCCGCCGCAGGCCGGGATGATGGTCAGCCAGTTCCGCGCATAGGCCTCGAAGGCCTCGCGCTGGAAGGGGTCGATGACATAGCGGATGCAGCAGGTGACGGTCATGGGGACGGCTCCGGTTCGAGGCCTGTCCGATAGCCGCGCCGGCCCCGCGCAGGCTTCGTTCGCGGCCGAAGCATCCCCGTCGCCGCCGCGCTATGGTGGCGGCATGAAACTGGGCCCCGACATCACCCGCATCGCCGCCCTGCTGGGCGACCCCGCGCGGGCCAACATGCTGTCGGCGCTGATGGGGGGTCAGGCGCTGACCGCGGGCGAGCTGGCCCGCGAGGCCGGCGTGACCCCGCAGACCGCCAGCGCCCACCTGGCCAAGCTGGAGGCCGGCGGCCTGCTGACGCGCCGCCATCAGGGCCGGCACAACTACTTCGCCCTGGCCGGGCACGAGGTCGCCGCCGTGATGGAGCAGCTGGCCCTGCTGGCCGGCCGCGCCGGCCACATGCGCACCCGGCCGGGCCCCAAGGACCCCGCCCTGCGCCGGGCGCGGGTCTGCTACGACCACCTGGCCGGCGACGCGGGCGTGGCCATGCTGGACGCCCTGGTCGCCCGGGGCCGGATCGCCGACGAAGCCGGCTCGCTGGTGCTGACCGACACGGGCCGCGCCTTCGCCCGCGAGTTCGGCGTCGTGCTGGACGAGAGCGGTCGCCGCCCGCTCTGCAAGGCCTGCCTCGACTGGAGCGTCCGGCGCAGCCACCTGGCCGGCGTCATGGGCGCGGGCCTGCTGGAGCGCATCTACGCCCTGGGCTGGGCGCGGCGGCTGGACGGCACGCGCGTGGTGGCCTTCAGCGCGCCGGGCTTGCGCAGCTTCGAACAGACCTTCGGCCCGGTGGACCGCGTCAGCGAGGCCGCGGCTTGAGGCTCGTCAGCGGCGGAAAACTCAAACCACGGAAAACACAGAAGACACGGAAGGCTCAGCGGGCGCGGCCTCTTCCGTGTCTTCTGTGTTTTCCGTGGTTCAAAATGACGGCGCCTGCGGCGCGCTGGGCCTGTAATCCTTATCGCCCCAGCGCCGCCATCGTGCGCGGATCGGGCGCCCCGCCGTAGTAGCGGTCCAGCGCCGCCAGGAACTCGGCGTTGTCCAGCGTGGCCTGGGCGAAGAGGGTCAGGCTGGAGCGGAGCTTCAGGTCGTCCGGGCTGCCCATGATCTCGTGCGCGGTCTTCCCCCGGACCGCGTTGACGGCGGCGACGCAGGCCCGCAGGCGCGGCCCCAGCACGGGTTGGGCCAGATAGCCGGCGGCCTCCTCCAGGTCGGCGATGGCATAGCGCTGGGCCATGGCGCTGGAGCCCAGGCCCGCCAGCTGCGGGAACACGAACCACATCCAGTGCGACCGCTTCGCTCCGGCCCGCAGCTCGGCCAGCGCACGCTCATAGACCGTGGCGCCACCGGCCGGGGCGTCCTGGGCGTCGATGAAGCGCTGCAGGTCCATGGGCGCAGCATAGCGCCTCCCGCAGGTCACGTCGCGACGGCGCGATCCTGAAAGTTCTCTTTTTGTTCCATATCTGCTCCCGCCCGGCGTCGTCGCCCGCGCCTGCGACCTCCGCGAAGACTGGTACACTGACCGGATGGCCCACGTGCTGGAGACCGGCATGGGCGCCCCGATGAAGGACCTCCGCAAGCGCATGGCGCCGTTCTCGCGCCAGCTCGCGCGGCTGAAGAACAGGCCGGGGAAGCGGCGGGGGTAGGGGAAAGCGAGCGCCCCGTGGCGGTCACGACCCGCTGAAAGGGCCCGGGTGAAATTGACTCCCGGCGATTGCGGCGCACCGGACTCTCGACTTAAGCGGGACGCACACCTGACGGAGCTTCGCGTGACCGACCCCATAGCCCCCACCCTCCCGATCACCCTGGGCCAGATCCGCGTCGTCAGCTGCGAAGACGGCCGCGCGGTGATCGAGTACGAGGTCGGCCCCCATATGTGCCACTCGGGCGGCGTCGCGCAGGGCGGCTTCGTCTGTGGCTGGATCGACGCGGCGATGGCGCATGCGTCCATGTCGCTGGCGCCAGACATGACCCCGATGTCCCTGGAACTGAAGGTCAGCTACTTCGCGCCGGCGCGTCCCGGCCGGGTCACGGCCGAAGGGTGGATCGAACGGCGCGGCCGGGCCACGTGCTTCGCCGAGGGGCGGCTCCTCGACCCCGCGGGCAAGGTCCTGGCCAAGGCCAGCTCGACCATCCGCCTGATCCCCATCGCCGCCGTCGAAGCCAGCGCCCGCCGCGACCTGGGGTAGGTCCGGACGGGGCCGATGGCGGCGATGCGCCAAAATCAGAAGGACGCCTACCCCTCACCCATGCCGCGCGAACACCCGCGACTTGCCGCCGGGCAGCACCAGCAGCGTCTCATACGCCTCCCGCCGTCCATCCGGCCGCTCCATCCCCGGCGATCCGTCCGGCATCCCCGGGACCGACACGCCGATGGCCTTGGGCTTCTCCCGCAGCAGCCGGCGCACGTCCGCCGCCGGGACATGCCCCACGGCGACGTAGCCGCCGACCAGGCCGAGGTGGCAGGACGACAGCGCGTCGGGCACACCGCGCTTGCGCCACTCGCGGCTCAGGTCCTCGACCACCACGACGCGGGGCTGGAAGCCGGCGCGGGTCATGTGGGCGACCCAGCCGTCGCAGCAGGCGCAGCCGCGAGACTTGTAGACGGTGATCGCCGGCCCCGAGGCGGCCTGGACGGGCAGCGCCAAGGCGCTGGCGCCGATCAGGGCGAGGAGCCGGCGTCGCCGCACGGCTAGTGCTTGTGCTCGGGCTGGGCGGGCTTGGTCTCGCCCGGCTGGGCCTCGCCGTGTTTGTGGGCCGCGGCCTTGTCCTTCATCTTGTCGCAGCACTCCATCTTCTTGTCGCCGTCCTTGCAGCAGCAGCAGGCCTCGGCGGCAAGCGCGGCGCCGCCGACGAAGCTGAGGGCGAGGGCGAAGGCGGCGGACTTGACGAACGTGTTCATGGGCAGGTCCTTCATGGCTGAGGTTCTGAGAGAGTCTACGCGCCCCGGCGCCCGGCCCCTCAGAGTTCCCAGCCCTTGCGGTACGTCCGGCTCAGATACTGGTTGGCGTCGGGGGCGTTGGTGACGCGGCCCGTGGCCCCGTCGTACTCGATCGGCTGGTCGGCGCGGAGCGCGACGACGCCCAGGATCATGGTCTCGTTGAGCGGGACGGCGTACTCGAACGGGGACGAGGCCTTCTCCTCGCCGCGGATGGCGCGGATCCAGTTCATCTCGTGCCCGCCCATGCCGCCGGCGATGCGGGGCAGGGTCTGCGGGATGCGGGCCGCCTTCGCGGTCAGCCCCTCGCCGATCAGGGTGGGCTTCTCGCCGTAGGTCTCGTGCATCAGCATGCCCTTGGCCCCCACGAAGAGGACGCCGCCGTCCGGGCTCATCTTCAGGTCGGCCGGGAAGCCCCTGGGCGTCGGCGGCAGGATGCCGCCGTCGTACCAGGTCATTCTGAGGGGACCGCCGCCCCCTGCCGACGCTTTGGGCGCCTTGCCGAACTCGTAGTGGGTGACGCTGGCCAGGGGATAGCCGGTGAGCTCGGCCGGGCGCTTGGAGTCCCAGAGGCTGGCGCCGCCCGGCCAGCGCGAGTGGCGAGTCTCGATCCGGGTGGGCAGGCCCGGCTCCAGCGCCCAGACCGGGAAGTCGATCAGGTGGGCGCCCATGTCGCCCAGGGCTCCCGTGCCGAACGGGACCCATCCGCGCCAGTTGAAGTGCGCGTAGTCGGGGTGATAGCCCCAGTCGACGTTGGCCGGGCCCAGCCAGGTCTGCCAGTCGAAGCCGGCGGGCGCGGGCACGGCCTGGGGCCGGGGCACGCCCTGCGGCCACACCGGCCGGTTGGTCCAGACGTGGACCTCCGCGACCTTGCCGATCAGCCCGCCGCGGATCAGCTCCACCACGCGGCGGCCGTCGTCGCCGGAGTGGCCCTGGTTGCCCATCTGGGTGACGAGGCCCGGATTGGCCTTGGCCAGGGTCAGCAGGCGGCGGCCCTCTTCCACGGTGTAGGTCAGCGGCTTCTGCACATAGACGTGGATGCCGCGCTCCATGGCCATGCGCGCGGCCACCGCGTGGTGGTGGTCGGGCGTGGCGATGACCACGGCGTCGATGTCCTTCTGCGTGTCGAACATCTTGCGGTAGTCGCCGTACCTGGCGGCCTTGTCGTAGGCCTCCTTCAGGGGCTGGCGGTCCGGGATCATCTTGAACTGGCTGTCCAGCAGCGAGCGGTTGACCTTGCCGTAGTCGACGTCGGTCATGGCCACGATGTTCTGGCCGACAAGCTTGGCCATGTTGGAGGCGCCCTGGCCGCCGGCCCCGATCACCGCCACATTGACCCGGTCGCTGGGGCCCAGCTTGCGCGCTGCGAAGGCCGGTCCGGCCAGCGCCCCAGCCGCCATCCCCGCCGCCGCGCCCAGCAGGCCGCGGCGCGAGAGCGCGCCTGGTCCTGAGTGACAGTCGTCCGCCGCAAACCCGGTCATGCTCACTCCCCAGACTCTCTGATTTGCGCCATCTGGCCCGCCGCCCGGCTGGCTTGCAAGGCCGCCCGTGCCCAACCGCTAGACACCGGCCGCCCGTTTCCGCGCAGGCTGTGCGATTTCCGCGGCCGGGCCGCGTCCGCCCCTCCCCCCGGCCCGCCCGGGCTTTGTAGGCGTGGGGCAAGAACACGAACGAGCGAGGGGCTCCCATGCCATCCGAACGTCAGGCGCCGACGCGCCGGCAGCTGCTGCACGCCATCGGGCTGATGGGCGGGACCGCCGCGATCTACCAGATGATGACCACCTTCGGGCACGCGGCCGAGACGCGCTTCCCCGGGCCGCCGAACCTGTCGGGCGCGCGCAAGGGGTCGACCGTGATCGTGCTGGGGGCGGGCCTGGCCGGGATGCTGGCGGCCTATGAGCTGGAGAAGGCGGGCTACAAGGTCCAGATCCTGGAGTACCAGAACCGGCCCGGCGGCCGGAACTGGTCGATCTACGGCGGCGACAAGATCACCGAGATGGGCGGGGCGACCCAGAGCGTGGGCTTCGCCAAGGGCAACTACCTGAACCCCGGCCCCTGGCGGATCCCGCACCACCACCGGACCCTGCTGCACTACTGCAAGGCGTTCGGCGTGGCGCTGGAGCCGTTCATCCAGTTCAACCACAACGCCTATGTCCACAACACCGACGCCTTCGGCGGGACGCCGCAGCGCTACCGGATGCTGGCGGCGGACTTCGAGGGCGGCGTGGCCGAGCTCCTCGGCAAGGCCATCGACCAGAAGGCCCTGGACGCCAAGCTGACGGCCGAGGACACCGACCGGCTCAAGGAGGCGCTGCGCAGCTGGGGCATGCTGGACCAGGACATGCGCTACACCAAGGGCCTGCGCAGCTCGAGCCACCGCGGCTTCGACCTGCCCCCCGGCGGCGGCGTGGGCGGCGCGCCCAAACCCTCCGACCTCCTGCCCTTCGACGAGGTCGTGAAGTCGGGCATCGCGGCCAACATGTCGTTTTTCATGAACGATGAGTTCCAGACGACGATGTTCCAGCCCGTGGGTGGCATGGGGAAGATCGGCGAGGGCTTCGCCCGGCAGGTGGGCCGGCTGGTCACCTACAACGCCAAGGTGACGAAGCTCTTCCAGGACAAGGGCGGAGTGTCGGTGACCTATACGGACACCGTGAAAGGCGGCACGACGACGGCCAAGGCCGACTTCTGCGTCTGCACGATCCCGCTGACGGTGCTGAGCCAGATCGAGACCAACCTGTCGGAGAAGAAGCAGGCCGCCATCTCGGCCGTGCCCTATTCGAACTCGGTGAAGATCGGTCTGGAGATGCGCCGGCGGTTCTGGGAAGAGGACCAGGAAATCTTCGGCGGCCACTCCTTCACCAACCAGGAGATCGGCCTGATCTCGTACCCCAACAACAACTTCTTCCAGGACGGACCGGCGGTGTTGCTGGGCGCGTTCGCGAGCGGCGCGGGCGGCTACCGCCTGGCCGGGATGACGCCGGAGCAGCGGATCGAGGCGGCCCTGGAGCAGGGCTCGGTGTTCCACCCCAAGCAGTACCGCAAGGAGTTCCTGAGCGGCGCGTCCGTGTCCTGGAGCCGGACGCCCTGGGTGCTGGGCTGCTGCGCGAGGTGGAACGAGGACACCCGGCGCGAGCACTATCAGGAGCTGGTCGCCCTGGAGGACCGGATCGTGCTGGCGGGCGAGCACGCGTCCTACGTCGGCTGCTGGATGGAGGGCTCGCTGCTCTCCGCCCTGGACGCCATCACCCGCCTGCACAAGCGCGCGCTGGAGGCCTGAGCATGAGACGTTCCTTCCTTGGGATGCTGGCCGCGCTGGCGGCTATGACCGCCGCGCCGGCCCTGGCCGACGAACCCGGTCCGGGGGGCACGAAGGCCCCGGTGGCGAAGACCGGCGAGGAGGTCTACCGGACCTACTGCCAGGCCTGCCACATGGCGGACGCCAAGGGGGCGGTGGGGGCCGCCGCCTTCCCGCCCCTGGCCAACAACCCGCGGCTGGGGACCACGGGCTACGCGGCCTACATCATCGCCAACGGCAAGGGCGGCATGCCCTGGTTCAAGGACGCGCTGAGCAAGGACCAGGCCCAGGCGCTGCTGACCTACCTGCGCACCCACTACGGCAACGACTACAAGGAGCCGGTGACGGCGGCGGACGTGGAGGCCTTCGGCCAGCGCCCGACCAGCCGCTTCTAGAGCTTTGAAGATCGAGCCTTTTTATCTGGTTCAGGTGATTCCACCTGAACCAGAAAGGCTCTAGCGCAGGGCTTCGGGGAAGGCCGGCAGGGCCGCGATGTCCTCCGGCACGTGCTGGCGGACGATCCGGGCCTGGGTCTCCGCGGCCAGCGCCTCAACGGCGTCCATGCTGCGCAACGTCTGCGCCCGGTCCGTGTTGAACCGCGGCACGCGGCGGGCGGCGCGGCTCTCGGCCAGGTGCCACATGTCGCCGGACAACAGCACCGGCCCCGCCTGGGGCAAGCTGACGAGCAGGACGCGATGGCCTGGCGTGTGGCCGGGCGCGGCGATGATCCGCACCGCGCCGTCGCCGAATACGTCATGGGGCGCGTCGCCCTCCATGAGCAGGGTCCTGGCGTCCTCCAGCGCGGCATAGGCGGCGAACTCGGACGCCTCGGCGCGGGCCGCCGGGCGGAAGGCATGGGCGCGCTCCCTGGCGTCGACGATCCAGGTCGAGCCGGCGAACAGGCCAGCGTTCCCGCTGTGGTCGTAGTGGCTGTGCGAGAGCGACAGGTATTCGATGTCGGCGGGCTTCAGACCGAGCTGCGCGAGCTGGTCGGTGAGCTTTCGCGTGACGACCACCCAATCGGGACCCTGCCCGCCGGGCCGGTCGGCGATGGACTGCGGCAGGCCGGTGTCCCAGAGCAGGTCGCCCTTGGGGTGACGGATCAGGAAGCAGGGCACGACCAGCAACCTAGTCATTCCCTTGTAGGCGCCGTCGTCGGCATAGAAGTCGCCGTTTTCCTGGGTCAGCCGTCCGCAGTCGAGGGTGTAGAGGCGCACGTCCGGCGCGGCCGCGGCAGGCGTGGCGGACAGCACGGCGAACAGGACCAGGAGGCGAAGGATCATGGCCGGAGCCTGCCGCGCGGCCGCCAGCAAGTCACCCCCCTCTCCCAGGGTGAGGATCGACAAGCGGCGCGGTCTCGTCTTTGCTGGCGCGCCTGCTATTTCGCGGGCCCCGGAGCGCTTTGCGCTCCGAATTTTTCAGCAAAGAACCCTGTCCCAAAGGGACAGGGGGACACACCGAAATTTCGAAGGGACGGATTTCACAGATGCCGCCACGCATGTTGCCCGAGCCGACGCCGGAGACCCGCCATTTCTGGGACGGCTGCAAGGAAGGCGAGCTTCGCCTCCAGCGCTGCACCTCCTGCGAGGACAGCTATTTCCCGCCGCGCCCCTTCTGCCCCAAGTGCGGCAGCCGGGACGTCGAGGTCTACAAGGCCAGCGGCACGGGCGTGCTCTGGTCCTACGTCATCAACCAACGGCCGCGCCCCGACATGGGGACCGAGCCCTACGCCATCGCGGTGGTGAAACTGGCCGAGGGGCCGACCATGATGACCAACATCGTGGACTGCCCGCAGACGCCCGAGGCGCTGCAACTGGACATGCCGCTCAAGGTTTCGTTCGCCAAGCAGAGCGACGACATCACGCTTCCCCTGTTCGCGCCGGCGGGAGCTTGAGCCACATGAAGCAGAAGTCAGTCGCCGTGGTCGGCGCCGCCGAGACCACGAAGATGGGCAAGATCCCGGACGTGTCCGTGATCGGCCTGCATGCCGACGCCGCCCTCAACGCCATGGCCGACGCGGGCCTGAAGCCGTCGGACATCGACGGGGTCGCCACCGCCGGGATCAGCCCGGTGGAGCTGGCCCACTACCTGGGGATCACGCCCACCTATGCCGACGGGACCAGCGTGGGCGGCTGCTCGTTCATGCTGCACGTGCGCCACGCGGCCGCCGCCATCAACGCGGGCCTCGCCACCACCATCCTGATCACCCATGGCGAGAGCGGGCGCAGCCGGGTGGGCTCGTCGGGCTTCGGCCGCGCGCCCTCCAGCCTGATGGGCCAGTTCGAGATGCCCTATGGCGTGGCCGGGCCGCCGACCATGTTCACGATCCCCGTGCTCCGCTACCTGAAGACCTATGGCCTCACCCCTGCGGATATGGCCCCGGTGGCGACGATCCAGCGGGAGTGGGCGGCGAAGAACCCCCGCGCCAGCTACAAGGACCCGCTGAGCATCGACGACGTCATGAACGCCGACATGATCGCCTGGCCGTTCACCAAGCTGATGTGCTGCCTGGTCACCGACGGCGGCGGGGCGCTGATCCTGACTTCGGCCGAGCGGGCGAAGGATTTCCCCCAGAAGCCGGTCTACGTCCTGGGCACGGGCGAGAGCGTCGAGACGCCGATGGTCAGCCAGATGGAAGACTTCACCTCCTCCAAGGCGTTCCGCGTGTCGGGCAGGAAGGCGTTCGAGACGGCGGGGATCTCGCACTCCGACGTCGACCACCTGATGATCTACGACGCCTTCGCCCACCTGCCGCTCTACGGCCTGGAGGACCTGGGCTTCTGCAAGCCGGGCGAGGCGGCGGGGTTCATCGCTGAGCGCAACACCGCGCCCCCCAAGGATGGAAAGAGGGGTGGGAAGCTGCCGCTCAACACCAACGGCGGCGGGCTCTCCTACATGCACTCCGGGATGTACGGCATGTACGCCCTGCAGGAGAGCGTGCGGCAGATGCGCGGGATCGCCCCGGCCCAGATCGACGGCGCGAACATCAGCGTCTGCCACGGGGTCGGCGGCATGTTCGCGGCCTCAGGCACGATCGTCTTCTCGAACGAGGCGCCGTAGCGCCGGTCAGGCGACTACCCGACAATCAGGCGAGGGCGCGACCGGCAGCTACCGGTCGCGCCCATGACCGTGCGCGCGCCCGCTACGTCGGAAAACGCTGGGGAAAAAGCTAGTCATAGCTATCGATTTTGGACGGCTGGCGCCAAAATCTTTTCGAATGGATATTTCCATTCCACGCGCAGAATGGATTGCATATTCCACGAGACTGTCATGTAATCGATAACATTGGAGCCTAAGTGAGCTCCTTCAAAAGACTCCAGGGGGATCTCGATGAAGCCAGTTCTCTTCGCTGCGGCGGCCGTATCCGCGCTCGCCTGCGCCCTCCCCGCCTTCGCGGCGGACGCCGAGGCCCCCTCTACCGTCGAGGAGTTGGTGGTCACCGGCCGCGCCGGGACCGAGGGGCAGAAGAAGGTCGAAGCCTCCTACGCCATCACGACGGTCTCGGAAGAAAAGATTCGCATGCAGTCCCCGCCCAGTGTGGCGGAGGTGCTGAAGAACGTGCCCGGCCTGTGGGTCGAGGCGTCGGGCGGCGTCGGCGGCGCCAACATCCGCGCCCGCGGCATCCCGATCGAGGGCTTCGCGGCGATCGCCCTGCAGGAAGACGGCCTGCCCGTGCAGCACGACGGCGGCCTGGGCTTCCTCAACACCGACTTCTCGTTCCGCATGGACGAGACCGTGAACCGGGTCGAGGTCGTGCGCGGCGGCCCGTCCTCAATCTTCGCGTCCTACGCCCCCGGCGGCACGATCAACTTCATCACCCGCAAGGGTTCCGACCAGTTCGAAGGCCTCGCCAAGGCGGAGATCGGCGACTGGGGCTACTGGCGCGGCGACGCCTGGATCGGCGGCCCGGTGGCCGGGTTCCGCGTCGGCCTGGGCGGCTTCTACCGCTCCGACGACGGCGTCCGCGATCCGGGCTTCAAGGGCAACGAGGGCGGCCAGTTGCGCTTCTCGGTCGGCCGCGACTTCGAGAACGGCTCCATCGACCTGAACGTCAAGCACATCGACGACAATACCATCTTCTACCTGCCGGTGCCGCTGACCTTCAATTCGAAGGGTAACACCGCCGAGGTCCCGGGCTTCGACGCCAACTACGGCACGCTCGCGGGCCCGGAGACCAGCCGGCTCACCTTCCGCACCAACCGCGGCCCTTACGAGTTCGACCAGACCAAGGGCTCGGACCTCAAGCTGACCCAGTACACGGCCCAGGGGACGCTGGAGTTCGCCGGCTGGGAGATCAAGGAAGGCTTCCGGTACCGGACCAGCGACTTCAACCGCTCGGCCCTCTTCCCGAACACGCCGGAGGCGGCCTCGGCCCGCATCAACCGCGACGTGGCCCGGGGCGCTTCGCTGGGCGTCGTCAGCGGCCGGCTGACCTATGTCAACGGCGGCCAGGCGTTCGACGTGGCGAACCAGAACGGCCAGGGTCTGGTCATGGACGCCGCCATGCGCACCCAGGAGATCACCCTGGACGAGGTGGTCAACGACCTGCGCTTCCAGCGCCGGTTCGAGTTCGGCAGCCAGAGCCACGACGTGGCGTTCGGCATCTATTACGCCAACGCCGAGGAGACCTTCTTCCAGGCCGGATCGAGCGTTCTGATCGACGTGCAGGACAACGCGCGGCTCCTGAACCTGCAGGGCGTGAACGCGGCCGGCGTGGTGGTGGCCAACTTCACCGAGAACGGCTTCTCGCGCTACGGCACCCAGTTCAACAACGCCGAGGGCAAGTCGGACACCTGGGCGCTGTACTTCGCGGACGAATGGCGGATCACCGACAAGCTGCGCGTCGATTTCGGCGCCCGCTGGGAGCGGATCGAGCTCTCGGGCCGCAACGAGGGCAGCTCGACCATCAACCTCGGCCAAACGACCAGCTTCGCCGACGACCAGGCGATCAGCGGCACCGGGGTCTTCACGCCGCTCAATCGTGACTTCGACGACTGGGGCGCCACGGTCGCGGTGAACTACCAGTTCACGCCCGACGTGGGCGCCTACGCGCGCTACACGAAGGGCTTCCGTCTGCCGTCCCTGGGCGACTTCATCACCAACCCGACGAACACCGCGCCGCGGCCGTCGACCAGCGATCTCTACGAAGCAGGCGTGAAGGTCGACCGGCCGATGTTCTCGGTCTACCTCACCGGCTTCCTGACGAAGTTCGACAGCCAGGGCTTCAGCGAAACCCGCTTCGTCAACAACGGCTTCGAGAGCCGCACCGAGTTCGCCTCCACCGAAACCTACGGCTTCGAGCTCGAGGCCAATCTGCGCCCGACAGAATGGTTCGACATGAACCTGCAGGCCACGGTGCAGGACCCCCACCTAGGCAAGTTCATCTTCAACGAGCGCGTGGCCAAGGTCGGCGGCGCCACTGGCGTCTGCCCGCTGGGGAGCGACACGAACCCGGGGCCGGGCAGCACCGACTGCCTGCGCCCGCGCGACTTCACGGACCACACCATCACCCGCACGCCGAAGGTGAGCTTCCGGGCCACGCCCGGGGTCAACCTGCTGGACGGCCGCCTGCGGGCCGAGGTGGACCTGCAGTACTTCGGCAAGCGGTTCTCCGACCTCGCCAACACCCTGACCATTCCGGACTATTTCCTGCTGAACGCCCAGGTCCGGTACAACGTCACCGAGCAGGTCACGCTCTACGGCTACGCCACGAACCTGACCAACGAGATCGGCCTGACCGAGGGCAACCCCCGCGCCGGCCAGTTCATCTCCGGCGAAGTGGGCTCGAAGTACTACCTGGCCCGGCCCGAGCTCGGCCGGACGTTCAAGGCGGCCGTGCTATACCGCTTCTAGTGGCTTGAGCCCCTTCTCCCCTTGCGGGAGAAGGTGGCCTGCGAAGCAGGTCGGATGAGGGGTCGTGCGGCCTCTCATCCGCTCCACGTTATCAGCGCCCGATGACCACAAGACGTCTGGCGCGCGCGCCAAATCGGAGAGCGCAGTGCGACCCCTCATCCGTCAGCCTGCGGCCGACACCTTCTCCCGCAAGGGGAGAAGGATCGCGATGGCCGTTCTCGCAGCACTCCTGTTCGGCGCGCCGGCCGCCGCCGAGACCCTGACGCTGCGCGGGGTGATGAGCGGCGCCGACCACCAGACCTATCGCGAGGTCCCGTTCCGGGTTCCGGCCGGCACGAGGTCGGTCAGCGTCGAGTTCGCCTACACCGGCAAGGACCAGAAGTCGGTGATCGACTTAGGCGTCCGCGATCCGCAGCGGTTCCGGGGCTGGAGCGGCGGCAACAAGGCCAGGTTCACCCTCACCGACACCTGGGCCACGCCCTCCTACCTGCCCGGGCCGCTGCCGGCGGGCGAGTGGAAGCTGATCCTGGGCGTGCCCAACCTGCGCAAGGACGGCCGGGCCGAGTACACCGCCAAGGTGACCCTGGACCGCGACCCGGTGTTCCACGGCTTCGCTGCCGCGCCGCTGAAGGCGGGGCCCAGCTGGTACCGTGGCGACCTGCACATGCACACCCAGCACTCCGACGGGTCGTGCAGCTCCCACGCCGGCAAGCGCATCCCCTGCCCGCTGTTCAAGACCCTGGAAGCGGCCTCGGCGCGCGGCCTCGATTTCGTGGCGGTGACCGAGCACAACACCCCGGCCCACTTCCAGGATCTGGCCGAACTGCAGCCCTATTACGACGACCTGCTGCTGATCCCAGGCCGCGAGGTCACCACCTTCCACGGCCACGCGAACGTCTTCGGCGTCACCGCGCCGCTGGACTTCCAGCTCGGGAGCAAGCGGGCGCCCGACCTCAACCGCATCCTCGACCAGGTGGACGCCGCGAAAGGGCTGATCTCCATCAACCACCCCGGCCTGCCGTCGGGCGAGGCCTGCATGGGCTGCGGCTGGACGGCGAAGACCGACTTCTCCCGCATCCCGGCGATCGAGGCGATCAACGGGGTCAATGCCGACGGGCCGTTGTCGGGGATCGCCTTCTGGGAAGCGCGGCTGAACGCAGGCCATCGCGTCACCGCCGTGGGAGGTTCGGACAACCACGACGCCGGCCTGGCAGGCGCGCGCGGGGTGGGGACGCCGACCACGGTGGTCTACGCCGAGAACCTGAGCCAGGACGCCATCCTGGACGCCATCCGCAAGGGCCGGGCGTTCGTGGACGTACAGGGGACGAGGGATCGCCTCCTCGACGCGCGCAAGGACGGCGCGAAGCTGATCGTCCACGTCGCCAAGGCCGAGGGCGGACAGCTGGTGTTCTCGGGACCCGGCGCGGCGGACCTGGCCGACGCCAGGCCGCTCGGGTCGGACGAGACGCGCGACTACGCGATCACCGCGACGGCGGGCTGGCTGCGCATCGACGTGCGCGGGCCGGACGGGAAGCTCTGGCTGCTGGGGAACCCGGTCTATCTGCGCTGACCCTTCCTTTCCCGCGAAGCGGGAGAGGGGGACCACCCGCCGACCCCGGCCTTGGGCCGGGGGAAGAGCGGGTGGTGGAGAGGGAGAGCCTCATCCACGGAGGCCAGGAGAGCCAGGTCGACCTTCCGTGCCGGGGCTTGCCCTTCCCACCGTCCGCTCTGCGGCGGACGGTCCCCCCTTCCCGCAGGGCGGGAAGGGAAAAGGACCCTACGCCGCCGCCTCTTCCCCGCGCGCCTCGGTGGCCGCCATGGCCTGGATGATCGCCTCGATCAGGGCGTCGGCGCGGATGGGCTTGGAGAGGTGCTGGTCGGCGCCGGCCTCGAAGCTGGCCTTCATATGCTCGTCCAGGGCATTGGCGGTCAGCATGATCACCGGCGTGCGCGGCAGGCCCTGTTCACGCTCCCAGGCGCGGAGCTGGATGGTCGCCGAGAGGCCGTCCAGCTCGGGCATCTGCATGTCCATCAGCACAACGTCGAACCGCTCGGCCCGCAGCGCCTCCAGGGCCAGCGCCCCGTTCTCGACGATCACCGGGTCGATGCCGACCGAATCCAGCACGAGCTGGACCACCTTCTGGTTGGTGGGGTGGTCCTCGGCCAGAAGGATCCGGGCGCCGGAGATGTCGAAGGACTCGAAGGGATTGTCGTCGACCGGCTCGGCCTCGCCCTCGACATGCTCCAGCGGCACGACGACCGAGAAGGTCGAGCCGCGACCGGGCTCGGAGGCCACCTGAATGGTCCCGCCCATCAGTTCGACCAGCGAGCGGCTTATGGCCAGGCCCAGGCCGGTGCCGCCGAACCGGCGGCGGATCGAGGCGTCGGCCTGTTCGAAGCGGCGGAACAGGCGCTGGCGCACCTCCTCGTCGAAGCCGATGCCGCTGTCGGCCACGGTGAAGCCCACCGTGCCGCCGGCGGCGTCCACCTCGAGCCGGACCTCGCCAGCCTCGGTGAACTTCACGGCGTTAGACAAGAGGTTCGACAGCACCTGGGTGAGGCGCACCGTGTCGCCGGCGAACCGGCGGTCGGCCTCGGGCCCCACCGTCCAGGTGAAGTCGAGGCCCTTGGTCTCGGCGGAGGCCCGATGCAGCTCGGCGATGCGGCTGACCAGGGTGGTCATGGAGAACTCGTCGCGGCTGAGCTTGATCTCGCCAGCCTCGATCTTCGAGAAGTCGAGGATATCGGTGAGCACCCGCTCGAGCAGCCGGCCGGACGACACGATCAGGTCGGCCAGCTCCCGGCCCTTGGGCGTCTCCTGCTGCCGCGACAGGGTCTCGGAAATGGCGATCACGCCATTCAGGGGCGTGCGCAGCTCGTGGCTCATATTGGCCAGGAAGCGCGACTTCTCGGCGTTGGCGCGCTCGAGCTGGGCGGTGCGCTCCTGGACCCGCTCCTCCAGCGAGGCCAGCACGGTCTCGGTCTTCTCGCGCTCGGACCGCAGCGAGCGGGCCAGCACGCCGATCTCATCGTTGCGGGCCTCCTCGCGGCCGACGTCGGGCCGCGCGGTCTCGCCGAACGCGGCCGGTTCGCAGGACACGGCCAGCCGCTGCAGCGGCCAGGTGATGGTCCGCCGCGCCAGGTAGACGACCAGCAGGGTCTGCAGCGCGGTCGCCAGGGCGCCCAGGCCCAGCACCCACGACGCCGACTTCGCCGCCGAGGCGGCCACAGAGGCCTTGGGGTAGGTCAGCATCAGGAACCAGTCGGGGCCGGCCAGGCGGCCGAACGCCACGATCTGCTTGCCGTCCGGGCTGGTGATCACGCCGCTGGGCTTGCCGGTCTTGTCGATGGCGGCCACGAGGTCTTTGAGGCCGAGACGCTGCTCGTAGTCGGCCACGGTCTTCTCCGCCGCCTTGCCCGGCACCGTGAAGCCCGGATAGGCGATCATTTCGCCCTTGCCGGTGACCAGCACGGTGGAGGCCCCCGGCAGGGACGTCTTCACGGCGTTGGCCAGGAAACCGGTGAGCTCGATGGACGAGCCGAAGGCCCCGGCGTAGCGGCCGTTCACGTAGGCTGGCGTCAAGCAGGCCGTGGCCAGGCGCTCGCCGACCTGGTCCTGGATCAGCCGCTGCAGGTTCGTGCAGCGGGTGACGTGGCCGGGGTTGTTCTGAGGAGTGGTCAGCGAAGACATCTCCTCCTTGGAGATATCCAGGTCGGCCGGCGCCTCATGGCGGTAGAACATCAGCTTGTCCGGCCGGTCCGGGCCGAACAGCACCAGCCGCGTGTGCGGCGGTGAGAAGAAATAGAAGTTGTCGTAGTCCTTGCGGGCCGCCTGGCCGAAGTTGGCCACCAGTTCGAACGAGGCCACCAGGGCGCGCTTCTCCTCACGGGTCAGCGCCTCGGCGCGCGCCACCAGCACGCCCATGCCGTAGATGTACTGGCCGTCCTGCATCGCGCCGTCGAAGTAGGCGTCGCGGCTGCGGCGGGTGCCGTCGGGGCGCAGGGGGAAGTAGGTGTCCGCCAGGCGATCGACCTCGGCGTCGGTCAGGCGGTTCATCCGCCGCTCCAACTCCTCGCCGGCGGCCTCGTGCAGGGCGGTCAGATTCGAGAACCGCCGCTCGACGTTGCTGGAGCGCTCGCGGACGTAGTCCTCCAGGTAGCCGATCTGACGATTCGACAGCTCGCGCTGGAAAACCACGAAGGCCCCCAGGGTGCTGAAGATGGTCACGACCAGCGACATGATGCCGACGCTGACCAGGAACCGGCGGGAAAGGGACTTCATCGAGCGTGGAACCTATACCTCGCCCTTGTTTTGAACCTGGTTCGTTGAAGCCGAGTAAAGGCTGGAAAATCCGATACCTATGGTGAAGCTGGGCCCTGGCGGACCGCGGTCGCCGTGGGGCCATATGCCACGGACGCAGGACCCCCGCGCGAGCCTGGCCGTTCGCCCTGCCGGGCTCCGGAGATGACGAGCGGGTCTGGGGGCGGCATCATCCCCCCATGACCACCTACCGCATCGGCGTGATCGGCCTTGGCCAGCGCATCGCTCACGTGCTCGCCGCCATGAACGAGGTGGGCTGGAACCTCGACATCGTGGGTCATGTGGACCCCGCGCCGGTCGGGGCTCCGATCCTGGAGACCGCGGGCCTGCGTCCCGGCCGGGCGTTCGACAGCCCCGCCGAGCTGCTGCGCGCCGGCGGGTACGACCTCCTGATGCTGGGCGCGCCCAACCACCTGCACTTCGAGCACCTGATGCTGACGCTCGACGCCGGCGTTCCGATCTTCGCCGAGAAGCCGATCGTTCGGACCGAGAACGAGACCGAGGCGCTGGCGCGGCGCCTCGCGGGCGCGGCCCCGCCCGTCTACGTCGGCCTCGTCATGCGCTCCCTGCCCATCGTGCGCGACGTGCTGGCCCGGGTGGACTCCGGCGAGCTGGGGGAGATCGTCTCCATCGACGCCACCGAGCACCTCGCGCCCGACCACGGCGGCTACATCGCCCGCAACTGGCGCCGGAAACAGGCCTGGGGCGGCTCGTACTTCCTCGACAAGGTGGTCCACGACTTCGACGTGTTCGGACGCCTCGTGGGCGCCCGGCCGGAGCGCGTCGCCAGCTTCGGCGGCCGGCGCATCTTCACCTCCGAACGCCAGGAGCCACCGCGCACCTGGGAGGACGGGTCCGAGGCCTATGGATCGCGCGACGCCGGCTGGTCCGGGGCCAACGACGCCTTCCAGTCCGACATGGACGTCACCGACCACCAGGTGGCGATGATCGAATACGCCAACGACGTGCGCCTTTCCTTCCACGCCAACAGCCACACGGCGCTCACCGAGCGGCGCTGGTACGTGGCCGGGACCAACGGGACCCTGATCGCCGACCTGGTGCGCAACAAGCTGATGGTCCGCCGCGCGCTCTTCCGTGGAAAGCCGGAGAAGGTCGAATACGGCGGCGTCACCGCCGACGCCCACAACGGCGCGGACCAGGCCATGGCGCTGGACCTTCTGGCGGCGCTGGAAGGCCGCGCGGCGTTCCCGGTCACTCCTTACGAGTCCATGGAGGCCGGCCTGACGGTCATGGCCATCGACCGGGCCATGGCTGAGCGCCAGGTGGTCGACTGCGCGCCCATGTGGGCCCGCTACGACGCGGCCTGCTCAGGGAAGGCCGTCCTTCCCGCGTAGAGGGGAAGGACGACTACCGGTCGAACTTGGTGGAGAGGACCAGGGAGGTGTTGGTGCGCTCGACGCCCTTCACGGCCCCGATCTCGTCGATGGTGGCGTCCATCTCGGCCACGCCGGCGGCCTCCACCGTGGCGATCATGTCGAAGGGGCCGCTCACCGACTGCAGGCGACGCACGTTCGGCATCCGCTTCAGCGCCGCGTTGACGGCCGCGGCCTGCTTGGGCTCCACCGTCAGCATGATGAAGGCGTGGACGCGGCCGGCCTCGTAGGCGCCGGCCAGCCGGACGGCGTAGCCCGCGATGATCCCCGACCGCTCCAGCTTGGCCAGCCGGCTCTGCACCGTGGTGCGCGAGAGGCCGAGCGCGCGGGCCAATTCGGCAACAGGAGCCCGGGCGTTGTCCCGCAGCCGGGCCAGGAGGTGTTCGTCCAGGTCGTCCATCGGCGTTCCGCGCAATCCCATCGGCGATCCGCCCAGAATAGACCCGCATATCGCCGGGGCGCCAATTGTATGTGGCCGGACAACGCCGGATTCTGATTCCCACGTCATACAGGGGTCATGGAATGCGCAAGGTAGCTGTCGTCGGGGCCGGCAAGATCGGTTCGACCGTCGTGGACCTGCTGGTGAGCTCGGGCGCCTACGAGGCCCTGGTGATCGACCAGTCGGCCGAGGCCCTGGCCGAGCTGGGCGGTCGCCGCGGCATCGAAACCGCCGCCATGGCCATCGACGATTCCGAGGCGTTGGCCGCCAAGATCGCGGGCTGCTTCGCCGTCGTGAACTGCGCGCCCTACCACCTCACCACCGCCGTCGCCCGCGCCGCCAAGGCGGCCGGCGCCCATTACCTGGACCTGACCGAGGACGTGGCCGCCAGCCGGATCGTCCGCGAGCTGGCCGTCGACTCCAAGACCGCCTTCATCCCCCAGTGCGGCCTGGCCCCCGGCTTCATCACCATCGCCGCCTGGGACCTGATCAAGCACTTCGACCAGTTGCACGACGTGCGCCTGCGGGTCGGCGCCCTGCCCCGCTATCCCTCGAACGCGCTGAACTACAATCTCACCTGGTCCACCGACGGGGTGATCAACGAATACTGCGAGCCCTGCGAGGCGATCACCAACGGCAAGCTGCGCGAAACCCCCGCCCTGGAAGAGTGCGAGGAGTTCGCCCTGGACGGCGTCACCTACGAGGCCTTCAACACCTCGGGCGGCCTGGGCACCCTCTGCCACACCCTGGACGGCCAGGTGCGGAACCTGAACTACAAGACCATCCGCTATCCCGGCCACGCGGCGATCATGAAGGCGCTGCTGAACGACCTGAACCTGCGCAACCGCCGCGACGTGCTCAAGGACATCCTGGAGAACTCGGTCCCGGCCACCATGCAGGACGTGGTCATCGTCTTCGTCACCGTCTCGGGGATGAAGAAGGGCCACCTGATGCAGGAGACCTACGTCAACAAGGTCTTCTCGCAGGAGATCGGCGGCGAGCTGAAGAGCGCCATCCAGATCACCACCGCCGGCGCCATCTGCGCCGTGCTGGACATGCTGACCGACGGCAGCCTTCCGACCCACGGGTTCATTCGCCAGGAAGACATTCCGCTGCACGCCTTCCTCGCGAACCGCTTCGGGCGCTATTACGCGCAGGACGACGTCCTCCCCCCGCTTCGCGCCGCTGCCGAGTAGGTCCGACACAAACTTAGGAACGTCATGGCCGGACCTGTCCCGGCCACCCAGATACGAGGCGCTGCGAGAGCTCGCGCCGCGCCGACGCCGGGATCATCGGCGGGCGCCTCGTGTCTGGATCCCCGGGACAAGCCCCGGGGATGACGATCAGATGGAAAGAGAATTCACGATGACCGTCCAAGCCAAGATCACATCGGCCGCCGCCGAGGCCACGAAGGTCCTCGGCCGCCTGGGCGTCGCCGAGGCCCTGTGGACCGGCGGGAACCGCCCCGTCCGCTCGCCGGTGACCGGGGAGGTGATGGCCCATGTGCATGACGCCTCGAAGGCCCAGGTGGACGCCGCCATCGAGGCCGCCCACGGCGCCTTCCTGGCGTGGCGCAAAGTGCCGGCACCGCGCCGTGGCGAGCTGGTCCGCCTGTTCGGCGAGGAGCTGCGCGCGGCCAAGGCCGACCTGGGCGCCCTGGTGACCCTGGAAGCCGGCAAGGTCACCTCGGAGTCCCTGGGCGAGGTCCAGGAGATGATCGACATCTGCGACTACGCCGTCGGCCTGTCGCGCCAGCTGTTCGGCCTGACCATCGCCACCGAGCGTCCGGACCACCGGATGATGGAGACCTGGCACCCGTTGGGCGTGGTGGGCGTCATCTCGGCGTTCAACTTCCCCGTGGCCGTGTGGTCGTGGAACTCGGCGCTCGCCTTCGTCTGCGGCGACGCCTGCGTCTGGAAGCCGTCGGAGAAGACGCCGCTGACGGCGTTGGCGGTCCAGGCCCTGTTCGAGCGCGCCTGCGCCAAGTTCGGCGAGGTCCCCGCGGGCCTGTCGTCGGTCGTCATCGGCGGCCGCGAGGTGGGCGAGGCCCTGGTCGACCATCCGAAGGTCCCGCTGGTCTCGGCCACGGGCTCCACGGCCATGGGCCGCACGGTCGGGCCGAAGCTGGCGCAACGCTTCGCCCGCGCCCTGCTGGAGCTGGGCGGCAACAACGCCGCGATCATCGCGCCGACCGCCGACCTGGACCTGGCGCTGCGCGGCGTGGCCTTCGCCGCCATGGGCACCGCCGGCCAGCGCTGCACCACGCTTCGCCGCCTGTTCGTGCATGAGAGCCAGTACGAGGCCTTCCTGCCGCGCCTGAAGGCAGCCTATGGCTCGGTCAAGGTCGGTGATCCCCGCGAGCAGGGCACGCTGGTCGGCCCGCTGATCGACCAACAGGGCTTCGACCTGATGCAGAACGCGCTCTCTGACGCCAAGGCGGCTGGCGGCCTCGTCACCGGCGGCGAGCGGGTCGAGATGGGCGAGGCCTTCTACGCGCGCCCCGCGCTCGTTGAGATGGCCAGCCAAGCCGAGGTGGTGAAGCGCGAGACCTTCGCCCCGATCCTCTACGTCATGAAGTACCGCGACCTGGACGAGGCGATCGCCCTGCAGAACGACGTGCCCCAGGGCCTGTCGTCGTCGATCTTCACCAACGACATGCGTGAGGCCGAGACCTTCATCTCCGACCGCGGCTCGGACTGCGGCATCGCCAACGTCAACATCGGCCCCTCGGGCGCCGAGATCGGCGGCGCGTTCGGCGGCGAGAAGGAAACCGGCGGCGGCCGCGAAGCGGGCTCGGACTCCTGGAAGGCCTACATGCGCCGCGCCACCAACACCCTGAACTACGGCAAGACCCTGCCGCTGGCCCAGGGCGTGACGTTCGACGTCTGAACCTTGAAGATCGTCATCCCACGGTCGCGCGTAGCGCGATCCGGGGGACCCAAGCGGAGCTCAGGCTATTCCCGAATTCAGCTTGGGTCCCCCGGCTCAGCCTTCGGCTGACCGTGGGATGACGGCCAAGTGTGAGCGTCCGGATATCGCCAGACGCCGAACCTGCTCCCTCCGATGATCAGCCATGTTCCGGCTCACCGGCGCCGACGGGCGACCCTATGACAGCGAAACGCCAGGAACCCTCGGCGGCCACCGCCGGCTGAAGGGCTATGGCCGGCTGGATTGTCCGAGCGCCCTGCGCTGGATCGCGCGCGGCCACTATGTCCCTCATCGCGTCTTCTTCGCCGACGAGGCCACCGCGATCGCGGCGGGCTACCGGCCCTGCGCCCGCTGCCTCCCCGAGCGCTATCGGACCTGGAAGCGGGACACCGAGGGCTTCGGCCGCTGATGCGTCCAAACGGTTGTTTGCCTCCGGCGAACGGCCTTGGCACAATCGGGCTTTCAGAGCTTCATTTCGAAAGACCGTATTTTGACGATTTCCCCTCCGGCGGCGGCCAACGCCGCCGACCCGCTGGCTTCCGTCGAGGCCCTGATCGAGGGCCTGGGCTCGGTCGGCTATATCGCGTCCCGTCGCATCGCGACCGCCCTGTTCATGGCCGTGAAGCTGGAGAAGCCGATCCTGGTCGAGGGGTCGGCCGGCGTCGGCAAGACCGAGCTGGCGCTCTCCACCGCCGCCCTGCTGGGCCTGCCGCTGATCCGGATGCAGTGCTACGAGGGACTGGACGAGTCCAAGGCGCTGTACGAGTGGAAGTACGGCAAGCAGCTGCTCTACACCCAGATCCTGAAGGACCGGATGGGCGAGGCGCTGGCCGACGCGCCCGACATGGACGCCGCCATGGACCGCCTGCACGGCATGGGCGACCTGTTCTTCTCCGAGCCCTTCCTGGAGCCGCGCCCGCTGATGAAGGCGCTGCGGCACGACGACGGCTGCGTCCTGCTGATCGACGAGGTCGACAAGTCGGACGAGGCGTTCGAGGCCTTCCTGCTGGAGGTGTTGTCGGCCTACCAGGTCTCGGTGCCGGAGCTGGGCGTGATCAAGGCCAAGACCCCGCCGCTGGTGTTCCTGACCTCCAACAACGTCCGCGACCTCGGCGACGCGCTGAAGCGCCGCTGCCTGCACCTGCACATCCCGCTGCCCGAGGCGGCGCTGGAAGAGCGCATCGTGGCGGCCCGCGTGCCGGGCATCGAGGCCAAGCTGACCCGCGAGCTGGTGGCCTTCGTCCAGACGCTCAGGACCATGGACCTGCGCAAGTCGCCCTCGATCTCCGAGACCGTGGACTGGGCGCGCGCGCTGGTCCTGCTGCACGCCGACAGCCTGTCGCCAGACATGGTGCGCGATACCCTGAACGTGATCCTGAAGTTCGAGCAGGACATCGGGGCGGTGGAGCCGCAGGTGGTCGAGCTGCTGCACCGGCGCTAGCGATGCAGCACACCCTCGAACAGTTCTTCCGGGCGCTGCGCGCCGCCGACGTCCGGGTCTCGCCGGCCGAGGCGATCGACGCCAGCCGGGCCGTGGCCGTCACCGGCTATGGCGACCGGACCCTGTTCCGCGACGCCCTGTGCTCGACCCTGGCCAAGTCCGCGGAAGAGGTGGACCGGTTCGAGAGCGTGTTCGACAGCTTCTTCAGCCGCGACGCCGTCTCGATGCCGCCGCCGTCGGCCTCGGAGCAGGGCGAACCGACGGACGAGGACATGGCGGCGACCGAGAGCTCGCCCCTGGCCCAGGCCGTGCTGCAGGGCGACAACGCCCAGATCCAACAGTCGATGGAGGAGGCCGCCGCGCGCGCCGGCGTCGCCGACATCCGCCTCAGCACTCAGCGCTCGCGCCTGACGCGCCGCCTGCTGGAAGAGATGGGCCTGGAGGAGATCGAGCGGATCATCGCCAATGCGCGGCGGATGCCGAACGGTGAGGGCCAGGGCCTGGCCGATCGCCTGGACGAGGCCCGCCGCAACCTGTTCACCGAGGCCCAACAGTACGTCGCCCGGCAGCACGACCTCTATGCCGCGGGCTCGGCCCGCGAGCTGCGCGAGGAGCGGCTGGCGAAGAAGCAGCTCAACGCCGACGGCGGGGTCGACCCGATCGACTACCAGCTGATGCAGGCGCTGGTGAAGAAGATGGCCAAGCGGCTGGCGACCAAGTACGCGCGCCGCCGCCGCGCCGCCCAGAAGGGCCACCTGGACGTCCGCAAGACCCTGCGCCGCTCCATGGCCCACGGCGGCATCCCGTTCCAGATCGAGTGGAAGGTGAAGAAGGTCGACAGGCCGTCGATCGTGGCGATCTGCGATGTGTCGAAGTCGGTGGCCGCCGCCGCCCAGTTCCTGCTGACGTTCCTCTATTCGCTGAACGAGGTGGTCGACCGGATGGACGCCTTCGCGTTCTCAGGCCGGCTGATCAGCGTCAACGACGTGCTGGACGACAACGCCGTCGAGGGCGCGATCCTGAAGGTGCTGCAGGAAATCGGCTTCCAGCAGACCGACTACGGCCGCTCGCTGCAGGACTTCGCCGAACAGCACCTGGACAGCCTGGACCGCCGGACCACGGTGATCTTCCTGGGCGACGGCCGGTCGAACTTCGCCGACCCGCGCCTGGACATCATGCGCCAGATCCACGACCGCAGCCGCGCGGTGATCTGGCTGAACCCCGAGCCCGAGAGCTACTGGGGCCAGGGCGACAGCGTCATGAACCGCTACGCCCGCTTCTGCCACGTGGCCAAGCAGTGCGGCACGATCGAGCAGCTGGAGCGGATCATCGAGGACGTGCTCAGGAGCTACGTCCCGCACTGACGTCAGCGGCGCGCTTCACCTTCAGCGCCGCGGTGATCTGTTCGTGCCGCGCGCGGGTGATGGCGTAGGGGGCGAACACCAGGGCGCCCAGGCCGACCAGCACGGCGGGAATCCAGCCCCAGGCCAGGACCAGGTGGGACAGCACGTCTTCGGACACCACGGCGTTCGCCTGCTGGCCGACCTCCCGCGGGAAGCGCAGCAGGTCCAGGGCGAAGCCGCCGATCATCATGCCCATGCCGCTGGCCGCCTTGCCCGCGAACCCCAGGCCCGAGAAGAACAGCCCCTCCCGGCGGGAGCCGTGCATGTGTTCGTGCTCCTCGGCCGCGTCGGCCATCATCGAGGGGAACACGATGAAGATCAGGCCCGAGGCCAGGCCGAAGACCAGCGAGGTGGTGCAGAGCCACGGCAGGGCGGTCGCGCCGGTGGGGGCGAAGAGCTCCAGGCCACGCAGGCCCGGAAGGACGATCCAACCGACGGCGACCAGGGCGAAGCCGATCGTGGCGACCGCCTTCTTCTCCATCACCCGCAGCAGCGCCGGCGTCAGCGGCACGCCGGCCAGGATGCCCGCGAGGTAGACGTAGGCGATCACCTGGATCGTCTCGGGCCGCAGCTTCCAGACGAAGACATAGGTGTGGTTGTTCAGCGCCTGGTGCACGCCCACCGCGCTGGCGAACAGCAGCATCGACAGGAACAGGATCAGGAAGGTCCGGTTGCGCAGGATCTCGGCCACCTCGCCCAAGAAACGGCCCATCATCGGCTCCGGCCGGGTGCTGGGCTGCGGCAGCGCAGCGGCGTAGCGCCAGACGCCGGCGCAGCAGACGAGCCCGCCCACCAACACGAGGGTGGCGATCGTCCAGCCGAACGCCGGATAGCTCTCGGGCCGTTGGAGGCCGCCCTCCCCGGCGAAGAACACCGAATAGGCCAGCGCCGTGATCATCACGCTGACCAGGATGCCGGCGAGCAGTCGGTAGGCGACGATGCGCGAGCGCTCGACGTAGTCGTCCGACATCTCTCCGCCCAGGGCGAAATATGGGATGTTGTACATCGAGGCGAAGCCGCGAAGGCCCATCTTCGTCAGCGTCAGCCATCCGAAGAGCAGGAATGGCGTCAGGCCCGACGGCGGGGCGAACAGCAGCCCCATGGTCACCATGGTCAGCGGCGCCGCCAGCAGCATCATCGGCAGGCGCCGGCCGAACCGCGACCGGACACTGTCCGACCAGGACCCGATCAGCGGATCGAGGGCCGCGTCGAGGGTCATGCTGATCGCCAGCGCCGCGCCCACCAGGCTGCCCGAGAGGCCCAGCACGGCGGTGTAGTAGAAGAAGATGAAGGTGTTGATCGCCAGGTAGCCGGACTCGATGAACTGCCCGATGCTGTAGAAGAATTTCACCGCGGGCGGCGGCTTCAGCTCGGCCGCGCGGGCCGCCTGCGCCGCAGCGGACATGTCGCCGACACCTTCAACGACCGCCATCTGGTTCCTCCCGAGCGGTTCTTGTTGGAAGGGAGGCTATGCTCCTCGGCGGTGGTGGCAACGATGACGCCACGTCACGGCGGCTATTCGGCCAGCGCCTCGCGGCGGGCACGGAGGACGGCGGCCACCTCGGCATGGCGGCGGCGTGAGATTCCGTAGGCCAGAACGATCGTCATCGAGGCCAGGATCATCAGCGCGCCCAGCGGGCCCCAGGCGAAGAGTATCCGATCCTGCAGCGCCTCGGGCAGGGCCAGCCCCACCTGGCGGCCGGCGTCCTTGGGGAAGCGGATGACGTCCAGCGCGAATCCGGAAACGAGGACGCCCAGCCCAGTGGCCGCCTTGAAGGCGAAACCCAGGCCCGCGAAGTAGAGCCCCTCGCGTCGCCGGCCGAACAGGTGCTCGTGCTCGTCGGCGGCGTCGGCCATCATCGAGGGATAGGTGATGGCGCAGAAGCCCGCGCCGACCCCGGCCACCGCCACCAGGGCGGCCACGAACGGCAAGGCCGGGGGCCCGGAGAGGTCGATCAAGCCCAGGATCCTGGGCACGCCCAGCGCGATCCAGGCGCCCGCCACCAGCCCCATCCCGATCAGCACGACGGTCTTCTTCTCCAGCAACCGGGCCGCCAGCGGTGTCAGCGGCACGCCCACGAAGAGCCCACCCAGGAAGGAGAAGGTGACCGTCTGGATCTGGTCCGGCTGCAGCTTCCAGACGAAGACGTAGGCGTGGCTGTTGAAGGCCGAATTCACGCCGACGGCCGTGTAGCAGATGGCCGCCGAGAAGAAGAGCGTGCGGAACGAGGCGTTGCGGAACATCTCCGCCACCTCGCCGGGTAGGCGCCGCAACAGGTGTTGGCTGACCGGCGGCGCGCTGGGCAAGACGGCCGCGTAGCGCGCCGAGCCGAGTGTCGAGATCAGCGTCGAAAGCGCGATCACCGCCGCGACGCTCCAGCCGAACGCCGGATAGCCGTCCGGCCGCTGCAGGCCGCCGTCACCCTTGAAGAACACCGAATAGGCCATCCCGGTGATGGCGCCCGTCGCGAGGATCCCGAAGACGGTGCGCCAGGCCACCACGCTGGATCGCTCGTGGTAGTCGGACGACATCTCGGCCCCCAGCGCCACGTAGGGCACATGGAACATCGAGACGAACGCCCGGACCGCGATGGCCCAGCCGGCGAGCCATGCGAACAGCGCCATGTCCGGCAGGCCGGGGGGCGGCGCGAACAGCATGCCGACCGACAGGCCCATCCCCGGGCCGCCGAACAGCATCAGCGGGATCCGCCGGCCGAACCGCGATTTGAGATTGTCCGACCAGGACCCGAAGAACGGGTCGACCACCGCATCGGCGCAGAGGCCCAGGAACAGGGCCGCGCCCACCAGGCTGCCGGAGAGGCCCAGCACCGCCGTGTAGTAGAAGAACGCGAAGGCGACGGCGGCGATGAAGGCCGACTCTCCCATGGCGCCGACGCCATAGAACAGCTTCACGGGGATCGGGGGCTTGCCTGTCGCCGCCCCACCGGATCCCGCCTCTGATGCCAACTGCGTCTCCTGCGCCGAGGCCGGACGGTATCGGTTGTGCGCGGCGTGGCAACCCCGAGGCGCGGGTCGCCTAACGAGACGTCGCTATGCAGCGGACCGCTCCTCCCCAGTCGCGAAGACGACGGGGGAGGTGGATCGGCGCGAAGCGCCGAGACGGAGGGGGCGCGAAGACGCGAGCGCGGTGACTGGGGTTTTGCGCCCCCTCCACCACTGCGTGGTCCCCCTCCCCCGCACTCTGCGGTGCGGGCCGCTACGCCTTCAGCATCTCCGGCTTGATCGGCAGGCTGCGGATGCGCTTGCCGGTGGCGGCGAAGATGGCGTTGGTCAGGGCCGGGATCGCCGGCGGCAGGGCGGGTTCGCCCAGGCCGGTCGGGTTGAAGTCGGTCTTCAGGAACTTCACCTCCACCGGGCACGACTCCGAGATCCGCATCAGCGGATAGTCGGTGAAGTTGCTCTGCTCGGTGGCCCCATTGGCGATGGTGATCTGCTGGTGCAGCGCCTCGGAGAGGCCGTCCAGCACCGAGCCCTGGACCTGGTTGATGGCGCCGTGCGGATTGATGATCTGGCGGCCGACGTCGGCGGCCACCCAGACCTTCTTCACCTTCACCGCGCCGTCCGCCGACACCGCCACGTGCGCCACCTCGGCGAAGTAGCCCAGGTGGCTGAAGTAGCAGGCGACGCCCATGCCCTCGCCCTTGGGCAGCTTGCCGCGGTTGGCCCAGCCCGACATCTCGCCGGCGGCCTTCAGCACCCCGCGCATGCGGCCCGCGGCGTAGGCGGCGGGGGCGTCGCCCACCACGTCCTTTTCGCCCAGCAGCTTGATCTGGAACGCCAGCGGGTCGGCGCCCGCCGCGTGGGCCATCTCGTCGATGAAGGACTGGAAGGCGAAGGCGAGCGCATTGGACCCGGGCGCCCGCAGCGGCCCGGTCGGCACGCCCAGCGGGATGGCGCTGACCTCGTAGCGCAGGTTCGGCACGAAGCGGGCCGGGAACTCGGCCGCCGACATGCCGGCGCTGGGCGCCGTCGGCGCAGACCCGCTGACGAAGGTCACGAAGTGATCCTGGAGCGCGACCAGATTGCCCTGCGCATCGACCCCGCCCTTGAAGAAGTGGAAGCCGGCCGGACGGTAGTGATCGTGCTGCATGTCGTCTTCGCGGGTCCACACCAGCTTGACCGGCGCCTTCACCTCACGGGCGATCCAGGCCGCCTCGACCATGTAGTCGTTCGCCAGCCGCCGGCCGAAGCCGCCGCCGCCGCGGACCATGTTCACGGTGACGTCCTCGGGCTTCATGCCCAGGGTCTTGGCGCAGAGCTGGCGGCCCGGCTCCGGGTACTGGGTCGGCGCCCAGACCTCCAGCTTGCCGTCCTTGAACTCGGCCGTGCAGTTCTGCGGCTCGAGGTTGGCGTGACTGAGGAAGGGGTAGGCATAGGCCGCTTCCACGGTCTTGGCCGCGCCCTTCAGCGCCGCCTCCACGTCGCCGTCGTCGCGGGCGCTGCGCTGCGGCTTGCCGGCGTTCAGCGCGGCGGCCTGCTCGGCGTAGCCCTTGCTGGACTGGGTGGCCGTGGGATGCTCGGCCCACTTCACATTCAGCTTGTCGCGGCCCTTCTTGGCCGCCCACCAGTTGTCGGCCACCACGGCCACCCCCGGCATCAGGCCCTGGCCGATATGGCCGCCCGCCGGCGCGAAGGCGTCGTCGGCGCCCGCCACGATGAAGGCCGCCTTCACGCCCTTGACCGCCTTGGCGGCCTCCAGGTCGGCGCTGGCCACCTTGGCTCCGAAGACCGGCGCCTTGACGTAGGTGGCGTACAACATCCCCGGGCGACGCTGATCGATGCCGAACAGGGGCTGGCCGGTGACGATCTTGGCCGTGTCGTACTGCGCCATCGGCTTGCCGACGATGCGGTAGTCCTTGGCGTCCTTCAGGGCCACCGACTTCGGGTCGGGCGGCGTGACGTTGGCGCAGGCCATCGCCAGCGACCCATAGGTGCGCTTCTTGCCGGACGGCTTGTGGATCACATTGCCCGGAACGGTCGTGCAATCGCCAGGGCCGCAATTCCACGCCGTCGCCGCCGCCTGGATCAGCATGGCGCGGGCCACGGCGCCCACGCGGCGCAGGTCTTCCCAGTGCATGGGGGTGGCCATGCTGCCGCCGGCGAACTGGCGGCCGTAGGTCTTGGCGTCGTTGGGCGCCATCTCGATGCGGACGTCCTCCCACGCCACGTCGAGTTCCTCGGCGATCAGCATGGGCAGCATGGTCTTCACGCCCTGGCCCACGTCGGGGCTCTTGGCGAGGATGGTCACCTGGCCGTTGGGCGCCACGGTGACGTAGGCGTTCAGCGGCTTGGCGACATCGTCCTGGGCCTCGGCCTTGCCGACCATCGAGAACGCCAGGGTGAACCCGCCAGCGCCGACCGAGGTCAGGATCTCGCGGCGGTTGGCTTTCAGATCATGGAAGGTCATGGCTCAGACGTCCTTCTGGCCGGAGGCGAGCTTGATGGCCGCGCGGATGCGGACGTAGGTGGCGCAGCGGCAGAGGTTGCCGTTCATGGCCTCGTCGATCTGGGCGTCGGTGGGCTTGGGCGTCTTGGCCAGCAGGGCCGTGGCGCTCATGATCTGGCCGGCCTGGCAGTAGCCGCACTGGGCGACGTCCAGCTCGGTCCAGGCGGCCTGCACCTTCTTGCCGACGGGATGAGCGGCCATCCCCTCGATGGTGCTGATCTTGGCTTTGCCCACGCTCTCCACAGGGATCTGGCACGAGCGCATCGGCTGGCCGTCCACATGGACGGTGCAGGCGCCGCAGGCCGCGACCCCGCAGCCGTACTTCGTGCCCACGAAGCCCAGGGTGTCGCGCAACGCCCAGAGCAGCGGCGTGTCGCCGTCCACGTCGGCGCTGACCGCCTTGCCGTTCACATTGAGGGTATAGGCCATGGCCCGCGTCTCCGCCCGTTTGGCAGATGCTACCCCGTGGCCCGGGTGGGGCAAAGGCGCCGTTGCATGACGGAGCTGTAATGTTTGGCGGAGCCGCTCAGGCCAGCGGGAAGTGGATGTCCGCCTCGAACCCGGTCGGCTCGAACCGCGCCACCACGTGGCCGCCGTTGTTGCGCAGCGAGATGTCCAGGAGGCGGGTGCCGAAGCCCTTGCGGGTGACCGGGGCGACGGGCGGGCCGCCGGACTCGGCCCAGTTCAGCCGGGCCTTGCCGCCGGCGTCCCCGGAGAGGCCCAGTTTCACGCGGCCGCTGGGCGCCGAAAGCGCTCCATATTTCACGGCGTTGGTGGAGAGTTCGTGCAGCAGCAACGCCATGGCCACCACCATCTCGTGAGAGATGTTGATCGCCCGAAGCTCAGGATCGATGTCGAACCGCGACGGGTCGAACGGGGTCAGCGCCCGGGCCAGAAGATCCGTCAGCCGCAGGGCCTTTCCATCGGCCTCGGTGACCAGGTCCTGGCTGTCGGCCATGGACTGCAGCCGGCCCATGAGCACCTGCTCGAAGTCCTGGACCGTCCTCGCGCTCTTCGCCGTCTGGGCGACGATGGTCATCATCACCAGGATGCCGTTCTTGGACCGGTGGGCCAGTTCGCGCAGCACCAGGCCGCGGCGTTCCTCCGCGGTCTTGCGGTCGGTGATGTCGAGGTTGGAGCCGACGGCCATGCGCACGCCGTCGGCGTCCTTCAGCACGCGTCCACGGGTCAGGATCCAGCGGGGTTTGCCGCCGGGCGCGACCAAGGTCCGATGCTCGGTGCTGAAGACGCCGCCGTCGGGCCGCCCGCTGGCTTCACGGTAGGCCTCGCCCATCGCTTCCCGATCGTCGGGATGCACCAGCTCGGCATAGTCGTCGACGGTCAGCGGACGGTCGTGGACGACGCCGTAAAGTTCGCGATTGCGCGCGTTCCAGGTGAGGTCGCCGCTGCGGACGTCCCATTCCCAGAGGCCCAGGCCCGTCGCCTCCACCGCGGCCTCCAGGCGGTGGAGTCGTTCCCTCAAGCCCTCGACGGATTCCGTGTCGTGCATGCTCAAGAACGGCCCCCAGGCGACCACGCCCCCACAGCCACGCGCTAGTTTGAGGGTGCGGCGAGGCTGCGACAACAGCAGAGTCCAATAGGTCGCAGCTTGAGCGTGCAGTCTAGTCGCCTCGGGGGCGAGAAGCCACAACTATGGCGTCGGCGAGCTCGTTTGGGTTGTCACCGGGTCGGGCCGGGAAGCGTTCGGCCAGCACATCGGCGCAGAGGCCGATGGCCGCGGTGAAGCCCTCCGCCGGCCGTCCGCGCTTCAACCCATCGGTCAACGCCGCCATGGCCCTGTCCCAGGTGTCGCCGGGAACCTGAGAATGTATGGCCTCGTCGGCGATCAGCTCGGCCATCCGCTCAGCGGCCGAGACATAGATCAGCACCCCGGTCCGCTCCCGGGTCGCATGGAGGTTCTTGGACAGGAACTGCTCCTCGGCGCGCTGCAGCACCCGGTCGCGCTTCATGCCCCGGGGCGTCAGCGCCCGGCGCACCGGCGGGATCGCCACCAGGAACAGGGTGACGAGAAACAGCAGGCCCTGCAGGAACAGCGCGCCGATCAGCGCCCCGCGCGCCATCGCCTCCCCGATGTCCTCGACCTGGTCCGCGCTCCAGCCGCCGAACATGCCCATGTCGGGCGCGGTCACCTGCACGCCGAACAGCAGCAGGATCGCCGGCGCCAGCAGGGCGACGCCCGCGGCCCAGGCCAGGGGCGTGGCATGGTAGTCCGAGCTCTCTTCGGCCAGCACGCAGTAGATCTCGCCGGTGGTGCGCGCCTCGGCCGCCTTTACGGCGGCTTCGATGGCGGCGAGGTCCTCAGGCGTCATCACGAGCTTCGCCATCACCACCGCCCGGAGGCGCCGCCTCCTCCCCCCGATCCGCCGCCGCCGGAGAAGCCGCCGCCACCGCCGCCGCTGCTCCAGCCGCCGCCGCCGCGCCGGCCGCCACCCGGGCCGGACAGGATGAAGGGCAGCAGCCACCACAGCCCACTGCCGCCGAACCGCCGCCGCGCGCCGAACGCCCGCAGGACGCCGCTCAACACCCAGAAGATGGCGATGACGATGAAGAGGATCGGCACGCCGCCGCCGCTGTCGCCGGCCTCGTCGGCGGCGATGGTGACCTTGGGCCCGGCCTCGGCTTCCGCGATGGCCGCCTTCTGCTGGTCGGCGGGCAGGCCGATCTGCCGGGCGATCGCTTCGGTCCCGTCGACCACGCCCTTCTCCATCTCGCCCGCCTTGAAGGCCGGCAGGATGGCCCGCTGGATGATCAGGCTGGAAAGCGCGTCGGTCAGGACGGGTTCCAGCCCGTAGCCGACCTCGATCCGCACCTTCTTCTGGTTGGGCGCGACGATCAGGATCGCGCCGTCGTCCTCGCCCTTGCGGCCGATCCCCCAGGCGCGCAGCAGCTGGTAGCCGTAGTCCTCGATCTCGTAGCCCTGCAGGTCCGGCAGGGTCGCCACCACCAGCTGGTGGCCCGTCTGCTGCTCCAGCGTCGCCAGCTCCTGGGTCAGCCGCGCCTCTGTAGCCGGCGACAGCATCTGGGCGTCGTCGACCACCCGGCCGGTGAGCGGCGGGAATTTCGGCGCGGCGAGGGCCAGGGTCGGCAGGAGGACAAGGACGAGGAACATCCCCATCATCGTCATCCCACGGTCGGCCGAAGGTCGATCCGGGGGACCCAAGCGGTCGCGGATCCGGCCCCAACTCAGCTTGGGTCCCCCGGTCAAGCCGGGGGATGACGAGGTGAGGGTTGGGGTCACGGCTACTTCGGCGGCGGCGAGCCAGGCGCGGCGCCGGCGGGCGGCGCCGTGGCGGGCCCGGTCGGGGCGAAGTCGACGGTAGGTGCGGACTGGGCCGTGGCGGTCGCCTGGAAGAGCTGCATCGGCTTGGAGGACGAGTACATGGTCTTGGCCCAGATGATCTGCGGGAAAGTGCGCAGCGTCGTGTTGAAATCCCGGACCGCCTCGTTGTAGTCGCGGCGCGAGATGGCGATCCGGTTCTCGGTGCCTTCGAGCTGGCTCTGCAGGGCCATGAAGTTCTCGTTCGACTTCAGGTCCGGATAGGCCTCCTGCAGCACGCGCAGAGGCGCGAGCGCCAGGGACAGGTTGTTCTGGGCGGCGGCATAGCGCTGGAAGGCGGCGGGGTCGGTGGTGATTCCGGCGTCGGAGCGAACCTGGGTCGCGCTGGCCCGCGCCTGGGTGACGCCGATCAGCACGCTCGACTCCTGGGCGGCGTAGCCCTTCACGGTGGCCACCAGGTTGGGGATCAGGTCGGAGCGTCGCTGGTACTGGTTCTGCACCTCGGCCCACTGGGCCTTGGCTCTCTCCTCCTTGGTCGGGATCGAGTTGATCCCGCAGGCGGCCAGCGCCAGCGGCGCGATCAGCACGAGCGCGAGGCTGCGGAAACGACGGATCAGGCTGGTCATCGGTTACCCCTCACGGCGCGAGCGCCAGACCACGGATACTTGGCCCGCGAATTGACCTGGCGCAACGGCGTGCGCCGCGGCTTCGTTCCGATAGGCTTCAGGCGGCCAGCTTCGCCGGCGTCACCACCGTCACCGGCCACGCGGGCTTCTGCGGCCGCCGGCGGATCTTCTCGCCCTTCAGCCAGATGAACAGCGCCTCCCAATGGATCGCCCCGACCACGCCCACGCTCATCCAGGGATGGGTCAGCCAGGCGCGGAAGAGATTGCGGTCGGTGAGGTCGTGGCGCTCGGCCACGAAGCCGGTGGCCAGCACACGGCCTTCGGCGTCGTCCACGTCCACCAGCACCTGGACCTGGTCGCCCGGCGGGCGGACCCGGAAGGCGTATTTCAGGTCCATGTCCATGAACGGCGAGACGTAGAACCCCTTGTCGCAGGCCTGTTTCACCACCGGGGCGTCTTCGGCCGGGATGAGGTAGCTGTGCCGCTCGCCGAAGGTGTTGTTCACCTCGTAGAGGATGGCGCTGAGCGCACCGTCGTGGCGGTGGCACCAGTAGACGGTCAGCGGATTGAACCCCAGCCCGAGAATGCGCGGCATGGCCAGCATACGCACCGGCCCGCCGTGGGCGATGCCGGCGGCGGCGAGCTGGACCTCCACCTGCTGCTTCAGCGGCGTCGTCGAGCCGTCGCCGTGCCGGCGCGGATCGAAGCCGGTGAGGTTGAAGCGCCCGAGCGAGAATAGCTTCAGCCCCCGGTCCAGTTCGGCGAGTTCGTCCAGGTCGAGCAGCAGCATGAAGATGCGGTAGCGCAGCGAATGGCGCCGGGGCTTCAGCCGGGTGTGCGACACGACCCCCGAATAGAGCCCGGAGAAAGCCATCAGGCCGCGGCCTCTTCCAGGGCCGGCTCGCGCACATGGATGCGGTTGCTTTCGCCCACGACGGTCCAGGGACGGCGCACGCCGCCCAGTTGCTCGGCGACCGCCAGACCGGACTGCAGCGCGTCCTCGTGGAAGCCGTGGCCCAGGTAGGAGCCGCAGAACCAGGTGCGGCGCGCGCCCTGGATATCCCAGATCTCCCGCTGGGCGGCGATGGCGCCGGCGTCGAACAGCGGATGGTCATAGATCTCGGTCTTGATCAGCTTGTCCGCCGCGATCTCCTTGTTGGGATTGAGGGTGACGAAGAGGTCCGGCGCGTCCGTCAGGCTCTGCAGCCGGTTCATCCAGTAGGTGACGGCCCCCTCGCCCGGCGTCGCGCGCATGCCGATATGGTTCCAGCTGCACCAGGCGCGCCGACGCCTGGGCATCAGTACGGTGTCCGTGTGCAGGGCGACCATGTTGCGGCTGTAGCGGAAGGCGCCCAGCAGGCGCTTCTCCTCCGGCGTCGGATCGTCCAGCAGGCCGAGCGCGGTGTCGCCGTGGGTGGCCAGCACCACCTGGTCGAAACGCTCGCGCGAGCCGCCCGCCAGCCGCAGCTCGGCGCCGTTGGCGTCGCGCCGGACGCCCGCCACCCGCACGCCCTTGCGGGCCTCGCCCCGGAACGCCTGGATCAGCCTGGAGACATAGGCCCGGGAGCCGCCGTCCACCGTTCGCCAGAGGCCACGGCCCACGATGCTCATCATGCCGTGGTTCTGGAAGAAGCGGATCAGCGAGGCGGCGGGATAGGCGCCGATCTGGTCCAGGGGCGTGGACCAGATCGCGGCGGCCTGGGGCAGCAGATGATCGTCGCGGAAGGCCTCGCCGTAGCCCTTGGCCTGGAGATAGGCGTCGAGCGGCGTCGCCTCGGCCTCCAGCGTCTCGAGGTCCCGGGGGGCGGTGCGGAAGAAGCGCTCGATGTCCCGCAGCAGACCCCAGAACCGCGGCGAGAACAGATTGCGCTTCTGGGCGAAGATGCCGGCCACGCCGAAGCTGGAGTATTCGAATGCGCCGTCGTCCAGGGAGACCGAGAGGCTCATGTCGGCGTTCAGGCTGGGCACGCCCAGGTGCGCCAGCAGCGCCGTGAAATTCGGATAGTTGCCTTCGTTGTAGACGATGAAGCCGGTGTCCACCGGGACCGGGCCGTGATGGCCGAGCGCCTCGGCGGTGTGGGCATGGCCGCCCAGGCGGTGATCGGCTTCGAACAGGGTGACGTTGTGCTTCTGTGACAGCAGCCAGGCCGCCGAAAGCCCCGCCACGCCACTGCCCACCACGGCCACGCTGAGCCGTTCACCGCCGCTCATTTCCACTCCGGACCTCATGCTGCACGCCAGCCAGCCGGCGCGCCGTCGCCACGCCAGTTGCTTAGCAAATGCTACGGGCCGCTCACAGGGCCGGATGCGTCCGATGGCGGATCGTGGTCGTATGCCAACGGGAGAGCCGGGCATGTTGTTGCAGATCGTTTTGGGCGTCCTCATCGCCATGCTCGTGGTCATGATCGCGGCGTGGGCGTTCGGGCTGATGGTGAAGAACGGCGGCTGGACCGACGTCTTCTGGAGCTTCGGGAGCGGGCTGCTGCTGGCCGGCGCGGCGTTCGTCGCCGCCGGCGCGGACACCAGCCAGGCGCGCCGGCTGCTGATCGTGGCCTTCATGCTGATCTGGGGACTGCGGCTGGGGCTCTATCTCGCGCCGCGGGTGGCCGGCCATCCGGAGGACGCGCGCTACGCCAGCTTCCGCGAGACCGCGAAGAACTACCCGCTGACCATGCTCTTCGTCAGCCTGCCCCAGGCGCCGGCGACCGCGCTGCTCGGCCTGTCGGTCGTCGCGGCGGCCATGCGGCCGGCGCCGGCGCTGGACGTTCGCGACGCCCTGGCCACCCTGGTCTTCCTGGCCGCCATCGTGGGCGAGACGATCGCCGACGCCCAGATGAAGCGGTTCCGCGCCGACCCCGCCAACAAGGGCATGGTCATCGCGACCGGCCTCTGGGCCTGGTCGCGGCACCCGAACTATTTCTTCCAGTGGCTGGGCTGGATGACCTATCCGGTCATGGCCCTGGACCCCTCCCGGCCGGTCAGCTTCCTGACCCTCGTGGCCCCGGCCGTCATGTTCGGCCTGCTCCGCTATGTCTCCGGCGTCCCGCCGCTGGAGGAGGCCATGCTCAAGTCCCGCGGCGACAAGTTCCGCGACTACCAGAAGCGCGTCAGCGTCTTCTTTCCCCTGCCATCCCGCGCGCGCTGAGCGCGCTCTTCACCTGAAAAACAGCCGAGCCTGAGTCCGCATGAGCCTGATCGCCGCCACCATCGACGCCTTCGAAGGCGCGCCCCTGCCTGACCTGGTCCGCAAGACCGCCATCACCCTCCTGGTCGCCAACGCCCGCCGCCAGATGCGGAACGCGGGCCGGGACGCCGACGCGATCTTCGCGCGCGAGATGGAAGAGCGGCCGATCGCCGAGCACACCGACGCGGCCAACGCCCAGCACTACGAGGTGCCGGCGGCGTTCTTCCTGAACTGCCTGGGCCCGCAGCTGAAATACTCCTCGGCGCTCTACCGGAACCCCGGCGACACCCTGGCCCAGGCCGAGGAGCACGGCCTGCGCGAGACCGCCGAGCACGCCGACCTGCAGGACGGCCAGCGGATCCTGGAGCTGGGCTGCGGCTGGGGCTCGCTGTCGCTGTGGATGGCCAGGACCTATCCCAAGGCGCGGATCACGGCGGTGTCGAACTCCGCCAGCCAGAAGGCCTTCATCATGGCCCGGGCCCAGGAGCGCGGCCTCACGAACCTCGAGGTCATCACCTGCGACATGAACGAATTCGAGGCGCCCGGAGCGTTCGACCGCGTGGTCTCGGTGGAGATGTTCGAGCACATGGCGAATTGGCGCGCCCTGCTGGCTCGCGTGAAGGGCTGGCTGAAGCCGGACGGCCGCCTGTTCATCCACGTCTTCACGCACAAAACCACGCCCTATCGGTTCGACGTGAACGACGAGGCCGACTGGATCGCCAAGCACTTCTTCTCCGGCGGGGTGATGCCGAGCCACGGGCTGATCGCCCAGTTCCCGGACCTGTTCGTGCTGGAGCAGGACTGGCGCTGGAGCGGGACCCACTACGAGAAGACCGCGCTGCACTGGCTGGAGCTCTACGACCGCAACATCGCCAAGATCCGGCCGGTGCTGGAGAGCGTCTACGGCGCCGACGCCACGCTTTGGCATCGCCGCTGGCGGCTGTTCTTCCTCGCCACCGCCGGGCTGTTCGGCCACCGTGGCGGCACGGAGTGGGGTGTCAGCCACTACCGGCTGCGGCCGGCTTGAAAGCCTGCCCTCCCGTTCGTTCGTCATCCCCGGGCCTGTCCCGGGGATCCAGAAGCGCAGGCGCATGCGACCTTCCTGGACCGTCGGCGTATCTGGGTGGCCGGGACAAGCCCGGCCATGACGATCTAAGTTAGTTGGGGGAACGAGCCATGCTGAGACTGATCGCCACCTACTTCGCCACGGCGCTCGCTGTCCTGGCGCTCGACATCGTCTGGCTGACCCAGTTCGGGCCGAAGGTGTACTTTCCGATCCTGGAACCGGTCGCGCTGCCATCGGCGCGGATCGGGCCGGCCGCCGTCTTCTACTTCATCTACATCGCCGGCATCCTGGCGCTGGCCATCTGGCCGACCCGGGACAAGCCGCTGATCAAGACCGCAGCCGCCGGCGCCATGCTGGGCGCGCTGTGCTACGCCACCTACGACCTGACCAACCAGGCCACCCTCAAGGTCTGGGCGACCCACATCACCCTCACCGACATCGCCTGGGGGACCTTCCTCACCGCGGTCGGGGCCACGGTTGGCGGGTGGGTGATGCGGCGCATGAAGGCCTAGCCGCCCGCGCCTTGCCCGTGCCATTGTCGTTTTCGAAGATTGAGAACGATACAGTGTAAATCTGTGCGGGAGGAACGGGATGGATGCGGTGCTAGAGCGGCAGGATCTGAACCATCGCCTTGAGGTGGCTTCGCTCGACGGCATGACCATGGCGGTCTGGGCCGACGCCCAGCCGAACAAGGCGGCCGTGATCGACCCGGACGGGGCGACGCGCTCTTTCGCCGAGGTCAACGCCAACGCCAACCGGCTGGTGCGGTTGATGCGCCAGGCCGGGCTCAAGGCCGGCGACTCCGTGGCCCTGATCCTCTCCAACCGGCACGAGTTCCTGGAGGTGCAGTCCGCCACGCTCCGGGCCGGCTTCCGTATCACGCCGGTGAACTGGCACCTGACGGTCGATGAGATCGCCTACATCCTGAACGACTGCGAGGCCCAGGCCCTGTTCGGCGAGGCCCGCATCGCCACGGTCGCCACCGCCGCGGCCCAGGCCCCGAACCTGCGCCTCAAGGTCGCCGTGGGCGGCGGCATCGACGGCTTCGTGAACTACGACCAGGCCCTGGCCGGCCTCGATCCATCCGACATCGAAGACCCGGTCCTAGGCAACCAGATGCTCTACACCTCGGGCACCACCGGCCGGCCCAAGGGCGTCTTCCGCGCCGCGCCGGTGGTCACGCCCCAGGCCATGTACGCGCTGCGCGGCTACGACGCCGCCTCGGTGCAGCTCTGCGCCGGCCCGGCCTATCACGCCGCCCCGCTGGCCTTCGACGTGCGCGCCGCCATGGGCGCCGGCGCGACCCTGGTCTTCCTCGACAAGTGGGACAGCGAGCACACCCTGCGCACCATCGCCGAGCACCGGGTGACTCACATGCACCTGGTGCCGATCATGTTCCAGCGCCTGCTGGCGTTGCCCATTGAGGTGAAGGCCCGGCACGACATCCGCAGCGTGAAATACATCGTCCACGGCGCGGCCCCGTGCCCGCCCGAGGTGAAGCACGCGATGATCGAATGGTTCGGTCCGGTGCTCAGCGAATACTACGCCGGCTCCGAGGGTGGGGCGGGCTTCATGATCAATTCCGAGGAGTGGCTGCGGAAGCCGGGCTCGGTGGGCAAGCGGCCCGAGCTGCTGGGCTCCAAGATCCTCGACGAACAGGGCGCCGAGTGCCCGCCCAACGTCTCGGGGACCATCTACCACCAGCTGCCGCCGGGCGGCGGCTTCACCTACTACAAGGACGAGAAGAAGACCCAGGCCAGCCGGGTCGGCGACTATTTCACCATGGGCGACATGGGCTACTTCGACGAGGACGGGTACCTGTTCCTCACCGGCCGCAGCGCCGAGACAATCATCTCCGGCGGGGTGAACATCTACCCCCAGGAGATCGACAACGAACTGATCAAGCACGAGGCGGTGGCCGACTCGGCCACGGTCGGCGTGCCGCACGACGAGTGGGGCGAGCAGGTGAAGGCCGTGATCCTGCTGAAGACCGGCTACGAGCCCTCGGACCTGCTGGCGCAGGAAATCCTGGCCTTCGCCCGTGACAGCCTGCCCGGCTTCAAGGTTCCCCGCAGCCTGGACTTCGTGACCAGCCTGCCGCGTTCGGAGGCCGGCAAGATCATGCGCGGCAAGGTGCGCGCGCCCTACTGGGAAGGCCGGGCCCGGCAGATCTAGGCCGTCGCGGCCGCCCGCACCTCGCCCAGGAACCAGTCGACGCCGGCGTCCGAGACGCCGGTGCGGCGCATCACCGAGACCGAGATCGCGTCGGGCGCGAACGGCGGGTCGATCACCTGCAGGCCCAGCATCCCCGCGTGCCGCTCGGCGAGCCGTCGCGGCACCGTGGCGACTCCGTCGGTGGCGGCCACCATCAGCAGCACGGTGAGCCACTGCGGGGCCGCCGCCAGCATCGCCATCCGCATCTCGGGGCGTGTGGCGTCACCGCCGGTCTCGCTCGGGTTCCAGGCGAAGATGTGGCCCGTGTCGCGCCAGGCCTCGTAGGTGATGGAGCCGTCCAGCGTCGGGTGGCCCCGGCGCGCGACCACGCAGTAGACGTCGTCGAACAGGGGTTCGACCACGTAGCCCGGGCGCGCGGCGCCGAATCGGCCGAGGGCGAAGTCGATCTCGCCCTTGCGCAGCGACCGGAAGGCGTCCTCCTCGGCGACGTGGCCCACCCCGAACGTCACGCCGGGCGCCGCGGCGCGCAGCCGGTTGATCAGCAGCCCGCCGATCAGGGCGGTGACGAATTCCGGCGCGCCGAAGCGGAACATGCGCCGGCTCCGCGTAAGGTCGAAACTGTTGTCGGGACTGAGAGCCGCTCCGGCCAGGCCGATCAACGCCTCGATCTGCGGTCCCAGCTCCTGCGCCCGCCGCGTGGGCTCGAAGCCGTGTGGCCGGCGAACGAACAGCGGGTCGTCGAACAGGTCCCGCAGCCGTCCCAGCGCGTGGCTGATCGCCGGCTGCGACAGGCCCAGCCGCTCGGCCGCCACGCTGGCCCGGCCACTGCGCAGCAGCTCGCGGAACACCAGGAGCAGCCCGCCATCCAGACGCCGGAGTTTGTTGTTGTCGATATCACTCATTCAGCCAATTCAGTACGCCTGAACTGCGAGGGCGGCTACCAACTTGGCCATGAAAGCCGCCGCCATCCCCGCAGCCGCCCTCGTGATCGCGGCCGCGCAACTGCCCGCTCCGGCCGCTCAGGCTGAACCCGACGCCCGGGGCGGGCTCTATTCGCAGGTGACCCTGACGTCGGACTACCGATACCAGGGCGTCTCGAGCTCGGACCGCCATGCCGCGGTTCAAGTCGTGGTCCACCATTTCCGCCCCGACGGCTGGTATGCTGGCGTCTTCGCCAGCCAGGTCGATTTCAACGACTTCGGCACATCCTACGAGCTGGACGTCTACGGCGGCAGGACGCTCGAGGTCGACCCGAAGACCGACCTGAAGCTCCAGGTCCTGGCCAGCGTCTTCCCGGACAACAGGACCCCCGGACCCACCTACGACTTCGTCCAGGGCGGGGTGTCGGTGATCCGCCGGGAAGGCCCCCTCACCGTGACCGCGCTCACGACCTACGTGCCGCAGGGATCCTACGGCGCGGGCCGCGTCTGGCGCGCGGAGGGCGAGGCCGCCTACGCGCTTGGCAAGGGCGTGGCCCTGAGGGCGCTGGCCGGCCGCCAGTGGACGGAGCGCCGCCCCGACCGCAGCTATTGGAGCCTCGGCGCGGAGGTCCGCTGGCGTCATCTGATCTTTGAGGCGCGCTACCAGGACACCGACCTCTCCAAGGCGCGCTGCGGCTACAACCCCAACATCTGCGGCCCGGCGCTCACCGGCTCGGTCACCGCGGTGATGCCGCTGATCCTGTTCTGAGCTGGCGCTTTCCGGACTTCGAACCTAGGGTCCGCGCAGATTGTTTCTGGGGGACATCCGTGAAGACGCTTCTGCTCGGCGCCGCGCTGGCCGCCGCCCTCGCCGCGCCCGCCCTGGCGCAGACCCAAGCCACCACCTTCGTCCAGGCCGGCCGCGTCCTGGTCGACCCCGCCTCCGGCAAGGTCGAGACGGAGAAGACCCTGGTGGTCCAGGGCGGCAAGGTGGTGCGCATCGCCGACGGCTACATCTCGGAGCCCGGCGGCGCGGTCATCGACCTCAAGTCGCGCTTCGTCCTGCCCGGCCTGATCGACAGCCACGTGCACATCACCGGCCAGCAGAACCCCAACGGGCGGCTGGAGGAGGTCACCCAATCGTCCGCCGAACAGGCGATGGTCGGCGCCCGCTACGCCCGCAAGACGCTGATGGCCGGCTTCACCACGGTGGCCGACCTGGGCGGCGACAACGACGCGGTGTTCGCGCTGCGCAAGGCCACCGCCCTGGGCGATGTCGCCGGTCCGCGCATTATCGCCGCCGGCTCCGCCGTCTCGGTCCACGGCGGCCATGGCGACGTGAACGGCTACCGCGAGGACGTCATGCACGTGCTGCGGCCGGGCTCGGTCTGCTCGGGCCCCGACGACTGCCGCCGCGCCGTGCGCGAGCAGGTCTGGAAGGGCGCCGACGTGATCAAGATCACCGCCACGGGTGGGGTGCTCTCCAACACCGCCGCGGGCCTCGGCCAGCAGTTCTCCGGGCCCGAGCTGGAGGCGATCGTCGACAGCGCGCATCGCATGGGCCGCCGCGTCACCGCCCACGCCCACGGCGCCGACGGCATCACCAGCTTCCTGAAGGCCGGCGGCGACAGCATCGAACACGGCACATGGCTCGACGCCGAGGGCATCGCCCTGATGAAGAAAAACGGCGCCTATCTGGTGCCGACGCTGATGGCCGGCGACTTCGTCGTCCGCATCGTCCAGAGCTCGAACAACTTCTTCACCCCGGCCCAGTCGGCCAAGGCGTTGCAGGCCGGGCCGATGATGCTGGCCATGACGCGGCGCGCGCACGAGGCCGGCGTGAAGATCGCCTTCGGCACCGACACCGGCGTCTCGGCCCACGGCGATAACGCCGGGGAGTTCGCCCTGCTGGTGAAGGCGGGGCTTACCCCGCTGGAGGCGATCCAGGCCGCGACGGTGAACGCGGCGGACCACCTGCAACTCTCGGCGGTCGCCGGCAGCCTCACCCCCGGCCACGCAGCTGACCTGATCGCCGTCCAGGGCGACCCGCTGAAGGACGTCGAAGTCCTGAAACAGGTCGGCTTCGTGATGAAGAGCGGGACGGTCTACAGGGCGGACTGACGAAAGAGGCCGCCCTTCGCAGGGCGGCCTCCTCGTTCTTGTCGATCGTGACTTCGGTCAGATGGCCGCGAGCGCGAGCCGCCGGCGGCGCATCGCAGCGCCGGTCAGGCCGAAGCCCAGGATCATCAGGGCCCAGGTCGCCGGCTCCGGAACGGCCGCGCTGAGATTGTCCCAATAGATGCTGTAGTCGACGCCGGCCGGCGTGTTGTGTCCCTGCAGGATCACATTGCCCAGCTCGACGGAGCTCCCCGCACCAACCGTGAGCGACAGCTCGTTCACCGTGTATTTCACCTGTCCGCCGCCGAGCGTGATGCCAAGCGTGTACCAGGTGTCATAGGCGAACCCGCCCGGCAGGCCCATGTCGAGCCAGCCGCCGTTGACCGCATCCCAACCCCGGAACCGGCCATTGTTCTCGAGCTCAGTGTACTCGATGATCGGATAGGCCGAGACCGCGTTGCCGAGGTCGAAGGCGGTAGCCCAGAAGCCCGCCATGCGCTTGCCCGAGTCCTCCCAGGCGTCGTCGACATAGAGGTCGATGCTGAGCTGCAGCGTCCCATCCCCCAGGTCGTATTTGCGGCCTTGGGTATTGTAGAAGGCGTTGGCCTCCGTCTGCGCATCGCCGGCGGCGATCGTCTGCTTCAGGCGGTTGTCGCCGTCGAACGACACACCGGACTGGAAGCCCGCGGGCGCGTAGCGGTCGGTGTACCAGGTCCCCGGCGCCTGAGTGGGACCGGTCGCGACCGGATTGTCGAAGGTCTCGACGGCCGCGGCGGCCGGACCAGACAAGGCGAAGGTGGCCAGCGCGACCGCGCCGGCAAATCCGAGTAGTTTCATGGAATTGAACCCCCCAACATTTCCCGTCTTCCGGTCGGCGCCTTGTGCGCTGCCGGAGGCGGCCGGGGATTGACCCCGCATCCCGACCGTCGAAGTTAACCTTAGCCATCGAAGATTTGGAGGCACAACCCAGATCACGTTGTTTTCCAATGAATCCTCTGTCGGGTAGGCGCCACAGAGTATTAAGGGTTGCGGGTCGCTCGCGAATATTCCCCTCAGCCGCGAAACGTTTCGGAATTGCGACAAGACCCAGCGAGCAACACACCGACACCAAGCGTGTTTGGCCCGGGCAGGCGACACAGGGCATAAGCCGCCGCCATGATCCCCTTCATCGACCTGCAGACCCAGCGGCAGCGCCTGGGCCAGCCCCTTGAGGACGCGATCCTCAAGGTCGTCCGCTCGGGCGCCTACATCATGGGCCCGGAGATCGCCCAGTTCGAAGCCGAGCTCGCAGCCTTCGGCCAGGCGCCTTACGCGCTCTCCTGCGGCTCGGGCACCGAGGCCCTGGTCCTGCCGCTGATGGCCTGGGAGATCGGGCCGGGCGACGCGGTGTTCTGCCCCTCGTTCACCTTCGCGGCCACCGCCGAGGCCATGCCGCTGGTGGGCGCCTCGCCGGTGTTCGTCGACGTGGTGCCGGACACCTACAACCTCGACCCCGCCGGGCTGGACGCCGCCATCGTCGCGGTGAAGGCCGAGGGCCAGCTGACCCCCCGCGCGGTCATCGCCGTCGACCTGTTCGGCCAGCCGGCGGACTACCCCGCCATCGCCGCGGTCTGCGCCAGGCACGGCCTGAAGCTGATCTCGGATTCCGCACAGGGCTTCGGCTGCACCCTGGGGGGCAAGCACCCGATCCATTGGGCGGACGTGACCACCACCTCGTTCTTCCCGGCCAAGCCGCTGGGCTGCTACGGCGACGGCGGGGCGGTGCTGTCGAAGGACGCCCGCTTCCAAGACCTGCTGGTCAGCCTGCGCGTCCACGGCCAGGCGGTGAAGTCGGACCTCGAGGGCCGGACCTTCGATCACGACCCCAAGTATCTGAACATGCGGGTCGGCATGAACAGCCGGATGGACACCCTCCAGGCCGCCGTCCTGCTCCAGAAGCTCTCGATCTTCGCCGACGAGATCCAGGCCCGGAACCGCGTCGCCGCCCGCTACGCCGAGGGCCTGGGCGACGTCGTCCGCGTGCCGCCGGTGATCGAAGGCGGCGTCTCGGTCTGGGCTCAATACGTCATCGAGGCTGACGATCGCGACGGCCTGGCCGCCCATCTCCGGAGCGAAGGCGTGCCGACGGCCGTGTACTATCCCGTGCCGCTGCACAGGCAGGCGCCGTACAAGGGCTATCCCCAGCCCGGCGGCCTGCCGGTCACCGAAGCCGCGGCGGAGAAGGTGCTGGCCCTGCCCATGCACGCCTACCTCACCGAAGCCGACCAGGACCACATCGTCTCGGCGATCCGCAACCACGTGAAGCGGAACGGCTGACCGCAACCGAAAGCGCGTTCGGCGGCGACTAGGCTATAGTGGCGCCAAGCCACTGTTCCCTGGAGGCACGCGATGCCGGACCGTGACGCTTACCCCGTTCTCCCCGGCGCGCTCGCCGGCCGGCCGAAACTGCCGCTGAAGGACCGCCTGCGCGGCCGGCGGCTGGGCATGCCCTGGTCGATGCCCGACGAGGTCTTCCACCAGCCGCTGGTCCACAAGCGCGGGCTGATCGGCGACCTGTACTTCATCGGCGATCCGGCCCTGGCCCGGCAGGTGCTGGTGGAGAACGCCGCCAACTATCCGAAGGCCGCGCTGGAGCTGCGGCTGTTCTCGGCGCTGTTCGGCCAGGGCCTGCTGGGAATCGACGGCGACCTCTGGCGCAAGCACCGCCGGACCATGGCGCCGGCCTTCGATCCTCGCGCCGTGGCGACCTATGGCCCGGCGATGGCCGAGTGTTCCGAAGCCTTCGTCCGCCGCTGGGACGCCCTGCCCGACGGCCAGGTCGTGGACGCAGCCGAGGAGATGACCGGGCTGACGCTGTCAATCATCGCCCGCACCATGTTCCATCGCGAGGGCGAGGGGCTCGAGCCCCTGATCATGAAGACGCTGGAGGACACGCCCCAACTCAGCGACTTCAACGTCCTGGACGTCCTGCCGCTGGTGTGGCGCCTGCGGATGAAGGCCCGCGAAAGGCGCATGGCGGCGCTGTTCCGCCCTTTGGACGGCGCCATCGCGGACATGATCGCCGCCCGCGAGGCCTCGGCGGCCCCGCCCAACGACCTATTGTCCCGGCTGATCGCCGCCCGCGACGAGACCACCGGCGCGGGCCTGACGGCGCAGGAGATCCGCGACGAGGTCATCACCATCTTCATGGCCGGCCATGAGACGACGGCGACGGCCATGGCCTGGGTCTGGTTCCTGCTGGCGAAGCACCCGGCCGAGCAGGCGCGCCTGCACGCGGAGCTGGACCAGGTGTTGGCCGGCCGCACGCCGGGCCAGGCCGACATCGCCGACCTACCCTTCACCCGGCGGCTGGTGGACGAATGCCTGCGGCTGTTCCCGCCAGCCCCCGGCATGTCGGCCCGCGTCGCAGCCGCGCCGGACGTCCTGGGCGGCCGGGCCGTGAAGGCCGGGGCCTACATGGTGCTGGCGCCCTGGGTCCTGCAGCGGCATCGCCGGACCTGGGAAGATCCGGAGCGCTTCGATCCCAACCGCTTCCTGCCCGAACGCAGCGAAGGCCGGGCCAGGCTGGCGACCATGCCGTTCGGAGCCGGCCCCCGCGTATGCATCGGCCAGCTGCTGGCGGTGAACGAGATCATCCTGATCCTGGCGACGATGGCCCAGCACTATGTGCTGGAGCTCGCGTCGGACGCGCCGGTCGAGCTGCACCACAACGTCACCCTGCGACCCAAGGGCGGCCTGCCCATGCGGCTGCGACGCCGGGCCCGGGCGACGGCGGCGGTCGCCGCGGAGTAGCCGCCGGCGCTTGCCACGCCAGCCCCCGCATGACAGGACTTCGATCAAACAAGTGTTTGAGGGAGGGTCCGATGAAGGCCGCTGTGTATTACGAGAACGGTGGGCCCGACGTCCTGCGCTACGAGGACTTCCCGGACCCGGTCTGCCACCCCAAGGGCATCGTGATCCGCGTCGAGGCGGTGTCGATCGAGGGCGGCGACACGCTCAACCGCTGGCGTGGTCCGCTGATGACCAAGCCGCACGTGGTCGGCTATCAGGCGGCCGGCGAGGTGGTCGAGGTCGGCGCTGAGGTCGCCAAGTTCAAGGTCGGCGACAAGGTCTGCACCACCGGCGCCTTTGGCAGCCACGCGGAGCTCCGCGCCGTCCCCGCCATGACCGCCTGGAAGGTCCCCGCCGGGCTGAGCACGAAGCACGCCGCGGTGATCCCGGTCACCTTCGGCACCGCCGACGACTGCCTGTTCGAGTTCGGCCGCATGAAGAAGGGCGAAGTGGTCCTGGTCCAGGCCGGAGCCTCGGGCGTGGGCGTGGCCGCGATCCAGCTCGCCGCGCGCGCCGGCGCCTCAATGGTGCTGGCGACGGCCTCGTCCGACGCGCGCCTGGAGAAACTCAAGGCCATCGGCCTGACCCACGGCATCAACTACAAGACCCACGACGTCGTGGCCGAGGTGATGCGCCTCACCGACAAGAAGGGCTGCGACGTGATCGTCGATTCGGTCGGCGGGCCGACCCTGCAGTCGTCCATCCTCAGCCTAGCCTATCGCGGCCGGGTCTCGATGGTGGGCCAAGCCGGCCGTGAGCCCATGCAGGTCGACGTCGGCTCGATGATGGGCGGCAATCGCAGTCTGTCCGGGGTCTTCCTGGGCGCCGAGATCGCCACCGATCGGGTGCAGACGAACATCCAGCGGCTCATCGACGAGGCCGCGCGCGGCGAGCTCAAAATCCTGATCGACAAGGAGTTTCCGCTGTCGGAGGCGGCGGAAGCGCACCGCTACATCGAGAGCCGTCAGGCCGTCGGGCGCGTCCTGCTGATCCCCTAGGACTTGCCGAAGACCTTCAGCCACAGGCCCGCGAGGCCGAGCAGGATGAACGCCCACATCGCCAGGGACAGCAATAGGGGAACGATCACTCGCATGCCTTTGTTCGGCCCCTCCCCCAAGGCGACTCTTGCGGCAATGATTGGCGCACAAGTTCGGGGAAGACCAGCCGATTCACGCGTCAGGATCGTCAAGGGCGTCCGCTTCAACTGACAGGGGACGCCGATGGAGACACAATCGATGCCAAAAGCTCGTAACGGCGCCGTCGAACTGGAATTCCAGAGCTTCGGCGACGATCGCCCCGAGACTGTCCTGCTGGTCAACGGCCTGGGCTCGCAGATGACCCGCTGGCCCGAGGCGTTCTGCGAGACGCTGGTCGCCCGCGGCTACCGCGTCATCCGCTTCGACAACCGCGACACCGGCCTCTCGACCTGGCCCGCCGAGCGCTATCGCCTGGCCGACATGGCGAACGACGCGGTAGCCGTGCTGGACGCGGCCGGCGTGGGCCGAGCGCACATCGCCGGGGTCTCCATGGGTGGGATGATCGTCCAGCGGATGGCCATCGACCATCCAGACCGGGTGCTCTCCATGACCTCGATCATGTCCGCGCCGTCGGGGGACGTGGTCGCCACGCCCGAGGCGATGGCGGTGATCAGCAACCCACCGCCCAGCCCGGAAGCAGACTACGAGGCCTTCGTCGCGCACGGGATGAAGAACGCCCGCACCATCGGCAGTCCCGGCTATCCGTGGTCCGACGCCGGGCTGCGCGAGCGGGTGATCGCGGAGCATCGCCGCGCCTTCAACCCGGCCGGCGTGGGGCGGCAGCGCCACGCCATCGGCGCCGACGGGGACCGGACCGAAGACCTGCGCCGGCTCAAGGTCCCCACCGTCGTCCTGCACGGCGCCGACGACCCGCTGGTCCAGCCCGTAGGCGGCGAGGCCACGGCCGCAGCGATCCCTGGCGCGGAGCTGCGGATCATCCCCGGCATGGGCCACGACCTGCCGCCCGGCCTGCACGACATCTTCGCCGAGGCCATCGTGGCCGCGGCGACCCGAGCTAAGACCAAAGCCTGAGAGAACGAGGAACATCATGGGACGTCTTTCCGGCCGCGTGGCCGTCATCACCGGCGCGGCCAGCGGCATCGGCCGCGCCGCCGCCAAGCTGTTCGCCGCCGAGGGCGCGAGCATGGTCATCGCCGACCGCGCCGACGCCGTCGATGAGACCGCAGAGGCCATCAAGGCGGCCGGCGGCAAGGCCGTGGCGCTGAAGGGCGACGCGGGCGACGACGCCTTCGTGAGATCCCTGGTGGCGCGCGCCCAGTCCGAGTTCGGCGGCCTCGACATCTTCTGGGCCAACGCCGGCATCTCGGGCGGCTTCGCGCCCCTGCACGAACAGACCGCCGACTACTGGGCCGAGATCCTGCGGGTGAACCTGATCGGTGCGTTCCTGGGCGTGAAATACGCCTCCGAGGCCATGATCCCGCACGGCAAGGGCTCGATCATCTGCACGGCCTCGGTGGCGGGCATCCGCTCCGGCGCCGGCGGCCCGGCCTATTCGGCGTCGAAGGCCGGGGTCATCAGCCTGGTGCAGACCGCCTGCAACGAGCTCTACGGCACGGGCGTCCGCGTGAACGCCATCGCGCCGGGTCTGATCGAGACCGGCATGACCAAGCCGATCTTCGACGGCGCGCGGGCCCGCGGCAACGAGGACAAGATCGGCCAGCTCAATCCCACCACCCGCTACGGCCAGCCGATCGAGATCGCCAACGCGGCTCTGTTCCTGGCCTCGGACGACGCCTCCTACGTCAACGGCCAGACCCTGGCGGTGGACGGCGGCCTGTCGACCTCGCACCCCGTGGTGCGCCGCAAGAAATGATCATCCTGATGCGCCACGGCGAGACCTTCTGGAATCGCGAGGGCCGCATCCAGGGTCACACGGAAAGCGACCTGACGCCGCTGGGCGAGCGTCAGGCGCGGGCGATGGCGGGGCTGGTCGCCGACCTGGTCCGGCGGGAGGGCGGCGGGTTCCGCTTGATCGCCAGCCCGATCGGCCGCGCCCAACGCACGGCGGCCATGGTCGCCGAGGCCACCGGCCTGCCGATCGAACTGGACCCACGCCTGATGGAGATCGGCTGCGGCGCGTGGGAAGGGCGGCTGCGCTCGGAGATCGCCGACATCCACCCGGAGGTCTTCAAGACCCGGGAGTGGTTCTTCGGCGCGCCGGGCGGGGAGACGTTCGAGGACGTCACCGCCCGAGCCGCCGACTGGCTGGGTAGCCTGCCGCCGGAGCCGGAGCGCCGGGTGATCGCGGTCAGCCACGGCGTCTGGGGCCGGCTGGCGCGCGGGGTCTACGCGGGCCTGGACCGCCAGGCGACCCTGGACCAGGACGTGCCGCAGGACGCGGTCTACCGGCTGCGAAACGGCCAAATCGACCGTTTCGATTGCGAGCCTGTGGTGTAGCTTGCCGGGTCAGATGATCCGCGCGTTCCTCATCGCCGCCGCCGGCCTGCTGATGCTGGGCGCCGCCAAGGTCCCGACCGTGGACTACCGCCTGGGCGTCGAGCCGCAGGCGAGCGGGCCGCCTCTCCTGCAGGTGGAGATGCGCTTCCGCGGCGACGCCGACGGCGAGACCCGGCTGGATCTGCCCGACCACTGGGCCTCGGCGAAGGACGCCTGGCGCTACCTCTCCGACATCCAGGTCCAGGGCGCGACGGCGATCGAGGACGGCCCAGCGGTCCGCGTCCTGCGCCACAGGCCGAACGCCCGGATCACCGTCCGCTACCGGGTCCGCACCGCCTATGACGCCGATCCGGCGGGCGTCGACGGCAATCCCTACAAGGGGCCGTTGATCCGGCCCGACTGGATGTCGCTGATGGGCGAGTTCGTCTTCGCCTCGCCCGAGGGTCGCGACGAACTGCCCGCGACGTTCCGGTGGGGTCGGCTGCCCAAGGGCTGGCAGGTGGTTTCCGACCTCGAGCATGGCCGCATGGGCCGCCCGATGAGCGTCAACGACGTGGGCCAGTCGATCACGGTGGGCGGCCCGCGCACGGTCATTCTCGAACGGCCGATCGCGGGCGGGACCCTGCGCTTCGCCGCTCCGGCCGGCGCGCCCTTCGAACTCGCCCCCTTCGCCGACGACATCGCCAAGATCGTCTCGGCCCAGCGCGGGTTCTGGAACGACCTGAAGGAGCCCTATTTCGTCGCCTACCTGCCACTGACCGCGCGGCCTCGCGGCAGCTCCAGCGGCGGCACCGGCCGCGGCGACGCCTTCGTCCTCTACGGCACGCCCAATACGCAGACCGACCGCATGAGGTGGACGATCGCCCACGAGCACATCCACACCTGGATTCCCAAGCGCGTCGGCCGCCGGCCCAGCGATCCCGAGGCCGCCGTCTACTGGATCAGCGAGGGCTTCACCGAGTTCTACACCGTCCGCAGCATGCTGCGCGCGGGCCTGGTCACGCCGGACGCAGGCGTCGCGCACCTGGCCGGCGAGGCCGCGAACTATGAGGCCAACCCGCTGAAGACCGCGCCGAACGCCCGGGTGGTCTCCGACTTCTGGAAGGACCGCGACGCCCAGCGCCTGCCGTACCAGCGCGGCGAGCTGCTGGCGCTGAAGTGGGACGAGGTCATCCGGACCAAGACCGGCGGCAAGGCCGACCTGGACGACGTGGTCCTGCGCATGCGCGACCAGAATCTGCAGTTCCCGCCGGACCGGGGCCCCGACATCCTGACCGGCCTGATCTCGGCGGCCAGGGCGGTGGCGGAGGTCGACCTGCGGCCCGACATCGCGAAGTACGTCGATGGTGGCGCCTATGTCGATCTGCCGGAGACGCTGTTCGACGGCTGCCTGGACGCGCGGGTCACGGTCTCGCCCGCCTACGACAGCGGCTTCGACCATATGGCCTCATTCGATGCGAAGAGTGTGGTGGGCGTCCGCGACGGCGGCCCGGCGTGGAACAACGGCCTGCGCGACGGCATGCGTATCACGGCCATCGACCTGAAGCCCGGCGACGCCACCCGGGAGATCGTCCTGACCGTGTTACCCAAAATGGGGCCCGAAACGACGCGGACGATCCGCTACTGGCCGCACGGCGACAAGGAGGTCGAGACCCGCAGGCTGCAACTCGCGGTGGGCCCCTCGGAAGCGGCCAAGACCGCCTGCGCTCGGAAGATCGGCGGGCTCTGAATACCCCAGATTGAGTAGCTGCGACCCCGGCTGCGACAACCGGCGCGCTGCACCGCAACACGGACGTCGGGCATACGACGCTCCGCTCGCATCCGGCCGCCGGAATGGGTGCGTCCTTTAACCCTTGCCTGCGTAAGGCTCTTAGATGCGCTTCTCTCGCTCCTTCTCCGTGATCGTCGCCGGCCTCGTCCTGGCCAGCGCCTCGGCCGCCGCTGCGGCGCCCGCGCCGGCGTCCAGCGACGCCGCGTCGGTCAACGCCGGCCTGCAGGCCATGCGCGACTACAACCTCATCGTCCTGAAGGACCTGCAGTCCTCGTCCCAGGTGCAGGGCAAGACGTTCGTGGGCGGCAACCTGTCCGGCGGCTCGTCCAACTACATGACCAACCCCGGCGCTCAGGCGGGCGGCGTGGCGCTGACGGTTGGCGGCGACGTCACGGGCGGGGCCAAGAACATCAACAACGGCGGCTCGGTGAAGGTCGGCGGCGACCTCACCAGCGGCGCGAACATGAACGGGGGCGGAGGGGTCCAGGTCGGGGGCGACGTCAAGAAGGTCAACGCCAACGGCGCCTCGGTCTATGCCGGGGGCGACATTCACAACACCAACGCCAAGGACCTGTACTACGGCGGCGAGGCCAAGAGTTCGAACGGGACCAAGCACGCCGGCGACCACAGCGCCGATGGCGTCCAGGCGGCGATCGCGGCGACGACGGCCTCCCTGACCACCGATCTCCTCGCGACCTCGGACTACTTCTCCGACCTGGCGGCGACCAACCTGCTCACCTATTCGCCCAATGGCCAGCAGGCGATCTTCGACGCCGGTTCCGGCACGGGCGTGGCCGTGTTCGCGATCGGCGACCTGAACGCGGCCTTGAAGAACCGCAGCCAGCTGATCTTCAACATGCCGACCGGCTACGACGCGGTGATCATCAACGTCGCCGGCACAAAGGTCAGCCTGCCCAGCAGCATCAATTTCAACGGGCCCACCGGCCTGGGCGCGAAAGTGATCTGGAACTTCTACGAGGCCGCCAGCGTCGATCTCGGCTCCAAGTCCTGGTACGGCTCGGTCCTCGCGCCCCAGGCGGCGATGAAGAACAACAACTTCGTCGAAGGATCCGTCATCGCCCGAAGCATGATCCAGAACGGCGAGATCAGGATGAGCGGCGTCGGCGGCTCCAACCTGATCGTCAGCCAGTTCGGCGGCGCTGCTCCGATTCCCGAGCCCGCGGTCTGGACGATGATGATCCTGGGCTTCGGCGCCGTCGGGTCGGTCATCCGTCGCCGCCGGGCCGCCTTGGCGCACTGATACACGCCCAGGTCGGAAACCTGCCTTCGGTCCGGACGGCGGGCCCGCCGTTCTCGCCTCTGCGGTGAATAGCGTTGCGGCGAAACCTTGCCCTGGCTAACGCGCCGGGCAGGTTCGCGGTCGGGGTCGCGAACGCCGGGGATACTTCACATGCGCCTTCACCTTCTGGCGGCCACCGCCGCCGCCATAGTCCTGAGCGCGACGGGCGCGCAGGCCGGCGTCACCGAGCTGAACGCGGCGCTCGACGCGATGAGCTATTACAACCTCATCGTGAAGGGGGACGTGACGACCACCAGCGAGGTCGAAGGCCGGGGCTTCGTCGGCGGCGCCCTGAAGGGCCAGGCTACGCAGTTCAACCTGGACAATCTGTCGGGCGTCGGGCTGACGGTGGTCGGCGACGTCGAGGGTGGCAAGAAAAACACCTGGGGCGATATCAAGATCGGCGGCGATGTCCTCAGCGGCGTGGAGTTCCAGAGCGCGGGCGCGCAGGTGCTGAGCTATGGCGGGACGCTCTCGAACACCAACGTGAACAACCCCGACACGGCGGTGCAGGTCGCCGGCCTCGGCGCCACGCTGGCCGCGGACCGTGATGCGATGTTCGCGAACCTGGACGAGCTGTCGCTGTACCTGAAGGATCTCGACGCTACAGACACGACCACGATGGATGGCTCGAACCTCAAGTTCGATGCCGGCGCCGGCTCCGGCGTGGCTGTCTTCAACATCTCGGACCTCGGGGCCGCCTTCTCCACCACCAGCGACCTGAAGTTCGTTTTCCCCACCGACTACGACCTGGTGGTGGTCAACGTGGCGGGCACGAGCATCGGCCTGCCGGGCGGCTTCAACTTCAACGGCCCGTCCAACCTCGGCACGAAGGTGGTCTGGAATTTCTACGAGGCGACGACCTTGGATTTTGGATCCAAGGCCTGGTACGGCTCGGTTCTGGCCACCCACGCCCAGGCCACGATCGGCAATTTCATCGAAGGCTCCGCGGTATTCGCCGGCCTGACCGCCAACGGCGAAATCCACACGCCCGGTCTGACGAACTACGACATCCCGCCGCCGGCGCCGGCGCCTGAACCCGCGACCTGGGCGATGATGATCCTCGGCTTCGGGGCCGCTGGTGCGGTCATGCGCCGCCGGCGGACGGCGCTCTTCGCCTGATCCGAACTAGTGCAGGGCGCCCCGGCGCCACTTCCACGGCGGCAGGCCTTCCCGGCGCGGGGCCAGGTAGCGGAACGCCGCCAGCGCGCCGAACGCCGCCGCGACGCCCAGGGCGAACGCCGCCAGGGCGCCGGTCGAGATTCCGGCGGGCCCAAGGCCAGTCCGGTGCGGTTCCATCCACTGGACCAGGTCGCCGCTCGGCGACTCGGGAGTGAATTCCTCGGTGGGCAGGGTCATGGGAAATACTCCAGCTGACGATGAGGGCTAACCCGCGCCGTCGCCGGGGGTTCCTCGCGGGCGGTGGTCCGGGTTAGAAGCACCGCCTCGCACTTCACGTTTTGCCGCTCGGGACCATGGCCGGACACTCAAAATTCAAGAACATCATGCACCGCAAGGGGCGCGCCGACAGCGTGCGCTCCAAGCTGTTCTCCAAGCTCTCTCGCGAGATCACCGTGGCGGCCAAGATGGGCCTGCCCGACCCCGCGATGAACGCGCGCCTCCGCCTGGCCGTGAACAACGCCAAGAGCGAATCCCTGCCCAAGGACGTCATCGACCGGGCGATCAAGAAGGCCTCCGGCGGCGACGCCGAGTCCTATGACGAGATCCGCTACGAAGGCTTCGGCCCCGGCGGCGTCGGCGTGATCGTCGAGGTGTTGACCGACAACCGCAACCGCTCGGCCTCCACCGTGCGCTCCACCTTCACCAAGTGCGGCGGCAACCTGGGCGAGACCGGGTCGGTGTCCTTCATGTGGGATCGGGTGGGCCAGATCGCCTACGACGCCAAGGCCGGGTCCGAGGACAAGGTCATGGAGGCCGCCATCGAGGCCGGCGCCGACGACGTGGAGTCCGACGAGGACGGCCACACCATCTACACGGCGTTCGAACAGCTTTCCGACGTGGCGGCCGCCCTGGAAGCCGCACTGGGCCCGGCCCAGTCCACCAAGCTCGCCTGGAAGCCCAAGGCGCTGACGCCGCTGTCAGGCGATGCGGTCGCCACGCTGATGAAGCTGATCGAGACCCTGGAAGACGACGACGACGTCCAGAACGTCTACTCCAACGCCGACATCTCGGCCGAGGACCTGGAGAAACTGGCGGGCTGATGGCCAAGCCCCCGCCCCCCAAGAACCCGAAGACCGAGGATCCGCGCGTCACAGACCTGCGCCGCTACAAGCAGGAGCGGGAGAAGGCCGCGAAGAAGCCGCCGCCCAGGCCCAAGGCGCCCAGCGCGTCGTTCCTGGGCTCCAACCCGCGGGCGGGCCTGATCCTGATCATCGTGGTCGCGGTGCTGGCGGCGCTGTACGTGGTCCCGATGTTCCTCTGACACTTCGGGCATAGGCGCCGGAGCGGAAGGTCCGGTATGGTCCCCTCACAAAGAGGGGAAACACCATGAAGCTCACCGCCTGCCTGGCCGCCTGCGCCGCCGCCGTCAGCCTCGCCGGGACCGCCCAGGCCGCGGGCGACTACGTCTCCATCGTCCAGGAAACCACAATCAATGTCCCCGCCGAGACCGCCTGGGCCAAGGTGAAGGGCTATTGCGACATCGGCGCGTGGCTGAAGACCACCTGCGAGATCACCTCGGGCAAGGACGGCGAGCTGGGCGCCGTGCGCAAGATCGCCAACCGGATCGAGGAGGTGATCGTGGCCGTCACCCCGATGTCCTACACCTACGCCGACGTGGACACGAAGATCCTGTACCACGGCACGGTCGAGATCCGCCCGGTGAGCAAGACCAGCTCCAAGCTCGTCTACAGCCTGTTCTTCGACCAGACGACGGTCCCCGCGGAACAGCGCGAAGCCAACAAGACGCGGCGCCAGACGATGTTCGCGGGCGTCATGGCCACCATGAAGGGCATGGCCGAAGCGAAGTAGGAACGAACCTTCCTTTCCCACGCCGTGGGAAAGGAAATCACCGCCGTCCGAAGTTCTTGCGCAGCACCGCGGCGATGATCAGCACGAAGGCCGCCAGGCGCAGCAGGTAGATGTAGCCCTGGCGCTCACTGGGGATGTTCAGCAACACCGGCGCCGCCTGGTTCGCGGCGATCAGGGTGAAGGCGACGGCGAAGGTCAGGAACAGACGGTCGCCTGTCCGCCGCCAGAACTTCAGGAAGAACAGGCCAACCGCCAGGAAGCCCGCGCTGAGGGCGCCGGCGGCGAAGGCCGCGAGGGTCGGGTCGGGGTGGGTCACCGTTCGGCCTCCCAGACGAAGCCGTAGAGCAGCACCGCCACCGACAGGGCGGACGCCGCCTGGCGCCAGGGCCAGAGGTCCACCTGGGGGAACAGGACCAGATCGCCGACCAGGAACAGATTGTTCACGGCCAGGAGCCCGAAGCCCAGCGCCGCCCAGAACAGCAACCGCGAGCGGCTCTGCCGCCAAGCGTTCAACAACAGGAACGCGCAGACCAGGCTCGCCGCCAGGCACAGGCCGTAGACCAAGGACGGACCCAACTCCGCCATCACTTGTCTCCTCGCCACTTGAACGCGTCGGCCAGCCCCTGGATCGGATCGGGGGGCGCCGCAATCAGATTGATGATCGAAACCGGCCGCTCGCGGTAGGCTGCCTCGAGTCGCCGCGCCAGATCGTCCAGCAGGACGCCGGCGGGGGCATATCGCCAGCATCCGGCCTCGTCTTCGACCGCCAGGCCGCCCCTTTGGAAGGCCGCGAGATTGTCGCGCACGAGGTTGCTGCTGGCGCGAAGTTCGCGGACCAGGTCCTCCGGCGCCCAGCGACGCTCGGCGTCACGTCGGAGCAGAAGCAGAAGCTCGACCGCCCAGACGGACTTTATGTGCTCGCGCGCGAACGCGGCGAGTTCTGGGTCGTCGGACACTATGCCTCCGGAACGACCCCCTCCGACACGGCGAACCTACAGCGCCGGTCGGTGCGATCAACCTCCGAAGGGCGTTGATCCACGCGCACAGGCCCGCGCAACGCCTCCCGATGTCGCCGACCGAGGTTCGGGATTCGACCGTTCGCGGCGCCGTGGGCTAGAACAGCACTTAACGGGGGGAGCGGAGCGTCATGCAGAGACGGAAGGTCGATCGAGCCCAGCGCATGCGCGTGCGGCGGGTCTGGTGGGAGCGCAACGGCGCCTTCGTGCGCGGCCTCCTCACGGGCACGGTCCTCACTGCGCTCGGCGCGTGGATCCTGCAGCTGGTGATGTTCCGATAGCGCGGGCCACCCCCCCTTTCGGAGCCGGCGACGGCGCCTACGAGGACTGGGCCCGCGGCGAACTCGCGCACTGGCGCGCCCAGGTGCTGAAACCACCGAACGCCCTCGACCGGGCCGCGCGGGGCGTGCAGGGCCGCATCAACCGCATCATCCCCGAGCAGGTCCACGCGGCCGTCACGACGGTGATCGAGGGGATGACCCGCACCATCCTCACCGGGGCCGACCTGACCACCGCTCCGCCGCTGATCGGTGCGTCCCTGGCCGAGCGCGACCGCCGCGCCCGCGAGGCCATCGACGCCTATCGCAAGACCGCGGCGGTCGAGGGCGGGGTCGCCGGGGCCGGCGGCTTCTGGCTGGCCCTGGCCGACTTCCCGGCCCTGCTGGTCATCAAGATGAAGCTGCTGTTCGACCTCTCGGCCATCTACGGCCACGAGGCCGACCGCTTCGAGGAGCGGCTCTACGTCCTGGCGCTGTTCCAGCTCGCCTTCTCGGGCGCCGAGCATAGGGCGGCGGTGTTCCACGGCCTGGAGGATTGGGACGGCCGCGAACATCCAGCCGACTTCGAGCACTTCGACTGGCGGACCTTCCAGCGAGAGTACCGCGACTACATCGACCTGGTGAAACTGGCCCAGATGATCCCGGTCGTCGGCGCGCCCATCGGCGCCTTCGTCAACTGGCGGCTGCTGGAACGGCTGGGCGAGACGGCGGTGAACGGGTACCGGATGCGCTGGCTCGCGCGTTGAGCATGGACATGCGCGCGCTCTCCCTCCTCATCGCCCTCCTCGCGACCCCGGCCCAGGCCCAGCCGGCCATCACCGACGCCCAGGTCCGCGCCTTCGTGACGCGCCAGGAAGCGGCCTGGAACGCGGGCGACCTGGACCGCTATTTCGCGGGCTTCACACCCCAGGCCCGTTTCACCGACCAGGCCTATGTGGGCGACAAGCCGCCCGTGCCCTACGGGACCAGCACCCTGGCCCAGGCCCAGGCCCAGGCGCGCAAGGCCCTCGCCCGCGCCAGGAGCCGCGAGGCTGGCCAGGTGACGAAGATCCACATCGCAGCCAACGGGCGCTCGGCCCAGGTCGTCTCCAATGTGGCCTCCACGGTCGACAGCGGCGGCAAGGTCCGCCACCTGTGCGCCTATCGTGGCCAGGCCCTGGTGCTCAGCGGCGGGCGGCTCCTCTCCAACGGCCAGACGGACACGTTCTTCAAATGCGCCAGCCGGTAGTTCCCCAGCCTCCGAAGATCGGTGTCGACATCCCCTGGGTCGTGAGCTGGTCCGGGGAGACGCCGACGGGGGCCGGGCCCTGTCCCACGGTGGATGGTCAGGTCGCCGCCCTGCAGGCCTGGAAGCCGGGCGAGGGCAAGCCGCTCCACGCCCGCAACCACCTGCGCCGCCAGCGCGACAGCGTGCGCGCCATGCTGTGCCCGATGTGCGGCGAGCCAACCCCCGACAACGACCGCTGGAGCCGGACCGGCCGGTTCGTCGCCGCGGGCGTCCTGCGGGCCCGCGGCCTCGCGGCGGCCCTGCCGGCGGACCTCGACGACGACCGGGTGCTGCTGGACTGCGGGTCCATCGCCCCGCTGCACTTCCGCTGCACGCCCGCGTTCGAGCGCGCCCTGCCTCCGAGCCTGCTGGCCGATCCCGACCTCAAGGGCTTCCCCCCGTCGTGGGTGGTCGTGCCGCTCTATGTGGAGGCCCGCCAGCCGGTCACCGGCAAGGCCGTGGCCGCGGTCGGCTTCCTGCAACTGGTCGGGATCACCAACGACCGCGACGCGGACTGGCGGAGCCGGCTGCCTCGGGTCTAGTCTCCGGGCATGCTCCGCCGCACCCTGATCGCACTCTCCTTCGCCGCCTTCGCCAGCTCCGCCCAGGCCCAGCAGTCCGCGACACCGCTCACCGCACCGGCCCCCGCGGCGACGCCAGCGCCTGCGCCGCCCGCCAAGCCGAACCCGAGAGTGAAAATCGAGACCGCCCAGGGCGCCATCGTGGTCGAACTCTTCCCCGCCAAGGCGCCGATCACGGTGGCCAACTACCTGAAGTACGTGGACCGCGGCCTGTTCAACGGCGCGACCTTCTACCGGGCCTCGCGCCCGCCGGGCTATGCGGGGACCGACTATGGCCTGATCCAGGGCGGTCTGCAGAACGACCCGAAGAAGGTGCTGCCGCCGATCGCCCACGAGTCCACGGTCAAGACCGGGCTGACCCACAAGACGGAGGGCACGATCTCGATGGGCCGCCACGCCCCGGGCACCGCCCAGTCGGATTGGTCCATCACCCTGGGCGACATGAGCTATCTCGACGCCGATCCCAAGGACCCGAGGAAGACGCCCGGGTTCGCCGCCTTCGGACAGGTGGTGGAGGGGCTGGATGTGGTCCAGAAGATCATCGCCCTGCCCACCGACCCCACCAAGGGCGAAGGCGCGATGAAGGGCGAGATGCTGAAGCAGCCCCTGCGGATCACCCGAGTCTCGCGCGTCGCCGCCCCGCCTGCGCCGGCGGCGACCGCTCCTGCGGCGGCCGCGACCGTCCCACCACCAAAGTGAGACTTTCATCTTGATTTGAGACTCTAGTCTCACGTATAAGCGCCGTCGTACCAACGGAGACGCGCAGCCATGCCCCTCACCCGCGCCCAGATGGACGCCAAGATCGACGAGCACTTCGGCTTCGAGCAGGCCGACGACGTGGCGGGCGTGCTCGCAACCCTGACCCCCGACTGCGAGCACGACATCGTGGGCTACCCCACCGGCCCCACCGTGGGTCCCGAGGGCGCGCGCGGCTTCTACGAGAGCCTGTTCGCCGACCTGTCCGACGGCCGGATCGAGACGGTGCGGCGCCTGTACGGCGACGACTTCCTGGTCGACGAGAGCGTCTGGCGCGGCAAGGCGCCCGGCCGCCCGTTCGGGCTGGAGGGTCGCGACCGGCCCCTCGAGTTCCGCCTGCTGCACGTGGTGGAGTACGCCCCCGACGGCCGGATGAAGCGCGAGAACGTCTGGCTCGACCTGGCGGCGATCCTGCAGCAACTGCCCCAGTGAGCGGCGCCCGCGAGAACCAGCGCCTGCGGACCCGCAAGGACCTGCTGGAGGCCGCCGTCCGCCTCATGCGCGGCGGCGCGGCGCCCAGCTTCGAGGAGATCGCCGAGGCCGCCCTGGTCTCGCGGGCCACGGCCTACCGTTATTTCCCTGGACTCGACGCGCTGTTGCTGGAAGCGGCGCTGCATGTGGAGACGCCGACGGCCGAGGGCCTGTTCGGCGACGACCGCTCCACCGACGCCCTGGCCCGGGTCGAGCGGCTGGACGCGGCCATGGCCGAGATGATCGCGGCGAACGAGGCGCCGCTCCGCGCCCTGTTGGCCCGCAGCCTGCAGCACGGCGACGCCGAGGCCCCGGTGCGCCAGAACCGCCGCAGCCCGCTCATTGCCGCGGCCCTGGCGGCCAGCGACCCGCCCCTCAGTCCCGTTGAGCTCGACACCCTGTCCAAGGCGCTGGCCCTGCTGCTCGGGATCGAGGCCTTGGTGGTCTTCAAGGACGTCCTGCTGCTCGGCGACGCGGAGGCCGCCCGCGTCCGTCGCTGGATGATCCGCGCGCTGGTCGAGGCCGCGCGCAGAGGTTAGCGTCCGCCCATGAGCGAAGACGTCCCCGTGCCTGAAGACGGCTGGAAGCACACCGGCGTCCGTGTCGTGCACGGCGACCAGCTCGATCCGGCGGCCGCGACCACGCCCGGCATGGACCGCGCCGTGGCCATCGACCGGGCCCGCATGGGCGCCCAGAAGCTCTGGGCGGGCACGGTGCATATCCACGCCAACGCCAAGACCGGCGCGCACCACCACGGGCCCCTGGAGAGCGTGATCTACGTAGTCTCCGGCCGCGCCCGCATGCGCTGGGGCGAGAAACTGGAGTTCGTCGCCGAGGCCGGACCCGGCGACTTCATCTATGTCCCGCCGTTCGTGCCGCACCAGGAGATCAACGCCTCGTCCGACGAAACGCTGTCCTGCGTCCTGGTCCGCTCGGACTCGGACGCCGTGGTGGTGAACCTGGAGATCGAACCGGCGGAACAGCCCGAGGGCGTCGCCTGGATCGACCCGATCCACAAGACCTAGATCACCGTGTGATAGACCAGCGCCAGGCCGGAGATGCTGGCCCGTTCCTCGGTGGTCGTCACCTTGGCGGAGAGTTCGGCCCGGGCGCCTTCGGTCAGCAGGATCATGCCGCCCTGGGCCACGTCCTCGCCCAGCTTGGAGGCCAGGTTCACCTCGTCGCCGAACAGGTCCTCCTCACCCAGCACCAGGATGTCACCGAACCCGATGCCGATGGAGGCGTAGAGCTTGCGCCCCGCCGGCAGCAGCGGATTGACGGTAGAGAGCTGGCGGATGATCTCGCGGGCCGCGCCCACCGCTTCGTCCACGGTGTCGAACAGGCAGTAGAGATTGTCGGCCTCGGCCTTCACCAGCACGCCGCCCTTGCCCTCGATCGTGGGCACGGCCAGCAGCCGCATCTGGTGGATCATCATCAGGAAGGAAACCACGCCGTGCACCTGGGTGGTGCGCGAGAACCCGCTCATGTCGAGCACCATCACCGACCGGCGCTGGGTGAAGGTCCGTTCGATCTCCTGCGAGATCTCCATCCGCCGTTCCGGGTGATCGATGATCTGCGAGAGCAGCTCGTCCAGCCGCTCGCGCGTGTTCGGCGGCGCAGCCGCCTCTATCGCTATGTGGTTCATGACGCCTCCCCAGGCCCTACGATGGCAACGCGGCGGCGGACGCAAGTCAAGGCGGGGCTCGCATCGGGCGAGTAATGGCCTATGTCTCAGGCCATGACCGCCATCCCGGCCAAACCCGCCGCCCCGCCCAACAACCTCGTCGGCATCGGCCTGTTCGCGGCCTTCGCGGCCTTGGGCGCCGCGCTCGCCCTCACCCCCGCGACCAAGACGCCGCTGACCTTCGGCTTCGTGCTGACCGGCTGGGTGCTGGCGGTGATGGCGCACGAGTTCTCGCACGCCGGCGTGGCCTATCTGGCCGGCGACCATACCGTGCGCGAGAAGGGCTACCTGTCGCTCGACCCGCGTCGCTATGGCGACCTGGGGACCAGCCTGGTGATCCCGCTGATCGCCCTGGCGCTGGGCGGCATCGGCTTCCCGGGCGGCGCGGTCTATCTGCGCAACGACCTGATGCGCAGCCCGGCCTGGCGGGCGGCCGCCTCGCTGGCGGGGCCGGCGGCGACCCTGGCGGTGTTGCTCGTGCTGGCCTTCGTCTTGAATCTCTGGAGCCGGGCGGCCCTGCCCGATCCGCTGTTTGCGGCCCTGGCGATGCTGGCCTTCCTCCAGGCCACCGCCCTGATCCTGAACCTGCTGCCGCTGCCCGGCCTCGACGGCTTCAACGCCATCCGGCCGTTCCTGCCGCAGGCGTGGGCGCCCGTGATCGCCCGGTTCGAGGGCGTGGCGATGCTCATCCTGCTGGCGGCGATCTTCCTGGTTCCGGGCTTCAGCGACCTTCTGTTCGGTGTGGCGGTGACCCTTGCCGCCCTGCTGGGCGTGCCGACCGACGCCATGCAAGCCGGCTGGGCCGCCTTCCACTTCTGGCGCTGACGGGCGAAACGCCCGGATTCCCCTGTCAGGGGCAAGGGTTTGCGACGAACGGTCGTGAGGACTAACCCTTTGACACGACCATGTTCTGCGGAACTCGTTGGGTCCGGTGAAGTCGGGGGGATGTCTGTCGTGAACCGTTTGCTTGCCTGCGCCGTCACCGCCGCCAGCCTCGCCTTCGCGTCCGTCGCGGGCGCCGCCGAGGTCTACGACCAGCCGCTGACCGCCCCCGTCGAGGAAGAGAGCCAGGCCTTCAAGGCGGCTCCGACGCCGGCCGTCGAGGGCCTGGAGAACCTCTATCGCCTCGCCAGCTCGCTGCCCGAGCCCATGACCTGGGTGATGATGATCGTCGGCTTCGGCAGCGCCGGCGCCATCCTGCGCCGCCGCAAGGCGCTCGGCGAATTCGACTGACCGCTTGAGGCCAGCGGCCCCGCCCGATAGCGTCCCGGCTCGGCCGGACGGCCGGTGGAGGGTCGAATGAAGGGCGTCGTAAGCCTGCTACAAGCTATCGGCGTCTGGCTGCTGATCGTGGTCCTGAGCCTGGGCGTGGGCCTGATCCCGCTGGCGATCTGGGCCGCCCTGGTCTTCGTGGGCGCCGCCGACCGGGCCAGCAAGGCCAACGAGACCCTCGACAAGACCCTGATGACCGGAGAGACGGTCGTGGCGCGCGCGGTCCAGCACCGCGCCTTCGCCCTGTTCAAGCGCCGCGCCGTCGTCGCCATCACCTCCAGCCGCATCCTGACCGTGCAACGCGGCCTGTTGGGCGGCTTCAAGATGGCCGACATGCAGTGGAAGGACCTGAAGGACGTCCGCTTCGATCAGAACATCCTGGACTCCGTCTGCGGTTCGAACCTCGCCTTCGACAGCCTGCTCGCCGGCCATCCCGGGATCGCCGTCGACGGCGTGCCGAGCGAGGCCGCCTCGGCCATGTACGCCAAGGCCCAGTACGAGGAGCAGGCCTGGGAGGAGAAGCGCCGGGTCCGCGGCCTGGAAGAGACCCGGGCGGCGTCCGGCGGCGTGATGATCGGCAGCGGGGACGGCGTAGGCGGCGGCGCGGGCGCCGACCGCATGGTCGAGGAGATCCGCAAGGCCAAGGAGCTGCTGGACTCCGGCGCGGTCAGCGACGCCGAGTTCCAGGAGATGAAGGCCAAGATCCTCGGCCGGGCCTGAGGCGCCGCCGGATTCACGCCGGCCCTTCGCGCACCTCATGGATCGATCTGTCGCATTACTCATTTTGAGTATATTCAATCGAACAACTCTCGATTGCCGAATCGACCGAAAATAATTCCTCGCCCCAATTTAACAAATATTCGAATGGAAACTGCAGGTTGGTTTTATTCCCCCTCCGCATGCTCTAGATAAATACTGAACATCGCCTCGTTGTTGCGAGACGGTTCGGGGGCTCAACAATGAAGAAACTCTTGTTCGCGGCTGTCGCCGCGACGATCCTGCTTGCCGCATCTGCAACCAGCGCCAGCGAAGTGCTCGACTACCAGCTCAACGGCACGCTGGCCGACGAGAACGGCAACGCCAACATCACCAACAACGGCGCCGCGCTCGGCGCGACCGGCCTGACGTTCGACAACAACCAGGGGCCCACCATCGGCGGGTTCGCGAACACCGGGATCTATTCCATCGAGACCTCGTTCAGCCTCGATGACACGGCCGGCTACAACAAGGTCCTCGACTTCCTGGGGCGCGGTCCCGACTCCGGCCTCTATGTCATCAACGGCGCCCTCCAGTTCTATGGCGTAAGCGCGCCCGCCGGGGCGTTCGCCGCCGGCGCCCTGACCCACCTGGTGGTCACCCGTGACGCGGCGAACACCTTCACGGCTTATCTGAACGGCGGCCAGGTGTTCAGCGTCGCCGACCTCGGCCTCTCGGGCGTGATCACCTCGAGCCTGCGGTTCTTCTCCGACGACTTCGCCACCAGCCAGGGCGAGGCCTCGCCGGGCTTCGTCGACTACATCCGCACCTACGACACCGCGCTCTCGGCCAACGATGTCGGCGAGATCTACCGCACCGGCGGCCTGGACGCCGGCGTTCCCGAACCGACTGCCTGGGCCCTGATGATCATGGGCTTTGGCGGTGTCGGCGCCATGGTTCGGCGCCGACGCGGCTCCGGCGTTCGCCCGGTCTAGGTGAAGGCCCCGGCCCCGCGGGTCGGGGCCTTCATCCTCTCTTCACCATTTCCACCCCTTCGTCGTTCGGGCATCTTCGCTGGAACAGACGATGAACACCCCGATTCGCCCTCCGCCCATTCGCATCTTGGGTATCGACCCTGGCCTGCGCCGCACCGGCTGGGGCGTGATCGTGTGCGAAGGCGCGCGGATCGGCCACGTGGCCCACGGCGTGATCGCGCCCAAGGACAGCCTGCCGTTCTCCGAGCGCCTGCTCTGCCTGTTCACCGAGATCGAGGCCATCATCGCCGCCCACGCCCCGCATGAGGCCGCGGTCGAAGAGACCTTCATGAACAACAACGCCCAGTCGGCGCTGAAGCTGGGTCACGCCCGCGCCATGGCGATGATCGTGCCGGCCCGCGCCGGCCTGCTGGTGGCCGAGTACGCCGCCACGGTGGTCAAGAAGGCCGTCGTCGGCACCGGCTCGGCCGACAAGGCCCAGGTCGGCTGGATGATCGCCCGCCTGCTGCCCACCGCCGGCAAGACCGCCAGCGACTCCGCCGACGCCCTGGCCGTCGCCATCGCCCACGCCCACGCCCGCACCGCGCGCCGGGTGGCCTGACCTCATTCCCACGAAGATCCGCTTCGAGACCCGCATCATTTCCCGGCTTGACAATTCTGTCTTTCTAGAAATATAGAATGATTAACGTCCAATCCGAAGCCGGAGTCCCGATATGAAGCGCCTGCACCTGCACGTGAGCGTGCCCGACCTCGCCCAGTCCATCCAGTTCTACGAGACGCTGTTCGGCGCGCCGCCGAGCGTGGTGAAAGACGACTACGCCAAGTGGATGCTGGAGGATCCGAAAGTGAACCTGGCTATCTCGCAGCGCGACCGGGCAGCCGGCGTCGACCATGTCGGCATCCAGGTCGACAGCGCCGCCGAGCTGGGCGAGCTGGCCGACCGGCTGAAGGCGGCCGGGGCCCAGACCTTCGACCAGGAGGCCACCACCTGCTGCTACGCCAAGTCCGACAAGAGCTGGGTCACCGACCCGGCGGGCGTGCGCTGGGAGACCTTCTACACCTTCGGCGAAGCCACCAGCTACGGCGAGGACGAGCCCGCCGCCGCGGCCCCGTCCGCCAGCGCCTGCTGCGGCGCCCCGGCGCCGGAGCCCAAGGCCGCCGCGCCGGCCTGCTGCTAACCTGGATGTGACGGTCGTCATGCGGCCGTCACACCATTCTGCTATTCTAGAATCATGGAAAAGAATCACGCCATCGAGGCCATGGGCGCCCTGGCGCACAGCGGGCGGCTCGACATCTTCCGCCTCCTGGTCCGCGCCGGCGCCGAGGGCATGGCCGCCGGCGAGATCGCCCGCGCCACCGCCGCGGCGGCCAGCACCCAGTCGGCCAACCTGACGATCCTCAGCCGCGCCGGGCTGATCACCTCGCGGCGCGACGGACGCTCGATCATCTATGCGGCCGCCTACGACCGGATGCGCGACCTGCTGGGCTTCCTCATGGAGGACTGCTGCGCCGGCAATCCCGCGATCTGCGCGCCGCTGGCGGCGCTCGCCAGCCAGCCCTGCGGGGCCGAAGGAACGACCTGCTGATGAGCCAGCCCCTTAACGTCCTCTTCCTCTGCACCGGCAACTCCGCCCGCTCGATCCTCGCGGAGGCGCTGCTGAACCATCTGGGCGGCGGCCGCTTCCGCGCCTACTCCGCCGGCTCCATGCCGAAGGGCGAGGTCAATCCACACGCCCTGCCGCTGGTCCGCGCCCTGGGCTTCCGGGACGAGGACTTCCGCTCAAAGCCCTGGGACGAGTTCGCGACGCCCGGCGCGCCCAAGCTCGATTTCGTCATCACCGTCTGCGACAACGCCGCCGGCGAGGTTTGTCCCGTCTGGCCCGGCCAGCCGATCACTGCCCATTGGGGCATCCCCGATCCAGCCGCCGCCGCCGGCAGCGAGGCCGAGATCGCGGTCGCCTTCCGCGACGCCGCCCGCCAGCTGCGCAACCGCATCGAGCTGCTGGTCGCCCTGCCCACGGCCAAGCTGGACCGGCTGTCGCTCCAGGATCGCGTCCGCGACATCGCCAAGACCGCCGACACCCAGACCGCATGAGCGAGACGGGGGGGCAGGCCAGCCTGGAGCCGCCGCGCGAGGCGTTCGACGCGCCGCGCCGACTGGTCGCCGAGACGCTGGGCACGGCGCTGCTGCTGGCCGTGGTGGTCGGCTCCGGGATCATGGGCGAGCGGCTGGCCGGCGGGAACGACGCCATCGCGCTCCTGGGCAACACCCTGGCCACCGGCGCCGGCCTGGTGGTGCTGATCACCGTCTTCGGGCCGCTCTCGGGCGCCCACTTCAACCCGGCCGTCACCCTGGCTTTCACCTTGCGCCGCGAGATGTCGTGGGGCCTGGCGCTGGCCTATATCGCCGCCCAGATCGCGGGCGGCGTCGCGGGCGTGTTCGCCGCCCACGCCATGTTCGCCGAGCCGATCCTCCAGGTCTCGACCAAGCTGCGCGACGGGCCGGCCCAGGCGTTCTCCGAGTTCGTGGCGACGTTCGGCCTGATCGGCGCGATCCTGGGGACGCTACGGTTCCGGCCGGACTTCACGCCCGTGGCGGTCGGCCTCTACATCACCGCGGCCTACTGGTTCACCGCCTCGACCTCGTTCGCCAATCCGGCGGTCACCGTGGCGCGGTCGCTTTCGGACACTTTCGCCGGCATCGCGCCCAGCTCCGCGCCGACGTTCATCGCCGCCCAGCTCGCGGGCGCCGTCGCGGGCGTCCTGACCTTCGGCTGGCTGCTGCGGCGCGCCTGACCCCGGCGCTACTTCGCCGTCTCCACGGCCCCGTCCCGCCGCGACCAGTCCTCGAACGAGCCGTCGTAGAGCCGCACGTCCAGGCCCAGGGTGCGGGCGGCGAACAGGGTGGCGCTGGCCTGCTGGCCCACGTGGCAATAGGCGACCACGGTGTCGCCCTTCTTCACGCCCGCGGCCTTGAACTTCGCCGCGATCTCGTCGGCCGGGGCCAACTTGAGGTCGGGCGTGGTGACGGCGGCGAAGGGAACGCTCCTGGCGCCCGCGATATGGCCGGCCTTGTGCGGCTTGGCCGGCGAGCCGCCGGACTTGGCGCCGGAATAGAACTCGGGCGCCCGGGCGTCGACGATGGCATAGCCGGGGGCGTTCGCGTGCGCCTTCACGAAGGCCGCGTCGACCACCAGCGGCTTGAACCTGAACGCGGCCAGCTTGCCCGGCGTCACGGCCGGAACCTCCGTGGAGATGGCGCGACCTTCAGCCTTCCACGCGCCCAGGCCGCCTTCCAGCAGCGAGGTCCGCGCGCCCAGGCCGGCGACGTCCAGGGTGAACACCACGCGGGTAGCCGATTGAATGTCCCGGGTCGGATAGACCACGATCCGCGAGCGGTCCGAGGCGCCCAGCGCGGCCAGCTTCGCCCGCAGCGCCTCCGGCTCCGGCAACTCCAGGATCAACGGATCGGGACCCGAGGGCGGGGCCGCGATGTCGGCCAGGTTCACCAGCCGGGCCCCCGGAATATGGCCGCCGTCATAGGCGACCTTGTCACCCACCTGCAGGATCACCAGGTCGGGATCGGCCAGGTGCTTCGCCAGCCAGGCGGTGCTCACCACCAGCCGGTCGCGCGTCGCGTCCGCAAAGGCCGGCTGCGCGAACCCCAGGACCAGCAGCGCCAGAAGAACCCGCATCGTCACACCCTCCCAAGCTCGGCCCGAAGGCTAGCCCCCGCGACCGGCCGGCGCCACCGCGAACGGCGCGAGCCGGGCCGCTCGGTCTCAGTCCGCCACCCCATACGGCCCCGGCGCATAGGTCTTCGTCGCGATCTGCGCACATCGCCGATGCGCGATCTTCGCCAGCGCCCGCGTCGACGTCGCGCAAGTCCCAGCCGCGGCGCGTCCTCGACCGCGCTCTCGACGATGTGCTGCGCCAGTGGCGGACCCCAAGACCGCGCCCGAGCTGGTCCGGAGGTCCACAGGTCGTATGACCTCAGCACCGCGGTCTTATGACCCTGGTCTAATTGACGAATTCCGACCGCGAACCTGAATGGCGGACCACTGCGTCACTCAGAGGTTTCCATGCGTACCGCCCATCTCGCGCTCGCCGCCGCGCTCTTCCTGTCGGCCGCGCCGGCTACAGCGGCCGTGCATTTCAACCTGACCGGCGTGGTCACGTCGGGATCGGACAACGGCTACATCTACCCTGGCTTGGAGGCGCCGTTCGGCAGCGAGCCATACGGGGTCAACCTCGAGACGGGCGAGGCTTTCGGTACGGCGATGGGCCGATCCTTCAGCCTGGCCATCACGTTCGACCCGTCACGTGGCTTGCGCGACGAGTATACCGACGGACGAGTCTACTACGGGTTCGACGCTGGCAGCCCTGGCACGGCGGCGTTCACGCTGAACGGCATCACCTACGAGCTTGGAAGCCATGCCGACACCAGCGCCGCCAGCGGTTTGGATAAATTCAATGGCTCGACGCAGGACAGGCTTACGGGATCGTTCCTCTCCACGCGTAGCCGGCCCCCGATCAGCGGAGCGTTCACGCAGTTCTCCGGAGATCTGTTGTTCAGCCTGCCCCTGCCGACCACGACCTTCGACAGCCTGGACTTCGAAGAGCCGTTTTCCTGGGCCGGCGCGAGCCCGGACAGCTACGGCCGACTGCAGATCACATTGCAGAACACCGACGGCAGTCCCGACCGCTACGTGATCGGCCCTCAGCGCACGGCCGATCTCTATCTGCGCTTCGACACGCTCACCGTCACGGCGGACCCGCCCGCCCCCGGTGGCGTGCCCGAACCGTCGGCCTGGGCGATGATGATCCTGGGCTTCGGCCTCGTCGGCGCGGCGGTGCGCCGGCGCGCGCGAACGGCCGGCCTGCTCGCGGTTTGACCGCCTCTTGCATATCCGCTACCGGCGACGCCAGAGCGCAATCCACCGAAGCGGACACCGGTTTGGCGGTTTGCGCCCTGAACTCCGAGAATCGAGCCAAGTGGCTCGACGCGCCGCCCCTGGACCCCATCCCGCCTCTTGGACCAACCGCCCGGCCCAGACGACATCGCGCGCCGGGACTGGATCCGGGCGGAACAGGTTCGCGCGCTCTACCGCGGCAGCCCGGTGGGCGTCACCCTCGGCGGCGTGGCGGCGATCACCCTGGCGGTGTTCCTGGCCCGCGACGGGCGCATGGCCAGCGACGCCGCGACGCTCTTCTGCGGCATGACGATCGCGCTGGTGGGAGGGCACCATCTGCTCTGCGCCGCCTTTCGCCGGCGCCCGCCGGCCGACACCGAATGGCGGCCCTGGGCCATCGCCTTCGCCGCCATCACCGGCATGCAGGGGGCCACCTGGATTCCCGGCGCGGTGTGGATGACCTCGCCCACCGACACGGCGCAAGCGCTGCTCGTGCTCCTGGTTTCCGGGATGGTGGTGCTGGGCGCGCTGCCGGTGTTCAGCGCGTATCTGCCAGCCTATCTCGCGTTGGCGATCCCGGTCGTAGCGCCACAGGCGATGCTGGGCTTTTTCCAGACCTATCCTTTCCATGAGGCCCTGTCGGTCCTGACCTCGACGTTTCTGGCAGCCGCGCCCGCCCTGGCCGTGGTGGTGGGTCGCCAGTTCCAGAACGGTCTCGAGCTGCGCTTCGAGAACATGCGCCTGATCGACGACCTTCGTCGGCAGCGTGAACGAGCCGACCAGGCCAACCGCGCCAAGTCGGGGTTCCTGGCCGCCGCCAGCCACGACCTGCGCCAGCCCGCCCACGCCCTCGGCCTCTTCGCCGGCGCCTTGAGCGAGCTGCGGCTGGAGCCGCAGGCGCGCAGGCTGGCCGATCACATCGGCAGCTCGGTCCGCGCCCTGGACACCCTGTTTGCTGTGCTGCTGGACGTCTCGAAGCTGGACGCCGGCGTGGTGGAGGCTCGGCGCGAGGCCCTCAGCCTTGGCCCTCTCCTCGCGCGCCTGGTCGACGACTACGCCGTCCAGGCGGCCGCCAGGGGCGTCGGGCTGCGCCTGGCGCGCACCTCGCTGGTCGTGGTCAGCGACCCTGTCCTGCTGGAGCAGGTGCTGCGAAACCTGATCTCGAACGCCGTGAAGTACACGGACGCGGGCCGCGTGGTGGTCGGCGCGCGGCGCCGCGCGGGGCAGGCGACGGTCGAGGTGTGGGACACCGGCCGCGGCATAGCGCCCGACCAGGCCGAGGCGATCTTCGAAGAGTTCTACCAGGTCGACAACCCGGAGCGTGATCGCGACAAAGGCCTGGGCCTGGGCCTGGCCATCGTGCGCCGGGTCACGCCGCTGATCGGGGCGGACTTGAGCTTCACATCGGCGCCGGGCCGGGGCAGCGTCTTCCGCGTCACCCTGCCCCGAGGCAGCCTGGCCGACCTGCCCGCGCCGACGCCAGCCCCCAACGCGGCGGCGGCCTTGCGCACTGGCTTCATTCTGGTCGTCGACGACGAAGACGCGATTCAACGGGCCATGGTCGCGCTCTTGACCCGTTGGGGCCACCGGGTGCTGGCCGTGGGCTCCGCGGATGAGGCGCTGGCGCAGCGCGGGCGCGGGCAGGCGGTTCCGGATGTGATCGTCTGCGACGACCGGCTGCGCGGCGGGGAGACAGGGGCGGGAACACTTCGGCGACTTCGCATGGCCTACGGCGCAGAAGTCCCGGCCCTGCTGGTCACCGGGGATGCGACCGCCGCCGCGGCCGGCGGCCCGGCGGATATGGTGCTGCACAAGCCCCTGCCCCACGCCGTCCTGCGTGCCGCCATCGGCCAGCTCCTGCGGGACCGGCAAGCCTGAGACTATTCGATCAGGCCCGCGCCGCCTGGATGCGGTTGGCGACGCCCAACAGCCGGAAGATGGTGGTCAGGTGCGCTTTCACCGTCCCCTCGGTGACCCCCAACCGATAGGCGATCTCCTTGTTGGACGCGCCTTGCCGGATCAACGCCAACACCGCCTGCTGGCGTGACGTGAGGACTTCTGCGGCTGCGGGCGGAGCCGACCCGCCCTCGTCCGTTCGCGCCATGAATTGAGGCACATAGACCTCGCCGGACAGCACGAGCCGGATCGCGGCCGCCAGCGTCGAGGCGCCGGCTGTCTTGGCCACATAACCCAGTGCGCCCAGCGCCAGGGCCGCGCGTACGTCTGTGGGCGCCTCCGACGACGAGACCACCATCAGCGGCGTCGCCGGGTGGGCCGTCACGAACGTCGCCACCGCCGACAGCCCCGCCGCATCCGGCATCGTCAGGTCCATCAGCACCAGGCCGATGTCGCGGTGGGCCGCCGCCAAGGCCAGGGCGGTGGCGCAGTCCCCCGCCTCCAGCACCGGCGCGTCCGGCTCCAGGCGCCGCAGCACCACGGCCAGCCCCTCACGCACCATCGCATGATCATCGACGACCAGGAACTTCACGGCGCAGCCCCCGCCGGGCCCCCACGCCCGCACGCGGCCAACGTACAGGCGTCGCGTCGCCAGGCCAGGATGAATCTATGTCGACGCGACCCGAGCAGGCCGGTGGCCATGCGCATGAAGGGTCCGCGAACCTTGCCTCAGCGATGCATCGAGCTCCCCGGCGGACCATCGGGCAGGCCCTTGTCGCAGTTGTCGAGGACGCCCGCGCAGCCGCCGAGCAACGCGGCGGCCAGACCCGCGAGCAGCAGGCGCGCGATCATGACGCCCCGCCGCGCTGCGCCTGTTCCGAACGCCAGACATTGAGCCCGGCGTACGCCGCGAAGATCACCAGCAGATCCACCACGAACCGCGCGCCGAAGCCGCCCGAGGCGAAGAGCGGCCCGTCGAAGCCGGATTGCAGTTCCACTTCTCCGGGCCGGCCGGCGAGCGGCAGCGTCACGTCGACCTGCAGCGCCGCCCCGGCCGCGGCCAGCACGACGAAACCCAGGAGCGGCCAGAAGGCGGAGGCGCGGTTCCGGACCGCGCCCAGCGCCAGGCCCCAGCCGATCAGCACCGCCAGCGCCGCGTTGACGACGCCGACCACGCCGTCCACCAGCGGCGGCGTCCAGGCCGGCAGGCTGGCCGCCCCGCTGTGCTCCGGCCGCAGCATGTTGACCATCAGCACGATGGCGCACATCGCCAGCGCGATGCCGAGGCAGAGCGCCAGCGGCGGCGCCAGCACATAGGCGGCGGCCGGCGCCCGCGCGGTCCAGGCGCGGAACTCGCTGCGCGCCGTCATCGCCCGGGCCAGGGCGTGCATGTCGCCGAGCCGCGCCATCGCCCGCTCCCGTGCCTCGCCCGGCGCCTGGCCGGCGGCGATCTCCTCGGCCACCAGGTCGTCCAGGTGGTCCCGCAGCTCGGCCACATAGCGGCGGGCGTGCCGCCGGCCGACACCGCCGCGCAGCAGTTGTTCGTGGAGTGGATCAAACACCGCCGACATAGCGACCTCCCGCCAGGACGTTCTGAACGGCCCCGGTCAGCCCCGACCAGAGCGTGGTGAGTTCGGCCAGCCGCGACACGCCGCGGTCCGACAAGGCGTAGTAGATGCGGCTGCGGCCCCCGACAGCGAGCCTGCGCGAGGTGATCGCGCCGCTCCGCTCGAGGGCGTGCAGGATCGGATAGGCGACGCCCTCTCCGATACTGACGACGTCGTCGGTCTCCTGGCGGATCGCCTGCACGATCTCGTAGCCGTACATCTCCCTGTCGCGCAGCAGGCGCAGGATAAGCAGTTCCGGCACGCCGTTCATGAAGCTTGCGGCCTTGGGGGCCATGGATCACCTCACATACCTAGAGATGAAAGGTATAATGCCTAGCGATACGAGGTATGGCAAGCGAGGTTCGTACGCCGCCGCAGTTCAGACCCGGCGATGCGCTCGCCGGGTCCTTTTCGCGTCGCCTAGCAGAAGGCCGGCGCGACCTGCTCGATGCGCATGCGGCCGGCCGGGCTGATCTGTTCCAGCGCATCGAGGAAGGCTTCGTTCTTCAGCGCCGAGCCCAGGAAGGTCCAGCGCATCGCCTGGTGCTGAACCTCGGTGAACCGCCGGCGATCGGTGTCCGACAGCGTCCGGCCGATCGCCGTTTCCAGCGCGGCGAGGTCCAGCCCGGTCTGCTGGGCGAACCCGCCGTCGAGGAAGCCGCCGATGTCCAGGAAGTCGTCGAACGCCTGGTCGATCTCGGCCGGCGTCGCCTTGGCGGCCAGCTCAAAGAACAGCATCGCGTCCAGCTTGGCGTGCTGGCACTCCTCCATCCAGTGGTGCTTGAGCAGGCTCTCGAACTGCGTATCCAGGCCTTCGTCGCGCTCGACGCTGTCCAGGTAGTGGCGCTGGGTGGCCAGCTCGATGCCCAGCACGAACATCGCCTTGCCCAGGCGGCCGTGGTTGAGCACCGCGGCCCTGATGTCCTCCATCGGGCCGATGAAGCCGCAGTCCACCTCGAAGCCTTCGACGAAGGCCCGGCGGAAGCGCACGAAAAGCTCGATATGCTTCTCCTCCTCCACCGTGAACTGCGCCAGCGCGGGACCGCGGTGCGGATCCTGGCCGGCGCTGGCCTGGGTCAGGTCCTCGACCATCGGCAGGATGCAGCGCTCCACCAGCTCGAACATGGAGAGATACCCGTAGCCGCGGATCTGGTTCAGCTTCAGCCGCTCGGTGGGGCTGAGGAAGTCCAGCGGCGCAGTGCGGGCGAAGCTCTCCGGCAGGAAGGGCTTGGCGAAGTCCATCGGCTTGTCTTGACCGATGATGTCCTCGATGCGCCAGTTCACGCGCTTCGAGATCTGCAGCAGGCGTTCGTAGTTCAGGCCTTGAATGGTCATACGTCTTCTCCTCGCGCGGCCGCACGCCCCCGCAGGGCGCAAGCCGCGACGGGTGGAGCTGCCGCCTAGTTGTTGGCGGTGGTTGGATCGATGATCTGAGAGATCTCGGTGATCGCGCCCACCGGCAGACCGCTCAGTTCGGCGTGGGCGCGGATCGCGTCCTCACCATCCGCGAGGTAGATGCAGAAGGTCCGGTCCCCAGCGACATAGCTATGCTGCCACTGGATGTTCGAGCCCATCTTCTCGATGGCCTGGTTCGAGGCGCGGGCGGCCCCGCAGAGTTCGACGATCGACATGCCGCCGACGCCGGGGATCTCGCGCTCGACCAGGTAACGTCTGAGATGGCCCATGGCGCCGTCCCCCATCACCCTTGGAATGATCACAGTGTGGCCGGGCCGGCATAACGCAGCAATCTAAACAATCTGGAGCTGACTAAAGGTTTTGCTTAGGATGAGGGATGGTCGCGCCCAACTACCTCCGCTCGCTCCAGGCCCTCGAACTCGCCGTGCGGCACGGGTCCTTCACCGCCGCCGCCGAGGCGGTGGGCATCACGCCGGCGGCGGTGGGCCAGCGCGTCAAGGCGCTGGAGGACTACCTCGGCGTCGAACTCCTGCTGCGCGGCCGCTCCGGGATCCAGCCGGCCTCCGGCTTGACGTCGGCGCTGCCGCATCTGCAGCAGGGCTTCCAGGCGCTGGAAGCCGCGGCGCGCGAACTGGAGCTCCAGCGCGGCCATGAGCTGCACATCGCGGCCGCCTCGGACTTCGTTGAACTCTGGCTCGCCCCGCGGCTTGGCCGCTTCCGCGCCCAGCATCCCAACATTCGCTTCTGCATCAACGGCGAGGGCGACGCCCCGATGCGGCTGGGCCGGGTGGACTGCGAGATCAACTACGGACCACCCCGCGACGACGCGCTGAACGACCTGCTGTTCCGCGACTACGTCCTGCCCATCGGCTCCCCGATCAATGTGGAGCGCACAGGGAAGGTGGGTTTCCACGATCGGCTGGAGGGCTTCCCGCTGGTCCACCTGGATTTCTACAAGGACGACCCCGCGGGCCTGTCGTGGCCGGACTGGGTCGCGGCCAACGGCGTGGCGCGCAGCGCGCCCGAGCGGGGCATGCGCTTTCGGCGCATCACCGCGGCCCTGGACGCCGTCGACGCCAACGCCGGCCTTACCCTGTGTGGTTTGGCCATGCTCGCGGAGCGGCTCGAAGACGGCGCCGTCCAACTGCCCTTCGGCATGGGCGCGGGCAGCTGGAGCGAGCATGGCTTCGTGGCCCGGTTCCGCCACGACGTGGCCTCGCGCCGCCACATTCAGCGGTTCCGCGAGTGGCTGGCTGAGGAAAGCCGCGCGACGGCGGCCTGGCTGGAGCGCGCGACGACGGGCCAGGTTTGACCCACAAGCGACCGGGAGGCGCTCCGCATTGTTCCCCCCGAGTCCGCGCTGCGGTACTCCTCCAGAACACATGCCGAACGTGATTCGCACATGATCGGCCGCCTGCGCGGCGCCGTCGCCGAGATCGGCGAAGAGGACGCGCTCATCGACGTGATGGGCGTGGGCTATGTCGTGCGTTGTGGGTCGCGGACCCTGTCGCGCCTGCCCGAAGTCGGCGGCGAGGCGGTGCTGCACGTGGAGAGCCACTGGGGCGAGCAAACTGGCCTGACCCTCTACGGCTTCCTGGCCCGCGAGGACCGCCAGGCCTTCGTGCTGCTGCGCACCATCCAGGGCGTGGGGCCGAAGGCGGCGCTGGCGGTGCTGGACGTGCTGCCGCCGGGCGAGCTGGCGGGCGCGGTGGCCCGCGACGACAAGGCCGCCGTGGCCCGCGCCTCGGGCGTGGGGCCGAAGCTGGCGCTGCGCATCGTCACCGAGCTCAAGGGCAAGCCGATCACCGACGGTCCTGTGGCCGCCTTCCACGGCCAGATCCACACGCCCCAACCCATGAAGGCCTCGGCATCCGGCGAGGCCGTCGCCGCCCTAATGGGCCTGGGCGTCGCCGAGCCCGCCGCCCGCCGCGTCGTCGAAGCCGCCGCCATCCGCCTGGGCGAGGAGGCCGAGGCCTCGGCCCTGATCAAGGCCGCCCTGCAGGAGCTGGGCCGGTGAAGAGCGCAACCGCGGAAAACGCAGAAGGCCGCGGAAGGCGGGCCTTTCCGAGACGTCCGCGCCAGCGGACGGCTCAGTCGTATCAACCACGGACCAGCACGGACCAGCACGGACAAGGGCCGAGCCGTCCGTGCTGGTTCGTGATGGTCCGTGGTTCAAAAATCGTCAGCGGAACGATTGCCTGCGGCGCTGGTCCCTTACGCGCGGCCCCTTCCGCGTCTTCCGCGTTTTCTGCGGCTCAACCCTCATGACCCGCATCATCTCCGGCGAACCCCAGCCCTTCGAGCCGGCGGACAAGGCGCTCAGGCCCCAGACACTCAGCGAGTTCGTCGGCCAGGAGCAGGCCAAGGGGAACCTGCGGGTCTTCATCGAGGCGGCCAAGCAGCGCGAGGAGGCCCTGGACCACGTGCTGCTGTTCGGGCCGCCGGGCCTCGGCAAGACCACGCTCGCCCAGATCGTCGCCCGCGAGCTGGGGGTGAACTTCCGGGCCACCTCCGGGCCGGTGCTGGCCAAGGCCGGCGACCTGGCCGCCATCCTGACCAACCTCGAGCCGCGCGACGTCCTGTTCATCGACGAGATCCACCGGCTGCCGGCCAATGTGGAGGAGATCCTCTACCCGGCCATGGAGGACCACGTCCTGGACCTGGTGATCGGCGAGGGACCTTCGGCGCGCTCGATCCGTATCGACCTGGCGCCTTTCACCCTGGTCGCCGCGACCACGCGCGCCGGCCTGCTGGCCACCCCGCTGCGCGACCGCTTCGGCATCCCGATCCGGCTGGAGTTCTACACCCACGCCGAGCTGCAGAAGGTGCTGCTGGGCGCCTCGGTGAAGATGGGGACGAACCTGGCGCCCGACGGCGCCGCCGAGATCGCCACCCGGGCCCGCGGCACCCCACGCGTGGCCGGCCGCCTGCTGCGCCGGGTCCGGGACTTCGCCGCCGCCGACGGCGCGGAGGTCATCGACCGCAGGGCCGCCGCCTCCGCCCTGGCCCGCCTGGACGTGGACGAGCACGGCCTCGACGCCCTGGACCGCCGCTACCTGCGCGCCCTGATCGAGAACTACGCCGGCGGCCCCGCGGGGGTCGAGACCCTGGCCTACGCCATCGCCGAGGCCCGCGACGCGGTCGAAGACGTGATCGAACCGTTCCTGCTGCAGCAGGGTTTCATCCAGCGCACGCCCCGCGGCCGCATGGCCTGCGCCAAGGCCTACACGCACCTGGGCCTGATGGCCCCCAAGACCACGCCCACCGGCGGCGGGGACCTGTTCGAATGAATCCCTTTGCCGTCATCACCCGGCTTGACCGGGTGACCCAAGCTGCGGGTCAGGAAGCGGCAAGGCCGCTTGGGTCCCCCGGATCGCCCTTCGGACGACCGTGGGATGACCAGGTGGGATCATGACCGCGGACCCCTCATCCGGCTGGCTGGAAGGCCGCGAGCATTGCCTGCCGGTGCGCATCTACTACGAGGACACCGACTTCACGGGGATGGTCTATCACGCCAATTACCTGCGCTATTTCGAGCGCGGGCGTAGCGACTTCTTCCGGATCGCCGGCATCAGCCACACCGCGCTGCTGGCGCTGCCGGAACCGACCGCCTTCACGATCGTTCGCATCGAGCTGGACTACAAGCGCGCCGCCCGGGTGGACGACGCGCTGCTGGTCCGCACCGCCTACGACGACATGAAGGGACCCCGCCTGCTGGTCAGCCAGCGCATCCTCCGGGGCGACGAACTGATCGCCGAGGCCCAGGTCCAGGCCGTATGCATCGACATGAAGGGACGCGCCATAAGGCCGCCGCGCAGCATGGTCGAGCAGCTGCGGCCCTACTTCTTGACGCCATAAGATCGCCACCGACACCCGCCACCCACGACCGGACACACGCAGGAGACAAGATGGACCCGGCCGCCGCCGTCACGCCCGAGAGTTTCGACCTTCTCAGCATCTTCGTCCGCGCCGACTGGGTCGTGAAGCTGGTCATGATCGGTCTGGCCCTCGCCTCGCTGTGGTCCTGGACGATCATCCTGGAGAAGGCGTTCCGCTTCTCGGCCCTGAACCGCGAGGCCAATCGCTTCGAGGACCAGGTCGCGTCGGGCCAGAGCCTCGAGGACGTCGCCGCCGCGGCCGGCGCCCAGCCCACCCACGCCCTGCCCCGCATGCTGCAGGGCGCGCTCAAGGAATGGCGCGAGGCCCGCGTGAAGGGGCCCGCCACCGAAGGTCAGGTCGCCTTCCTGATCCAGCGCATCGACCGCCACCTGGACGCCACCATCGCCCGCGAGAGCTCCCGGGTGGAGAATGGCCTGGGCGTGCTGGCCATCGTCGCCACCGCCTCGCCGTTCGTGGGCCTGTTCGGCACCGTCTGGGGGATCATGCGGTCCTTCCAGGCCATCGCCATCCAGAAGAACACCTCGCTGGCCATCGTGGCGCCCTCGATCGCCGAAGCCCTGCTCGCCACCGCCATCGGCCTGGCCGCGGCGATCCCGGCGTACGTGGCGTACAACGCCTACTCGACCGCCGCGGGGAAGTATTCGGGCCGGCTGGAGAGCTTCGCCGACGACCTTTCCACGGCCATCCAGCGCCGGCTGGCGGGGGGCTGAGCCATGGCGCTGTCGGCCAACGACGCCTTCGCGGCGGGCGGCTCCAGGCGCCGGCGCCGGCGCGGCCGCCGGGGCGCGCTGAGCGAGATCAACGTCACCCCGCTGGTGGACGTGATGCTGGTGCTCCTGATCATTTTCATGATCTCCGCGCCCCTGTTGACCGCGGGCGTGCCCGTGGAGCTGCCCAAGACCGAGGCCGGCGCCATGCAGGACGTGCCGGACCCGATCACGCTGTCCATCCGCGCCGACGGCCGCATCTATGTGGGCGAGAACGAGGTCCCGTTCGCCAACCTCGCGCCGCGCCTGAAGGAGATGGCGTCCGACAGCACGCGGCCGATCTATGTGCGCGCGGACGGCAAGGCCAGCTATGAGATCGTCGCCCGGGTGATGGCCTCGCTGTCCACCTCGGGCTTCACATCGATCAACCTGATCACCGAGACCGGCGGGCCGTCGTCCGGCGCGACGGGCGCCAGTGGAGACCAGGAGGAGGCCGCTCCGTGAGCCGGGCCCGCGCCAGGCGCATCGAGGTCTCTCCGGCGGCGCTGGGCTCGATCGGCCTGCACGTCGCCGTGGCGGCCGCGTTCATGATCACCTGGGGCAACCGCGACCTGAAGGTGGGCTCCGTCGTGCCCGTGACCATCGTCTCCAACGCCCCCGACGCCGACACCCGACCCGCCGTGCAGGGCCCCGAGGCCCAGGAGGCCGCGACCGAGGATCCGGTCGCCGAGGCGCCGCCGGAGCCCGCGCCGCCGCCGCCCACCCCGGCCCCGCCCCCTCCGACGCCGAAGGCCGCGCCCACGCCGACGCCCAAGGCCGCCGCTCCGGTGAAGACGCCCGCCAAGCCGGTGGAGAAGAGCTTCGACCTCGACGCGCTCTCCGCCAGTCTGAAGGCGCCGGCCCGCAACGCGCCGCAACGGCCGTCCGCCGCCCCCAAGGGCGCGAACCGCGCCGAGACCGCGCCGGTCGCCCGCCAGACCGTGGGGACCGGCCTCGCCGCCGGCGCCGCCATGCAGGGCCTCGCCGAGGAACTGCAGCGCCGCTGGAACCCCAACTGCGACGTGGAGGGCGGCCGCGACGTGGTCGTGCGCGTGCTGTTCACGATGGGCGTCGGCGGCCAGGTGGTGGGCGACGTCGCCGCCCAGATCCAGGGCGCCCGCACGCCGGTGGCCCAGGCGGCCGCCGATCGCGCGGTGCGCGCCGTCTACGCCGCCGCCCCTTTCCGCGGGCTGCCCCGCGAGTTCTATGGCGATCGCATCGCCGTCAATTTCAACGCCCGAGAGGCCTGCAAGCTATGACCCGAGCCCGGAGCCTGCCCACGCGCCAGACTCTTCCCTCGCGGGGGGCGGCCCTGCTGTTCACCCTGCTCTGCGCGATCACGGCGGCGGCGATCGCCCAGCCCGCCCGCGCCGAGATCGAGGTCAACGTCAATCGCGGCGACGTCCAGCCCCTGCCCATCGCCGTGCCGGCCTTCGGCGGCGGCCAGGTGGGCGGCGACATCAGCCAGGTGATCTCGGCCAACCTCCAGCGCTCGGGCCTGTTCCGGCCGCTGGACCCCAACAGCTTCATCGAGAAAGGGCTCACCGCCAACGTGCAGCCCCGGTTCGGCGACTGGAAGACCATCAACGCCCAGGCCCTGGTCAACGGCCAGGTCACGGTCGAAGGCGGAAAACTGCGCGTCGACTTTCGGCTGTGGGACGTCTTCGCCGAGCAACAGCTGCTGGGCCTTCAGTTCACCGCCAGCCCCGAGAGCTGGCGCAAGGTCGCCCACAAGATCTCCGACGCCGTCTATGAGCGGCTGACCGGCGAGAAGGGCTATTTCGACACCCGCGTGGTCTTCGTCGCCGAGAGCGGCGCGCGCGGCAGTGTCACCAAGCGCCTGGCCATCATGGACCAGGACGGGGCCAACCCCAGCTACCTGACGTCCGGCGACAGCATCGTCATGACGCCCCGGTTCTCCTCGAACAGCCAGGAGATCACCTACATGTCGCTGAAGCAGGACTCGTCCACGGTCTACCTCTTCAACCTGGAGAGCGGCCGGCGCGAGAGCCTGGGCACCTTCCAGGGCATGGTGTTCTCGCCGCGCTTCTCGCCCGACGGCGGCAAGGTGGTCTTCTCGGTCGAGCGGGCCGGCAACAGCGATCTCTATGTCATGAACCTGGCCAGCCGCTCGTCCACCCGGCTCACCACCGACCCCTCCATCGACACCTCTGGATCGTTTTCGCCCGACGGATCCAGGATCGTCTTCAACTCGGACCGGGCCGGCTCGCCGCAACTCTATGTGATGGGCGCGGACGGTTCCGGCGCCCGGCGCATCTCCGGCGGGGGCGGCCGCTACACCACGCCGGTCTGGAGCCCGACCGGCGAATTCATCGCATTCACCAAGCAAACCGGCGGCGAATTCCACATCGGGGTCATGCGCCCGGACGGCTCGGACGAGCGCCTCTTGACCTCCAGCTACCTGGACGAAGGCCCCACCTGGGCGCCCAACGGCCGAGTTCTTATGTTCTCGCGTGAAACCCCAGGCGGCTCGCCCAGGTTATGGAGTGTGGATGTCACTGGGCGAATCCTTCAGCCGATGCCTTACCCGGGCGCAGGGTCGGACCCCGCCTGGTCGCCTTTGCTTAACTAGACTTGCGCCGCAATCCCGCCCGATAGACCCTGCAAATGATTTGCAGCTCAACGAACGAGGAGACGTACATGGTCCGCAGCTTCACCGGGAGCACCGTCCTGCGCCTGGCCCTCGTCGCCACGGCCGCCTGCTCGCTCGCCGCCTGCCAGAGCAAGCCGAAGCCGACCTATCCGACGCAAACGGCCCCCTCGACGAGCGCGCCGCCCTCGACCCCGCCGCCCTCGGCCGGCCCGGTCAGCGGCCAACCCGTCGGCGCGCTGCCCGGCTCGGCCCAGGACTTCATCGTCAACGTCGGTGACCGCGTCTACTTCGACACCGACCAGCACGACATCCGCGAAGACGCCCGTCCGCTGCTGAGCGCCCAGAGCGAGTGGCTGCGCCGCTATCCCAGCGTGGTCGTCCGCATCGAAGGCAACGCCGACGAACGCGGCACGCGCGAGTACAACTTGGCGCTGGGCGCCCGCCGCGCCAACTCGGTGCGCGACTTCCTGGTCGGCCAGGGCGTCACGGCGGGCCGGATCTCCACCATCTCCTTCGGCAAGGAACAGCCGATCGACGTGGGCAGCGGCGAAGAGGCTTGGCAGAAGAACCGCAACGCCCGGACGGCCATCGTCTCGGGCTCGCGCTAGGCCTTCATGCGCGCACGCTGCCTACCTGCGATGCTGCTGGCGCTGGCCGTCCTCGGGACGGCCGGCCCGGCGTTTCCGCAGACGCCCCTGCCCCCGGTGGGCGTCCCCGATCCGCTCGACGCCCGCGACGCCAAGCGCGTGGAGCGGATGGAGAAGGTCGTGCGCGAACTACGCTCGATCGTCTTCCAGCTGCGCGACAGCGGGAAGCCCGTGGTGGTCCAGCCGGCGGACACCGACGCGCGCATGGCCGAGATGGCCGACAAGCTGGGCGACCTGGAGCAGACCCTGCGCGGTCTCAACGGCTCGCTGGAAGCCGTCACGCGCGACGCCGATCAGGCCAAGCGCGAGAACGCCGCCCTGAAGACCCAGGTCCAGGCGCTGACCGACCGGCTCACCGCCCTCGAGGGCAAGGTGGCCAGCGTCGAGGCGCCGCCGGCCGCCGACACCCTGGGCGGCCAGGCCCCGCCCGCGCCGGCCGGCGATCCGGCCAAGGACTTCGCCCAGGCCCGGCAGCTGATGCTGGCCGGGGACTACGACGCCGCCGAGAACGCCTTCGCCAGCTACGTCGAGGCGTATCCCGACGCGCCGAAGACCGCCGAGGCGCGCTACTGGTGGGGAAAGACCCTCAGTGTCCGCGGCGCCCACGCCAACGCCGCCCAGGCCTATATCGGAGCGATCCGAGGTTGGCCGCAGACCGCCTGGGCGCCCGACGCCGTCGTGGAGCTGTCCCGTTCGCTGGTGGCGCTGAAGAAGCCCTCTGACGCCTGCCAGACCCTGACCGAGTTCGCGCGCCGCTATCCCAAGGCCCCGGCCAACATCGCCAGCCGCGCGGCCGCCACCCGCACCCAGGCCAAGTGCGCGGCCTGATATACTTTCCGCTCATCCCGGCGAAAGCCGGGACCCAGATGGAAGGGCTGGAAGGTGGGTTCGAACGGCTTCGAGACCTTGCAACCCACATCTGAGAACGGCGAGCTGTGTCCCGGCTCTCGCCGGGAAGGGCGGATCGGTTTCAACGCCCTCGACCACTACCTTCTCCGCCCCGGTCACCGCCCCCTGGCCGTGGGTCTCTCCGGCGGCGGCGACTCCCTCGCCCTGACCCTGATCGCCGACGCCTGGGCGCGGGAGGCGGGGCGTCAGCTGATCGTCTTTACGGTCGATCACGGCCTTCAGGCCGACAGCGGCGCGTGGACGCGGGCCTGCGCCGACATCGCCAAGCGCCTCGGCCGCCCGTTCCGCGCCTTGGCCTGGACCGACGAGAAGCCCCAGACCGGCCTGCCCGCCGCCGCCCGCCTCGCCCGCCACCGCCTGCTGGCCGACGCCGCGCGGGAGGCTGGCGCGCGGGTCATCCTTCTGGGCCACACCGCCGACGACGTCGCCGAGGCCGCCGCCATGCGCGCCGCCGGCGCCACCACCCCGGATCCGCGCGCATGGTCGCCGTCGCCGGTCTGGCCGGAGGGCCGGGGCCTGTTCCTGCTGCGGCCACTGTTGTCCGCGCGCCGCGCCGATCTCCGCGACTGGCTCACCGCCCGTGGCGAGACCTGGATCGACGACCCGGCCAACGCCGACCCCCGCTACGCTCGCAGCCGCGCCCGCCTCGCCGGCGCCGCGCCAGCATCCCGCGCCGCCATCGAACCACCCCTCGCGCTGGCGGCGCAGGCCGACGAGCGCGCGGGGATCGTCTCGCTGCCCCGCACCGCCTTCCGGGCCGCCGGGGTCAGCGAGGCCCACCGCTTTGTGGCCCTGGCCGCCGTATGCGCCGGGGGGGGCGAACGGCTGCCGGCCTCGGCTCGGGTCGCGCGCGCGGCCGACGCCCTGCGGCGCGAACGGCCGTTCGTGGCGACCCTGGCCGGCGCCCGCATCGACGCCAACGCCCAGACGATCCGCATCTTTCGGGAGCCTGGCGAGGCCGCGCGCGGCGGGTTGGGGCCCCTGCATCCGCCCGGGGTCTGGGACGGTCGCTTCGAGATCGCCGAAGGTCATGAAATCCGGCGGCTGGCCGGCCTGCTGCGCCGCCTTCCGCCCGGACAGCAGGAGACGGTGCGCGCGTTCCCTGCCGCCGCACGCGGCGCCCTGCCCGTCCATGTCGATGGGGCAGGCGGCGTTACACTGGGCAGCCTGGAGTGCCTGGTCGGCGAGCGCCTGCGCGCCGCCGCGGGCCTCGTTCAGCGCGAGCCGGACTGAAGGATGTGGTCGACGCCGCGCACGATCGCGTCGGCGTAGCGGGGCCCGAGCAGGTTGGCGTGGTTGGACGGCTCGACGTGCTCGATGAAGCCAGCGCGCGAATGTTTCGCGGCCTTCTCCTGAATCGCCTTCAACGCCCCGCGCCCGCGGTGCGGCCCAGCGGTCACAACCGCCACCGGCAGGTCGGCCGGCAGCTCGATGGCGCCGGCCATGCGCGAGGTCTCGGGCCACTGAATCACCTCGGCGGCCGCGCCGTGGGCGTGAGGCGCCGAGGCGTGGATGCGCCGCTTTTCGGCCCCCGCTTGGCCGGGCAGGCCGATCAAATTGCCGCTGATCAGCGACACCGGGACCATCAGACCCAGCCTGGCGCCGTGGCTCACCACCTGCAGCAGGCGGCCGAAGCCGCGGATGGCGGTGGAACCGCCCGGCAGGCTGAACACGTCCGGCGTCACGGCATCGACCAGCACCAAGCCGGCCAGCGGCCGCTCCCGCTCCAGCGCGAACAGCCGCACCATCAGCCCGCCCATCGAGTGACCCACCAACAGGATCGGCCCGGTCTCGTGGAGCGCGCCCAGCAGCGCCTCGAGGTCGTCGTTGATGGCGCGTCCGTCCCGGGGCGCGGGGCCGGCGTCGGAGAACCCCAGGCCGGCGCGGTCGTAGGCCAGGCTGCGCAGGCCCTTGGCCGCCAGCCGCTCCTGCACCACCGCCCAGTCGGAAGCGCAGCCGAAGGCCCCGTGTTCGCAGACGATCAGCGGCGAAGCGCCAGCGGCCGGCCCCGCCCGCACGATGCGCAGGCTCCGACCGCCGATGTCGACCTTCTCCCCGCGGTGGATCGTCAAAGGCTCAGCTGCGCGCGCGGGCGACCATCGGGGCCGATGGACAGCTCCTTCATCCCGTCGATCTTCTCGCGCTTGGCGGTGTCGCGCATCTGGCCCTGCAGGTTCTTCTCGGCCTCGGCCAGGTCCTGGGCGTCGGTGGTCTTGCGGCGGACCACCAGCAGGGGCGGGTTGTCCTTGGCGTCCATCAGGGCCCGCTTGCTCTCGGGGATGAACGAGACATAGGCCATGCGGACGCGGCCGGAATAGCGCTTGGCCTTGTCCAGCGGCAGGTCGCCAGCCTCGGCGAAGGCCTTGCCCAGGAACATCGACGGGTCCAGCGGCCGGCGCTGGGAGTCGCGGATCTCGAAATGCAGGTGCGGGCCGGTGGACGTGCCGGTCGAGCCGATACGGCCCAGCGAGGCGCCGGCCGCGACGGGCACGCCGGGCTTCACGCCGTCGGCTATGGCGCCCAGGTGCGCATAGAAGGTGGTCAGGCGCTCGGCGTGGCGCACGGCGACATAGCGCCCGTAGCCGCCCTTGACGCCCGCTTCCACGACCACGCCGTCGGCCGCCGCGATCACCGGCACGCCGCTGTCGGCGGAGATATCGACCCCCTCGTGCAGCCGGCCGTTACCCTCCCAGGGCAGCTGGCGCAGGCCGAAGGGCGAGACCACGGCGTGGCCGGGCACCGGCTCCTCGAAGGCGATCAACACCCCCTCCGCGGGCTGGACCGCCGCCGCCCTGGCGTTGGTCAAGGTCACCTGGGTCTTGGTGGGTTGAAGCTTGACGGGGGGAGCCAGCAGCGAGGCGTGCGCCACGGCGAAGGCGCTGAGGCCTGCGGTCGCCACGATCGCCGCCTCCGCGGCCAGGCGCGAGCGCCTCTTCAAGATCGGCTTCCGTTCTGGCGCCACGCTTCTCGAACTCCCCACCGACCGCACGCGGTCAAGGCCGTACCCACACGGGACCGGCCGGCAGACTGCCGGGGGTTCTAGGCAAAAACCGGGCCGTGGGCAAACCATCCTCCCCCGACGCACGAATGCGCCGGGGGAAGCGCTGGCTTGCGAAGCGCGGGACCCGGTACGCGGTTCCACCCAGGAGGAACGAACCTGAGCTCTCCATCCGGACCGGCTTCACTGGCGCGCCTTCGCGAGGAAGGCGCGCCCGCTAGAACTGGAAGCGGACGGTCGCGCGGACGTCGTATTCCTTGTAGTCCTTGTCGATGGTGGCGCCGCCGTTGACCGCGTACAGCACGCGCGCCGCGCCGCCGCGGAAGCCGATCCGGCCCACCGCCCCGCCCTTGAAGACGTCTTCCGGATCCAGGGTGAAGTCCTGGCCGCCCTCGAAATGGGCCGTGGTCCTGGCGGGGCCGCCGGCCAGCTTGGCCCGGTAACCCGCCTTGATCTCCGGGGCGAAATAGACGTCGTCGCCGAACCGCCAGCCAAGCGCCAGCAGGGCCTCGCCGGTCAGCATGTCGCCTGTGCGCTTGTCGACGATCAGGTTGAAGCCCGAACCGCCGTTCTTTTCCTTGTAGCCGTCCTCCGCCAGCCGCAGGTAGCTCGCCGACAGTTCCGGGCGGGCGTAGAAGCTGCCCACCCGCATCTCGTAGGACGCGCCCGCATAGGCGTCGACCATCCAGGCGTTCCACTTGGAGTCCGCGCGCAGGTTGAGCGTCGGGCTCTCCAGGCGCCGGTCGCCATCGAAGAAGGCGTAGCCCACCCCGCCGCGCGCGGCCGCCTGGAACGGGCCGCCGTCCAGGCGCCAGTACAGGCCCGCCCCGAACAGGTTCATCGAGATTTCTTCGCCCGCCGCCGCGCCGCGGTCCTTCACGTCGGTGGTGACGAAGCTGACGTTCGCGCCCAGGGCCGCCGCCTCGCCCTGCAGGTCCATGCCCGCCGCGAAGCCGAAGCCCTGGCTCTTGAAGCCGGCGGCTTCCCGCTTGTCGCGCTGGATGTTGAAGGCGACCTCCTGGGCCCACATGGCCGTCCCGGACGAGCGGTCGATGGCCATGGGCTCGGCGACCGCGCCCGACACCGCCGCCGAGATCGCCGCGGCCGACATCAGCACGCCGCCCGAATGGTCCGGCAGCATCTGGTCGTAGAGGCCCTGGAAACCGGCCTGGGTCTTCTGCGTCAGGAAGGCGCTCTCGATGGCGTCGTCCTTGTCCAGAGACGCGAACACCGCGTCGAAGGCCTGCGAGCCCGAGCGGTTGAGGCCCAGTTCGGTCGTCGTCTTGGGCCGCAGGTCCACATGGAGCGCGCCCGCCGCGGTGTCCGCCCGCAGGCTGGCGCTGTACAGGAACGGCGCCCCGGCCAGCGTCGCCCCCGCCTGGCCCACGGTCAGGCTCTGAGCCTGGACGATCTGGAACGACTTCGCGCCACGCGAGATCGCCGTCAGGGTCACCTCCACCTGGGCGCCCGTGGCCACGGTGGCCGCGCCCGTGACGTTCAGGCGGGTGTTGGTGACCGTGGGGTCGATGTTGACCGCTAGCACGCCCTTGGTTCCCAGGTTCAGGGAGGTGACGGTCACCGTCTCGGTGTTGGCCATGGTCAGGCGGCCGTCGCGAACCTCGATGGCCAGCCGGCCGTCGCCGTCCGAGATGCGGCCCGCCGCCGTCGCGCCGCCGTCCAGGATCAGGCTATCGGCGCCGGCTCCGAAGCTCATGGTCCCGGCGAAGGTTCCCGCCAGCAGTTCCAGACGGTCGTCGCCCGAGCCGAACAGCACGTCGCCGCCGATGGCCGGCGCGTCGGCGGTGTTGACCTTGGCCTGGCGCACGGTCGCGCCCGCGGTGTTGGCGGACAGGTCGATGGCGATGGTCTTGCCGGTCTGGGTGACGCCCGTGGCCGGGTTGACGATGGCCCGGATGATCCCCGAGTTCTCCACCAGGCCCAGCGTGCCGGACAGGTCGACGATGGCCCGGGCGTCGTGCAGGCCGCCGTTCTGCTCCGCCCCGACCGTACCAGCGTTGCGCAGCACCGGAACCACGGCGTTGACGTTCAGCAGCACCGCGGTGGACTGCGCCAGGTAGGACCGGCCGACGATGCTCGCGCCGGCGATGTTGTTGATCCCGCCCTGGACGGTGACCACGCCGCCGCCGGCCTGGCCGATGCGCAGGCCCACGCCGGCGACGCCGTCGTTCACGCCGTTGCCGGTCACCGCGCCCTTGTTGACGAAACCGAACGCCAGGTCGCCGGTCCCGACGACGCCGATGGTCGTGGCGCCGGCGCCGCCGATATCGATAGCCGGGGCGGCGCCGAAGGACGAGACGGCGGCGGTGCTCTCGGCGGAGTCGGCGATGCCGTCCTTGTCCTCGTCGGTGTCGGTGGTGCTGCTGTCGAGGGGCGGGCGGTCCAGCAGGATCCCCTTGCCCACATTGCCGGTGATCCGCACCGCGCCGCCGCCCTGTTTCAGGTCGTCGGCGTCCAGCTTGGCCCGCGCCGCGTCGGCCAGCCGGTCGGAACTGCGGTAGCCGGTGTTGGAGATCGCGCCCTGCAGCACCACGGCGCCGTCGACGCTGCCCAGCTGGACGCCCACCGTGCCTTCGCCTTGCGACTGAACCGCGCCCAGGACCTTCACGTCGCCCGACACCGAGTCGGCGCGGATCCCGACGCTGCGGTCGCCGACGATGGCCACGGCGCCCGAGCTGGTCAGGGCGCCCGTGAGACGGCCCTCGATCGAGATCGCGCCCGAGTCGTTCCCCTCGACGGTGACCGTGCCGGCGTTGGCGATGTTGCCGACCGCGCCGGGCGACAGCACGCGGATGCCGAACCGGGACGCGCCCTGGGCGAAGACGCCGTCAAGGTCGCCGTCGCTGTCGCCGTCGGTGGCCGTATAGTCCTCGACCACGCTGATCGTGCCATTGTTGGCGACGGCCATGGCCACGCCGGGGTTCACCTGGATGCCGGTGGCCCCGTTGATCCCCGTGAAGGTGATCGAGCCGTTGCTGATCACGGCGTTCGAGCTGTCGATCGTCACCGCCGGTCCCGCCACGGTCGGCGCGATGGAGCCCGCCGCATCGATGGTCAGGTGGTCGGCCTGGCCATTGGCGATGGTCGAGGTCTTCACCGGCGCCGTGGTGGCGGTGGAGATTTTCGTCTCGGCGTGGGCGGAGGCGGCATAGAGGAGCGGCAGGGCGGCCGCGGAGACGAGGAGACGCTTCATTGCTTTCCTGAAACGAGACGACGTGATAGCCAGGGACAAGCGGCAATACGTCGTGTAATTATTTGTTGCGTAATTACTGTATTATGCGGCTTGCACGGCCCCTGCAAGGGAATCGTTTCCCGCGAGGGCGCTGTGCGAACCCCGGAGTTGATGATGCCGAGACCCGCGACCGATCCCGCCAAGGCCGCCCAGATCAAGGTGCTGCGCCAGCAGGCCGGCCGCTGGCTGAAAGCCGCGCGGGAAGAGGCCGGGCTTACCCAGGCCGGGCTGGCCGAGCAGGTGGGTTTGCGCTACTACACCTTCGTCTCGCAGGTGGAGAGCGGGTTGGGCCGCCTGCCCATCGAGACGCAGGGCGCCTGGGCCGAGGCGCTGGGCCTGGAGCCCGGTGAATTCGCCAAGACCCTGCTGCGCTACTACGAACCGGAACTATATAGGCTGCTGTTCAGCGCCGAGAGCGCGTCCCAGGCCCTGAAGGGCCAGGCGACGGGATAGCCCGCCTCAGGAGATGCCTTCCGAACCGATGGGTCAGGTCGTTCCCTTCATTGCCCGCGTGCGTGACAGCGGCGACTGGACCGCGTCGGAACGCGCCCGGCTCCAGGAGCTGGCGGACCGGCTGGCGGCCAGCGGCGTCGAGGTCGAGGTGATCTTCGGGGCCACCGACGAGGGCGACCCCTGGTGTGTCGTCACCGACGGCGACGGCGACGTCCTTATCCATGTGGCCCGGATCGGCGGGGCCTTCGTGGTCCACTCGGCGGTGGACGACGCGATCAACGAGAACGTCGACCTGCACACCGCGCTTCGCGACCACCTCGGGACGACCGAGACCGCCATGGCGCCGCAGAGCGCCACCATCCTGCCGTTCGGCCTGACCGCCCGCCAGGGCCAGACGTTCCTGGCGCTGGTGGTGGCCGCCAGCTTCTTCTACGAGACCGCCGGCGTCGGCGCGGAGGCGGAAGCCGCGGAGCTGCCCCCGGAACTTCCGGCCGAACCGTCACCTCCCGCCCCGGACGCGGACGCCCCGTCGCAGGAGCGCGACCTGGCGACCCAGGGCGCGACCCTGCACCCTGCACCCGCCGGCGCCGCGCCGGCCGTGGCCGCGGTGGTTGCGCCCGCGCCGGCGCCCGCCGCGGCCTCCAGCGAGGAGCCGTCCGCCCCGGTTCGAGCGCCCGCGATCGAACCGTCCGAGGCCACGGCCCCAAGGGCCGACATCTCGCTGTCCTCGCCGGCCAGGGGCGAGGCGCCCGTGGTCATCCAAGGCACGGACGGCGACGACGTGCTGGTCGGCAGCTCGGCGGACGAACACATCCTTGGCGGCGCGGGGAACGACACCCTGCGCGGCGGCGGCGGCCACGACGTGCTGGAAGGCGGCGCGGGCGACGACCGGATCGAGCTGGCTTCGGGCGTGACCGCCCTGGGTGGCGAGGGCGCAGACACCTTCGTGGTCCAGGCCCCGGTCCAGCTGGGTCAGGCCAACACCCTGCTGGGCGTAGTCCTGGACTTCAGCGCGCTCGACGGCGACAGGCTGACGCTGGCGAACGGCCGGACCATCCAGGTTCCGTCCCGCCCCACGAGCCCGGGCTCCGACGACAAGACCGCCCCGCCGACCACCACCGGCGACGAGAGCGGCTTCACGGGCCAGGGCGTCGATCCGACCCATCCGACGCTCACCCCGCCCGGCGGCGGCGGCTTCGGGCCGAGCCTGGTCGGGCCGCCGCTCACGCGCGTCGAGATCGACTTCGACGGTGACGGCGTTCTCGATGGCTATGTGCTGGTGGGGCCGCGCGGCCATGCCATGGGCGGTGACGACAGCCCGATCGTGATCACGGGCCGCGCCCTGCCGGGCGGCGACGACCTCTTCAGCTGAGCTCTCGGCTGAGCCTGGGGGAAGGAGCCGCTAGAGCCCCTTCACGATCCCTTCGACCATCTTCTTGGCGTCGGCGAACAGCATCATGGTGTTGTCGCGGAAGAACAGCTCGTTCTCGACGCCGGCGTAGCCCGCCGCCATGCCGCGCTTCACGAACAGCACGGTGCGGGCCTTCTCCACGTCCAGGATCGGCATGCCGTAGATCGCCGAGGTGGGATCGGTCTTGGCGGCCGGGTTGGTGACGTCGTTGGCGCCGATCACGAAGGCCACGTCGGCGGTCGGGAACTCAGCGTTGATGTCCTCCAGCTCGAAGACCTCGTCGTAGGGGACGTTGGCCTCGGCCAGCAGCACGTTCATGTGGCCGGGCATCCGGCCGGCCACGGGGTGGATGGCGTATTTCACCTCCACGCCCTCTTCCTTCAGCTTGTCGACCATCTCGCGCAGCGCATGCTGGGCCTGTGCCACGGCCATGCCGTAGCCGGGGACGATGATCACCTTGGACGCGTTCTTCATGATGAAGGCCGCGTCGTCGGCGGAGCCCTGCTTCACGGGCCGGGTCTCGACCTTGCCACCGGCCGCCGCGGCGCTGTCGTCGGCGCCGAAGCCGCCCAGGATCACCGAGACGAAGCTGCGGTTCATCGCCTTGCACATGATGTAGCTGAGGATCGCGCCCGACGAGCCCACCAGCGCCCCGGTGATGATCAGGGTGATGTTCTCGAGGGTGAAGCCCAGCGCCGCCGCCGCCCAGCCCGAGTAGCTGTTCAGCATCGACACCACGACCGGCATGTCCGCGCCGCCGATCGGGATGATCAGGGTGATCCCGATGATCAGGCTGAGCGCCAGGATCGCCCAGAAGGCCCAGATCGCCGTGCCGCCGCTCATCACCAGGACCACGACCAGGGCGACGATGCCCAGGCCGAGCGCCAGGTTCAGCACGTGGCGGGCCGGCAGGATGATCGGCGCGCCGCTCATGTTGCCGTTCAGCTTCAGGGCGGCGATCACCGAGCCGGTCAGGGTCACGGCCCCGATGGCCAGGCCCAGCGACAGCTCGATCAGCGAATTGAGGTGGATGCGCCCGTCGTCGCCCAGGATGCCGTAGGCGGCGGGCGTGTAGATCGCGGCCACGGCCACGAGGCAGGCGGCCGCGCCGACCAGGCTGTGGAAGGTGGCGACCAGCTGCGGCATGGCGGTCATGGCGACGCGGCGGGCGATCAGCGCGCCAATGCCGCCGCCGACCACGACGCCGCCCAGGATCAGGCCGATGGTCAGCGGATCAAGCTTCGGCCCCAGCAGCCAGAGCGTCGTCACGACCGCGATGGCCATGCCGATCATGCCGTTGCGGTTGCCCGCCTGGCTGGTCGTGGGCGAGCTCAGGCCCCTGAGCGCCAGGATGAACAGCACCCCGGAGACGAGGTAGAGGATGGCCGCGATATTGGCGTTCATGTGCAGTGCCCCCGCCCGGCCGCTCTACTTCGACTTCTTCTTGTACATCGCCAGCATCCTCTGGGTGACGAGGAAGCCGCCGAAGATATTCACCGCCGCGAAGGCCGCAGCGACCGCGCCAGCGCCCTTCGAGACCAGGATGTTGCCGGTCAGCTCGCCGCTCGTCCCGCTGGCCGCGGCAGCCAGCAGGGCGCCCACGATGATCACCGAGGAGATGGCGTTGGTCACCGCCATCAGCGGCGTGTGCAGCGCCGGCGTGACGCTCCAGACCACGTAGTAGCCCACGAAGATCGCGAGCACGAAGATCGCCAGGCGGAAGACCGTGGGATCGACATCCATCGTTTCAGCTCCCGATCAGGCTTTGAGGTTCGGGTGGACCACGGCGCCGCCGTGGGTGACCAGCGCGGCCTTCAGGATCTCCTCCTCCAGGTCGGGCGCGAAGGCGCCTTCCTTGGTGAGGAACAGGCCGGCGAAGGCGAACAGGTTGCGCGCGTAGAGGGCCGAGGCGTCGGTGGCGATCCGGCCGGGCAGGTTGGCCACGCCCATGATCTTCACGCCGTTGGCGGTCTCGAAGACCTCGCCCAGCTTGGCGCCCTCGACGTTGCCGCCCTGCTCGACGGCCAGGTCGACGATGACCGAGCCGGGGCGCATGGAGGCCACCTGGGCGGCGCTGACCAGCTTGGGCGCCGGGCGGCCCGGGATCAGGGCGGTGGTGATGACGATGTCCTGCTTGGCGATGTGCGAGGAGACCAGCTCGGCCTGCTTGGCCTGGTATTCCTTGCTCATCTCCTTGGCGTAGCCGCCGGCGGTCTGGGCGTTCTTGAACTCCTCGTCCTCGACGGCGAGGAACTTGGCGCCCAGGCTTTCCACCTGCTCCTTGGTGGCGGGACGCACGTCGGTGGCGGTGACCACCCCGCCCAGGCGGCGCGCCGTGGCGATGGCCTGGAGGCCCGCGACGCCGACGCCCATGATGAACACCTTGGCCGCGGCGACGGTGCCGGCGGCGGTCATCATCATCGGCATCGAGCGGCCATAGGCCTCGGCCGCCTCGATCACCGCCCGATAGCCGGCCAGGTTGGCCTGGGACGACAGCACGTCCATCACCTGGGCCCGGGTGATCCGCGGCACGAACTCCATGGCGAAGGCGGTGGCGCCCTGCTTGGCCAGCGCGTCGAGCGTGGGCCGCTCCATGTACGGGTTCAGCGTGGCGGCGACGATGGCGCCGGACTTCAGCGCCTTGATCTCTTCAGCTTCCGGCGGGCGCACCTTGAACAGGATGTCGGCCTTGCCGATCGCGTCCTTGGCGGTCTTGGCGATTGTGGCCCCGGCGGCGGCGTAGTCCGCGTCGGGATAGGCGGCGGAAACGCCCGCGCCGGTCTCGACGATCACGGAGAACCCCGCGCCGATGAGCTTCTTCACCGTCTCGGGGACGGCGGCCACGCGGGTCTCTCCGGCGCGGCGCTCCTTGGTGACGGCGATGACGGCCATGGTCCGCGAAATCCCCCGATCGGCCCGATTGC